>ERZ1673811.2-NODE-2-length-175027-cov-19.105085_pt1 | contig 175027 bp, 194 predicted proteins | sample MGYA00580151_ERZ1673811 | MGnify/ENA primary metagenome ERZ1673811 (study PRJEB41219, sample SAMN04549620) | soil metagenome | isolation source: soil | place: USA: Wyoming, Fireholl Drive Yellowstone National Park | collected 2009-07-28 ...
AAAAGGCAAGAAACCCCCACTTCAACGCCTACAGGCGTAAGTGGGGGAGGTTCATTGTAGGAGCAGTGGAGGAGCGGAGAACCCCGGTCCGCAGCGGAGCTTCTCAAGTTTTGAGGCGAACCGCAGGCGGCCGGGGCGCCGCGGCGAAGACATTGCAGCGAAGATAGGAGGGTATCGATGTGGCCATCGAACAATTGACGATGCCTCAGCTTGGGGAGAGCGTCACGGAAGGCACGATCAGCAAATGGCTCGTCTCCCCGGGCGACAAAGTGAACAAATATGACCCAGTTGCCGAAGTCATCACCGATAAAGTGAGCGCGGAAATTCCGTCGTCGTTTGCCGGTGTCATTCGCGAGCTGATCGCCAAAGAAGGGGAGACGCTCCCGGTCGGCGCGCCGATTTGCACGATTGAAGTCGAAGGCGCTGCACCGGCGCCGGAAGCGAAGCCGGCGGATGAAGCGCCGAAAGCAGAAGACAACGCGGAACCAGCCGCTCCGAAAAAGGCCGGCCGGGCAAACAACGGCCGCTATTCGCCGGCTGTGCTCCGCCTCGCCCAAGAGCACGGCATTGACTTGGAACAAGTCCAAGGCACCGGTCTTGGCGGGCGGGTGACGCGCAAAGATTTGCTCAAACTCATTGAGTCCGGCCAAATTCCGAAAGCGGGAGCGGCACCGGCGGCGGAACAAGCGGCGCCAAAAGCGGAACCGAGAACGGAGCAGCCGGCCCCGGCCGCCACAACAGTTCAAACGGCTGGAGCGGCCGCACCAGCCGCGCCAACTGCGCCGCAGGCAGCGCCGGTCAAACTAGCGGCCCCGAACGTCGAAGCCGGAGCGGGCGACATCGAAATTCCGGTCACCCCGGTGCGCAGAGCGATCGCCGCGAACATGCTCCGCAGCAAACACGAAGCGCCGCACGCGTGGACGATGGTCGAAGTCGACGTCACCGACCTGGTCGCCTACCGCGATGCGATCAAAGACGAGTTCAAGCGGCGTGAAGGCTTCAATTTGACGTATTTCGCCTTCTTCGTCAAGGCGGTCGCCCAAGCGCTGAAAGAATTTCCACAGCTGAACTCGACGTGGGCGGGCGATAAGATCATTCAGCGCAAAGACATCAACATCTCGATCGCCGTCGCGACCGATGACGCCTTGTTCGTGCCCGTCATCAAGCACGCCGATGAAAAAACGATCAAAGGCATCGCCCGCGAAATCGCCGAGCTGGCGGCAAAAACGCGCGCCGGCAAACTGCGCCCGGAAGACATGCAAGGCGGTACGTTCACCGTCAACAACACCGGCGCGTTCGGCTCGGTGCAGTCGATGGGCATTATCAACTACCCGCAAGCGGCCATTTTGCAAGTGGAAACGATCGTCAAACGACCCGTCGTCAAAAACGGCATGATCGCCATCCGCGACATGGTCAACTTATGCTTGTCGCTTGACCATCGCGTCTTGGACGGCCTCATTTGCGGCCGCTTCCTCGCCCGCGTCAAAGCGATTTTGGAAAACATGAACAAAGACAACACGCCGATTTATTAACGATTCCCCCATCGCCATCGAGTTGGCGGTGGGGTTTTTGCATGGCGCGATTTCAAACTTCTTTCACAAATGTGAGGTATAATGTGGGCAGAAACGAACGTAAGAAGGAGAAAAACGAGATGAAACGAGCGAGTGTGTCGGTGCTGTTGTGCTGGTTCTTTCTGCTAAGCGGCTGCGTCCATCCGTCGTTTCCCCCGGTGGCTGCTTCGCGTTCAGTCGTCATCAGCCTCGATGTCAAAGCGGGAACGGTCACCTTTTTGAACGCGAAAAATGGCAGCAAAATCGCCCGTTGGAACATCAATGAACCGTTTCAAGGAGGGGCGTTGAGCCCAGACGGCCGGACGCTTCTTTTGTACGGACGGGAGCTTGACGGGGTCTATCGGTACGATCTCGCGACCGGGAAGCTGCTTGGCGAATGGAAAATAGGAAGCGGCATTGTGAGCGCTGCTCCATCTCCGGATGGCCGCACGTGGTTTTTTGGCGACAGCACCCATCACGCGGTGCGCGTTGTGAGCCGGGACGGGAAAGAGATCGCCCGCCTTTCGGTCGGACGCTCCCCGATGACGCTGCTTGTCAATCGCCAAGGAACGGAGATGTATGCCATCGACTTTCAAGACGGCCGCGCTTTTGTCATTGATCCGAGGCGCCTTCGTGTCATTCGCTCATTTTCGGTGCCGAAGATGGCGTTAGGTGGATTGATGCGCGAGCAGCAAGGGGAATTGTGGGTCGGCGGACATGGAAGCGGAAGCAAGGTGGAGACCAATATCCATGTCTATTCACTTCGAGACGGCCGCTTGTTGCGGACGGTTGCTGCGCCGGTCATGCCGGTCGATTTCGTCGAAACGGGCCGCGGCGTGTTTGTGCTAAGCCACGGTTCGAACACGGTCTATCAATTTTCGCCAAGCGGGAAGCGGCTCGGCTCCATCTCTGTCGGCGCCAATCCATTTGCGATGGAAGCGGCGTTGGGCCGTTTGTATATCGCGAGCTATGACAGCGATGAAATTATCGTGGTCGATGAGGCGACGCTGCGCCCGCTCGCCCGCTGGAAGACGGGAGACGGCCCGCTGCAGCTATTCATTCGGGAGGGACGGACATGAGCGAACGAACCGTTTTAATCGTCGATGATGAAGAAGAAATGCGCCTGCTCGTTGGCATGTATTTGGAAAACGCCGGCTTTCGTTGCCTCGAAGCAGGGGACGGGGAAGAAGCGCTGGTGCTGCTTTCGCAACATCCGGTTGATGCCGTGCTGTTGGACGTCATGATGCCAAAACAGGACGGATTCGCCGTCTGCGCCCGCATCCGCGAGCAGTCGGACGTGCCGATTTTGTTTTTGACCGCGCTTGGCGAAGAATGGGATAAAGTGAAAGGATTGAAGCTTGGCGGCGACGATTACATCGTCAAACCGTTCAGCCCGGGAGAGCTCATCGCCCGCCTTGAGGCGGTGTTGCGCCGGGTGCAGCGCGTCCGCGAGAATGACGGCCGGCTGCAATTTGGCGACCTTGCCATCGACGAAAAAGGACGAACCGTGACCGTTGGCGGCGAGGCGGTGAAGCTGACGTTGAAGGAGTTTGAGCTGCTGCTGTTTTTGGCAAAACACCGCGGTCAGGTGTTCAGCCGCGACGATTTGCTCGTCAAAGTGTGGGGATATGATTATACAGGAAACGCCCGCACGGTCGATACGCATGTGAAAACGCTGCGCATGAAGCTGAAAGACGCCGCCCGCCACATCCAAACCGTATGGGGCATCGGCTACAAGTTTGAGGGATGAACATGAAACGGCTTCGGTTAGGACAAAAACTATGGCTGGCGATCGGGGCCGCGGTCGTGGCGACGCTGGCGTTTTCCTTTGGCCTTCTGAATTATTTTTACCGGACGGTGTACATGAAAGAAGTTGAGCGAACGTTGATCGTGGAAGGGACGAGCCTCGCCCGCGACTATCGCGGCGGGGCGGTGACGGAGGCATATCGCCGTCAAATCGAATGGTATGACGAAAAATCAACGGCCACGATCTTGTTGATTGACAACCCGCGCGAACTGAGCGCCTGCTTTCCGTTTCCGGTCCACTATGACGCGTTAGTCAGCGGCCGCGACCGGGAAACGCTGTTAGCCGGGAAGCCTGTTGTCAAAACGGGATACGAAAAGCGGTTCGGCCGCCGCGTGATGGCGGTCGTCGTTCCGCTTTTGGACGGCAAGCGGCTTGAAGGAGCGATTTACTTGTATTTGCCGTTAGCCGACGTTCAGGAAGCAACGAAGCGGGCGGCCGCCGCGTTTTGGCCGTTGGCCGCCATATTCGCCGCCGCGCTTTTAGTTGTCGGCCGACGGATGGTGCGGCAGATGACCGAGCCGCTCCAAGCGATGGAACAAGCGGCAAAACGCATGGCGGAAGGACGCTACGAAGCGGACATCCCCGTGCGGAGCGATGATGAAATCGGCCGCCTGGCGGAGGCGTTCAACCAAATGGCGGACGCCATTGCTAAAGAAGACGAGCGGAAACGCGAGTTCTTAGCGAACGTCTCGCATGAGCTGCGCACGCCGCTCAGCTATATGAAAGGATACAGCGAAGCACTCCTTGCTGGCCTCGCGAAAACGAAGGAAGAAGAAAAGGCGTACCTTCGCCTTATCCACCGCGAAACGGAGCGGATGGAGCGGCTGGTGCGCGATCTTCTTGACCTGGCGCGCCTTGAAGGGCAAAGCGTGCCGCTCGAGCGCGCGCCGGTGGCGTTTGCCCAAGTGATCGAAGATGTCATCGCCACGTACGAACCGATCGCCGTGCAAAAGCGGATCGAGTTGGCGTGCGAGTTGGACTATGACATCATCGTCAACGGCGACGCCGACCGGCTCGAACAAGTCGTGCGCAACTTGCTCGACAACGCCATCCGCTACACCCCAGAAGGCGGTGTGGTGACGGTGCGGCTTTCCCGCTTGTCGGAAGCGGAAGGCGAGCTTGTCGTCCAAGATACGGGCAAAGGCATTCCAAAAGACCAGCTCCCGTTTCTCGGCCAGCGCTTTTTCCGCGTCGATCGCGCCCGCACTCGCAAAGAAGGCGGCACCGGCTTGGGGCTTGCCATCGTCAAACAAATCGTCTCTCTTCATGATGGCTCGATTCGGTTCGACAGCGACCTTGGACGCGGGATGACCGTATTCGTCCGCCTGCCGCTCGTTCGGGAAGAGGAATAAACATCGTTCAAGACACAGGAATGGATGATGTATAATCAATATAAAATTAGGAGGCAGGTGGAGGATATGGGTTCACCAGAAAAGGAACAGGCCCCTATGACCTACAAAGAGTATGCGACATGGCCGGAAGGAAAACGGTGCGAGGTGTTGGATGGGAACATCATCAGCATGGCGCCGTCGCCGACACCGGAACATCAATCCGTTTCGCTCCAACTTTCCATTGAATTCGGGATGCATCTTCGTGGGAAGGATTGCCGCGTGTTGGCCGCCCCGATCGATGTGTATCTTTTCGAAGATCATCGAAAGGGATGGATGGATGAAAACGTCCGAAACTGGGTATGCCCCGATCTTGTCGTCATCTGCGACAAAAACAAAATTCAAAAAAACCGCATTGTCGGGGCTCCGGATTTGGTCGTCGAGATCTTGTCCCCCGCCACGGCCAAAATCGACCGGATGGACAAACGGATCGCGTACGAGCGGGCCGGGGTGAAGGAATATTGGATCGTTGACCCGGCGAATCAAGTGGTGGAAGTGTATTTGCGCGGAAAAACAGGAAGATTGGAACTTCATGGAGTGTACAACCGGGATGACGCCGTTTTGGTTCATGTATTGAAGGATTTCGTGATCGATTTGCGAAACATTTTCCAATGAATAAATGGCAGTTGAGATTTTCGCTAAGCGGCGATTTGGAGGGGGACGAGGGAGCATCGTCCAAGAGAGCATGCAACAACGCCCTCTTCCTTTCATGTTTTTTCAGGGCTTCTTGGAGGATTTGTGAATCGTTGAGATGGTGTTGTTTCGCCAAGTCATCGAGCCATTTCGGGATCGTTCATGTTTTTTTGACCGCTTTGTTTTCCATTTCATGGCGAAATGGTGGCATCAGCAAGTTGTTTGCCTTTTTGTTCATTGTCCAAACGCGGCCGATGTACTACAATAAACATAGAAACCGTTTTTTCCCACACGAAGCGTCATCAGCGTTTCGTTCTGAGCAGACGGGTTCGAGAGGGGAAGGTGCGGCTTGAAAAGAAAGCGGTTTCTTATGTCTGGAAGGCAAAGGGGGATCGGAATGAGCGATGTCGCAAAGATGAAGGAAGCGGCGTTTCCGGCTCCGACGGTGGAGGAGTGGGAGCGGGAAGCGGAAAAGTCGCTGAAAGGCAAGCCGCTCGAGCGGCTTGTATCGATGACGTACGAAAACATTGCGGTCAAACCGCTCTATACGCGCTGCGATGTGGAGGCGCTCGGCCCGCTGGAGCAGTACCCGGGCTTTGGCCAGTACGTGCGCGGAGCGCGGCCGGAAGGGTATCGGGGCGGGCCGTGGAAGGTGAGCCAGGAGATTTCGGCGGCGAGCCCGTCGGAATGGAACGAAGCGGTCAAGCACGACTTGGAGCGGGGACAGACGGAAATCCATTTCGCTCTCGGCCGGCTGCCGTTTGCCGTCGAGTCGGTTGAGGATGTGGCGGCGATGTTTGCTGGCGTGCCGCTCGATCGCTATTCGCTCCGGGTGAACGCCGGGGCGCGGTCGCTTTCGTTTTTGGCGCTGCTTGTCGCTTATTTCAAGGAACAGGGAGTGCCGCTATCGAGCGTACGGGGCGCGATCGGCATGGATCCGCTCGGAGCGTGGGCGGAACAGGGGACGCTTCCGTGTTCGCTTGAGCGGCTGTATGATGAAATGGCGGAAGCAACGATGTGGGCGAAGGACGAGATGCCTGCTGTCCGCACGATGTTCGTGCGCGGCGAGCCGTACCATAACGGCGGGGCGAACGCCGTACAGGAGCTGGCGTTTGCGATGGCGGCGGCGGTCGAGTACATCCGCGCCGGGCTGGATCGGGGGCTGACGGTGGATGACATCGCGACGCGGATGCAAGCGTCGTTTGCGGTTGGAGCGGATTTTTTTATGGAAATCGCAAAACTGCGGGCGGCGCGGCGCTTGTTTGCGCAAGTGATCGAAGCGTTTGGCGGCGGTGAATCAGCAAGGCGGATCGAGCTATATGTGCGCACGTCGCCGTTTACGAAAACGGTGTACGACCCGTATGTGAACATGCTGCGGGCGGCGGCGGAAGCGTTTGCGGCCGTTGTCGGCGGCGCCGATGGCGTGCACGTGTCGCCGTTTGACGAAGCGATCGGACTCGCTGATGAGTTTTCACGGCGCATCGCCCGCAACACGCAGCTCATTTTGCTTGAAGAGGCGCATATGGCAAGCGTCATCGACCCGGCGGGCGGCTCGTATTATGTGGAAACGTTGACCGCCAAGCTCGCTGAAGAAGCGTGGAAGCTGTTCCAACGCGTCGAAGAACAAGGCGGCATGGCGAAGGCGCTCGAAGCCGGCTTCGTGCAGGCGGAAGTGGAAGCGGTCGCCAAGCGGCGGCTTGATCGGGTCAAGATGCGGAAGGAAAAAATCGTCGGCACGAACGTGTATGCGAACTTAGAAGAAACGCCGATCGAAAAGCCGACGCAAGCCGCGGCGAACGAGTTGCCGCCGCTGGATGAAAAGCGGATGGCCGACATTCGCAGTACGCTCGTCAGTGGGAATTGGGTGGAAGCCGCAATTGGCGCGGCCCGCCGTCGAGCAACCGCTCGGGAAATCGCGGCGGCTCTCGCTGACGGAAACACGTCCATCCGCATTGCGCCGATTCGCGCATGGCGCTTGGCCGAGCCGTTTGAGCGGCTGCGCAAGGCGGCCGAGAAGCATGCGGAGCGTACGGGAAGCCGGCTTTCCGTTCACTTGATCAATATCGGGCCGCTTGTCCGCCATCAAGCGCGCGCCGATTTCATCGCCGGGCTGTTTGCGGCCGGCGGGGTGGCGGCTGAGCGGAGCGACGGCTTTGCCTCGGTCGCGGAAGCGGTTGAATGGGTGCAAAGCACGAGCGGGACGCATTATATCGTGTGCGGCGCCGACGACGATTACCCGGCGTTTGTTCCGGCGTTGGCTCGGGCGTTCAAGCAGGCCAAGCCGAACGCGAAGCTGTATGTCGCCGGAAAGCCGCCGGAAGAGCTCGAGAACACGTACGGGGCCGCGGGCGTGGACGGATCGATTCATCTCGGTTCGAACGCGTACGAGGTGATCGTGGCGTTTTTCACGGAAAGAGGGGTGGCGTTGGATGGCGAAGTACGTTGATTTTACCACCATGCCGCTTTCCACGGCGGCGGCCGATGTGGAGGAGAAACAGTGGAAAGACGCCATCGAGCGGCGCGTGCAAGCGTCGATCGATGAGCTGTTGGTTCAGACGAACGAACACATTGCGGTGAAGCCGTTGTATACAAAGAATGACATCGATGGGCTTGATTTTCTTGATTATCTGCCCGGCTTGCCGCCGTACTTGCGCGGGCCGTACCCGACGATGTACGTCGTGCGGCCGTGGACGATCCGCCAATACGCCGGCTTTTCGACCGCCGAGGAGAGCAACGCCTTTTACCGGCGCAACTTGGCGATGGGGCAAAAGGGATTGTCGGTCGCCTTTGACTTGGCGACGCACCGCGGCTATGACTCCGACCATCCGCGCGTCGTCGGCGACGTCGGCAAAGCGGGGGTGGCCATCGACTCGGTGCTCGATATGAAAATTTTGTTTGACGGCATCCCGCTCGACCAAATGTCGGTGTCGATGACGATGAACGGGGCGGTGCTCCCGATTATGGCGTTTTACATCGTCACCGCCGAAGAGCAGGGAGTGACGCAAGACAAACTGTCGGGCACGATTCAAAACGATATTTTGAAAGAATATATGGTGCGCAACACGTACATTTACCCGCCGGAGATGTCGATGCGCATCATCGCCGACATTTTCGCCTATACGGCCAAATACATGCCAAAATTCAACAGCATCAGCATTTCCGGCTACCATATGCAAGAAGCCGGGGCGCCGGCTGATCTGGAGCTGGCGTACACGCTCGCTGACGGGCTTGAGTACGTGCGCACCGGCTTGAAAGCGGGCATTGACATCGACTCGTTCGCGCCGAGGCTGTCGTTTTTCTGGGCGATCGGCATGAACTACTTTATGGAAGTGGCGAAACTGCGGGCGGCGCGCCTCATGTGGGCGAAAATGATGAAAACGTTCAACCCGAAAAACCCGAAATCGCTCGCTCTCAGGACGCATTCGCAAACGTCGGGCTGGAGCTTGACTGAGCAAGATCCGTTCAACAACGTCGTGCGCACGCTCATCGAGGCGCACGCGGCGGCGATGGGGCATACGCAGTCGCTCCATACGAACGCCTTGGATGAAGCGATTGCTTTGCCGACCGATTTCTCGGCGCGCATCGCCCGCAATACACAGCTGTACTTGCAGGAAGAAACGGGCATTTGTCGGACGATCGACCCGTGGGCCGGTTCGTATTACGTCGAAGCGTTGACGAACGAATTGATGAAACGGGCGTGGGCGCATATCGAAGAAATCGAAAGCTTGGGCGGGATGGCGAAAGCCATTGAAACGGGCATCCCGAAAATGCGCATCGAAGAAGCGGCGGCCCGCCGCCAAGCGCGCATCGATTCAGGAGCGGAAACGATCATCGGCGTGAACAAATACCGCCCGGACAAAGAAGAACCGATCGACATTTTGGAAGTCGACAACACCGCCGTGCGAAAGCGGCAAATCGAGCGGCTGAACGAGCTCAAGGCGACGCGCGACAACGAGCAGGTCGAAGCGGCGCTTGCCGCCATTACAAAAGCGGCGGAAACGGGCGAAGGGAACTTGCTTGAGCTGGCCGTCCAAGCGGCGCGCGTCCGGGCGACGCTCGGGGAAATTTCGTATGCGATCGAAAAAGTGGCGAGTCGCCATCGCGCCGCCATCCGCTCGATCAGCGGCGTGTACAGCTCGGAATACAAAAACGAAACCCAGCTCGAACGGGTGAAGCGGCGGGTGGAGCAGTTCGCCGAACTGGAAGGGCGGCGTCCGCGCATCTTGATTGCGAAAATGGGGCAGGATGGGCATGACCGCGGGGCGAAAGTCGTCGCCACAGCGTTTGCCGATCTAGGGTTTGACGTCGACATCGGCCCGCTCTTTCAAACGCCGGAAGAAACGGCGCGCCAGGCGGTCGAAAACGACGTGCACGCTGTCGGCATCAGCTCACTGGCCGGCGGACATAAAACGCTCGTGCCGCAGCTTGTGGCGGAGCTTGAAAAACTCGGCCGCGGCGACATTCTCGTCATCGTCGGCGGCGTCATCCCGCCGCAAGACTACGCGTTTTTGTATGAGCACGGCGCCGCGGCCATTTTCGGACCGGGCACGGTCATTCCGGAAGCGGCGGACAAAGTGCTCGATGAAATTTACGCCCGGCTTGGCTATGAGGAAGTGAACCAATGAACGGCGAAGAGAAACGGCGGGAACAGGCAAGCGGCCAGAGCGCAGTTTCGGATGGGCAGCCGCGGCGCCCGGAATGGGCGGACGGCAATGGTCTGTCGTCGTACGTGCAAGCCGAGCGCCCGCCGGCGCCAAAGCGGGTCGTGAGACGGAAAGAGCGGTCGGTCGAAGAGTACGTCCAAGGGGTGCTCGCCGGCGACCGCACCATTTTGGCGCAGGCGATTACGCTTGTCGAAAGCAATGCGTCTAGGCATATGGATCTTGCCCAGCAAGTGCTCAATGAACTGCTTCCGCACGTCGGCCGCTCGATTCGCATCGGCGTCACCGGCGTGCCGGGGGCGGGAAAAAGCACGTTCATTGAAGCGTTTGGCACGTTTTTATGCGAGCAAGGGCACCGTGTCGCGGTGTTAGCCGTCGACCCGACAAGCTCATTGACCGGCGGCAGCATCCTTGGCGACAAAACGCGGATGGAGGCGCTTGCCCGCCATCCGCACGCCTTCATCCGTCCATCTCCATCCGGTGGGGCGCTTGGCGGCGTGCATCGGAAAACGCGCGAGACGATGATGCTGTGCGAAGCGGCCGGCTATGACATCATCCTCGTCGAGACGGTCGGCGTCGGGCAAAGCGAGTTTGTCGTCCGCGGGATGGTTGACTTTTTCCTGCTGCTCGCCTTAACCGGCGCCGGCGATGAGCTGCAAGGCATGAAGCGCGGCATCATGGAGCTGGTCGACGCCATCGTCATTAACAAGGCGGACGGCGATAATAAAGAAAAAGCGCGGATGGCGCAAAACGAATACAACCAGTTTCTCCATTACCTCCGCCCGGCCACGCCCGGCTGGGAGACGAAAGCATACACATGCTCGGCGCTGTTGGGCGAAGGGATCGCCGACATGTGGCGCGTCATCCAGGCGTTCGTCGAGACGACGAAGCGATCCGGCGTCTTTTTTGACCGCCGCCGCCAGCAGCAAAAAGACTGGATGCACGCCATGATCAAAGAATATATCGAAACGCGCTTTTTCGCCGACCCGATCGTGAAAGAGAAGCTTCCGATGCTCGAGAACAGCGTGATTTCCGGCGCCAAGCCGGTCACCGCCGCCGTCCGCGAGCTGATTGAAGCATACGAACGGAGCCTCGGCGGCGAAGTATGATATGATAAAGGCAAACCGAAGGAGGTGTTGAGATGTTCCAATTTCAATTTCCGCTCTATCACGACATCGTCGAACAAGCGCGGCGTGAAGCGGTCGAAGCCGGATTTGAAGAGCTGCGCACGCCGGAAGACGTCGATGCGGCATTCCGCCGTCCGGGCACCACGCTTGTCCTCATCAACTCCGTATGCGGCTGCGCCGGCGGCATCGCCCGTCCCGCAGCGGCCCATGCCGTTCACTACGACAAGCGCCCGGACCATTTGGTGACCGTCTTTGCCGGCCAAGACAAAGAAGCAACGGCCCGCGCGCGCGAGTATTTTGTCGGCGAGCCGCCGTCCTCGCCGTCGTTCGCGTTGTTAAAAGACGGAAAACTGTGTGCCATGCTCCACCGCCACGACATCGAAGGGCATGAACCGGTCGCCGTCGTGCAAAAGCTGCAGGCGCTGTTTGACGAATATTGCGAGGAAGTGTGAAAGGAGAACCCGAAGTTCGAAAAGGGACTTCGGGTTTTTGCATGGCCATTATTGTTTGTGATAATATAATTGTAAAGAGATCAGAGACAGGCAAACAGCAGTGCATATGATCATCATTTTAGCAGGCTTCTCTTGTGATCAACTTTTTCTCTTGTTTCTATCAAAAAACAAAAACTAAAAAAGGATCATCTTTTATGGAGTTATATGATGTTAGCCACTGGAAAAAAGATGAGGAACGGCAAGCTTCTGGGACAAGAGAGAAGTTTTGGTTGATTAATCCAGATAATAAACGTCGGTATCTATTTAAAATTCCTAAGGAAAATACTGGGGAAGCATGGGCAGAGGTTGTTGCATCCAAAATCGGCCAACATATAGGGTTAGATATGATGAAGGCCGATTTAGCTGTTTACGATGGAACAATAGGTATTTTATCTGAAAATTTTGTCTTATATAACGAGGAATTTTACGAAGGTGGCGATTTGTTCTTTACAATTGAAGAGAGTTTTGATCGCCGCAATTTAAAACATTATCATTTTCTGAATGTAATAAAAGTGTTGTCTGGATTTCATCTTGAAAAAGAATTTGTCCAAATCCCTGTATTTGACGCACTAATCGCCAACCAAGATCGTCACTGTGATAACTGGGGGATCATTGTTCACCACACTAGCTGCAGGCTTGCACCTATATATGATAACGGGGCGTCGCTAGGATACCAATTGAAGGAAGAACGTATTCTAAAAATGTTTCAAGATCAGAGAATGTTCGAAGCTTTTACAAATCGGAGTTTCTCTTTAATCGGACTTCCTCATAAGAAGAAGCCTAAATATAAAGAATTACTAAGTTTCATTTATGAATTGTATCCAAAAGAAGTGAAGAAGGAAATTGATCGTATCAGTCAAATAAATGAGCAACAAGTCACAACTGTTTTAGATGGTGTTTCAGAAAATGTCATGAGTAAAATTTACAAAGAATGGGTATTAAAATTATTACTGTATCGAAAAGAATGGCTCGTAAATTGGTATATGGAGGTGAAATAAGCGATGCGCCCTTTTGTGCTTTGGTTAATTTGGCAAAATGAATGTACTCGGCAGCGATATCATATTGGAAACTTATTACACGATGGGGATAAGTATGTATTTTATTATGAACGTAGCAGGAAGAGAAGAGGACTGTTCGAAGCACTAGAAAACGGTTATCAACCTCATTTGTCGTTTCCGGATATAGGAAAAAAATACGTTTCTAACAGATTGTTCGGGCCTTTTGAGCGGCGTTTGCCTGACCGTCGCCGTCCGGATTTTTTAGAAATTTTGCGGACATACGGCTTGCCGCGCGATTGTACAGATATGGATATGTTGCGAGCGACTGGTGGTAAACTTGCGACAGATTCTTATGAATTTGTAGCGCCAATTTATGTATCGGGAAATCATTTCGATTTTGATTTTTATGTCGCGGGTTGGAGATATTACGAGGGAGATCGAGTAATTCAATATCTTAAAGTGGGGGATAAGGTACATTTTCGATTAGAGCCGGAGAATAGGCAAGATTCTAAAGCAGTAGAAGTGTTAACAGATGAAGGGTGTAAGCTAGGGTATATTCCTGCTTTCTATAGCGAGTTTATGTTTAACCTTATTCAAAATAACGGGCGTTATATGGCGAGAATTGAATCAATTCATGTTGAGGCTTTTCCACAGCGGAAAGTAAATATAAGTGTCTACGGTGAGCTCCTTCCATCTTGCCAGACGCAAGATCTCGATATGCTACATGAAATATCGTTAGAAGTGATTTAGTCTGTTCACTGTTTTCTGAAGTAGGCATGTTTGATTTCAGATGAATGAATATGTCCACGAAATCGAAACGCTACTGCAAAACATCAAAGAAGAAGTGATCGACCGTGATGTATGGAATGAGCCCGACCGTGTTTGAACGGCTGATGGCGTATTTCGCGGGCGAAGAAGATATACAAAAAGTCGTTTTGTTCGGCTCGCGGGCGCGCGGCACGGCCCGCTACAACTCGGACATTGACTTGTGCATTGACTAGACCGGAAAACAGAAGTGGAAAATCAAAGAGGATCTTGACGAGATTGTCGGCATTTACTCATGTGATGTGCTCTTTTTCAACGCGCTGAACGAAGCGATCCGGCGGGAAATCGAGCGCGACGGGAAGACGATTGATGACAAAGCCCGCTCATAAACTATTTTTGTTTAGGATGGTCTGTCCCGTATCGGGGAGATGAGGTGGGGGCTGTACGGGTGTGTCCAACGAACGGAGACCACACCAGCAAGCCCCCACATTCCTCTGTTGGGTTCCGCCCTCGTTTACCAAAACTCCCGTCCAATCAAAACGGCGGCGATCACAATGCCCGCCCCCAGCCACATCATGGGGAGAAGGAGGGACAGCGAATCCGCCGGCGCTTGAAACAAAAACAGATGCGGCCACGGCATGAACGTCCCTTGCGTCGCGACTTCCATAAACGTATAGACCGCGATGACGGACAAGGCGACATCCAGGCTGCCAAAGACGCCTAACAAGGCAAGCCCAATCAACTGGTAAAACAAAAACAACAGAAACAGGTGCCCCAACACGGGAGCGGTGAGAAACATCGTTCCTTGAATCCCTATGACCGCCGCGACAAGAAGAGCGATGCATCCCCCATGCAAAACGGCATAGCGGACCAAGTCGAAGACGACCGCTTTCCGGTAATGCCATACCAACGCGTCTTTCGCCCCTTCGTCGTACAAATGGCGGTACAAAAAGACGAGATGCCATCCGGCGATCGGCACGGCAATGCCTTGGATGACGGTGTACGGCAAAAACGGTTCGTCGGAGCGGGCGGACAAGACCGCCATCAACCCGACGCACAGCCCATACACGAGAAACGGAAACCAGTACAATCGGCCGAGCAAGCGGCGGTCAAAAGAAAAATGATGGGCGATCGTTTTTTTATCCATGCGCTTCCGCCTCTTTCAACAACGCCAAATATCCGTCCATCAGCCGCGGGGCGACAGGCCGGCCGATGGGTTGTTCGGACAAGACGCGCACGACGACGTGGGAAGGCTCTTCGCTCATTTGAACGACTTCGTTGGCGGCCATAACCGAGTCAAGCTCCTCCAATGGCACGTCCAACTCATACGTATAAGGGGCGGCTTTTTGCTTGAGCTCATCGGGACTGCCTTCAAACAGCACCACGCCGCGGTCCAACACCCCAATTTTCGTGCACAAAAATTCAATGTCCTCGACAAGGTGCGAAGAGATGACGATCGTATGATCGTGCCCCAGCCGCTTCAACAAATTGCGAAACCGCACGCGCTCGCGGATGTCAAGCCCGGCCGTCGGCTCATCAAACAGGAGGATGGACGGCTCCCGAAGCAGCAGCATGGCAATGCCCACCCGCCGCCGCATGCCGCCGGACAGCTCGCGCATTTTTTTGTTGAGGTGCGAAGACAAGTTGACTTGTTCGATGACCTTCTCGATTTTGGAGCGGCAGGCGGCGGGATGTTCCCCTTGCAAGACGGCGAGATGTTCAAGCACTTCATACATCGTCAGCTCGGGATACATCATAAACTCTTGCGGCAAATAGCCGATCTCGTTTACCCGCTTCACTCTCGTGCCCGTGCTGATCGGCTCGTCTCCGAGCGACACCCGTCCGGCATTGAACTCCAACAGTCCGGCCACAATGCGCATCAACGTCGTCTTGCCGGCGCCGTTTGGCCCCAGCAAGCCGTACACGCCGGAGAGGGTGAGGGAGACATCGGATAAAATCGGCTTCTTTTTCACGATTTTCGTCAATCCTTCAATGACGACCGCCAACGCCGTTCACCTCCTGCATCATCTCCAAGATGCGGTCCCATGTCCAACCGTCGTCCATGTTCGCATACCATGTCCGCAAACATCGTTGCTTTTGGTCGACATCCAGCGGCTGAAACGCCTGATAAATGGCTTCAATTTGCTTCTTTACGGATGACGGCTGCGACTCGAACCACTCGCTTTTGGAGCTCCAGTCGATCACCGAAAGGCCTTGTTTTTGCATCAGCCAGCGGGTGGCCAGCGAAATCCACTCGTTGTACATGATCCGCGATCCTTTCGGCGGAACCGAAAGACGGAGCATTTTTTCATAATAATCTCGTTCCATATGATAGGTGCCAATCGAAAAAAAATTCGTGTTATAGACAAGATGGTCATGGGCCATAAACGAGGATAGCCCCGAGCTGGAGAACACAATCTTGTTCGGCAGCGCTGAAACCGCCGTGGATGCGATTTGTTGGACATGATGAAACGTTTTTTCCAACTGGCGGATGACCGTCGGCGCCCGTTCCGCCATGTGCGGCCAGTCAGCCGGGTAGGTGATCTCATATCCTTGATCGACGAGTTGATGCCCTTGCCCTTTGATCAAGGTGACCGCCTGCGCTTTCCCTCGGTAACCCGTCCCCCGCTTTGGCACATTGCAAAACAGCACATCGCCGTCCACGTGCAAGGTAAAGGTGTACGTTTCATTCGGAATGAATTGATCGGTGAACGCCCCATCCCAAGCTCTCGTTCCCGCCACCCGATATTCATAAGCCCGATACATGTGCGAAGCCCTCCTTTTCGGATACCACGCCCGATCCGCCAACAGGACGAGGCGGCCGTTGGTGTACGGAATGAGCGCCGTATCGACGATCTCATAGGAAAAGGTGAGCGTCGAGGCGCGTTTGGGCAGCCGCACGGTCACGAGATCGCCGTTTCTCGTAAACGTGACGGGCTGGTGGTCCGCTTCAATCGAGTGGAGCGGATACAAATGGTACAGTTGAAACGTGGGCCGGTTCGTGTCCAACTGGGACAAGGCCACGCGCACGACCGCGCGCGATCCATGCAAAGAAATGTCATACGACTGGATACGGTAGCGCAAATCGGCTTTCGTCTCTTGTTTCATCTGGCGGTATTCCTCGAGTTCGGTCGTCTGATCGGCCCGAGTGAACGCCTTGGTGTTCGTTTGCAAGGAGTGGCAGGCGGTTAGGACGATCAGAAACGGAAAGATGAGCAGCGCTTTCAGGACGGCGTTTCGCTCCTTTCTCGTCTGCGTAAAGCGGATCGACGACAACAACGCCAACCCGACAAGGGAAAGAAACCACGCGGCCCATTTCCATTCCCCGCCGCGGTCGACCTCAAACCCGATGTAGGAATCATACGCCTGTTGAATGGCGTGTTTTCCGATAAACAGCAGCGACGTCCAGTCGCGGGCATGAACGGTTTGGGACAAATCGATGAACAGCTCAGTCGTCATCGGGCCGGTCAGGATCCATACAAGCAACATAGCGAAAAAACTGACCTTTTTCGTTTCCAACAGCAGCGCGATGATGACGCCGTACAGAACGGTGAGCACGAGCGGTCCAAACTGGTAGACGGCGAGAAACCGAAGCAGCGACCAATACAGATCCGAAGGCTCCACCCCAACGAAGAGATACACGAGTGAAAAAACGCCGTAGCTCATCATCAGCATGATCCCTTGGCACAGCGCATGAACCGCCAGCAAGGCGCTCATTTTCTCCAGCAAAATCCGGTAGCCGTCGGCGAACCATGACGAAACGCCGTAACGAAGCTCGTTGGAGTAGAGAAAGTAGAACCATACGATGTAAAAGAGCGAAACGATTTGGACAAGCATGAACACTTCAGAAGGCAAATCTCCAGAGTATTCCATGCCTGCATTCATATCGTCTGAAAAGAATAAAACGAACCTGACAAGCAGCAAAACAAAAAATAGGATGCTGGCGCCAACATATAACTTGCTTTTCAACAATCGTTTCCAATAAAAAACAAACAGCCATTTCCATCTCATCACCGATCAACCGCTTTCTTTCCAAGAAGTTGACAAAAGAAAAATGCGGTCAGGGATCGCCCCATCTTTTTAGGCGTATCCCTGACTCCCTCATCATCCGGATTCGGGTTATTTGACGGTAATGGTCACGTATCCTCTTGAGCCAACCGTTTGACCAACAATTTGGCCATAATACTTATCGTCTTTGGTTTGTGGAAAACTGCGCGTTTCTTCTTGACCGGGATTGAGCCAGTTGGTGGAAGCGACGACGCTGTCGGGCCACCAATTGATCAATTTGTAAGCATAGCCTCTCGTTTGGGTATTGGCACCGTTATTCACAGCTTTAATATTTCCTGTATCATTACGGCTTGCAGTAAGAGGTGATGTATTCTTATAAGTACTTGAGCCGTCTAAAAAGGCTGTTGCTGATGCTGCTCCCGCTGCACCGGCAGTGGCTATTACTGCTGCTGCCAGTGATAAAGATGCCCATTTTGATTTCCATTTCTTTTTTCGGTTCACGATCATGTTATCCCTTCTCCTCTCCAAATATTATATCGCTTGTTCTCGTCTTTACTGCGGTTCCAGCTTCATTTCGTAAGAGGCTATGGAACCAATAACGATGAGCTTTTCCATTTTTCATTGTTGTTTCCTAACACTCTTTTTCACCTCCTTTCAAAGGCAACTAATTTTGCATTATGAATTTGATAAATTGAAAGATCAGTAAATCCATTCTCAATTCGGTTGCTCAAGATCATATAGTTAGCATCCACAAAATCATGACGTAAAAAATGGTAAAAGTGTTCTAAGTTTTCGAAGTCAAAGTGTTTCGTCGGCTGATCGAAAATGAATACTGTGCGATTTAGCGACTGTCCAAGAGAAACAAGATAAATCAGCCGTTGAAGCATCGTCAATGAATCGATGGATGCATGGGAAGGGAGGCGATATTTTTTCCATAGTGCCGATTGCTGAAAAGGACGATTCAGCCATATCGAAATATCTTGCAAACGATAGTTTCTCCACAGTTGGTGGTAGTTCTCAGGAATCACGAAAAATACGGTTTTATTGCGTTTTCCTTTTGCTGCCTGTTCATCGAAATGGATTTCCCCTTCATCGATAGGATGAAAGCCGGCAAGCGCTTTGGCGACAATATCTGTGCGAATGTGATTTTTGGCTAGAATGATGGATTGGGAAGGAAGATTGACAGAACAATGATGCAAAATCAGTTGGCGACGGTGCTTGAGGGTCACATTTTTCAATTCCATCATTTGTCTCCTTTCCCCCTTTCTTGCGCTAGTTGAATCAATATGTTTTCTTTTTCTTTTATGGATAGTGCCATGTAGTGCTCCCACGTTGTTGAGTCGATGGAGGATTTTTCCGCTATCCTGTTTCCATATCCGATAGATGGAATATGTAGTTTTTCCATTAAATATAAGCCGGCAAAGAGACTGATCTGTTCGTTTTCGAACAATCGGTATGGGATGAAAAACGCAGCCAACTCCTGAATATGTTTGGTTGCCGGGATGCCATTGACGTCCAAGAACGGATCAACATAAAACGTGTAGGTTCCGTCAGCCACCGTGCTGTCGTACAGCGAAAGGTTTGTGGTGTTGATGCTTTTTGGGATGATTGAGATGCTCTTGACTTCTTTTGTGCAATAATCTGTATTTGCAAGATTCGGAAATACGTGACATAGTTCATTGCGGATGGAAACGAGTTGATGCTTCAATTCCATATAATTTCTTGTTGTAGTGAGAAATGGTTTATAAACAAGGAAACGAGTATGTTGCACTTGAATTTGTTTGTAAGGACCGTTGATCACGGAGAGACAAGGGAGATGGTCCCCATGCCAACGGTACTTTTCCTTTCCGACAATCACGTTGACTCGTGTGCATGTTTTCGTTTCTACATTGGAGTGAAGCGTTCCGGATGAGTCGATATCGTAAAGCGTTGAATCCATGGACTGCGGATACCAGTTGGCTTCAAATGGCAACAACGTGACGCCCGATGTCAACGGATAAAAAGTTGAGCCGAACGTATGTCGATAATAGATCGTCATGGATGGGGCGCCGTTGGTCTGCACCTGAACAACGTTTCCTTGTTGTTGAAAGGGCAAACGCTTCCCTCCGCCTTGGATGTGATCGATTTGAAATTGCTCGTTGATCGAAAAACGAACGGTGCGTTCGTTCGGATGCAGAGAAAGTGTGATTTTAATCGGATACGTGGATTTCGGATTCACTTCGATCTCCTTGATTTTCCAATATCCATACAACGGGATGTTCTTGGTTTGATCCCGGTGTTTGAGTTGTTGATAGAGTTTGGCGTCGTTTGCCAACAGAATGTCATCCAACTGGAATTTTGATTGTGCATGTTGAAGGAAAAATGTTACGAAAATAACGAGAGTCACACCAGCCGCAAGCCCCGCGAAGGATCGCCGCATGCTTCGAAAAACGCCATAAACGGCAATGGAAGAAAGGATATACGCCAACTTGATCAGCACGCGTTCTTTTTGAAAGGTTAGGGTGAATAACGGGTCAATGTAAGGCCAGCGATGGTTTATCCATAAGGAGAAGGATGGATTGCAATATTCCAAAGAAAACAGCACGATGATCCACAAAACAAACACACCAACGAGCAACATCGCTTTTTTGGAAGAATGATAGGCGTAAACAGCGCCTGCGGACAATCCGATCATCCACGCCCATAGAAATGGGAGAAGAAAATGAATCAAATACAACGGAAACAGAAAAGTGAAAAGATCCCAACCCGCTGAATAGTTGATCACCACCGCACCGGCGATGATCCCGGCCAAGGCCAGTTGCCAAGCGAAAAAACAAACAAACACGATCAAAGCTTGGCAGAAGACGATCGTTTGCGGGTTTGGCATGATGTCATTCATCGCGATCCAGTGAATCGGCGTCGAAGTGAACAACGATACATGCAAGCGGAAGCTGAAGAACAGCCAGACCGCCATTCCAATCGGAACCAAGTATTTCGTATATAAAATCCATTCCGCTGGATTAATCGTATGGGGATTGAGGCAAACAAAGATCAAAACCCCAGAAAATACGAATATGAAACTAGCTTCCGCTTTTAAGCGGGACGCCATTCTTGAAATGAACACCCATTTCATATGGAACGCCCTCTCTAATCATGAATTTGAAATGTTTGTAAAATTCAATGGCATTATAAAAAAAAAGAAGGTGTCAACCTTTTACATGGAAATTCACAGTATATTCACAAATAATAGGAAAATTGTATTGTCATGATGACGATTTTTGGCCAATTTTGCGTCTTTCGGTGTAGGGAGTGTTCATTGTGCGACGTGCTTTTTTCGACGCGCTGAACGAAGCGATCCGGCGGGAAATTGAGCGCGACGGGAAGACGATTTATGAGAAATCTCCGTCGTGAGCCTAGGCGGCCTGCCCCGCATGAGCGGACGGCCGTTTTTTTTGTGTCCGGCGGCTGTAGGACGGGCGCGCTGTCCGTTTTTCAGTTGCATCGAAAGCGCTGTTATCGGTACAATGGAACTCACATTTCGCACCCTCCCGACAAAAATCGGGAGGATTTTTTTCGTCTTGCGTCGAATGAATCTTTGAAACACAAGGAAAGCGAAGGAGTTTTCATACCATGGGCATTCCAATCGATGCGGTCTATGAAGGTTCCTATTTGAATATAATAAGTGCCATATTCAAGAAGCTTGGCCTCCTCCAGTTGATTGACCGTCTCGTTTCGGTCGATCCTCAATGCCAAACCCGAACGAGCGATGCCGTTTAGGCCATCGTCTACAATCTTTGACGGCCGGCAAGCGCTCGTTCACTTGGAACGATGGGCGCATGAGATCGACTTGCCCAAGCTGATCCGTCTTGGACTTCACCCCTCTTGGTTCAATGACGACGCTTTGGCGCGCCATCTGGATCGCCTGTATGAGGCCGACATCCATCACGTCACGTCGGCTTGTCTCGTGCAGATCTACAAGAAGGAAGACCTCCCTCTTTAGGTGTTTCATGCCGATACGACCGATAAGACGGTATATGGTGCGTACGAAACGAACTCGACCGAAGGCTTGCAAATCACCTATGGCTACAATCGGCATCATTATTGGCAAAAACAGATGGGATTCGGGTTGGTCGGCAATCAAGACGGCCTTCCGTTTTACGGAGATGTGCACGACGGCCATCTGCCCGATAAGACATGGAATCCTTCCGTGTTGGCACGGATGAAAGAATAGTTTGAACGCGCGGGAATCGAAGACGAATGGATTTACGTGGCCGATTCGGCCGCCATGACGCGCGGCACCTTGGCGCAAACGAAAGCCGCCAACGCCTTTTTGATCACGCGCGGCCCGGCTTCGCTTCGGATCGGCAAAACGGCGCTGGACCAAGCCGATGCCGAGGACACGCCGTGGAGCGATCCGTTCGTCTTGGCAGAGAAAAACGGCGCCGCGTATCGAGTGTGGGAAACCGCCTCGACGTATGAAGGCCATCCGGTTCGGCTGATCGTCGTTGAATCCAGCGCGCTGGACCAACGAAAAGGGAAGAAACTTGAAAACAAACGGAAAAAAGAAGCAGAGCTTCTTTCACAAGAACAAGCCCAATGGGAGAGCCGCCTGTTTTCCTGCCGGGAAGACGCCGAACAAGCGCTGGCGTCTCTCAAGGCTTCCCTTCGCCCTCGGTTCCATCGCGTCGAGGCGTCCGTTGACGAGGTCATTCGCCCGAAAAAACGGCGCGGACGGCCGAAAAAAGGGGCGGAACCGGAGGTGGAAACGCGGTTCGCCCTTCGCCTGAACGCGGCATTCGACCAAGAGGCGTGGGAGCGGGCGAGACGGAAAGCGTTCCGTTTTGTCTTGGTCACGACCGTTCCGGAGGAATGGAAGGGCCAACCGATGGACGCGAAAGAGATCTTGAAGCTGTATAAAGGCCACATCTCGGTGGAAATGAACTTTGCCTTTTTGAAAGACCTGTTCTTTACGGATGAAATCTATGTAAAAAAACCGGAACGAGTTTGCATCAATCTATTCCTCTTCCGCAAACATTGAACACTTCTCCTCCCTACGGTATGGGAAAATCATTGTGTTTGTTTCCCCACCATGCTATGATCATTAGTAAAGAAACCAAGAAATTTGGTTATTTTTTTGGAAGGAGGGGAATAATATGGTACCATCAGATTCGATGACAAAGGAGAAGGTACCGATGGACAATATCCCTAACCGTAAGAAAAACCTTGTGAAACGAATTGCCGTATCGAGCAAAAAACAAATTACGATCCCAAAGGATTTTTATGAGCAATTAGGAATTGGAAACGAGGTGTTAATTGAGTTAGCGGATAATAAGTTAATTATTCATCCGATTCATGAGGATCATTTTGACTTTTCCGATCTGATTTTAAAAGACTTGATCGAAGAAGGATATACAGGCGAAGAACTATACAAAGAATTTGTATACCGTAAATCGCAAATTGCCCCTGCATTCAACGCGATGATTTCTGAGGAAAGACCGAAGGCAAAAACGTATACCGCGGATACGTTAGAGGAGTTATTCGGCGAAGATGATGAACAATAATCGGCTGCAATTGCTTCCGAAAGCAGAAAAAGCCATTAAAAAATTGACAAAAAAGGATGCAGCTCTGAAGCAGCGTTTGATCGAAGCCTTGCGGCAGATTCTTACCGATCCCGCCGAAGCAGGGGAAGCGAAAACTGGTGATTTGGCAGGAATTTACGGTTATGACATTTATCATCGAGGCATCAATTATGAGATTGCTTATTTGATCGACCAAGATGACAGCGGACATGTTGTGGTGGTGGTTTTGGTGGGGACGCGTGAAAATTTTTACGAAGAGCTGAAGCGTTATATGAAGACGAATCAAGCGCCATTTTCGAAGCCATAGATGCAGATCCATTTAGGACAATGGGCAAAGGAGAACGATGGCATGGATGAACGAGAATCGATTGTATTATCGTACCAGCGCGCGTTTCGATTGTTGCTTCATTTGAAGAATGTCATTGCCGCGTCGAAGCAAGTGTCGGCAGAAGATGAACTGCTGAAGGAAGTATATCGTGATTCGATCGTGAAAAAGTATGAAATTTTGGAAGACCAGCTCTGGAAGCTGTTGTCGCGAATTTTCAAAGCGTCCGGTCTGGAATTGAACAACCCGCGGGCATGTTACCGCCAGGCGTTTAAGGAAGGGTGGATTCAGAATATTGATGTATGGAACGATATATTGCACTCGCGAAACGCTGCAGCCCATGTATATAACGAGGAAGACTATGAACAGATTAAAAACCGAATTGTATCACAATATGTCCATGAAATTGAAGCACTGCTCAAATACATCAAAAAAGAAGTGATCGATCGTGACCTATGGAATGAGCCCGACCGTGTTTGAACGGTTGATGGCGTATTTCGCGGGCGAAGAAGATATACAAAAAGTCATTTTGTTCGGCTCGCGGGCGCGCGGCACGGCCCGCTACAACTCTGACATTGACTTGTGCGTGGACTACACCGGCAAACAAAAGTGGAAAATCAAAGAGGATCTTGACGAGATTGTCGGCATTTACTCATGTGACGTGCTTTTTTTCGACGCGCTGAACGAAGCGATCCGGCGGGAAATCGAGCGCGACGGGAAGACGATTTATGAGAAATCTCCGTCGTGAGCCTAGGCGGCTTGCCCTGCATGAGCGGACAGCCGCCTTTTTTGTCCTTTTGCGCCTGTTGGGACAGATCGGCTTCGGAGCGGAGGCCAGGATTGTCCGTTTTTCCTTGCACCGAAAGCGCCGTCATCGGTACAATGAAGTCGGCAACCATTGGCAAAGGAGACTCGCGATGAAAATCGGCTATCGGACATTGAAAACGGCGGTGGGGGCGGCGCTGGCGATTGCCATCGCTCAGCTCATCGGTCTTCATAACTTCGCTTCCGCTGGCATTATCGTCATCTTATGCGTCCAAGTGACGAAAAAGCGGTCGCTTGAGACCGCCCGGGCTCGTTTTGCGGCGTGCGTTGTCGCGATCGGGTTTGCGGCGTTGTTTTTTACCGTCTTCGGCTATCATCCGTGGACGATCGGGCTGTTGCTTTTGTTGTTCATTCCGGTGACGGTTCGCTTGAAAATCAATGAAGGCATTGCGACAAGCTCGGTCATTATTTTGCATTTGTATGCGGCCGGGGACATCACGTGGGGATTGGTCGCCAATGAGATCTTGCTGGTGGCGGTTGGCATTGGGGTAGCGCTGCTGATGAACATGTATATGCCGAGCGCCGAGAAGGAGCTCAAAGAGTACCAGCGCATTGTCGAAGATTTGTTTCGCATTATTTTAAAAGAAATCGTCCGCTACTTGCGCACAAATGAGCTTGATTGGGATGGGAAGGAGCTGCCGCTTGCGGCGGAGACGCTCGACAAAGCGAAAAAGCTCGCCATGCGCCACGCCGACAATCAATTATGGCGGAATGAGGATGAATATGTCCGCTACTTCCGCATGCGCGAGCGGCAGTTGGAAATCATCGAGCATATGCTTCCGCTTGTGACATCGCTCGTCTACACGGTCGAGCAGCGGATGATGGTCGCCGATTTTATCGACGAATTAAGCGACGCCATTCATCCGGGAAATACGGCGGACCGCTTTTTGCGGCGCCTTGCCGAGATGCGCGAACAGTTTAAAGCGATGCCGCTGCCAAAGACGCGCGAGCAGTTTGAAGAGCGGGCGGCGTTGTTTCATTTAGTGCGCGAATTGGAGCGATATTTAATCATCAAAAGCGAATTCCATCCCGGAAACGAACGAAAACCGCAGCGGCTGAAGGCATGATGCAGGGCATATGTCCATCCGTTTTGGCGCACACTATAGCCAAACGCTCAAGCAAAGGATGGACGGATATGCGGGTATGGTTGGCCATTTGTCTCGTGATCGCCGCCGTATTGGGGGCTCCTTTTCAGACAGCGGCGGAGGCGAAGCCGCTTGTCATTGTGAACAAAGCGATCAATAAGCTCGCGCTCGTCCGCGACGGCCGCATCGAAGCCGTCTATCCGGTGGCGACCGGGGTCAATGCCGATTTGACGCCGGAGGGGATGTTTACGGTGACGGTGAAGGCGAAACACCCGTATTATCGGAAAAAGAACATTCCAGGCGGGGCGCCGAACAATCCGCTCGGCGCAAGGTGGATCGGCTTTAACGCGCGCGGGACGGACGGGCGCATCTACGGCATTCACGGCACGAACAACCCGGCGTCGATCGGCCGGTATGTGTCGCAAGGTTGTGTGCGCATGCACAACCGCGATGTCGAGCATTTGTATGAACGGGTGCCGATTGGCGCCAACGTGCTCATTCTCCGCAGCAACGAATCGTTTTACGCCATTGCTAAGCGGTATGGTGCGGTGCGCTAAAAAACGCAAGCTCCTCAGCGGGAAGCTTGCGTTTTTTATGCCTGCGGTTAAAACCACATGCTGATGCCGGCGAGGAGCGTCGTCAGCAGCATGCAAATGAGCATTACATACACGATGAATTTTTGCGTTTTCCGCGACAACGGTCCGTCCTCCTTCCGTCCGCTGTTCTACGTTTATTGTACCGGCAAACGACGGGGCGGACAAGGAAAAATGCCCGATGCGAAGCGAACCGATCCAAAGCTCGACCGTGGCGCGTACAAAGAAAAACAAAAAAGCAGGATTTTTTGTCGAAACGGCGAATGATAAAATGTTGGCCTCATCATTTTGCGGCAAAGGGGATGCAGACGATGGAAGTGAAAAAAGTCGACCATATCGGCATTGCCGTCCGTTCGATTGAGAAAGCGCTTCCGTTTTATACGGATGTGCTCGGCCTGCCGTTTCTTGGCATCGAGGAAGTCGAGTCGGAACAGGTGAAAGTGGCGTTTTTGCAGGCGGGAGAGGCGAAAATTGAACTTCTTGAGCCGCTGTCGCCAGAGAGCGCGGTGGCGACATTTATCGAGAAGCGCGGCGAAGGGATTCATCATGTGGCGCTTGGGGTGGAAGACATCACCGAGCGCATCCGCGAGCTGAAGGAGCACGGCATCCGTATGATTCAAGATGCGCCGAAACGCGGCGCCGGCGGGGCATGGGTCGCGTTCATGCACCCGAAATCGACCGGCGGCGTGTTGTATGAGCTTTGTGAACGGACGAAAACGGAGGGACACCAATGAGCGACATGTACGACAAAATCAACGAACTGTATGACCGCCGACGTGAGATTGAACTGGGCGGGGGCGATGAGAAAATTGAACAGCAGCACGCGAAAGGGAAGCTGACGGCGCGCGAGCGGATTGATTTGCTTTTGGACGAAGGGACGTTTGTCGAGCTCAATCCGTTCATCGAGCACCGCTGCACCGATTTTGGCCTCGGGGAAAAGAAGGGGCCGGGTGACGGGGTGGTGACCGGCTACGGGAAGATCAACGGCCGCACCGTGTTTGTGTTTTCGCAAGATTTCACCGTCTTCGGCGGGGCGCTTGGGGAAATGCACGCGAAAAAAATTGCGAACATCATGGATTTAGCGGCGAAAACTGGGGCGCCGGTCATCGGTTTGAACGATTCGGGCGGCGCCCGCATTCAAGAAGGGGTCTTGTCGCTTGACGGGTACGGACACATTTTTTACCGCAACGCCATTTATTCCGGCGTCATCCCGCAAATTTCCGTCATTATGGGGCCGTGCGCCGGAGGGGCCGTCTATTCGCCGGCCATCACCGATTTTGTGTTCATGGTCGAAAAAACGAGCCAAATGTTCATCACCGGTCCGAAAGTGATTGAAGCGGTGACCGGGGAGAAAATCAGCGCTGAAGATTTAGGCGGCGCCCGCGTGCACAACACGATCAGCGGCAACGCCCACTTTGCGGCAGCGAATGAAGAGGAGGCGCTCGCTGAAGTGCGGCGGCTCTTGGGCTATTTGCCGTCCAACAACAACGAAAAGCCGCCGTTTGGCCCGATTCCGGATGGGGATGACTACCGCCCCGATTTGGCCGATGTCGTGCCGATTGACGCCGTCCGCCCGTACGATGTGCGCCACGTCATCGCCCAAGTCGTCGATGACGGGTCGTTTTTTGAGGTGCAAAAAGATTTCGCGAAAAACATCGTGATCGGCTTTGCCCGCATTAAAGGCGAAGTGGTCGGGCTTGTGTGCAACCAGCCGAAGTTTATGGCCGGCGGGCTGGACATCGACTCGTCCGATAAGGCGGCGCGGTTTATCCGCTTTTGCGATTCGTTCAACATCCCGATCATTACGTTTGAGGACGTCACCGGCTTTTTCCCAGGCGTCAAGCAGGAGCACGGCGGCATCATCCGCCATGGGGCGAAAATTTTGTACGCTTACTCGGAAGCGACCGTGCCGAAAATCACCGTCATTTTGCGGAAAGCGTACGGCGGCGCCTATGTCGCCTTAAACAGCAAATCGATCGGCGCCGATGTCGTCTATGCGTGGCCGAACGCGGAAGTGGCGGTCATGGGGCCGCAAGGAGCGGCGAACATCATTTTCGCGAGCGAAATTGAAAAAAGTCCGAATCCGGAAGAAACGCGGGCGCAAAAAATTGCCGAATACCGCGAGAAATTCGCCAATCCGTATGTCGCCGCCAAATACGGCATGATCGATGACGTCATCGACCCGCGCGACACGAGAATCAAGCTCATTCAGGCGCTCGAGATGCTTCGAAACAAGCACGAGGAGCGGCCGAAGAAAAAGCATGGCAACATTCCGCTGTAAACGATGGAAGGCGTCCGGTCAATCTCGGGCGTCTTTTATGTTTTGGGTTTGATATGGTATAATATGGTTAAAAAAGGGGAGAGGAAAATGAATTTTTTCAACGACCCAAACAGCAGAGTGAAGTTGATTCCATTGATTATTGCCGTCATTGGATTGTGGCTCCTTTTAAATAGCCCTAAATTAGGAAGTGATTCTGTTTCATCATGGGTTCGATCCGTAGGCGGCTCGGCCGGTTCGCAAGAATACTTGCAAATGTTAAAAGGGTATATCAATGCCTATCAAATGGTAGGGGGCATTTTCTTATTGACAGGGTTATTTTCTCTTTTTAAAAGAAAATGACAATAGAAGATGACAAAGAAAGATTAGCATGAGACATCCGCAACCTTTCCTGAACGAAGGTGCTTTGCTGCGCTTTTCATGATTTCAGCATTTGTCTGAAGTCATGAAAAAACTGAATTCCACTCATCATTCGTTTACTCAAGCTGTTTCGGCGTCTAGTTTGGTGTTTGGCGGAAACTTCCGGTATACTGGAAGAGGAATCTATACATAGGAGGACGAAACAGATGGTAAACGAGCAGCGTCTTGTCGACGAATTTTTGGAACTCGTGCAAATCGATTCAGAAACGAAGCATGAAGGGGAAATCGCCAACGTGCTCAAACAAAAGTTTGAAGCGCTCGGCCTTGAGGTGATCGAAGACGATGCCGCCGCGAAAACCGGGCACGGCGCCGGCAATTTGATTTGCACGCTCGCGGCGACGAAAGACGGGGTGGATCCGATTTATTTCACATCGCATATGGATACGGTCGTGCCGGGCAAAGGCGTGAAGCCATCGATTCAGGACGGCTATGTCGTCACCGACGGGACGACGATTTTAGGCGCGGATGATAAAGCGGGCTTGGCGGCGATGTTGGAAGCGATTCGGGTGTTGAAAGAGCAAAACATCCCGCACGGCGTGATCCAGTTTATCATCACCGTCGGAGAAGAGTCGGGGCTTGTCGGGGCGAAGGCGCTCGATCCGTCGCTCATCCAAGCGAAATACGGCTATGCCTTGGACAGCGACGGCAAAGTCGGCAACATCGTCGTCGCCGCCCCGACGCAGGCGAAGCTGAAAGTCGTTGTGCACGGCAAAACTGCCCATGCCGGCGTGGCGCCGGAAAAAGGAGTGTCTGCCATTACGATTGCGGCGAAGGCGATCGCAAAAATGCCGCTCGGCCGCATCGACGAGGAGACGACGGCGAACATCGGCCGCTTTGAAGGCGGCACGCAAACGAACATCGTCTGCGACCGCGTTGATATTTTAGCGGAAGCCCGTTCCCTCGTTCCGGAAAAAATGGAAGCGCAAGTGGCGAAAATGAAAGAGGCGTTTGAAACGGTTGCCGCGGAAATGGGGGGGCGCGCCGATGTCGAAGTGGAAGTGATGTACCCGGGCTTTAAGTTCAGCGACGGCGACCATGTCGTCGAGGTCGCCAAACGGGCGGCGGCGAACATCGGACGGCCGTGCAAGCTGGAGAAAAGCGGCGGCGGCAGCGATGCCAACATCATCGCCGGCTTCGGCATTCCGACGGTCAACCTCGCAGTCGGCTACGAAGAAATCCATACGACGAATGAGCGGATGCCGATTGAAGAGCTGGTGAAGCTGACAGAGATGGTTGTCGCCATTGTCGAGGAAGTCGCCAATGCCGAATGAGCATCCCGAGGCTGGATGCTCTTTTTTCTTGAACCTTTCGGTAAACATTCGGCCGGAATGAGCCGATAAAAAAAGCAGAGTGCGAATCACGAAAGAGGTGGCGGGGGAATGGACAAATACGTGGTGTTTCGCGTCGAGCGGGAACAGTACGCCGTCTCGATCGCGTATGTCGTCTCGATTGAGAAAATGACGGCGCCGACGGCCGTGCCGCATATGCCGGATTGTATGGCGGGCGTCGCGCGCATCCGCGGCGAGCTCGCGCCGGTGCTCGATATGCGAAAGCTTCTATATGGGAAAGCGATCGAGGAAACCGAGCAGACGCGTCTTGTCGTCGCCGCGGTCGACGGGTTGTCGGTGGCGTTTATCGTTGACGAAGCAAAGGAAATTGTCGATATTGAACCGGAAGCCATCAAACCGCTGCAGCTCGTATCCGCGGAGCGCACGCCGTATGTCGTCGGGATCGCGACGCTGCCGGAGAGGTTGCTCACGGTGCTGGATCCGCGCGTCTTGTTTGCCCATTTGGAAGAAGCGGACGCGATTCGCGAGCAAGTGGCCGCCGCCCAGGCCGCGGCCCAGGTCATCCAAGAGGAAGAGACGGTATAGGTGTTTGCCTATACCGTTTTTTCTTCCGCGCATATCCTAACCATGGAAATGAACTTCAACACATGAGAGGAGGCGCATTCCATGGTTCGACCGTTCGGTCCGTATATGGGCGGATTTTATCCGCCGTACGTTGGCGGCTACGGCTATCCTCCATACGGTTATCACCATCATCATTGGCATGGAGGGTATGACGGCTATCATCACTTCCCGTATGGCGTGCCTTATGGTCATTACCCGTTTGGACCATACGGCTTCCCGCATTATGGAGGCTACTAAGCATGAGGGGCGTTACGCCCCTTTTCGCATGGACAGGTCAAGCAAAGTCCGTCGTGCCGCCTCGTTCCTAAATCGGTTTAGAAAAACTTGCAGGCAAGCGCAAACGTATGGTATGTTGTTTGATGAACAAACCAAAACGGAAAGGGACGTTGGACAATGGCGAAACAGCAAATCGGCGTCATCGGACTGGCGGTCATGGGGAAAAACTTGGCGCTCAACATCGAAAGCAAAGGCTATTCGGTGGCGGTGTACAACCGTTCGCGCGAAAAAACGGACGAGTTTTTGCAAGAAGCGAAAGGAAAAAACATTGTCGGTACATACAGCATCGAAGAATTCGTCAACGCCTTGGAAAAACCGCGGAAAATTTTGCTGATGGTGAAAGCGGGCGCGCCGACGGACGCGACGATCGAACAGCTGAAGCCGCATTTGGAAAAAGGCGATATTGTAATTGACGGCGGCAATACGTATTTTAAAGATACGCAGCGCCGCAACAAAGAACTCGCCGAACTTGGCATCCACTTTATTGGCACGGGCGTCTCGGGCGGCGAGGAAGGGGCGCTGAAAGGCCCGTCGATCATGCCAGGGGGCCAAAAAGAAGCGCATGAGCTCGTGCGCCCGATTTTTGAAGCCATCGCCGCCAAAGTCGACGGCGAACCGTGCACGACGTACATCGGTCCGGACGGCGCCGGGCATTATGTCAAAATGGTGCACAACGGCATCGAATACGGCGACATGCAGCTGATCGCTGAAGCGTACTTCTTGCTCAAACATGTGCTCGGCATGGATGCTGCAGAGCTGCACGAAGTGTTCGCCGACTGGAACAAAGGAGAGCTGAACAGCTACTTAATCGAGATCACGGCCGACATTTTCACGAAAATCGATGAAGAAACAGGCAAGCCGCTTGTCGACGTCATTTTGGACAAAGCCGGGCAAAAAGGGACGGGCAAATGGACGAGCCAAAACGCCCTCGATTTGGGCGTGCCGCTGCCGATCATCACGGAATCGGTGTTCGCCCGTTTCCTCTCGGCGATGAAAGACGAGCGCGTGAAAGCAAGCAAAGTGCTGGCAGGCCCAGCGGTGAAGCCGTTTGAAGGCGACCGCGCTCACTTCATCGAAGCGGTGCGCCGCGCGCTTTACATGAGCAAAATTTGCTCGTACGCCCAAGGATTTGCGCAAATGAAGGCGGCTTCTGAGGAATACAACTGGAACTTGCGCTACGGTGATATCGCCATGATCTTCCGCGGCGGCTGCATCATCCGCGCGCAATTTTTGCAAAAAATTAAAGAGGCGTACGACCGCGATCCGGCGCTTTCGAACTTGCTCTTGGATCCGTATTTCAAAGACATCGTCGAACGCTACCAAGACGCGCTCCGCGAAATCGTCGCCACCGCGGCGATGCGCGGCATTCCGGTGCCAGGATTCGCCAGCGCCCTCGCCTATTACGACAGCTACCGCACCGCGGTGCTCCCGGCCAACTTAATCCAAGCGCAGCGCGACTACTTCGGCGCCCACACGTACGAACGCGTCGACAAAGAAGGCATTTTCCATACGGAATGGTTGAAATAAAGAAAAAAGCCCTTAGAGTCATTCACCACTCTAAGGGCTTTTCGTGTTCGATAAAGCTAAAATTCGTTCCGTCAACTGGAACTGCATCTTCAGAATGGGATGACCACTGATCGAGTGGGCGAACGTTGGAACGGTTTTGGTTCTTCCCTCACTCGCTGCATCGTTTTAAAGCGCCTCGCGAATTAGCTTTTTGTAATAACGAACGGACAACACGCCAAACAGCGAATAGCAGACCGTGTAAATCGCCATCACCGTCAACATCGGCGTCCACAGTTCGGTGCCGAAAAAGAACCAGCCGGAACGGACGGCGAAATAGCTGTGAGATAATCCGAGCAGCAACGGAATGCCAAAGTAGAACAGCTGTTTCCGCCGAATGCCCCCGAGCAAGTCTTTTTCAGTGAATCCCAGTTTGCGCAAAATGGTGTAATTCGGCCGCTCTTCTTCGCCGGCGCCCATTTGCTTGAAGTAAAGAATGCAGCCGGATGTGACCAAAAAGACGAGTCCTAAAAAGGTGACGACAAACATGATCAATCCGAACGTTTGCTTTCGGTGGCGGCTCATCATCAGGCGCGAATCGGCGATGGAGGAAAACTCCATGCGTTGAAACAACTGATCAGCCCGTTCAATATTTGTTTCGTCAGTCAGATGAATTCCGATATGCACCTTTTTCTTTTGTGGATCGGTTTCTTTTTGCAAACGATCAAACATCGTTTGGTCGACGATGACAGTCGGCATGCCGTACGTGAAATGATAGTTGACGTAATAGTCTTTTTTCATCCCAAGGTAATGAAGCGGGACCATGCGGCCGTTTTCTTCTAAGCGAATCGTTCCCGTTTCTTTAAACGGCAAGAATTGACGGAGCATGTCCTGATATCCCGTCAGCAGTGCTTCATTAGGCTTGACATCGATGCGGCCTGTACTTGTGTCGCTGATCACCGATAGCGGCGTGGCGGACGGCTGAAACTGGAGCCGGCTTTGATCAGCGATGTCCAAAATCATCGAAATATCAGTCGGTGCTTCGATGACATCGATCATCGTTTCCCGATAGCGAATATCATGAGATCGCAGCGCCGCCGTAAAACGGGCGGCATCCTTTTTGTCCGTAAACGCGAAATCGGCGGCGACGTTGTTTTTGGCTGATTGCTCGGCTGAATAATAGGAAATATAGCTTAGTGAGATCAACCCGATCGCGATGGCCGACACGGTCGTGATGATCGTAAGCAGCAACGCGTTCGATTTCATGCGAAACATGAGCGACGATACCGATAGCACGGCGTTGATCGACAAATAGCCACCTTTTTGTTTTCGCCATAGGTGGAACAGAAAGCTGATCGTTCCTTTGAAAAATAAATAGGTGCCGATGATGACAGCGCCTAAAATGAACGCCATGGCCATGAATAATCCTTGAACGCTCTTCCAGTCGCTGCTAAACAATTTCGTCGATATACCATAGCCGCTGCCGATGAGGATGATCCCCACCATCCCCACGACCATGTTCCATACGGATACGTGTTTTGCTTCGGTTGTGGATGTAGTGCGGAACAAGGATAAAATCGTCTGTTTTTTGAGAAACAAGCGGTTCATCCCCATCATGAGGACATCAATCACGCTGAACACAATCAACGTTTGCACCAATGCTCGTCCAGAAAAGGAGAGAGATGCCGCTAGCGGAATATCGATGATTTTAAACAAAATCATCATCAACAGCTTGGAAGCGGCAAATCCCACCAATATGCCGATGATCAGTGTGCCGTAATAAAGAATGACGTTTTCGGCCGCCAGCATCAAAAAGATGTTTCGTTTCGTCATGCCGATCAACTGCAAAAGAGCGATCTCATGGCTCCGACGCTTGATAAACAGGGCGTTGGCGTACAAAAGAAAGACGGCGACAATCACGATAAGAAGCACCGCGCCTGTGCGGACGGCCGCCGCGCCTTTCACTCCCCCTTTGATGGCATCAAGCGATGGATCGTACTGCAATGTCACGAACGCGAAATACAAGGCGGAAGTAAACATCAAGGCAAACACGTACAAATAATAATGTTGGATGTTTTGTTTCAAGTTGCGGAACAGGAGTTGCTTCATGCTCATGGCCGAACACCGCCCAGCACGCCTTGCGTTTGCATAATGGCTTGGAAAAATTGCTGCCGCGTTTCCGTTCCTTTATACAGTTGCGTATACAATTGTCCGTCTTTGATAAAAACGACACGGCCTGAGAAACTGGCGGCGACCGGATCGTGGGTGACCATGATGATTGTCGTCTTCCGTTTTTTATTAAGTTGTTGCAGCTTGTGCAATAAATCGGAAGCCGATTTTGAATCGAGTGCGCCCGTCGGCTCATCGGCAAAAATGATGCTCGGTTCATGGATGAACGCCCGCGCCGCCGCAGCGCGCTGTTTTTGCCCACCAGAAATTTCGCTCGGATAGTGGTTTTGGATGTCAATAATGCCAAGTTCAGCCGCCAATTCTGCAAATTTCTTTTCCGCTTCTCGCTTGGGCGTTTTCGTAATCGATAAAGGCAAAAGGACGTTCTCCTTCACCGTCAGCGTGTCAAGCAAATGATACTCTTGAAAGATGAAGCCGACATGGCGTTTGCGAAATTCTGCCAGCTCTCGGTCTTTCATGGCGACGACGTTGTTTCCTTCGATGAAAATAGCGCCCTCGCTCACCCGGTCGATTGAGGAAAGAACGTTGAGGAGCGTCGTTTTCCCTGATCCGGAAGGCCCCATGATCGCGAGAAATTCCCCCTTCTCCACACGCAGATCGATGCCTTTGAGCACTTCTTGTAGGTTCTTTTTCGTTCCGTACGTTTTGTAGATGTTGGTTGCTTCCAATATGACCATCTCGTTTTCCCTCCTTCGTTTCTATCATAAGCAATGGGGTTGGTTTTTTCCTGCGTTTGGCCGAACAAAACGAAACCGCGTGTGACAAAATCGTCACATGCGGTGCGTGCGGATGATGTCATTTTCTTGCGGAAATAGGATCGTAAATGTCGTTCCGCGTCCGGGCGTGGATTCGACATGAAAGTCAAGAAGAAGCGGTTTGGCGGCTTTTTTCGCCAAATACAGCCCCATCCCCGTCGCCGCTTCATTTTGGTGTTCGGTGGTGGAGGTGAATCCTTTCTCGAAAATGCGCGGCAAGTCCTTTGGATCAATGCCCAAGCCGAAATCTTGAATTTGCAAGCGGGCATGGCCGTTTTTCATAAAGCTTTTCACGACAATGTCAGATGACTCGCTGTATTTCACCGCATTCGTGATGATTTGCCGGATGATAAAAGAAAGCCATTTGGCATCGCTTAGGACGGAGCGGACGTCCAATTGAAGGTCAAAGCCGATGCCTTTTTGCATACACCACGATTGCAGCGGTTTAATCTCATTGATGAGAAGCGGCTCAAGCTCGACTTGTTCGATATATAAGTCGTTTTCCATGTGTGGAAGCCGTCGTTGATGAAGTTGCTGATCAAGAAGCAGATGAATGCGCAGCCACTCGTACAAGAGTTGCGCTTTCGTGTTTTCGTCCCCGACCCGTTCGATGATGAGCCGCATGGCCGTCAGCGGCGTTTTCATTTCGTGAATCCATGACAACAGTTCATCTTTCTCTTGTTCCAACGTGGCGAGGTGTTCTTTCAGCTCCTGTTTCCATTGGTCCGTTTGGCTGGCGAGGACGCGTTCGACGATCTTCTCCAGTGGGCTTGCCGCCCGCAGGGCAGAGACGGGATCGAGGCCGCGCTCCCACTCTTGCAAACGTTGATAAAATGCCGTTTCTTTTTTCCAACGGATGATGACAAAGACAACAAAGATGATAGTCGTTAAAAAGACGATGTAAAGGATGGAGGAGAGCGGAATCGTCGGATCCAGATAAGCGACAAACAGGATGAACAGCTCCAGAAAGAGAAAGAGGGCCATCCAGCTTTTTCGTTCCCACAAATAGTCTTTGATCATCAGTGGCTCCCTTCTTCCGTAGCCATATAGCCTTGCCCAATTTTCGTTTCAATGAAGCGGCCCAAACCGAGTTCGTCGAGTTTTTTCCGCAGGCGGTTGACGTTGACGGTCAGCGTGTTGTCGCTGACAAACCGTTCGTCTTCCCATAGCCGTTTGATCAGCTCCGTCCGAGCAACGATCTGGTTTTTCTTGGCCAATAAATGTTTCAAAATCAACAGCTCGTTTTTCGTCAGCTCCACTGTTCCGTGTTCATTTGAGACTGTGCTTTTTTCATAGTCGACCGTTGCCCCGCACCATGTTTGCAGCTGAACGGGTCCGGCATTGTAGTTGTACACGCGGCGGAGCAGCGCTTGGATTTTGGCGATCAGCACATCGAAATGAAACGGCTTTTGGATGTAATCATCAGCTCCAAGCTGCATCGACATGACCATATCAGTCGGGTGGTCGCGCGATGATAAAAACAAAATCGGGACGTTCGAATGAGCACGAATCTGGCGGCACCAGTGGAACCCGTCAAATTTCGGCAGCTGGATGTCGATGATCACCAAGTGCGGCTTGCAAGCAGAAAACTCTTCCATCACACGACCGAAATCGCGGATGCCGCAAACGTCGTACGACCATTGTTCCAAACGTGCTTTGATTTCTTGAAACAACGTCACATCATCTTCAATGAGCAAAATGTTCAACGTCGTGTCCCCCTACCCTTTTCCGCTGGATACGGCGTATTGTTCCGTTTTCCATTATACCTGTTTTTTGGTTGTTTAGGGAGAAGGGGGACGATGAGATGGAAGCGATGATGCGGAAATCAAAATTGAAAGTATATAAAACAATGAGTTATTATGGATTCAAAGAATGAATGGAAAATAGAGGTGGAATTTAGCGATGGGCTACTCATCTGAGGAAATGGGAACCAGGGACGCCATTTTAGATAAATTCTATACATTGGACTATCTCTGTTGCAAACAAGGAATTGTCGCTGAAATCGTTGTTTTAGGGGGAGCGGCGCTTTTATTACTTATGGAGCAAATGGGAGAACAGTTTCGTCCTACAAGGGATATCGATGTTAATCTTATCAGCACCAACAATATGCAAGCCTTATTAAGGCAGTTAGAAAAAATAAATGTCGATGTGGTTGGAGGAATTATGGAAGTTCCCCCATCGGAAGATTTGCGGAATAAGGAATCACTTTTTGAGTTGGATTTGGATTTTTCGGCTATTCGTGTCTATGTTCCAACTATCGAATTGCTTGCCTGTTGCAAAATTTTTTCCACTCGTGAAAAAGATTTAATTGATTTAAAAGAGACACCGATATTAGAAAAATGTGATACAGAAAAGTTGCTGGAAATGGTAGCGGAATATAGAGAATATTTGCTGAATCCCTCAAATCGAGATTTGAATTTGTATGAACTAGATAACATTTTGAAGGAAAAAGGCATATTATAGAGAGAATGTGATAAAATATTAGGTAAAAATTAAGTTGTGAAGGAAAGGGGGCAACTATCATGAATAACAGGACAGGAGAGGGACCCGTAGTGTCTTTTCCGGAATTTCTCGAAGAGCTACGTCAAGAGTTACGTTTTCAGCAAAATGGGGGAACTAGTTATCGAAAACAAACGGCACAATTATCATTACAAGTTGCTCAGAAAGCAGGATGTATAGATCCGTTTTTTAACAGAGAAAGTGCCAAGCGGACAGTTTCTCAATTGCTTCCTGATCTCGATCTTTTTCGTATCGAAGACGTTGCTAAGATGTTGAATGTCATTGCAAGGGAACTCCATATGAATGCTACTCTTTCCGATGAAGTTAGAGATTATATACACCAAAAACGTCAACATCGCAAGCCTTTCTTAAATAAAGCAAAGTAGAAAAAAGAACGGTGTTTTCTTGGCTTTAAATTAAGTTGCAATAAGGAATTTACTTTCGCATTTCTCGTTTCTGCCTTTGCAACAATTCTCTACAATACGTGGCTGAGAAGTGTAAAACACAATTTCAAATAGTTATAGGAGCACTACTCATTTTGTCATGCAGGTAAAGGGATGTCCTAAAAGGGGAGCATCCCTATTTTATCACCTGCCATGTTTTGACCGATCTTGCCCCTTTTCCTGGCTTGTTCTGAAAAAAGCAACTATGTCATAATGAAAATAACGCCTGAAAGTCAACGTGCTATGTTTTCGAATCAGCGAATCATTGTCCGTTCGCACATAGGAGGGATTTGCCGTGCCATCACAACGAAAATCGATCATCCCCGACGGCTTTTTATGGGGTGGGGCGGTGACTTCGTTTCAGACGGAAGGGGCGTGGAACGAAGGCGGCAAAGGGCTGTCGATCGTGGATGCGCGCCCGATTCCAAAAGGGCATTCCGACTGGAAAGTGGCGGTCGATTTTTACCATCGCTACAAAGAAGACATCGCGTTGTTCAAGGAGCTCGGCTTTACCGCCTACCGGACGAGCATCGCTTGGACGCGCATTTTTCCGGACGGGGAAGGGGAGCCGAATGAAGCGGGGTTGGCGTTTTATGACGCTGTGTTTGATGAATTGAGGGCGAACGGCATCGAGCCGGTCATTACGCTGTACCATTTTGATTTGCCGCTGGCGTTGGCGAGAAAATACAACGGCTTCGCATCAAGGAAAGTCGTCGACTTGTTTGAACGGTACGCGCGCACCGTATTTGCGCGTTACCGCGGGAAAGTGAACTATTGGCTGACGTTCAACGAACAAAATTTAGTGCTCGAACAGCCGCATTTATGGGGGGCGATTGGGCCGGAAGACGAAGACCCGGAAGCGTTTGCCTACCGCGTCTGTCATAACGTGTTTATCGCCCACGCGAAAGCGGTGAAGGCGCTGCGCGAAATCGCTCCCGAGGCGAAGATCGGCGGGATGGTGACGTATTTGACGACGTATCCGGCGACATGCCGGCCGGAAGACGCTTTGGCGAACGTGCAGGCGAAAGAGCTGTTCATTGATTTCTTCTTTGATGTGTTCGCCCGCGGCGCCTATCCGCGTTATGTGACGAATCATCTGGAGAAAAAAGGAATCCTTTTGCCGTTGGAAGAAGGGGATGAACAGCTGCTCCGGGAGCAAACGGTCGACTTTTTGTCGTTCAGCTACTATCAAAGCCAAATCGTCCGCCATCAGGAACAGGATGAGCGGATCATCAAAGGGCTTGAACCGAATCCCTATTTGCCAAAGACGAAATGGGGCTGGGCGATCGATCCGATCGGGTTGCGGATTGCCTTAAAAGACGTGTACGCCCGCTATCAGATGCCCATTTTCATCACCGAAAACGGGATCGGATTGGAAGAGGAGCTGAATGAGGACGGCACGGTCGAAGATGATGAGCGGATCGACTATTTGCGCCGCCATATCGAACAAATGAAGATGGCCATGGAAGAAGGGGTCGAGGTGATCGGCTATTTGATGTGGGGGGCGACGGATCTATTAAGCTCGCAAGGGGAGATGCGCAAGCGCTACGGCGTCATTTTCGTCAACCGCGACGACGAGAACTTGCGCGATTTGAAGCGCTATAAGAAAAAAAGCTTCTACTGGTTCCAGCGCGTCATTCGCACGAACGGGGAAGAGCTGTAAACAGAGGCGGGGAAGCCCCCGCCATTTTACCAGTCTTTAGGGCGGCCATGGCGAATATTCAATCGTTTAAAATGTTTGTCCCAAGTCACGACATCTTCTGGGGGATTCGCTTTTGCATGAGCGGCGATATATGCGTCGATGAAGTCCACCTTTTTCTCGCCATAATCTCGAAGCGCCTGTTGCACAACATCTTTTTCCTCTGTTTCGATCCCGATCCCGTTGGTAAACTTTAATAAGGCGGCGGAAATGTCGGACGGCGATGCTTGATAGACGGAGGCCAGCACCCAGCAACATTCTGCGACGACGAGCGGATTAAGGCGCAAAATCAATTCTCCTGCTTCTACTTTCTGCAACATGTCCCCAACTTCTTCCGCAAGCTCTTGAGGATGGCCGGTCATGATTCGAATCACGACATTTGTGTCAATCCACAGCTTGCGAGCCACCTATTTTTCCTCCCCGTCTTTCAATTCCTCTGCTCCCATCGTCCGATATGCTTCATCTCGGATTTCCTCAACAGGGCGGAACGGCTGATTGGTTTTGAGAATGCCGATTAATTGTGACAAGCGATATTTCTTCGTGACTTCCACTTTTATTTCTCCATCTTGGTTGACCATAAACGTCAGATCGTCTCCTTCGGTGAGGCCCAATGTTTTTCGGATTTCAACGGGAATCACCACTTGGCCGCGGCTCGACAGCTTGCTTGTCGCTTTCATGACGATAGGCGATGGTTGATCCGAAACATTCATTTTTTCCATTGGCGTGTTTCGCTCCTTCCTAAACACTTTTTATACTTATCTTTATTATATGTCTTATTTGTGTGTTTAATCAATCATTGAAAATCATATTATTTTTGGTGTAGTAAGAAATTATGTAGGGGGACAACAACAAGGATGAGAATGGACGTTGAACACTCTCTTGCCTACGCTCATACGTGGAAGAGGGGGCTTCTCGGTTTGAAATGATCAAACAGCCGGTCCCATCGGGGAACCGGCTGTTTTTACGGCTCGCGGTCCAACAGCAAGACGCGCGCCGGGGCGGCGTCGGTGCCGACGAGTTTGAGCGGAGCGGCGACCATGAAATAGCGGCCTTCGGGGACGTCTTTCAGCCGCAGCCCTTCGATGATGATGACGCCGGCCGAAAAGAGCGTTTTATGGGTCGGGTGGCCTTCTTGCGCTCGCTCAATGCCAAGGGCGTCGATGCCGACGCCGCGGATTTGTTTGTCGGCCAAATAACGAGCCGCGTCTTCGGCGACGAAAATAAACTCAAAGTTAAATGCATCATCAAAGGAGTTTTTCGTTTTAAACAGAACGAAGTCCCCTTCTTGAATGTCAAGATGCGCGATGTCGTCTTTCGTGATCCGGTCGTTGACATGCGTCAAATCGAACAGCTTGCACGGGCCGACGAGGTCGTCCAATGGAATCGTTTCAAACGTCGCCCCGCCTTCGACCATATGGAGGGGCGCGTCAATGTGCGTGCCGGTGTGCACGTCCATGTCAATGCGCGATTCGGTCACATAACCGTTGGTGATCGTTGTGCGTTTCGGCTGTTTTTCCGGTTTGTTTTTATACACGGGCATGCCCTCGTAAATCGGGGCCGTGACGTCATACACCTTCATCGTTCATTCGCTCCTTTGCATGAGAGATAACGCTCGCTTGTCCAAAAGGGCGGCGGGCGCAAACGATTCGCGGTTATGGCCGCGGATGCTCGATCGGCCACCAGTGGAAGCCGTCTTGTTTGAGCAGCTCGTCCGCGGCCGCCGGGCCCATGGAGCCAGCCGCGTAGTTCGGAAAGTCGGAAGCTTTTGTGTTCGCCCACACCTCAGAAATTGGGTCGACAAATTGCCATGACGCTGCCACCTCGTCCCAATGAGTGAAGTTCGTCGCATCGCCGCGCATGCAGTCGTACAACAGCTTTTCGTACGCTTCCGGCGTGTTGATGCCGTCGATGCAGTTGTTGCAATAGTCGAGTTGAAATGGAGCTGTTATGGTCGTCGATTCCCCGGTTTTTTTGCCGTTTAACTGAAGGGTGATCCCTTCGTCCGGCTGGATGTGGATGACGAGCAAGTTCGGGGCGATCGTCTCATTCGTCCGGTAATACAAGTTCATCGGTACATCTTTAAATTGGACGACGATTTTCGTCGATTTTTCCGCCATCCGTTTGCCGGTGCGAATGTAAAACGGCACGCCAGCCCAACGGAAGTTGTCGATCAGGAGTTTTCCAGCGACGAACGTTTCCGTGTTCGAGTCCGGATCGACGTTCGGCTCCTCGCGATACGCCGGCACGTGTTTGCCGTGGATCACCCCGCGCCCGTATTGGCCGCGCACGAAATAGCGGTCGACTTCATCGTGCGCAATCGGGCGCAAGGCGCGCAACACTTTCACTTTTTCATGGCGGATGTCATCGGTCGTTAATTTGATCGGCGGTTCCATCGCCAACAGAGCGACCATTTGCAGCATATGGTTTTGCACCATGTCGCGCAACGCCCCGGAATGGTCGTAGTAGCGGCCGCGGTCTTCGACGCCGAGCGTTTCGCTCGATGTGATTTGAATGTTGGCGATGAACCGGTTGTTCCAAAGCGGCTCGAAAATGGCGTTTGAAAAGCGGATGACCTCGATGTTTTGCACCATTTCTTTGCCGAGGTAATGGTCGATCCGGTAAATTTCCCGCTCGGAAAAGACGCGGCGAATCTCGTCATTCAGCTTCTCGGCGCTCGCCAAGTCATGCCCGAACGGCTTTTCGATGACGAGCCGCTTAAAGCCGTGCGTTTCCGTCAATCCTTCCGACTGCAAGCGGGAAGTAACGGTGCCGAAAAATTCCGGCGCCATCGCCAAATAAAAGATGCGGTTGCCTTCGGTCTTGTATGTGCCGTCGAGCTGTTCGAGGAGCGACTTTAAGCGCTGGTACGACTCGGCTTCCGTCACGTCGAACGGATGGTAATAGAAATGGGAGGTGAATCGGCCGTCGGCGAGCTTTTGGTGAAACGCCGTTTCGACCGAGTCGCGCACATAGTTCCGGAACTCGTCGGCCGACAACGGGCGGCGCGCGACGCCGACGACAGCGAATTGCTCGTTCAAATGCCCTTTTTCATACAGGCGGTAAAGGGACGGAAACAGTTTCCGTTTCGCCAAATCTCCCGTCGCTCCGAAAATGACGATGATCGATTTCGGATTCATGTTGTCCACCGTATGTACCTCGCTTTAACCAAATTTGTCTCTTCAATGAAACCATTGTAGAGGTTTGCCGGTCGGAACGCAAACACTTTGTTGCTTTCCGGCGGGAAAGCGTTTATGTTCATGAAAGAGCCGGGCGCCAACCCGGCGTTTTTGAGCGCAAAAGAAAGTTGAAAAGCCGTTTTGACATTGGTACGCTAACAACAGGCAATGTTGAGCGAGAAAAAGGAGTGAAGCGCGTTGGAACTGTTGTTTTTAGGCACGGGTGCCGGCGTGCCGGCCAAAGAGCGCAACGTATCGTCCGTCGCCCTGCAGCTGCTTGGCGAACGCGGGGCGACATGGCTGTTTGACTGCGGCGAAGCGACGCAGCATCAAATTTTGCATACCGCCATTCGCCCGCGCCGCATCGAGCATATTTTTATTACGCACTTGCATGGCGACCATTTGTTCGGATTGCCTGGACTGCTAGGCAGCCGTTCGTTTCAAAGCGGCGAGACGCCGCTTACGGTTTTCGGCCCAAAAGGCATTCGCTCGTTTGTCGAAACGGCCCTTGCCGTCAGCGGGACAAAGCTCCGGTATGAACTGAACATTGTGGAGATCGATGAGGGCGTCATTTTTGACGATGAACGGTTTTCCGTCATCGCCAAACGGCTCGATCACGGCATGCCGTCATACGGTTTCCGCGTCGTTGAAAAAGATTTGCCCGGCCCGCTCTTGGTCGAGCGATTGCAAGCACTCGGCGTCCGCCCCGGCCCGATTTATCAAGAAATTAAGCAAGGAAAAACGGTCGTGCTGGATGACGGCACGGTCATCGACGGGCGCGAATTTGTCGGGCCGCCGCAAAAGGGGAGAATCGTCGCCGTGTTGGGCGACACCCGTTTTTGCGAAGCGGCGATTGAACTCGCCCGCGATGCCGATGTCGTCGTCCACGAGGCGACGTTTGCCGCGGCGGAACAGCGGCTGGCCCATGACTATTTCCATTCCACGACCACAGACGCAGCCGAGGTGGCGAGGCGGGCCGGGGCGAAGCGGCTTATTTTGACCCATATCAGCTCTCGCTACCAAGGTGAGGCGGCGCTGCAGCTCGTCGCCGAGGCGCGCAGCGTGTTTCCGAACACCGAGCTCGCCGTTGATTTCGCCTCGTTTTCGATCCCGCGCGGTTAAAACCGCCAGCCGCGCTCATATTGGACGGGCGCCGAGATTTTTGCGCCCAGCTCTCTCGCCGCGGCGTATGGCCAATACGGGTTGCGCAGCAGCTCGCGCCCCAAAAAGACGAGATCGGCGCGGCCGTTTTGCAAAATTTCTTCCGCTTGCCAGCCGGACGTAATGAGGCCGACAGCGCCGGTCGGGATGTCTGCTTCACGGCGGATCAGTTCGGCAAATGGCACTTGGTAGCCGGGATAGACGTTCATGCGCGCCGGAACAATAGCGCCGGAGCTGACATCGACGAGGTCGACTCCTTGTTCTTTCATCCGCTTGGCGTATGGGACATAGTCTTTGGCCGTCAGCCCGTCCGGATGGTAGTCGGACGCCGAGATGCGGACAAAAAGCGGTCCGTCCCACACCTCGCGGACAGCGTCGATCACCTCGCCCAAGAAACGGTAACGGTTTTCCGGAGAGCCGCCGTACTCGTCTTGGCGCCGGTTGGAGAGCGGCGATAAAAATTCGTTAATGAGGTAGCCGTGGGCGGCATGGATTTCAATGACGTCAAAGCCGGCTTCTTTTGCCCTCCGCGCCCCGTTTTGGAACGCCTGCACCGTTTCTTCGATGTCGGCTTTCGTCATTTCTTTTGGCGTCGGCGACGAATCATCAAACGGGACGGCTGACGGAGCGATGATCTCTCCCGGCACTTGCGATTTTCTCCCCGCATGGGCAAGCTGGATGCCGATGGCCGCCCCATGCTCTTTCACAAGCCCAACGAGTTCGCGAAGCCCGGCGATATGGTCATCGCTCCAAATGCCTAAGTCGCGTTCAGAAATGCGACCTTGCGGCGTCACGCCGGTCGCTTCAACGATAATCAAGCCGACTTGGCCGACAGCGCGAGCCGGGTAGTGGATTTTATGCCACGTGCGTACGGCGCCGTCTTTCGTGTCGCACGAATACATGCACATCGGCGACATGACAATTCGGTTTTTCAGCGTCAGCCCGCGGATTGTATACGGCGAAAACAGCATCGTGTTCATGACAAGCAGCTCCTTTCTAGGCCAATGAATGGTTCATTACTGAATGATAGCACGCTGCTTATCAAAAACAAAATAAAACGGATTGTCGCCGTGTTCGGGCTAGGCGGGAAAAGGAGCGGCGCGCTCCGGAGGTCCGCTCTTTACGCTTCGGCGATGGCAGCGAGAAGAGCGCTGCCGAGCTCTTCGGAGCGGGCCGTCGCCCGGCGGATGCAGGCGATGACCGCTTCTTGGAACCGGTATTGCTCAAGCACGCCAATGCCGGCTTCGGTCGTGCCGCCTGGGCTCGTGACTTCACGGCGCAGGACGGATGGGTGCTTGTCGGACGCTTTTAGCATCTCGGCTGCGCCGATGATCGTTTGCAAAATGAGCCGTTTGGCGACATCTCGCTCAAGGCCGATGTCGGCCGCCGCTTTTTCCATCGCTTCGACCAAGTAATACACATACGCCGGACCGCTCCCGGACAGGCCGGTGACCGCATGCAAGTCCTTCTCCGGCACAACAGCGACGATGCCGACCGTTTCAAACAGCTGTTTGGCGACCTCAAGATGTTCTTTCGCGGCGAAGCGGCCGCCGGCGATCGCGGTCGCTGATAAGCCGACGGCGGCGGATGTGTTTGGCATGGCGCGCACGACAGGGATGTTGCGTCCGGCGAGCCGTTCGATCGTCTCGGTCGTGATGCCGGCGAGCAGTGAAAGAATGAGCTGATGGGCGCGGAGGGTCGGTGCGATGGCGTTCATCGCTTCGACGACGTCTTTCGGCTTCATCGCCAAAATGACGATATCCGCTTGTTTGACGGCTTCTTGCGCGCAACCCGCCGTGCAAACACCGTATTGGCGCGCCAGTTCCTCAAGACGGGGGCGGTTTCGTCGGTTGGCGACGACAATGTGCGCCGGATCGCAAAACGCTTTCGTCATGCCGGCGATGAGCGCTTCCGCCATCGAGCCGGCGCCGATGAGCGCGATCGTTCGTTCGTTGTTCATCATTCCACTCCTCCTTGCCTTGATGTATCCATCCAAAAGAAAAAGGTTTCCCGTCCTGCAAAAGGACGGAAAACCTTCGTTTCCGCGGTACCACCTTTTTTGGCCCGATTTGGCCCAAGCGCCAAACAGGCCCAACTCTGCCCCGATAACGCCGGGGAGGCGTTTAGGTTGGCCTAACAGCTCCTAGGGTAGGTTCAACCGCAAAGAGGGCCGCAAAGCCTTCCAGCCGCGGGCTTCGCTCTCTGGTGCCGTTTGCGGTTTACTGGCCCTGTTCATCGCCTGTTTTGCCGTATCATAATTTATTTGTCGTATCATAATTTATTTGTCATTATGCCGCGGGACGAGCACGGTTGTCAAGAGAGGAGAACGAATTTTTTTGCAATTTCGTCGTGCGGAAGAAAAAGGCATGACAAATGGATGAAATCAGTGTAAACTGTAAAATAAAATATAATGAATCATTATTCATTTTGCTTGATGAAACGGTTCGAACGGGGCGGTTCATGAACTTTGGGAAAGAAGGGAACGCAATGAACGAAGAACGAGTGTATCGGATCACGGTGCCGACGCCGTTTCCGGTCGGCGATGTGCATATGTACGTGATCGCCGGCGATCGGTTGACACTGGTCGATGCCGGAGTGAAAACAGAGCAGGCATGGCAGCTGTTTGTGAAGCAGCTTGGCGAGATCGGTTATGCGCCGCAGGATATTGAACAAATCGTCATTACTCATCATCATCCGGATCATGTCGGCTTGCTTGATTATTTTCCGCATGCGCCGATCATCGGCCATCCGAAAGCCGATCCGTTTTTGCGCCTCGAACGTTCGTTTATGGAACGGTACGTCCAATTTTTTCAAGAATTTTTTACGGAATGCGGCGTTGACCGCCGCTTGTTCAGTCAGCTGTCCAAAGAAGGCGGATCGCTTCGATATGCAAGCCGACGCGGGCTTGACATCATGGTGACGGAAGGGGACGCGGTGCCGGGGATGCCCGGGTGGCAGGTCATCGAAACGCCGGGGCATGCGCAAAGCCATATCGCCCTCTACCGCGAGGCGGACGGATTGCTGATCGGCGGTGATCATTTGCTTGTTCATATTTCCCCGAATCCAATGATGGAGCCGCCGGCGGAAGGGGAGACGGAGCGGCCGAAACCGCTGCTGCAGTATAATGAATCGCTCGAAAAAATGCTGCAATACGACATCGTTCGCTCGTTAAACGGCCATGGCGACGATGCGACCGATATTCCGGCGCTCGTTCGCGAGCGGCTCGATAAGCAGCGCCAGCGCGCCGAGCGGGTGCTCGAAATGGTGAAAGAACGCCCGCATACGGTGTTTGACGTTTGTCAAAAGCTGTTTCCCACCGCTTACGAACGCCAGCTCATGCTGACGATGTCAGAGACGATCGGCCAGCTTGATTATTTGGAAGAAAACGGGTATGTACAAAAAAGACACGAAGACGGCCATTATGTGTACGAAGCGGCGGGGGTGTCGGTGTGCGGCTGAAGGGGCGCCATGTCGTCATCACCGGAGCGTCGGGAGGAATCGGCGAGCAAATCGCCTATGAAGCGGCGCGCCAAGGGGCGGTGCCGGTGCTCTTGGCGCGCAGTGAAGAAAAGTTGAAAGCAATCAGTGCGCGCATTGAAGCGCAAACCGGCATTCGCGCCCCGTACGCGCCGCTTGATGTCAGCGACCGCGAGATGGTCGAAGCGGTATTTGCGAAGCTGTCTGCTGAACTGGGCGCTATCGATGTGCTTGTGAACAATGCTGGATTTGGCGTATTTCGCTACGTGGAAGATATCGACCTTGACGAGATGGAACGGATGTTTGCGGTCAATGTCTTCGGCTTGATCGCCTGCACGAAGGCGGTGTATCCGCATATGAAAGAACGCCGAAGCGGCCACATTCTCAATATCGCCTCGCAAGCCGGCAAAATCGCGACGCCGAAGTCGAGCGTCTATTCCGCGACGAAACATGCCGTCATCGGCTTTACTGACAGCCTTCGCCTCGAGGCGGGGCGCTTTGGCATTTTTGTCACGACCGTCAATCCGGGGCCGGTGGAGACGAACTTTTTTTCAACCGCTGATGAATCTGGCGAGTATGTGCGCAACGTGTCGCGTTGGATGCTGCGCCCGGAGGCGGTGGCGAAGCGCGTTGTTGCCGCGATGATGACGCCGACGCGCGAAGTGAACATGCCACGCTGGATGGATCTCGGCAGCCGGCTGTATCGCCTTGCGCCGAGTTTGGTGGAAAAGGTGGCGAAAGGGGCGTTTTTCCAAAAGTAAGTCAAAGAAGCGGGTCCGAAAACGGTCATGTTGTTTCTTCGATCATCGGTTTTGCGTCTATGATGGAATGCGAGAGGGTGTCCCGAGCTTGTGGGACACCCTTTCACAATCGCAGCGTCGCTTTCCTTTCACATTAGAGGAGGCATTTGGCGTAAAACTTAGGCAAAGACGTCCTTGCCTGTTGGCTGGGAAGAAACGGCCGTTCGTTACGATTCGCTCGATTCCGGCGACGGGGCGCGGACGACCGATTGGAATCGGCCTTTATGTGAACCGTCGCAAAACGGTTTATTGTTCGACAGCCCACAACGGCAGAGCGAAAACGTTTGTTTCGTCACAAACGGCTTTCCTTCTCCATCGAGCAGTTCCACATCGCCGGTGACGCGCAGCGAACCGTTGTCATTCACTTTGATTTGCACGTTTGCCATCGCTTGTTCCTCCTTTGCTTTGACAGTTTCGCGTGTTGGCAGGTAAAATGAAAAAGAAAATCAATAAGGAAAAAGGAGTCAGGCATGAGTGTATCGATCACGTTTACGGATGCAGCCAAACAGGCGCTTGCCTCTATTGTAGCGCAATCCGAGCGGCAGTTAAAGCTGGCGTTTGACACGGACGGCTGCGGCTGTTTGGTCGACGGCGTGCCGGCGCTATGGCTTGTCGACAAGGCCGATGACGATGATTTGGCCGTCGAAACGAATTTCGTGCCGGTGCTCGTCGAACGGTCGCGGCTCATCTTTTTTGATGAAGCGATGACGATTGACGTCAAGCCGGGAACGACCGTTTTTCAGCTCAAAAGCCTAGGGCAAACGTTGAATGGTCATATGCCGCTTGTTGAGGTGAAATCCGGCGATGAACGGTAAGTTAGAGCAGCTCGCAAAGACGGCGAAGCAAAAAACATGGGTGTCGTTCACCCATGAAAACGATCCGTACAGCTTGCTTCATTGGTCGGTCGCTGGCCCGTATCATGAGGCGAAAGACGTCTGGCTGCTGCAAAACGAAATGACGTTTGAAACGAAAGAGTTTCCGACGCTGGAGGCGGCTATTGCTTGGCTTGGCGAGCATATGCCGCACATCACCGAAGTGTTGTAAAGGGGACGCCCTGAAAGCCGATTTGGGCTGCAGGGCGCCCCTTTTGATAAAAGCTGCATCGTCCATGTTGCGGTTATTGAGGACTGTTTTGCCGCTTGGTCGGGTGGATTGCTTTTTCCAATTCTTCTTTTGCGATCACCGGCTTGACCGTATCAGCGGATGGTTTCCCTTTTTGGGCGCGGTTTTTCGCCATCCATCATCTCTCCTTTTCTTTGTCGTGTAGTTGTATCGTTTGACAAATGAACGATTGTTATGCAAGGGGGGCGGACATGATGAAGAAGATCGGGCGAAAAAAAGAGCAAGGGACGGAGGCCTTGACGATCGCCGACCGGCTTGGCGCCGCGGTGGAAGCGAAGCTGCTTGAGAAAAAGCGCGCACTTGCCGAGGAAGAAGCGCGGAGGCGGGCGGCAGAGGAAGCGCGCCGCCGTGAGGAACAGAAATCGTTTGCCGAGCTACTTGAGGAAAGCGAGCTAGACTGGCGGAAATTTAAGTAGCGGAGGGGATGGACGATGAAATCGAATGCGGAAGCGACGCGCCCCTCTTCTTTTCCATTCTGGACGGCCGGAGCAGTCGTCGCGTTGGCCGTCAATTTGCGCGCGCCGCTTACGACGGTCGGCCCGCTCGTGCCCGATTTGCAGCGGGAGCTTGGCCTTTCCTACGCGGCCGCCGGAGCGTTGACGACGATTCCGCTTATGGCGTTCGCCTTGCTGGCACCGGCGGCAGCGGCTCTCGCCCGCCGGTTCGGGATGAAGCGGACGCTCTTTTTTTCGTTGATCGTGCTGCTCGTTGGCGAGCTTCTCCGGCCGCTCTCCGGCAGTTCTTGGCTGTTTGCCGGCACGGTGCTGATCGGTGCAGCCATTGCGGTGGACAACGTCTTGATGCCGGCGCTGGTGAAAGAGTCGTTTCCCGAACGGGTTGGTTTCATGATGGGCATTTATACGGTGACGATGAACATGAGTGCGGCGTTCGCTTCCGGAATCGCTGTTCCGCTTGCCGATGGCTGGGGGCTTGGCTGGCAAGGGGCGTTTCGCTTTTGGGCATTGCTGGCGGCTTTGGCGCTTGCTGTTTGGCTGCCGCAAGCACGCCGCCGGGAGCCGGACGGGGCGCCGTCCGGAAGCCGCCGCTCAACGCTTTGGCGGTCATGGCTCGCCTGGCAAGTGACGCTGTTTATGGGATTGCAATCGTTTTTCTTTTACTGCGTCGTCACTTGGCTGCCGGAGCTTGGACAAAGCAAGGGGTTGGCGCCCGGTACGGCCGGATGGCTGCTCTTTTTCTTCCAGTTCGCCCAGCTCCCGATGATGTTCGTCTCTCCGATGCTCGCGGAGCGGATGGACAATCAAAAGGCGCTTATTGGTTCAGCTGTGCTTTGCATGGGGGCTGGGACGCTTGCCTTTTTCGGCGGGCAAGGGTGGTGGCTGTGGGCGGGGGCGCTTGTTGCCGGCATCGGCGCTGGCATGGCGTTTTCGCTTGCGATGATGCTGTTTACGCTGCGGACGCGCCATCCGCTCGCCGCCGCCCAATTGTCCGCCATGGCGCAATCGGTCGGCTACTTGCTGGCGGCTTCCGGTCCGCCGTTGTTCGGGGTGCTGTATGATGCGTCCGGCCGCTTCAATGCGCCGCTTGGTCTGCTTGTTGCCGTCTGCATCGCCATGATGGCCGTTGGCTTAGGGGCGGCGAGGGACCGATACGTAGATGAAAAGAAATAAAGCGGCCCGCTCGTCGCAAATGAGCGGCCGCACGTACCGAACGAGAGCCCGTATGCGGCCGTCAACGGCCGCCGGGCTCTCGATTTGTTTGCATTTTTTGGCTCGATCTATTTTTCAGCAAGGCATGTCGGCTTTCTTTCCGCTCCTTTGGTTTTTATCGATGCACGTCGTACACCGAGCGTTTCGTCGCTTGTTTCAGCCATTCGTATTCAGTGCGGTCAAGCGGCGGGGCTGACGCAGCGGCGACGTTTTCCTCAAGCTGTTCAAGGCGGCTGGCGCCCGGGATGACGGCGGCAACGACCGGGTCATACAAGCAAAATTGCAGCGCGGTCGCGGTCAAGGACCGGCGTCCGGCCGTTTTTTCCTTCAGCTTCGGGATGAGCGCCTGCAGTTCTTCATACGAATAATCGAGGTAGCCGTGTTGTTTCACCGCGCTGCCCGCCTGCTCAAGCGGGCGGCTCGTGAGCAAGCCTTTTGCGACCGGGCCGCGGGCGATCACGCTGATGTTGTGTTCGCGAAGAAGCGGGAACCATTCTTCCGGGCGGCGGTCAAGCAAGCTGTATTGCATCATGACGCTGACGATGTTCGAGCGCTTCACATATTCGCGAATGACGTTTGGGCGGATCGAGGAGATGCCGTACCAACGGATGACGCCTTCTTGCTTCAACTCTTCGAACGCTTCAATCGTCTCATCGATCGGGTCGTCGATCGTGCCGCCGTGGAGCTGGTATAAGTCAATGTAGTCCGTTTGCAGACGGCGCAGGCTCTCTTTGACCGCTTGTTTGATATAGGCTTTTGACGGATCCCAGTCCCAACCGCTGCCATCCGGCCGCCAACGGTTGCCGACTTTTGTCGCGATAATGACTTGGCCGCGTTTTCCTTTCACCGCTTTGCCGACAAACTCCTCATTTAAGCCGCGGTCGTATAAATCGGCTGTATCCAAGTAGTTGATGCCGCGCTCCAACGCTTCATGGATGAGATAAATGGCATGGCGCTCATCCGTGCCGAGCGACATGCAGCCGAGGCCGATTTCGCTCACATACAAATCCGATGTGCCGATGCGGCGTTTGTTCATTTTTTGCGCCTCCTTTCGCGATCAATGACACGTCCATTGTACAACGGAAGCGAAAAAATGGCCAAACATGTAGTACAATGGAAAAGAATCGATCCAATTTGATAGGGGAGAATGAACATGGAGCTGTATGAAAAAACGATCCGCAAAGAGAAGCTGTTCAGCGGCCGCGTTATTGAGTTGTATGTGGAGGAAGTGGAGCTGCCAAACGGGCAGAAAAGCCGGCGCGAGGTGATCAAGCACCCGGGCGCGGTGGCGGTGCTGCCGCTGTTGCCGGATGGGAAAATCGTTCTTGTCCGCCAGTATCGAAAAGCGCTCGAGCGCGCATTAGTCGAGATTCCGGCGGGCAAGCTAGAACATGGGGAAGAGCCGCTCGCTTCCGCACACCGCGAGCTGGAAGAGGAAACGGGCTACCGCGCCCAATCGATGCGCCATCTGATTTCTTTTTATACGTCCCCGGGGTTTGCCGATGAGCTCATTCATTTGTATGTCGCCGAGGGGCTGGAAAAAGCGGAGGACGGCGCCGATTTGGATGAAGATGAGTTTGTCGAGCTGTTGGAAGTGACATTGGAGGAGGCGCTTCATATGCTGGAACGACGCGAAATTTATGACGCCAAAACGGCGTACGCTTTGCAATATTTGCAGTTGCGCCGCGCGTTGGGGGAGCAAAATGCCTGATCAAACACACGCGGGCGGCCTCGGCCGTTATTACGCTGATTTACATATTCACATCGGCCGCACCGCCTCGGGCCGCCCGGTGAAAATTACCGGGGCGCGGACGTTGACGCTTGAGAACATCTTGCATGAGGCGGCTGAGGTGAAAGGGATCGACCTCGTCGGTGTTATTGACAGCCATGTGCCCGAAGTGCTGGACGAGCTCGAGCGGGCAATGGAGAAGCACGGTTGGCGCGAACATGAGGGGGGCGGCGTCAGCGCCGGAAAGGTGACGCTTTTGCTAGGCAGTGAAATCGAAGTATATGACGACCATTGCCATGGACCGATCCATGTGCTCGCCTTTTTGCCGACCGTTTCCGCCATGCGCGCGTTTTCTGTCTGGCTTGGGGAGCGGGTGAAAAACGTATCGCTCAGCACGCAGCGCCTTCACGCCTCAGGGCGCGAATTGCAACAGACAGTGAAAGAGCGAGGCGGCTGGTTCATCCCTGCACATGCATTCACCCCGTTTAAAAGTTTGTACGGAAGAGGCGTCGAACGCAGCTTGACGGAGGTGTTCGACCCGGATCTCATTGATGCTGTAGAACTTGGGCTGAGCGCCGACACGGCGATGGCCGACCAGATCGCCGAATTGCATCGCTACCCGTACTTGACGAATTCCGATGCCCATTCGCTGCGGAAAATCGCCCGCGAATATGAAGAAGTGCGGCTTTCCTCCCCGACGTTTGCCGAGTTTGAAAAAGCGCTGCGCGGTGAAGACGGGCGCGTGATTGTCGCCAACTACGGTTTAAATCCGAAACTAGGAAAATATCACCAGACAGTGTGCGAGCGCTGCCTTGCGCCGGCTGCACCGGACGTCGACAGCTGTGCGGCATGCGGCCATCATCGGGTCGTGAAAGGCGTGTTTGACCGGCTGGAGGAGCTGAAAACGGCAGAACGCGGGCCGAAACGGCCGCCGTACATTTATCAAGTGCCGCTTGAATTCATCCCCGGCCTTGGTCCAAAAGCGTATGAAAAACTGCTTGGCCGTTTTGGCACGGAAATGCGCGTTCTTCATGAGGCGTCGGAGGAAGAGATCGCGGAGACGGTCGGAGAAAAATTGGCCCAACTGATCGTCCTTGCCCGCAGCGGCGCGCTCTATATCGAGGCCGGGGGCGGTGGGAGGTACGGGAAAGTGCGGGAAGCGTGATGGACAAAAGCGGGAGAAAGCGGAACGCTGAACGCCATGGCCCCATCCAGCAAGGGAACGGCCATGGCGGTGTTCTTTTGGCAAAAAGCAGTCATACATCAGGCGGATGGACATACAATCTACTAAGAGACAAATAGGAGGACGAAGCACGATGAGAACCCATCCGCTGAAATCGGCCGCCGCTATTCATTTGCGCGACCACGCTTCACTATACGTATTTGTCATCGTCCTGTTTTTAATGGGCGTCATTTTTGGCGCCATTGTCGTCAACAGCCTCGGCTTCAGCCAAAAGCAAGATTTGTATTATTACTTGGCGCAATTTTTTGGACAAGTATCAAAAGACAACGTGGCAAGCGCCCACGACATGTTCCGTCAAAGCTACATGCATAACGTCAAATATATGGCCCTCATGTGGGTGCTCGGCATTTCCGTCATCGGACTGCCGGTCATTTTGGTTTTACTGTTTTTAAAAGGCATTGTCGTCGGCTTCACCGTCGGCTTTTTAGTCAATCAAATGGGCTGGAAAGGGTTTTTATTGTCATTTGTTTCGGTGATGCCGCAAAATTTGCTTGTCATTCCGCTCATGATCGTGATGGGCGTGATGTCGATATCGTTTTCCTTGCGGATGGTGCGCAATCAGTTTATGAAACGGCCGCACGAGCCAGTGTTCCCGATGGTGATGCGCTATGCCGCGGCGATGGCCGCGGCCGCCTTCGGGCTGCTTGTCTCTTCGGCGGTGGAAGCGTACCTTTCGCCGGTCTTGATGAAACAGGTGGTGAAATGGGTCGTTAATTTAATAATAATTATTATGTAGTAATCATTGTTGTTTTTTTGTGATAGTAATTATACTTTGAACCTTCCCGCGCACATTTGTTATAATGGGAGGTGAATGGCGAGGGAGGAATGAAAACATGGAAGATCGTGTGGAACGAATTAAGAAGCAGCTGCACTCAGCCGGCTATAAACTGACGCCGCAGCGGGAAGCGACAGTAAGAGTCCTGCTTGAACATGAAGAAGACCATTTAAGCGCGGAAGACGTCTACCTCCTCGTGAAAGAAAAATCCCCAGAGATCGGACTGGCGACCGTATATCGGACGCTCGAGCTGCTCACCGAGTTGAAAATTGTCGATAAAATCAACTTCGGGGACGGGGTGTCGCGCTATGATCTCCGCAAGGAAGGGGCGGCCCATTTTCATCACCATCTCGTTTGCCTCGAATGCGGATCGGTGGCGGAAATTCAAGAGGATTTGCTTGAAGACGTCGAAGCCATTGTCGAGCGGGAATGGAAATTTAAAATTAAAGACCACCGCTTGACGTTCCACGGCATTTGCCATCGCTGCCAGCAAAAACACGAAGAAGAAAAATAAAAAACCTTTTCCGGCGGGAAAGGGTTTTTGCGTATATACGTATAAATCAGGAACCAAACGGCATATCCTCATACTAGCAAACAGACAAGCTGCCGATGGGGAGGATGCCATGAAAACCGTTTGGCAAATGGTGAAAGTATTTCTTTTGTTTACGGGATGCACCATTTTATTTTATTATAGTCTTGTATGGTTTAACCGCGAATATGAATATTATCACCGGTACGATGAGCCGAAAGGATCGGCGGTCAAAGTATCGGCGGCAGAGAGTGCACCGCCCAGCTGGCTTGACCGGCTATTATTTTTTTATCGCGACGGGGAGTAGAGAGCGTTGGAACACGAATTGAGCGATTTCCTGCATTATTTGACGGTGGAGCGAAACTTGGCGCATAACACCATTATTTCATACGAGCGCGATTTGAAAAAGTATGCCCATTATTTGCGCCAAGTTGAGCAGCTCGGGGCGTGGGGCGAAGTCGAGCGGCTGCACATTCTTCATTTCTTGAAATTTTTGAGCGAACAAGGACAGTCGGCGCGGACGATTGCCCGTCATTTGGCGTCGATTCGCTCGTTCCATCAGTTTTTGCTGCGGGAGAAAATCGTTTCCCAAGATCCGACCGTCCATATCGAAACGCCGCAGTTTGAGCGGACGCTGCCGAAAGTGCTGTCGGTCGAGGAAGTGGAAGCGCTCTTGTCAGCGCCGCAGACGAATACGCCATTTGGCTTGCGCGACAAGGCGATGCTCGAGCTGTTGTATGCGACCGGCATGCGCGTCAGCGAACTCGTGCAGCTGAATTTGGCTGACGTGCACTTGACGATGGGGTTTGTCCGCTGCTATGGAAAAGGTCGAAAAGAGCGGATCGTGCCGATCGGGCGAATGGCGATCGAGGCGCTTGTCCGCTACTTGGAGCACGGGCGTCCGCAGCTTGTCAATCCGCGCAAACGGGCAACCGAGGCGCTGTTTTTGAACCATTACGGGCAGCGCCTGACGCGGCAAGGGTTTTGGAAAATTTTGAAACGACTGGCCAAAGAGGCGGGAATTGAAAAAGAGCTAACCCCCCATACGCTCCGCCACTCGTTTGCGACTCATCTGCTTGAGAACGGGGCTGACTTGCGCGCCGTTCAGGAACTGCTTGGGCATGCTGACATTTCAACGACGCAAATGTATACGCACGTGACGAAAACGCGCCTAAAAGACGTGTATAAACAGTACCATCCGCGCGCCTAGCTGCGCCCATTGCTGTGGCTGGGCGTTTGCTTGTTTGTAAAGTTGTCAGACTTCTGACCAATTCACCGCCAGCGTGTTTTGCGCTCAAATTAGGAACAATAGGAAGAGATACCATCTTCATTGCAGGTAGGAGGAATGAACGTGAAAGCCAGATACCGGCGCGTGTTTTTAATTGTCATGGATTCGGTCGGCATCGGCGAGGCGCCTGATGCTGAAAAGTATAACGACAAAGGAGCGGATACGCTTGGGCATATCGCTGAATACCGCGGCGGCTTGCGCATGCCGAATATGGCGAAGCTCGGTTTAAGCCATATTCGTGAAATTAAGGGAGTGCCGAAAGTCGCGGAGCCGCTCGCGTATCACACCAAAATGAAAGAGGCGTCCGCCGGCAAAGATACGATGACCGGCCATTGGGAGCTGATGGGCCTTCGCATCGACAAGCCGTTCCGCGTCTTTCCCGACGGATTTCCGGACGAGCTGATCGCCGAACTGGAGCGGCGCACCGGTCGGAAGGTGATCGGCAACAAACCGGCAAGCGGAACGGCGATCATTGAAGAGCTCGGTGAAGAGCATATGAAAACAGGGGCGATCATCGTCTACACATCAGCTGATTCTGTCTTGCAAATCGCTGCCCACGAGGACGTCGTGCCGCTTGAGGAGCTGTACCGCATTTGTGAAATCGCCCGTGAGCTGACGCGCGATGAGCCATACATGGTTGGGCGCGTCATCGCCCGCCCGTTCATCGGGACGCCCGGCCGGTTTGAGCGGACGCCGAACCGGCATGACTATGCGCTCAAACCGTTCGGCCGCACGGTGATGAACGAACTGAAAGACGCGGGCTATGATGTGATCGCCATTGGAAAAATCGCCGATATTTACGACAATGAAGGGGTGACGCAATCGCTGCGGACTACCTCGAACATGGATGGCATGGATAAGCTCATCGGTACGCTCAGCATCGACTTTACCGGGCTCAGTTTTGTGAACCTCGTCGATTTTGATGCCAAATATGGCCACCGCCGCGACCCAAAAGGCTACGGCGACGCGCTTGAGGAGTTTGACGCCCGGCTTGCCGAGGTGCTGCCGCGGCTGAAAAACGATGACCTTCTGATCATTACGGCCGATCATGGCAACGATCCGGTGCACCATGGAACGGACCATACGCGCGAATATGTGCCGCTTCTGGTGTACAACCCGCGTTTTCAGGGCGGAAAGCCGCTCCCGGTCCGCGAAACGTTCGCCGATGTCGGGGCGACGATCGCCGATAATTTTCAAGTTCATATGCCGCCGCACGGAACGAGCTTTTTGGCCGACTTAAAGTAACAGAGGCCGCTCTGCTTTTTTTGGCGGTGAAATGATGAGACAAGGGGGAAGAGATATGGATCGACACATGATTGAAAAAGCAGCTGATGTTTTGCGTCAGCGTATGCCGGCACCGCCCGCCATCGGCTTGATTCTCGGTTCGGGACTCGGCGTGCTCGCCGAGGAAATCGAGGAGGCGGTTCGCATTCCGTACGAGGAGATTCCCGGATTTCCGGTGTCAACGGTCGAAGGGCACGCCGGCCGGCTCGTGTGCGGTCGGCTTGAAGGGGCGGCGGTCGTCGCGATGCAAGGGCGGTTTCATTATTACGAGGGATATTCGCTCCGCGAAGTGACGTTTCCGGTCCGGGTGATGAAGGCGCTCGGCGTCCGTCAATTGATCGTGACGAACGCCGCCGGCGGCGTGAACGAACAGTTCCGGCCGGGCGATTTGATGATCATTTCCGACCATATTAACTTGCTTGGCACAAACCCACTCATCGGACCGAACGATCCGGAGCTGGGCCCGCGCTTCCCTGATTTAACAGAAGCATACAGCCGGCGCTTGCGCCAGCTCGCCAAAGAAGCGGCGGCGAAGCTTGGCCTTCGCGTGCAAGAAGGTGTGTATGTCGCCAACACGGGGCCGTCATATGAAACGCCGGCGGAAATTCGCATGATTCGTACGCTGGGCGGCGATGCGGTCGGCATGTCGACCGTCCCGGAAGTGATCGTCGCCCGCCACGGCGGCATGGAGGTGCTTGGCATTTCATGCATTTCAAATATGGCGGCAGGAATGTCGGATGCTCCGCTTCATCATGATGAAGTGGTGGAAACGGCTGAGCGGGTGAAGACGGATTTTTTGCGGTTCATAAAAGCGATTGTCGCCGAAATGGCGAAATCAAACTGAAAAAGGTGATCGCGATGCGAATGGTCGATTTGATTGCAAAAAAGCGTGATGGAGAGGCGCTGACGAACGAGGAGATCGAATGGATCATCCGCGGCTACACCGGCGGGGCTATTCCGGATTACCAAATGAGCGCGTTGGCGATGGCGATTTACTTCCGCGGCATGACTGAAGAAGAAACAGCGGCGCTGACGATGGCGATGGTCCATTCTGGCGAGGTCATCGACTTATCAGGCATCCGCGGCGTGAAAGTCGATAAACACTCGACTGGCGGCGTCGGCGATACGACGACACTCGTGTTAGGCCCGCTCGTCGCCGCCGTCGGCGTGCCGGTAGCGAAAATGTCCGGGCGCGGCCTTGGCCATACAGGGGGCACGATCGACAAACTTGAGTCGGTGCCCGGGTTTCATGTCGAAATAAGCAAAGAGGAGTTCATTCGGCTCGTCAACGAAAACAAGATCGCCATTATCGGCCAAACAAGCGATTTGACGCCTGCTGACAAAAAGCTGTACGCGCTCCGCGATGTGACCGCGACGGTCAACAGCATCCCGCTCATTGCCTCATCGATCATGAGCAAAAAAATCGCTGCTGGCGCTGATGCCATCGTGCTCGACGTCAAAACGGGCGCGGGGGCGTTTATGAAAGAACTCGACGGGGCGCGCCAGCTCGCCCAGGCGATGGTCGACATCGGCAAGCGCGTCGGCCGCCGAACGTTGGCCATTATTTCTGATATGAGCCAGCCGCTCGGTTATGCCGTCGGCAACGCCCTGGAAGTGAAAGAGGCGATTGACACTCTGAAAGGAAACGGGCCGCGCGATTTGACTGAACTTTGTTTGACGCTCGGCAGCCATATGGTATGCCTGGCGGAACGGGCATCGACACTTGGGGAGGCGCGGCGCCTGCTTGAACGGGCGCTCCGCGACGGTTCTGCCATCGCAGCGTTCAAAACATTTTTAGCCGCGCAAGGTGGTGATCCGTCGGTGGTCGACAACCCGGACAACTTGCCGAAAGCGGCGTACACCTTCCCGGTTGCCGCCAAGGAAGACGGCTATGTCGCCGAGATTGCCGCCGATGAAGTCGGCACAGCCGCCATGCGGCTTGGCGCCGGTCGGGCGAAAAAAGAGGACGCGATCGACTTGGCTGTCGGCGTCGTGCTTCATAAAAAAATCGGTGACCGTGTGCAAAAGGGAGAAACGTTGGCCACGATCCACAGCAACCGGCCGGACGTGCGCGAGGTGGAGGAAACGCTGTCCTCAGCCATTCGGCTTTCGCCTAAACCCGTCACTCCGCCGCCGCTCGTGTACGAGACGATCGTTTGAGCGCCGGCCGAGCCAACAGAACAAGGGGCGATGCAAGGAAGAAAACGCTCGAAACAAATGTTTCGGGCGTTTTTTTGTTTTTTTGTATAAAAATATCTTTGCTGGAAAAAATGGCATGTATAAAGAATGGAGGTTTGGGAGATGAAAACGACAGTCATCCGTCTGCTTGTATTGCCGATTCTTCTGTTCCTTCCTCTTTCCGTGCATGCCGAGTCACACGAAAAGAAGGCGGCAAAGGTGGAGCTGGCCGATGAAGCGAAGTCGGCGATCTTGATTGAGCGCGACACCGGCACCGTGCTTTATGAAAAAAACGCCCATGAAAAACTGCCGCCGGCGAGCATGACGAAAATTATGACGATGTTGTTGATTATGGAAGCGATCGACGAAGGCAAGCTCTCCTACGACGAAAAAGTGCGGGCAAGCGAATACGCAGCTTCGATGGGCGGGTCGCAAATTTTCCTTGAGCCGGGCGAGGAAATGACCGTTGATGAGCTGTTGCGCGCCATCGCCATCGGTTCGGCGAATGACGCTTCCGTTGCCATGGCTGAGCGGATCGCCGGATCAGAAAAGGCGTTTGTTGAGATGATGAATGAAAAAGCGAAACAGCTCGGCTTAAAAGACACCCATTTCGCCAACGCAACCGGCCTGCCGGCGGAAGATCACTACAGCAGCGCCCATGACATGGCCGCTATGGCGCGCGAACTGTTGAAATATGAAGACATTACGAAATATACAAGCAAATACGAAGACTATTTGCGCGAAAATACGGACAAGAAGTTTTGGCTCGTCAATACAAACCGTCTTGTCAAATTTTATCCGGGTGTTGACGGGTTAAAAACAGGATATACGGGCGAGGCGAAATATTGCTTGACCGCAACAGCGGAACGAAACGGCATGCGCGTCATTGCCGTCGTGTTCGGAGCGCCGACGCCGAAATCGCGCAACGCTCAAATTACAAAAATGCTTGATTACGCGTTTGCCCAATACCAAACCCTTCCGGTATACGAGCGGAATGAAACCGTCGCCCATGTCAACGTCAGCAAAGGAAAGCAAAAATCGGTGGCGGCGGTGACGTCTGAGCCGGTGTCAGTGTTGACGAAAAAAGGACAATCAACCAAACAAATTGAAAAAGTGATCAAAGTGAAAGACGATGTGAAGGCCCCGGTTCGCAAAGGCGATGAGCTCGGCGTCCTCATTTTGAAGCAGGATGGAAAAGAAATTTTGCGCAGCCCGATCGTCGCGAAGCAAACGGTGGCGGAGGCCAGCTTTTGGGACTTGTTTAAACGGGTGTTCAGCCGTTTCGTCCAAGCGGGATAATGTCAATTTTTGCGGCCTTTTCCCTATCTTTGGCGAACAACCACTAGTTTTGTCGGGCGGCAGGATTTCCGGCGAGCGGCAGCGAAATGTCTCCGTATCCTGAAATGGACAAGGAGGAACACGCTGTGAGTCTCGCGATCGACTTGGAAGTGAAGCAAGACGTGCTCATCGTTCGCCTTTCCGGAGAGCTTGACCATCATACAGCGGAAGAATTGCGCGAGCAGGTGACGGATGTGCTCGAAAACCGGGGCATCCGCCATATCGTGCTCAATTTAAGACAGCTGACGTTTATGGACAGTTCCGGTCTCGGCGTCATTTTAGGGCGCTATAAGCAAATTAAAAACGTCGGCGGACAGATGGTCGTCTGCGCTGTGTCGCCGACGGTCAAGCGCTTGTTTGACATGTCGGGGCTGTTTAAAATCATTCGCTTTGAGGCGGATGAACAATTTGCGTTGCAGGCATTGGGGGTGGCATAAATGCGCAACGAGATGCACCTCCAATTTTCCGCCCGCAGTGAAAACGAGTCGTTCGCCCGCGTGACGGTGGCGGCGTTTGTCGCCCAGCTCGACCCGACGATGGATGAGCTGACAGAAATTAAAACGGTCGTCTCGGAGGCGGTGACGAACGCCATCATTCACGGTTACAACAACGATCCGAACGGCATCGTCTCCATTTCGGTCATCATTGAAGACGGTGTCGTCCATTTGACGGTGAGAGACGAAGGAGTCGGCATTCCTGACATCGAAGAAGCGCGCCAGCCGTTGTTTACGACAAAGCCCGAGCTTGAGCGGTCAGGGATGGGGTTTACGATTATGGAAAATTTCATGGATGAAGTCATCGTCGAATCGGAAGTGAACAAAGGGACGACTGTGTATTTGAAAAAGCATATTGCGAAAAGCAAAGCGTTATGTAACTGAGGGAGACATGCCTATGGATGTCGATGTCAAGCAAGATCAGTCGCCGATCAAAGACCAGGAGATGAAGGAGCTGATTCGCCGCAGCCAGGAGGGCGACCAGGAAGCGCGCGACGAAATTATTGAAAAAAATATGCGTCTCGTCTGGTCGGTCGTCCAGCGCTTTTTAAACCGCGGTTACGAGCCGGACGACTTGTTCCAAATCGGCTGCATCGGCTTGCTGAAGTCGGTCGATAAGTTTGACTTGTCGTATGACGTCAAGTTTTCCACGTACGCCGTGCCGATGATTATCGGAGAAATCCAACGGTTTCTCCGCGACGACGGCACGGTGAAAGTCAGCCGTTCTCTCAAAGAAATGGGCAATAAAATCCGCAAGGCGAAAGACGAGCTGTCGAAAACGCGCGGACGGGCGCCGACTGTCACCGAAATCGCCGACCATCTAGGCATTTCCCCGGAGGAAGTCGTCCTCGCCCAAGAGGCGGTTCGCTCGCCGGCGTCGATTCACGAAACAGTATACGAAAACGACGGCGACCCAATCACACTGCTCGATCAAATCGCCGATGACGACGAAGCGTCATGGTTTGACAAAATCGCCTTAAAAAAAGCAATCGAAGAACTCGACGAGCGCGAGAGGCTGATCGTTTACTTGCGCTACTACAAAGACCAAACCCAGTCTGAAGTGGCATCTAGACTCGGCATCTCTCAAGTGCAAGTATCCCGGCTGGAAAAGAAAATATTGCAGCACATAAAGGAAAAAATGGACGGGTGAGTCCATTTTTTCCGCATAGGGCGTGAAAAAGCGGACGGGTGAGTCCGTTTTTTCCGCATGGGGCGGAGTTCCGCCTTTTTTTTGCTCCTCGCGGCGGATGGAGGAAAAAAATCCTAATTTGATCATCATGTTCCAAAAAGAATGGGCGCTTTTCAGCCCATTCTTTTCTACTTTTATGAAATCGATGGCGAATGGCGGCAATCTGTATGATCCTTCTTTCCGCCAAACAAACTAAAGAAAAACAAAATGGGGATAAAGGTGTGAAGCAGATGGCAACCACTGTGTTTATTAAGCCGCGCCATCGCGTGCAAGTGAAACCGGGAGCGGTCGTCACGCTCGGAGAAGTGGCCCAAATGACGGGAGGAGATGGCGGGCTGATTCGCCGGCTGAAGGCGATTCCGCTCTACCGCATCCAGCCGAGCGACAAGAACATCGTCATTATCGATATGATGCACATTGTTCGGGCTGTGCTTGATGCCGACCCGTCGCTCGATGTGCAGATGGTCGGCCCCTCACAGACGATCGTGGAAGTTGTGTACGAAAAACGGCGGTTTTCAATGGCTTCTTTTCTTCTCGTTTGGCTTCTTTTGTTCGTCGGTTCAGCCATGGCGATCATGAATTTCCACGAAGATGTGAGCATGCAGCAAGTGCATCGCCATCTTTACCAGATGATGACCGGCCAATCGGTCGACAAACCGCTGCTTTTACAAATTCCGTATTCGCTTGGGCTTGGCATCGGGATGGTGCTATTTTTCAACCATTGGTTCCGCAAACGAATCAATGAGGAGCCTAGCCCTCTCGAGGTCGAGATGTTCAACTACCAGCAGGCGATCGATCAATACGTCATTTTGCACGAAAACAAAGAAAGCATGAGGCATCTTGACGACGCTTAAGGTGTTGCTGGTAGTGTTCGTCGGCTTTGCTGGAGGGCTGGCGGTCGGAACCGGGTTTGTCGCCTTTTTGGTTGTGCTTGGCGTCATTCCGCGCTTGACGCAGCTGACGAAAACGACGAAGCGCATTCACGCCTATGAGTGGAGTGCTGTCGCGGGTGCCATTGTCGGCGGCTGGATGAGCCTGTGCCATTCGGTGTGGCATTTATCCAAATATTGGCTTGTGCCGATCGGGCTGTTGCATGGCGTCTTTATCGGCATGCTCGCCGCGGCGTTGACGGAAGTGTTGAACGTTTGGCCGATTTTGGCGAAGCGGATCGGAGTCGATGATAAAATCGTCGCCTTGTTGATGGCCATTGCCTTTGGCAAAGTAGCGGGGGCGTTGTTTCATTGGCTTTATTTTGTCGATTATTTTCGCTGAAAAGGGGGGAGAAAACGTGGGATTGAGAACCGATTATCTCCGCGAGGTGAAGGCGTTTCAGCCTTCTCCCCCATATGCGGCCAATGCGGCCAAGGCGTTTTTGGCCGGTGGAGCGCTTTGCGCCTTGGCGCAATGGTTGGCCGAATGGCACGGCCGATTGGTTGTTGCTTCGCCGCTGGCCGCCCAATTATGGGCGGCGGCCGTGATGGCCGGGCTGGCCATCGCGCTGACGGCTGTCGGAAAGTACGACGATTTCAGCCAGTTCGCCGGGGCCGGCGCGACGATGCTCATTACCGGGTTGGCAAACGCGCTTGCAAGCGCCGCCATCGAGCATAGGAGCGAAGGATGGACGGCGGGGGTGGCCGGACAGATGTTGAAAGTCGGCGGCGCGGCGATCATTTATGGCATCATTGCAGCCTATGCGCTCGGCCTCTGTTGGCTCTGGCTGTAGAAAAGAGGGGTGGCGATGAGGCGGACCGGGAAGCAGACGTGGGTGTTTGATGAAGGCGTCTATATTCAAGCTGCCGCTGCGGCTGTCGGGCCGCTTGAGGCTGACGGGCCGCTTGGCCGTTATTTCGACGTTTGCCATCGCGATTTGTATTGCGGGGAAAAAACGTGGGAGTTGGCGGAGCGTCGGCTGATGCGGGAGGCGGTGGCGCACTGTTTGCAAAAGGCGGGCGTGTCGGCCGAAGAAGTCGATCTGTTTTTGGCCGGCGATTTGTTAAACCAAAGTGCGACGTCCAACTATGTCGCCCGCGAGCTGCCGATTCCGTTTTTATGCCTGTTCGGCGCTTGCTCCACCTCGATGCAGACGCTGGCGGCGGCGGCGGCTCTCGTTGCTGGAGGGCTGGCCGATCGGGCGCTTGTCGCCACAAGCAGCCATAACGCGACGGCCGAGCGGCAATTTCGTTATCCGACTGAACTCGGGGTGCAAAAGCCAAAAACGGCGACGTTTACAGTCACAGGCGCCGGCGCTGCGCTCGTCGGCCGAACCCCGGGGCGCTGGCGCCTCCGGGCGGCGACGATCGGCAAAGTGATCGATGCCGGGCTGAAAAATCCGCTCGATATGGGGGCGGCGATGGCACCGGCGGCGGCGGATACGATCGAGCAGCATTTCCGCGACTTGGGGACGTCTCCTGACGATTATGACTTGATCGTCACCGGCGATCTGTCGCGCGTCGGCAGCGTCATTGCTCGCGAGCTGCTCGCTGAAGCAGGCTTTGACGTCAGTGACGTCTATAATGACTGCGGGCTCATGATTTACCGCCCTGACCAAGATGTGTTCGCCGGCGGCAGCGGCTGCGCCTGTTCGGCTGTTGTCACATACGGCTATTTGCTGAAGACGCTTTCCGAAGGAACATTTCGCCGCCTGTTGGTCGTCGCCACCGGGGCGCTTCTCAGCCAAACGATGGTGCAGCAAAAACAATCGATTCCGGCCATCGCCCACGGCGTCGTCATTGAAGCGGCCGAGCCGGAGCCTCATTCATCGCCGTAGAGCATCTTCCATTTCGGAACCATGGAGGGGGAATGGGATATGGAGTATGTGCGTGCGTTTGTCGCCGGGGGGCTGCTGTGCGCGCTTGCCCAGCTCGCCGTTGACCGCGGCAAGTGGACGCCGGCTGGCGTCGCGGTCACGCTTGTTGTTCTCGGCGTGTTCCTCGGCTTCAGCGGCGCATACGACCGGTTCGCCGCCTGGGCCGGCGCTGGGGCGACGATGCCGCTGAGTGGGTTTGGCTACTTTTTGGCCAAAGGCGTGGTGAGCGAACCGCAGCCGAGAGGGCTGATGGAGACCGGTGCGGCGGTGTTCCGCTTGGTCGGCGCCTTGGTCGCTGTCATGGTGGCCGGGTCGTTCGTCGCTGCGCTCATTTGTAAACCGAAAGGGTAGGGATTATGAAAAAAAGACGGGTGATTTTAGTAACCGATGGGGACGAGTTCGCCTGCCGGGCGATTGAGCGGGTTGCCGCCGAGATCGGCGGCCGTTGCATCTCCCGTTCGCAAGGCAATCCGACAAAATTAAGCGGCGAGCAGCTTGTGGAACTGATTTTGCAAACGCCGCACGACCCAGTGTTCGTCATGTTTGACGATTGCGGCGCCGTCGGCGAAGGGGCCGGAGAACAGGCGCTTCGCTATGTGGCGGGCCATGAACAAATCGAAGTGCTCGGGGCGCTGGCGGTCGCTTCCAACACGCACCAACACGAATGGACAAAAGTCGATGTGAGCGTCGACCGCGACGGATGTCTGACAGAGTACGGAGTCGACAAAGAGGGGATTCGCGATCTCGAGATCGGGCGCATTAACGGCGACACCGTCTACTGCCTCGATCAGCTGAATATTCCGATCGTCGTTGGCATTGGCGACATCGGCAAAATGGGATGCCGCGACCACGCCAAAAACGGGGCGCCGATTACGCGCAAGGCGGTTGAGTTGATTTTGGAAAGGAGTGAAGGCCATGCCGGAAAAGGCGAAGAAAATGGAGAAAGTGCCGATCGCCAAGAAGCTCGTTGACAACGCCAAGTTTTTGCAAGAACGGATCGGCGTCGGCACGAGTTTTGATTTGGGCGTGCGGAAGGTTCATGTGCTAAACCGGGAAGTACATATTTACTACTGCAACGGTTTATGCGATACGCAATACATTATCGAACTGTTGAAGCAAATCGTGCGCGTCAACGACGATGAACGCCAGGCGGCGCAAGCGTGGCAAATTATCGAAAACAGGCTCGTCCACCAACAAGTCAGCCCAGTCACAAGCCTTGACGAGGCGGTCGACAAGCTGTTGTCCGGCTTAATCATCGTCTTGATTGAAGGGGAATCAACCGGGTTTGCCGTTGATGTCCGCAGCTATCCGGGCCGGCAGCCGCAGGAGCCGGATACGGAAAAAGTTGTGCGCGGCGCCCGCGACGGCTACGTCGAGAACATCATTGTCAACACGGCGCTCACCCGCCGCCGCATCCGCGACGAGCGGCTGCGCTTTGAAATTTTGCAAGTCGGCGAACGGTCGAAAACGGATGTTTGCATCGCGTATATTAAAGACGTCGCCGACCCCGGACTCGTCGAGCTCGTCAAAAAAGAGCTGCAGCAAATCAACGTCGATGGACTGACGATGGGCGACAAAACAGTCGAAGAGTTTTTAGTCAAGCAAGGATACAACCCGTACCCGCTCGTCCGTTACACCGAGAGGCCGGATGTAGCAGCGACGCACCTGCTTGAAGGGCACGTGCTCATTATGGTTGATACATCGCCAAGCGTCATCATCACGCCGACAACATTTTTCCACCACGTCCAGCATGCCGAGGAATACCGGCAGTCGCCAGGGGTCGGGACGTTTGTGCGCTGGGTGCGGTTTTTAGGCATTTTAACGTCGTTGTTTTTGCTGCCGCTTTGGGTGCTGTTCGTCCTTGAACCGTCGTTGCTGCCCGAATCATGGGCGTTTATTGGGCCGAACAAACAAACGAACATCCCGATCATTGTGCAAATTTTGCTCGCTGATTTTGGGATTGAGTTTTTGCGGATGGCAGCCATTCATACCCCGACGCCGCTATCAACCGCGATGGGTTTGATTGCCGCCGTCTTGATCGGACAAATCGCCATCGATGTCGGGCTGTTTGTGCCGGAAGTGATCTTGTACATTTCGGTGGCGGCGATCGGTTCCTTTGCGACGCCAAGCTATGAGTTGAGCGTGGCGAATAAGATTTCTCGATTGGCATTGGTCATTCTTGTCGCCTTGTTTAAAGTGCCCGGGCTCGTCATTGGCACGACCGTTTATTTGCTTTGGCTCGCCAGCATCCGCTCGCTTAATACGCCGTACTTATGGCCGTTCATCCCGTTCGATCCAGCGGCATTTATGCAAATTGTCGTCCGCCGCTCGGCGGCCGGGGCGAAAGTGCGTCCGAGCATCGTTCATCCACAGGACGTGCGAAAGCAACCGACATGACGCAGATCGTCATCGCACAAGCGGCCGTTTCCATTGGCATATATGGACGGCCGCTTTCTCCCTTTTGGCGCTATTGAAACTTTTGTATAATTATGATACGTTATACTTGACGTTTCGCACCTTTGCAAGCGCCATTGGCAAGTCGTCCGTCCGCCTAAGGAGGGCGGGCGCTCGAGGCAGAGGGCGCACGCGGCTGTATGACAGCCTGCCATGCGGCGGGGCTGATTGCTCTGCGGCTTTGTTTTTTTCAAGGCAGGCGCCGGTTGCGAAACTGTCTTTTTTGCTTTTGGTATGCATGTTTGCGCCACTTTGATGAGGAATGAGGGATTTCAATGTTTTTTCATGGAACGAGCCGCGTCAATGAAAAAGGGCACTTGGAAATCGGCGGCGTCGATACGGTCGAGTTGGCGAAAACGTATGGAACGCCGCTTTATATTTATGACGTTGCCTTGATCCGCGCGCGGGCGCGCGCGTTTAAGGAAGCGTTCCGCCGCCATGGCGTGCGGGCGCAAGTCGCCTACGCCAGCAAGGCGTTTTCTTCAGTTGCCATGGTGCAGCTGGCCGCTGAGGAACAATTGTCGCTCGATGTCGTCTCAGGCGGGGAGCTGTATACGGCTTTGGCCGCCGGGTTCCCGCCGGAGCGCATCCATTTCCATGGCAACAACAAAAGCCGGGATGAACTGGCGATGGCGCTTGAACACGGGGTCGGCTGCATCGTGGCCGACAACTTTTACGAGCTCGAGCTGATTGAACAATTGGCGGGGTCATCCGGCCGAGCGGTTCCGGTTTTGCTTCGCGTGACGCCAGGGGTTGAGGCGCATACGCACGATTACATTTTAACCGGACAGGAAGACTCGAAGTTCGGCTTTGATTTGAATAACGGTCAAGCGGATGAAGCGTTCCGGCGCGTCATGGCGTCGGCTGCGTTTCAACTGCTCGGCGTCCATTGCCATATCGGATCGCAAATTTTTGAAACGACCGGCTTTGTGCTCGCCGCACGAAAAATGTTTGCCAAGCTGGCCGAATGGCACAAAACGTGTGGGTTCGTTCCTGCGGTCGTCAACCTTGGCGGCGGCTTTGGCATCCGCTATACGGATGAAGACGACCCGATTCCGGTGTCAGCGTATGTCGACTGCATCGTGGATGAGGTGAAAACACAGGCGGAAGTGCATCAACTTCCGTTGCCGGAAATTTGGATTGAGCCCGGCCGCTCGCTCGTGGGGGATGCCGGAACGACGATTTATACGATCGGCTCGCGCAAAGAGGTGCCGAACGTCCGCACCTATATCGCTGTTGACGGCGGCATGAGCGACAACATCCGCCCGGCGCTGTATGGAGCGAAATACGAAGCGGTGCTGGCCAACCGGTTGCTGGGCGATCGGATGGAAGTCGTGTCCATTGCAGGGAAGTGTTGTGAATCAGGAGACATGCTCATTTGGGACATCGCACTTCCGGAAGCGAAACCGGGCGATTATTTAGCCGTCTTTTGCACCGGTGCTTACGGCTATTCGATGGCGAACAACTACAACCGTCTGCCGCGTCCGGCGGTCGTATTCGTCGAAAACGGCGACGCCCAGCTCGTCGTCAAACGGGAAACGTATGAAGACTTGATCCAATATGACTTGCCGTTGAAGGCGAAAGTCAACCAATGAAGGCGGCCCTGGAAAAGAACGGCCGCCGCCAAGAAGAGAAGGCGCCCTAATGCAGCAGGGCGCCTTCTCTCATTGTTGGTTGGCGGAAAAGGCCGATTTGATGGCATTCCAAATTTCTTTGAGGATGTCGATCAAATTTTGGATGAATGTTTTCCCTTCTTCTGACTGCAAAAACGCAGACAGCTGCTCTTTCGCCTTGCTCAGCTGGTCGTTCACTTGGTCCCAATTGATGTCGGCGTTTTGCATTTTGTGAAAAAGGGAGACGAGAGCGTTGATTTCATCAGCGCTTAATGTGATGCCAAGATCATTGGCGATTTTTTCAATCAAGGCGCGCAAGTCAGCGTCCGTTTGCGGCGGGTTGTTGGCGATTTCCTCTTTGATTTTCGCCAGCAAGGCGACCGCTTTGTCCGCGCCGATCGAATCAGCGAGCTTGGCCGTTTGCACCATTTCCTCGTTGGCTACCTTTTTTACGTCATCTGGAATCGCCTTGTCGGACGAAATTTCGTACGCCTTCATCAGCCCCGTCAGCGCTGCGGTGCCGGAAACCGGAAACGGAGCCGTGATATAAATATCGGCATCTTTCACCCCAGCGGTGATCAAGGCGTTTGTATACATCTCTTTCGTCACCCATGTGATGTTGTGCGTCTCAACGTGAAGCCCTGAGCCCGGTTCACCGATGGTGATCATGGACGATGAGATGGCGCGCGTGCCGATTTGCGCCTTCGGGATGAGTCCATCCAAATATTTATGCTCCTCGGCGTTCGAGACCGTGATTGTCTGCGCTCCGTCCGGCGCTTTCATTTCTTCCAGCACTTTTTGTTTTTGTTCAGCGGTCAAATTTTCACCAAGCGTGACGATGACATCACCCGGCGCGGCATCGGCGGCTGCGATGGCCGGAAACGCCAGCAGCATCGCCCAAAGCAGCGATGAAGCGATCGTTCGTTTCACATTGCTCGCCTCCTATCTACCAACCATGCACTACCATTATAACGTACGCCGGCGTGAATTTCTATTCGGAACGGCGCTTTGCCTTCGCCGCCAAGCGGCGCACGAACAACAAATGCCAAAGCAAAATCAGAAACAGAAGCGGATATAAGGCGGCTGAATAGGAAAGCTTCCAGCCGTGGTAGTAAAAAATTTCTGTCCTCAGCGCCGCCATTTCATACAAAAGGGAAAAGAGCGACCATCCACCGATATAGGCGGCCTGCACCCAAATCGGACGATGCATCGGGTATCCGTTTAAAAACAGGAGGTTGACGGTGACGTAAATGAAAACAATAAATACATAGGCCAGTCCGTCGACTCCAACATCAAAATACCCGTATAAATGGTACTTGACATCGAGAAACAAATCCGTTGAAAGGCCGAAGAAAACCGCAAACAGCGAAGTTGTATACATTTCAAGGCCTGAAAGCCGTTTTGGCATGAGGAGAAACGAAACAGAAAAGACGATTACCGTCACCGCCATCAACAGCACCGTCGGACGCCCCCTTGCCAGTTTTGCTACGTCTATCATTCATCACTAGTGTACCCATTCCGATTCCATATAAAAAACAATGAACAGTTCGACGAGGCGGCATTTTGGCTTTCTTTCCCTTTCGAATCATGATATGATAAAGGCGGTTGAAGCGCAAAAAAGGAGCTGAAGTACCATGGCGAAAAGAGGATATATTTTGATGGAAAACGGTGGGAAAATCGAATTTGAACTATTCCCGAACGAAGCGCCGGTGACGGTCGCTAATTTTGAGAAATTAGCTAATCAAGGGTTTTACAACGGCTTGACGTTCCATCGCGTCATTCCCGGTTTTGTCAGCCAGGGAGGATGTCCGCGCGGCAACGGGACGGGCGATGCCGGCTATACGATTCCGTGTGAGACGGACCACAATCCGCACCGGCATGTTGCTGGCGCGATGTCAATGGCGCACCGCGGCCGCGACACCGGCAGCTGCCAGTTTTTCATCGTCCATGAGCCGCAGCCGCATTTGGACGGAGTGCATACGGTCTTTGGCCAAGTGACGTCGGGAATGGAGATTGTCAAAGCCATGAAAAATGGCGATGTCATGAAGGAAGTGAAAGTGTTTGACGAACCGTAAGCAACGAACGGAAGACGAGGAGCGGACAAGCCGGAACAATTGGCTTTTGTTTTTCATTTTGCTGGGGATGAGCCTATTGTGGGGAGCGGCGTACTGGTTTTGGGTCGTACAATGATGATTTCCGGCCGCTCTTGTGGTATAATAAACCTAATAATATAGTGAAGCCTCCTTCGGGGCAGGGTGAAATTCCCGACCGGCGGTGATGAGGCGCTATGCCTCTCAGCCCGCGAGCCGTATCGGCACGATCCGGTGTGATTCCGGAGCCGACAGTATAGTCTGGATGGGAGAAGGATGGCGATGTGCGCACGGCTGTTTTCGGCCGGCCTGGACGGCCAGCGCCGGTTTGGTGTAGCGGCGGCCGCTTTGTGTCGGTCGGTATGACATAGTTAACGAACAAATGTTCTTGTTTGTTTGGCTGCACATCATGGTTCATTCTCTCATCAACGAACCCCCGGGGAAGTTCCGGGGGTTTATTTTTTAGAAAAAAAGGGGGGAGTGTGGTGTATCGCGATGAACATTATATGCGGCTTGCGCTCGATGTCGCGAAAGCCGGAATCGGGCAAACGTCCCCCAATCCTGTCGTCGGTGCTGTTGTGGTCAATGGCGGAGCGGTCGTCGGGCTTGGCGCCCATTTAAAAGCGGGAGAGCCGCATGCGGAAGTGCATGCGATCCGCATGGCCGGCGAGAAGGCGCGCGGGGCAACGGTGTACGTGACGCTTGAGCCGTGCAGCCATTACGGCAAAACGCCTCCATGCGCGGATTTGCTCATTCAAGCCGGCGTCCGCCGCGTCGTCATCGCGACAACCGACCCGAATCCGCTCGTCGCCGGGAAAGGGATCGACAAGCTGCGACGGGCGGGCATTGAGGTCGATGTCGGGCTGCTGAAAGAAGAGGCGGATGAGCTCAACCGGGTGTTTTTTCACTATATCGCGGCAAAAACGCCGTTTGTGACGTTAAAATACGCGTGCAGCCTCGATGGGAAAATTGCGACGGCGACCGGGGAAAGCAAATGGATTACGTCCGAGGCGGCGCGCCAAGATGTGCACCGCCTTCGCGCCCAGCATGACGCCATTTTGGTCGGCGTCAACACCGTGTTGGCGGACAATCCGAAGTTGACGGTCCGCATCGGGGAGCAACGGAAAAATCCGCTCCGCATCATTTTGGATACAAACTTGCATACGCCGCTTGACGCCCATGTCGTCACCGACCGGGAGGCGGAAACGTGGATCATCACCGGGAGCGGCATCAGCTGGGAAAAGGCCGAGGCATACGAGCGCCTCGGGGTGCGCATCATCCCGATGCCGGCTGCGCACATTCATGTGCGCGACGTGCTCCGGCTGCTCGGTGAGCAGCGCATTACGTCGCTGTTTGTGGAAGGCGGCTCGCGCGTTCATGACAGCTTCCTCCGGGCAGGGGCGGTCAATGAAGTGGTCGCCTACATCGCCCCGAAGCTGATCGGCGGCCGCGAAGCGCCGACGCCGGTCGGCGGCCTCGGCTTCTCGCGTCTTGAAGAGGCGATGGAGCTTGACATCCGGCAGTTGGAGATGGTCGGCCCGGATATAAAAGTCGTTGCTGCGGTGAAAAGGAGGGGGGAGTAAGGATGTTTACCGGTATTATTGAAGAGGTCGGCACGGTTGAACAAATGAGGCAAACGGGCGACGCCATCGTGATGGCGATTGGCGCCCGCCGGGTGCTCGAAGACGTTCGCCTCGGCGACAGCATCGCCGTCAACGGCGTCTGCCTGACCGTCACGTCGTTTACTGACCGGCGGTTTACCGTCGATGTCATGCCGGAGACCGTCAAGGCGACGGCGCTCAAAACATTGAAGCCGGGATCGAAAGTGAACTTAGAGCGGGCGATGGCGGCTGGCGGGCGGTTTGGCGGCCATTTCGTCACCGGGCATGTGGACGGCGTCGGGCGCATCGTCCGCCGATGGCCGAAGGCGAACGCCGTCTACTATGAAATTGAAGCGCCTCCCCCGCTTCGCCCGTACATGATTTATAAAGGATCGGTCGCCGTCGATGGGACGAGCTTAACGATTTTCGGCCTGAGCGAGCGCACGTTCACCATTTCGCTCATTCCGCATACGCGTGAAGCGACGATTTTAGGCGAAAAGCAGCCGGGCGACCTCGTCAATATCGAGTGCGATATGATCGGCAAATACGTCGCTGCTTTTCTTGCCGCGAAAGAGGAGCTGCCTTCCGGATTGACGAGCGAATTTTTGGAGCGGCATGGCTATAAATAAACGGGATAGGGGGCAACTTCAGATGTTTGACACGATTGAAGCGGCACTGGACGCGCTGAAAAACGGCGAAGTGATCATCGTCTGCGACGACGAAGACCGGGAAAATGAGGGCGATTTTGTCGCATTGGCTGAAAAAGCGACGCCGGATGTCGTTAATTTTATGATCACCCATGGCCGCGGGCTTGTGTGCGTGCCGATTACGGAAGAGTTGGCGGCGCGGCTCGGGCTCGAGCCGATGGTCGCGCATAACACCGACGCTCATGGGACGGCGTTTACCGTCAGCATCGACTATAAGACGACGACGACCGGAATCAGCGCCTACGAGCGGGCGGCGACCATTCAGGCGCTGCTCGATCCAAATGTGAAAGCGAGTGATTTTAAACGGCCTGGCCACGTTTTTCCGTTGATTGCAAAAAAGGGGGGCGTCTTGCGGCGCGCCGGCCATACGGAAGCGGCGGTCGATTTGGCCCGTTTGTGCGGGGCGAAGCCGGCTGGCGTCATTTGCGAAATCATAAAAGAAGACGGAACGATGGCGCGCGTTCCGGATTTGCGGCAAATCGCCGACCAATTCGGATTGAAAATGATCACGATCAAAGATTTGATCGCCTATCGGAGCCAGCGGGAAAAACTAGTGAAGCGCGAGGTCGACATTTGGCTGCCGACTGAGTTCGGCGAGTTTCGCGCTGTCGGCTACACGAACGTGCTCGATGGCAAGGAGCATGTGGCGCTCGTCAAGGGAGACATCATTCCCGATGAACCGATTCTTGTGCGCGTCCACTCCGAGTGTTTAACCGGCGATGTATTCGGCTCGTATCGGTGCGACTGCGGTCCGCAGCTGCATGCGGCGCTGCGGCAAATCGAAGCCGAGGGGCGTGGGGTGTTGCTTTACATGCGTCAAGAGGGGCGCGGCATCGGCCTGATGAACAAACTGCGCGCCTATAAGCTGCAAGAGCAAGGCTACGATACGGTCGAGGCGAACGAAAAGCTCGGCTTCCCGGCCGATTTGCGCGACTACGGCATTGGCGCGCAAATTTTAAAAGACCTTGGCGTCACGAAAATGCGTCTGCTCACGAACAATCCGCGCAAAATCGCCGGCTTGAAAGGGCACGGGCTTGAAGTTGTCGAACGGGTGCCGCTTCAAATGCCAGCGAAAAAAGAAAATGAAAAATACTTGCGCACGAAATATGAAAAACTAGGGCATATGCTTCATTTTTGAAAACAGGAGGAGAAAAAACATGCGGGTTCTTGAGGGAAATTTAGTCGGCACCGGGTTGAAAATCGGCATCGTCGTTTCTCGTTTTAATGAATTCATTACGGGCAAGCTTTTGTCAGGGGCGATCGACGGTTTGACGCGCCATGGCGTCAGCGACAATGACATCACGGTCGCCTGGGTGCCGGGCGCATTTGAAATTCCGCTCCTCGCGAAAAAAATGGCGGAATCGAAGCAGTTTGATGCCGTCATTGCGCTCGGCGCCGTCATCCGCGGGGCGACGAGCCATTTTGACTACGTGTGCAGCGAGGCGGCCAAAGGCGTCTCCCACGCCGCGCTCTCAAGCGGCGTCCCAGTCATTTTCGGCGTATTGACGACCGATACGATCGAGCAAGCCATTGAACGGGCCGGCACAAAGGCGGGCAATAAAGGCTGGGAAGCGGCCGTTTCGGCCATCGAGATGGCGAACGTTTTGCGGACATTTGTGTAAAAAGGCATGAAATGGTTCACAATATCGGTGAGAATGTTTATAATACGTATAGAGAAAATGACAACGTGTTTTCCTTTTCGGAAAAGCGTTTGTCGATAATGAGGGATTTTTATGTTGATCCGCTATCGAAAAAACTATGAGAAAATCGCCATGGGACTGTTGTCGTTTATGCCGACGGAAAAAGATTTGAAACGGCTCCAGCAGACGATCAAACAGTATGAAACGAACAGCGACTGGCAGCTGTTTTTATGGAAGGAAGGGGACGATATCGTCGGCATTATCGGCGTCCTGTTGTGCGCTCCTGATGTTGTGCAAATCCAGCACATCAGCGTCAATCCATCGCATCGCCACCAAGGGATCGGAAAACAGATGGTCAAGGCGTTGAAAGAGGCGTACCCCGACCGCCGGCTATGCGCGAACGAGTGGACCGCCTCGTTTTTCGATAAATGCCAAACGTGCTAGCCCAACGAGACAAATCGGCGCAACGCCGCGCTGTTGCGGGCGGCAGAGGGGTTATGTCCCTTCTGCTTTCGCCCGCTTTTTTTGTTCGCGGGCGGCGATGACGTCCGAACGGTCGCGCCGCCGGTGTTTGTCTACAAGGTCGATATCAGTGAGATCGCTCGCCTGCCCCCAAACAAGCTGCCGCTCGGCGCAGGCGGCTTGGCACTGTTCGTACAGGGAGCGGTCGCGAATCGGCAGCTCAATGCTTTCATACGGTTCGCCGCGGGCAATCCGCTCGGCGGCCTCTTCAAGCAGCACGGCCAACTCCTTCTCGTCAAGGCCGAGCCGGCGGATCATCCCGCGCGCCTCCTCAAGCAGCGTCCGCGCCCGTTTGATAAGGCGGAGCGCGCCGGAACTGTTGCCGCGCCGGTAGTGGTAAAAGGCGACGGCAATTTGGATGAGAATGAGCCATTCCCGTTTCCGTCCGTCGCGCTTCCATTGTTCTTCTAAAATCTCATGACATTCGAAATAATCGCGGTCGCCATGGAAATGGACTAAATAGTCGATATATGCTTTTGGATACATGGGCCATCGTTCCTTTCGCCGAGGCGTGTTTCGCGGTAGGCGGCCTTGTTGCCAGGCAAAGCCGTGCAGCTGCCGGCGCTGCGGCAGGGCTCTCCTCGTATTATACGTTTTCATGGCGTTCGAGGCAAAAACCGTCTCATTTCCGTTCGCTTCGCCGCGGAATTATGATACAATAAGTATATTGCCAGCAAGGTTCTCCAATGTGCGCATCGGCGCGGGGAATGGCTGCGGAAAAATGGTGGGATGGATGTGCAAGTGCCGTATAACGTCAAAATTGAAGCGTTTGAAGGGCCGCTTGACTTGCTTTTGCATTTAATCAACCGCTATGAGATCGATATTTACAACATTCCGGTGGCGCAAATTACGGAACAGTATATGGCGTACATTCACGCCATGCAAGAGCTTGAGCTTGATATCGCCAGCGAATATTTGGTTATGGCGGCTACGCTGTTGGCGATGAAAAGCAAAATGCTGCTGCCGGTGTCCGACGAACACGCCGAAGACGACAGCTTGGAATTCGCCGAGGCGGACGATCCGCGCGAAGAGCTGATGCAGCGGCTTCTTGAGTACAAAAAGTTTAAGGAAGCTGCACGCGAGCTGAAGCGGCGCGAAGAAGAACGGGCGCTTCTGTTTACAAAACCCCCGAGTGACTTGAGCGCGTACGCCGATGAAAAAAAAGCGTCCGCGCCGCTTGATGTCAACGTCTACGATATGCTCGGCGCCCTGTCAAAACTGTTGCGCCGCAAAAAACTGCAAAAACCGATGCGGACGAAAATTGCCCGCCAAGATATTTCCGTTGAAAAGCGGATGGCGGAAATTTTGCATGAACTGCGGCAGGCGAAAGAACGGAAAAACTTTTATGAGTTATTTCCGTCCTGCGACCGTTCGTATATCGTTGTCACTTTTTTGGCTATTTTGGAATTAATGAAACAAAATAAAATCATCGTTGAGCAAGAGCGGAATTTCAGCGATTTGTTTCTCGCCGCCAATCATCTGGCCGGTTGAGGCGGTTCGCGATGGCGGACCGCTTTCCTTTTGCCTGCTGGGCCCATCGGCTGATGGCCGGTGCGAAGGCGAGACGGACAGCTGCTGATTCGGAAAAGGCTCATGAGCAAGTTTTGCTCTTCGCCCAGGCGTGAAAATGTCTGCTCAAGGCATGCGCATCTTCACGAAAAAGTCTCATGGGCAACGTTTTGCCCTTCACCCGGGGATGAAAATCACGCGCCAGTCCTGCATTTTCGCGGAAAATGCCGGGAAGCCGCAAGATGGCTGCAGTTGCGATCAAAACGGTGAAAAAGGAAAGGGGAGAAGGGAGAATGGACCAAAAGGAAATGAAAACAAACAGCGCTGCTGGTGCGCCGGCTCCATTCAAAGCGATCGTGGAAGCGCTGTTGTTTGCCGCTGGCGACGAGGGGCTGTCGCTTGCCCAAATTGCCGCTGTTTTGGATATTGGCGAGCCGGAGGCGAAAGCAGTGATGGCGGCGCTCCAGGAAGACTGCTGCCGCGAAGAACGCGGCATTCAGCTGGTCGAGCTGGGCGGCGTGTTTTTATTGGCGACGAAGAAAGAGTATGCTCCGTATTTGAAAAAGCTGGTCGAAGCGCCGGGAGCGTCGCCGCTGTCGCAGGCGGCGCTCGAGACGCTCGCCATTATCGCCTACCGCCAGCCGATTACGCGCGCTGAAATCGAGGAAATCCGCGGCGTGAAAAGCGACAAGCCGCTGCAGACACTCATGGCGCGGGCGCTCATTAAAGAAGTCGGCCGCGCCGAAGGGACCGGGCGGCCGATTTTATACGGGACGACGGCCGAATTTCTCGACTATTTCGGCCTGAAAACGATTGAAGAACTGCCGCCGCTGCCAGAATGGACGGACGATGGCGAGGTTGAGCGGGAAGCTGACTTGTTTTTCGGAAAATTGGCGGAAAATTTGAGCGACGGACAGCCGTAATATGGTAAACTAAAGAAAAAACGGCTGACCGGGAAGGGGTGCGCTCATGAACATTTGCCGCCTGCACGGCGAAGAATTGCAAAAATCGCAGTCGAATACGTTTGAGGACTACTTCAACCGATCGGAAGTCACGTACCGCGACGGCGGCGAAGAGCGGACGCTGTCTGTGTTGTATTTGCGCCATTTTGAGGCGGCGCTGCTTGATTGGCTGCCGTATGAAAGCGATCCACTGTTTACGGCTAACGGGCGCGACATTCGTTTGCGCGACATCATTGCTTTTGTCTGTTTATGGAAAAATCCAGCGTATCGGAAGCGAAAGCGCGTCTACATTCATGATGAAGAGGAATTGCGCCGTTATTTTGCTGAGGTAGACGCCAAAACGCTGCAGGCGCTTGTCAGCGAATGGGCGGAAACCGGCGAGTGCCGCTTGCCAGAGCGCGCGCCGCAGTGAAACAAAAGCCGTGTGTTCCGTGCTTGGCGGGGCCGGCAAAACGGCTATACGGGCAAGAAAAAGCGGTTCCTTCGAGCGAACCGCTTTTTTCCTTATGGACTATTGTGTGCGCGTCTTGGTCGGATCGCAGGCTAGAGCTTTCACTTCGCCGGTCGTTTCCGCCAGCTTTTGCAAGTAGTAACATTCTTCGCGCGCCATATGGTCGGCCATCAGCGGCGACTGCATGCCTTGGACGTAATAGATGCTTTTCCCCTCCTTCTGTTTTTTCAGCTGAGTATGCCCTCGCTCCTCTATGTATGAGCGGCCGGGAATTTGGGTGAATGCGGACAAGAACGATTTCCCCATGACAGCATACGATATGGCGAACAAAACAGGAGGAGGTTTTTACCAAATGGACGATCAGGTGTTGTTCGCCCAATATGCGGCTAGGGTGAACGAATGGGCAAGACAAGTTGAGAAAGCGTTGGCGTTGCGCGGAGCCAGCACGGATGGCGCTTCGTCGCTGCTCGAGTTTATTGCCGAGCATGACGGCGAGTGGACGGAAGAAGCGATTCGCGAGCTTCAGCGCCTTGTTGATGACGTATACGCCACCGCGCTTTGCCGCTATGCCGAAGAGGCGGCCGAATGGGGAAGGCAGGTGGAGCATGCCTTGTCCGTGCGCGGGGCAGCTGAGGATGTTGGCCTTTCTTCCTTGTTGGCGTATATTGACGAACGGAACGGTGCGTGGACAGAGGAAGCGGTTTCCGAACTCCAGCGTCTTGTTGACGACGTGTACAACCGGGCCGTCCGTCTTGCGGACTTTTCGGCCGCCGAAAAAGACGAAGAGGCGCTGTTTCTGGAAGAGGAAGCGCCGCTGGTTGAATCGGGCGGTGTTGGCGAAGACGGCGAGGAAGAACGGCTGGACGTCGGCGAAGAGGGGAAGCGGGAGGAAGAGTCGGAGCAGCCTTTTGATTCGGCAACAGCACAGGCAGAACCGGCTTCGTCGCTCCCTTCGGACCTTCATGACGAAGAGCGGCAACAGCCGATCCCGCCCGGCAGGCATGTGCTGCCGCCTTTGCCGTACAGCTATGATGCGCTTGAACCCCATATTTCCGAAGAAATTATGCGCCTTCACCATACGAAGCATCATCAAAGCTACGTCGATGGTCTGAACAAGGCGGAGCGCATGATGGCCGAAGCGCGCCGGACGAACAATTTTGAACTGCTGAAGCATTGGGAGCGGGAAGCGGCGTTCCACGGTTCGGGGCATTATTTGCATACCGTTTTTTGGTATAATATGCACCCGGAAGGCGGCGGCGAACCGCGCGGAGAGCTGCGGGCGCAACTGGAACGCGATTTTGGCAGTTTTGCTGCGTTCCGGCGCCATTTTACCGAAGCGGCCAAAAGCGCCGAAGGGGTCGGCTGGGCGCTGCTCGTTTGGGCGCCGAGGGCGCATCGGCTCGAGATTTTGCAGGCGGAAAAACACCAGTTCATGGCGCAATGGGATGTGATTCCGCTTCTTGTGCTCGATGTGTGGGAGCATGCCTATTACTTGCAATATAAAAACGACCGGACGGCATACATCGAACATTGGTGGAACATCGTCAATTGGCGCGATGTCGAAGCGCGTTTTCATGAGGCGCGGCAGCTGCGCTGGCAGCCGTTTTAACATCTTTCCGAAAGAAGTCTGAGGGTGTCCCAAACACAACGGGACACCCTTTTTTATTACAAGAGGTAGGAACAAATCACTTCGGCGACACGATACATTGTATCTCTCTCAAAGAGGACGATCTTTTGGGACAGCCTCAGCTGAATGTTGGTAGGCTTTAGCCAATCCATACGATCGAATATGGTTAGAACGGACACCTTCGGAGTCAACTACCCCCACTTAGCTAACGCTTGAAGTGGGGGCTTGCAACTCCCCAGAAGTGCAAACGGACTTCGTCCTCCTTCCTTGACTTGGGGTTGCATTAGGGGCAGGTTGACAGCTGCCCAACGACGCAGGTCATGCCTGCATCGTTACCGATTCTCTCGGTGTGTCTGTTGGCAGTACTTGGCTTCCACACACAACAGACGGACCTACGCTCGATGTTTTACGGTTACAACGTTTCCTGTAACCAACTCCATACATCGAGTAGCCGTGATTGGAGTGCCTTTATTGAACGGTTTTCTCCACGCCTTTATTCTATCATACACAAAAGAAAGGGGGAACGCGCATTCCTCTCCCACTTACTCCCTTTGGTCGTTGAAGTGGGAGTCTCCTGCGCGAAATAGGATGAAGGCCGTTTCGGGGGTAGTTCGCCGGAAGCGCCGCCCCGGTAGGTTTTGCCGCAATTTTTCATCATATTTGTCCCACCGGCGCATACACTTGTACAGAACATGACCTTGGTGTGTCGCGATCTTCCCTCTATTGCGCTCATTTCAGGTTGAATGGAAAGGAGGAACAGGCGATTCCTCCCTGCTTGCCGAAGGAGGGGGATCCTCGCCGGTATCGGATGAAAAGGTGGAAGCGGCTCATTTGCCTTATGGTCCTCGCTGCAGGGATGATATCATGCGTTCCACGGCAGACGAACGCCATGGACGGGGTGAGCGCAAAAAGCGCCATTTTAATAGAACAGCATTCCGGACGGATTTTGTTTGCGAAAGACGCCTATACGAAGCGGCGCATTGCCAGCATCACGAAAATTATGACCGCCATTTTGGCCATCGAGTCCGGGAAGCTTGACGACATGGTGACCGTCAGCGCCCGCGCCGTTCGGACGGAAGGATCATCGATTTATTTGCGCGAAGGAGAGAAAATCAAGCTGCGCGACTTAGTGTACGGACTGATGCTTCGTTCCGGCAATGACGCCGCGGTTGCCATCGCGGAGCATGTCGGCGGCAGCGTCGAGGGGTTTGTGTTTTTAATGAACAAAAAGGCGGCTGAAATCGGGATGCGCGACACAGAGTTTGCCAATCCGCACGGATTGGACGATGCGGAAAACCATTACTCAACGGCCTATGATATGGCGTTGCTCATGCAATACGCGATGAAAAACGAAGAGTTTCGCCGCATTTCCGGAACGAAAGTGTACCGCGCCCCCGCCCCGCCCGGTGAGGACGGCGCGCGCGTATGGCGGAATAAAAACAAGCTGCTGACAAGCCTTTACGAATATTGCACCGGCGGCAAAACCGGCTATACGAAACGGGCGCACCGCACACTCGTCACGACGGCGTCCAAAGATGGAGTCGATTTGATCGCCGTCACCTTGGATGCGCCGGACGATTGGAATGACCATATCGCTATGTACGAATATGGATTTTCTCATTATCACATCGCCAAAGTGAGCAGCGAGCGGGTGGTCGACAAAATTTCTGATCCGTTTTACCGCGGGCGGCTGCAGGCGGTCCGCGATTTGCGATATCCGGTGACCGATAAAGAGGAGAGCGGGCTGTGGGTGAAAGTGTATTTGCTGAAGCCGCGCAAAGAATGGAAAAAATACCCAGAACAGGCACCGACAGAGGTCGGAAAGGCGGTGCTTTATTTGCATCAAAAGGCGGTTGATTCGGTGCCGCTGCTGTATGAACCGGGAAAGGAAGAAAGCGGCCGAGGGTTTTTATGGCAAGTATTTCGCTTTTTAGGTGTGAGAAGCGATGGTTAACCTCATTTGGGTGATGATGGCGGTCATTGGCATCGTCTTTGCGGCGGCCAACGGCACGATGGACGAAGTGAACAAAGCGGTGTTTGAAAGCGCCAAAGAAGCGGTGACGATCAGCATCGGCATGGTCAGCATTTTAGTGTTTTGGCTCGGGCTGATGGCGATCGCTGAACGCGCCGGCTTGCTTGACAAAGCGGCGCGCCTGTTTATGCCGCTCGTACGCCGCTTATTTCCAGAGGTGCCGCCCGGCCATCCCGCGCTCGGCTATATCGTCTCGAATATGGTCGCCAACATGTTCGGCCTTGGCAATGCGGCGACGCCGATGGGCATAAAGGCGATGGAGCAGCTAAAAAAGCTCAACGGCGGCCGCGACGAGGCTAGCCGGTCGATGGTGACGTTTTTGGCCATGAACACATCAGGCATTACGCTCATTCCGGCGACCGTCATCTCGATTCGCATGACGTACGGTTCAGCGGCGCCGAGCGAGATCATTGGGACGACGATCGTCGCTTCGACGATTTCGACGATTGGGGCGGTATTGATTGACCGGTACTATTATTGGAAACGGATGCGGAAAGGCAGGAAGCCATAATGGCTATCGTCCAACTTCTTTCTGTTTGGCTGATCCCTGCGCTCATTGCTTTTATTTTGCTTTACGGTACAGCAAAGAAAGTGCCGACGTACGAAGCGTTTGTGGAAGGCGGCAAGGAAGGGATCGAGATCGCGTTTTCGCTCATCCCGTATTTGGTCGGCATGTTGGTGTCGGTCGCCATTTTCCGAGCCTCAGGGGCGCTTGATGCCATGATGGAAGTGATCAAACCGCTGGCTGATGCCATTGGACTGCCGGCCGAAGTCGTTCCGCTTGCGGCTCTCCGCACGCTTTCCGGCACGGCGGCGCTCGGCATGACGACCGATTTGATCGCTACTTACGGCCCGGATTCGTTCATCGGGCGCCTTGCTTCTACGATCCAAGGCAGTACGGAGACGACGCTTTACGTGCTCACCGTCTATTTTGGCGCCGTCGGCGTCAAAAAAATGGGCGATGCGTTAAAAGTCGGCATTTTGGCCGACATTCTCAGCTTTATTGTTTCTGTTTTCATCGTTTTGTTTGTATTCGGGCGCTAGCGGCGCCTTTTTTCGTTCCCGCCGTCCGGCGGGTTTTTGTTTGCAAAGGGAGCGGGAAAGGTGAAAAATAAAAGTGCCGCGCTTGTATCTGTTAGACGGAAAGGGTAAGATGATGAAAGAGGTGAGAGAGAATGGAACGGCTGCAAAAAGTGATTGCCCGCGCTGGTTTGGCATCAAGGCGCAAGGCGGAAGAAATGATTTTGCAAGGGCGGGTGAAAGTCAACGGCCGCGTTGTCACGGAGCTTGGCGTCAAGGTCGGACCGCGAGATGAGGTCGAAGTCGACGGCATTCCGGTCGAGCGCGAGGAGCCGGTGTATTATTTGCTGTACAAGCCGCGCGGGGTGATTTCCAGCGTCAAAGATGACAAAGGGCGCAAAGTGGTGACCGATTTTTTCAAGGATTTGGACAAACGCATTTACCCAGTCGGGCGGCTCGACTATGATACGTCCGGGCTGCTTTTGCTGACGAACGACGGCGATTTCGCCAACTTGCTCATGCATCCGCGCTATGAAATCGAGAAAGTATACGTTGCGAAAGTGAAAGGCATCCCGACGCGCGAGCAGCTGAAGCAGCTCGAGCAAGGGGTGATGCTGGAAGACGGCATGACGGCGCCGGCGAAGGTGAAACTGCTCTCCGCTGACCGAAAAAAGCGGACGGCGATTGTCGAAATCCGCATCCATGAAGGGCGGAACCGGCAAGTGCGCCGCATGTTTGAGGCGATCGGCTGTGAAGTGATGAAACTGAAGCGCGAACGGTATGCGTTTCTTGATTTAAAAGGGCTTCGTCCCGGCGAATACCGTGAGCTGTCGCCGCACGAGGTGAAGCTGCTGCGTGCGATCGCCCAATCCGGCGGGCGAAAATGACGAAGATTGTCACATAACGTTCATATCCTTGCACAGCAGGCTGAATAAAACTTTGCTATAATGGAAAATGGGATATTGTGAAGCGCCGCCTGCGGTCTTTGCGGTTTAAGGCCGCAGAGGCCGGCGCGAAGCTAAAGGGGTTTGAACGATGAAAAAGCAACAGCGCCTAGTGATGAGAACGGTTATTTTGCTCGTGCTTTTGGCGGCGGTCGGCTATACGATTTACGCCAACTTTTTTACCGAGAAACAGGCAGTCGCCGTTGGAACGACGGCGCCTGACTTTGTGCTGACCGACTTGAAAGGCCGGGAGCACCGCCTCTCAGACTATCGCGGCAAAGGCGTCTTTTTGAATTTTTGGGGGACGTGGTGCAAACCGTGTGAGCGGGAAATGCCGTATATGAACGAACTGTACCCGCTCTATCAAAAGCAAGGTGTCGAAATTTTGGCGGTCAATGTCGGCGAACCGAAGCTGAGCGTCGAGAAATTTGCGGAGCGGTTTGGTCTGACCTTTCCGATTGTGATCGACCGTCAAGATCAAGTGTTGAACGCCTATAATGTCGGCCCGCTGCCAACCACGTTTTTGATTGACAAAAACGGCGAAGTGAAGAAAATCATCACCGGCACGATGACAAAAGCAGACATTCAGCGCCATTTGGAAAGCATCAAACCGTAAGGAGTTTTGCATCATGAAACAAGTCAAATGTGAATGCGGGCACGTCAACCCGCATGGCACGGCGTTTTGCGAATCATGCGGCAAACCGCTCGAGGAGCGGGCGGGGAAAACGCTTTTGGACATGCGCTACGAAGGAAGCGCCCGCCGGTCGCAAACGTACAAGCGAACATTCATCGATCAAATTTGGGCGTTTTTCTCGTCGGTCAAAGTCGGAGTGGCGCTCATCGTCATTACGCTCATTGCTTCGGCGATCGGCACGATTTTCCCTCAGCAAATGTATATTCCGCCGAACGTCGATCCGGCGAAGTATTATAAGCAGCAGTACGGTTGGGCAGGGAAGCTGTATTATGAGCTCGGCTTTAACAACTTGTACGGCTCATGGTGGTACATCCTGCTCATCGCTTTAATCGGCGTTTCGCTTGTCATTTGCAGCTTGGACCGGGTCGTGCCGCTTTACCGCGCCTTGAAGCGGCAAGGGGTGAAGCGCCATCCGCATTTCTTGGAGCGGCAGCGGTTGTTTGGCGTCTCGCATGTGAGCGATCTCGACAAAACGATGGCCGTGTTGAAAGAACGGCTGGCTGCGCGGCGCTACCATGTCCGCGAGGAAGACGGGCATTTGCTCGCTGAAAAAGGGCGTTTTTCCCGCTGGGGGCCGTACGTCAATCATATCGGCCTCATCATTTTCTTGATCGGGGTGATGCTTCGTTCCGTTCCCGGCATGTACATCGATCGGGTGATGTGGATTCCGGAAGGGGAGACGAAAGAAATTCCGGGGACAAACGGCCGCTACTTTTTAAAGAGTGAAAAATTTATTTTTGAAACATATGAGAAAGGCAAAGACAACGAAGTGTTCAACGCTGCCATCGACCGCGTCGGCAACGGGATGATCGCCAAAAACTATCAAACAAACGTCGTGTTGTATAAGCGCGTCGGTCCTGTGATCCCCGGCGCCAAGCCGAAGCTTGAAAAAGTGAAGGAGTATCCGATTCGCGTCAACGAGCCGCTGGAGTTCGACCATTATGCGCTCTATCAAGTCGATTTCCGCTTGAATGAGCCGAAAGCGATGTCATTTCAGTTGGCGGACAAGCAGTCGGGGAAAACGTTCGGCACGGTGACGGTCGATTTGTATGATCCGAAAGAGTTGTACAATCTCGGACATGGGTATCGCGTTGAGCTATTAAGCTATTTTCCTGATTTTGAGTTTGATGAAGACGGCGATCCGTCAACGAAGTCGCGCGTGCCGAACAATCCGGCGTTCGTGTTCAAAATGTACGCGCCGGACCGTCCGAAAGGGGAAGTCAGCTTCGTCGCCATCCAACAAACGATCGAACCGTTTGGCAACAACAAGTACAAAATGGCGTTCGTGGGGCTTGAGACGCGCAATGTCTCCGGCTTGACCGTCCGCCGCGATTTCACGCTTTGGATTTTAGGGGTAGGCGGCGCGATTTTTATGATCGGGCTCATCCAAGGGATGTATTGGAACCACCGCCGCATTTGGGTGCAACGGGTCAACGGCGAGCTATGGATCGCCGCGCACACGAATAAAAATTGGTTCGGCTTGAAAAACGAGCTGCGCCGTTTGCTTGACGGCACTGGTGTGAATATGCCGGCCGATCAGCTCGAAGAAGGGAAACAGGCCGGACAAGGGGGGCAAGCTCATGGACATGGCACAGCTTAGCAGCACATTGCTCTATATTTCGTTTGTGTTATATTTGATCGGCACGTTTTTTTTTGGCGGCGCCATTCGCGACAAACGGAAGGAGCGGCAAGGAAAGGATCGTTGGTCGCAGCTTGGCATTGCCGTGACGATCATCGGTTTTCTCACCCAGGTCGGGTATTTCATCACGCGCTGGATCGCTGCCGGGCATGCTCCGGTGAGCAATTTGTTCGAGTTTACAACGTTTTTCGGCATGATGCTTGTCGCTGCTTTTATCATTGTTTATTTCATTTACCGGTTGAGCGTGCTCGGCCTGTTTGCGCTTCCGGTCGCGTTGCTGATCATCGCCTATGCGAGCATGTTTCCGCGGGAAATTTCGCCGCTCATTCCCGCCTTGCAAAGCGATTGGCTGCACATCCATGTGACGACGGCGGCCGCCGGGGAAGCGATTTTGGCGATCAGTTTTGTCGCGGGTTTGATTTATTTGATTCGCGTTGTCGATCAGTCGAAGCCGTCCAAGCGCACGTTTTGGCTGGAAGTCGTCATGTTTTGCCTTGTGGCGACGCTCGGCTTTGTCATCGTCTCAACAGCGTTTGGGCTTTCCGGGTACGAAGCGAAGTTCACGTGGGTTGATAAAAACGGCCAGGCGGCCGAAGCCGAGTACCATATGCCGGCGCTTGTCGGGCCGCATAAAGGAGAGCTGGTGAAAGAAAGCGCCGGCCGCATGGAGCCGCTTGTTGAAATGCCGGCGATCATCAACGCGAAAAAGCTGAACACGGTCATTTGGTCGCTCATGGCCGGTGCGGTGCTGTATGCCGCTTTTCGTCTTGTGCTGCGCAAGCGCATCGCCGCCGCGCTCAAGCCGCTTGTGAAAAACGTCAACTTGGATTTGACTGATGAAATCGGCTACCGGGCGGTGGCGATCGGGTTTCCGGTGTTTACGCTCGGGGCGCTCATTTTCGCGATGATTTGGGCGCAAATCGCCTGGACCCGCTTTTGGGGCTGGGACCCGAAGGAAGTGTGGGCGCTCATTACGTGGCTGTTTTACGCCGCTTTTTTGCACCTCCGGCTGTCAAAAGGCTGGCATGGGGAAAAGTCGGCATGGCTCGCCGTCATCGGCTTTGCCATTATTATGTTTAACTTAGTGGCGGTCAACCTCGTCATTGCGGGATTGCACTCGTACGCCGGAACATAATGGAAAACAACCGGATGCTCTGTTGGCTAGCATCCGGTTTTTCGGTAAACTAGAAAATAGGGAGTGTTTCCATTGATGATGGGAGGGTGCAAAGCATTGGAAAAACAAGAAAAAACCATCCGTATTTTAGTGGTTGACGATGAAGAGCGCATCCGGCGGCTCTTGAAAATGTATTTGGAGCGGGAAAACTATGTGATCGATGAGGCCGGCGACGGCAATGAAGCGTTGGAGAAGGCGTTGACGAATGATTATGACGTCATTTTGCTCGATCTGATGCTGCCGGGCAAAGATGGAATTGAGGTGTGCAAAGAAATTCGCGAGCAAAAAACGACGCCGATCATTATGCTGACGGCCAAAGGCGAGGAGTCGAACCGCGTTCAAGGATTTGAAGTCGGCACGGACGACTATATTGTCAAGCCGTTCAGTCCGCGCGAAGTCGTGCTGCGCGTAAAAGCGCTGTTGCGCCGCGCGGCGAATGCCGCTTACGCGCCGGTAGAGACGACGGCGAAAGACGTGCTTGTGTTTCCGCATTTGACGATTGACAACGATGCCCACCGGGTGACGGTCGACGGCAAGGAAGTCAGCTTAACGCCGAAAGAATATGAGCTGCTTCTCTTTTTGGCCCGCTCGCCCGACAAAGTGTTCGACCGCGAACAGCTGTTGAAGGAAGTATGGCATTACGAATTTTTCGGCGACTTGCGCACGGTCGACACCCACATTAAACGGTTGCGCGAAAAGTTGAATAAAGCGTCGCCGCAGGCGGGAAAAATGATCGTCACCGTCTGGGGCGTCGGCTACAAGTTTGAGGCAGTGAACGACTGATGTGGCTGTTTCGCAGCGTCGTCGGCAAGCTTTGGTTTACGATTTTGCTGCTTGTGGCATGCGTGCTTTTCATTTTAAGCATTTTGCTCATCAAGTTTTTCGAGGATTATTATGTCCAGGAAGCCGAAAACGATTTAACCCGCCTGGCGACGAAAGTGGCGGACGTGATGCATGACTACCGTGATGAACAGCTTGCCCGTTCGATCGCCTGGACGCTCGTCGACAATCGCTCGAAGGCGGTCATCGTCGCTGACGAGTCGCACTATTGGTATTCACCCGATGGCGCTGACTTGCATGACGTGCCGCTGTCGTTCATCCGCCAAGATGCCGATTTGCGCCGCGTCTTCACCGATCGGACGACGGTGAAAAAACGTCTGTATGCGCCGGAGTGGCAGCACAATGAAGAGCTGCCTTACGACATGATTATCGTCGGCGTGCCGCTATCGATGCCGGACGGCAGCCGCGGCGCTGTTTTCATTTACCAGTCGCTTGAGGCGATCGCCGATGCAACGGAGCATACGAAAGAGCTCATTTTTCTTGCCGCCTTTATCGCCATTATCATGACGACGTTTTTTGCCTTTTTCTTGTCGACGCGCATCACCGCCCCGCTTCGGAAAATGCGGCAAGCCGCGTTCGAAATGGCGCGGGGCCATTTTGACATGAAAGTGCCGATTTTAACCAATGACGAAATCGGTGGGCTGGCGATGGCGTTCAACCAAATGGGACGGCGTCTGCAGTTTAACATCAACGCCTTAAACCAGGAAAAAGAACAGCTGGCCAGCATTTTAAGCAGCATGGCCGATGGCGTCTTGACGTTTAACCGCGACGGGGAAATTTTGATTACGAACCCGCCGGCTGAGCGGTTTTTGCAGGCGTGGTATTTTGAGCAAGGAAACGACGCGGAAGCGATGGCGCCGTTGCCGCCGCAAGTGAAAGAGCTGTTCGCCCGCGTCGTTCGCGAGGAGAAGGAGCAATCGACCGAAGTGACGCTGCAGGGGCGGACGTGGGTCATTTTAATGACGCCGCTGTACGGCAAAACGATGGTGCGCGGCGCGGTGGCTGTTTTGCGCGACATGACCGAAGAGCGGCGGCTTGACAAGCTGCGCAAAGACTTTATCGCCAACGTTTCGCACGAATTGCGCACGCCGATTGCCATGCTTCAAGGCTACAGCGAGGCGATCATCGACGATATCGCAGCGAGCGAAGAAGAGAAGAAAGAGATGGCGAAAGTCATTTATGACGAGTCGCTGCGCATGGGCCGCCTTGTTAACGATTTGCTTGACTTGGCGCGCATGGAAGCCGGGCATATCGAGCTGCACTATGAACAGGTGAAGCTCGCTCCGTATATTGAGCGGGTGATCCGCAAGTTTCACGGGCTGGCGAGAGAAAAAGGGATCGAGCTGGAGGCCGAATTCCGCGATGGCGACATGGACATCGCGTTTGATCCCGATCGGATTGAGCAAGTGCTGACCAACTTGATCGATAATGCCATCCGTCATACAGAATCAGGCGGCGCGGTCCGCTTGATCGCTGAACGAAGCGGCGACGGCGTGACGATCCATGTCCAAGATTCGGGCTCCGGCATCCCGGAAGAAGACTTGCCGTTTGTGTTCGAGCGGTTTTACAAAGCGGATAAAGCGCGCACGCGCGGCCGTTCCGGAACGGGATTGGGCCTTGCCATCGCCAAAAACATCGTCGAAGCGCATAAAGGGCTCATCACCGTCCACAGCAAACTGAACGAAGGAACGACGTTTTCGTTTTATTTGCCGGCCCGCGGGCCGAAAGGAGCGTAGCGCCGTTTGGAAGAGCGGGGAAGCCACAGCTTCCCTGCTTCTTTCACGTTGAAGTTTTTTTATAGTGGTATAGACAACTAGAATATATAATATTATTATAAAAACAGAAGGTGGGAAATCGCGATGAAACGATGGATATTGAAAAATGCTGCGGTGTATGCAGAAGCAGACAACATTCAACAAGGGTATGTGCTGATCGAAGGGGAAAAAGTGGCGTCCATTGGCCCGATGTCGTCGTGCCCGGCAGAAGCGGGGGCGGAAGTGATCGAGCTTTCTCCACGGTTTGCTGTCGTGCCTGGTTTCATTGACGTTCATATCCACGGGGCGGCTGGAGCGGATGTTATGGATGCGACCCCGGAGGCGCTTGACAAGATGGCCAACGCCTTGCCGGCGGAAGGGACGACCAGTTTCCTGGCGACGACGATGACGGCGCCAAGCGAACAAATCGAAGCGGCGCTTCGAAATGTCGCCCGTTATATGGCCGAGGAGAATCGCCCAGGGGCGGCGGAGGTGCTCGGTGTTCATCTGGAAGGACCGTTTTTGTCGCCGAAGCGCGCCGGGGCGCAGCACCCGCGCCATCTCGCCGATCCGGACATCTCACTGTTCCAACACTGGCAAAAGGCGGCAGGCGGCCACATCCGCCTTGTCACGCTTGCCCCGGAGCGGAACGGGGGGCTGGAACTTGCCTCCTACTTGAAACAGACGGGTGTGATCGCTTCGATCGGCCATTCCGATGCCGTTTACGACGAAGTAAAAGCGGCGGTCCATGCAGGGGTGACGCATGCGACCCACCTGTTCAATGGGATGCGCGGCATCCATCACCGTGAACCGGGTGTCGCCGGTGCGGTGCTTATGTTTGAAGAAGTCATGTGCGAGCTGATCGCCGATGGGCTGCACGTCGCGCCGCCGATGGTTCGCTTCGCTTACCGGAATAAAGGAAGCGAGGGGCTTATCTTAATCACCGACGCCATGCGGGCGAAATGTCTCGGCGATGGGGAGTATGATCTCGGCGGCCAAGAGGTGGAAGTCTGCGGCGGGGAGGCGCGGCTTGCCGACGGAACGCTGGCGGGAAGCGTGCTCAAGCTTGGCGAGGCCATCCGCCGTGTGCTCGACTATACGGGTTGCACGTTGGAAGAGGTGATCCGCATGGCGAGCTGGAATCCGGCGAAACAGCTTGGCGTGCTTGATCGGAAAGGCAGCTTGCGGCCCGGCAAAGACGCCGATGTCGTCGTGTTGAATGAACGATATGAAGTCATGATGACGTTTTGCCGTGGCGCCCTTGCCTATCGCAAGCAGGATGAAAGGGGTGAAGAGCGATGGCTTTGAAGCTTTTGAAAGCTGCTGACTACGCAGAGATGAGCCGCCAAGCGGCGGACATCATCATCAAACAAGTCAAGGAAAAGCCGAACGCCGTTCTCGGCTTGGCGACCGGCTCGACGATGCTCGGCGTGTACCGCGAATTGGCCGCCGATCATCGGCAGCATGGGACATCGTATCGGCTTGTGCGCACGGTCAATTTGGATGAATATGTCGGCCTTGGTCCGGATCATCCGAACAGCTATCGCCATTATATGAATGAGCATTTGTTTTCAAAGCTTGACATCCCGCTTCACGAGACGCATGTGCCGAACGGCTTGGCTGCTGATCTTGACGAAGAATGCCGCCGCTACGAACGGCTCATCGATGAAGTGGGCGGCATCGATTTGCAGCTTTTGGGCATCGGACGCAACGGCCATATCGGCTTTAACGAACCAGGGACGCCGTTTTCATCGCCGACCCATGTCGTCGAGCTTGCCGAATCTACGCGCAAGGCAAACGCCCGCTTTTTTGGGTCGTTGGATGACGTGCCGCGCCGTGCCATTACGATGGGGATTGCGACCATTTTGCGCAGCCGCCGCCTCGTGCTGTTGGCGTCGGGACGAGAAAAAGCAGAGGCCATGGCTCGGCTTTTAGAAGGCGTTGTCACCCCGGACTTGCCGGCTTCCGCGCTTCACCTTCATCCGGACGTGACGATCATTGCCGACCGGGAGGCGCTCTCGCTCATTCCGAAGGAAAAGCGGCGGGTGGATGCGCCATGATCGATAAACAATCGCCGATTCCGATTTACTATCAGCTCGAGCAATATATAAAAGAAAAGATTGAAAAAGGAGAATGGCAGCCGGGCGAGATAATCCCGTCTGAGCGCGAGTTGGCGGAAATGTATGACATCAGCCGAATGACCGTTCGGCAGGCGGTCAACAATTTAGTGAACGATGGCTATCTCATCCGCCGGCGCGGGAAGGGGACGTTTGTCGCCGCCCAAAAAATCGAGCAGCCGCTGAAAGGGCTGACGAGCTTTTCCGAAGATATGCGGGCGCGTGGCATGGAGCCGGGCACGATCGTCCTCAGCTTTGAGACGGTTCCGGCTTCCGAGAAGCTCGCTGAAGGACTTGGCGTCGCGGAAGGCGATGATCTTTACAAAGTCCGCCGCCTTCGGTTGGCCGATGGCTTGCCGATGGCGTTGGAGACGCTGTACATTCCGGTCAATCTCGTCCCCGGACTGACGCGTGATGTTGTAAGCGGTTCCGTCTATGAATTTATCGAAAAAGAAAAAGGTCTGGTCATCGGCTCTGCAGTTCAAACATTGGAAGCCTCGGTCGCCCGCCAGGTGGAGGCGGAGCATCTGAAGATGAAAGAAGGGGCTCCGGTGCTGTTGCTTGAGCGGCGCACGCACCTTGTCGACGGTCGGCCGCTTGAAGTCGTCAAATCGGTGTACCGCGGCGACCGGTACAAATTTATGATTGAGATGAAAAGGGGAGGATCATGATGTTAGGGTTTTTGCAACGGCTAGGAAAAGCGTTAATGTTGCCGATTGCCGTATTGCCGGCGGCGGGATTGCTGCTTCGGCTTGGCCAGCCTGATTTATTGAATATTCCGTTTATCGCCGCCGCGGGCGATGCGGTATTTTCCAACTTAGCGTTGATTTTCGCCATCGGCGTGGCGATCGGTTTTGCGAAAGACGGCAACGGCGCGGCGGCGCTTGCTGGGGCGATCGGCTACTTTGTCTTGACAAAAGGGGCCGCCGCGATTGATAAAGACATCAATATGTCTGTGTTGGGCGGCATCATCTCCGGAGTGATCGCCGGGCTTTTATACAACCGTTACCGTGATATCAAGCTGCCGGATTGGCTCGGCTTCTTCGGCGGACGGCGGTTTGTGCCGATCGTGACATCGCTTGTCATGCTCGTGCTTGCCTTGATTTTTGGCTATGTATGGCCGCCGATTCAAGATGGCATCAACGCGGTCGGCCATTGGATCGTCGGCGCTGGGGCGGTTGGCGTCGGCATTTTCGGGTTCCTCAACCGGCTGCTCATTCCAGTCGGATTGCACCATGTGTTAAACAGCTTCGTCTGGTTTGTGTTTGGCGAGTATAATGGAAAAACGGGTGATTTAAGCCGCTTTTTCGCCGGCGACCCGGATGCGGGCATTTTTATGGCCGGCTTCTTCCCGATCATGATGTTTGGTCTGCCCGCGGCAGCGCTGGCGATGATCGCGGCGGCGAAAAAAGAGCGTCGCAAAGCGGTCGCCGGCGCGCTCCTTGGCGTGGCGTTGACGTCGTTTTTAACCGGGATTACGGAGCCAATTGAGTTTCTATTCATGTTTTTATCGCCATTGCTCTACGTTGTCCATGCCGTGTTGACCGGCTTGTCGCTCGCAGTGGCGACAATGCTTGACATCCACCACGGGTTTACGTTCTCGGCCGGGGCGATTGACTTTTTCTTAAACTACGGCATTGCGAAAAAACCGTATTTGTTGATTGTTCAAGGTCTTGTATATGCTGTCGTCTATTTCGTCGTCTTCTATTTCCTCATTACGAAGCTCGATTTGAAAACGCCGGGGCGTGAAGAGGAGGTAGAGGGCGAGTTTGCCGACAGCGGTGCGGCGCAGTTGGGCGTCAAATACGAGGACCTTGCTGCAAAATATATCGAGGCGTTGGGAGGAAAAGATAATCTCGCCCAAATTGACAATTGTGTCACACGCTTGCGCCTAAAAGTGAAAGACATGGCAAAAGTCAACGAAGCAGAATTGAAACGTTTGGGAGCGAAAGGTGTGCTTCGCCTCAACCAAACGGATTTGCAAGTGGTCGTTGGCACGGATGTCGAATTTCTGGCCAACGCGATGAGAAAATAAGGAACAACGAAGCCGTTCTTTTAAGGGACGCCAGAAAGGGGGAGCTCCGGTGAAGCGGCTGTTGGATTGCAACGCCTCCGATTTTCGTCGGATGACAGGAAAACAGTTAAAACAATCGATTCAAGCGTCAGAAGGCAGGGTGATCGTCGCGGAAGTCGTCGGGGAATTCGCGCCGCTGTATCCGGCGGTCACCAACGCTGAACTGGCCACGGCGTTTGGGGCGGATTTGTTGCTGTTGAATTGGTTCGATGTGTTCCGGCCGGTTGTGAACGGGTTGGACACGAACGAACCGAATCAAATGGTGGAACGGTTAAAGCAGTTGACAGGGCGTCCGGTTGGCGTCAATTTGGAGCCGGTTGACCCAAATGCAAAGCAGCTTGAGGAGCTTGCGGCGCTGCCAAAAGGGAGAATGGCAACGGCCGAGTCGCTGCAACAAGCAAAACAGCTAGGATTTGATTTTGTTTGCCTAACCGGAAACCCGAAAACAGGCGTGACGAATGATGGGATTGTGAAAGCCATCGAAACGGCGCGGTCCATTTTAGGCGAGGACGCTCTCGTGATGGCTGGGAAAATGCATGCAGCAGGCGTTGCTGATGAAGCGGGAAGCGGGATCGTATCGGAAGAAGTGGTGGTGCGTTTCATTCACGCTGGTGCGGATGTCGTTTTGATGCCGGCTCCTGGAACGGTGCCAGGGGTGACATTAGACAAGACAGAGAAAATTGTTCAGGTGGCGCATGAACATGGGGCGCTCGTGATGCTGACGATCGGCACAAGCCAAGAAGGAGCTGACGAGAGTACGATTCGTCAAATCGCGCTTGCAAGCAAAATGGCAGGAGCGGACATGCACCATATCGGCGACGCTGGCTATCATGGCATTGCTGTTCCGGAGAATATTATGGCGTATTCGATCGCCATTCGCGGCAGACGCCATACGTATATTCGCATGGCAAGATCGCCGTTGAGATAAAGTGGAATATGATCAGTCAGGGGCTGACCCGAAACACACTCGTGTTTGGGTTAGCCCCGTTTTTTGTCGGCAGCAGGTAGAATGGGAACCAAGATGATGGAAAATACGTTTGCAGATGTGGGAAACATTTGCCTTGTACCGCCGCCTCTATTTATTTTGTGATCAAATGAAAAAACAAATTTGTGATAAAATGAAAGAACAAATGGAAAAGCATCGTGAGTGGCGGGGAGAATATGATGATTGCCGAGCCATTATTTCATCTCATTCTCATTTTCAGCGTATTGTTGCCGCTTATATCGTTAACAGTGTTGGCGCTGTTGGGAGTAGCGGAAAAAGAAGTGGATTATTGGCAGTTGGAACATGCGCGCCTTCGACTGGAAAAAGAACTTCAAGAAAGCAAGTATATGCAGCTCCATCAACAAATCCGACCGCATTTCTTTTTCAATGCGTTGAATGCTTTCTTATCCTTGGCACGCTTAGGAAAAAATGAAGAAATGATTCGGGGAATGGAGCATTTTGCGCTGTTTTTGCGTGATAGCTATGAGACGAAACAGCCGCTTATTCCGTTCAAACAAGAATGGGCGCATACAAGCAACTATCTAGCGGTGCAGCAGCTTCGCTTCGGTTCACGGCTGTCGGTGTCGGTGCAAATGGATCCGGATGGAGAGCGTGCGCTCATTCCTTCTTATACGTTGCAAACGCTGGTGGAAAACGCATTCAAACATGGCCTTGAGAAAAAAGCGGGTGAAAAATGTTTGGCGATCGATTTTCGACGCCAAGGCAACTGGGTATATTTGCGTGTCTGCGATAATGGCAATGAAGGGAAGGAGTTATCCATCACGAATGAAGGTGTCGGCTTGGATAATTTGCGCAAGCGGTTTGCTCTTTTGTTTGATTTGCCAACTCAGCTTGTGTTGCAAAAAGATGAACGCGGCTGGACAGAGGCGCTTGTCGTTTGGCCGTATGTTCCAGGGGATGAGGGATAAACGATGAAGGTGCTGATTGTCGATGATGAATATTTGGAATTGGAACAACTCACGTATTTGGTGAAGCGGAAATATCCGCATTGGGAAGTATGGCCGGCGGAGGATGCCGCAGAGGCGAAACGGTTGGCCGCATCCCATCGCTTCCGGCTGGCGCTGATCGATATCCACCTTCCTGGACAGTCTGGGTTGGATTTGGCCTATGAGCTCAAACAAAAACAGCCCGATCTTGCCTTGATCATTATCACAGCCTACCAAGATTTTGCTTATGCCAAACGGGCGATTCAGCTTGAAGTGCTCGACTACTTGGTGAAGCCGCTCATCGAGAGCGAGTTTGATCAAGCGTTGTCGAAATTTGAACAAAAGCATCCAGAAGCGCTTGTCTCGTCCCCGCTCATCCGCGCGGCGCTCGAATATGTGCACTGTCATTATGCACAAAAAATCAGCTTAACCGAGGTAGCCGCTGCCGTGCATGTACATCCAGCCTATTTGAGCAGGTTGTTTGTTGAGGAGATCGGCATCCATTTTAAGGATTACGTCAATCGATATCGGATTGAAAAGGCGAAAGAGCTGTTGACCAAAAAGCCGGATTGGTCCATGGCACGCATTGCTGAGGAGACGGGGTTTTCCAGCCAACATCATTTCAGCCATTTGTTTCGAAAATATGTCGGCATCTCACCTACGAAGTATAAGGAGAACAATGGATAATGGACTGGTATATGCTTTTATTCATGGCATGCGTACTGCTGCTTGCTGCCGTGCCGCATATTGGTCGCTCCAGTTTTATCGGAGCGGAGGCGCTTGGATTAAGCAAAGGGGTCAATGCTCTGTTGTTGCGTTTCGCATCCGGGGAGCTGCTGTTGTTTGGATGTTATGCTTTTATTCGAGGTGGAGTGGCGGCGGGAGTGGTGACGGCTATGGCGGTATGGACTGCCGTTTTTGTGCTTTGGCGTTCAGCAGCAGCCGGACGCTATCGTTCCCTAACAGAGGAAGGGGATCGCTGGCCGGGCTGCTGTTTTACGGCGCGGGCTTTGTTTTTCTTCCGGTTTTTTGTTCGCCTTCTTTCGATCGGCCGGCTGCTTATCGTTGTCGGGTTATGTGCGTATTTGTTGCAGCAACTCTTTCGTTTTTCTCCGACTTTTTTATTCATTTGGTTCGTCTATGTGTATGTGTTTACCGTGCTCGCCGGTTGGTTGGGGATGCGAAAAATCGGAACGGTTCTGCTATACATAGTTTATATAGTGATGGGAATGGTTCCGTTTGCCTATTATCTAACGGGTGGTGTAGCGCGGCAATATGAGACGATTATACGCACTGTCCCAGCTTCCCTCGATGTGAACATAGTTTCGTTGTTCGTGTTGTTTTGGGCTGTGCTGGCGGCAGCTGCCGGGCAATGGTTGGCTGACGAGTATGTATGGGATATTGCATCAATATTGAAAAAAGAACGCGTTGCGCTGACGTTTTTTATGGCTGCGTTTTGCCTTGCTCCGCTCCCGTTGGCCGTTGCAGCCTTATGCGTCCCGTATGCGGCGGCCGCTTCGACTGCCTCCATACTGAAACGGTGGCTGCTTCATTCTTCTGTCTGGATTGCTTGGCCGCTTACTATTGCCTTGCTGGCGGCGTTGTCACTCAGCTTATCCCTTTCCTTGCATTCCGTTATGCATTTTTTTTGGCGCAGGTGGAGTAGGCATCTCTCATGGACATATGTTATCTCTTTTTTGCTTGTACTAGCCCTCTTTTTTATTGCTCCTCTTCTTCCGATGCGGATGGTCATGTTTTCGACCGCCTTGCTTGCCTCCTCGTGTTTTGGGTTGGCTGCTTTACGGACAGGAGAGAAACCGATGGGGGTTATAGGCATGATCGGATGGGGATGTTTGTTTGTGATCGCCTGGCGATGGGGAATGCGCCATAACGTGCTGGAGGCCATAGCATGGAATGGGATTAGCGTTTTCTTGTTTACTCATATTTATCGATTAATTCAAAAAAATAAATAATTAACAAAAATGAATTAAAAAAATGCAAAACCGTTTGTTTGCTCCCTGTTATAATGAGACAAAAACGAAAAGGAGGAAAGCGGACATGTCATTTGTTCCATGCACGACTGCCATTTATGCATTTAGCAAAAACCACCAACCGGTTCGAACAGTCCAGTCAGGGGAAACGTTTGTCATCGAAACGTACGACTGTTTCCAAAATCAAATTACTTCAAGCGAAACGCCGTTTGACTCGATCGATTGGAATCATATCAATCCGGCGACCGGACCGATCTATATTGAAGGGGCGGAACCGGGTGACATTTTAGCGGTAAAAATTGAACAGATTCGCCTCAAAGGACAGGGGGTCATGGCTGTCGGACCAGGGCTCGGGGTGCTTGGAGACCGGATTCCGCAGTTTGAAGCAAAAATGATTCCAGTAGAAGAAAACCGGGCTATATTTGACGAGCATCTTTCTATTCCATTAAATCCAATGATTGGCGTCATCGGGGTAGCGCCGAGCGGTGAGGATGTGTCGTGCGGGACGCCCGGGCCGCATGGAGGCAATATGGATACAAAGCTCATTACAACAGGAGCAACCGTTTATTTTCCTGTATTTGTAAAAGGTGCATTGTTTGCATTGGGTGACTTGCATGCGGCGATGGGGGACGGCGAAATCGGTGTGTCTGGAATTGAAATTCCAGGGGAAGTGACGGTTACCGTCCGGGTGATGAAAGGATATTCGCTCAACCATCCACTGTTGCAAAACGATGATGGCATTGCGACGATCGTCTCGGCCAAAACATTGGATGAAGCGGTCAAACAGTCGGTTGCGGAAATGGTTGATTTGCTGTTGCCGCATACTCCGTTGACGCTGAACCATTTGACGATGGTGCTCAGCGCTGCCGGTCAGACACAAATCAGCCAAGTCGTTGACCCGCTCGTCACGGCGCGTTTCTTTGTACCGCGATTTGTGCTTGAAGCGTATGGCATCCGCCTGTTTGAGGATTGAGGAGGGAACGGCGATGGCGCAACTTGAAACGAACACATCGGTTGAGTCGCTCGGTTATAAACAGGAATTAAAACGGTCGCTCACATTTGTTGATTTGTTGATTTACGGGATGGTGTTTATGGTGCCGATCGCCCCTTTTGGCATTTACGGGTATGTAGCGCAAGGGTCAAAAGGGATGGTCGCCTTAGCATACTTAATCGGAATGGTGGGGATGATTTTCACTGCCCTGAGCTACGCTAGAATGGCCGAAGCGTTTCCAATCGCTGGTTCCGTGTATTCCTACGCCCAGAGGGGAATGAATGAATATGTCGGTTTTATGGCAGGGTGGGTCATTTTGCTTGATTACATTTTCGTTCCGGCTCTTCTCTATTTGGTCAGCGCTGCTGCCTTAGCCGATATTGTGCCGCAAGTGCCGATTTCCGTGTGGCTCGTTCTGTTTATTGCCATGAATACGGTCATTAATATTCTCGGGATCGAGATGACGGCCAAAGCGAACAAAGTGATTGTTGTTTTAGAGCTCATCGTCCTTGCAGTGTTTGTGATCACAGGAATGATTGCGATTATAAAAGGTGTCAATGGAGCGCAGTTTACGTTCAAACCGCTGTACGATCCTAATCATTTCAGCGCGGAGACGGTGATGGGGGCGGTGTCGGTGGCCGTCTTGAGCTTCCTTGGTTTTGATGCGGTGTCGACGCTGGCTGAGGAAACAAGGGACGGGAAATCATCGATCGGCAAAGCGATCATTTTCGCTTTGCTCGTTGTCGGTGCGCTTTTCATCGTGCAAACATGGGTCGCCGCTCTCATTTGGCCTGATTATACGACGTTTAAAAATGCGGACGTGGCGTTTTATCAGATTGCGGAGCTGGCAGGCGGACCATGGTTAAAATGGACAACGATCATCGCTACCGCGCTTTCGTGGGGGATCGCAAACGCGCTCGTCGCCCAGGCAGCCATCTCTCGCATTTTGTACAGCATGGGTCGCGACCGTAAACTGCCCAGTGTGCTAGCCAAAGTGCATCCGAAATTTCAAACGCCATACGTCAGCACATTGCTTGTCGCTGTGATTTCGCTCATTGTCACGACGGTGTTCGCCTCGCAAATTGATAAGCTCGCTTCGCTTGTCAACTTTGGCGCCTTGACGGCTTTCCTCTTTTTGCATGTGTCAGTGATAAATTATTTTTTGCACAAACAAAAGAGCAACGATTACATCAATCATTTCTTGTTCCCGCTCATCGGCTTTATCATCATCGGTTATGTGTGGGTCAATCTTGACCCGCTCAGCAAAAAGCTCGGATTGATTTGGATCGCGATTGGACTCGTTTATCTGATCTTTTTGCGACTCACGAACAAAGACTCCCGTCTAAGCGGGGAACTGTAGTTGCTTGTAAGGCCTGACGCCGTCATAAAAGGCGTTGGGTCTTTCGTTTTTTGCCGACGATGAAACATTTTTTCGATCGCGACGTATTACGAATGAGAGTACGGCGCCTTGTTAAGGCAAAACACCGTTCATCCGCAATAGGCGGGCGCCGATAAAACATGGAAGGAGCCGGGGGAACATGAGCATGTTTGGAAAAGTCGCCGCCGATGTGCTTGGGCTAAGCGACATCGGTGCGGTCATTCAGCCGAAAGACTATGACAAAGTCGATGCCGATGATTATGTGATGCACGAGGATGGAGAAAAAATCTATTTTCTTATCAAATCGAAATCGGATGAGTATTGCTTCACCAACCGCGCGCTCATTCATCTGGACGGCACGAGCGCCGCAAGCAAAAAGCGGACGCTGCACCGCTACGATTACTATAAGCATCCGATTTCCGACGTGTCGCTCGAAACGGCCGGGACGGTCGACTTGGACGCGGAAATCAAATTCAAAATCGGGTCGCACTCCTATTCGATTGATGTGCATAAAAAGCATATTGAGGAATTGAAAGATTTGTATAAATCGCTGCTGGCGATCGCGGAGATTTGCCATGAAAACGAAACGAAGTTCAACTATGCGGAGCGGAGTTTGGAACTGGCGGCCAAGGTGTTTGCCAACATGCGCGGCGACGGGGCCAATGTGTCGGCGGATTTTCAGGCCGTGAATGAATACGCGTTTCGTTGGCTGACGGAAGCGAAAAAGAACTATACGGTGAAGGATTTCGGCTTTGTGTTTGACAAATATATTCAACAGTGACGAGATGAAGGTTGTGTCGGGGAAAGACGCCGTGCCAGAGGTGGGGCGTCTTTCCTAATTTTTTTAGCGACATATGGAAAAGGAACGTTTCTCCGCAGCCGGAAGAAACTCAAAAGATGAGGTTTGTGGGAATCGATGAATAGGCAACATGGCGGCATTTGACATCGCGGAGCTCGATGCAACGGCGCATGCGGCGTTCCGTACAAAACACGGACACTGGAGCCGAGCTGCCTGACCGCAAAAGTGATCGATGACCGCCTGCCGCCAGCCCACTGTAAATTCACAGTTGTCAAATGCCAGGCCTTGCTTTAATATAAAAATGTCCATATCCGATAACTAAATCAATTCGCAGCAAGGCGCCGAAACGGCTTAATAGGGAATCCGGTGGGAATCCGGAGCTGTCCCCGCAACTGTCAATGCGGACGAAATGAAATCGCCACTGTACGGACGGATGGCTTGCGCTGTTTTCCGTACGGGAAGGCTTCAGAGTAGGATGAAGCATGAGCCAGTAGACCTGCCTTGCTTGCCACAGTTTCCGAATCTTCGGGGGGTGAGACGCGGAAACAGTCGCATAGGGCATTGTTGTGCCCATTGGCGGTCTGTTTCGCGCTCATTCCCAGATTTAGGCGGAATGGGCGTTTTTTATTGTACATACATCACTGAAGGGGGAATGACGGATGAAACGTTGGACATGGCCGGCGGTGGTGGCGGTGTTCTTCCTTCTGGCCGCCGTGCTGGTCGGCTGCAGCGGTGGAGCCAATAGCAACGCCCAGCCAGCGAAAAAAGAAGAACCGAAAACGGAACAAGCGGCGTTTCCAGTGACAGTGAAAGACGGGCTTGGCGAGGATGTCACGATCAAAGCGGAACCGAAAAAAATCGTCTCGCTCATCCCGAGCAATACGGAAATCGCCTATGCGTTGGGGTTGGGCGATAAGATCGTCGGCGTCAGCGATTTTGACAATTATCCGGAAGACGTCAAAACGAAAACGAAAATCGGCGGCATGGAATTCAACGTCGAGAAAATCATTTCGCTCAAACCGGATCTCGTCTTGGCCCACGCGTCAAGCGCCCATAACTCGCGCGATGGCCTCAAGCAATTGAAAGACGCCGGCATCACCGTGCTTGTCGTCAATGACGCGAAGTCGTTCGACGATGTATATGCGTCCATCGACTTGATCGGCAAAGCGACCGGGACGACAGACAAAGCGAAGCAAGTGATTGATGAGATGAAAGAGAAGCTTGCGCAAATTCAAGAAAAAGCGAAACAAATCCCGGCGGACAAACAGGCCAATGTCTGGATTGAAGTGTCGCCGCCGCCGCAAATTTATACGGCCGGCAAAGGGACGTTTATGGATGAGATGCTTCAAGTGATTTCGGCGAAAAACGTCGCCGGCAGCTTGGAAGGCTGGCCGATGGTGACGGAAGAAAAAGCAGTGGCCTATAAGCCGGATGTCATCATCACGACATACGGCGGAGCGAAGCAAGTGTTGGCGCGCGCCGCTTGGAAAGACGTGCCGGCGGTGAAAAACAAGCGGGTGTATGACGTCAACACCGACTTAGTAAGCCGACCGGGTCCGCGCCTTGTCGAAGGGGTCGAGGAACTTGCCAAAGCCATTTACCCGGATGTGTTCAAGTAAAATGTGGATGTATATATTGGCCGTCACCGCGGCCGTGTTATCGCTTCTCGTAGGGATATCGACAGGATCGCTGTCGATTCCCTTTTCTTCTATTGTCCGCATTTTGGCGGCTGAATGGTTCGGAGCGGCGCTGCCTCGCCACATTCCGGCTGATTGGGTGCCGATCGTGATGGCGATCCGCTTGCCGCGCGTCGTGCTTGCGTTTTTGGTCGGGGCGTCATTGGCGCTGGCCGGGGCCGCGTTTCAAGGGCTGTTAAAAAATGCGCTCGCCGATCCGTACACGCTCGGCGTCTCGTCCGGCGCGTCGGTCGGGGCGGTGCTCGTCATCTTTCTCGGCTGGCAATGGCCGCTCTTTGGCACGTTTACGCTGCCGGTCGTGAGCATCTTGTTTGGCATGGCGACGCTTGCCGCCGTGTTGGCGTTCACTCGCGCTGTGGAGCGGCGCATGTCGGTTGAGACGATCATTTTAGCCGGCATTATCTTCGGCGCGTTTTTCAGCGCGTTCATTTCGCTTATGATCGCGTTGACCGGGGAAGAATTGCGGCAAATCATCTCATGGCTGATGGGGAGCGTGGCGATGCGCGGCTGGAAATACAGCGGGCTGTTGCTGCCGTTTTTTCTCGTTGGGGCCGCAGTGCTCATCGCCAACAGCCGCGAGTTGAACGCGTTTGCCTTTGGCGAGGAGGCGGCGCTTCATGTCGGCGTTGATGTTACGCGCCGAAAAGTCATCATTTTGACGGCAGCGGCGCTGCTCACCGGCGCGGCGGTGTCGGTGTCAGGGACGATCGGCTTTGTCGGGCTTGTCGTTCCGCATATGGTTCGGCTTGTGTGCGGGCCGAACTACCGGGTGCTGTTGCCGCTGTCGCTCTTGTACGGCGGTGCGTTTCTTGTGCTTGCCGATGTGGCAGCGCGGACGATCATTGAACCGCGCGAACTGCCGATCGGCGTCATTACGTCGCTGATCGGCGCTCCGCTATTTGCCGTCTTGTTTTTCCGAAAAACGAAACGAAAGATGGGATGACGATGCTCGAGGTGCGGACCGTATCGCATCGATACGGGCAGCAACAAGTGCTTGATGGTGTGACGTTTGCCGTGGAAAAAGGCGAAATATTCGGCATCTTAGGGCCGAATGGCAGCGGGAAAACGACTTTGATCAAACTCATCAGCAAAGAGCTGCCGCTGGCAAGCGGGGAGATCGTCATCGATGGCCGAAAGCTCTCGGCGCTGTCTGCGAAGCAATGGGCGCGGATGGCCGCCGTCTTGCCGCAGACAGCGGAGGCGGCGCCCGGCTATACGGTGAGGGAAACGGTGGCGCTCGGCCGCTATCCTCATCAGCGCGGCTTCTTTCCGACGTGGACGGAGGACGATGAAGCCGCCCTCCGAGACGCGCTTGCGGCCGTCGGCCTGACGGGGAAAATCGATGAACCGCTCGAACGATTGAGCGGCGGCGAGCGGCAGCGCGCCTATTTGGCCCGCGCACTCGCCCAAGAGCCCAAGCTGCTCTTGCTCGATGAGCCGACGAACCATATGGATGTGAGCGGCCAAGTCCGGCTTTTGGACCGGCTCGCCGAAGCGGCGCACGCCCGCGGCTTGACGGTCGTCGCCGTTTTCCACGATATGAATGCGGCGAGCTTGTATTGCGATCGGGTGCTCGTGCTGAACAAAGGGAAAATAGCCGCGCTCGGCGCCCCTGCGGATGTCATGACGCCGGCGTTGCTTGAGGAAGTGTTTGCCGCGCCGATTGTGCGTCTGGCCCATCCGGCGTCGGCAACGCCGATGTTTTCGTTCATGCCGAACAAGAAGCAAGGGGAATCGCCGGTCGGCGGGCTGCGGCTTTCCTTTCTTGATGACGCCGCTGTGCTTACTGCGGCCGCGCCGCTTCGCGTCCTGTCCTCGGCATTGATCGGCGCCGGATTTCAATGGGCGACCCATTTTGTCAACCGCCAAGTCGGGTTGGGTTACGATTGCAGTGATGCGGAAGGAGACATGCGCCGCTATTTGGAGCAGCACGGGTTTCCGCCGGAACGAACGGTCGGCATGATGACGGCGGTTGATGTCCGGGATGCTGTTTGGCTTCAGAAAGAAGGGGAAGCGTTTTCGGTTGCGGTCATGGCGACCGCTGGCGTCGGCAATGCCGTCGATGCCGCTCGGGCGTGGCAGCATCAGCCGCTAGCGGCAAGACCGGGGACGATCAACATGGTGGTGGTCATTGACGGAGTGCTGACGGAAGCAGCGTTTGTCCAGGCGGTGATGACAGCGACAGAAGCGAAGGCAAAAGCGCTCGCCGACCGTTCGGTTTGCGACCCGGAAACCGGGACGCTTGCCACCGGTACGTCGACCGATTCGCTCGCTGTGGCGGCGACGCAAACCGGGCAGGTCTTTGCCTATGCCGGAACGGCGACGGAGCTTGGCCGGGCGCTCGGCCGGCTTGTGTATGAGGCAACAGTTGAGGCGCTTGGCCGCTGGGAGAAGCGGAGGAAACGGCGATGACCCATTTGGCCGCATTGACGTTGGCGCTGTTTCTCGATGCCCTCGTGGGCGATCCGCGCTGGCTGCCGCATCCGGTGCGCGGGATGGGAATGATGATTGCGTGGCTTGATCGCCGCTGGAATCAAGGAACAAAGCGGCGGACGAAAGGGGCGGCGGCCGTGGCGGTCGTGTTGGCCGCTGTTTACGGGATATCGGCGTTCATCGTTTATGTGGGCTACGCGCTGTCCGTATACGTAGGGGTGGCGATCGAGGCGGCCCTCATTTTCACCGCCATTGCGACGAAAAGCCTCGCTGAGGCGGCTGAGGACGTGCGCCGGCCGCTGGAAGCAGGCGATCTTCCTGCGGCGCGCCGCGCGCTGTCCATGATCGTCGGCCGCGACACCGAGCGGCTCGATGAAGCCGGCATCACCCGCGCCTGCGTGGAGACGGTGGCGGAAAACACGAGCGACGGCATCACCGCTCCGCTCTTTTATGCGGCCTTGGGCGGTGCGCCGCTCGCGTTATTGTACCGGGCGGTGAACACGTGTGATTCCATGATTGGCTACAAAAATGAGAAGTATCGCGAATTTGGCTGGGCGGCCGCGCGGCTGGACGATGCGCTCAACTACATTCCAGCGCGGCTGACGGCGCTTGTGATGGTGTTGGTCTTTGGCGGCCGCCGCTTTCGTTTGGCGCTGTCGATCTTATTTCGCGATGCCCGCCGCCACCCAAGCCCGAACAGCGGCTGGCTTGAGGCGGCGATGGCCGGGCTGCTTGGGGTGCAGCTCGGCGGAACGAATACATACGGCGGCGTGGTCTCGAGGAGGCCGACGCTCGGTGACCCGGCCGCCCCGCTTCGCGCCGCCCACATTCGCCAAGCGGTCCGCATCATGATTGGAACGGTGCTAGTGTTTACATTATTGCTATGGATTGGGGGGATAATCGTTGCGTTGGCCGGCGCATGGGGCGAATCCGCGCGCGTTGTATGAGCAATGCGGATTGGCCCCTCCAGACGAATACATTGATTTCAGCGTCAATACGAATCCGTACCGGCTGCCGCTGTCAGCTTGGCCGAGCGGTGAGGAGTGGATTCGCTGGGCCGGGGAGTATCCGGATTCGGAAGCGAAGGCGCTCAGGGAGCTCGTTGCCAAGCAGGAGCAGATTCGACCCGGACAAGTGCTGATGACGAACGGGGCGGCGGAGGCGATTTATTTGTTGGCCGCGCTATTTGCCGGTCGGCGCGTCGGCATCTTGGAGCCGACGTTTTCCGAGTATCGGCGCGCCTGTCTCGCTTATGGATGCGATGTGGAGGGATTCGCGGCCGATGAAGCGCGGGGCTTTTCTTATGACTTGGATGAAGCGACTGCCTGGGCAGGCAAGCAAGACATTATCTTTTTATGCCATCCGAACAATCCGACGGGGACGGTGATGGAGGAAGGTGAATTGAGATCACTGGTGGACGCGGCGCACACGGCTGGCACCTATGTAATCATCGATGAAGCATTTTATCCGTTTTGGCGCGGCGGGTTTACGGCGATGCGCTGGTTGGGACGCTATCCGCGCCTCATTGTGCTTCGATCGTTGACGAAAATCCATCACCTGGCCGGCGCGCGCCTTGGTTATGTCGCTGCTGACGAGGCGGTGATCGCTTCGCTGAAAACGCATCAGCCGCCATGGAGCACAAACGGCATCGCCCAACAATTGGCGCTTCGTTTCATGGCGATGGAATCGTTTGTCAAGTGGACGAAAGAACGGATCGCCGCCGAGCGGGAGCGGGTGTTTCGGTCGCTGCCTGCCGGGCGGTATGACGTCTCGCCATCGGTCGTGAACTTTTATTTGTTGCGTCCGTGTTCAGGACGGACAGAGGAGCTGTTTTTTCATTTGTTGAAGGAAGGGGTTGTGCCGCGCCATACGATGAATTTCCCGGGGCTTGACGGCCGCTACATCCGGCTCGCCGTCAAAACGCAGGTGGAGAATGACCGGCTGCTTGAGGCGCTTGAGAGGTGGGATGGATGATCGTGTTTGTGAGCGGCGCGGTGCGCAGCGGCAAAAGTGAAGCGGCAGAGGTGTGCGCCATCCGGCTGGCCGCTGGCGAGACGCTTCATTATGTTGCCACCGCCCGGGCTGCCGATGCGGAAATGGAAGAGCGCATTCGCCGCCATCAAGAGCGGCGCATGGGGATGACGGCGCCTTGGGTGGTGTGGGAAGCGCCGGAAGGGCCTGATCAGTTGTTGGCTGCACTTCGTCCGCCTGATGTTGTCCTTCTCGACTGCTTGACTATGTGGTGGGCGAATGTGTTATTTGCCGGAGATGAATGGAAAACAGAGGAAGGAGCGTTCGCCGCTGCCCGTTGCCTGCTCGACCAAGTGCGGGCGTGGGCGGCGGCATGCCGCGCTGTTGTCATTGTGTCCAATGAGTTGTTTTCTGGCGGCGTGCCGAATGACCTCGGCACATTTCGCTACATGAAAATGCTCGGTTGGCTTCATCAACAGTTGGTCGCGGAAGCAGAAGCCGCCGCCGTGGTGGAATGCGGTCTTCTTCGCGTGAAGAAAGGACGGTGGCCGCAATGAAGCGGGCATGGAATGGCTGGCTGCTGGCGCTGCAGCTGTTTACGATCATTCCCATTCAGCGTTCGATTGAATGGAATGCCCCGCATGTCCGCTGGCTTGTGCGCACAATGCCGCTGGCTGGAGCGCTGCTCGGGACGCTGGCTGCCTTGGTGTACGGCGCCTGTACGGCGCTTTCGCTCGGCCCGCCTTCTTTTTTGGCTCTCCTTCTTCTTTGGCTTGGCATTTGGCTTGCCGGCGGGCTGCACGCCGACGGCTTTATGGACGTGAGCGATGCCTTTTTTTCGTACCGGGACGCCAAGCGGCGGCAAGAGATCATGGCCGATTCGCGCGTCGGCGCGTTCGCTGTGTTGTCGCTCATTTGTTTGTTATCGTTCCGCTGGCTGTTTTTGCATGAAGCGATCAAAGCGGGCATTTCCCCTGCCCTGTTTATTGCCATTCCACTGCTGTCGAGAGCCGGGGCTGTCTGGCTTCTTTCCGCCGGCAAGCTGGCCAAATCGACAGGAATGGCGGCCTCGCTTCGCGAATATAGTTCATGGCGCGATGCAGCATGGGCGCTGGGATTGGCATGCCTTGTGCTTTTGCTTCTTCCGGCGGCGGGCGTTCCGCCGGCGGCGGTTGTGGTGTTGGCTGCGGCGATGGCGCTTTGTTCCCTCGCGGCAAAGCCGTGGGCGGAAAAGCAGTTTGGCGGCGTGAGCGGCGATGTGCTCGGCGCGCTCATCGAAGGGGGAGAGACGGTGCTATGGGGCGTCCTTTGGCTGTTACGCTCATCCGTCATGGGATGACGGAACTGAATCGGCGCGATGCATATATCGGCTGGACGGACGCGCCGCTTTCGGCCGCGGAACATAGCAGGCTGCGCCGTTTGCGGGTCGAGTGGCCATATCCGGTCGACTGCATCGTGACAAGCGATCTTCGCCGTTGCTGGGAGACGGCGGCGCTGCTGTTTGGCAGCCGCGAGCCGGACTGGTGTACGAGCGGATGGCGCGAGCTTTTTTTTGGCGTCTGGGAAGGGAAAACGTTCGCCGAACTCGAAACGGATCTCGCGTACAACCGATGGCTCGAGTCGCCATTTTCGACGGCGCCGCCCGCCGGAGAAAGCTATGTTTCGTTTCAAGCGCGCATCAAACGGGCGCTCGCCGAGACGGTTGCGTTGGCTGAGCGGATGGGCGCCCGCCATGTGGCGATCGTCACCCACAGCGGTCCGATCCGTTTCGTGCTTGAACAATATGCGCCGGACGTTCGCCCGTTTTGGGAATGGAAGGTGCCGTTTTCCGGCGGGTATACGCTCGAATCAACGATCGAGCGCTGGAAAGGGGGAGAACGGTGCATTTCGTTGTCGGCGGTGCGTTCCAAGGAAAGCGAAAATGGGTGCGGGAACGGTACGGAATAAGCGACGGTGTTCATATCGTATGGCATGACGGCTATCAGGGACCATACGGGTGGCCGGATGGCGCCAAGACGGCGAAAACAGTTGTCTTGGATGGGCTCGAAGCCGCCATCCGCCGCCTTCCGGACCCAGAGGAATGGGAGCGGTTTTTCTGCGCTTGGAAGCAGTGGGAGGAAGGAGCGGCCGGCCGCACGGTTGTCTGGATCGGGACAGACGTAACGCAAGGCGTCGTTCCGACTGACCGGCAAGAACGGCGCTGGCGCGACGCCGTCGGCCTGTGCTATCAACGGCTTGCCGCCGTATGCCATCGCGTCGACCGGCTTTGGTGCGGGTTGGCGGAACGATTAAAATAAAGGGGAGAGGAATTATGAAATTGTATACGCGGACTGGAGACAAAGGAAAAACAAGCTTAATCGGCGGGCGCGTCGATAAAGATCATTTGCGCGTCGAGGCGTATGGGACGATCGATGAGGCGAACTCGTTCATCGGCTGGGCGCTGGCTCTGCTCGCTGACGATGAACGGTTTCACGATCTTTGCGCCGAATTGCAAAAAATTCAGCATGAACTGTTTGACTGCGGCGGCGACTTGGCCATCGTCAACGGCAAGCTGCCGTATAAAGCGACCGAGGAGATGGTCGCCTTTTTGGAGCAGCGCATTGACGCCTATGTCCAAGAGGCGCCGCCGCTTGAAAAGTTTATTTTGCCGGGAGGGTCGAAGGCGGCTGCCGCGCTTCATCTGGCGCGCACGGTGACGAGAAGGGCGGAGCGGTGCATCGTTTCGTTGCAAAAAGCGGAGCCGATCAACGACGTTGTTCTGAAATATATGAACCGCCTGTCCGACTATTTATTCGCTGCCGCCCGGGTTGTGAACGCCCGCTTAGGGGTGAAGGATGTCGAATATGAGCGGAGCGCCATTGTGTTCCGCGACAAGGAGGAGAAACAATGAACCGCCGCTTGGCTTGGACGGCCGTTTGTTTGGCGCTTTCGGCGATCGGATCGTTCATCAAGCTGCCGACGTTTGTCGGCAGCATCGCGTTAGACAGCGCTCCGGCGCTTGTCGCCGCCGGGGTTCTTGGCCCGCGCGCCGGAGCGGCGGTTGCAGGGCTGGGGCACCTTATTTCGGCGGTGGTCGGCGGGTGGCGGCTCGGCCCGTTCCATTGGCTTGTCGCATTGGAAATGGCCGGGCTTGGCGCCCTGTTCGCCGTGCTGCATCGGCGGGGATGGAAAATCGGCAGCGCTGTCGTCTTTTTCATCGGCAATGCGTTTTTGGCGCCGTTGCCGCTTGCCGTTTCGTTCGGCTGGCCGTTTGTGCTTGCCGTCATTCCGCCGCTTTCCGCCGCCGCTTTGGTCAACGTGTTGATCGCGCTGGCCGTTGCCCCGGCGGTTGCCCGTTTGATGGCGAAGGCGGGGGCGCCGCATGCGTGATGTGCTCTTCCTTCCATTGACCGAAGGCAGAGAGCTCGCCATTGCCGTCGACGGCTCGGCGGCGGTCGGGGACAAGCCGGGTGATACGGTGCATGCTCCGGCGGAGACGGTCGCATATTTTGCCGCCCGCGTCGCCTTGATGGAATTGCTGAGCGTCGGGGCGGAAGCAAACGCCGTCGTCTTGCAAAACTTTATGGGGGATGACCGATGGGAAGCGCTTTGCCGCGGCATTGAACGAGTCTGCCATGAACTTTCTCTTCGCCTTCCGGTCACCGGCAGCACGGAATCGAATTTTTCCACCGTCCAGTCGGCGCTTGGCGTGATGGCGGTCGGAACGGTGGCGGCCGAACGGAAGCGGATCGGCGTCACGCCGGAGGGAGCGAAGTTTGCCGTCATCGGCCGCCCGCTCGTCGGCCCGGCCGTGCTGGCGCATCCTCAATGGGTCGCGCCGCTTTCGCTGTTTGTTGAGCTTCTCGCCTCTCCGTCTGTTTATGAGCTCGTCCCGATCGGTTCCAAAGGCATTTACTACGAATGGATGCAACTGTCGGCCGCCAACGGCCGCCAAGGGCGGGCCTGCGCCTGCCCGCTGCCGCTCTTTGCCTCTGGTGGTCCGGCGACGTCGTTTTTGATCAGCTATGACCGGGCGGCAGAGGGCGCATTGCGGAAGCGAGCCGGCCGCCTCTTTTTTCCGCTCTTTGCCGAGCGATAGCCGGTTCGCTCGGCCTTCTTCCTTTTTCGTCCAAAAAAATGGTTCCCTTTTTGCATGAGACCCGTTATCATGAAGATAATGGAATGGTTCGGCTTTGGTCCATGGAAACGAATAGGGGGAGAGACACGATGGACCCCGTTTTTGAACAGTTGTACGAAAAATATCACGATGATTTGTTTAATTTTTTATATTACATGGTGCGAAATCGAGAGCATGCCGAAGATTTAGTGCAAGAAGTGTATGTGAAAGTGCTGCGTTCGTACAAACGGTTTAAAGGGCAATGTAGTGAAAAGACGTGGCTGCTGTCCATTGCGCGCCATGTGGCGATCGATTTTTTTCGCAAGCAAAAACGACGCCAGTGGGTGAAGACATCGGAGTGGAGCGAGGAGCAGCTCGGCGCTGACGAGCCGATGCCGGAGGAAATCGCGATTCAAAACGAGGAAATTCAACTCATGTACCGCTGCTTGGCGCGCTGCACGGTCGACCAACAGCTTGTGCTCGTCCTCCGATTCATCCAGTCGCTGTCGATTGCTGAAACGGCAGCCGCGCTCGGCTGGACGGAAAGCAAAGTGAAAACGACGCAGCACCGCGCGCTGAAGGCGCTGAAACAACATATGGAGGAAGAGGCCGAACGGGAGGAGTGGCGGCATGAAAAAATTTCCCTGGAATGAGCGATGCATCGAACATAGCTTTGAGCAGCTGCCCATGGTGAAAGACCGGCGCACAAAAGAAGATGTTTACGAACGGCTTCAGCGCACCCAGCGCAAGATGCGCTGGAGACGGCGTTGGCTTTCGGCGGCATCGATGGCCCTCTTTCTTGCGGTTGTTGCTGTCGGAATGAATGCGGCCGCTCCGGAGCGCGCGGAACAGCAGCAGCGATCCTCTACCGTCAAAACGCTAGGAGCCGAGAGCGCTCCCCCCCAAGTTGAGACGATAATGGCCGCTGATGCGACGCCGGCGCAGGAAGATGCCGGCGTCATGGTGGTCGGCTTGCCTGATGCGGCAAACGGCCGGGTGGTGCCAGTGGCGGTTCCGCTCAGCGGCCGATTGGCCCCCGAAGAGCGGTTCACGGCAGCGCTGCGCGTGCTTGGGCGCTCTCCGCTGCGGGCAGCGTCCGCTTGGTTTGATGGAGTGGTCATTCAGCCGGCCGCCGGGGGGAAGGGGGAATGGACGGTGCACGTCCCGGCTCAGCACCGCGTGTTTTCGGCCAGCCGCAAAGAGCAGAAGCTGTTTGTCGACGCCCTCGTCGAAACAGCGCGGCAAATGGGGGAGCGGCGCCTCTGCTTTTTCACCGGAGAGAAGGAAGGGCTTGAGTTGCCGGCGCTCGGAATGGTAAAAGCGACAAAAATCAAGGAGCGGCAGCGAATGTATTATAAAAACAGCGCTTCGTTCGGCTATACAGTGCTCGTCCCGGCGCCGGGCAGCGCCCGCACGTTTTCGGAGGCGCTGAAGCAGATGAAAACATCGACGATCCGCGGGCTCGAGCCGGCCATTCCGCCGGGAGTAAACGTGGAGCTGGCTGATATGGATGCGCGGCATGCGACGGTCCGGATTCAGCTGACCGCTCAGCCACATGAAGAGGACGCGGCGCGCATGGCGGAGGCTGTGCTGCTGACAGCGAAAGAGTTTGGCTTCCGTGAGGTGACGTTTGCGGCTGACGGGTTGTCGAACTTGGGCCCGTATCCGGTTGGAATGCGAATCCGCGTGCCGGCCGGGCCGAACGCTCTGTTGATGGCGGCCGGCTGGTAGCCGCCGCCGTTTGCGTCGTTTTGTTACGATCTTCACTTTGTTGTTCTATCGGAGATGATATTGGCATAAGACATATATGGCGCAAAGAAGGCAAGGAGGGGTGGCAGATGGATGATCTCATGACACGGCTCTTGGCGGTCGCCGGCGTCGCGGTATGCGTCGGGCTGTTGTTTCTCGTCGGCGCGAACGGATGATTGGGTGATGATTCGCCAAACGGTTGTCCTTTCTTGCGGTGATGCGTTATAATGAAAAAAACAGCAGGAGGGGAGAAACACTGTGCTGACTGATTATCACAACCATTTGGAGCGGGGGACGCTGACGCTCGATTATTTGCGCCAGTTCACCGATGAAGCCGCGAAAAAAGGCATTCAGCATTTTGGCATTTCCGAGCATGCGTATCATTTTTACCAAACGAAAAACATTTTGTCCAACCCGTGGGTGGAGGCGCGCCGGTGCTACGATATGGCCGACTATGTCCGCTTGTTCCACGAAGCGTGGGATGCCGGAATCGACGTGAAAATGTCGATTGAAATGGATTACACTCCCGGCAAACATGAGGAAATGGCTGCGTTTATCCGCTCGTACGAGTTTGACTATGTCATCGGTTCGATCCATTGGGTCGACGATTTCGGCATCGACTTAGTCGAGTTCCGCCGTGAATGGGAACGGCGCGATTTGTATGATACATATCGCAAATACTTTGACCAAGTCGTAACGCTCGCCGAGTCGAACTTATTTGATATTATCGGCCATTTGGATTTGGTGAAAATTTTTAAATACGTTCCGGAAGATGAAGAGTTTTTGCTTGAGCAATACGACCGGGCAACGACAGCGCTCGCCAATTCGAAGACGTGCGTCGAGATCAGCACGGCCGGGCTGCGCAAGCCGGTCGGCGAGCTGTATCCCGATCCGCGGCTGCTGCAAATGTGCTATGACAAAGGCATTCCGATCGTGTTGTCCTCGGACGCGCACGTGCCGGGCGATGTCGGCGCCGACTTTGACAAGGCGGTTGAACTCGCCCGCAGCGTCGGCTATACCGAACTCATGACGTTCTCGAAAGGCGAGCGGAAAGCGGTGCCGCTCGGTTAAGCAGCTCACATTTCGCACCTTGAATAAAAATTCGAAATAAGCCCGATTTGACCGAATAAAAATTAGTTATTTTACAATTTTTGTATAAAAATTATTTTGATGCGAATATCCGGGGTGTTTTTTTTGTATATTATGCAAAGGTTGCGAAATATGAGAAGCAGAATGGACGGCGGAAACAGGCCGCCATGCACAGAAGGCAGCCATGGGCGCCTGTTGCAAGGCGCTGCGCCGCCAACGATGAAAAAAAGCAGGCTTCCCGTTTGGGAACCCTGCTTTTTTTGTTTTCGTTACGCTTCGAGCCGTTTGACGGTTTCAATATCGTCAATTTGCGCCAGCGCTTTTAATACCGCGTCATCGACTGGTTTGTCGAGCGATAGGATCATCATGGCTTTTCCGCCCGCTTCTTGGCGGCCGACTTGCATTGTGGCGATGTTGACGTTATGCGCCCCGAGCACGTTCCCGACTTTCCCGATCATCCCCGGGCGGTCGTGGTGCTGAATGTAAAGGAGATGGCCTTCCGGCGCGAAATCGATCGTGACGCCGTCAAAATGGACGATGCGGTCGCCGTAGTTCGGCACATGCGTTCCTTTGATCGTAAACGTTTTGTTCTCGCCATGGACAGTGAGCGAAATGCAGTTTGCATAGCCGTGCGTCTCATCAGAGAATTTTTCGCCGTATGTGATGCCGCGCTCTTTGGCGACCATGGCGGCGTTTACCTCATTGACGGTGGAAGCGACGCGCGGCCGCAGGAAGCCGGCAAGCAAGCTGCGAGTGATGTACGTCGTTTCCAAATCGGCGACCGTGCCGGCGTAGGTGACCGACAGCTCTTGAACCGGAATGTTCATAAACTGCGAAGCAATTAAACCGAGCTTTCGGCCTAAATGATAGAATGCTTGAATTTTCTCATAGACGTCTTTCGACAGCGCCGGCAGGTTGATCGATGATGTGACCGGCTGCCCTTCAAAAAAGTGGAGCAGCTCTTCAGCGACTTGGGTGGCGACGTTCAGTTGCGCTTCAACCGTCGACGCCCCTAAATGCGGCGTAACGATGACATTATCAAACGCCAGCAGCGGGTGGTCGCCCGGGGGCTCCTGTTCAAAGACGTCGAGAGCGACACCGGCGACATGGCCGCTTTCCAAAAACGGAATGAGCGCCTGCTCATCAATAATGCCGCCGCGAGCACAGTTGATTAAGTATACCCCTTTTTTCGTCTTCGCCAAATTTTCCGTGCCAAGCAAGCCTCTTGTTTCTTTCGTCAGCGGTGTATGAACGGTGATGATGTCGGCGACTGCCAGCACCTCATCAAGTGAATGGATGGAGACGCCGAGCTTCTCCGCCCGCTCTTTCGTCAAAAACGGGTCGTAGACGTGCACGGTCATGCCGAACGCCCGTGCCCGCTTTGCTACTTCTGATCCGATGCGGCCGAAGCCGATGATGCCCAATTTCTTGCCGAACAGCTCGTTGCCGACAAACGCCGAGCGGTTCCATTCCCGCGATTTGACAGAAATGTGCGCTTGCGGGATGCGGCGGACGAGCGCAGCCATCATGGCAAACGTATGCTCTGCGGCGGAAATCGTATTGCCGTTCGGCGCGTTAATGACGACAATGCCGCGTTTCGTCGCGGCGTCGACGTCAATGTTGTCGACGCCGACCCCGGCGCGGCCGACAATTTTCAGCTTCGGCATTTTCGCCAACAATTCTTCCGTCACTTTCGTTGCGCTGCGCACAAGCAAGGCGTCAAACGTGTGCAATTCGTCCTCCGCTTCGCTCACGTTTTTTTGAACGATGTCGATGTGCGCCGATGTGCGGAGCGGCGCCAAGCCTTCTTCGCTAATGGCGTCGGAAACGAGTACGCGAACCACAGCAGGTGCCCCTTTCTGTTTCGAAGATGTTAAATTTCTGATAATTTAACATAGCAAAGCGCTTTCTGTCAATGGAAAGCGAAGAAGTCATACCAATGACAGCGCTTTCTGTTTTGGGGAATGTTCGTGTTTCCAAAAGAAAACCGCCCATATCCAAAGATATAGGCGGGATTGTTCGGAAATAGCTGAGGTTCGCATTGGATGTACAACGTTTTAGGCGATTATTTTTTGTTTTGTTCGTTGTAGCGGGCGATGCACTCATCGATCAGTTTTGCCGCAGCTTCCGGCCCTTCCCATGTGCCGATTTCCGTCCGCTTGCCTTGCAAGTCTTTGTACCGTTCAAAGAAGTGGGCGATTTCTTTCAGCTTGTGCTGCGGCAGGTCTTCAATCGAGCGGACTTCATCAAAGCGCGGGTCTTCGACTGGCACGCCGATGAGCTTCGCGTCCTCCTCACCGCTGTCGACCATGTTCAAAAAGCCGATGACGCGCGTATCGATGACGCAGCCCGGGAATGTCGGATTCGTTGTGATGACCAAAATGTCAAGCGGGTCGCCATCGAGCGCCAGCGTATTTTGCAAGTAGCCGTACTCAGCCGGGTAAAACATCGGGGAGTACAAGACGCGGTCGAGTTTGAAAACGCCCCGCTCTTTGTCGAACTCGTATTTGTTTTGGCTGCCGGTTGGAATTTCGATAAACGCTTCGACAATTTTATTTTCGAATGCCACAACCCGTTCCTCCTTTTTTGGTTGTTATGTACGCATGAAAACTCGCCCGCCGGCGCCCAGGGCGGGCAAGACAATCTTATTGTAGCATGTTCCCTTGCGGCGCGCCACTTGTCAAATGGCATTTTTTCACGCTTTCGTCAAAAAACCCTCTTGCCGATTCGGCAAGAGGGGAGATTTCAGTCGAATTTATTTGGATCGCCGTCAAACGGCTCGTCAGCGACTTTGATCGACTCGGTCGGGCAGCCTTCAAACGCATCCATCATATCGTCGATTAAAATGTCCGGCACTTCGACAATCCCTTGGTTGTCGTCAAGCGTGACGTAGGCAATGCCGTCCTCGTCATAATCGTAAATGTCCGGAGCTGCCGCGCCGCATGCTCCGCAGGCAATACATGTTTCTTTATCGACAATCGTATACTTTGGCATAAAAATCGAACCTCCCCAATTTTTTGGAAACGGACGGGTCATCTCCGTGTTGCCTGCTCGGAAATGAACTTTTCACTTTTATAATAAGACCGTTCGCCCCGCTTTTCAACTAAAAAATTGCTCTCCTGTATTTTTACACATATGCCTCTTGTTTATTTTTGTTCCAAAATCGTTTTTTCATTGCAAACGGCTTGTGCGATTTTTGTTACAATAGAGGCGGGGAGGAATCAAAGATGCGGCACGGTTACGCCTCGTTTTTGCTTGCCCACTGCTTGCGCCGCCTAAACGGTGAACGGACGCTGGCAGCGGTGTACCATTTGTTGTCTGGAAAAAAATCAGCCCAGACGCTGCAAGACTGCAAATGGTTTCAACTTGCGCCGTTTTTCGGCACATGGAAAGACGTGACGATGGACCGATTGGAGGAGGCGGCCCTCGTGCTCGTTCGGAAGCAGCGGGCCGCGCCCGTCCATGACCGGACATATATATTGACGGAAAAAGGGCGGCATTGGCTCGATGAACAGGCGGCATCGTTCCCCCGCTATGTGAACGGCTGGCGCTACCATGAGGTCGAGCCGCTTTTTTGGCAGCGGCTGTCGCTCATTGGGCAGACGCTGTCCAACCTCTCCCATGGACAGCGTTTTATCCCCATTTGCCGCGACGAGCGGACGCTGTTATGGGTGAAGCAGTATTTGCTGGGCAAGGGATCGCGCCAAACGTTGGTGCGGGCGCTTTATGACGAGCTCATCCGGCTGCTTGCGGCTGTTTCTGAAGAAGCGGCGACGGTGTTTGCGCTCCGGCTGACAAGCGCCCGCCGCATCGGCTGGACGGCGGAGCAAATTGCCGCTTGGCTGCAAAAGGATGTGCTGTATGTGCAGTTTCAGTTTCGCAACGCGCTTCATTATATGATGGCTGAAGCCGAAGCCGGGCGCGCCTCGGTGATGGCCGAGCTGATGGCCGGGCTGGCGCCGGTGCAGCTGACGCAATCGGCGCAAAAAACGTACGAATGGCTGCAAAAAGGAAAGACGATCGACGAAATCGCCGCCCTTCGGCGCTTGAAAAAAAGCACGATCGAGGATCATGTCGTCGAGCTGGCCGCCAATGTGCCCGATTTTTCGATCGCCCCGTTTGTCGCCGCTGAAAGGGCGGCGGCGATCCAGGCCGCGGCGCGGGCGCTCGGGACGCGCAAGCTGAAGCGTATTCGCGAGGCGCTTGGCGGAATAGCGAGTTATTTTGAAATTCGGCTCGTGTTGGCAAAGGAAGTGGGACGTTGGATGAATTAACGAAAACATTGCATGAGCGGTTCGGGCACGCGTCGTTTCGGCCCGGACAGCGCGATGTGATCGAAGACGTGCTCAGCGGGCGCGATGTGCTGGCGATGCTGCCGACTGGAAGCGGCAAATCGCTTTGCTATCAGCTGCCGGCGTATTTCCTCCCGGGGAGCGTGCTCATTGTCTCGCCGCTCGTCTCCTTAATGGAAGATCAAGTCGAGCAGCTGCGCCGGCGCGGTGAAAAGCGCGTTGTCGCGTTCCATAGTTTGCTCGATGCGGAAGAAAAATGGCAAGCCCTCGCCTCGCTTCCAGATTTTCGCTTTATTTATGCCTCACCGGAAATGCTGCAATCTGAAACGTTTTTGGCGGCGCTCCGGCGCGCGCGTGTTTCGTTGTTTGTCGTCGATGAGGCGCATTGCATTTCACAGTGGGGTTATGATTTTCGCCCGGACTTTTTGAAGCTCGGAGCGGTCCGCCATGCGCTCGGTTCGCCGCCGTGTCTGGCGCTGACGGCGACGGCTACGCCGGAAGTGCAGGAGGACATCATCCGCACGCTCGGGATGGAGCGGACGCGCCGCCATATTTATTCCGTCGACCGCCCGAACATCGCCTTGGCGGTGGAACATTGCTTATCGGTTGAGGACAAAGCTGCGCGCTTGGCCGAATGCGCGAAACGGCTCCGAGGACCGGGGATCGTGTACTTTTCAAGCCGGCAGTGGGCTGAAGAAATGGCGCGCCGGCTGGCGCAAAACGGGGCGGGGCGGGTCGCCTATTACCACGCCGGCATGGATGGGGAACAACGGCTGCTTGTGCAGCAGCAGTTTTTATATGACGAGCTCGACATCGTTTGTTGCACAAGCGCGTTCGGCATGGGGGTGGACAAAGGAAACGTCCGTTTTGTGCTTCACTTTCATATGCCGGCCCAGCTTGAGGCGTATGTGCAGGAAATCGGGCGCGCCGGGCGTGACGGGGCGCCAAGCCTTGCGGTATTGTTTTACGCGGACGGCGACCGGGCGATCGCCCAGGCGGTCGCCGAAGCGGAGCTTCCCGACTCGGCTGCGCTCCGCGAGTGGTGCCGGCGGCTGCCGGAAGACGCCGTCGGCGGTGGATGGCGCGCTATGGTTGATGCCGGCGGATTTACGGACATACAAAAACGGCTGTTGGCGTACTTTTTAGAATGGGGACAAACAGCGGCGCCCGAACAGCTGACGGCCGCGGCGAAGGAGCGGCTGTATGAACGGATGGCCGCTGCCATCGAGGCGCGGCGGCGTTGGAAGCGAAAAAAATTGCGCGAAATGGAGGAATGGGTGCACGCCTCTTCATGCCGGCGCGCGGCGATTGTCCGCGCGTTCGGGGAGGAGCTATCGGACAAACCGGATGCTTGCTGCGACAACTGCGGCCTGGAGACGGACTGTTTCATGGCGGACGGCCGCCGTCCCGAGCCGGCGCCCGTCCGGCCTTGGCGCGAGGAGCTATGGCATATGTTTTTTGGCGGGAGGCGGCGCGATGAGGCGGCAAAGTGAACAAATCAAACAGATCACAGACCGCGAAGTGCTCATCCATCTTTATATCACGCAAGGGTTGCTGCTGCTTTTGGCCGGCGGCAGCTCGCTGTTTTTATTTGCTCGGGAGGAGTGGCGTCGGCTTTGGCAGTTTGAGCTGCGCGATGTGCTCGTGTACGGAGCCGGCGGGGCGGCGTTCGTGCTCGCTGCCGAGTTTTTGGCGATGCGCTATTTGCCGGACGATTGGTATGATGACGGCGGCGTCAATGAAAAAATATTCCGCGGCCGCTCGATTCCGCATCTCTTTTTTTTATGTGCGCTCATTGCGGTGACGGAAGAATGGCTGTTTCGCGGCATTGTGCAGACGCATTGGGGGCTCTGGGCGGCAAGCGCCATTTTTGCCGTGCTGCACGTCCGGTATTTGGAAAAATGGTTTTTGTTTATGGTCGTCGTGTTGCTCAGTCTCTTTCTCGGCGTCCTTTACGAGCAGACTGACAGCTTATGGGCCGCCATCACCGCTCACTTTTTGATCGATTTTGTGCTTGCCTTACATGTTCGGTTCAAACGGGGGGCAGAGGAAGAAAGGGAGTGAAGCGATGGAAGAGGCATCGGGGCGCCTGGCGCGGAAAAAACGCCCGGCGTCAAGCGCGGGGGCGCCGCCATCGCGCCTAAAACGGCGGCGGCAAAAAGAGGAGCAAAAACGAAAATACATTCCCGTCCGTTTGCTCGCGTTTTTGTTTTTAACGCTGCCGGCTGCGGTGACGGCTGTTTACTATGCCCAGTCAAAGCCTGGAACGGTCACAGTCGTCCGCCATGAAGAAAGCGGCAGCCGGGAGACGGTGCGCATTATTCAAGAAGATGGCGCGAAGGCGGAACAAACATCAGAGCCGAAGCGCGCCGCGGGTGACGGGGCAAAAAGCGAATCCGACGCGCAGACCATCACCCATGTGGTGGCGGCGAACGAAACGCTCTATAGCATTGCGATGAAATATTACGGCACGCCTGCCGCCATGGAGATCATCAAAAAAGAAAACGGCTTGTCAACGAGCCGGCTCGAGCCGGGGCAAACGCTGCGCATTCCGTTCCCCGCTCAGACGGAATAAGCGGTTGCGCCCGCCGGCCGAAAAAATGGCCGCGCGCGTTCCCCTTTGTTCTAATCTGTCTGTTGCCCGCATATGATGGACAATAGAATACGGACAAGGGGAGAGCGCCATGACCCGGTTTCCGGATGAATTTTCCCTCGATGAAGTGACAAAAGAAATGTTGCTTGCCGTCATTGAAAAAAAGAAAAAATGGGAGCGGCTTGAAAAGCGGTCGACGCTTTTGCAGGCGGCCGCGTTGGCCGGCTTGGCCGCGTTCCTTCTTTATATCATTGCCAACGCTGCAGCGATCACGGCGTGGAGCGAACGATTCGCCTGGTTTTTTGCCGCCCCGGCCCACATTTTCATCTTGCTCCTGTTATGTACGGTGTATTGGCTGGCTGTTTATTATAAAGGAAAAAGTGAAAAGGCGGAAGACGACTTTCATGCCCTCCGTTGCGAAATTATCCAGAAAAGCATCGATTTATGGAAAAATGAAGAACATTGGAATGGGCGTCACCGGCTGTTTGAATGGCTGAAGCGGGAGTACGACATCAACCTATATTATGAAAACAGCTGAATGGGGGCCCATCCAGCTGTGCTTTGTTTAGAATATTTTTTTCTGGTTGCGCTCTTCTTTCAAAATTTCCACTGCTTCGCGGAATCGCTGCGCATGAATGATTTCCCGCTCGCGCAAAAAGCGGAGCCCATCGTTTAAATCCGGATCGTCGCTCATGTTGATGATCCATTGGTAGGTGGCGCGCGCTTTCTCTTCAGCGGCGATGTCTTCGTACAAGTCGGTGATGGGGTCGCCTTTTGCTTGAATATACGTCGCCGTAAACGGGTTGCCGGCGGCGTTATGGTAAAAGAGGGCGCGCTCATGATCGACGTAATGAGGCTCAAGGCCGGCTTCTTTCAGCTGCTCCGGCGTCGCGTCTTTCGTCAGTTTGTACACCATTGTCGCGATCATTTCCAAATGAGCGAGTTCTTCGGTGCCGATGTCGTTAAGCAGCCCGATCACTTTCGGGGGCAGCGTATAACGCTGGTTTAGGTAACGGAGCGCCGCCGCCAGCTCTCCGTCCGCCCCGCCGTACTGTTCGATTAAATACTTCGCCAATCGCGGGTTGCACGTGCTGACGCGAACCGGGTATTGCAGTTTTTTTTCATAAATCCACATGATCCGTTCCTCCTTGCGTTCGTGATGAATCAGCTACACTTGCCAAGGCCAAGGCGCGTCGTCCCAGTTCCACGGGTAGTTCGAATAGCTATGGCCGAACTGCTCAAGCGGGCCATAGGCGGCTTCAAACTGTTTTTTCAGCTGCTTCCGCTTTTGCGCGAGCTGGTTAAACTGTTGAATGGCTTGATAATCGTTCGGGTGGGTGTCCAAATAAAGCGTCAGCTCGACGAGGGCAAAATCGACGGCTTGCAGCTCCTCAAGCTGCTCGTAATACTCCTTGGGCATTTGTTTCATGAACCATCACCTTTTCCCTTCGTTTCGTAAGGGCTGTAGTAAGGATCGTAAAACACTTGCCAGAGCGTTCCTTTCATCAACGCCTCGCGCAGCGGAAACTGCGGCAAATTCGGCGGTTGGAAGCCGACATACAAGTTGGGCGCGGTGACGTACGTTTTGACGCGGATCGGCGGGCACGGGTCAAACGGGCTGATGTACGGCTCATATTGTTTGCGCGTCGTAAACATAAAACCCCCCCTTTTTTGGCAAAGTTCAGTCTATATGTATGATGGAGCCATGTCGTTCATGCCTGTTTGCCATGACGAATAATGAGGATCGGGCTAAGGAGGAAACCATGGGCCGTCTATCGATGACCGCCATGGCCGCTGTTTTGTGCACGTATTTGTTTTTTCGCTGGCTGCCGCCGCTCGAGCCGTTCTCGCTGGAGCGGTTTTTGACCGATTTGCTGTTTGCCCCGCTGCGGACATGGCTTGCGCTCGTTTGCTTTTGGTTCGGGACGGCTGCCAACGGGGCGCTCATCCGCGCGGCAGTCGGCGGGACGGTGCGCCTGTTGTCCGGCCGGCGGTTTCGTGTCGGGGAATGGGTGGCTAGTTTGGCGGCGCTCGGCCATTTTTATTGGGCGTTTCGGTTTCATTGGCCGCTGGCGGCGCTTTTTTTCGTTTTTTCCTTTTTTTATGGTATGATGACGATGAGAGACCGCCGGTTGACCAAAGATGATCGGCTTTAGCAGGAGGGAGGGCTCAAATGGCAGGGCAGCACGGCGGTGTTGACGAGTAACGGCTACGGGACGACCGGGGTGCCGCTTCGCCTCGGAGCGCCGGCAGAGACTCATCTCATCACGATTGTGCCCGGAAAACCGACACCCGAGAAAAAATGCTTGTCTAAAACCGGGAAAACGATGTAAACTCATTAATAACAATAAACGAACCAATTGCCGATTGCGTCATACAATAACGGTAAGAGATGGCTCTGTAGGTAAGGAGGGGTGCCGATGCGTCTTGAGCGCTTGACCCACAACAAAATTAAAATTTTCTTGACGTTTGACGATTTGCTGGACCGCGGGTTGACGAAAGACGATTTGTGGAAGGACACGTTTAAAGTCCATCAGCTGTTCCGCGATATGATCGAGGAAGCGAGCGAAGAGCTCGGCTTTGAGGTGAACGGATCGATCGCGGTCGAAGTCTACTCTTTACCGGCACAGGGCATGGTCGTTATCGTCACGAATGAAGGCGACTACGACGACATCGAAGAAGAATTCGCCGACGATTACATTGAGATGCAAGTAACGCTCGATGAGAGCGATGACATATTTTACGAATTCCAAGCGTTCGAAGATGTCATCCAGCTCGCTCATCGCCTGCATGCGGTCGGCTGCCTCGACGGCACGCTTTATTCGTACCAAGGCCGCTTTTACTTGCACGTTGCCGAGGAACCGCCGATTCCGCTCGACAACTTTGTCGCCTTGCTGGCCGAGTTTGGCAACCCGGCCACGATAACGATACACCGTGTGCAAGAATATGGAAAACAGTTGATCGAACGGCGCGCCATTGCGCAGCTCGTTCACTATTTTCGGGCCAACTAGGGCGCAGCCAAGACTCCTTTATATGGACAAGGAGTCTATTTTTTCGCGCGAAAGGCTTCCATAAAGCGGTTCGCGCGTTTCATCATTTTTCCTTTGCAGATGCCGACAGAAGGTGTATACTATGACATGGAAGGCGACAAACTATTATAGCGAGCTTATAGGAGGTTTACGTATGGCAGCCGATAAGCATACGGAAGAGAAGGGGCAACAATACGACGTGCTGGCGTCGACACAAATTGTTATACATAGAGCGTTGGAAAAGCTCGGCTATCCGGAAGAGGTGTATGAGCTCTTGAAAGAGCCGATCCGCGTGCTGACCGTTCGCATTCCGGTGCGCATGGATGACGGATCGGTGAAAATTTTTACCGGCTACCGGGCGCAGCATAACGATGCCGTCGGCCCGACGAAAGGCGGGGTGCGCTTCCATCCAGACGTCACCGAGCGCGAAGTGAAAGCGCTGTCGATTTGGATGAGCTTAAAGTGCGGCATCGTCGACTTGCCGTATGGCGGCGGCAAAGGCGGGATCGTCTGCGACCCGCGCACGATGTCGTTCCGCGAACTGGAGCGTTTAAGCCGCGGCTACGTGCGCGCTATCAGCCAAATCGTAGGGCCGACAAAAGACATTCCGGCGCCGGATGTGTTTACAAACTCGCAAATTATGGCGTGGATGATGGATGAGTACAGCCGCATCCGCGAGTTCGATTCGCCGGGCTTCATCACTGGGAAACCGCTTGTCCTCGGCGGTTCGCACGGCCGGGAAACGGCGACGGCCAAAGGAGTGACGATTTGCATTCGTGAAGCGGCGAAAAAACGCGGCCTGTCGCTCGAAGGCGCGCGCGTCGTCGTCCAAGGGTTCGGCAACGCCGGCAGCTATTTGGCCAAATTTTTGCACGACGCCGGAGCGAAAGTCGTCGGCATTTCTGATGTGTACGGCGCGCTGTACGATCCGAACGGCCTTGACATCGACTATCTGCTCGAACGGCGCGACAGCTTTGGCACGGTGACGAAGCTGTTTAAAAATACGATTTCGAACAAAGAGCTTCTTGAGCTCGATTGCGATATTTTAGTGCCGGCGGCCATCGAAAACCAAATTACGGCTGAAAACGCCCCGCGCATTAAGGCGAGCATCGTCGTCGAGGCGGCGAACGGGCCGACGACGCTCGAGGCGACGGAAATTTTGACGCAACGCGGCATTTTGCTCGTCCCGGACGTGCTGGCGAGCGCCGGCGGCGTGACGGTGTCGTACTTCGAATGGGTGCAAAACAACCAAGGGTACTATTGGACGGAAGAAGAAGTGGAACAGCGGCTTGAAAAAGTGATGGTCAAAGCGTTCAATAACGTGTATGAAATGGCGCAGACGCGCCGCGTCGACATGCGCCTTGCCGCTTACATGGTCGGCGTTCGCAAAATGGCGGAAGCGTGCCGATTCCGCGGCTGGGTGTGAGGCGAGCAAGCAAGTGATGTTTGCAAGCTTTCGCGAAATCCCCTATCATAAGATAGGGGATTTTTTGCTTCGTGCGAGGTGACAAAAACATGAGGAAAGAAACAATCATCATCGTCGGCGGCGGACCGTGCGGGCTGGCGGCGGCGATTGCCTTGCAAGACGCCGGGTTTTCGCCGCTTGTAATCGAAAAAGGGAACATCGTCCATTCGATTTACCGTTTTCCGACGCATCAGACGTTTTTCAGTACGAGCGACCGGCTCGAGATCGGCGGGGTGCCGTTTATTACAGAAAACCGGAAGCCGACGAGAAACCAGGCGCTTGCGTATTATCGTGAAGTCGTTGTCCGCAAACAGCTTCGCATCAATACGTTCGAAGAAGTGAAAGCTATTAAGCGCCAGGAAGACGGGACGTTTCTCGTTGAAACCTCAAAAGCGCTATATCGGGCCCGATACGTGGTCGTGGCCACCGGCTATTACGACCATCCGAACTATATGAACGTGCCGGGGGAAGAGCTGCCGAAAGTGATGCATTACTTTAAAGAAGCGCATCCGTACTTCAACACCGACTGCGTTGTCATCGGCGGCAAAAACTCGAGCGTCGATGCGGCGATGGAGCTCGTCAAAGCCGGGGCGCGCGTGACGGTTCTCTACCGGGGTGGGGAATATTCCAAAAGCATTAAGCCGTGGATTTTGCCGGAATTTGACGCCCTTGTGAAAAAAGGCGTCATTCGCATGGAATTTCATGCCCATGTGAAAGAGATCACGGAAGATGCGGTCATTTACGAAGTGAACGGGGAGACGAAAACGATCAAAAATGATTTCGTGTTCGCTATGACCGGCTACCATCCGGACCATCGCTTTTTAATGAACATCGGCGTCGGCGTCGATCCGGACAGCGGCCGGCCGCACTACGACCCGGAAACGATGGAAACGAACGTCCCAGGGGTGTTTATCGCCGGGGTGATTGCGGCCGGCAATAATGCGAACGAAATTTTTATCGAAAACGGCCGTTTCCATGGGGACGCTATCGCCGCCTGCATCGCCCGGCGCGAGCGGGAAGCGGCGGCCCGAAAGCCGCTATACTTGCATCCGCACGGCGGAAACGGGCGCTGTGATGGAAAACGGGAAAGTGAGGGTGACGAATGTGGCTGAACGGAAAGTTGTGCTGCTGACGACTGGCGGCACGATTGCCAGCAAACGAAATGAGCGCTCCGGCCGCCTAAAGGCCGGGGCATTGAGCGGCGAAGAGCTCGCTTCGCTCTGCCATTTGCCAAAGGAAATTGAAGTGGTGGTTGAGAGCGTGTTTCAGCTCCCGAGCATGCATTTGACGTTTTCGCATTGGCTTGAATTGAAAAGGCGGATTGAGGCGCATTTCGCCGATCCGTCTGTGGATGGCATCGTCGTCACCCACGGGACGGACGCGCTCGAGGAAACAGCGTATTTTCTTGATTTGACCATTGACGATCCGCGGACGATCGTCGTCACCGGCTCGCAGCGGGCGCCGTTTGATTTAGGGAGCGATGTGTATATCAACATCCGCCATGCCATTTATGCCGCGTGCGCTGAAACGCTGCGCGGGGCGGGGACGGTTGTCGTATTCAACGAGCGCATTTTTGCTGCGAAATATGTGAAAAAGGAGCATGCTTCCAACATTCAAGGGTTCAACGCATTCGGGTTCGGCTATTTGGGCATTATCGACAACGATGAAGTGCACGTGTACCAAAAGCCGATCCGGCGCGAGCATTTCCGGCTCGTGCATCCGCTTCCGCCTGTCGACATTGTGAAATGTTACGTGGAGGCGGACGGCAAGTTTATTAAAGCGGCCCGGGAAAGCGGCGTCGCCGGAATCGTGCTTGAAGGAGTCGGCCGCGGGCAAGTGGCGCCGAACATGGTGGATGAAATCGTCAAGGCCGTCAACGACGGGATTAAGGTCGTGGTGACGACGAGCGCTGAGGAGGGGGCGGTGTATACAACGTACGATTACGTGGGAAGCGCCTATGATTTGCATAAAAAAGGGGTCATTCTCGGCAGCGACTATGACGCGAAAAAAGCGCGCATCAAGCTCGCCGTCGCTCTCGCCGCCGGCGCCGCCGTTGACGGCTTGTTCGCCTATTAGGTCGGCGGGCCGCTTGGCAATTTCGTCTTTTTCATCGCTCTGTTTCGTGGTACGATAGAGATAAACCGACAAAGAAACGGGGATCGGCATGTTTTCGTTGATTTCTGCCGGCGTCGCCCCCGGGGTGGCGCTGCTTAGCTATTTTTATTTAAAGGACGAGTATGAGGCCGAGCCGCTCTCCTTTGTGCTGCGCATGTTTTTTTTCGGCGCCTTGCTCGTTTTTCCGATTATGTTTATTGAGTATGTGCTCGCTGCCGAAGGGATCGTCTCCTCGCCGGCTGCCGAGGCGTTTTTCTCGGCGGCGCTGCTTGAGGAGTTCGTCAAATGGTTTGTCGTCTATTTTTTTGTCTACGACCATGACGAATTTGATGAGCCGTATGACGGCATTGTGTACAGCGCCAGCGTTTCGCTCGGATTTGCGACGCTCGAAAACATTTTGTATTTGCTCGCCAACGGAGTGGACACGGCAATCGCCCGGGCGCTCTTGCCGGTCTCAAGCCATGCCCTGTTTGCCGTCATTATGGGGTTTTATTTTGGCAAAGCCAAATTTGCCGGCCGAAAGCGCCGCTATTATTTATGGGCGTCGTTTTTGCTGCCGTTTTTCCTTCACGGCGTTTACGACTGGATTCTGCTCGCCCAAAAGCAGTGGGGGTATTACATGGGGCCGTTCATGCTCATCTTATGGTGGGTGGCGTTGCGCAAAGTGAAACAAGCGAAAGAATCCGTCCGCGTTGAGAAGATGCCATCCGTGAAAAGCCAGGCGTAACATGCTTGGCTTTTTTTGTTTTTTCTGCATAAAAAGGAGAAGTTGAAGAAAAATAGGGGTAAAAACGGCGATGGTTGACGGGAGGTTTGCATATGGAAAGGAAATTGGTCATGCTCATGTTGATCGGCCTGATGACATGGATGCATCCGGCCGGCCATGCGGCTGCTTTTTCCCCGCAGGTGATTCAGCGTGGCGCGGTTGGCGACGATGTCATTGAATTGCAGGCGCGGCTGCAGTATCTCGGCTTTTACAACGGAAAGATTGACGGCGTGTTCGGCTGGCGCACGTATTGGGCGCTGCGCAACTTTCAATACGAATACGGGCTGCCGGTCGATGGTCTGGCCGGCGCCGAGACGAAACGAAAGCTCGTGAACGCATCGAAATATTACGAGTCGTTTGTGAAAGAGCAAATCCGTCAAGGAAACGAGTTCACCCATTACGGCGGCATTCCGCTCAGCAAGCAGGTGAAAAAACGCGGCGGAGGCGGCGGGCGAACGGTGAAAACGACAGCATCCAATGTGCCGAAAGGGTTTTCGCAAAATGACATTCGACTCATGGCGAATGCTGTCTACGGCGAGGCGCGCGGTGAGCCGTACATCGGGCAAGTAGCCGTCGCGGCCGTCATTTTGAATCGGCTCGAACACCCGTCGTTTCCGGACACGGTTGCCGGGGTGATCTTTCAGCCTGGGGCGTTCACCGCAGTGGCCGACGGACAAATTTGGCTGACGCCGAACGAAACGGCGAAAAAAGCGGTGCTCGATGCCATCAACGGCTGGGACCCGACCGGCGGGGCCATTTACTACTTTAATCCGGCGACGGCGACAAGCGCTTGGATTTGGAGCCGGCCGCAAATCAAACGGATCGGCAACCATATTTTCTGCAAATAAAGGAGGGGGACGGATATGCTGCGAACGATCTTGATCGCCGTGCTGGCTGTGGCGGTCATCGGCACCGGTTATTGGGGCTACCGCGAGCATCAAGAGAAAAATGCGATCTTGATTCATGCGGAGAACAACTATCAGCGCGCCTTTCACGATCTGGCCTATCAAATTGACTTGCTTCACGATAAACTGGGCGCCACGCTCGCGATGAACTCGCATGCGTCATTGTCGCCGGCGCTCGCTGAAATATGGAAAATTGCCTCGGAAGCCCATTCCGATGTCGGCCAGTTGCCGCTGTCGCTTTTGCCGTTTAACAAAACGCAAGAATTTTTGTCGCAAATCGGTGAATTCACCTACCGGACCGCAGTGCGTGATTTGCAAGAGGAGCCGTTGACAAAAGAAGAGTATAAGACGCTGCAAGGGCTGTATAAAAGTGCCGGGGCGATCCGCCAAGAGCTGCGCAATGTGCAGCATTTAGTCTTGGAAAACAATTTGCGCTGGATGGACGTCGAACTGGCGCTGGCAACGAACGATCAAAAAGAAGACAACATCATCATTGACGGCTTCAAAGCGGTCGAAAAAAATGTTGATACGTTCTCAAGTTCGTCCGAGTTTGGTCCGTCATTCATCGGCCTGGCCAACGAGGAAAAAGGGTTCGTCCGCGCGAAGGGCCGCCCGGTTTCCAAAGATGAAGCAAAGCGGATCGCACGCGATTTTCTCGGCTTGAAAGGAACGGAGAAGATCAAGGTGACGGAAAGCGGCAAAGGGGCCGACGAACGCTTTTACAGTTTGACGATTCACGATCCGAAAACAAAAGGCGATATTTACATGGATATAACGAAAAACGGCGGCTATCCGATTTGGGTGTTAAACAGCCGGCCGGTTGGCAAACCGACGATCAGCCTGCATGAGGCGGCCAACCGCGGAATGGCGTTTTTGAAGCGGCACAAATTCACCGGGTTTGAGCTGTATGACAGCACACAGTACGATAACGTCGCCGTGCTCACGTTTGTGAAAAGCGAAAACGGCGTCCGCATCTACCCGGAAGCGATCCAAATGAAAGTGGCGCTTGACAACGGCCATGTCGTCGGCTTTACGGCGCGCGACTATTTGTCGTCGTCCATCCCGCGCCCGCTGCCGAAACCGGCGATCACTGCCGAAGAAGCGAAGAAAAAGTTGAATCCGCATCTAAAGGTAATGGAACAGCGCCAGGCGGTCATTATGAACGACTTGCAAAAGCCAGTGCTTTGCTACGAGTTTTTAGGGACGCTCGGTGATGATACGTATCAGCTGTTTATGAACGCGTCAACCGGCATAGAGGAAAAAGTGGAAAAGCTTGAAAGCGTCGAACCGAATTACGAATGAAAACAGAGGGAGGCCTGAAACATGGCTTCCTTTTTGTTTCCTCCGCCTCAAGCGCCCACTCTGTGGTATAATGATCGTACAAAAACGGCATCCAGCTGAAAAGGGGAAGCGGAAACATGATGATCAAAATTGGGGATCCGATTCGGCTTGAGCCGCTTGATGGCTCGGCACGCCAATACCGAAGCAAAGTGCTTGCCGTCGACGGCGGGGCGATCCATATTGGCTACCCCGTTGACGAGCAGACGGGAAAAACAGTGTATTTGTTAAACGGGATGCAGTTTAAGGCAAGTTTTGTCAGCCAAGAAGGAACGTTATACATGTTTGACACCGAGGTAAAAGGGAAAGTGCATGATCCGTTGCCAATGGTGGTCTTGGATTACCGAGGCGACGAATATGTCATCCGCATTCAGCGCCGCCGCTATGTGCGGGTGAGAGCGAATGTTGACGCTGCCGTCCACCCGCTTGGTGGAGGCGAGTTTGCCCCGTTTGTGACGATGACAGCCGATATTAGCGCAGGCGGGGCCGCTCTTTACATTCCGATGACGCACGCGCCGCTTCTGCGCCCCGGCATGTCAGTCGAGCTTTGGCTCGTGCTGACGATGCGCTCCGGCGACTGTCATTATGTGTGCACGAAGGCGACGGTCGTCCGCATGGCTGTCGACGAGCACAGCGGGGCGAGAATGTCGGTCGAGTTTGCCGGCCTCGCCTCGCAAGATCGCGTCCGGCTCATCCGCTACAGCTTCGAACGGCAGCTTGAAGAGAAGAGAAGGGAATAAATAAGGCGACGGCGTGGAATACTGCTAGAAAAAACGGAAGGCGGGGTTGTTCGCCATGAAGCGGATCGAAGAGCTGTTATGGAAGCTTGTCGCGATTCAGGCGATTTGTCTGCTCATCGCCCAATGGCTTGTTCTGTACACGCCGGCGGCGCTTTATATCGGCAAAGTATATGAGTATGAGGGAGTCGCCAAGCCGACAAAAACAGAAACGATCGAAACGGCCGTCGACCGCTGACGGCGGATATGGTACAATGAACATGAGAATATGCAGGAGTTTCCTGCATTTTTCTTTGTGCCCTGATCAAATGATTTAGACAAAGCAGGAGGAACTATGAAACAACGGATTAACATCGCCATTGACGGACCTGCGGCAGCCGGAAAAAGCACGGTTGCCAAACTGATCGCCCGACGCCTCTCCTACGTGTATATTGATACGGGCGCGATGTACCGCGCGCTGACGTACCGGGCGCTCCAATGCGGCGTCGATGTCCATGATGAGCAAGCGCTCTTGTCGCTCCTTCGCCATACGCATATTGAACTGCAGCCTTCGCCGCAAGGGCAGCTCGTGTTTGTCAACGGCGAAGACGTCACGGACATCATTCGCGGCGAGGCGGTGACGAATGCGGTGTCGTTCGTCGCCCAGCATCCGCTGGTGCGCGAGGAGATGGTCGCCCGCCAGCGCGCCATGGCCAAAGGCGGCGGCGTCGTCATGGATGGGCGCGACATCGGAACGAACGTGCTGCCGAATGCCGAGGTGAAAATTTTCTTAAAAGCTTCGGTTGAGGAGCGGGCGCGGCGCCGGCATGAGGAAAACATCGCCCGCGGCTTTCCGTCCGACTTTGAAACGTTGAAAGAAGAGATCGCCCGCCGCGACCGCCTTGACTCGGAGCGGGAAACGGCGCCGCTGCGCAAGGCGCCGGATGCCGTGGAAATCGACACGACGTCGTTGTCGGTCGAAGAAGTGGCGGCGCGCATTATGGAAGTTGTCAATGAAAGGATTGGATGACGGTGGATTTTTATTCCTTCGCCAAAGGAATCGTCAAAGGAGTGCTCACCCCTTTGTACCGCATTCAAACGATCGGGGTTGACCGCTTTCCAAAAGAAGGCGCGGTGCTTCTTTGCGCCAACCATATCAGCAACCTAGATCCGCCGGTCGTCGGCATTACGGCGCCGCGGCCGATTCGGTTTATGGCGAAAGAAGAATTGTTTCGCGTTCCGGTGGTGAAAACGCTCGTCAAAAACTTGCACGCGTTTCCCGTAAAGCGCGGCATGAACGACCGCCAGGCGTTGCGCATAGGGCTTGAGGTGCTGAAACAAGGCGAAGTGCTCGGCATTTTTCCCGAGGGGACGCGCAGCAAAGATGGCCGGCTGAAAAAGGCGCTGCCCGGCGTCGGCTTTTTCGCTTTGCGCACCGATGCGGCTGTCGTTCCATGTGCGATCATTGGCCCGTACCGGCCGTTTGTGCCGCTCAAAGTCGTGTACGGGGCGCCGATTGATATGGCGCCGCTGCGCGCGCGGAAGGCGAGCCCGGAGGAGGCGGCCGACTACATTATGGATCATATCCGCCAACTGCTTGAACAACATCAGTAAGCATTATAGTACATGTTGATTGAGAAAATATGGTATACTAATTAGAAAAGCGTCCTTATTTTGCCGACAGCCGGCCGCGGCCTCGGCGCGAGGCGCGCTTTTGGCAGGATCGCCAGTCGATGAAGGAGGGGTTTTTACGATGACAGAAGAAATGAATGTGCAAGTGAATGTGTATGGAGTGGGCGATATCGTCCGCGGCAAAGTGGTGAAGCTTGAGGACAAGCAAGTGCTTGTCGAAGTCGAAAACAGCAAGCAAAATGGCATCATCCCAATCAGCGAGCTGTCGAATTTGCATATCGAGAAGCCGAGCGATGCCGTTGCCGTTGGGGATGAAGTGACGGCGAAAGTCAAAAAAGTGGAAGAAGGCAAAGACGGGGAAGAAGGGCTGCTCATTTTATCGAAAAAGGCAGTCGATGCCGAGCGGGCGTGGGAAGAGCTTGAGCGCAAGTTCGCAAACGGCGAGGCGTTCGAAACGGTCATCAAAGACATCGTCAAAGGCGGGCTTGTCGCCGATGTCGGCGTGCGCGGCTTCATTCCGGCGTCGCTTGTTGAACCGCACTATGTTGAAGATTTTTCCGATTACAAAGGAAAAACGCTCGCCGTCAAAGTGGTGGAGCTCGACCGCGAGAAAAACCGCGTCATTTTGTCGCACCGCGCTGTTGTTGAGGAAGAGCAAGAGCGGCAGCAGAAAGAGCTGCTTTCCCGCATTGAGCCGGGCCAAGTGCTCGAGGGCGTCGTCCGCCGCATTGCCGATTTCGGCGTCTTTGTCGATGTCGGCGGGTTTGATGGGCTCGTACATATTTCCCAGCTTTCCCATACGCGTGTCGCCCATCCGTCCGAGGCGGTGAAAGAAGGCGATGCGGTGAAAGTGAAAGTGCTGGCCGTCGACCCGGAGAATGGGCGTCTGTCATTGTCCATCAAAGAGGCGCTTCCGGGTCCGTGGGAAGGCATCAGCGAAAAAGTGAAGCCGGGCGATGTCGTCACCGGGACTGTGAAGCGGCTTGCTTCATTCGGCGCGTTCGTGGAGATTTTCCCGGGCGTCGAAGGATTGGTCCACGTATCGCAAATTTCCAACCGCCGCATCGGTTCGCCGCATGAAGTGCTGAAAGAAGGCGATGAAGTGAAAGCGAAAGTGCTCGATGTCAACGAGGCCGAGCACCGCATTTCCTTAAGCATCCGCGCGCTGCTTGAGGAAGAAACGGCCGCTCCGGCGGAAGATTACAGCCAGTATACGAAAACGGCGGAATCGCGCGGCTTCCAGCTCGGCGAAGTGATCGGCGAGCAGTTGAAAAAATTGAAATAACCTAAGTGTAAAAAAAAGGGTGTCCGAGAAAGGCCGGAACACCCTTTTCTTATTATGATCGCGTATAGCAAGGTTTTCCACAGGCGGCTGCGTTGTTACTGCCCGTTCCGTTCGCGCGCTTCTTCCGGCGTATCAAGCCGGGCTGCGCCTTTGTAGGCGAATGACTGGTCGCGGTCGGACTCGACGCGCCGCGATTGTTTCAGCTTTTTCTCCTGACGGTCTTTTCCCATACACCCCGCTCCTTTCTTGATGAATATCATTTTTACTATGACCGGGCGTTCTTTTTTCTATGCATGAATGAACGGCCATAAAAGATGACATAATGGACATAATAAGGGGTGGAAAAGATGGAAGGGACTTATTTTTATCTCTTTTTTTGGTTCATATGGATTGTCGCCACCTTTTTGATGAAAAAGACGGGCGAACGGACGAGGCTGGCGGCGTTCGCTCTTGTGATGATCAGTTCCGCGTCGTTGACGGTGGAAATCGGTGTTGTCCGCGCCACGTTGGCGTTTTTCGTTCTTTTTTTATGTTCATGTTATGCGGCCATCGAGCGGCGGCCATGCCGCCTTCCGTTTCTGGCGCTGTCGGCGTCCGGCTTGGCGTTTGCCTATGCCGCCTTCCGCCTGCTTGCCTTGTTTGATCCGGTTTGGATTTGGCTTGACGGCCAGTGGATGCTCGCTTGGTGGCTCGTTATCGTCAGCAGTTTGTTTCATCGCCGCTTTGCCGCCCGCCTTCTTTGTCTGGCGCTTGGCGGCTGCCAAGGGGAAGCGGTATACGCCATGGCCATTCACCGCATGGCGCCCGACTATGTGCTCGGTTCGTTCTCGTTTTTCGACGCGGCGGCGATCAGCGCGTCGTGTTTGCTTATTTGGGAAATGATCCGCTTCCTGTCGCTTCAGCTCGAGGAAAAACGGCCTGTAAGGGGGGCGAGACAGCCGTGAACGAATATACGTTTCCCATTTTATACGGCGTCGCTGTCGGAGTGCTGACCCGCCTTTATTTGTTGCGCACCGATTACCGGCAGTATCCGACATACTTGCACGGGCGGACGATCCATATCGCATTGGGGGCGATCGCTGCCGGTCTAGGGACGGTCGCCGTGCCGGCGATCATGGAAAAGGAGTTTGCCGCCATCACGTTTTTGGCGTTGGCCGCCTCACAGTTTCGCGATGTGCGCAACATGGAGCGCAACACGTTGAACGAGCTTGATCAGTATGAATTAGTGCCGCGCGGAAAAACATACATTGAAGGCATTGCGATTGTGTTTGAAGGGCGGAACTATTTGGTCATTTTCGTTTCGTTTTTATCGACTCTTTTTTATTTAGTGTGGAACGTTTGGGCGGCGCTCGCGGCCAGCGCCATCGGCATGATGGTGGCGCGGCGATTTATGAGCGGGAGCCGGTTGAAAGATATCGCCGATGTGAAATATGTCAAACCCCATTTTGAGGGGGCAGGGCTGTATGTGGACAACATTTACATTATGAATATCGGCTTGCCGGCGCGGAGGGAAGAAATTTTGCGCTACGGGATGGGGTTTATTTTGACGCCGAAAAACTTCAACGCCCGAACAACGATCGCCAACCTTGGGCAGCGGCAGGCGATTTTGCACGATGTGTCGACGGCGCTCGGCATTTACCGCGACTCCGGGACGCCGGCGCTCGTGCCGCTCGCCAAACGTGATTTAAACGACGGGCGCGTCGGCATTTTCATTTTGCCGCAAGTGGAGGATATCGAGAAGGCGAAAGCGGTCATTGAGAATGTTCCGGTGTTGGAGAGCGCGATCCGCATGCCGGGCGAGCGGCGTTGGAAACGGAGAGGGGGCAGCGGTGATGACGCATGAAAAAATGATTTTGGCGGTCATTACGATCAACGGTGAAGCCGTCGCTGGGGGTGCGCCGATCTTTGTTTGCCGCACGAAGGAGGAGATGGAGCGAATCGCCGCCAATTTGGAGGCGATTTTGGACGGCATCGCCCATGAGCTCAGCGACGGGCTGCTTGTGATCGTCAAGCATTAGGCGGTTGTTGGGTGTTTCACTTTTTGATAAAATAAAGCAGTTGCAGCACGTTTTGGTTCATCGCCCAGCGCCTTCCCCGCTTTTTAAGCCGGGTGGGCGGCAAAGGCGCGGATCGCCCAAGCGTGCTTGGCGGGGATGGATGTCTGGTCTGGAAAAAGGCGCCTCTTCAAGAGCAAACGAAACAAAAATGAGGATCAAAAGGGTGGTAGCATGGCAAATCCAGTTGTAGCGATTGTCGGCCGTCCGAATGTGGGGAAATCAACGATTTTCAACCGCATTGTCGGAGAGCGCATTTCCATTGTGGAAGACGTGCCTGGGGTGACGCGCGACCGCATTTACAGCAGCGCCGAATGGCTGAACCATACATTTTACTTAATCGACACCGGCGGCATCGACATCGGCGATGAGCCGCTGCTTGTGCAAATTCGCCAACAGGCGGAAATCGCCATCGATGAGGCGGATGTCATCATCTTTATGACGAACGGCCGCGACGGTGTGACTGCGGCTGATGAAGAGGTGGCCAAGCTGCTCCGCCGGTCGAACAAGCCGGTCGTGCTCGCCGTGAACAAAATCGACAATCCGGAAATGCGTGATTTGATTTACGACTTTTACGCGCTTGGATTCGGGGAGCCGTATCCGATTTCCGGGGCGCACGGGACGGGGCTTGGCGATTTGCTTGACGCCGTCGTCCGCCATTTTCCAAAAGGGGCCGCCGAAGAGTATGAAGAGGACGTGATTAAGTTTTGCCTCATCGGCCGTCCGAATGTCGGCAAATCGTCGCTTGTCAACGCCATCTTAGGGGAAGAGCGGGTCATTGTCAGCGACATTGCCGGGACGACAAGGGATGCGGTGGACACGTCGTTTGTGCGTGAAGGGCAGGAATATGTTATTATTGATACGGCAGGAATGCGCAAACGCGGAAAAATTTACGAAAGCACGGAAAAATACAGCGTGCTGCGCGCGTTGCGGGCCATTGAACGGTCGGATGTCGTTCTTGTCGTGCTAAACGCCGAAGAAGGCATTCTCGAGCAAGATAAAAAAATCGCTGGCTATGCGCATGAAGCCGGGCGCGGGGTGATTCTCGTCGTCAACAAATGGGACGCCATCGAAAAGGATGACAAAACGATGGCTGAATTTGAGCGGAAGATTCGCGATCACTTCCCATTTTTGGACTATGCCCCGATTTTATTTGTGTCGGCGAAGACGAAACAGCGGCTCCATAAGCTGCTGCCGCTCGTGCAGCTTGTCAGCGACAACCATGCGATGCGCGTTCAGACGAACGTGCTCAATGAAGTCATTATGGATGCGGTGGCGATGAACCCGACGCCGACGCATAACGGCAAGCGCTTGAAAATTTATTATATGACGCAAGTCGCCGTCAAGCCGCCGACGTTCGTCGCCTTTGTCAACGATCCGGAATTGATGCACTTTTCGTACGAACGATTTTTGGAAAACCGCATCCGCGATGCGTTTGGCTTCGAGGGTACACCGATCAAAATCATCGCCCGCCCGCGGAAATAAGAAAAGCGGAAGGCTGCGACAATCGGATAAAGGAAGTGGGAAACGATGGAGAACATCGCTGTATTGGGCGCCGGAAGCTGGGGGACGGCGCTGGCGCTCGTTCTGGCTGACAACGGGCACCGCGTTCGGCTTTGGGGGCAGCGGGCTGAACAGATCGAGGAAATCAACAAACGGCGGACGAATGAAAAATATTTGCCGGGCGTCCGCCTGCCGGAAGCGATCATCGGTTATCATGATCTTTGCGCTGCGCTCGACGGCGTGTCCGTAACGGTGCTCGCTGTGCCGACAAAGGCGATCCGCGGCGTGCTGCAAAAAGCGCGCGCGTGCCTGGCGGCGCCGGTCACCGTGGTCGCCGTCAGCAAAGGCATCGAGCCGGGGACGCACAAGCGCGTATCGGAAATTGTCGCTGAGGAAATGGGCGAATGGCTGGAAGACGTTGTCGTTCTTTCGGGGCCGAGCCATGCGGAAGAAGTGGTGCTCCGCCATCCGACGACGGTGGCGGTGTCATCGCCGAATATGGAAGCGGCGCAGCGCATTCAAGATCTATTTATGAACCATCACTATTTCCGCGTGTATACGAACCCGGATTTAGTCGGTGTCGAAGTCGGCGGGGCGCTGAAAAACATCATCGCCTTGGCCGCCGGCATCAGCGACGGGCTCGGCTACGGGGATAATGCGAAAGCAGCCCTCATCACAAGAGGGTTGGCCGAGATTGCCCGGCTCGGCTGCGCGCTTGGCGCCAACCCGCTCACCTTTTCCGGGCTGGCCGGAGTCGGCGACTTGATTGTCACGTGCACAAGCACCCATTCCCGCAACTGGCGGGCCGGTTATATGCTTGGCCAAGGAAAAAAACTTGACGAGGTGCTCGAAAGCATGGGGATGGTTGTCGAAGGGGTGCGGACGACAAAAGCGGCGTACGAGCTGGCGGGAGAACTCGGCGTCAAAATGCCGATTACCGAGGCGCTCTATGAAGTCTTGTTCGAAGGGAAAGAGCCGAAAGAAGCAGTCGATTCGCTCATGGCGCGCGGAAAAAAGCAGGAAATGGACGATGTCATGAACATTTTTGCCGAGCCGTAACGCTGAAAATAGGCGGATGGCGGTACAAGTCGTCCCTGTTTTGCATACAATATGACGAACCATCATCGGCTTGAGCTTCCGGAAGGGTATAAGGCGATGCTGAAGTAAAGAAAGCCCCGCTTTACTTCAGCTTTTTTTATGGCGATGATATAATAGTTGTCGAAAAAAGGAGGAACACGTATGTCACCGGCTTTAGCGAAAATGTGGATCGCCATCGCCTCAATGGTGTTCATGTTTATTTCCGTCGGTTTCATTTATTTGAGCCGCTACAAGCTCAAGATTCGCTGGCTTCGCTTTTTGCTGGCGGTTATCGCTTACGTCCTGTTGATTCTCGCTGGTATCATCATTATTTTTGTCGTGTTCAGCGGACCGACGCAGCAATAGGCAAAGGATGGAGGAACTATGAAACGGATTGCTCGCTTTCTTTTAGCCTGTTTGTTTCTCGTGCCGCTTTCCGGCTGCTTGTATCCGCAAGAGCGGCTTAAGCAAAACCAAATTCCATACAAAGACCAAGTGGCGGCCGTCCAATCGGCGGTTGACGAATACCGGAAGGCGACCGGCGGATTGCTGCCGATCAAGACGCGCGACATGAAAACACCGATGTATTTAAAATATCCGGTTGACTTTCAAAAGCTCGTTCCCCGCTACATGCAGGAACCGCCGGGAAACGCCTATGAAAGCGGGGGTGTTTTCCAGTATATGATCATCGATGCGGAAACGAACCCGACGGTCAAGCTTCTTGACCTGCGTCTCGCTGAGCGCATCCGCGATTTGAAGCTGCGGCTTTCGATGTATACGGATCGGCACCGTTATCCGCCATTTCAAGATGTCGTCGCACCGGGCGTATTTACGCTTGATTACAAAAAACTTGGCTACAAAGAACCGCCGTATGCCGTAAGCCCGTTTTCCGGCAACAATTTGTCGTTTGTCATTGACGGCAGCGGGGAAATTTATATCGATTATCGTCCTGACTTATACGCGGCGTTGAAAAAGTATCCGCACAAGTATGAACCAGGCGATGACATCCGCCCGATTTTGACCGACCATTCGCTGTTCGTGCCGGCGTACTCCCTTCCGTACACGATCGACGCCAAGACGAACGAGCCGATTTTTTTCACGAAATGAGTCATCATCCCTTCTCTGGAAAAATACATTCTAGAGAAGGGATTTTTATTTATGGCTTTTAGTCATAACTGAGCAGGACAACATCATATGCATATAGTGTCCTATTATACTAGCTTACTAGCTGATTCAGTTGTTTCCGATAACGACCGAGGAACTGGAGGGGAGTCATTTGGAAAAGGTCGATATTTTTAAAGATATCGCCGAGCGGACCGGCGGCGACATTTACTTAGGGGTCGTCGGCGCTGTCCGCACCGGGAAATCGACGTTTATTAAGCGGTTTATGGAGCTTGTCGTCATTCCGAACATTAAAAACGAAGCCGACAAGGCGCGCGCCCAGGACGAACTGCCGCAAAGCGCCGCGGGCAAAACGATCATGACGACGGAGCCAAAGTTCGTGCCCAACCAGGCGGTGACGGTGAAAGTCGACGAGGGGCTTGAAGTGAACATCCGACTTGTCGATTGCGTCGGCTATGCTGTTCCCGGCGCGAAAGGGTACGAAGACGAAAACGGCCCGCGGATGATCCACACTCCATGGTACGAAGAGCCGATTCCGTTCCAAGAGGCGGCGGAAATCGGGACGAGAAAAGTCATTCAAGAACATTCGACGATCGGGGTCGTCATCACAACGGACGGCACGATCGGGGAAATCCCGCGCCAAGCCTATGTAGAAGCGGAGGAACGGGTGATCAGCGAGCTGAAAGAAGTCGGGAAGCCGTTTATTATGATCGTCAACACCGTCCGGCCGCATCACCCGGAAACGGAGGCGCTCCGCCGCGAGCTCGCCGAAAAGTACGACATCCCGGTGCTCGCTATGAGCGTGGAAAGCATGCGCGAAGCCGATGTGTATAACGTGCTTCGTGAAGCATTATATGAATTCCCAGTGCTTGAGGTGAACGTCAACTTGCCGAGCTGGGTGATGGTGCTGCGCGAAGACCATTGGCTGCGTGAAAGCTATCAAGAGGCGGTGCGCGACACCGTCAAAGACATCAAGCGGCTGCGCGACGTCGACCGGGTCGTCCAGCAGTTCGCCGAATACGACTTTATTGAAAAGGCGCAGCTCGCCGGCATTGAAATGGGGCAAGGGATCGCCGAAATCGACTTGTATGCGCCGGATGAACTGTACGACCAAATTTTAAAAGAGATCGTCGGCGTCGAGATCCGCGGCAAAGACCACCTGCTCCAGCTTATGCAAGACTTCGCCCATGCGAAAGCGGAATATGACCAAATCGCCGACGCGCTGAAAATGGTCAAACAAACCGGCTACGGCATCGCCGCGCCTGCTTTGTCGGATATGAGCTTGGATGAGCCGGAAATCATCCGCCAAGGATCGCGCTTTGGCGTCCGCCTCAAGGCGGTGGCTCCGTCAATCCATATGATCAAAGTCGACGTCGAATCCGAATTTGCTCCCATTATTGGAACGGAAAAACAGAGCGAAGAGCTTGTCCGCTATTTGATGCAAGATTTTGAAGACGATCCGCTGTCGATTTGGAACTCCGACATTTTCGGCCGTTCGCTCAGCTCGATCGTCCGCGAAGGCATTCAGGCGAAACTCGCGCTCATGCCGGAAAACGCCCGCTACAAGCTGAAAGAAACGCTTGAACGCATCATCAACGAAGGCTCCGGCGGCCTCATCGCGATTATTTTATAGAAAAGCGGAGGCGAGCCGGAGCTAGACAATAAGAAAAGCGGAGGCGTCGAGATTTGCTCCCCGGTCGGGGGCTTTTTTTGTTTTTTTGAATCAAGGATCTTTCGTGGGGGAAAAATCGTTGAAACCCTTGAGAAATAAGGATTGGCACTTGATTATGCGCATGGCGTTATGGTAATCTTTTATCTGAAATCGTTGTTTTGGTGAAATATGCCTAAAATTGGCCGCTTTGGCGAAAAAAATGTTGAATTATCGCGATAAATTGGTTAAGATTAGGCATGTCACCGCATCTTGGCGGAATCAAGGCAGTTCCGCCTAAAAGCGGCGGGCGGCGCTGAACGGTCAAGGGGACGCTTCCATCGGCGGCGCGGTCGCATGTTCTGTCAGTCTTTCTGAACGAAGGCAGAATCATTGGCTGCACCGGTGCGACGCCTTTCATGCGCCGGCCTTTTCGCCGCCGAAGCCGTCAACGTCTATGTATAGAAAAGCAGAAAAGTGTGCACAAATGGTAGTAAACAAGAACAGCTCCTTGGGAGGAGGTGAATGGCATGAACAAGACGGAATTGATCAACGCGGTAGCCGAAACAAGCGGTCTTTCCAAAAAAGATGCAACAAAAGCCGTTGATGCGGTATTTGACTCGATTACAGAAGCGTTGCGAAAAGGCGATAAAGTGCAATTAATCGGCTTTGGGAACTTTGAAGTGCGCGAGCGCGCCGCCCGGAAAGGACGCAACCCGCAAACGGGCGAAGAAATGGAAATTCCGGCGAGCAAAGTTCCTGCATTCAAACCGGGTAAAGCGTTAAAAGATGCCGTAAAATAAGCCTACATAGCTGAGGCAGGAGCTAGGAGGGAAGGGTTGGTGTTGCACCGCCCTTCTTTTTTGTTTTTTTTTGCTCTCTATGCTAGAATCGGATTACATGCAGTTTTTCTAATGCAGGAGGATGTTGTTTGCATGCCGGAGATCAATTTTGCGCAAATTGAATATGCAGTCCGCTTGATTTTGGAAGCGATTGGGGAAGACCCAAACCGTGAGGGGCTTGTCGACACGCCGAAACGAGTGGCGAAAATGTACGCCGAGGTGTTCGCCGGACTGCACGAAGACCCCAAGGAGCATTTTCAAACCGTATTCAGCGAGGAACATGAGGAGCTTGTGCTCGTCAAAGATATTCCGTTTTACTCGATGTGCGAGCACCATTTAGTGCCGTTTTTCGGCGTTGCCCACGTCGCCTACATCCCGCGGGAAGGAAAAGTGACCGGGCTAAGCAAGCTCGCCCGGGCGGTCGAAGCGGTGGCGCGCCGCCCGCAGCTGCAGGAGCGCATTACGGCGACAGTCGCCGATTCGATCGTCGAAGCGCTCGAACCGCACGGGGTGATGGTCGTCGTCGAGGCGGAACATATGTGCATGACGATGCGCGGCGTGAAAAAGCCGGGGGCGAAAACGGTGACAACGGCAGTGCGCGGCGTGTTTGAAACGGATGTTGCCGCCCGTTCGGAAGTGCTTTCGCTCATTAAAGCATAAGGAGGGGGCAAGGATGTATACGAACAGCGACTTTGTTGTCATTAAAGCGCTTGAAGACGGAGTGAACGTCATTGGATTGACGCGCGGGGCGGATACACGGTTCCATCACTCGGAAAAGCTCGATAAAGGCGAAGTGTTGATCGCCCAGTTTACAGAGCACACGTCGGCGATTAAAGTGAGAGGCAAGGCGTATATTCAAACGCGCCATGGCGTCATTGAGTCGGAAGGGAAAAAGTAAGTTGGCAAATGTCTAGCAAACTATATAGATGCAACAAAGAAGTTTAACATATCCTTGACAGAAAAGTGGTTTGCCCATTTTCGACTGTCGAAGGCAAGCGTGTGGCTTGCCTCCGTCACGCCTTAGCGTGACGGAAGACCGAACAACGACTCGCTTCACAGACCCATTCATGGGTCTTTAAGCGGCGTTGTTCGGTCACTCGACAGTCGGATGCAATGACCGGCAAAGACGAAAAATGTTAAAGCTTTAAATTGCATCTATATAGAGCGTTTTCGACAAAATTATGTTATAATGAGTCCGTTATGGTGGTGCGGATATTTTCGGGGACAAGGGTGGTTCATGTGGATGACATCACGGTGAAATTGGCGTCATTGAAAGAACAAATTGAGCAGCTGCTCCATCACCCATATTTGCGCGAGCATTTGCCGGCGCCGGCGATCGATGAAGATCGCCTGCTGCTCTCGCTGTCAATGCTCGATGGCGCTTCAACGGCGCCGAGTGAGGCGGAGCGGTGCATCATCGCCATGATGCTCATGCAGATCGCCCTTGATACCCACGATGAGGTGACAGATGACGGCGGCGACTTGCGGGCGCGGCAGCTTGTCGTCCTGGCCGGCGACTTGTACAGCGGGCTGTACTATGAGTTGTTGGCGCGTTCGGGCGAAACGGCGCTCATCCGCTCGTTCGCCGAGGCGGTCCGCGATATTAACGAGCAAAAAGTGCGGCTTTACGAAAAAAAAGCAGAGCGGATCGAGTCGTTGTTTGCGGCGGTCGGCACGATCGAATCGGCGTTGCTTGTCAAGCTCGCCGACCGCATGGCGGCGCCGCAGTGGGGGCAGTTTGCCTATTCGTATTTGCTGATGCGGCGCCTGCTGCTCGAGCAGGAAGCGTTCATCCGCACGGGAGCTTCGGCGCTCTTTGAGCAAATGGCGCAAATCGCGTTCCCGCGCGCGAAAACGTTGACGAAAGAGCAAAAGCGGCATTTGCTCCGCTTTTGCCGCCGCTATATCGACGGCTGCCGGGAGGCGCTGTTTGCGGCGAAACTGCCGGTCAACGGCCTGCTGCAGCTCCGCGTGGCCGAGCTTTCCGGCGGGTTTCAAGCCATCGCCAAAAAGACGGTGGAAGAAGGGTAGAACGATGCATCAATCGAAAGAAGAGCGAGTCCATCGCGTATTTGAAAACATTTCTGCGCATTATGACCGGATGAACTCCGTCATCAGCTTCCGCCGCCACTTGAAGTGGCGCAAAGACGTGATGCGGCGGATGAATGTGCAAAAAGGCAAAAAAGCGCTCGATGTGTGCTGTGGGACGGCTGACTGGACGATCGCCTTGGCGGAGGCGGTCGGTCCGGAAGGGGAAGTGTACGGCCTTGATTTCAGCGAAAACATGCTGAAAGTCGGCGAACAGAAGGTAAAAGCGCGCGGGTTGCATAATGTGAAGCTCATTCACGGCAATGCGATGCAGCTGCCGTTTCCTGACAATTCGTTCGATTATGTGACGATCGGCTTCGGTTTGCGCAACGTCCCTGACTATATGACCGTGCTTAAGGAAATGCACCGGGTGACGAAGCCGGGCGGCATAACCGTCTGCCTGGAAACGTCGCAGCCGACGCTGTTCGGGTTTCGCCAGCTTTACTATTTTTACTTCCGGTTTATTATGCCGCTGTTTGGCAAGCTGCTGGCGAAAAGCTATGAGGAGTACTCGTGGCTGCAGGAATCGGCGCGCGAGTTTCCGGGGCGGGACGAGCTGGCCGAGATGTTCCGCGCCGCCGGTTTTGTCGATGTCGAGGTCAAACCGTACACGTTTGGCGTGGCGGCGATGCACTTGGGCTATAAACGGTGAGTTAAGGTGAACAACATGAAGTTAAAGGCGATGTATTCGTTTTTAAGCGATGATTTAGCGGCGGTCGAAGAGGAGCTTGAGCGGGCGGTTCAGTCGGAATACGGGCCGCTTGGGGAAGCGGCGCTCCATCTGTTGCAGGCGGGCGGAAAGCGGATCCGTCCCGTTTTTGTCTTGCTTGCCGCCCGCTTCGGCCAATATGACCTTGAGCGGATGAAGCATGTTGCCGTTGCGCTCGAGCTCATTCATATGGCTTCGCTCGTCCACGACGATGTGATCGACGACGCCGATTTGCGCCGCGGCCGGCCGACGATCAAGGCGAAATGGAGCAACCGGTTCGCCATGTACACAGGGGATTATTTGTTTGCCCGCTCGCTCGAACGGATGGCGGAGCTCGGCAACCCGCGCGCCCATCAAGTGTTGGCGAAAACGATCGTGGAAGTGTGCCGCGGGGAAATTGAGCAAATTAAAGACAAGTACCGGTTTGATCAGCCGCTGCGCACGTATTTGCGGCGCATCCGTCGGAAAACGGCGCTGCTCATCGCCGCGAGCTGCCAGCTTGGCGCCCTCGCTGCCGGCGCGCCGGAGCCGATTGTGAAGCGGCTGTACTGGTTCGGCCATTATGTCGGCATGTCGTTTCAAATTACCGACGACATTCTCGATTTCACTGGGACGGAGGAACAGCTCGGCAAACCGGCCGGAAGCGACTTGCTGCAAGGAAACGTCACCCTTCCTGTGCTGTATGCCTTGAGCGATGAGCGGGTGAAGGCGGCCATTGCAGCTGTCGGTCCGGAAACGGACGTTGCGGAAATGGCGGCGGTCATTTCCGCCATTAAGCGGACGGACGCCATTGAGCGGTCGTATGCGTTAAGCGACCGTTACCTTGACAAGGCGCTTCACCTTCTTGACGGACTGCCGATGAATGAGGCGCGCGGCCTGTTGCGCGACCTCGCCCTTTACATCGGGAAAAGGGATTATTAACGCTTTCAAGGACGTTGTTGCCAATGGCGCGAAACAATGGTACTATGGTGGTTGGGAACCCGTTTCCTAGTACATACGACAGTAGGGGTGGAGAATGAATGGCAGAACGGACATTTTTAATGGTAAAGCCAGACGGGGTTCAGCGCAATTTGATCGGCGAAATTGTTTCGCGCTTTGAGAAAAAAGGCTTCCAGCTTGTTGGCGCGAAGCTGATGCAAGTGTCGCGCGAGCTGGCTGAGCAGCACTATGCCGAACATAAAGAGCGTCCGTTTTTCGGCGAGCTTGTCGACTTTATTACATCCGGGCCGGTGTTTGCGATGGTGTGGGAGGGCGAAAATGTAATCGCCGCCGCCCGGCAAATGATGGGGAAAACGAACCCGCAGGAAGCCGCACCGGGCACGATTCGCGGCGACTTCGGCTTGACGGTCGGCAAAAACGTCATTCACGGCTCCGATTCGCCGCAAAGCGCGGAACGCGAGATCAACCTGTTTTTCAAAGAAGAAGAGCTTCTCCACTATACAAAACTGTTGAACGAATGGCTCTATTAACAAAAAGACCGGCCACCCATCGGCCGGTTTTTGCCGTTTTTGTACATTGACAGGAGAGAGGAACAGGGGAAGATGGACGATTATGCGCAATTCATTGCCAAAGTGAAGCGAAAAACCGGCATTGACTTATCGCTATATAAGGAAGCCCAGATGAGGCGGCGTTTGGCGTCGTTGTACATGAAAAAAGGGCTAAAGAGCTTTGCCGAGCTGTTTGCAGCGATGGAAAAAGACTTGTCGCTCTGGCATGAATGTCTTGACCGGATGACGATCAACGTGTCCGAGTTTTATCGCAACGCCAAACGATGGGAGGTGCTTGAACGCGTCATTTTGCCGCGGCTGTTGACGAAACATCCGCGCCCGAACGTGTGGAGCGCCGCCTGCTCAACCGGCGAGGAGCCGTACACGCTCGCGATGGTGCTCGCAAAACGATTGCCGCTTCACCGCGTGTCGGTGTTGGCGACCGACATTGATGATAATGCGCTCGCCCGCGCGCGCCTCGGCTTGTACAGCGAACGGTCGCTTGTAGAGTTGCCCGAGGAAATGAGAAAAAAGTTTTTTACGAAAGAAGGCGAGTATTATAAAATAGACGAAAGGCTGAAACAAACGGTCAAGTTTCAAAAGCACAACTTGCTCGCGGATCCGTTTCCGCGCAACATGGATTTGATCGTTTGCCGCAACGTGCTCATTTATTTCACTGAAGAGGCGAAGCGGATGCTGTATCGGAAATTTCATGATGCGCTCCGGCCCGGGGGCGTGCTGTTTGTGGGGAGCACGGAGCAAATTTTTAACCCGTCCTTATACGGTTTCGAAGTCGAGGAGACGTTTTTTTATCGGAGAAAATAGCGGGTGCCGCGCTCTTTTTTTACAGAAACTATTTTCATTTTTCAATTTTATGATATATTTTTACATAAACGCGTTAAAGAGCTGAAGGGAGAGACAAACATGCGCTACTTGACAGCAGGGGAGTCGCACGGGCCGCAATTGACGGCGATTTTGGAAGGAGTGCCGGCTGGGCTTGAGCTGCGCGCCGAGCATATCAACAAGGAGCTGGCGCGCCGGCAAAAAGGGTATGGGCGCGGGCGGCGCATGCAAATCGAAAAGGACGTGGTGAATATCACCGCCGGCGTCCGGCACGGGAAAACGCTCGGCTCGCCGATTGCGCTGGTTGTGGAAAACCGTGATTTTAAACATTGGCAAACGATTATGGCCGTTGAACCGATCGATGATGAAACGGAGATCAAACGAAAAGTGACGCGTCCGCGCCCGGGTCATGCCGATTTAAACGGCGCCCTGAAATACGGACATCGCGATATGCGCAATGTGCTTGAACGCTCATCGGCAAGGGAAACGACGGTGCGCGTGGCGGCCGGAGCGGTGGCGAAGCGCATTTTGGAGGAAGTGGGCATCCGCGTCGCCGGGCATGTCATCGAAATCGGCGGGGTGCGCGCCGAGAAGCTTGATTACCGCTCTCTGGAGGAATTGCAAAATGTGACAGAAGAGTCGCCGGTGCGCTGTTTTGATCCGGAAGCGGGACAAAAAATGATGGAAGCGATCGATTTGGCAAAGAAAAACGGTGATTCGATCGGCGGCATCGTCGAAGTGATTGTCGAAGGCGTTCCCGCCGGGGTCGGCAGCTACGTTCATTACGACCGGAAGCTCGATGCGAAAATCGCGGCGGCGATCGTCAGCATTAACGCCTTTAAAGGCGTCGAATTCGGGATCGGGTTTGAAGCGGCGCGCCGCCCGGGAAGCGAAGTGCACGACGAAATCATTTGGAGCCCGGAACAAGGCTTTTCGCGCCGGACGAACCGGGCGGGCGGCTTTGAAGGCGGGGTGACGACGGGAATGCCGATCGTCGTGCGCGGTGTAATGAAGCCGATTCCGACGCTGTACAAACCGCTGCAAAGCGTCGACATCGACACGAAAGAACCGTTTGCGGCAAGCATCGAGCGGTCGGACAGCTGCGCTGTGCCGGCGGCGAGCGTCGTCGCCGAAGCGGTCGTCGCCTGGGAAGTGGCGGCGGCGATCGTCAGCCAGTTCGGGCAAGACCGGATCGATTTGATTAAAGAAAACATCGAGCGCGCCCGCCGCTATGCAAAGGAGTTTTAACGATGATCGAACGGACGATTGAAACGGCGACGAAGCAATACCCGCTCCTCTTAGGCGACGGAGCAGTCCGCGCGTTGCCGTGCCTGCTTCGGGCGCTCTCCTGCCCGCCGGGGACGAAGATGTTGATCATCACCGACGATGTGGTGGCGCCTCTTTATTTGGATGAAGTGCGCGCCACGCTTGCCGCTGCCGGTTATGATGTGTATGCCTACATCATTCCAAACGGCGAGGCGGCGAAGTCGTTTGACAACTATTACGCCTGCCAGACGGCGGCTCTTCAGTGCGGCCTTGACCGCCGCTCGCTCATTGTCGCGCTTGGCGGCGGCGTCGTTGGCGATTTGGCCGGATTTGTGGCCGCCACCTATATGCGCGGCATCCGCTACATTCAAATGCCGACGACGCTTTTGGCCCACGACAGCGCCGTCGGCGGCAAAGTCGCCATCAACCATCCGCTTGGCAAAAATATGATCGGCGCTTTCCACCAGCCGGAAGCGGTCGTCTATGACACCGCCTTTTTGCGCACGCTGCCTGAGCGCGAGCTCCGTTCAGGATTTGCCGAGGTGATCAAACATGCGCTCATCCGCGACCGCCGCTTTTACGACTGGCTGCGCGCAGAAATCAAGACGCTCGCCGACTTGCAGGGCGGCAAGCTCGCCTATTGCATTGAAAAGGGCATTGACATTAAGGCGTCCGTCGTGCGTGAAGATGAAAAAGAAACCGGGGTGCGCGCCCATTTGAATTTCGGCCATACGCTCGGCCATGCGCTCGAGAGCGAGCTCGGCTACGGCGTGCTGACCCATGGGGAGGCGGTGGCGGTCGGCATGCTGTTTGCCATCTTGGTCAGCGAGCGGCTTTACGGCCGGTCATTTGCCGAGCACCGCTTTGCCGAATGGTTCGCTGCGTATGGCTTTCCGGTTTCGCTCCCCGACGGGCTGGCGCCTCGCCGGTTGCTCGAGAAAATGAAAGGCGACAAAAAGGCGTACGCTGGGACGGTGCGGATGGTTCTTTTGCGTGAAATCGGCGATGTGGAAGTCGTGGAACTCGAAGATGACAAGCTGCTCGCGTGGCTGTGCGAGTTTGCTGGACAGGGGGGAGAGCGATGATCCGCGGCATTCGCGGGGCGATTACAGTGGAGCGAAACGAGGCCGGAGAAATTATAGCGGCAACGGAAACGTTGCTGCGCGAAATGGTCCGCGCCAACGATGTTGCCGCCCATGACGTTTCGTTCGTGCTCATTTCCGTCACTGACGACATCACGGCTGCGTTTCCGGCTCAAGCTTTGCGCCGCCTTGACGGCTGGACGTACGTGCCTGTCATGTGCACGCGAGAAATTCCAGTGCCCGGTTCGCTGCCGCGCTGCATCCGCGTCATGATGACGGTGGAGACAGACAAACGGCAAGATGAGATTTGCCACGTCTATTTAAAGGATGCAGCCATGCTGCGGCCGGATTTGTCGTTGACAAAAAAAACAGAAATGTAATATAGTTAAAATAACTTCTTTGCCCGCCGCCGGCGGGCTGCCAGAAGCCGAGCAAGAGCTGAGAACGAGTGCAGGGTAGATGAGAATGAGCGAGTTTAGCTGAGGTGAGCATTGGTTTCCTTTCGCTTGCATCTGCCCAAAGACGATGGTCTTTGGGCGTTTTCTTTCCCCATTTTCGCCTCATAAACTCTCATTCTCCGCCCGATGAATCAGAAAGGGAGGAGAAAGGGATGTCCATTGATCGGCTAGCCGCTTTTTTAGCGGATGCTCGCCAGTTTCGCACCATCCCGATCATGCGCAAATTTTTAGCCGATGTCATCGAACCGTTGCAAGTGTTTGCCAATTTGCGCGAGGAAGCGGTGTTTCTGCTTGAAAGCAAAGACGACGAATCGCCATGGGCGCGTTATTCGTTTATCGGCGTGGCCCCATTTTTGACGCTTGAGAGCGAGACAGGAGAAACGTTTTTGATCAAAGACGAGAACGGAAATGTCCAAATGACGGCGTCGACGTTGAAAGAAGCGTTTCAAGCGGTCGAGCGGGCGCTTTGCGTCAAGCCGCTCGCCGAAGCAGCGCCGTTTACGGGCGGCGCGGTCGGCTTTTTAGGCTATGATTTCATTTCCGCCATTGAAAAGGTGCCGCGCCATCGTGCCCCCGACCTAGCCATGAAAGCCGGGCATTTTGTGTTTTGCGAGTCGCTGTTCGCTTTTGATCACGAAAAACGCGAGCTGTCTCTCATTCATTATATCCGGTTGAAGGGTCATGAAACGATGCAGGAGAAAATCGCGATATACCGAGCCGCCGAAGAACGCATCGCCGCGCTGGCAGCGAAAGCGGCGCGCCCCCGGGCCGAACAGCCGCTGCTGCCGGCCGAAGACGAGGCCGAGCGGGCCGCCTTGTTCTCGAAAGCGTCGTCCAATTACGAAAAAGAGCAATTTTTGCGTGACGTCGAGGCGGTGAAACAGTATATTGCGGCCGGCGATGTGTTTCAGGCGGTGCTGTCGCAGCGGTTTTCTGTCCCGGTGCAAGCGGGTGGGTTCGCCATTTATCGCATCTTGCGCCACATCAACCCGTCGCCGTACATGTTTTATTTTCGGCTTGACGGCATTGAAATTGTCGGTAGTTCGCCGGAAAAGCTCATCCAAGTGCGCAACCGGCGCGCCGAGATCGACCCGATCGCCGGAACAAGGCGGCGCGGACGCTCGCCGGCGGAGGATGAAAAGCTCGCCGACGAGCTGTACCATGACCCGAAAGAGCGGGCGGAGCATTATATGCTCGTCGATTTGGCGCGCAATGACATCGGCCGGGTGGCGAAGTACGGAACGGTCGAGGTGCCGGTGTTGATGGAAATCGGCAAGTTCTCTCATGTGATGCATTTAATTTCCAAAGTCGTCGGCGTGCTTGACGACGACATCCACCCGATCGACGCGCTCTTGGCCGCTTTTCCGGCTGGAACGGTGAGCGGGGCGCCCAAAGTGCGGGCGATGCAAATCTTGCAGGAGCTCGAGCCGACCGCCCGAGGATTGTACGCTGGAGCGATCGCGTACATCGGCTTTGACGGCAGCATTGATTCGTGCATCGCCATCCGGACGGCGGTCATTAAAGACGGTTATGCGTACGTGCAGGCCGGCGCCGGCATTGTCGCCGACTCGGTTCCGGAGCTTGAATGGAAAGAGACGCGCAACAAGGCGAGCGCCCTCATTTACGCCATCGAACAAGCGGAACGATTATTTGCGAAAGGGGAACAGATCGTATGTTAAAGCGGTTGCTTTCCAAATGCGCGGAAGGGGAAACATTGACGGAAGCGGAAGCGTACGAAGCCATGAATGCCGTGATGTCCGGCGAGGCGACGGACAGCCAGATTGCGAGTTTGGTATCCATCTTGCGCGTGCGCGGCGAGACGGTCGATGAGATCGCCGGGTTTGTGCGGGCGATGCGCGATCGGATGACCACGATCGACGCCGGCGATGACGTCATCGACACGTGCGGGACGGGCGGCGACGGGGCGGCGACGTTCAACGTCTCGACAGCGGCGGCCATTGTCGTTTCGTCGCTCGGGGTCAAAGTCGCCAAGCACGGCAATCGCGCCGTTTCCTCGAAAAGCGGAAGCGCCGATGTGCTCGAGCGGCTTGGCATCGACATTCCCGCGTCGCCTGAGGCCGCCAAACAGGCGCTCGAAACAAAAGGATTGGCGTTTTTGTTCGCCCCCTTGTATCATGCGGCGATGAAATATGCTGCCGGCCCGCGGAAAGAGATCGGGTTTCGCACGATCTTCAATTTGATCGGCCCGCTGGCCAATCCGGCGCGTTGCAAGCGGCAAGTTATCGGCGTCTATTCGACCCGCTACGCCGAGAAGCTGGCGGAAACGATGCGCCGTCTCGGCTCTGAGCACGTGGTGTTTGTCACCGGCCGCGACGGGCTCGATGAGTGCAGCATCGCCGCTGAGACGGATGTTGTGGAACTGAAAGACGGTGACATTCGCCGTTTCGTCCTCACTCCGGAAAGCGTCGGCCTGCGGCGCGGCGGGCTCGCTGACGTGCAAGTGCGCAGTTCGGAGGAAAGCGCCGCACTGCTTGAAGCCGTCATGGACGGCACGGCGCCGGCGAGCGCGATCGATATCACCGCCCTCAACGCCGGCGTTGCGCTGTACGCAGCCGGCAAGGCGGAGACGATCGCCGCTGGGGTGGCGATGGCGAAAGACGCCATTTTGGCCAAAACGGCGTACGAGCAGCTGCAGCGCCTGCGCCGAAAGGAAGTGGTCCACGGTGCTTGAGCAAATTTTGGCAACCAAACGGGAAGAACTCGAAACATTGACCATGCCAGAACCGCTGCCGGAGCCGAAGCGCCGGCCGTTCGCCGCGGCGCTCCGGCGGCCGCGGCGGGCGCTCGGTTTGATCGCTGAAGTGAAAAAGGCGTCGCCGTCAAAAGGCCTCATTCGCGCCGATTTTGATCCGGCGGCCATCGCCAAAGCATACGAGCGCGCCGGAGCCGATGCGATCAGCGTGTTGACGGATGAACGTTACTTCCAGGGACACCACAGCTATTTGCGCCTTGTGAAAGAAACGGTGGATATTCCGGTGCTGCGCAAAGATTTCATCATCGACCGCCGGCAAGTGGAAGAAAGCGCCCGGCTCGGGGCTGACGCGATTTTATTGATCGGCGAGGCGCTGGCGCCGGAAACGCTCGAGGCGCTTTACCGCGAGGCGTACGACATCGGGTTGGAATGCCTCGTCGAAGTGCACGCAAAAGAGACGCTCGAGCGGCTGCTTGACCGGTTCACTCCGGAAGTGATCGGCATTAACAACCGCGACTTGCATACGTTTGTGACGGCGCTTGAGGCGACAAAAGCGCTGGCGCCGCTTATTCCGCCGTCATGCGTTATCGTCAGCGAAAGCGGGATCAGCTCTTGGCGCGACGTCGAAACGGTCCGCTCGTACGGGGCGCAGGCGATGCTCGTCGGCGAGTCGCTCATGCGCCAGGCGGACGTCGAGCGGGCTGTCTACCGGCTGTTCGGGGAGGATGGCGGCCATGATCCGGCTTAAATATTGCGGCAACCGCTCCGCCGAAGATGTGCGGGCCGCCTTGGCAAGCGGGGCGGACTACCTCGGGTTTATTTTTGCGGACAGCAAGCGGCGCGTCTCGCCTGCTGAGGTGAAGCGCTGGCTGGCGTCAGCGCCGCTTGGCGGCAAACAGCTCGTCGGGGTGTTTGTCAATGCCGCGGCGGAGCAGATTGCCGCTGTCACTGCTGAATTGCCGCTTCATATCATCCAATGCCATGGCCGCGAGACGCCAACTGAGGTGGCTGCTGTGAAAGAAGTGACACGGCGCGCTGTTTGGAAGGCGATCCATCACGACGATGGAGCGCTTGAGGCGATGAAGCAGTACGCTGGGGTGGCTGATGGCTATGTTGTCGACAGCCGCGTCGCCGGCTTGTGGGGCGGGACCGGCGTCGCGTTCGACTGGGAGGCGGTGCCTCGCTATTTGGAAGAAGCGGCGCGCCAAGGCGTGCCCTGCTTCATCGCCGGCGGCGTCACACCGGACAATATTGAGCGACTGCTCCTCTACCGCCCGGATGGCATCGATATCAGCAGCGGCATTGAAACGGACGGGCGCAAAGATCCGAAAAAGATGAAACAGATTGAAGAAAAAATAACATATTGGGCTAAAGAAACAAAGGATGTTTTCGAAACCGCAGCGAACACATGCCCAGACAACGTTGGAGCATGTTTCACGTTTGGAAACAAGAAGGTGGGGATGAGTGATGGAACGCGTTCCGAATGAACATGGGCGGTTTGGCGATTTCGGCGGCAAGTTTGTCCCGGAGACGCTCATGCTTCCGCTTGAGGAAATCGAAGCCGAGCTTGACAAAGCGCTGGCGGACGAATCGTTCAAACAAGAATATATCCGCATTTTGCAGCACTACTCCGGGCGGCCGACTCCGCTCACGTTCGCGCCGAATTTGACACGGCAGCTTGGCGGCGCGAAAATGTATTTAAAGCGCGAAGATTTAAACCATACCGGCGCCCATAAAATCAACAATGCCATCGGCCAGGCGCTTTTGGCGAAACGGATGGGCAAGAAAAAGCTGATCGCGGAAACCGGCGCCGGCCAACATGGGGTGGCGGCCGCGACCGTGGCGGCCCATTTCGGGATGGACTGCATCGTCTTTATGGGAGAGGAAGACATCAAGCGGCAAAAGTTGAACGTATTTCGCATGAAGCTGCTTGGCGCGGAAGTGGTGCCGGTCTCAAGCGGCAACCGGACGTTGAAAGACGCGACAAACGAGGCGATTCGCTATTGGGTCGCCCATTGCGACGACCATTTTTACATGATCGGCTCGGTGGTCGGCCCGCACCCGTACCCGAAAATGGTGCGCGAGTTTCAACGCATCATTGGCGATGAGGCGAAAGAGCAGTTTCTCGCCTGCGAAGGGAAGCTGCCCGATGTCATCGTCGCCTGCGTTGGCGGCGGCAGCAACGCCATCGGCATGTTTTACCCGTTTTTGCAAGATGACGTCCGCCTTGTCGGGGTGGAAGCCGCCGGCAAAGGCATTGACACCCCTTACCATGCCGCGACGATCACGAAAGGGACGAAAGGGGTCATCCACGGGGCGATGACGTACTTGCTGCAGGATGAGTACGGGCAAATTGTCGAGCCGTATTCGATCTCAGCCGGCCTCGATTACCCCGGCGTCGGTCCGGAGCATGCCTATTTAGCGAGCATCGGCCGCGTCCGCTACGAAAGCGTGACCGACGAGGAAGCGGTCGCGGCGTTTCGGCTGCTGGCGCAAACGGAAGGCATCATTCCGGCGATTGAGTCGGCCCATGCGGTGGCGAAAGCCGTGGAGCTCGCCCAAGCGATGTCGCCGGATGAAACGGTGCTCATTTGCCTGTCCGGCCGCGGCGATAAAGACGTGCAAACGATGATGCGCCATCTTGGCGCGAAAGAAGGTGAAGATGTTGCTGCTATCCGTTAATCCGCCGCTGTTTATTCCCTTTATTGTCGCCGGCGACCCGTCGCCTGAGGTGACGGTGGATTTGGCCTTGGCGCTTGAGGAGGCCGGCGCCGATCTATTGGAGCTTGGCGTGCCGTACTCCGACCCGCTCGCCGACGGACCGACGATCCAGCGCGCCGCCGCCCGGGCGCTTGCCGGGAACATGACGTTGCCGAAAGCCATTCATCTCGTCGCCGAAATGCGAAAAAAAGGGGTAACCATTCCGATTATTCTCTTTACGTATTACAATCCTGTGTTACAATTAGGAGAAGAATCCTTTTTTGCTTTAGCGCGGGAAAATGGCGCCAACGGCGTGCTCATTCCCGATTTGCCGTTTGAAGAAAGCGGCCCGCTCCGCGAACTGGGCGAGCGGTTTGGCCTTCCGCTCATTTCGCTCGTCGCGCCGACGTCAAAGCAGCGGATTGAGCGGATCGCTTCGGCAGCGCAAGGGTTTTTGTATTGCGTTTCCTCGCTTGGCGTCACCGGTGTGCGCGAAACGTTGCCGGAGTCGCTTGGCGATTTTGTCAGTGAAGTCAAGCGGCATAGCCGTGTGCCGGTCGCTGTCGGGTTCGGCATCTCCACGCCCGAACAAGTGGCGATGCTGAAAGAGGTGTGCGATGGCGTCGTCATCGGCAGCGCCCTTGTGCAAAAAGTGGAACAGTTGGGGGAACGGCTGCTGGCGCCGGAAGAAAAAGAAGCGGCCATCGCCGAGTTTGCCGCCTACGCCCGCTCGCTCGCCGCGCCGCTTCACGCGCCGTGTTCTTTGCGCTAAAAGTTCCGATGATGAAGGAGTTGGCAACGCGAATGCAAGTGAAAGAGCAGCTTCGGGGACTTCCCCCATACCAGCCGGGAAAATCGATTGAGGAAGTGAAGCGGGAATACAGCCTTTCTGATATTATTAAACTAGCTTCCAATGAAAATCCGTATGGGTCGTCGCCGGCGGCCAAAGCGGCCATCGCCGCCGAGCTTGACCGTCTTGCCGTTTATCCGGACGGCTACGCCCGCACGCTGCGCGAAAAGGTGGCAACGCATCTTGGCGTCAAGGAAACGCAGCTTTTGTTTGGCAACGGCTCGGATGAAGTTGTGCAAATTTTTTGCCGCGCCTTTTTGGAGCCGGGCACGAATACGGTGATGGCGGCGCCGACATTTCCGCAATATCGCCATAACGCGGTCATCGAGCGGGCGGAAGTGCGCGAAGTGCCGCTTGTCGACGGGCGCCATGACTTAGAGGCGATGCTGTCTGCCATCGATGAACGGACGCGTCTCGTTTGGATTTGCAACCCGAACAACCCGACCGGCACGTATGTGAACGAAACGGAATTGCGCGCCTTTTTGGACCGCGTGCCGCCGCATGTGCTTGTCGTGTTGGATGAAGCGTATTATGAATACGTCACGGCTCCCGATTATCCACAGACGGTGCCGCTTTTAAATGAATACAGCCAGCTCGTGGTGATGCGCACGTTTTCAAAGGCGTACGGGCTCGCCGCGCTCCGTATCGGCTACGGCATCGCCAGCGAAGCGCTCATCCGCGCCGTTGAACCGGCGCGCGAGCCGTTTAACACGTCAACCGTCGCTCAAGCGGCCGCGGCGGCTGCGCTCGATGACCAGGCGTTCCTCCGCGCCTGCGTCGAACGAAACCGCGCCGAACTCGAGCGGTATTACCGCTTTTGCGACGAGCACGGCCTCAAGTACTATCCGTCGCAAACAAATTTTGTATTTATCGATTTCGGCATTGATGGCAATGAGGTGTTTCAATATTTGCTCGAGCGGGGCGTGATCGTCCGCTCCGGCCGGGCCCTCGGTTTGCCGACCGGTGTGCGCGTCACGATTGGCACGAAAGAGCAAAACGACCGAGTGTTTGAAACGATTGCCAGCATGCTGCGGGAAAAACAGCTCGCCTGACCGGCTTCGCGGCCGCCCAGGCGGAACGATGAGCCCGTTGCTTTTCAGAAGCAGCGGGCGTATGTTTACATACAAAGAAGGTGAGACCATTGGAAGGAAACGTGTTTATCGTCGGCCTCGGCTTAATCGGCGGGTCGATCGCCTTAGCCATTAAAAAGGCGCATCCAGCAGCAGTCGTCATCGGCTACGATGTCAACGGCCATCAGCTTGATTTGGCGCGTTCGCTTAAGGTGATTGACGAAACGGCTCGCACGCTTGAGGATGGGTTTGCCGCCGCGGATTTGATTGTTCTTGCCGCTCCGGTCATGCAGACCGAATCGATTTTAGCCGCCATGCCGATTGAGCAGCTGAAGCGCGGTGTGATCGTCACCGATGTTGGCAGCACGAAGCAGCGCATCGTCCAAGGCGCGCGCCGTCTGTTGGAGGCGGGCGTGGCGTTTATCGGCGGCCATCCGATGGCCGGATCGCATAAAAGCGGGGTGGCGGCCGCCCGCGCCCATTTGTTTGAAAACGCCTTTTACATTTTGACGCCGACGGATGATGTGCCGCTCGAACGGGTGGAAACGCTAAAACAATGGCTTTCCGGGACGAAGGCGCAGTTTGTCGTGTTAACGCCGGAAGAGCATGACCGCATCACCGGGGTGATTAGCCATTTTCCGCACTTGATTGCCGCCAGCCTCGTCCATCAGGCGCGCGAGTACGAAAGCAAAAACGCTCTTGTCAGCCGGCTTGCGGCCGGCGGCTTCCGCGATATTACGCGCATTGCATCGAGCAATCCGGAAATGTGGCGCGATATTCTCATTCATAATAAACGCGAGATGCTCGCGCTGTTTGACCGCTGGATGGCGGAGATGGAGCGGCTGCGCTCGTTTGTCGAGGAAGAAAACAGCATCGCCATTTACCATTACTTTCTCGAAGCCAAGCAGTTTCGCGATGGGCTGCCGGCGCGGACGAAAGGAGCGATCCCGTCGTTTTACGATTTGTATGTCGATGTGCCGGACTACCCGGGCGTCATTTCCGAGGTGACCGGCTATTTGGCGCAGGAAAACGTCAGCATTACTAACATTCGCATTATTGAGACGCGCGAAGAAATTTACGGGGTGCTCCGCCTCAGCTTCCAAAGCGAAGACGACCGGGCGCGGGCGAAGGCGTGCCTCGCTAAGCATACGAACTATGCGACATATGAAGGATAGCAACGAAAAAACAATGGAGGGATGTTGCATGCAACTGCCAACGAACGTGTCATCGCTCCGGGGGACGCTTGAAGTGCCCGGCGACAAATCGATTTCCCACCGCGCCGTCATGCTTGGGGCGCTCGCTTCCGGCCGGACGGTCATCGATCACTTTTTGCCCGGCGCCGATTGTTTAAGCACGATCGATTGTTTCCGCCGCCTTGGCGTCGACATCCGCCGGGACGGGACGCATGTTGTGGTTGAAGGAGCGGGGCCGGGTGGGCTGCGTGAGCCAAGTGCTGTGCTTGATGTCGGCAACTCCGGCACCACGGCGCGCCTGCTTTTAGGCATTTTGGCCGGGCAGCCGTTTCACGCCTGTCTCATCGGCGACGAGTCGATCGCCAAGCGGCCGATGGCGCGAGTGACGAAGCCGCTTCGCGAAATGGGAGCGCACATTGACGGGCGCGATGGCGGGAATTATACGCCGCTTTCCATCCGCGGCGGTGCTCTCCGTCCGCTTCGCTACACCTCGCCGATCGCAAGTGCTCAAGTGAAATCGGCGATTTTGCTTGCCGGCTTGTTTGCCGACGGGGTGACGTCTGTGACCGAGCCGCACCGCTCGCGCGATCATACGGAGCGGATGGTTCGGCTGTTCGGCGGCGAGATGAAAGTGGATGGCTTGACCGTCTCGGTCGCCGGTCCGCAGCGTTTGCGCGGAACGCACGTTTACGTTCCCGGCGACATTTCCTCGGCCGCCTTTTTCCTTGCCGCAGGGGCCATTGTGCCGAACAGCGAAATTACGCTGAAAAACGTCGGCCTAAATCCGACGCGGACCGGCATTATTGACGTGCTCACACAAATGGGCGCTGAGATTGCAATTGAACATGTCCGCCATGAGGACACAGAGCCGGTCGGCGACATCACGGTCCGCACGTCGGCGCTTGGCGCCGTCGAAATTGGCGGCGACTTGATTCCAAGGTTGATCGATGAAATCCCCATCATCGCCTTGCTCGCGACGCAAGCCGAGGGGACGACGGTCATTAAAGACGCCAGTGAATTGAAAGTAAAAGAGACGAACCGAATCGATACAGTTGTTACGGAGCTGAAAAAGTTCGGCGCCGATATTGAAGCGACCGATGACGGCATGATCATCCGCGGCAAAACGCCGCTCGCGGCCGATGGGATCGTCGTAGACAGCCATGGCGACCACCGGATCGGCATGATGCTCGCCATCGCCGCCTGCTGCGCCAAAGGCACGGTCCGTCTTGAGCGTCCGGAGGCGGTCGCTGTCTCGTACCCGGCGTTTTTCTCTGATTTGCGCTCTTTAGTAAACGGGTGAGAACGAACGTCCAAGGATGGAGCGAAAGCGGGAGTGAACCCGCCGGCTGTTGATGCCCCCGCCCCAAGCGGGCGGGCGGTCATATTTTGCATTGTCCGTTCATATGTTGTCAATAAGAGGAATAATTGGCGCCGCTTTTTGAAAGCGAATACATTCCCCAACAGCTGGTGCGGCGCGGTTGGCGAGCGGCTCGGTTGCCGAAACGGCGATTGTCGATTATGATAAAACATGTTCCCGTTGTGCCGGTACATACCAATGCGGACAGCGAGGGCGGGAAGCGCCGCCCTGTCAGGCAACCTACTTGTCGTTGTAAGAGAGGTTTCGAAACCATGACACGTGTTGAACAAATCATTCGTCTAGTGGAAAACGGAAATGTTGACGAAGCGTTGGCGCTTGTGCCAAAAGTGAAAAAGTACGGCAGTGATGAGGAAAAATATACGCTGGCCGACTGTCTATACTCATGGGGGATGCTCGAGGAGGCAAAAGAGCTGCTCGAGGAACTGGCCAGCCGCTATCCGGACGACGGCGACGTCCGTCTGTTTTTGGCGGAAGTGTATACCGAGCTTGAAGCTGAAGACGAAGCGCTCGCCATTTTGATGGACATCAGCGAAGACGATCCGCAATTCGTCCGGGCGTGCCTGCTTGCGGCGGACCTGTATGAAATGCAAGGGCTGACCGAAGTCAGCGAACGGAAGCTAAAACAAGCGTACGAGAAAGCGCCGGATGAACCAGTCGTGCAATTCGCCTTAGCGGAGTTGTACTTTTCGCTCGGCGAGTACGCCAAAAGCGTGCCGCTTTATGAACAAGTGAGGAAAACGAACCGGGAGATCGCCGGCGTTTTGGTCGCTGAACGGCTCGCCGAGTCGCTCAGCCGCATCGGGGAGTTTGAGGCGGCGCTTCCGCACTATGAGGAGGCGCTTAACGAAAAAACGGACAGCCGGACGCTGTTCGCCTATGGGTTCACCGCCTTGCAGGCCGGCTATACGCAAACGGCCATTGACAAGCTTGGCGCCTTAAAAGAGCTTGATCCTGACTATGCTCCGCTTTACTTATATTTGGCCAAAGCGTATGAACAGGAAGGACAGCTTCAAAAAAGCTACGAAACGGTGCGGGAAGGCATCAGCATCGATGAATGGAACAAAGAGCTCCGCCTGTATGCCGGCAAGCTCGCGCTGAAACTGAACAAACCGGCCGAAGCGGAAGAGCAATTGCAAAAGGCGCTTGAAATCGACAATGGCTATGTCGAGGCGCTGACGGTGTTATCGGCGCTTTGGCTTCATGAGCAACGCTATGAGGACGTCGTGTCGCTCCTCGAGCGGGCGATGGCCGACGGCGAGTATGATCCGCAGTTTGAGTGGGATTTAGGGCGCGCCAAACACCGGTTGGAGCTGTATGATGATGCATTAAACCATTACGCCGAGGCATATAATTTCTTTAAGCATAACGTCGATTTTCTCGAAGAGTACGGATATTTTCTCATCGAAGAAGGAAATCGGGCCGCAGCGAGAGAAATATTTCAACAAATTGTTGCTCTCGACCCAAGCCATACGGAAGCGGCCGAGATGCTGCTTGAGCTCGAGGAGTAGGGGAGAAGCGGTGATCGAACCTCTTTCTTGGAAACCGATCGAGGGGGAAGCGCACAATGACGCACGTATCCGTCAATGAAAAAAAAGAATTCATCCGTTGGTTTTTAAGCCACTATCAGTTGAAACGGCGCGAATGCGTCTGGATTTTAAACTATTTGATGAGCCACGACCAATTGATGCAAAAGGTGCACTTTGTCGAGAACGCCCAATATTGCCCGCGCGGCATCGTGATGTCGACCCATTGCGTGGATGACGTGCCGTTTCGCTTCTACAAAGGGAATGTGATGACAACCGATGCGGAGAAATCATTCCATGATATCCGCCTGAACCGCGACGAAGATATTTACATTCAGCTTAATTTTCGCGCTTCTTTTCATTCGCCGCAATATGTCGCCGTGCTTGAGGAAAATCCGTACGCGCCCAAACAGGCGCAAGTGAGCGAAAACGACCAGCGCCTTGCCGAGCAATTTTTGGAGCGGTCCATTTACGAGTTTCAGCGCGGACGGCTCATGAAACTGATTGACGAGGCGCTCGACCGCCATGATGAAGAGGCGTTCCGCCGCCTTACGGATGAATTGAACAACTTGTAACACCTTGCCGCCGGCAAGGTTTTTCTTTTGCCGAAAAATATGGTATGGTGATAAGGAACGAACTTTATGGCAAAGGGGAGTAACGATGAAATGGACAAGCGGGGACGTCGCCATCTACGAAAAAGAGCGCGACTACATTGATACGGCACTCATTCCGCTTTTGCCGGTGGCCATCGGCCAAGGAGCGAGGCGGCTCGCCTCGGGCGGGGAGCTCGTCGGGCTTGTGGCCGCCGAGGCTGAGCGGCAGCTGAGAGGCCGTGTGTTTTTGCTGCCGGCGTTTGTGTATTTTGCCGATGAGCCGCGGCCATCGCTGGCAGAGCGGCTGGCGGGCTGGACAAGCCGGCTTGGACAGGAGGGGATGAAGCATGTGTTTTACGTGACGTGTGACCCGGCGTGGCAAGAGGAAGCGGCGGAGGCCGGCCGCGTTTGGCTCGTTCCGGACGTTCCGCTCGAGAGCATGGAGGAATCGTACAGGCACGAACTCGTCAAGGAGCAGGCGGCCGAGCTGATCCGCTTTTTCGTCAGCTGCTGGACAAAAAGGTAAGCTGGGCAAAGTCCGACGTTTTGCCGCCTGCGATATTGACCTTGTCCAGCAATTGAGCTATCATTAGAATGTCCTAGTTTTCCGTATGTGTTATACATACAATCGTCCGGTGTGGACTTGACTTTGCATAGAGGGGGGAAGACGATGAGCGACAACAAACATCGCGTAACGAGACGTCAATTTTTAAACTACACGCTGACTGGCGTCGGCGGCTTTATGGCAGCAGGGATGCTCATGCCGATGCTCCGCTTCGCCTTTGACCCGATCTTGAGAGAGACGGCAGGCACGGATATGGTCGCGGTAGCGGACGTCAAAGAGATCACGACCGAACCGAAGCGCTTCGACTTTAAAGTGAAGGTGAAAGACGCTTGGTACGAGTCGGAAGAGCCGAGATCAGCCTGGGTGTACAAGGATGAAAAAGGGGACATTATCGCCCTGTCGCCGATTTGCAAACACCTTGGCTGTACGGTTGACTGGAATACGGACAAGAACAATCCGAATCATTTCTTCTGTCCGTGCCACTACGGGCTTTATACGAAAGACGGCACGAACGTTCCGGGGACGCCGCCGCAAGCGCCGCTTGACCGCTACGAGTACAAAGTGAAAGACGGAAAGCTGTATTTAGGCAAGGCGAAACCACGAGGGGAGGCGTAATGCGTGTTAAACAAGCTGTATGATTGGGTTGATGAGCGCTTGGATATTACGCCTTTATGGCGGGATATCGCCGACCACGAAGTTCCCGAACACGTCAACCCGGCCCACCATTTTTCCGCCTTTGTCTATTGTTTCGGCGGACTGACGTTTTTTGTCACGGTCATTCAAATTTTGTCGGGCATGTTTTTGACGATGTACTACGTCCCGGATATTAAAAACGCATGGGAATCGGTGTATTACTTGCAAAACGAAGTAGCGTTCGGCCAGATCGTGCGCGGCATGCACCACTGGGGGGCGAGCCTTGTCATCGTCATGATGTTCTTACATACGCTGCGCGTCTTTTTCCAAGGGGCGTATAAAAAGCCGCGCGAGATGAACTGGATCGTCGGCGTATTGATCTTCATGGTCATGATGGGGCTTGGCTTTACCGGTTACTTGTTGCCATGGGATATGAAAGCGCTGTTCGCGACGAAAGTCGGTTTGCAAATCGCGGAGGCGACGCCGCTTATCGGTCCGGCGATCAAAACGCTGTTGGCTGGAGATCCGGAAATTGTCGGCGCGCAAACGTTGACGCGCTTCTTTGCCATTCACGTCTTCTTCTTGCCGGCCGCTTTGCTCGGCTTAATGGCAGCGCACTTTTTGATGATTCGTAGACAAGGCATTTCCGGTCCGCTATGATCGGTCGGCCCGCGTTTCGAGGCGATAGAAAAAAGGAGGGAATCACGCAATGCATCGCGGAAAAGGAATGAAATTTGTCGGCGATTCCCGTGTTCCCGCGGTAAGAAAACCGAATATTCCGAAGGACTATTCAGAGTACCCCGGGAAAACGGAAGTGTTTTGGCCGAACTTCCTGCTCAAGGAATGGCTTGTCGGTTCGGTCTTTCTCGTCGGTTTCTTATGCTTGACGGTCGCCCACCCGTCGCCGCTTGAGCGGATCGCTGACCCGACGGACACGACGTACGTGCCGCTGCCTGACTGGTATTTCTTGTTCTTATACCAATTGCTCAAATACTCGTATGCGTCCGGTCCGTATACGGTTATCGGTGCGATCGTCATGCCGGGGCTGGCGTTTGCCGCTTTGCTGCTGGCGCCGTTTTTGGATCGCGGTCCGGAGCGCCGTCCTTGGAAGCGCCCGGTGGCAACCGGCATGATGTTGTTGGCGCTCGCTTCTATTGTTTATTTGACGTGGGAGTCGGTCGTTACACACGACTGGAAAAAAGCAGCTGAGCAAGGGAAAATTCGCGCGGAAGTGGAAATTGATACGAACGCGGAAGGCTATAAAATCGCCCAAGCGAACACATGTACATCGTGTCACGGACAAAACTTGTCCGGCGGCGCCGGCCCGTCGCTCATCGGCACCGGCTTGACGCCGGAAGAGATCGCGAAGATCGCCAAAGAAGGGAAAGGCAGCATGCCAGGTGGCATTTTTAAAGGCACGGATGAAGAGCTGAAAAAAATGGCGGAATTCATCGCCGGCTTAAAAGCGGAATAATTCGTTCGGCACGGAAAAGCTGACTCGCGTTAGTCAGCTTTTTTCGTGCCTACATTGAACCGAGATGAGGTGCAGACGATGGCATGGCTTTATGCAATATTGGCCGCCCGGCCGGTTGTTTGGCTGCTGTTGTTCGTGAATGCCGCCGGCACCGTTTACGGCTATTATTGGTACCGCTATCAACTTGCGGAGACGCCGCCCGTCTTTTTGCCGTTTGTTCCCGACAGCCCGACGGCGAGCCTTTTTTTTGTGCTCGTCCTCGCCGCTTGGCTGCTGGGCCGATCCTCGCCGCTGTTTGAGGCGCTCGCGTTGGTGACGCTTGTCAAATACGGGATTTGGGCCGTCGTCATGAACGTGCTCGTTTGGCGCGTCACGGGGACGCTCGATTGGGCTGGCTGGATGCTCGTTGTGTCGCACGGGGCGATGGCGGTCGAAGGCGCACTGTACGCTTCGTTTTATCGATTTCGCTCCGTCCATCTCGCCTTGGCGGCGGTTTGGACGCTGCATAACGATGTCATCGATTACGTGTTTGGCATGATGCCTCGTTACCATATGTTGGAACGACACGCCGATCAAATTGGCTATTTTACCTTTTGGTTGAGCATGGCTTCCATTGCCGCTGCGTATTGGCTTGGCATCCGCGTGCGGCGGCAGCCGCTTTTGCCAGGCGGCCGCATCGATTTCCGTCCGAAAGCGGAATAGAAAATTCAGCCGCGTCTTGATGGCGGTTCCTTGGTCTACTCTTGTCCACTCCTTCATACATTGTAGTAATGAATGAGGGAGGGACGATGATGAAACGAATCGGGCTGGCCATGTTGTTATCGTTCATCTTTTTATGGCCAGCGCTCGTTGGCGCGGCCGGACGACCAAGCGGTTGGGAGCAGCTGGACGATATTTCCGACGAGGCGCTGCAGTTAGGGAAAAACGAGCGTTTTGCCGAAGCAAAAGAGGTGCTCCTCTATTTTTCTGAACGATTTTTTGCCCTTGAGGCGAAAAAACGGTTGAAAACGGCCGATGAGCTGCGGGCGGTGACTGTCACGCACGAACATGCCGTCAAAGCCATGACAGCGCCGATTCCAGACGAGGACAAGGTCGCTGCTCTTACACAGTTCCGCCTTGTCGTCGATGCTGTTCACTCCACCTATCAACCGCTCTGGTCCGAGATGGAACCCGCCGTCATGGAGGCGTTTGCCGTGATGGAACAGGCGGCGGAGCGCGGAGAGAGGAAGGCGTATGCGGCTGCCCTTCGCCGGTTTATGGATCGCTATGCCTTGATTGAGCCGAGCGTGAAAATCGATGTGCCTCCGGAAGAAGCGAAAAAGGTCGACCATGACCTCGAAGTGCTGCAAGGCGCTTCGTTTTGGCGGCTTGGCCAAAGCGAGCAGCGCGAGCAGCTTGCTGCCGCGCGCCGCAATATAGAAGCGTTGTTTGACGGGGTGAAAAAGGACGAAGCCGACCCGTCGCTCATTTGGGTCATGATTTCGACCGGTGGAATGATCGTCTTAACGTTGACGTATGTCGGCTGGCGGAAGTACAGAGGAGAAAAAGAGGCGAAGCGGGCGCGGCAGCCGGAAGAATAGGAGCCGGCTTGCTTTCAAGAGGGGGAATGGTTTCCCCCTCTTTTTTATTTTGACGGCTGCGCGGCACCTGGCAAGCCGGGCATGCCCCGAGATGTTGAGGACAGGGACTTAGTCCTTATTGCTCCAGCGGCCGCTTGTGCTCATCGAGCGTAAACCCTTCGCCGAGCACGTCGTGCACATCGGTGACCGCGACAAAGGCGTGCGGATCGACGGACATAATGACGCTTTTGAGGCGGGGCAATTCGTTTTTGGCCACGACGCAATACAGCACGTCACGGTCGCGTTTCGTATACGAGCCGCGCCCTTTGAGCACAGTGACGCCGCGCTCCATCTCTGTCAAGATCCGGTTGGCGATCTCTTCGCTTTTTTCTGAGATGATGGTCGCCCCTTTTGCCGCATAGCCGCCTTCCTGCAGAAAATCAATGACCCGGGCGGCGATAAAGACGGCGACCAACGTATACATCGCCTCGCGGTATGACAGGTAAAGAAGAAGCGACAACGTGATGACGGCGGCGTCAAAGGCAAACATCGTTTTGCCCATGCTGATGCCTTTGTATTTATGGACGAGGCGGGCGATAATGTCGACGCCGCCGGTTGTGCCGCCGTAGCGGAAAATAATGCCGAGGCCGACGCCGATAAACACGCCGGCAAACAGCGCTGCCAGCGTCATGTCGTGACGGAGCGGCATATGGATCATGTAGCGTTGGAAGATCGATAAAAAAATGGAAACCGCGACCGTGCCGATGACAGTATAAAGAAACGTCTGGCGGCCGAGCAACCTCCAACCGATCAAAAAGAGCGGAATATTGAGCGCCAGGTTGGTGATGGCCGGATCAAAACCAAACAAAAAATAAAGAAGAAGCGTAATGCCGGTGAAGCCGCCTTCCGCCAAGTTGTTTTGCATGTTGAAATGGACGAGCCCAAAGGCAAAAATGGCAGCGCCGAGCAAAATAAACAAACTGTTTTTGATCTTTAAGCCGAAAACCATATCGTCCCTCCGTCCGCAAAAATAGTCGGCGTCTTCATTATAGAGGAACTTGTCCGCCCAGGCAATGATGGCCGGAAGCGCGATGATTTGGCACAAGGCGAAAACATTTGTCAAATGCGCTGCTTTTCGTTAACATGGAAACAGGCGAGGTGATGGCCATGCAGGAGAAAACGATGAAACAGATGCAGCGTGAAGTAGACGAATACATCAGCCAGTTTAAGGAAGGCTATTTCAGCCCTCTCGCCATGCTGGCGCGGCTGACCGAAGAGCTCGGCGAACTGGCGCGAGAGGTGAACCACTACTACGGGGAAAAACCGAAAAAGGCGACCGAACAAGAAAAAACGGTGGAAGAAGAGCTGGGCGATTTGCTGTTTGTGCTCATTTGTTTTGCCAATTCGCTCGGCATTGATTTGCAGGCGGCGCACGATCGGGTGATGGACAAGTTTCGCACCCGCGACCGCGACCGCTGGACGCGGAAGGAGGAAGAATCATGACGATTCGCATCGTCATCGCGGGGCCGCGCGGCCGCATGGGCCGCGAGGCGGTGGCGCTCGTGCAAAAAACAGATCATTTCGAGCTGGCTGCGGTCATTGACCGCCGCTATGATGGCCAAAATTTGGCTGACATCGAAGGGTTTGCCGGCGTCAATGCCCCCATTTACACCGATGCCGCCCGTTGCTTTGTCGAGGTGAAGCCGGATGTGCTCATCGATTTGACGACGCCGGAAGTTGGAAAGCGGCATGCGGAGCTGGCGCTGCGTTACGGCGTTCGTCCGGTTGTCGGCACGACGGGATTCACGCCGGAAGAGATCGAGCGGCTGACCGAACTCGCTGAGGCGAACAACATCGGCGCCATCATCGCGCCCAACTTTGCCATCGGCGCGGTGCTGATGATGAAATTCGCCCGCATGGCGGCCAAATATTTCACGGATGTAGAAATTATCGAGCTGCACCATGACCAAAAACTGGATGCTCCGTCCGGAACGGCGTTGAAAACGGCGCAGCTCATCGCCGAGGTCCGTCCGTCGAAAAAGCAAGGTCATCCGGACGAAAAAGAAACGCTTGAAGGGGCGCGCGGAGCCGCGTACGACGGCATTCCGATCCACAGCGTCCGCCTGCCGGGGTTTGTCGCCCATCAAGAAGTCATTTTTGGCGGCGACGGTCAGACGTTGACGATCCGCCATGACTCGTTTCATCGGAGTTCATTTATGTCCGGGGTGAAGCTTGCCGTCGAGACGGTCATGCATTTACATACGCTTGTGTATGGGCTTGAACATATTTTAGAATAGCGCGGCTTGCGCAAACGGGGGAGAGGGAAACGTGAAAATCGCCTTGATTGCCCACGACAAGAAAAAAGCGGACATGGTCGCCTTTGCGACCGCCTATGCGCCCGTGCTGGCCAACCATGAACTGTATGCCACCGGCACGACCGGGCTGCGCATTCAGGAGGCGACCGGCCTTGCCGTCCACCGCTTCCAGTCCGGACCGTACGGGGGCGACCAAGAAATTGGGGCGATGATCGCCCGCAATGAAATGGACCTCGTCATTTTTTTCCGCGACCCGCTGACCGCCCAGCCGCACGAGCCGGACATCAGCGCGTTGATGCGCCTTTGCGACGTCTATGCCGTGCCGTTGGCGACGAACATCGGTACGGCCGAGCTGCTCATCCGTGCGTTGGAGCGCGGCGATTTGGCATGGCGCAGCATTGTGCGCGGCCGAACAAAAGGCGGGGAGGAATCGAAAACAGAAAGGTGACAGCGATGACGGAAACGTGTGATTTATTGGCGTTTGGCGCCCATCCGGATGATGTTGAAATCGGCATGGGCGGAACGATCGCCAAATACACGCGCCGCGGTTTTCGGGTGATCATTTGCGATTTGACGAAGGCGGAGCTGTCGTCCAACGGCACGGTCGACGAGCGGCAGAAAGAGGCGGCCGAGGCGGCCCGGCGGCTTGGCGTGGCGCTTCGCCTCAACCTCGGGCTGCCGGACCGCGGCCTTTTGATCGGGGAAGAGGCGATTCGCCGCATCGTGTCGGTCATCCGCCGCTACCGCCCGCGCGTCGTCTTTGCTCCGTATTGGGTCGACCGTCATCCCGACCATGGGCAATGCGCCCGCCTTGTCGAGGAGGCGGTCTTTTCTGCCGGCATCCGCCGCTACGGCGCCGGGGAGCTTGGCGACGCCCACCGCGTCCGCGCTATGTATTATTACATGATCAATGCGTTTGAACGGCCGCATTTTCTGATCGATATTAGCGAGACGGTCGGCGACAAGCTGGCGAGCCTGCGCGCGTATGAAAGCCAATTTGAAAAGCGGCCCGGTTCGGTGGACACGCCGCTGACAAACGGCTACATCGAGACGGTGGAAAGCCGCGAGCGTTGGTTTGGCCAGCAAATTGGCGCTGCCTATGCCGAAGGGTTTTTGTCCAAAACGCCGATTCATCTTTTTGATTTATTCGAGGGGGCGCGATGAAGCTGAAAATCGGGATTGTTTGTTATCCGACAGTCGGAGGCTCAGGGGTCGTTGCCACCGAGCTCGGCAAGCTGCTGGCCGAAAAGGGGCATGAGATCCATTTTATTTCCTCGAGCATGCCGTTTCGGTTGAACAAAGTATATGGAAACATTTATTACCATGAAGTGAACGTCAATCAGTATTCGGTCTTTCAGTATCCGCCGTACGATTTGGCCCTTGCCAACAAAATCGCGGCGGTGGCCAAGCGCGAACGGCTCGATGTGCTTCATGCCCATTACGCCGTCCCGCACGCCGTTTGCGCCGTGCTGGCGCGACAAATGGTCGGCGAGCTGCCGATCGTCACGACGCTGCACGGCACCGATATTACCGTCTTGGGTTATGATCCGTCGCTGTCTGACATGATCAAGTTCGGCATTGAGCAGTCCGATATCGTCACCGCGGTGTCTGACGCCCTCGTGCGGCAGACGTACGAGTTGCTCGATGTGCAAAAACCGATCTATACGGTGTACAACTTTGTCGACGAACGCGTGTACCGCCGTCGGGAGGCCGGCCATTTGCGGCGGGAATACGGCATCAGTGAACAGGAAAAGGTCGTGATCCATGTCTCCAACTTTCGGAAAGTGAAGCGCGTGCCCGATGTCGTGCGGGCGTTTGCCATCGTCCGCCGCCATATGCCGGCCAAGCTCTTGCTTGTCGGCGACGGCCCGGAAATGACCGTCGTCTGCCGGCTTGTCAAAGAGCTCGGGCTCAACGGCGATGTCCGATTTTTGGGGAAACAGGACAAACTCGAAGAGCTGTACTCGATCAGCGATGTGATGATGCTCTTGTCGGAAAAAGAAAGCTTCGGGCTCGTCCTGCTCGAAGCGATGGCGTGCGGCGTTCCGTGCATCGGCACCGCCATCGGCGGCATTCCGGAAGTGATCGAAGACGGAAAAAGCGGGTTTTTATGTCCGCTTGGCGATGTTGAAGAAGCGGCTCGGCGGACGCTTATGCTGCTGACCGACCGCCGCCTTCATCAAGAGATGGCGCGCCAGGCCGTGCAAATGGTCGAGCAAAAGTTTCGTTCGTCCGACATCGTCGGGCAATATGAACAGCTGTACATTTCGCTCGCCGCAAGGAAGGTGAAATGATGAAACCGCCGTTTCAAGAGGCGCTCGGCATCATTCAACAGCTGAAACAGCATGGCTATGACGCCTATTTCGTCGGCGGAGCGGTGCGTGATTTGCTGCTTGGACGCCCGATCGGCGATGTGGATATTGCGACAAGCGCCTTGCCGGAAGACGTTATGGCGATTTTTCCAAAGACGATCGATGTCGGCTCGAAACACGGCACGGTCGTCGTTGTCCATAAAGGAAAAGCGTATGAAGTGACAACATTTCGCACGGACGGCGACTATGAGGACTACCGCCGTCCGGAGTCGGTGACGTTTGTCCGCTCGCTTGAGGAAGACTTAAAACGGCGCGATTTTACGATGAATGCCATCGCCATGGACGAATATGGGGCTATCATTGATCCGTTTGGAGGGCGAGAGGCGATTCGCCGGCGAATCATTCGCACCGTCGGAGAGGCGGAAAAGCGGTTTCGTGAAGATGCGCTTCGCATGATGCGGGCCGTTCGCTTTGTCAGCCAGCTCGGATTTGCGCTTGCGCCGGATACGGAACAGGCGATCGTCCAAAACGCTCCGCTTTTGGCCCACATTTCAGTCGAGCGGATGACGATGGAGATGGAAAAGCTGCTCGGCGGTCCGTTTGCCGCCAGGGCGCTGCCGCTGTTGGCCGAAACCGGATTGAACGCTTACTTGCCTGGTTTGGCAGGGAAAGAGAAGCAACTGCGTCTGGCGGCGGCTTATCGTTGGCCATGGCTTGCCGCGCGCGAAGAACGGTGGGCGCTTTTGTGCCATGCGCTTGGTGTGCAGGAAAGCCGGCCGTTTTTGCGCGCGTGGAAGCTCCCGAACAAAGTGGTCGACGAAGCGGGCGCCATTTTGACGGCGTTGGCTGACATTCCACGGCCGGAAGCATGGACGAACGAACAGCTGTTTTCCGCCGGCCTTGAGCGGGCGCTCTCGGTGGAAACAGTGCGCGCCGCCTTCACCGGCGCGCCGCCTGGGCCATGGCATGAGAAACTGCGCCGCCGCTTTGCCTCCTTGCCGATCAAAACGAAAGGGGAGCTGGCGGTCAACGGAAAAGACGTGATCGAGTGGGTCGGGAAACCGGCCGGCCCGTGGGTGAAAGAGGCGCTGGACGCCATATGGCGGGCGGTCGTCAACGGAGAAGTCGAGAACGAGAAGGAGCGGATTTACGCATGGCTCATGGAGCGCAATCGGACACGCGAAAAAAACTGTTAGAGCTGTTTGCAGAAGCGAACGGCGAGTTTTTGTCGGGACAAAAAATCAGCGAACGGCTCGGCTGTTCGCGGGCGGCCGTATGGAAACACATCGAGGAGCTGCGCAAAGAAGGCTTTGAACTCGAAGCGGTGCGCCGCCTTGGCTATCGGATCGTAAGCACGCCGGATAAGGTGACGGCGAATGAAATCCAGCTCGGCCTGAAAACGGAAACGCTCGGCCATACGATCCATTTTTTCGAGGAAGTCGATTCCACGCAGCGCATCGCCGCCAAGCTGGCGTACGAAGGGGCGCCGGAGGGGACGCTGGTCGTCGCGGAAGAGCAAAAAGCCGGCCGCGGGCGCCTCGATCGGAAATGGTTTTCTCCGAAAGGAACCGGCATTTGGATGAGCCTTATTTTGCGCCCGCCCATCCCCCCGCAGCGGGCGCCGCAATTGACGCTGCTTGTGGCGGTGGCCATTAGCCAAGCCATTCAAGAAGTGACCGGGCTTGTCCCGGATATTAAATGGCCGAACGACATTTTGCTTCACGGCAAAAAAGGCGTCGGCATTTTAACCGAGCTGCAGGCCGATCCCGACCGCGTCCACTCGGTCATCGTCGGCATCGGCATTAACGTCAATCAAACAGCGGAACAATTTCCCGAGGACATTCGCGCCATCGCCACGTCGCTTGCCATTGAAAAAGGCGAACGCATCAAGCGTGCGCCGCTCATTCAAGAAATTTTGCTCCGCATCGAGCGGCTGTATAAGCAATATTTGGCGCACGGCTTCCGCCCCATCAAGCTTCTTTGGGAAGGGTATGCGGTTTCGATCGGCAAGCCGGTGACGGCAAGAACGCTGGGCGGCACGATTCGCGGCATCGCCCGCGGCATCACCGAAGACGGGCTGCTCATTCTCGAAGATGAGGAGCAAAACACCCATTATATTCACTCAGCCGATATTCAGTTGTAAAGTGTGAGTAAAATATTTGTGGGTGACATTCAGGAATGATTCCCCGACGAGGGTT
>ERZ1673811.4-NODE-4-length-148941-cov-20.742461_pt1 | contig 148941 bp, 149 predicted proteins | sample MGYA00580151_ERZ1673811 | MGnify/ENA primary metagenome ERZ1673811 (study PRJEB41219, sample SAMN04549620) | soil metagenome | isolation source: soil | place: USA: Wyoming, Fireholl Drive Yellowstone National Park | collected 2009-07-28 ...
TTATCGTATCAACGGTTTGCGACCATTGTAAAGATGTTTTGTCACGGATTCAGGGTGTAAAGAATAACGAGGGCAAAGGAGTCGGACATGAAGCCGTATTTAATCGCGTTGGATTTGGATGGAACGTTGCTCAAAGGGGATAAAACGATTTCTCCATTTACCAAAGACGTCATCCGCCGCGCCATCGACGCCGGCCATTTTGTTGTCATCGCCACCGGCCGCCCGTACCGGGCAAGCTCCATGTACTACGAAGAACTTGGCCTTGCAACGCCGATCGTCAATTTCAACGGCGCGTTTGTCCACCATCCGCGCCAGCCGTCGTGGGGCATGCACCATTACCCGTTGCCGCTTGCGATCGTCAAAGACATTGTTGAAATCAGCGAATCCTATGGAATCAAGAATATGATGGCCGAAGTGTTAGACGATGTCTATTTCCACCAACATGACGAGGTGTTGCTTGACATCGTCCGCCTTGGCAACCCGACCGTGGAAATCGGTGATTTGCGCCGCTCGCTCGGCAAAGATCCGACGAGCGTGCTCGTGTACACGGACGATGATCATATCGAGCGGATTCAATCACACTTAGCGAATGTGTACGCCAACGTCATCCACCAACGGCGCTGGAGCGAACCGTGGCATGTCATTGAAATCATCCGCCATGGCGTCCATAAGGCTGCAGGCTTAAAACAAGTCGCCGACTATTTCGGCATCCCAAGGGAGCGCGTCATTGCTTTTGGCGATGAAGACAACGACCTCGAGATGATCGACTGGGCCGGCCTCGGTGTTGCGATGGGCAACGCCATCGAACCGTTGAAAACCATTGCCGACGATGTGGCAAAAACCAATGAAGAAGACGGCGTCGGTGCATATTTGCAGGATTTGCTTCGTTTGTAGTTTCCATCGCGGCGGCTTCCGAGCCGCCTTTTTTGGCGCCGTCCATTAAGATGGATGAAAAAGCGCGTTTCTCCAAAATGTTCATGAACAGAAAAAAGAACTGTTTCGATGCTGCTCCGTTGGCGAACGCTTTGCTGGAGCGTTTTCCGCGTTCCATCACCAGCCTTATCTGCTTCCTACAATCTAAACGCTGGCTGATGCTTCTCTTTTCACCTTGCTCCAACCGCCTTGCCGCTTTGTAGAGCGACTTGTGTTGTAACGAATTTCCTTACTACTGTTCCCCCCGTGCGGTTACACTATACGTGACGCAACGCGCGTCTTCATATTTTAAAGGGGGAATCCGTCATGGGCAAACGAAACAAATCGAAGCGTTTCGTCCAACAAAGCGTCGATGCGGTTGAACGGCATGACAAGCGAATCCCTTATCATTTAACGTACGCCGAGGCGGAAGCGCGCAAAGCGGAAAAAGCGATGGAAACGTCGCTTGGAGGAGCGTAGCGATGGGCAACCGCCTGTTCCAAGAGGCGCGCAAAGCGGTCGCGCAGGCCAAACAAGCGGCTAACGGCGAAATCGACATGAACGTCGACCGCGCCATTGCCATCGCCAAAAACGCCTTGTCATCTGCCTATGCGCATTCCAACACGGCGGAAAAAGCGCAGTTGCGTCAATTTCAAGCCGAGCTTGATGAGCTCACTCAATAACCGCTGCGGGCTTCCCGCAGCTCTTTTTTTCGCCCGCTCCCGATTTTCCGTTGTATTCCGAGCTAAAAACCGCTACACTAAGAGAAGATAATGAATCGCTGTTCACCGGCCAAAATCGTCCGTTCATTCGATGCAGCTATACTATATTCATTTTTGTTCACAAAAAGGGGGACGAACCATGCCCATTCAAATCATCACCGACAGCGGAGCCGATTTGCCGCAATCGTACATCCGCGAGCATCAAATCGCCTTTTTGCCGCTTGTCGTCCATTGGAACGGCCAAGACTACGAAGATGGGGTGACGATCGAGCCGAAACAAGTGTATGACGCCATGCGCCAAGGGCATACGGTGAAAACGGCACAGCCAAGCCCACTGGCGATGAAGGAGCTGTTTTTGCCGTACGCCAAAGAAAATCGGCCATGCGTGTACATCGCCTTTTCCTCGAAATTATCCGGTACATACCAGACCGCCATGGCCGTCCGCAGCGAACTGCTTGACGAATACCCTGAGTTTCGCCTGACGATCATCGACTCGAAATGCGCCTCGCTCGGCCAAGGGCTTGCCGTCATGAAAGCGGTCGAGCTGGCGAAACAAAACACACCGTACAACTTGCTTTGTGAAACGATCGAGGCGTATTGCCGCCATATGGAACACATTTTCACCGTTGACAACTTGGACTACCTCGCGCGCGGCGGCCGCATCAGCAAAACCGCCGCGGCGTTCGGAGGTTTGCTCAACATCAAACCGCTTCTCCATGTCGAAGACGGGGCGCTGATTCCAATCGAAAAATGGCGCGGGCGAAAAAAAGTGTTAAAGCGCATGGTCGAGTTGATGGGCGAACGCGGCAACGATCTTCAAAAACAAACGATTGGCATCAGCCATGCCGATGACGAAGAAACCGCCTTGGAGCTGAAACAAATGATCGAAGAAACGCACGGCTGCACGCGCTTTTTCCTCTCCGACATCGGCAGCGCCATCGGCGCACACGCCGGACCGGGGACGATTGCCCTCTTTTTTCTGAACAAATATATTGAGATCTGACGCCTTTCCCGCCGGACAAAACACGGGCGCCTGCACAACACAGGCGCCTGTCCTCATCACCGAAGTTGATCAAGAAGGTTGTAGTAGTAGTACGTTTTGGACCGCATCCGGCCATCCGAGAAAATGAGTTGCTGTTCCTCAAACCGATTCAAATAGCGCCGAACCGTCGCTTCCGGCAAACCGGTCAACGCCGCCATCATGTTCGCGGTAAAAATCGGGTGCTGGAACATGACATTGACAACGGTTCGAATATTATGGCTGTTCACAAGCGCACTTGCCTTTTCCAAATCCTCTTCATACAAATCGTTTACTTTTTGAATCAAGCGAACATTTTGTTTCGCTTGTAAATGGACGCATTGCAAGAAAAACTGAATCCATTGCGTCCAGTCGCCTTTGTAGCGGGTATCATTCAAATAGCGGTAATACTTGTGCTTATCCCGTTCCAGCACATCGCTGACAAAAAAGTTCGGGTAATCGATGACACCCTTACTATACAAATAGAGCGGAATCAAAATTCTTCCAATTCGACCGTTTCCGTCCAGAAACGGATGAATCGTTTCGAACTGCGCATGAATTATGGCTACTCTCACTAATTCATCATAATCATCGTTCGGTTCATGAATGTATTTCTCTAAATTTGACATATACTCATTGACAAGATGCGGCTCCGGAGGAATGTAAGCGGCTGTTTCAATCGTGCATCCTTCCGGACCGAGGAAATTTTGCACCCTTCGGAATTCCCCTGGCGACCGATGGGATCCGCGTACATCGTTTGACAACAAAATTCGATGCAACTGCTTAAACAACCGAGTCGAAATGGGGATCTCTTTCAGCGCATCCATCCCTGCCACTAATGCTTCATAATAGTTTAATGCTTCTCGCACATCGCTGTTCGCTTTTCTGCTTTGTGCTTCAGTCTCCATCACTTCATCCAATGTCACTTGTGTCCCTTCAATTTTCGTCGACTGCACCGCCTCCTTCAGCATGATCGGCCTGAGCAGAAATCGCGGATGCAGCTTTGAATGCCGCAGCATCGTTTGATACTCAACCATCGCCTTATTCGCTTCGATCAATTCGCGAAGAAAACGCATTTGATTCACGACATCTTCGCTAAGAGGAAGCTTGAAGGGGACAAACGGTTTTCGTTTCATTTTTCATTCCCCTTTACGAACATTTTAGATAAAAAATGATCGTTAAACACCTATATTTACCCTATTACAAACATTTATCTCTATTTTTGTACTTAATTATACTCTAAAGCGAACCATTTGTTAAGAAAAATTCTCCATTTATCTTTCCACAAACTACCTTCCCCTATTTCCATATAGTTCATTTCCATTTACCGCATACTAATGATGGACGATCGAAACAAAAGGAGGGGGCTGCCGATGCCAAACACAAGCGACAATGACAAAAAAGCGCGCGACAACCAAGCGAAGCGCCATGAGAAAAACATGATGCGCGAAAAAAACCGCGAAGCCGGGAAGTTCGCGTATTCGAAGAAGACGGATCATTTGTGAGCAAAATGACAAAAAAGGCGGCCGAAACACCGCCTTTTTCACATTGTTCCCCTGCATCAAGTCCCGCTTTCAGCATGGTGCTACATGCCGGCCTCTTCCGGCTAAAGGACGAAACTAACCTTCTTGCCCCTTTGATCATTGTTGTCTTTCCTCCCACCTTTTTCTATAATGAAAGTACATCACACGCCCGGGAGGTCACGTATGTCAAAAGAAAGTTCGTTCGATATCGTATCCAAAGTCGATTTGTCGGAAGTGGCAAACGCCATCAACATCGCCATGAAAGAAATCAAGACGCGCTACGACTTCAAAGGAAGCAAAAGCGACATTTCGCTCGAGAAAGACGAGCTCGTTCTCATCTCCGACGACGAGTTTAAGCTTGAGCAGCTGAAAGATGTGCTCATCGGCAAGCTCATTAAGCGCGGGGTGGCGACGAAAAACATCCAATACGGCAAAATCGAGCCGGCATCAGGCGGCACGGTGCGCCAGCGCGCCAAGCTTGTCCAAGGGATCGACAAAGAAAACGCGAAAAAAATCACCACGATCATCAAAAACACCGGCTTGAAAGTGAAAAGCCAAGTGCAAGATGACCAAATTCGCGTCAGCGGCAAAAGCAAAGACGACTTGCAAAAGGTGATCGCCGCCATTCGCGAAGCCGATTTGCCGATTGACGTGCAGTTTGTGAACTACCGCTGAAACAGGCAGAAGCGCGCTGCCTGTTTTTTCATAAATAGAAGAGTGATGTTTATAGGGGAGGAAGCAAGTGTGTCTGATTGGGGGATGATCGTTTCGTTTCTTCTCGGTTTTTCCTTCCAATGGGTAGCCAAAAAGTTAGAAAAACGGAACGCAGCCTTATACGGCCGCCTATTCGCTGCATTGATTGGAGCTGTTTGGGCATGGTGTGGTTTTGTTCAAGGCGGATTGCTGCAGTCTGTTTCGATGCTCGGCGCGTTTTGGCTCAGTTACGAAGTCATCCCGCTGCCGAAACGAAACCGCGTGCCAACATATGACATCATTGCCGAACTGCAAGCGAAAGGGGCAAAAGAAATTGTTGTTCCACGCGAAAAAAAGCGAGCGTTGCTTGACATCGGCTTCTCCGCCTTATTCATCGGCATCGCCATTCCTTATTTTTGGATTGGCTCTCCATCTCCCGTTGTGGAGCTGTTTCTCTTATACGGCTTTTTATCGATGGCGGCGGGACTTTTCAAACGCATGGCGCTTTTTCGTTCGCTCCACCTGTTTTATGACCAAAACGATCATGCGCTCTATCTCATCTCTTCCGTTGAGGCGAAGCGATATCCATTGGATCAGTGCGTTGACATCCAAGTGCATACAGCCCCCGATATTTTGCAGCTATTCCATCTGTTTCACTTGTTCTCCCCTCATGCCGACTATACGGTCAACATGGGAAAAACGTGGAAGCTGTCGTTTGACGGGGAACGAGTGTATCTCAATCCTGGATCGCTGGCATCAATGAACATCCTTCCAAAACCGTTGTCTTCGCAGAGAGAGATTCACATCCAGCCGTTTTATCATCCAAGCAATTGGAAGCGGCTGCTTGGAAAAGCGTATTTCTCCGCGGCCGTCAAAGGGGTGGGGGCTTACGCCGCCCTTCTTGCCTTGCTGGCGTATTGGAAAATCGATTCCATCACCATGATCGCCGCCATTCTCTTTTTTTGGACAATCAACCTATTCATTTCTGATCGAGTTTTGAAAATTGCTCTCGATATGAAACCGGTCACGAATCCACCTATCCAGCACATCATTCGGACCATTTGCGCACGGGCCGGCTTGCCCCATCTTGCAGTTTATACAACAGAGTCAAGCGACTACAACGGCTTTGCGGCAGGCCCTTACATCGGTCGATCGCTGATCGCCTTGACATCGGAAACGTTGAAACTTCCGCACGATGCGTTGGCAGGAGTCATCGCCCACGAAGCCGTCCATGTCAAAAAGCGGGACGTTTTAACTGCGCAGCTGTTGCAGTTTGCCTTCATCATGGTGATTTCCTCCATCATCGCCGGCGTGTACGAAGCAGCCGCCCATTGGTTGGAAACACATCGCGCCGCAACGTTTTTGATCGGTTGGACGCTCATCGTTCTATTGTATCCCGCTTTCCGTTCATGGCTTGTGCAGTGGATGGAAGTGCGCGCTGATCATCTCGGAGCGACGCTGCTTGATGGCGGCAACGACCAGATGGCCAACGCCTTAGCCATTCTTTCAAAAAATCAAGACCAAGCCATCGAGCAAGCACATAGCTACCACATCGATGCGAAGGAAAAAGACGATGAGGAGGAAGATGCATTTGCCGAGGACGGTTCTTTCACTTTCGAGAGAGAGGACTGGTTTTCACGCTTTTCCAAATTTCAACTATCCCCCCATCCGCCGATGTATTGGCGCATTCATTCGCTCCGCACGACCGAAACCGGATGGAGCACGCAAAAACTTCGATTATGGTGGCGCGACTGTTGGCGCGAATCGCTTCCTGATTTTGTGAAAGAGTGGTTGCATATATAGATGCAATGAAATCGTTTCACATATCTTTGACGGAAGACCGAACAACAACCTGGAAGCGGCGTTGTTCGGCCACCCGACAGCCGGGTGCAATGACCAGCAAAAGCGATAAATGTTAAAGTTTTAGATTGCATCTATATTATTATCTGTAGATGAGTATTTTTCATTACAGTAATTTCCATTCCCTAAGAGACAAACAGGGGACCCCTTAGGCGACATGGAGCTGTTTTTTGATCACATCAATGGGAATATCTTGCTTTGCGGCGTCATAGATGAACTCGACGACGCTGTGCCCTTTCCGAGACCGAAGAAGCTCCAGGCCGGAAGAGATGTCTTGTTGAGATTCCGCGATGCTGTATACGCAGGCTAACAGCACCACGACCCAATACCGTTTCACCGCCCGAACGTGGCGAACACGGTACCCATCGAGCTTCAGCTGGTCTTTTGCCTGCCGGAAAAAGCATTCGATCGTCCAGCGCTGGGCATAGTAACGCAAGATGTCTTCGTCACTCAGCTCCCGGTCGGTGCTCAATATGACATGGAGATGATCCGGCGTCATCGGTTGATCCGCCTTCCAAGCCAGCAGCACCACCGCGTCATCAAGACCGTTGAGCGCGCCTTCGTAGCGGTAGACACGATAGCGCTCGTTCCCCACCGTGACGAGGCGGGTGTCGTTTGGCTCGATATAGCGGGCAAACTCCTTCGCTTGGATGGCGATACCTTTCGGGTAGAGAATCCGGTTCGTCTTGAGCATGGCGATGACATGGAATCCTTGTTTCAGACAGGCTTCGATGAGCGCTTGGGACGGATACCATGAATCCACGAGCACATACACCGGCTGAGCCCGCTTCCCCTTGAGCGAGGAAAGCATCTCGATCGCCAGGTCGATTTTGCTTCTTCCCGATGTCTTGTCATACAGACGAAAGGCGAACGGAAACGCTTGCGTGAAGGTGTGCACCATCAGCCAAACAAGCGAATGCCCCCAGACCAATTGATGATCGCTGTGAGAGAAATGCCAGTCACACCCTTGAATGGCGTGCGTTGCCCGTGACGAAGGCTTCGTTTTTTGGCAAATGGTATCATCAATCGAAAGGAACAGGGGTTGATTCGTCCGTTTGGCCAGGCGTTCGATCTGGCGAAGAACCCACTCCTGAAGCTTCTCAAGCAGTTTTTCCTCGTTCCAAGGGCTTTTCGTGAAAAAGTGGCTGAGCGTGGTTCGATGATTCGGATGAAAACTCCAGTACCGGACATCCGTCAATGTCCCCGAAAATCCCTTGGTCGTCAAGGCGTCGACAAGATGAACGAGATGCTTGATGACCGGCTTCGAGAAATAAAGCGCCAATCCCAGCGTCATGAAAAACTTGTGGATTCCTTGATGATGTGCTAATCTATTCATGAGACATGAACCTCCTTGTGGGTAGTTGGTAGCACATCTATTCTAACCAAGGAATCGGGTTCATGTCTCCTTTTTTGTTTAGTTTGTAAATTTATGTTAGCAAATTTGCTCATCTACAGTTATTATGATGAAATCCGCTACTGCCGCGCCCTGCCAAGCTTGGGGCGGACAAGCTCGGCAACAGTTTATTGCCGTTTTTGGAAAGAGGGTGTCTCTTCTTTTTTCTTCCCCTCCATGCACCCCTTTCTCTAAATCGTCGGGCATCGTCCGCCCGCGAACACCTTTAAACAGGCAACCATCATCAGACGCCAACCACCCTTCCGACCAGAACACCGGCAACAATGATCACCAATGTCGCCCCGACAATCGGTTCGACAAGGCGCATCGCTTCTCCTTCCCCGCCGAGGCGGCCGATCGCGGCAGCAACCAAAGCAAGACTGATGAAGGGATCCTTAATCTGTTATCGATATTTCCGAATGATGGGCATCCAATATGTGCATCTTCACCGTGCCGCCAAGATAGTGCCGTACCGAATAAGCCAGTTCCTCTAATGCTTGATGAAGCGCCTCATGCCTCGTATCATCAATCGATTCGATGCAAAGGAAGGCGTGCTTCGTCTGTTCGGTGAGCATCGTTCGTTGGGCTTCCCGCCAATTCCAGCAGCGGCATATGGCTCCCACGTCATCTTTATACACGATTTCTCCTTCATACGGCGGGTCGTTTTCCTCGCCTCCCAACGGGATGAACGGTTCATGACCATCCGCCAGCGCCAGCCGGATGTCGCCGACAAACGTGTCGATATCCTCCCCTCCGCATGGAAGCCCGTAACGCAATGAAACAGAATTATAAATATCCACAAGCGGGTTGATCGTTCGGATGTGCTGACCGTTTTTCACTCGTTTCAGCAGCGCTTCAACCGAACAACGCGCCCCTTTTTTCGTTTTGAATCGCCGAAACGCCTCTCGCCAAACAACGATGACGGGGTTGCGGCTCAATTCTTCAAACTCCAGGAATTTCCGCGCCTCTTTCTCCGCCTCTCGCAGCATTTGTTCGTAAACGCTGGCATTCTTGATGCCGTTGTCAATCCCTTGGGCAACGACCACACCGATTTTGGCGTGGGGAAATATGGCCCAAACATCGTCTTCAACAACAAAACGTGTCATCATCCACTCCTCCATTCTCTTACGGTTTTGAAGGGCTCGCCAAGGCGGAGAATAGTCCTAACAAGATATAGCAACAGCCCGCCACCCGGTTCATCACCTTCATGCTTCCTTTCTTGGCAGCCAGCCGTTTGCGGATGCCCGCGGCCAACATGGCGTACAAGCTGTCATTTAGCAAGGCGAGAACAACAAATATCGCCCCTAAAAGCAAAAATTGACCAGCCACCAATCCAGCAGAAGGCGAGATAAATTGCGGAAAAAAGGCGAGAAAAAAGAGCGCTGTTTTTGGATTGGTCACTTCGACAAATAGAGATTCGTAAAACACTTGCGCCAATGTTTTCTCCTTGGCCTTCGTGTTCGGGATTTCCTCATCCTTGGTGGAAGCAAAAAATAACGTTTTGCCTCCCAAATAGATAAGATAAACGGCTCCTAAATATTTGATCATCGTAAAGGCAGCCGCCGATGTCATCAAAATCGCGGAAATGCCCACAGCTCCGAAGACGACGTGGACAGCGCCGCCCAATGCCACGCCAAGCACCGATACAACTCCTGCTTTCGTTCCTTGACCGATGCTTCTAGCCATAATGTACAATACCGCCGGTCCGGGGACGATGAGCAGTGCCGCGGCTGCCACTATAAACACACCGATCGTTGAAAGATCCATCCTCACATCTCACTCCTTCATTTTCTATTTCACTGCTGTTGCTTTTTCATCAGGGAAGCGATTCGCTTTTCGTTTTCAAATGGCATTTGCTCGAGTTGCTTGATGATCCGTTCTTGTCGGTATGCAGGATGATTTTGGCTTAACTTGGCTTTTCCCTCGATTCGCTTGATGATGATTTTGAAGGCTTGAATTCCTTTGTTCATGCCGGACAGCATCCCGGCATCGACCTCTGACAGCTGGTAACGGCTGCCCGGCGCTTCGTATTTTTCTACCATATCGTGTAGCGACCGCATGATTTCCCCTTCATCATGGATAAGCTCCACATTGCCATACACATGGACGACCACATAATTCCATGTCGGCACTGCTTGGTTCGTTTCATACCAGGAAGGAGAAATGTAACAATGCGGACCGTGGAAAATCGCCAAGACCGTCTGATGTTGAATGTCGTTCCATTGCGGATTAGAACGGGCAAAATGGCCGTACAAACACGCTTTCTCCCGATCGAGCAGCAGCGGCAAATGGGTAGCAAACAACTCCCTTTGATGCACAGACACCAAGGTGGCAAAACTGTTCTCCTCGATCACCTCATAGACGACAGACATATCGTTGATGGCAAAATGCTTCGGAATATACATCAGTCCTCTCCCCCATCTTTTCAATTACAGCATTCCATTCTTCACAATGTATAATATAATCAAAACTGACATAAAAAAAGTGACAATAACAAAAAAATAAACATGTCAGGAGGATGAACATGAAGACGATCATTTTTGACTTGAAGGACGGCTCGCCTAAATACAAGCAAATCTACGAAAAATTGAAATCATTGATTGAACAAGGCGACATTCAAGCCAATGAGCCGCTACCTTCCATTCGCCAACTCGCCGAATCATTGAATGTCAGCCGGAACACAACTTTAATGGCTTACGAACAGCTGGTAGCGGAAGGATATATTCGCGCGGAAAAACGAAAAGGGTATTTTGCCAATGAAGTGGAACCTCTTTTCATTCCAAAAGCCCGCATTTCTGCACGCCAATCGGCAAGGGAAGCAGCAACGTCCGTTGTTGTCGATTTTCGCGCCGATACCGTCGATGCCGATCATTTTCCCGTTAAAGCATGGAGAAGAATTTCCAATCAAGTATTGACGGCCAAAGGATGTTTCCGCTATGGGGATCCGTTTGGGGAATTATGCTTGCGCAAGCAAATCGCCATCTACCTTCTCGAATCCCGCGGGGTGATCACAGAGCCAAACGCCATCATCATCGGAAGCAGCACGCAGCAAATGCTTCTCTCCCTTGGCTATATTCTAAAAGATGAATTCAACAGCGTGATCGTCGAAGACCCTGGTTATGACGGCGCCAGAGAAGCGTTTTTGTTTCACCGCTTTCAGCTGGAAACGGTGCCTGTTTCCGAAACCGGCATCGATCTTTCACCGCTCGAGAACAGGCGATCGCGGCTCATCTATGTCACCCCTTCACATCAAAGCCCGATGGGAGTCAGCATGCCGATCCAGCAGCGGCACAGGCTCATTCAATGGGTGAACAACGTCGATGGCTATATTATCGAGGACGATTACGACAGCGAATTCCGTTACACGCAAAAGCCGTTTCCTGCTCTTGCTTCCATTGATTCCACAAAAGTCATTTATCTGGGCAATTTCTCAAAATCGTTTCTGCCTGGGATTCGCTTAAGCTACATGGTGTTGCCGCCGTCGCTTTTGTACCGTTATCAGCAGCAGTTTCGCCTTTTCGAAAGCACTGCGTCCATCCTCAGCCAATTGGCGATGGCCAAATTTATGGAGGAGGGGGAATGGGGCCGCCATATTAAACGCATGCGCCTCGTGTACAAACGAAAAATGGAGCATTTAACATCACTACTGCGAAAAGCATTTGGGGATATGATCTCCATTATTGGCGAACAGTCCGGTTTATACGTGTTAATCAAAGTTCATTCCGATTGTTCAGAAGAACAGCTACTTCAACGCGCCCTATCGTGTGGGGTAAAAGTGTATCCCACTTCGCGCTATTTTGTGAACCAACGGCCAGACCGACCCATGATCAAGCTCGGTTTTAGCGGCTTGTCGCTCGAGGATATTGAGCTTGGAGTAAAACTGCTCAAAAAAGCATGGTGTTGACGACGACTTCACGGAAAACGCCCCTCTTTTTACACAAGCTCACGGAATCCCTGTCTTGGCGTGTATTTTTGATCGGTTTCTAATGTCACGTTAATTTTAAATATTTACATTTTTTTGTTTTTTTGTATAATACACTAAAGGGGAAAGAGAATATGGGTGGAAAAAATCATAGACCATTTAATATGTGGTGCAAAATTGATATAGCTATTGAACTTTCCACCAGTATTTCTACAGAGCTTTTCTATCGACTGGAAGGACATGGTTCTCTTACTGTGGTCCCTCCTATTCCAACAAGTGACGACATACTAAAACATGCTCCGTCTCAAGTCCCAGCGAGTTGGTAATAATCCTTTCGGGTGGTCCTCAAGATTTTTCAAGACCACCCTAGCTTATTAAATGGAAAGGGTAGAAAAAAATGATTGCCGTGCAAGACGTAAACAAAATCTATCCGCCAAACCGCCAAGTATTACATGATGTCTCTCTCGAACTGGTTGAAGGGGATCGACTTATTCTTTTAGGGCCGAATGGAGCCGGAAAAACTACTTTAATAAGATGCATCATCGGGCTTACCGCACCAGACAGCGGCAGCATCTATGTAAATGGAATGGATGTTGTCCGCCATCCAGATGAAGCGCGCGAGTCGATTGCGGTTGTATTTGAAGAAGCTGACAACTCCTATTCCTATTTAACTGTTTTGGAAAATCTCATATACTTCGGCTTGCTGAACAAATGGAGTCGTGCTGAAGCAAAACGAAGAGCCGAACGAATGATGGCCGTGTTGAATCTAACCCCATACGCTGAGCGTCTTACCCAAACCCTTTCACGCGGGATGAAACAAAAACTGGCATTTGCGATCGCCTTAATGAAAGGAGCGCCGTTTTTGTTCCTTGATGAGCCGACTCTTGGCCTTGATGTGGAGTCGCAGCATCATATCCGAACCATGTTAACGGAAGAAAGCCAATGGTGGAAAGCCGTTCTCATCACCACCCACGACATTCCTTTTGCCCACGCCGTTGGAAATAAGTTTGTCTTTATCCAAGACGGAAAAATCGTTTGGAGCGGCACGAAAGAACATTTTTCAACTCCAGCCGACCTTGAAACTCATTTTTTGGCCGCTGTTCGTTCCAACCTATCCGTCTAAGGAGGTGAGTCGGTTGTTCCCCCAAATTTTGAATGTCGTATGGGCGTCCTTTTTGAAAAAAAGGGCAGAGTATCGTCGGTATTGGTTCGATTTTACCGTTGGGCTGATCATTAAATTTGTCTTTTTTCTCGGCACGCTGTACGCAAGCCCGATACAGACCGGAAAAGAAGCGACGGTCAAACTATTCGGTTTCAGCCTTTGGTACTTAAGTGCTCATTTGATCTCGAAGCTCGGCAACACGGTGATCGAAGAAGCATATCTCGGCACCGCCGAGCAAGTGCTTTCCACCAAGACTGCTCCATGGAAAATTTTGATCGGCGTAGTGATCGCTGAAATCGCGTTATCGTCCATGTGGGTGACGCTCTTTTTCGTTTGTGCGGCTTTGATGATCGGATTTTCCGAAATTCTCTCGGGAATCGGATCCATGATAACGGAGATCGTCGTATTTGGCGGCGTCAGCCTCATCGGGATGACGGGAATCGGCGTGTTGATTTTAGGGCTGTCCCTTCGCTTAAAGCAAGTGGGAGCGGTTACCGAGGTGCTGCTTTATTATTTATTGATCTTCTCAGGATTTTTTCTATCTTCGAATGTATTGCCGACAGCGTTTCATATTCTCAACTGCTTTTCTCCTCTTTCTTGGGCCGTGCAAGGAGTGAATGAAGGATGGCCCGTATTCTTTCCTGCTCTCGGGATCTCGCTATTCTGGCTGGCCATGGGCTCATTGGTCTTGAAGCAACAATGGCATTGGGCGAGAAAAAACGGAAAAATCGGAAGCTACGTATAAAAGATCGGACGTTATCCCTCACTTTTCGCACCCTTTCGGCGAAAATCGAGAGGATGTTTTCGCGACCATGCCGAATGAATCCTCCGCACTCAGGGAAAGCAAAGGAGTTTTCATAACACGGACATCTTGCGCGAAGAGAGCTCTCTTTATTCCGACGCCGGCTGCGAACATCAGTTGATCAACACGGGCAAAGAAGCGTGCCGCTATGATCAGATTATTCACTCGCCTGCTTCGAAAACATGACCCATAGTCATGTCCGCCCAAGGCGTTGCTTTTTTTTTTGCCGTCACATAGAAAGAAATCACCGCATCGACGGCGAATAAAAGAGATGACATTTCTTTGACGGAGGTGTGTGAATGAACATCGGCCAAGAATATTTGCGAGTGGTGCGCGCACGCTTTCTCGACATGAAAAAGACCGCCGAACGGGCTATGGACCCATGTTCGGAGGAACAGCTGTTCCATTGCTTTCATGAGGAAGCCAACAGCATCGCCATCATTGTCAAACATATGAGCGGAAATATGGTGTCGCGCTGGACAGACTTTTTGTCATCGGATGGGGAAAAACCGGACCGAAACCGCGATGATGAGTTTATCAACGACTTCCATACGCGCCAAGAAGTCATGGCTTGCTGGGAAAAGGGGTGGTCTGCTTTCTTTCAGACGCTGAACGAACTGCAAGAAACGGATTTGTTGCGGACGGTCACGATCCGCGGCGAACCCCATTCCGTCATCGAAGCCATTGAGCGGCAAATGTACCATTATTCGTATCATATCGGGCAAATCGTCTATATCGCGAAACAGCTGAACGCAAACAACTGGAAAACACTGACCATACCAAGAAATCGAAAAACAACATAGGCAACTCCTTACTCGAATCATCTTGCAAACGCCATCCACCCCTCAGAACCGTCAGTCGATAAAGGCGGATGGCTTTTTTTTGCAGCTTGGCGTTTCTCTACAATCATACCGATCTAAATCATGGTCATCGTCTGGAAAGTTTCACAATGCCGGCCAGCAAACAAACCATCCCTGCTCCCCACGCCAACCCCGCCTTGCCGAGAAGAAGGGAGATTTCTTCGGATGCCTGCGGATGGGTAAGATCAAAGGAAATGGCTCTAAACGCAAAGTAAGCGGCAATAGAGAGCAGCAGAAAATGAGCAAAAATCCAATAGAATGCCAAACGACGCGTCCGATTCTTCCGCCAAAGGGAAACGACCGTCATGATGGCGATCAACATCACGACGGAAAAACCGCCAATGAGTAAATCCATCACTTCCTCTTCCATCGGCAAATGTTTATGCATGTTTACAGCCCCTTTCATCAAGGTAAGGTGATATTTCTTCTATACTTCTCTTTCCATTCCTCCTCTTCCTTTTTAATATTGGCTCTTCATCACAAAATGCACTTGACAAAGAAATATGTTCATAATAAAGAAAATCAAAATAACGTTTTTCCTTTTTATACAATTTACCTCATTTGAGCAACATTACTTTCTTTTTTCACATATAAAGCAGCCGCCATGTTTCATATCCTAACCTACAATATTGTTCTGCAACAAAGAAACAAGTCATCAAGACTTTGTGAAAACTTTCTCATCAAAATATGACAATTTTTTGAACAAACTTGCCGAACATTCGGAGAAAATGGACGAAATCTTGGCACATTTCCCCTATAAAATCTCTTTAGGCGCTGGCGAAACACATTTATTTCTTCTCAACCGCTTATTCGCCAATCCTAAAGAAGACGGCGGCCGTATTGCTTTTCAAACTCAGAAACTTGCTTGCTTGAAAAGTTCTTTCACTTTACCACCGGTCCCTTTTCCCCGTCACTATTGCTTGGCACGATTTTTGCGTTTCATAGCAGGTGAAACAAAAAACTTTATAAAGGAGATGGTGAGAATGAAAGCCGCCGTTGTTCACAAATTCAAACAAAAACTTCAAATTGAAGAAGTGGAGAAACCAAAACTAGGGTATGGCGAAGTGCTTGTGAAAATTGAAGCTTGTGGCGTCTGCCATACCGATTTGCATGCGGCCCATGGAGATTGGCCAGTAAAACCGAAACTTCCGCTTATTCCTGGTCATGAAGGAGTAGGAATCGTTGTTGAGGTCGGCGAGGGAGTGAAATCAATCAAAATTGGCGATCGTGTTGGCATTCCATGGTTATACTCGGCATGCGGTGAATGTGAATATTGTTTAAGCGGTCAAGAAACACTTTGTCCACATCAATTAAATGGTGGGTACTCTGTCGATGGCAGTTATGCAGAATATTGCAAAGCCCCGGCCGATTATGTCGCACGAATTCCTAAAAATCTCGATCCTGTACAAGTTGCTCCTATTCTTTGTGCTGGAGTCACAACGTATAAAGCATTAAAAGTTTCAAATGCCAAGCCTGGTGAATGGGTCGCTATTTATGGAATCGGGGGATTGGGCCATATTGCTCTTCAATATGCCAAAGCAATGGGATTAAATGTCGTTGCTGTTGATATCAGTGATGAAAAGGCAGAGCTTGCAGCAAAGTTAGGAGCTGATATTACAATCAATGGCCTGCGTGAAGACCCCGTAGCAACAATTCATGAAAAAGTTGGCGGAGTGCATGCAGCTATTAGCGTTGCTGTAACGAAAAAAGCTTTCGAACAAGCCTATCAATCCGTTCGACGCGGTGGTTGCCTTGTCATCGTTGGACTGCCTCACGATGAACTACCGATCCCTATTTTTGACACTGTATTAAATGGCGTTACAATAAAAGGTTCGATCGTCGGTACACGAAAAGATATGCAAGAAGCTTTAGATTTCGCCGCACGCGGAAAAGTTCGCCCCATTGTGGAAGCGGTACCATTAGAAAAAATTAACGAAGTATTTGAACGAATGGAAAAAGGCCAAATCAATGGCCGCATTGTTTTAACAATGTAACACAAAGCGGCAGAAGAACAATCCTAAATTTTCTAGGGGAACGGAGAAAAATGGCGATTTTTTCAGCATTTCCTGTTTTTAGTTTAGGCACAGATCGATATCATAAAGTTTCTCATTTTGAGAAATCAACCGGTTCAACCACCAGTGCCTAATAAATCCACCTGCTTTCTAGTATTACGAAAAGTGCTATCCGATTATGTCAAACTCTTAGGGGAAGATTCCCCTTCCCCTAAGAGCATATCTGAAGGAAAATAGCTTAATTTAAACATCTTTATTACACAAGGAGGATGCAAATGATTTACAGCAAACCAGGCGAAAGAGACGCAAAAGTTCAATTCAAAGCAAGATACGATAACTATATTAACGGAGAATGGGTGCCGCCTATTTCAGGCCAATATTTCAAAAATATCACGCCCATAACAGGAGAAGTATTTTGTGAAGCAGCACGCTCGCAGGCTGAGGATATTGAACTGGCATTAGATGCCGCGCACGCAGCAAAAGAAGCTTGGGGAAAAACATCCCCGGCTGACAGAGCGTTGATTTTAAATAAAATCGCTGATCGCATGGAAGAAAACTTGGAAATGTTAGCGGTTGCCGAAACATGGGATAACGGCAAACCGATCCGTGAAACGTTAAACGCCGACCTACCCCTAGCCATCGATCATTTTCGTTATTTCGCTGGAGCCATACGCTCCCAAGAAGGAACAATCAGCCAAATTGATGACGATACGATCGCGTACCATTTTTATGAACCACTCGGCGTTGTCGGGCAAATTATCCCATGGAATTTTCCATTATTGATGGCAGCATGGAAAATTGCTCCTGCGCTTGCTGCCGGAAACTGCATTGTGCTAAAACCAGCTGAACAAACTCCGGCATCGATTATGGTGCTTATGGAGCTGATTGGCGATCTGTTGCCTCCTGGAGTGCTCAACGTTGTCAATGGGTTCGGATTAGAAGCTGGCAAACCATTAGCTTCTAGTTCACGTATCGCCAAAATCGCGTTTACCGGTGAAACAACGACAGGGCGGCTGATTATGCAATACGCTTCACAAAATATTATTCCTGTTACACTGGAATTGGGAGGCAAATCCCCAAACATCTTCTTTCCTGATGTAATGGAAAAAGACGATGACTTTTTAGATAAAGCGATTGAAGGATTTGTCATGTTCGCTTTAAACCAAGGCGAGGTTTGTACGTGCCCTTCTCGTGCTCTCATCCATGAGTCCATTTATGACGAATTTATGGAGCGCGCTCTTGAACGCGTGAAAAAGATTCGAACAGGAAATCCGCTTGATACAAGCACAATGATGGGAGCGCAAGCTTCAGCAGAACAAATGGAAAAAATTCTTGCATACATTGATATTGGAAAACAAGAGGGCGCCGAATGCCTAATCGGCGGCGAAAAAAACATAATCCCTGGATTCGAAAACGGGTATTATATCAAGCCAACCGTATTTAAAGGACATAATAAAATGCGCATTTTCCAAGAAGAAATTTTCGGTCCAGTAGTCTCAGTAACAACGTTTAAAGATGAACAGGAGGCTTTGGAGATTGCTAATGATACGTTGTACGGCCTTGGCGCCGGGGTATGGACGAGAAACATCAACTTGGCTTATCGTTTCGGAAGAGGCATTCAGGCAGGAAGAGTTTGGACAAATTGCTATCATGCTTATCCGGCCCATGCTGCTTTTGGAGGATATAAACAATCTGGGATCGGTCGTGAAACCCATCATATGATGTTAGCGCACTATCAACAAACGAAAAATTTACTCGTTAGCTACAATCCAAAACCATTAGGATTTTTCTGATCAATCAAGCAACAAAAAGCTGATCCGAAAGCCATTTACGCTTTTGGATCAGCTCCTTTTTCTTTTAATAAATATCTTAATGTTCGTACGGTGATATTTAACCGTTCTGCTGCTTCTTTACGATTTCCTAACGTTTCTTTTAACATTTTCAGTACAAAAGATCGGCCGATTTTCGTTTCTAGTTCTTTCACTGAAGATAATACATGTTCAAGATCTAACCGATCACTGTTTCTCCATAGTGCTAGCACACCATTCATCCATTCTTGCAAATAGGCTTCTAAGTCTTCTACTCCATCTTTTGGACTTCGCACGCTATTTGATACTTGCCCTAAATGCAACGGAATCTTAAGCTTCTCCGGCAAATAGTCAAGGGTGATCACCTCTGTTTCTCCTTCCGCTAAAGTTACCGCCCTTTTAACAACATTAAACAATTCTCTCACATTCCCCGGCCAATGATACTGTTTCATCTGGGAAATACAGTCCTCTGAAAACGATAGAGGTGTATTTAGTTTTTTTAAAAAATAATCAATCAAAATTGGAAGATCTTCGAGCCGTTCTCGAAGCGGAGGAATGGTAAGTTTCACAACATCTAATCTGTATAATAAATCCTCTCTAAACGTCTTCTCCTCGACTGCTTTTGCCAGATTGACATGCGAAGCAGCAATAATGCGTGTATTCGTTTTGCGGATCGTTTCACCCCCGACGCGAATATACTCCCCTGTTTCCAGCACTCTTAACAGTTTTACTTGCGTTGCAAGAGACGCTTCTCCAATTTCATCTAAAAATAACGTGCCACGGTTAGCAATTTCAAAAATCCCCTTTTTTTCTTTTACCGCTCCTGTGAACGCCCCTTTTTCATGTCCGAACAATTCGCTTTCTAACAGTGTTTCCGAAACAGCGCCACAATTCACCCCAATAAAAGGCTGATCATAGCGCATGCTCGCGTTGTGGATAAAATGAGCGAGCACTTCTTTTCCAGTCCCAGTCTCTCCTTCAATCAACACATTCACATTTTTTTTCGCAATTTTATAAGCTAATTTAAGCAAATCATTCATCTGTTTATTTGTTCCAACGATGAAACCGAGCGTCTCAGCCAACTTATACATATCATCTTGGGATGAAAGAGGACTATCACTTAATAATTCATCGATTAATCGTTCTAACTGTTCAATATCGTCAAACGGTTTTTCAATATAGTCGTTTGCCCCATGTTTAATCGCTTCAACTGCTGTCTTTATTGTGCTATAGCCTGTCATTACAACCGCTTTGCAAGAAGGATATGAGCGTTTTAACTGTTTTAATAAATTTAAACCGTTTGCATCTGGAAGTTTCACATCGATGAAAGCAAGATCAAACTTGTATTGTTGAATCAACTGAAAAAAATCTTTCCCGCTAAATCCAAGCTTGACCTTGTTCCCTTTCCCTTCTAATAAATGTTGAAAAAACGTTCCTACTTCCCTTTCGTCATCAATAACTAAAATATTCCCCACTCATCTCCCCCCTTATTTCTTTTTTGGAAGTTTTAATATAAACTCACTTCCTTTACCAAGTTCGCTGACCACCTCAATCGTTCCACCGTGCGCCTCAGCAATCCCTAAACTAACAGACAGCCCAAGCCCGGTTCCCTTACCTGGCCTCTTCGTTGTAAAAAATGGATTAAAAATTTCCTGCAAATGTTGTTCTTCTATTCCTTTTCCGTTGTCACGGATCGATAGAACAACCCAATGTTCTCCGGCTTCAACGATCGACTTTGTTTCTATGACAATGATTTTCTCTGGAATATCCATCTCTTCAAGCGCATCTTTAGCGTTTATTAATAAATTTAAAATAACTTGGCTTATCTGTTGAAGGTTTCCTTCAATCAATTCAATGGAAGCGTCTAATCTTTTTTGAATACTAATATTTTGTTTGCAAATTTGATCACCAATTAACCCTAATACTTGTTCAACGGCATCATTTATAGAACAATCTTCAAACCTATATTCATCTTGTCTTGAAAATGTCAATAAATTTTGAATAATGGTTTTGCAGCGTTTCCCGCATGAATAAATATCAAATAGCAATTTATATATACGATCATCTTTTGAAAAAGACCTCAACAACAGCTGGGCATTGCCAAGAATGGCGGTGAGAGGGTTATTCAATTCGTGCGCAATTCCAGCAGCCATTTCCCCAATTGCAGCTAACTTTCCTGATTGAACAAGTTGGGCTTCAATCTGCAATTTTTCAGTAATGTCATTCAGATACATAATCACAGCGTACATATTTTGTTTTTCATTCAAGACGGGATAAGAACGCAATTCGCATACCCTCTGCTGGATATGAATACGCCGATGAACAGATTTTTTTGTTTCTAAAATTTCCACGATCGGGCTTTCCTTTGGATTAATTGATAACAATTTACATATATCTTTTTTATACAAGTCAACTTGAAAAAACTCGTTAGCTGCATCATTATACCGTAAAATATTCCCTTCTAGGTCGACGAGGAATATCATTTCTGAAACAGCTCGGAATGTCTCTTCCCATTCTTTTTTACTGGTAAGTACCTCATTATAAAGACGGACATTTTCAATACAAACCGCCAGTTGGTCGCAAAATTGCTGAAAAAAGGACAGATCATCTTCATCATACACCACTTTTTCCTTGCTTCCTATACTCAGTACCCCGATCACCTTTCCTTTGCTAATAAGTGGAATCAATAATACACTGCGAACTCCTAAGGCGTTATATACAGCTGCTTCAACATACAAATCTTCGTCTTCTTCTATTTGATAAAAAATTTTTTCGAGCGATTGTACGACTTTCCAATAGAGCGACCTCTCTTTTGGTAAAACAAAACCAATAGGAAAATACAAAGAGTGAGCGGGATATACATTTGTTAACACTAATTTATGATTTTCACATAACGATAAGCTGATTCGTTCCACTGGAAAAATTGTTTTCAATTTATCCATACTATTTTTCATCATTTCATCCATTGATATATCAATATTGAAGCTTTTTGTAATATCATTAATAATCTCCAACTGCATATTTTTCTTTTTTAACTCTGTGACCATCTTTTTTAATTCTGTGTAATAACTTTTTTTCGAAGATTGAACTCCTGTTAAAAGGCTAATGAGTTGTTGCCGGTCATTCATTTTGTTTACCACGCCTTTCTGAATATTTCCTCAATTTCTTCTACAGTGATATCACGAGGGTTGGTGATCATACATGCGTCATGAAAGGCGACCAAACTCATTTTCCGTATTTCTTCTTGTTTCACTCCTATATCAGATAATCGCTGCGGCACCCCAATATCCTCTGCCAATTGTTTTACATACTCAATCGCCTTTCTTCCCGCTTCCATATAGGACATGCCGCGCGTATCAATTCCGAGAAAATAAGCAATATCAGCAAATTTTTTCGGATTCGCCAACAGATTGAACTCCATCACATGCGGAAGCAATATAGAGTTTATATCCCCATGAAGAAGAGGATACCTTCCCCCGACAGCATGGGACATGGCATGAACAGCGCCTAAAATCGCGTTGGAAAAAGCCAATCCTGCCTGTAAACTCGCCATTGCCATATTTGCTTTTGCCTCTTGGTTGATTTTAGAGGCGACAGAAGGGCGTAAATATTTTCCTACTAAAGCAATAGCGTTTTGAGCTTGAACATCTGTAAGTGGTGTAGCTGCTAAGCTTACATAAGCCTCAATGCCATGCGTTAAAACATCTAATCCTGTTGAGGCTGTCAAATGAGCGCTTTTTGTCGATAATGTTTCTGGATCAATGATTGCAATATCAGGAATAAGAGATCGGGAAATGATCGTCATCTTTTTTTTCTCTTTTGTATCAACAATAACAGAAAATTGAGACACTTCCGATCCCGATCCTGCTGTTGTTGGAACCATCACTTGAGGAGGAAGGGGAAATTGAATTTTATCCACTCCCTCATATTCATGAATTTGTCCACCGTTTGTAGCAAGAATGGCGACAGCCTTTGCGGCATCAATAGAACTTCCTCCACCGATTCCAATGATGGAATCGCATTCATTTTCAAGATATGCTTCACAACCTTTTGTTACTTCTTCATCCTTTGGATTTATTGTTACATCACAAAATGTCGCGTATTTTAATCCTGCCTGTCTGCAACTCTTAATGACAACATCGAGCCAACCGGCTTCCGCAACACCTGGATCGCTGACAATCAACACATTTGTCGCACCAAGCCTTAGACAACTTTCCCCTACTTGATGAATGGAACCGTTGCCAAAAATCACTTCGGGCATCACGAACTTATGAATGTTCATCCTCGTGCCCCCTTATTGGCCATCTTCTTTTTATTGCTCAACAACTTTATGTTTTAAGCACTCATTCGACATCCGGATGAAAAATCCTCCTGATTTTCTGCACGAGAAGGAGAAATGGGAGATCAAGACGAAAATCCCTCTATGATTAATGACACACTTGGCAAACATGGTGAGCACTGCCTGCAAACAAAAATCCTGACACTGTCCGACCTTTATAGGACGCAACACCCCGGATATGTTCGTTCTTCTCAATGTCGTTCCAATACAATCTCGTCTACATTCACCGACACATCATTTTAGTACATCGCAACGGCTTTCTCACTTTTACCGTTACCGCACCACCTGTAAGCACACCATTATTCATATCATATCAGACAAATCGTCTATATTATCAAACATCTGAACGCCGATCGCTGGGAGACACTGACCATCCCGAAAAAAAGAAGCCGCTCAGCCCTTCTGCCAAAAAAGCGAGCGCCAGTCCTCATGAATGAAGACGGCGCTCGCTTCGTTGGTAAAGGGGGCATCGCTTGTTCACTTTTGCTGCATCTTAAACTGCAAAAACAGTTCGTTGTAGTAGGCGAGCATGTGTTTTCCTAAGTTTTCGTACACTTCGAGATGCCCTGCTGAATCCAAATCGGGGTAGAAGCGGCGATCGCCCGCGATGTCTTTTGGCAAATAGCGAAGCGCCTTTTTGTTCGGCGTCGAGTAGCCGACGTACTCGGCGTTTTGCGCCGCGTGTTTCGGGTCGAGCATAAAGTTGATGAACGCGTGCGCTCCTTCGATGTTTTTCGCTGTTTTCGGGATGACCATGTTGTCAAACCATAAGTTGGAGCCTTCTTTCGGCACGACATAGTCGAGCTTGTCGTTTTCCGCGATGATTTCGGCCGCATCGCCCGACCAGACGACGCCGATGGCTGCTTCTTCATTGGCAAGCAGCAGCTTGATTTCATCGCCGACAATCGCCTTCACGTTCGGCATGAGCCGATCGAGCTTCCGCTTGGCTTCTTGCAAGTGGGCTTTGTTCGTGTCATTGAGCGAATAGCCGAGGCTGTTTAGCGCCATCCCCATCACTTCGCGCGCCCCGTCGACAAGCAAAATTTGATTGCGCAAGCTTGGATCCCATAAGTCGTTCCAGCTTGTGATGGTCTTGCCGCCAAGCATCTCGCGGTTGTAGACGATGCCGACCGTCCCCCAAAAATACGGCACGGAATACCGGTTGTGCGGATCAAACGGCAAGTTGAGAAACCGCGGTTCGATATATTGCAAATTGGGAAGCTTTCGGTGATCAAGCGGCAGAAGCAGCTTTTCTTCGATCATTTTGCTGATGGCGTAATCGGATGGAACGGCGACGTCAAACGTTGCCCCGCCTTGGGCGATTTTCGCCATCATCGCCTCATTGGAATCAAACGTTTGGTAAATCACTTTCCACCCTGTCTCTTTTTCAAATTCGCGAATGAGCGCGGGGTCAATGTAATCGCCCCAGTTGTAGACCGTCACCGTTTTGCCTCCGCCGTACCCTTCCGCTTCGTTCAGCCGATGAGTGACAAACATCAGGACGAACGCGGCGATGAACACAGCCGCAAATCCTTGGACAAGCCGTCTCACCTACTTTCGCCCCCCTATCCCGTACAAGCGGCCGCCTTTTCGGCTGAGCACGTAATAGCCGATGACGAGCAGCATGGTAAATAAAAACAGAAGCGTCGACAATGCGTTGATTGACAAGGAAATGCCTTGGCGCGCCCGCGAATAAATTTCCACGGACAGCGTCGAGAACCCATTTCCCGTGACAAAAAAGGTCACGGCAAAGTCATCGAGCGAATACGTGAGCGCCATGAAAAAGCCCGCCCATATGCTCGGAGCCAAAAACGGCAGCACCACACCGGACAGCACTTGCCAATGACTGGCTCCTAAATCTCTAGCCGCATCAATCAGCGTCGGGCTCATTTCCTCGAGTTTCGGCAGCACCATTAACACGACAATCGGCACGCTGAACGCGATATGAGACAACAGCACGGATGTAAAGCCGAGCTTGATGCCAGCGATTGTAAACAGCAGCAAAAACGAAGCACCGATGATAACGTCTGGGCTGACGATCAGCACGTTGTTGAGGGCGAGAAGAGCGTTTTTCGTCCGTTGCCGCTTGACATAGTAAATGGCGAGCGCCCCGATGACCCCGAGTATCGTCGCAACCGCCGCCGACAACAGTGCGATGACGATTGTATTCAAAACGATGATGGGCAAGCGGTCGTCGGACAGCACGTCGCGGTACCACTTGAGCGTGAACGATTGAAAATCGTGCATCGCCCCGCCGCTGTTGAACGAATAATACATCAAATACACAATCGGCGTATACATCACGGCAAACACGGCTAACAGGTACACACGTCCCCACCAATGCGTCCGTTTCATCGGCTTCCCTCTTTTCTTCCGCTTCCTGTCAGGACGACGATGACCGCCATCGCGATCATTAACACAACCGCGATCGTCGCCCCCATCCCCCAGTTTTGGGTGACAAGAAAATGCTGCTCAATGGCGGTGCCGAGCGTAATGACGCGGTTGCCAGCGACAAGGCGTGTAATCATAAACAGCGACAGCGCCGGGATGAATACCGCTTGGCAGCCGGCCTTCACTCCGCCAAGCGTGAGCGGAAAGACGACGCGGCGGAACGTCGTCCAAGCCGAAGCGCCCAAATCGCGGGCGGCATCGACAAGCGATGGCGGCAGCTCCTCCAGCGCGTTGAAAATCGGCAGCACCATAAACGGAATAAAAATGTACACCGACACAAAGACAAAACTGAAATCGGTGAACAACAGCTGCCGCGGCCCGACGCCCAGCGCTTTCAACAAAGCGTTGGCCAGCCCGTACGTGCCGAACAGCCCTAAAAACGCATACACCTTCAGCAGCAAATTCACCCACATCGGCAAAATAAGCAACAACAGCCATAACTGCTTGTGGCGCGTCTTCGTCAGCCAATAGGCGGTCGGATAGCCGATGAGCAGCGACACAAGCGTGATTAAAAACGCATACCAAAACGAATACGCCATCATTTTCAAATAAATGGGCGTCCACACGGATTTGTAGTTGGACAACGTCCAATGGCCGTCAAGATCCAAAAACGATTCATACACCAAAAAGACAATCGGGGCCACGACAAACAGCACAAGCCAAATGCCATAAGGGATTAAATACCAGTTCCGCCACGCCCGTTCCGTCATGCGTCCTCATCCTCCTTTTCGACTCGCATGACGTGAATCGCTTCCGGTTCAAAACGAAGGCCGACCGTTTCCCCGACTTCGGCCTTTTTCGTCGAATGGACAAGCCATTCGTTGCCGTTTTCGTCATAGCCGCAAATTTCATAATGGACACCGCGGAATAAGAGCGAATCGACGCGGATGACGATCTGCCCATCTTCCGGCGCCGCGAGCTCCAAATCTTCCGGGCGGATGACGACATCGACCGGTTCGTTTGGCGCGAAGCCGCGGTCAACACACGCAAACTGTTTGCCGGCAAATTCGACGAGGAAATCATCGATCATGCGCCCTGACAAAATGTTCGATTCGCCAATGAAATCGGCGACGAATCGATTGACAGGCTCGTCGTAAATGTCTTTCGGCGTCCCAAACTGCTGAATTTTTCCTTTATTTAGAACAAAAATGTAATCGGACATCGCCAATGCTTCTTCTTGATCATGCGTGACAAAAATGAACGTAATCCCTAAGCGGCGCTGCAGTTCGCGAAGTTCGTACTGCATTTCCGTGCGCAGCTTCAAATCCAAGGCCGATAGCGGCTCATCCAAGAGCAACACTTCTGGCTCATTCACAATCGCCCGCGCAATCGCGACGCGCTGGCGCTGACCGCCGGACATCTCTTGAATGCGGCGGCGCTCATAGCCGTCCAAGTTGACAAACCGGAGCGCTTCGCTCACTTTTTGGCGGATGTGCGCTTCTTTCATCTTTTTCACGCGCAAGCCAAATGCCACGTTTTCAAACACATCGAGATGAGGAAACAACGCATAGTCTTGAAAGACAGTGTTGACTTGCCGTTTGTTCGGCGGGACGTTTTGAATCGGCTTCCCGTGGAAATAAATCGTTCCTTCCGTCGGTTCGATAAACCCGGCAATCAGCCGCAAAATCGTTGTCTTCCCACAACCCGACGGTCCAAGCAGCGTATAAAACTTCCCGCGCTCCATCGCAAAACTGACATCATCCAGTACGGCTGCGCCGTCGTATTCCTTCGTCACTCGCTCGAAGCGGATGATTTCTCCGTTCACTTTCAGCCCCCCATCTTCTTGATGTTCACTATTCCTAATTAGAACATAGGAGAGTAGAAAGTGCAACGGAAAAATATGCTTTCCGCCATGTCGGCGACTAAAAAACAAAAAGCGGCTGACTATTCCGCAGAACAGCTTCCAATTTTGCCCGCAATGCGGAAAGCCGCTGTCTCATTGATCGTTTTTTTCAAATTTCCTTGCTTCACCGTATTGAATAATTTCAAAAAATACATTAAATTATATAGTAATAGTCAAGACGAAATAAACAACCGCATACGGACATTCTTATCAAGAGAGGGGGAGGGACTGGCCCGGTGAACCCTCAGCAACCTGGCCGCGGCCAAGGTGCTAAATCCAGACAGGCAACAGCCTGGAAGATAAGAAGAAGCGAACGAAAAGTCTTCTTCTTAGAAGGCTTTTTTCTTTTACTACAACGAAATGGGGGAATCAAACGTGGGGCTGCTCGATGAGTTGAAACAACGCATTCTCATCGCCGACGGAGCGATGGGGACGCTGTTATATTCGCATGGCGTCGACCGTTGTTTTGAAGAATTGAATCTATCGAATCCAGACGAAATCATTCATATTCATGAAGCGTATATCGCGGCGGGCGCCGATGTCATTCAGACGAATACATACGGCGCCAACTATGTGAAACTCGCGCGCTACGGCTTGCAAGACGAGGTGCCGGCGATCAATCGCGCGGCGGTGCGGCTCGCCAGGCAAGCGGCGAACGGGCGGGCGTACGTGCTCGGAACGATCGGGGGGCTGCGCACGTTAAACAAAAGCGTCGTCACGCTTGAAGAAGTGAAACGGACGTTTCGCGAGCAGCTGTTTGTCCTGCTGGCTGAAGGAGTCGACGGCGTGCTGCTCGAGACGTATTACGATTTGGAAGAGTTGGAGACGGTGCTTGCCATCGCCCGCAAAGAGACCGACTTGCCGATTATCGCTCACGTCTCGCTCCATGAAGTCGGCGTCTTGCAAGATGGCACGCCGCTCGCGGACGCCCTTATCCGCCTGGAGGAGATCGGGGCCGATGTTGTCGGGCTCAACTGCCGGCTTGGTCCGCACTATATGATTCAGTCGCTTGAGGAAGTGCCCCTGCCCAATTGCGCATTTTTGTCGGCGTATCCGAATGCGAGCCTCCCGGATTACCGCGACGGCCGGCTTGTCTATGAGACGAACGCGGAATATTTTGAAGAGGCGGCCAAAGCGTTCCGCGATCAAGGGGTGCGCTTGATCGGCGGGTGCTGCGGCACGACGCCGAAACATATTGAGGCAATGGCAAAGGCGCTCGCCGACCGGACGCCGGTGACGGAAAAAACGGTGAAGCGGCGCACGGCATCTGTATCGGTGCAAGCCGATCGGCCCGCGCCGACTCCGCTTCCCGAGCTCGCCCGCACGCGCCGCTCGGTCATTGTGGAGCTGGATCCGCCGAAAAAATTGGGGATTGACAAGTTTCTTGCTGGGGCGAAAGCGCTCCATGACGCCGGCATCGACGCGCTGACGTTAGCTGACAACTCACTTGCCACGCCGCGCATCAGCAACGCCGCCGTCGCCACGATCGTGAAAGAGCGGCTCGGCGTCCGCCCGCTCGTGCATATTACGTGCCGCGACCGCAACTTGATCGGCCTGCAGTCGCATTTGATGGGGTTGCATACGCTCGGCATCACCGACGTGCTCGCCATTACCGGCGACCCGTCGAAAATCGGCGATTTCCCGGGAGCGACGTCCGTGTATGATGTGTCGTCATTCGATCTCATCCGCTTGATCAGCCAATTCAACGAGGGATTATCGTACTCGGGCAAACCGCTCGGGCAAAAAACGAACTTCTCGATCGGTGCGGCCTTCAATCCGAACGTCCGCCATTTGGATAAAGCGGTCGAGCGAATGGAGAAAAAAATTCAATGCGGCGCTCACTATTTCTTGACCCAACCGGTTTACTCGGAAGAAAAAATCGTGCAAATATATGAAGCAACGAAACATCTCGCCACGCCGATCTACATTGGCATTATGCCGCTGGTAAGCGCGCGCAACGCCGAGTTTTTGCACCATGAAGTGCCGGGGATCACCCTGTCGGACGAGATTCGCGCCCGCATGGCGGCGTGCGGCGGCGACCCGGTGCAAGCAGCCAAGGAAGGCATCGCTATCGCCAAATCGCTCATTGACGCTGCGTTTGATTTGTTTAACGGCATTTATTTGATCACGCCGTTCTTGCGCTACGACATGACGGTCGAGCTCGTCCGCTACATCCATGAAAAAGAAGCGGCCGCCAAAGAAAGGAAGGTTGTTCATGGCTAACATCACCTTAGAACAGCAGCTGCAGCGAAAAATTCTCGTCATTGACGGCGCGATGGGGACGATGATCCAAAGCGCCAACCTATCAGCCGCCGATTTTGGCGGCGAGGCGTATGAAGGGTGCAACGAATATTTGACCCTCACCGCCCCGCCTGTCATCCGCCGCATTCACGAAGCGTATTTGGAAGCGGGCGCTGACATCATCGAAACGAACACGTTCGGGGCGACGCGCATTGTGCTCGATGAATACAACCTCGGGCATTTGGCGCTCGAGTTGAACATCGAAGCGGCCAAGCTCGCCAAACAAGCGGCGGAGGCGTTCTCAACTCCCGACTGGCCGCGCTTTGTCGCCGGGTCGATGGGGCCGACGACGAAGACGTTGTCGGTGACAGGCGGCGCGACCTTTGAGGAACTCGTCGCCGCCTATGAAGAACAAGCGCGCGGGCTGCTGTTGGGCGGCGTCGATCTTCTGTTGCTGGAGACGTGCCAAGATACGTTGAACGTAAAAGCTGGATTTCTCGGCATTTCCAAGGCGTTTGAGGCGGTCGGCCGCCGCGTGCCGCTCATGATTTCCGGCACGATCGAGCCGATGGGCACGACGCTCGCCGGCCAGGCGATCGATGCGTTTTTCATCTCGGTGCGCCATATGAAGCCGATCGCCGTCGGCTTAAACTGCGCGACCGGCCCGGAGTTTATGACCGACCATTTGCGGACGCTCGCCTCGCTTGCGGATACGGCGGTCAGCTGCTATCCGAACGCCGGGCTGCCGGATGAAGAAGGCCGCTACCATGAAACGCCGGAGATGTTGGCAGAGAAAATCCGCCGCTTTGCCGAAAAGGGATGGATCAACATCGTCGGCGGGTGTTGCGGCACGACGCCGGACCATATTCGCGCCATCGCCGAAGCGGTGCGCGGCATCCCGCCGCGGGCGATCCCGTCTTCGTTTGACGTCCACGCCGTCTCCGGCATCGAGGCGCTCATTTATGAGGAAACGATGCGCCCGCTCTTTGTCGGCGAGCGGACAAACGTCATCGGCTCGCGCAAATTCAAGCGCCTCATCGCCGAAGGGAAATACGAAGAAGCGGCGGAAATCGCCCGCGCACAAGTGAAAAACGGCGCCCATGTCATCGACATTTGCCTCGCCGACCCAGACCGCGACGAACTCCATGACATGGAGCAGTTCGTCCGCGAAGTCGTGAAAAAAGTGAAAGTGCCGCTTGTCATCGATTCAACCGACGAGCGCGTCATCGAGCGCGCCCTCACCTACTCGCAAGGGAAAGCGATCATCAATTCGATCAACTTGGAAGACGGCGAGGAGCGGTTTGCCAATGTCGTGCCGCTGCTACACCGCTACGGCGCCGCCGTTGTGGTCGGGACGATCGATGAACAAGGGATGGCGGTCACCGCCGAACGAAAGCTCGAGATCGCCTTGCGTTCGTATGACTTGCTCGTGAACCGCTACGGCGTGCCGGCGCGCGACATCATTTTCGATCCGCTCGTCTTCCCGGTCGGCACCGGTGATGAGCAATACATCGGCGCGGCGAACGAAACGATCAAAGGCATTCGCCTCATTAAAGAGCAACTGCCGGAGTGCTTGACGATGCTCGGCATCAGCAACGTCTCGTTCGGCTTGCCGCCGGCCGGGCGCGAGGTGCTCAACTCCGTCTTTTTGTACCATTGCACGCAAGCTGGGCTCGATTATGCGATCGTCAACACTGAGAAGCTTGAGCGGTTCGCCTCGATTCCGGAAGAGGAAGTGCGGATGGCCGAAGCGCTTTTGTTTGACACGAGCGATGAAACATTAAACACCTTTATCGAATTTTACCGAAGCAAAATCACCGCCGCCAAGCCGGCTGAGGAGAACTTGAGCTTGGAAGAGCGGCTCGCCCGCTACGTCATTGAAGGGTCGAAAGACGGGCTCATTCCCGATTTAGAGAAGGCGCTTGAGACCTACTCCGATCCGCTGTCGATCATCAACGGTCCGCTTATGGCCGGCATGGATGAAGTCGGGCGGCTGTTCAACAACAACCAGCTCATCGTCGCCGAAGTATTGCAAAGCGCGGAAGTGATGAAAGCGGCCGTCGCCTTTTTAGAGCCGTATATGGAAAAGAAAGAAGGAAGCACAAAAGGAAAAGTCATTCTCGCCACCGTCAAAGGCGATGTCCATGACATCGGCAAAAACTTGGTCGACATCATTTTAAGCAACAACGGCTACGAGGTGATCGACCTCGGCATTAAAGTCGCTCCGCAGCAACTCATTGAAGCGGTGCGCGAACATCAGCCCGACATCATCGGGTTGTCGGGCTTGCTTGTCAAATCGGCCCAACAGATGGTCGTCACCGCCCAAGATTTGCGGCAAGCCGGCATCTCAACGCCCATTTTAGTCGGCGGCGCCGCCTTGACGCGCAAATTTACCGAAAACAAAATCGCACCCGAATACGACGGCATCGTCTTGTACGCGAAAGACGCCATGGACGGGCTCGCGCTCGCCAACCAACTCCAGCAAGGCGAAATTGACTACAAGAAAAAAGAAGCGACCGAAAACGAGCCGACACGGCCAACGGCGGTCGCCACCGCGTTCAAATCGAACGTCTCGACCGACGTTCCCGTCTACATCCCGGCCGACCTCGAGCGCCACGTGCTGCGAAACGTGCCGCTTGACCATGTGTTGCCGTACGTCAACTGGCAAATGGTGCTCGGCCACCACCTCGGCTTGAAAGGAAAAGTGAAGCGGCTGCTTGAAGAACGGGACGAAAAAGCGTTGGCGTTAAAAGCGGTCGTCGACGAACTCGTTGCCGAAGCGAAAGAACGCGGCTGGATTCAACCCGCCGGCGTCTACCGCTTCTTCCCGGCGCAAAGCGACGGCAACCGCGTCTACGTTTACGATCCGGTTGATCACAAAACCGTGCTCGAGACATTCGACTTCCCGCGCCAACCGCGGGCGCCGCATCTTTGCCTCGCCGATTATTTGAAATCGAAAGAAAGCGGCGAAATGGATTACGTCGGCTTGTTCGCCGTCACGGCCGGGCATGGCGTCCGCGAACTCGCCCAACAGTGGAAAGACGAAGGCGAATTTTTGAAAAGCCATGCCATCCAAGCGTTGGCGCTCGAGATTGCCGAAGGATTCGCCGAGCGCATCCACCAAATTATGCGCGACCGCTGGGGCTTCCCGGACGACCCGGATTTCACGATGGAAGAGCGCTTCGCCGCCAAATACCAAGGCCAGCGCTACTCGTTCGGCTACCCGGCCTGTCCGAACTTGGAAGATCAAGAAAAGCTGTTCCGCCTGCTTCATCCAGAAGACATCGGCATCCGCCTCACCGACGGCTACATGATGGAGCCCGAAGCATCAGTTTCGGCGATCGTCTTCGCCCATCCAGAGGCACGGTATTTCAATGTGTTATAAGCAGGAAACGAGCTGGACTATGTGAACCAGCTCGTTTGCTTTTTTACACACCTTGGCGTTTCCCGTTTTGCAGCAAAAAAGAGGGGGATTGGCGCTCTGGGAAAATCGCGACGTTTGTTCACGTGCCAGCCATCATTGATTCAAATGATGGATTCAGGCATATAGCATTCCCCGCCAAGCCGACGAAAATCTTTTTCGTTCCAGGTGATGATTCCTTGGATGGATGAAGTGTGCTGCGCCAGCGCCGAAAGATACGCATCAGCAAAATCCACGCCGCAGCGGGCGTAATCATCTAATGCCTTTTCAACAACTTCTCTGTCTGTCGTCTTAACACAGGAAGCCTCTATGATTTGCTTCAGCTTGCTTGCGATCTCTCCTTTCGTATACCCGTACCGTTTCGACTCAAGCACCCAGCAGCATTCCGCGACGACAAGAGGATGCAATAGGAACACAAATTCACCGTTGACCGCTTTTTCAAATACCCGATAGGCAACCGAAGATTGTTCCTCATCGTCATTGGCTAAAAAACGAATGATGATGTTCGTGTCTAAAATATACACGTTTCATCCTCTTCTCCCTATCATCTACTCCTCGTTCTTTTCCCTCTTGGACATCCGTTCCTCTTTCGCCTGTTTGCGAATATCCGCCCATGCCATCGGACGGCTGTCTCCCCTAGGCGGCATGGTGCCGAACAAAGATAGCAACGCATCTTTCTTTTTCACCTTTAACGTCACCTCTTGATTTTCCCCATAAACAAACGCGACTTGGTCTCCCGGTTCTGCCCCAAGCACTTCTCTGATCTTCATTGGAATCGTCACTTGATGTTTCGAAGAAAGCGTGGAGTAATACGTGTACGTTTCATGTGAGGATGGCTTCATCACGATTCCTCCTTCCCTCTTTGCTAATCATTTTATCTTTACTCAATCAAAAAGTAAAGATTGTCTAATCACCCAAGACTTCTATGGCAAGAAACGAAAAAACAGAAGAAAAAAACATGTTCCCCAAATTTCCGGAGCTGTTGAACAGCGCGGTCAACCGCCCGAAACAAAGCGCTTTCGGACAGGACGCTTATCCAACTCTTTGGCTGAAAGCGGCAGCATTGTACGCCAGCCTTTGCCAAAACCATCCGTTTCATAACGCCAATAAACGAACAGGATTTGCCGCCATGAAACAATTCCTTTGGTTAAACGGTTATCGCTTTGCCGCTTCAGAAAAAGAGGCAGAGGACTATACCGTGAAAGTCGTGACCGATAAACCATCAATTGAAGAAATTGCGATGTGGATTGAAAGATGGGCTGAAAAAAGATGACCAACCACTCATTCGTTGTTCATGCCCCATCCCCTCTCTGTACATATTTCCCCTCCTCCGTCCCATACTAACAATGACAATATCCGTTAAGGAGGGACCACGATGGTCACAAAGCAACAAACAACGCTGCCCCCGCAGCACCAGACGCGCCAGCCCGGCCTGCAAACGGAGATGAACCCGCAGCCGGTCACGATCAAAGATAGTTATAAAGGAAGCGGCAAGCTCAAAAACAAAACCGCCATCATCAGCGGCGGCGACAGCGGCATCGGCCGCGCGGTCGCGGTTCATTTCGCCAAAGAAGGGGCCGATGTGGCGATTCTCTATCTCAACGAACATGAAGATGCCGACGAAACGAAACGGCTCGTCGAGCAGGAAGGAAGACGGTGTCTGGCCATTGCGGGAGACATTGGCGATGAAGCGTTTTGCAAAGAGGCGGTGAAACAGACGATCGAAGCGTTCGGCAAGCTTGACATCGTCGTCAACAACGCCGCCGAGCAGCACCCGCAGCCGAATTTTCTCAACATCACTGCCGCGCAGCTGGAAAAAACGTTTCGCACGAACGTATTCGGCTGCTTTTTCCTAACGAAAGCGGCGCTCCCACACTTAAAAAGCGGAAGCGCGATTATTAACACCGCTTCGATCACCGCCTACGAAGGAAATGAGCAGCTCATCGACTACTCGGCGACAAAAGGCGCGATCGTCGCCTTCACCCGGTCGCTCGCCAAAGCGCTCGTCGGCCAAGGCATTCGCGTCAACGGCGTCGCCCCAGGCCCGATTTGGACGCCGCTCATCCCGTCGACGTTCAAAAGCGAGCAAGTCGCCACATTCGGCGCCAACACGCCGATGAAACGTCCCGGCCAACCGTGCGAAGTCGCTCCGTGCTACGTCTTTTTGGCGAGCGATGAGTCGTCGTATATGACCGGACAAATGCTGCACGTCGACGGCGGAAAATTCGTCAGCGGCTGACCATCGCAGCCGCTGCGGTCAATCCTTTTTGACAAAACTTCGTTATCTTTTCTTACAAAAATATAGAATCATTGTAAAAAAATCGATACGATAAAGCTACGATGTTCCTCCACTTCTTTGCAAGGTGCCCCTCTTCTCTCAGTCCGCCCCGGAATGGGGTGGATTTTTTTTACGTTAAAGGTTCACTAAAGGTAGATCGTTGAACCTAAAAATGCCTCCGCGGCTTCCCCCTCTGTTTTAAACAGTCAATAGTTCGGGGAATGCCACTGCATGTTTTCTATTCACCATCTCATGTGAAGAGCGTTTCCGCCTCTTGCCCAGCAACCGCTATGTCTCGTTTTTTCTTGCGCACGCAAAGAACAGCCAAAGAAGCGATAACGCCTGGCAGCGCAAAAGCAACAAAGCACATGAAAATGGGGGCTTTCATTCCTAGCAGCGCCCCGCCAAGCGTCGGGCCAACCATTCCTCCTAAGCGACCGACGCCATTGGCCAATCCAACGCCCGTAGAGCGGACATGGGCGGGATAATATTGCGAGACAAATGCATTCAACAAACTTTGCGTCCCCATTGTACAAACACCAGCTACCGCAATGCGGAAACATTCCATACGTACGGAACACCCAGCATTCCAAGCAACATAAAACCATAACCGCATTCAGCTCCTCTCAACGCCAATGCCATGAGCGAAAAGAGGAGCTCTTTTTCATTTCCCTTTTTCAATCTTCAGCCGACGCTGACTGTGCCGCTTGTTTCACCGCCTTCACCTCATAATGTCCGACTTCGACATTGAGGATGTACTCCGGCTTCGCTTCATTTCGTCTCTGTTTATGTCCGGCGATATGAGCGTCGCTTTTCTCCCATTTTTTCCAATGCTCCTCCGATTCCCATGTAATCAAAATGACGACTTCCTCATCGCCGCGGCGCGCTTTCTTAACCAAAATTTTCAAATCAACAAACCCCTCTTGCTGTTCGATGATTCCAGGCTTTCGAAACCGCTCAGCCACTTGGTCGGCGAATCCTTCAGCCACTGTGATTTTACGCATTTGCACGAACATAAATCCTCTCCCTTTCTCTGTTGATGATGATGCGATTATTGTTCGCTGCTGTCCTCATCGTTGCGCTGTTCATCGATAGGGGCATCTCCGTCGCGGTTTTGAACTCCCCATATACTGCTCAGTTCTTCGTCATGAATATCAAACGACTGGATGAATTCATTGATCACCATCTCGATTGCTTTCAACTCTCCTGTCAGCACGGGATGAATCGATTGAAGCTCCGGCGATTGCAGTTGCTGTTTCAATGTCTCCCGTTTGACATAAAGCCGTGCTAAAAATTCGAGCGCCCGCCCGCGACGGAACGTTTTGGCGCCGCGATGCGGCCCTTTGTGCATATGCGCGCCTTTCCATGCAGGATGGCCTTCGAATGGATGTCCATGTCCATGAAAAAAATGTCCATGCATGCCGTCATCTTTCCTCCTTCGCCGCTTTCACTCTCGCCACCGTCACACCGTCCCCAATGGGGAGAAACAAGGCATCAAGCGCTGGATGCCGAGCAACGGTCTCATTGAACTGCCTCATAATTTCCCCGCGCCGTCCCAAGGCGCGCGGAGTGCCGATGCCGCTTCCTGCCATGGTGTTGTCCGCTGCGATGATCGCGCCTGGATTGGCGAGGCGGAGGCAATAATCGAGATAATGAACATAGTTTTCTTTGTCCGCATCAATGAAGAAGAAGTCGAAGCGCGAGCCTTGGGCAACAAGCGCTTCAAGGCTTTCCAAGGCTGGTCCGACCATATACACGACTTGGCTGCCGAAACCGGCTTTTTCCAGGTTCTGTTTTGCCAAGCGTGCATAGTCCTCCACAAGCTCAAGCGACGTCAACAATCCGCCCCGCCCAAGCCCGCGCGCGAGACAAACACCGCTGTAGCCTCCAAGCGCTCCGATTTCCAACACGTTTTTGGCGCCGGAGATGGCGACAAGCATCGTCAACAGCTTTCCTGTCGCCGGCGAAACAGAAATCGGCGGAAGGCCGTTTTCCTCCATTGAGCGTCGGATGCTGGCAAGCACTTCATCTTGCGGAGCAAACTGTTCATTCATGTAACGGTTTAATTGCCGAAACAACTCCCATCCTTCATGGCGATCGTGCGGATGCTTCGGTTCCATGCTTTCCCTCCTTCTGATCCTATTCGTATACAATTGTATACAAACATAAACAGAACGTCAATGTTTAATCCCCCGGCCGCTTATATTTCCATCTCGCCGCCGGGAACATCACTTGAAACCGCGTTCCTTCGCCGAGTTTGCTTTCCACCTTCACCTTGCCATGGTGTTGATCAATAATCCATTTGGCGATCGCCAATCCAAGACCGGCTCCATCCGATTGCGAGCGCGCCTTGTCGCTTTGGTAAAAGCGGTCGAAAATGCGAGGGAGATCTTCAGTTGGAATGCCGATGCCGTCATCTTCAACTTCCACCACGACCGATGAGGAAAAACGATGGCATGCAAGGCGAATGTGTCCGCCTTCCGTCGTATATTTCAAGGCATTGTCAAGCAAAATGACGATCAATTGATGGATGCGTTCACGGTCGCCCACCCACTCAATAGGGATTTGCGCTTCGACGCTCATCGTTTTCTGCTGGTACGAAGCGATCTCGCTGTACTGTTCGCCAATGTCGCGGACCAATTCATCCAGCCGAAACGCTTCTTTTTGCATTTCCAACTGATTCGAGTCTGAACGCGCCAAGGTGAGCACATCATTCTTTCTTGCCGCCCTGGATTATTCGTACTGGAGGAAGTGGAAACGCTCGGCAGCTGCACGATTTGCCCTTCGCTCAATCCATCGGTAATTTCAATGTTGTCTTCATTGCTAATGCCGGTTTTCACCGTTTGGCGCACAGCCGTGCTGCTCCCGTCCGCCGACTGTTGGACGACAAGCACGAACTTTTCATCATTCATCGTGTGAACCGCTTCGATCGGAACATACAACGCATTATCTTTCTTTTCGACTAAAATGCTTACTTCCGCTGTCATGCCGATTTTCACATTCGTCGGTTTATCGATGTGCACCGTCACATCGAAAGTCGACACACCGTTCGAAACCGTCCCTTCTTTGGCGATGGAGGTGACCTTTCCGGTATATGTCGCCTCAGGAAAAGCGTTGATCTTAATCGCAGCAGTTTGTCCGACCTTCACTTTTGGAATATCAAGCTCATCCACTTGCACTTTTACTTGCAAATCGCTGTAATTGGTGAGATGGGCGACGACTTGTCCGTCATTGACGCGGTCTCCTTCTTCCACGTCGAGCGAGGTGATCGTTCCAGCTGCTGGCGCTTCAATCGGATCGCTGCCATCAGTAAATGTAATAAGGTCTTCCCCCTTCGTCACGGTTTCCCCTTCGGAAACGAGCACTTCATCCACTTCTTTGCTGCCGTCAGCTTGAATGTCCGTGCTCGTTACGGACTCAACCGTTCCCGATCCACTCACTTTCACTTCCAACATGCTCGAAAACAAAAAAACGCCCGCCAATACGACGGACGTCTCTTTGCCAACACCGCTTCTTTCTAACGCTGTGCACACGACCCCCGTTCCACGAGCCGGTGCGGGATGATGATGCGTTTGATCGGTTCATTCGTGTTGGTGATTTTCTCAATTAAACTTTTCGCCGCTTCGTAGCCGAGCTGAAAAATGCCGATGTCAACCGACGTGAGCGGCGGACGCGACATTTCGGCGAGCAGCGTGTTGTTGAAGCTGACGATCGAAACATCTTCCGGGACGCCAAGCCCCATTTCATCAAGCGTTTTCAAGATGCCGAGCGCCATGAGATCATCGGCGACGACAAGCCCGGTCGGCGGCTCAGGCAACGAAAGAAGCTCCTTCATCGCCTCTTGGCCGCCTTCCTGCAAAAATTCTGCATGGACGACGTATTCCGGCCAGTACGGAAGCCCCGCCTCCTGCAAGGCCGCGGCGTAGCCGGTTTGGCGGTCGACGGTCACCAAATATTGCGGATTGCCGCCGACAAACGCGATGCGTTCGTGCCCGCGGGCGATCAACCAGTTTGCCGCATCTTTCCCCGCCTGGACGTTGTCGTTGTCGACATGGGTCACTTGTTCCGCTTTTTGGTGCGGTTTGCCGATGACGACGAACGGAAAGCCATGCTTTAACAAGTACTTCATGAGCTTATCGTTTTGCCGCGAGTAAAGCAAAATAACGCCGTCGACGCGCCGTCCTTGCAGCATCTCCACGACTCGCTCGTAAATGTCGTTCTCTTTCTCTCCGGTCGACATTTGCAAAGCATATCGCTTTTCATGGGCGGCTTTGCTGATGCCGCGGATGACTTCCGGGAAAAACGGGTTTTGTAACGCCTGGTCGGCGGAGCTCGGCATGACGATGCCGATCACTTGCGTCATTTGGCTCGCGAGGCTGCGGGCGATAAAGTTCGGATGATAGCCGAGCTCTTTCATCGCCTCGCGCACCCGCTGCTTCGTCTTCTCGCTGATGCGCGGGCTGTCGGCGATGACGCGCGAGACGGTTGACGGCGCAACGTTCGCGCGTTTCGCCACATCTTTAATCGTAACGGTCATAAGGTCCCTCCTTTCCCTCTATTCCGGCATCCGCTTCGCCCGTTTTTTCACCAAATACAAAAACAAAAGAAACAATACGTAAACCGATACGATGGCGGCGATAAACGGAACGTTGATCCCAGTTTTTTCCCGCAGCTTGTACACTTCCGCCGTTTCGCGGTCGAGCACAAGATCGTATCCGTCGCCATCGCCGCGGACGAGATCGTCCAATAAAAAGCCGCGCAGTTCCTTGTTTTTTGGCAACTGGTCGTTCGTTAGGTGAACGTGCTGCGTTTCGCCCGTGTTGTTGATGGCGATAACCGTTGTTTCATCTTCATATTGCCGTTTCCACACCGCCATGCCGTCTTTTTCATACAGGAGCGTAAAATCGCCGCGCCGCAAAGACGGCAGCTGTTGGCGGAGCGGGCCGATTTTTTTTAAGTAATCGATGATCTCCGGATCGGCGCGGAAATCCATCAAGCGGCGGTTGTCCGGGTCTTCGCCGCCGTTCATGGCGATTTCCGTTCCGTAATACATGATCGGGATGCCGGGGGCGGTGAACAAATACGTCATCGCCAGCTTGATGCGTGAAATCGGATTGTTGCGGTTGTCAATCGAAAGTTTCGTAAACCGCACGGTATCGTGATTGTCCAAAAACGTCCCGAGCAAGTACGGGCGGTCGTAAAACGTTTTGTTGTATTCCCAGGCGTCATACAACGGCCGGAGCGATGCATCGCGCCTAGCAAGCGACTGCTTCACCGCGCCATACAGCGGATAATCGACAAAACCGTCGATGCCGTATTGGCCGTACTCGGCAATATAGCGCGGATCGTCGCTCCACACTTCGCCAAGAAGGAAAAAGTCTTGTTTCACCGATTTCACTTCTTTGGCGAACTCCTGCCAAAATGATTTTGGCACATGGCGCACCGTATCGAGGCGATAGCCGTCAATGTCCGTTTCTTTGATCCACCATTTGGCCGCATCGATTAAATATTTCTTGACTTCTGGATTTTCCTGCGCTAAATCCGGCAGCCCATACACCCATCCGTTTTCTAGTTGTGTTTGATCATTCCAGTCGAAAATCTCTTTTTTCGGATGGAACCAATCTTTTTTCGCCGGGTCGCGAAGCCATGGATGGTCGTAGCCGACATGGTTGGCGACAAAGTCCAAGATGACTTTCATATGGCGCTTGTGCGCTTCTTTGACAAGCGTCTTCAAATCATCCAGCGTGCCGAAATGCGGATCGACGCGATAAAAATCTTTGATCCAATACCCGTGGTATCCGCCAGGCATGTTTTCGAAAATCGGCGTCAGCCAAATGGCCGTAAATCCCATCTCCTTGATGTAATCGAGTTTCGCCGTCACCCCTTTCAAGTCGCCGCCGAAATACCCTTTCGGATCGTTGACATTGACGCCCTTGTCATTCGTCGGATCCATATTGTTAAACCGGTCGACCATAATGAAATAAATCGCTTCATCTTGCCACGTCCGTTCTTCTTTCTCCGCCGCCTGCACCGGCCAGGCATAAAAAAGAAGGAACGGAAGGACGAGCATCATAAAGAGCCGGTTCCCCATTTCCATTCCTCCCTTCCCGATTCATTTGCTCATTCGGAAACGGGTAAGCCCCTTCTATGATAGCGGTTCTTACCCTTTTGTGCCACCGGCCGTTAAGCCGGAAATCAAATACCGTTGCAGGAACAAAAAGACGACGGCGATCGGCGCGGCGATCAAAATCGAGCCGGCGGCAAAGCGGGTGAAGTTGTTCGCAAACCGGTCGCTGATGAAGTTAAACAGCCCGACCGCCAATGTAAATTTGTCCGGGTCGCGCAACACGATCGACGGCAGCAAAAAGTCGGTGAACGGCGCCATGAAGTTAAACAAGGCGACAACGGCTAAAATTGGCTTGGCTAAGGGCAGCATAATGCGGAAAAAGACGCCGAAATGCCCGGCGCCGTCGATGCGCGCCGCCTCATCCAGCTCGCGCGGAATCGTATCAAAGTAGCCTTTGACCAGCCAGGCGTTAAACGGAATTTGTCCGCCTACATAAATGAGAATGAGCCCCCACAGCGAATCGAGCAAATGGAGCATATTGAGCAAAATATAGATCGCCACCATCGCCATGAGCGATGGAAACATTTGCAACACTAAAAACAAATACAGCCCCGTTTTCCGCCCGACGAATTTGTAGCGCGAAAACGCATAGGCGATGAGCGCGGTAAACAAGACAGACAACACCGCATTGGCCGCCGCGACAAACAAGCTGTTTTTATACCAAAGCAAATAATCGCTGTTCGGACTGGTAAACAACCACTTATAGTGCTCAAACGACCACTTCTCCGGGATGAGCGACGCCGAATACAGGCTCGTTCCTGGATTGAGCGACATACTGATCGTCCAAAGGAGCGGATAGGCGATGACGACAAACATGAAGGCGATAAACAAATAAATGAGCGCTACTTCCACGCGCGATTTCCATTTGCGGTTCATCAAATGTTCCCCTCCTCTTTAAAGGAACGGGTGCGCCGGAACTGGTAAATGGCAAACCCGCTGACGATCAAGCCGATGATGAGCGAAATCGCCGCCGCCATGTTGTAGTTGTTCGTCGTGAACGTCAAATCGTACACCCACGAGATCAAGATGTCCGTTCCACCGGCGTTTTGCCCGCGCACCGCAGGCCCCCCGTCGTTGAACAAATAGATGATGTTAAAGTTGTTGAAGTTGCCGGCGTATTGCATAATCAACAGCGGTGCGGTCGCATACAGGACGTGCGGCAGCGTGATCGATTTGAACTTTTGCCAGCGCGTCGCCCCGTCGATGTCGGCCGCTTCGTACCAGTCGCGGGAAATGCTTTGCAAAACGCCGGTAAACAGCGCAAAGACGAACGGAAAGCCAAGCCACGTCTGAATCAAAATGAGCGCGACTTTCGTCCAAAACGGGTCGGTCATCCATGGGATCGACAATCCGAACAAACTCAACACTTCACGGTTGATGGCGCCGAATTTGTCGTTAAACATCGCCGCAAACACTAAAATTGTAACAAACGCCGGCACGGCCCACGGCAAAATGAGCACCGTGCGGATGAAACGCTTGAACTTGATGCGCGGGTCGTTGACAAGAAGCGCCAACAACAGGCCAAGAGCGATTTGCGCCGTCGTCGCCACCACGGTCCAAACGATCGTCCAGGCGAGGACGCTGAAAAACGTGCTTTTCCAAATCGGAATCGACACTAAGTTTTTGAAATTTTCCAATCCAACCCAGTTCAATAAATGCCGCGGCGGCGAGTGGTACAAGTTGTAGTCGGTAAAGGCGAGCGACACCATAAACAACAGCGGCAGCACGACGATAAACAACAGCATCACAAGCCCGGGCGTGACAAAGATGTACGGAAATCCTTTATCCCAAGCGTTGCGGCACGATTCCCACAGCGACGGAAACGGTTCGCCCCTTTGCCGGCGGCGGGCGTCGTTGCGTGCATCAATGATGTTCGCAATATGCAGGGCGGCGGCAAATGCGATGATGATGACCGACATCAACCCTTGAATCAACAGAAAAATCGAATGATCCAACATCGGGATTTCGCCAAGCGTCACAAGCCCCCACAGCCCGATGTTTAAAAAGTTGTAAAACGTCAGCAAAAACGAAGCTTCAATGATGATGAACAAGATGCCTTTGACATACCGGCGGTTGTACAACTGCCCAAGGCCGGCAAACAACAAAGACAGCGCCATCGCCACCGCCGGCCGATGGCGGACGTTTGCTTCCGGCATTCCAATCCCCCCTATCATATGGATAAGAATAGTGGATAGGGCTGATCCTATCCACCACGACATCACTCGTTATTTTCCAGCGCCGCTGGCGGCGATTTTATCTTGAATCGTTTTCACTGCCTCACCGAGCACCGCTTTCGGGTTGTCGCCTTTCGCGATAAATTGCAACGCATTGCCCATCGGCTCCCACACTTGCGACATTTCCGGCACGTTCGGCATCGGCTCGCCGTATTGGATTTGCTCCGCAAAACCGGCGATCAGCGGGTCGTTCGTAATTTTCTCATTCGTCAACGCTTTTTCGTTCGCCGGCATTTCGCCCGCCACTTCATAGTAATGAAGCGAATTTTCTTCGTTCGTGACAAACTTCATGAAGTCGACCGCCCATTCTTTGTTTTGCGAATAGGCGGAGAGCATCCATGTTTTTACGCCGACGAACGATTTCGGATGCTCGCCGTTGTCCAAAACCGGCAGCGGCGCCGTCGCCAATTTGTCGCCCAACGCTTCTTTATACGACGCGATGTTCCATGGTCCGGTGATGGCAACGGCCACATTTCCTTTCGTAAACAGCCCGTTCATAATATCGCCGGTGATTTCTTTCGGAATGTAGCCGTTTTTAAACCACGATTGGACGAGCTCGGCTCCTTTGACGGCTCCATCATTCGCGAGCCCAATGTCGCTTATGTCGTATTTGCCGTTTTCATTTTTAAACACATAGCCGCCATAGCCGGCGAAGAACGGATAAACGAAATAGAAATTCGCCGCTTCCATTAAAAAGCCGTATTGGTCTTTGGCCGCATTCGTTTTTTCCTTGGCGATCTTCATCAAGTCATCCATCGTTTTCGGCGCTTCCGGCACTAAATTTTTATTGTAGAACACGCCGTATGTTTCAACGACCAGCGGCACGCCATACGTCTTTCCGTCATAGGTGACCGCGTTGATGGCCGTCGGACTGTACTCGCCTTTCGCATCGCCAAGGTCGACTGGATCGGCCAATCCTTGCAGCACAATGTCGCCGATGCGGTCATGCGGCTGGTAGAACACATCCGGCCCTTTGCCAGCCGGTCCGTCGAGCGCTAGTTTTTTCGTTTGATCGAGCATGTTGACCCCAACCATCTCGATTTTGATTCCGGTTTTTTCTGTGTACTTTTGGAAAATATCTTTTAATGCTTGTTTCTGCTTTTCGTCGTCGTTCACCCAAACGACCAGTTTGTCCGGTTTTTCCGCCTTTTCGGTCGTTCCTTGACTTTCTTTCGGCTGTTGAACGTCCCGTTTCGGTCCGCAGGCAGCGAGCACGCCCACGAGCAGCACAGCCATGAGAAACAAAGACAATGTTTTCTTCATGCTCTCCCTCCTCTTTTGATCGACTCTTTTTCAGTGCAACCATAGCGAAACCGTTTGCGCATTAAAATCGCAATCACTCCAATGAAAACGATTGCACCTTTCAACTCTATTATATCGTCTATTTTTCATTTTACAAGCTTATTTTCTATGAAATTTGACTTTTTTTTTACATTGGCGTACGCTTTGTTTAACGGAAGTCTATCATGCAAACGATTGCTTTTACCCAAATTGGATTCAAGAGGGGGAACGATGATGCAAAAAGAAGCCATTCACCACCGCCCGACTGACAACTTCGCCTATGCCTATGATGGCGAAACGCTTCATCTTCGGCTTCGGACAAAAAAAGATGATGTTGATCGGGTGGAGCTGTTGCACGGCGACCCGTACGAGTGGCAAGACGGCGCCTGGCAGTTTCAAACGATGCCGATGCAGAAAACGGGAAGCGACGAACGATTTGACTATTGGTTCGCCGAGGTCAGACCGCCATATCGGCGGCTGCGCTATGGGTTTGTGCTTCGAGCTGGGGGCGAACAACTGGTCTATACGGAAAAAGGATTTTACCATGAAGCTCCGAGTGACGACACCGCTTACTACTTTTGCTTTCCCTTTCTTCATCGGGTCGACCTGTTCCAAGCGCCGGGCTGGGTAAAAGACACCGTATGGTATCAAATTTTCCCTGAGCGGTTCGCCAACGGCAACCCGGCCATCAGTCCGGAAGGAGCGCGGCCGTGGGGAAGCGAAGACCCAACGCCGACAAGTTTTTTTGGGGGGGATTTGCAAGGAATTATCGACCATCTCGATTACTTGGCTGACCTTGGCATCACCGGCCTTTACTTGACGCCGATTTTCCGCGCGCCGTCGAACCATAAATACGACACCGCTGATTATTTTGAAATCGACCCGCACTTTGGGGACAAAGAGACGTTGAAAACACTTGTCAAGCGCTGCCATGAAAAAGGGATCCGCGTCATGCTCGATGCAGTCTTCAACCATTGCGGCTATGAGTTTGCCCCGTTTCAAGATGTGCTGAAAAACGGCGCAGCCTCTCGGTATAAAGATTGGTTCCATATTCGCGAGTTTCCGCTCCAAACCGAGCCGCGCCCGAACTACGACACATTTGCGTTCGTGCCGCACATGCCGAAACTCAACACCGCTCATCCGGAAGTGAAGCGCTACTTGCTTGATGTCGCGACATACTGGATTCGCGAGTTTGATATTGACGGCTGGCGGCTCGATGTGGCGAACGAAATCGATCATCAATTTTGGCGCGAATTCCGGCAGGCAGTGAAGGCGCTAAAGCCCGATGTGTACATTCTCGGCGAGATTTGGCATGACGCCATGCCTTGGCTGCGCGGCGACCAGTTTGACGCCGTCATGAACTACCCGTTCACGGACGGGGCGCTTCGCTTTTTCGCGAAAGAGGAAATCAGCGCCCGCCAGTTTGCCGATATCATGATCCGACTTCTTCATTCGTATCCGAAACAGGTGAACGAAGCGGCATTCAACTTGCTTGGCAGCCATGATACACCAAGGCTGCTTACGGTTTGCGGCGGCGACGTCCGCAAAGCGAAGTTGTTGTTTTTGTTCCAGCTGACGTTCACCGGTTCGCCGTGCATTTACTATGGCGATGAGATCGGCATGACGGGCGGAAACGATCCGGAGTGCCGGAAATGTATGGTGTGGGATCCGGAGCACCAAAACCGCGAACTGTTGGCGCATGTCAAGCGGCTGATTGCGCTAAGGAAGCAGCACCGGGCGCTCCGGCGCGGAGATGTCTCCTTTCTTTCCGCCGACGACAACCCTAACCATCTCGTGTATGAAAAAATTGACGGCGCTGAAACCGTGCTCGTCATCATCAACCGAAGCAATGATGCCGTCGACATTCCGCTCCCGCTCGACCTTCGCGGAAAATGGCTTGTTGACCTCTTGACCGGAGAGCGGTTTGCGGCCGAGGCGGAAACGCTTTGCGCCTCTTTGCCTCCGTATGGGTTTGTGCTCTATAAAGTTGAAAGCTGGTAAGATGGCGCAGCCATGTGTTGCTTTGATCACAAACCGGTGCAGCGGTTCGCTGCGCCGGTTTTATGTACGCCTAGCCATGCGCCGGTATTCGGTCGGGGTCATCCCTTCCATCTTTTTGAATACACGCGAAAAATACGCGCCATCATCAATGCCGACCCGCTTGGCAACCGCCTCGACTGTTTCATTCGTTTCCGCAAGCCATTGCTTGGCTTTCGACAGGCGGTAATACGTCAAATAACGGCTAAATCCCATGCCCATCGTTTTTTGCATACAGCGGGTGATGTAATCGGGATGAAAACGGAGCCCTTTCGCAAGCATTTCGAGCGTAATCGGCTCGTTGAAATGTCGTTCGATGTACGCCACCGCCGCCGCACTGACTTGTTCCGCTGCACTTGGGACGGACAGCTCCTGCTTTTGCAAGTGCCAAAGAAATTCCACAAACAAAAGCAGCTGTCGGAGCGGCCGGTCCATATCCCGCTCCACGTTCGGCTCGACAAGTTGGGCGAGCAGCTGTTCGGCGCGCTCCCGTTGTTTCAGCTCCCCATATTGACGGATCGAAAGCCGGTATTGGATTGGCTCAGTGTACGTCGCCTCTTTTTCCATCACCGTTTGCCGGCTCGCCGGGCAGTCCGGAGCAACCGTGTAGTCCGGCAGCAAAAAGTGCAGCCAAACAAGCTCCGTTTTCTCTTCACACGGGCGGTGTCCGTAATGTTCGCGGCCGGGGATCAACAGCAAATATTGCCCGCTGCCGATGGCAAACTCGCGCCCGTTTTCCGTCATATACAAACAGCCTTGTTTCACATACAGCAAGTCAAATACGGTAAACGTGCGGCGAAAATGCCGTTTTCCTTTTGGAAATACGCTTTCCGCCCCTTTAATAAACACCGGCAGCGGTGGCAGCGAAAACGTAACATAATGCATTGTCCCCTCTCTCCTTGTCGGAAATGTGCAAGTGAAATCGCTTCTTTCTCTTTCCATTATGCAGCAAACTAGCTAAACTGAGTATATCGTTCAAGTCGGAATTTGAAAAAGGAGTTGTCTCAATATGCGCCAAGAGGCAAAAACATGGTCACTGTTCTCGTTAACGTGGCCGATTTTTATTGAAACGTTGCTTTATATGGTCATGGGCAACGCTGATACACTTATGCTCAGCCAGTACTCGGATCATGCGGTCGCCGCCGTCGGGGTGGCGAACCAAATCATCGCGTTAACGATCGTGCTGTTCAACTTCGTTGCCTTGGCGACCGCCGTACTTGTCGCCCAATACTTAGGCGCCCGGCGGGAGCAAGAAGCCATTGACGTGTCGCGCGTATCCCTTGCCGCCAATTTGCTGTTTGGGTTGCTGCTAAGCGCCGTTCTCGCCGCGTTTAGCCGGCCGATTTTGCGGCTGATGGGGCTGCCGGCTGAGCTGTTTGACGAGGGGAGCAGCTATTTGGCGATTGTCGGCGGGTTTTTGTTCGTCCAAGCGCTGATGATGACGGTCGGCGCCATCTTAAAAAGCTACGGCTTTACACGTGATACGATGTATGTCACGATCGGCATGAATGTACTCAATGTCATCGGAAACTACTTCCTTATTTTCGGCTCATTTGCTCTTCCTCCTCTTGGGGCGGAAGGAGCTGCTATTCCAACAGCAGCCAGCCGGTTGGCCGGCTTTGTTGTGCTCGTTGCCTTATTGCGCAAACGAACAGGTATTGCACTCGCGCCGCGTGCCTTTTGCGCCCTGCCGTTTCGCCACTTTCGTTCGCTATTGAAAATCGGTGTGCCGTCAGCCGGCGAGCACCTTTCCTACAATACAGCGCAAATGGTGATCACCTATTTGATTACGTGGCTGGGCGCCGAGGCGCTAACGGTACGAGTGTATACGCAAAACATTATGATGTTCGTCTTTTTGTTCGGCATCGCCATCAGCCAAGGGACGCAAATCCTTGTCGGCCATTTTGTTGGCGCCGGGCGGTATGAGGAAGCGTACGCCCGTTGTTTAAAAAGTTTGTACAGCGCCATTGGCATGTCCGTGTTGCTTGCTACAGCCGCCTATTGGTTCGCCGAACCGTTGCTGTCGCTCTTTACCAATGACCGCTCAATGATTGTTCTTGGCCGCAAACTGTTGCTGTTAACGATTATCCTTGAACCGGGGCGCTCATTTAATTTAGTGATTATCAGCTCGCTTCGTGCCGCTGGCGATGTGCAATTCCCTGTCTATATGGGCATTTTGTCGATGTGGGGCGTCGGCGTGACCATTGCTTACGTATTTGGCATCGCCCTCGGATTTGGCCTCGTCGGCATTTGGCTGTCGTTCATCGCCGACGAATGGCTGCGCGGACTGTTGATGCTTTGGCGCTGGCGGTCGCGCGTCTGGATGAAAAAAACGATGGTGCCACAAGCAAAAATGGCGTAGCGCCGCCAAATCGAATAAGAGCTGCGCGTAGGCGCAGCTCTTATTCTTTAATGCGAATGCCGTAATGATCAAACCAAACGTGCACTTGGCCAAGGTAAGCGAGCAGCTGCGGACCGGTCATCAGCTGTCCAAACCAAGGCACCTCGAATGACTTCCCTTCCGATTCAACGAGCGCCGTCAACTTTTCCGCGTCAAAAAACTCGTGTAAAATCGAAGAACGGTCGCGAAGCAGCTGTTCAAGCCATTGCTTCACCAGCTTCGTATACAATGGATGATGCGTTTTCGGGTACGGGCTTTTTTTCCGATAGAGCACCTCCTCCGGAAGCAGCCCTTCCAACGCCTTGCGCAAAATGCCTTTTTCGCGGCCGCCGTACATTTTCATTTCCCAAGGGATATTCCAGACATATTCCACAACCCGATGATCGGCAAACGGCACACGCACTTCCAAGCTTGCTCCCATGCTCATCCGGTCTTTCCGGTCAAGCAGTGTCGTCATAAACCAAATCATATTTAAATAAAACAGCTCGCGCCGCTTCGCCTCCTCGGCGCTTTCCCCCTCGAGACGCGGCACTTCGGCAATCGTCTGTTCATAGCGCATTTGCACGTAATCGTCGAGGCGGAGCTTTTGCCGCCATTCTTCCTTTAACAACCCGATGCGCGCCTCAATCGAGCGCATCCATGGAAATCCTTTGCGCGCCAAATCGTCCGGGCGATGAAACCATGGGTAGCCGCCAAAAATCTCATCGGCGCATTCTCCAGACAAACTGACGACAAACTGCTCGCGAATTTGTTTGCAAAACCAAAGAAGCGACGAATCGACATCAGCCATGCCCGGAACGTCGCGAACGATGACGGCTTCATGCAAATGGCGGAACAGTTCTTCTTGCGTGATCACGCAGCGATGATGAACCGTTTGAAATTGGTTTGACACCTGTTCGATAAATGGCGCATCCGTGTTTGGTTGAAAATCGTTGGCTTTGAAATACTGGTCGTTTCCTTCATAATCGATCGAGTAGGTGTGCAGCGGCCCTTTTCCATCTGCCGCGAAAGCATTGGCGGCAATCCCTGTAATGGCGCTTGAATCGACTCCACCGGATAGAAATGTGCAGACCGGCACATCGGAAACGAGTTGGCGCGTGACCGCATCCGTCAATAGAAAGCGCAGCTTTTCGACCGTTTCCTCGAACGAATCGCGGTGGACGTCGCTTTCGACATTCCAATACCGCCAAATGCGAAGCCCGCTGCGAGAGAACGTGAGCGCATGTGCCGGGCGCAGCTCTCGAATGCCGTCAAACACACCGTGCCCCGGCGTGCGCGACGGCCCCAGCCCGAATACTTCCGCCAAGCCTTCATAATTGACTTCCGCTTTCACATCCGGATGGGCCAAAATCGCCTTGATCTCAGATCCGAACAAAAGCTCCTTGGCATCTTGGCGATAAAACAGCGGTTTGACCCCGAGCCGGTCGCGCGCCATAAATAGCTGCTCCCGTTCTTCATCCCAAACGGCAAAGGCAAAAATGCCGTTGAGCCAGTCAACACATTGTTCTTTCCATTCGATATAAGCGGCGAGCAGCACTTCCGTATCGGAGTGGCCGTCAAACCGGTAACCTTTATGCAACAGCTCCTTCCGGATGTCTTCCGTATTGTACAGCTCGCCATTGTAAACGATTGTGTAACGCCGTCCGTTTTTGTTCCGGATCATCGGTTGTTTGCCGCCAGCCGGGTCAACCACAACGAGCCGCTTATGCCCGAACGCGGCATGGACGTCAAGCCATGTATTTGTATCATCCGGCCCGCGTTTCGCGAGCGTCTCTGTCATCTCGGCAATCGTTTTCCGCTCACGGCGCAAATCGCGCCCGAAATGCACCCAGCCAGTAATGCCACACATACGAACCAATCCTTTCCTTATCAAAATGACAGGCAACTGTTCTTCGCCGAACTGTTCGCATTGTTCTTTGGATCGCCCGTTCTTTTTTCTTGCGGATCTCGTGGGCTGCCGCCATTTTCCCCAAGGCGCTAGCCCTCCCCGCATCGGCATGATTCCATTTTATGCACCACGGGTCATTTCGATGAATTGTCCGATGTCAACAATAACGTGAATAAACGGACGAAAAGGTGGAAAAAAAGAGAAGTACAAGGAGGATGAGAGACATTGAATATTGAAGAGCGCCTGCAGTGCATTGCTGAACAGCCGCGGGCTTACGTGCAAGGAACAGCGGAGTTTGTCAACAATGAATGGGTGTTTTTTGATGAGGAAGCAGAGGAAGCGGCGTTAGTCGAGGAGATGGCCCAGCAAGGGATTGAACTGTTCCGCTATGGGCATTGGCTGTCCGGACGGTGGCAGGAAAACGGCACGATCGCGACCGACCTCGGCATCTTCCCCCTCACTGACGGCGACCGCATCCGCTTCCGCAAACAGCTGACATACGCGTACCGGCAATGGATTGCCTCGCTTCCCAATCCGTCCTTTTTTCAATACGTCCAATGGCTGAACCATCTTGGGTTTTCGCTTTACGACTGCCTGTACTGCTACAACGGCTTATTGTTTGCCAAATCATCCGGCGTCAATTTTATGATCTATGACAATACAGAGCAAATCGCCAGCGTCCATCATTACTATGAACGCGGGCCGATGCCGGCCGACCGATTTGAAATAACATTCAACAGCGGCGAACGGGCGATTTGCGCCCAAATAGGCTGAGGACAAAAGCGGCCGGGCGGGTTCCCGCTGTTGACCGAACGTCTCCGCCTCGTGCCACAGGCTGCCGCCTCCTTTTTTCAAGGCGGTGGGCAAGCATCTTTACAACTGATTCATCTGGCGTCCGGTCATGTATGCGGCAATCTCCTCAGCGACAAGCGGCGGGCAGAGCGCATATCCTTGGGCATAACTGCATTGCAAATCGCGAAGCCGCTCGAGCTGCTCCAATGCCTCGACTCCCTCGGCGATCGTTTCCAGTCCGAGCCCGCGTCCCATGGTGATGATTGCTTTGACAATGGCGGCGTCGGACGCATTTGTATGGAGACGTTCGATAAACGCCCGGTCAATCTTCAAAATCGTCGCCGGCAGCTGCTTTAAATGGCAGCTGCTTTAAATAATGAAACGAAGAATACCCGCTGCCGAAATCGTCGACGGCGATGCCGACCCCAAGCCGCTTCAACTCATCCAAAGTGCGCATCGTGCTCGATAGATGACGGAGCATGGAATGTTCAGTCAGTTCAAGACGCAAACATGATGGCAACAAATTCGACTGCTTGAGCGCTTGCTTCACGTCGTCAACGAACCGTTCGTGCTGAAATTGCACAGCAGAAACGTTGACGAAAATGGCTAGTTTATCGTTTCCTGTCTCCCTTTGCCATTGCTTTGTCTGCCGGCAAGCGGTTTGCAGCACCCAACGGCCGATTTCATGAATCAAGCCCGTCTCTTCCGCCAACGGAATAAACTCGTCCGGACGCACAAGCCCAAGCTTCGGATTCCGCCAACGGACCAGCGCTTCCGTCGCGATGACCGCGCCGGTATGTACGTCGACAATCGGCTGGTAGCAGAGGAACAGTTCGTTTTCCTCGATCGCCTTTCGCAAATAGCCGTCCATTTCAAGCCGGTGCATCATTTCGGCATTCATTTCGGGGCAGTAGCGCTCCACGCGATTGCCCCCGCCTTTTTTCGCCATATTGACCGCCATATCAGCGTGCCGAAGCAGCGCATGTTCGTCCTCTCCATCATCTGGAAACATCGCTAGACCAACGCTTGCCGTAACGAAAAATTCCTTTCCGTCGTACACAATCGGCCGCGCCACTTCGCGCACGATGCGGAGCGCCGCTTCCGTCGCCGCCTGAACCTCTGTTTTGAGCGGAAAAAGCAAGCAAAACTTGTCGCCATGAAATCGGCCAAGCTCCGCACTAGGCGGCAAGACGCGGCGAATGCGCTCGACAAGCTGGCGCAAAATGTCATCTCCGGCGTAATGGCCGACGCTGTCGTTAATCCATTTAAACCGGTCCAAATCGATCAAAGCAACCGCTATCGTTCGCTGCTTCTGCTTGGCTTTATCCAGCTGTTTAGAAAACAATTCCATCCACTTTGTCCGATTTGGCAAGTTCGTATCGATGTCGTAATATGCTAAATAAGAGATTTTCTCTTCCGCTTTTTTTTGCTCGGTAATGTTGCGTCCAATTCCGTAAATGCCGACCTTTTTGCCATCCACAATGATGGGAATGTTTTTCATTTGAAACAAAAGCCGTTCTCCCGATTTCGTCGGAATCTCCAAGTTATACGTTTGGATATTCCCCCGCAGCGCTCGGTAAAAATAGCGGGTGACGCGGGGAACATCATTCGGATGAATATACTTGAGCGAATTCGTATACAAAATCTCTTCCTTTTTGTAACCAAGCACTTGTTCAAAGGCAGGATTGACGCTTGTCAAACAGCCGTGCAAATCTGTGGAATAGACAATGTCCGTGTTATGTTCAAACAACGATTTGTAGCGTTGCTCTGACATTTGCAGGCGAACATGCAGGCGCCCCATATCGCGTGAGGACGTGGACATGAGCTGGGCGAGCGTCATGATTCCTTCCGGCGGCGCCGGCAATGGCGACGACAAACTGTTCTCCGCTGATGCCGCTGTCTCCGTCAGCGACACAGCGGCAAACGTAGCCGTCCGCACCGCTGTAGCTGTATGTGCGTCTTTCACGAATACTTCGACAGCCGGAAAGAATGCAGCCTGTCCAAAAGCAGACATAACCCCGTCAAATAGCGGACGCGTATACCCACTGAGCGCCGCGCTGTAGTAAAAGAACATCCCCTCAGCCGATTGCTTGGCCGCATGCATGGCGGCGTCGCGCGCGCTCCAGTAAAGGGACGGGGCATGAACATAGGAAAAACGAACCTTTTCCCCATCATGGACGTGACCTCTTACGGCAACGGAACCGTCTGAATGGAGAGCGACAATCGGCAGGCAGACATCGCGCCCGTTTCGTTCGATAAGAAACGGGAATTCCACTCCGGAAAGCGGCAGACGGTCCATAAATTCTTTGCCTAAATATCGTTCCAAATACCATGACGGCTTTTGTCCATCAAGCTCATCAATTTGTTGGCCACTGCTTTTCGTAATGGAGAAGGATCGTCCGACAGGCTCCCATAAAAACGGGGCCATACAGTGGCTGCGAAGCGCAGTTCCACTGAATGAAACGGCCATGCCCCCGCTCACAATTCGTCCGTCGGACGAAAACAACGCACTGCCCTCAGGAAGCGCACAGCTGACCATGACCATCCGTTCATTGGCAAGCGGCAAGCGGCGAAGCAAGGACGGCAAAGCCGAGCGGTGATTCGTAAACAACAAAAGCAACGTCGTATCGTGACGAACGACCGCCTCCGCGATCAACGCCGCCAATCCATCCGGGCGGTCAAACTCATCAGCTGGCAGCGCCAGCGATGAAACGGTGGAGGACAGCATCGACGCGATGCCAACGGCAATATCTCGCCCACCGGCCATTGGCAGAGGTCCTGCCATTCCGATCATATGGGCGCGCGGCCAACGGCAGGCCAGTTCAGCAACCATTCGATCCACTTCACCCACATCGCGGCCGGCGATTTGGATAAACTGCGGCTCGTCCAAGGAAGAACAATGCTCACTGAACAGACGATCCAATTCCTCAGCACGGCGGCAGCAGAACCAACGCATAAACGATCATGCCCCCTCCCGCTGACCAACGAGGTCGAAAAATTCAAAAAACATTGTTTGTTTTACCATATCATATTTTCGCCTTCGACAAAAGCGGCAACCAATAGAAGGCTGCCGCTTCGCTTTAGAATAAGTCAAAACCAAGTGGCAGCAGCAGGCCAAGGAACAGCGTCACCACAAGGGCAATGACCCATTGCGTCCATCCTGCCGCCGCGCTTTTTCCTTTTTTTACAGCTGCTAAAACCATTTCCATCGCTCCGATCACCCACAGCCCGGCAAGCGCTTTTAGCCAATAAAGCGCGGATATCGAAGCAATGCTATGCAGCAAAAGCCCCCCCGTCGCGATCGTGAGAATGTAAAACAGCCGCAACACCATTTGCACGATCTTGGCTTTGCCCGCCCCTTGCCGCTCCATCGACACCGCAAGGAAAAACAAAACAATCGTGATGAGCCAGCTCGTAATATGGGCATGCGTCAACATCCATCCCTCCAACCATTCCTTGTTCCTTCCCATCATAGCACGGCGGGCGGACGGTTGACAAACTTCACGAAAACGAAAGACGCCCTTTCTTTCAAGAGGACGCCTTTCGAACATCAATGGGGGCTTCCTCACTTTCGCCGTTTACTCTCCCACTTTGTTGCGCAACATGCCGATGCCTTCCACCGTCACCTCAATGACATCACCCGTCTGCAAAAAACGCGGCGGGTTCATCCCTTTGCCGACTCCAGCCGGCGTTCCTGTAGCGATGATGTCGCCCGGCTCAAGCGTAATGCCTTTTGAGATCGTCTCGATGATCGATTCAATGGAAAAAATCAATTGTTTCGTGTTGGCTTGCTGGCGCACTTCGCCGTTGACCCGTGTCTCGATGCGCAAATCGTTTGGATTTGGCACAAATTTGCTTGGCACGATCCATGGCCCCATCGGGCAAAATGTATCCAAGCTTTTGCCGAGAAAATATTGTTGGTGCCGCTCCTGCAAATCTCTTGCTGTCACATCGTTGATGATCGTGTATCCAAATACGTAATCAAGCGCGTCTTCGCGGCGGATCGCCCGCCCTTGTTTGCCGATGACCACCGCCAGCTCCCCTTCATAGTCCATTTCATCCGTGACATCGGCATGGCGCAAAATCGTTTCCTCATGACCGATGACCGTTGTCGGCGCTTTCGTGAAGACGATCAAATGCTCCGGCACATCGGCGCCGCCGAGCTCCAGCGCGTGATCAACATAGTTTTTGCCGATGCAAAAAATGTTTTTCGCCGGCCGTGGGATCGGGGCCAAAAGACGGACATCGTTGAGGCGATAAACGTACTCCCGCGTCGGATGGCCTAGCGCCCAGTCAATCACTTTTTGCGCCCGTACGAGAAACTCCTCCCCTTGGGCAATCGCTTCAACCATCGTCGTCGGCATCGTCTCCGTTCCATCCATCGCCCGTTCGGCGCGGCGCAAATGAACCGCCCGGTCGTCTCCTTGCGGCACGGCTCCAACAAACGTTTCTCCATCGAAAAGTGCGGTGATCAGTTTCATCGTGCCTCTCTCCCTTTCTTTGTTATGTAGCGGACGCTTCGTGAACTCTTCTCTTCCACCCGTCTTCGTCATTTTGGCGCGTTGAGGATGATATTCGCCATCGAGGCGAAAAAGTCCTGCTTTTGTAGAATTTTGTCTAAATTAGGAAATTTATCACTTATTTTCCCGAATCGCTTCCTTTTTTCGTCGGGATATGTATAATAATGTTTAGTTTCCACTAGGGCGTCGATTGCGACTTTCGTCATGCAACAAACGTCTTGCATCGACGCGGCATGCCTCAACCAACATTTCAAACGATTGATGGTGAAGGAAATGGTTCTGTTGCAAATTGAAGAAAAACGACAACAAATGATTGAATTGGCGCTCACGTATGGGTTCACGGCCAAAGAGACGATCGAATGCAGCCAAGAGCTTGACCAATTGATCAATCAATATTTGCAGCAAACGAGGATTTTTGAATCGCCTTCCCCGTCCGTTCAGTAAGCGGGGTTTTTATTGCCCCGGCCGGCGGCGAAACGGCGGCCGCGTTCCGTATGTCCCCCACCTCCACATCCACTCAACCGGGCCATAATGAAAACGCGCAAACCAAAAGCGGCTTATCCACACTTGAGTCGCATACAAGGCAAACGCAATCAACATCTCCTGCCATGCGCTTGTGCGTCCGTACCACCCAAGCCCATAACCATAAAACAGCGACGTGCAAACGAGCGATTGCGCGAGATAATGAGTGAGCGACATTTTGCCAACGTCTTGCCACCACCGCCAAGCGCGCTGCCAACTTCGTTTCCCGCAGACGAACACGGCGGCCGCCGCGTAGAACACCGCCAATGCGGCGCCTCCAAAGCTGTTTTGGATGTACATGGTCAAGTCGTTGACCCCAGCCCAATACGGAATGGTTTTCAGCGCTAAACCAAAACATAGCGCCCACCTCATCAGGCGGCGCAGCTTGGCGGGCGAGTGACGGTCGGGTTCAAGCCAACGTTTGCAAGAGGCATAGCCGCCGAGGAAACAAAAGGGCAATACGGTCAACACCGTAAACAGCAGCCCGCCATCGCTGTTGACATAGGCCCAGTCATGCCAACGTTGCCAAAACACATCACCAAACGTTCCGCTTTGATAATGACGAACCGCTGCGGCCGCCTCAGCCTCGTGGCCGCCAACTGGTTTCGTTCCTCCTGTCCACATGCTGAGGGCCATTAGCAGCACCATAAGGCCGTGAAAAAGAAGAAAGACAGCGACAGCCGCCGTCCGCCACCAATGCGGCGGGGCGGCGAACAAGAAAAACATGATGAATCCGGCGACCGCATAGGGGATTAAAATATCGCCAAACCAAAGGCCAAACGCATGAGCCATGCCGATCCCAAGCAAAAGAAAGAAGCGGCGCAACAGAATCGGAATCGGCCGCTTTCCGCGGCTGCTGATCCGGCGGAACATGGTCATCGCCCCGAACCCGAATAAAAACGCAAACAACGGATAGGCGCTCGCTTCAAACAACACATCCACGACGGCAACGAAAACTCGGTCAAAATCACTGCCCTTGACGCCGTCGTCGTATAACGCCGGCGAGGAAAAATAACGCATGTTGACAAGCAAAATGCCGAGCAAGGCGAATCCACGCAACACATCCGCCGCGGCGATTCGCTCGGTCGATCTGATCATCGCTTTCTCCCTTCTTTCTACCGCCTAGCCGTCTGCGCAATCGGCGACGCCTTACGACCTTGCCGGCACGCCCGCCGCCTTATCCATTTCATTCGATGCGCTCTCCTCTGCCCGTCTGAAGGCGCATGCCTGTATCATCAGTTGACATAGCGGCCCGATTTTCCAATTGCATCCCAATATTGGCGGCGCAAGTGTACTTTCTGAATTTTTCCGGAGGCTGTTTTCGGCAGCTCATCCACAAACGTTACACCCGTGATCGCTTTGAAGTGGGCCAATTTTTCCCGCGAAAAGGCGATCAGCTCCTCTTCGCTCACCGTATGCCCGGGTCGAACGACGACGAACGCATGCGGCGTTTCCCCCCATTTTTCATGCGGCACGGCGATGACGGCCGCTTCAAGCACAGCCGGATGCTCATAAAGCGCTCCTTCGACTTCAATCGACGAAATATTTTCCCCTCCGCTAATAATAATATCCTTTTTCCGGTCGACGATATCAATATGCCCGTATTCATCGACGGTCGCCATATCGCCGGTATACAGCCAGCCGTCGCGGATCGTTGCGGCGGTCGCTTCTTCGTTTTTCCAATATCCTTTCATGACGCCATGGCTGCGGACAATCACCTCACCGATCGCCCGTCCATTCTTCGGCACTTCCTCTCCATTCTCGTCGACGACTTTCACCTCGCAGCCGATCATCGGATAGCCGGCTTTCGCTTTCAGCCGCTGCTTTTGCTCCACAGGCAGTCCGTCAAGCTGCGGACGAATGAGCGAAATCGTGCTGAGCGGAGACGATTCGGTCATGCCGTACACCTGGATAAACTCCCAGCCGAGCTTTTCCTCAACGCGTGCGATAAACGCCGGCGGCGGTGCGGAACCGGCGATGACGACCCGCACGCCTTCCGGGACATCTGGTTGATATTGCTCATAATATTGCAGCAACATATTGAGCACAGTCGGAGCCATATGCATAACCGTCACCTGATGTTCCTTGACAAGATCAAAAATGACTTTCGGATCGACTTTACGCAAACCGATTTGCGTTGCCCCGTTGGCGGTGTAATAAAACGGAGCCCCCCAGCCGTTGACGTGGAACATCGGCAACACATGCAAATACGTATCGCGGTCGGACACACGCAAATGGTGCATCGTCACAAGCGCATGCAAATAGTTGTTCCGATGCGTCAGCATGACTCCTTTTGGGTTGCCTGTCGTCCCGCTTGTATATAGCAAGCTGCATATATCGTTCTCATCGATCATCGGGCGCGGAACCGGCGCTGACGACTGGGCGGCGAGCCATTCTTCGTAAGCGGTTTCATCAATCGCCGCCTCTGTTTTATGGTGGACAATGATCTCCTCGACCGTTTCAAGCTTGTTTTTGACCGGTGCAATCAGCCCGTACAGCTCCTGATCCACAAACAACACTTTCGTTTCGCTATGATTCAAAATAAAAACGTAATCATCCGGTTTCAGCCGCGTATTCAGCGGCACCATCACCCCTCCCACTTCAAACACGCCGTAAAACCCTTCGAGCATCTCGAGCGTGTTCGGCGCCAAGTACGCCACGCGGTCGCCTTTGCGAACGCCAAGCCCCCGCAGCCCGTTGGCAAGCCTCGACACTCGTTCGCCAAGCTCACGATACGTCACCGTCCGCCCCGAACAAATCATGGCTGTCTTGTCCCCATAGAGAGCCACGGCGCGATCGAAAAAGTGATGGAGCACGAGCGGCGCATTCATTCTCCCATCCCCCTGTTTTATGTTTTAGAAAATTCACAATTGTATTATATAACAAAGATGGCATAAAGAAAAAGAGGGCCGTCCCAAAAGTCGTAAAATGACTTTTGAAGTCAGCCCTCTTTCTTGGATAGTCCACTCCATTGCGCCAAAAAAGAACCTGGTTTCTTCTTTTTTCCAAAAACGAACGCTAGGGGAGTCGTCTCGACAATAGCTAGTTATTTCCTTTCACCCCGGCGTCCAAGACATCCGGATCGACCGTATTCGTGACGCTGCAAAACGTATTCGTTTGCAAGAAATCGCCAGTATTGCCGCCGCCGGCGCCTGAGTTTGACTTCGTGGTGCTTTTCGGAGCGATTTGCAGCACATCGCCCATGTTGACAGTGCCATTGCCGCTTACGTTCGTCACTTTGATCCCACCAATGACGATTGCTGGCATCCCCTTTCCCCTTCCTTTCTGCCCGTTCCCTTTCTTTATCATACGCGGGAGCTGCTTTCCTCAATTGGACTCTCACCCCGCATTGAACCGTTTTTTCTCCGTTTTCATACAATAACGATAGCGACACGACGAAAAAGGAGGGGGCTCTTCATGCCTTCATTTATCAGCGGTCCAATTAAAATCACCCATGTCAGCGGCGACGGCACGGTGAATTTCGGCGACGTCTTGCAAATCACACCAAAGAGCACGTTGAAATCCAATACCGGCTCAGGCGGCGGCAACAACGGGGACTTCCTGCAGACGAATACGTTCGTCAGCTTTACCAACACCGGCGATCCGGATATGATAGACGCGAACAACGCCGCGAACAATTAGGGCGAACGTCAGCCGGCTTGCGCCCATACACTATAGCAGCAACTGCGAAGCTGGGAAAGGAGCATGCCCCATGCCGGCTTTTGTCGGAATCGTGAAACTGAATAGCATCGGAAGCAGCGGCGTGTTCCATATCGGCGACGTGTTTGCGATTTCCCCGCAAAGCGTGACGAAAACGTTCGCCGGCGCCGGCTCGTTCAACACCGGCGACGGGCTTCATGTCTACAACTATTACAGCAATACGAATACGAATGACGCCGATGTCGCCGATGAAAATGTCGTCGGGAACGTATGAAGGAGGAGAAGGAGGTTGAATGTTTACATCAGCCAAAGCATTTGCATCCATCAATTGCGGATTGGCTCCGTCACCAACTCATCCGTTTTGCAAATCGGCAGCGCCGGCAGCATCCAAGCATTGTCAACGCTTGCCAACACCGGCGGTTTCACTGGCCCGGCTTCGCAAGCGACCGTGCCGCTTGGCACCGCCGCCCAGCCGTCCGCTCCTCTCGTTCCTCTCCATTCGGCCACCCGCTAAATGCAGAGAAAAAAAGTGATGAGGACGACAGGCCGTCCATATATTGAAGTAAGAGGGGAATGTAGAGAGGATGATGGTGCACCATGAGTATATACGACTATTTCGTCCAACTGCGCCGCTATTTATTATGGCAGACAAACAAAGTACGGACACTCGAACGACGTCTTTCCGTTCTCGAAGCCCGGCTGCGGGAGCTGGAATCGCAGCCGCGCACTACGCGGATTGAATACAAATTTGACCAGCTGAAAGTGGAAACGCTCGAAGGAACGCTCAATATCGGCATCGCCCCACCGGGGGCCGGCGGCACCATCGAAGATTTCGCTGTCGAACCGGTGAAAACCGTCGTCCCAAAGCCGGAGCCGGTGTTGATGCGCCCGATTCAGGAAAAAGTAGCCGCCTACTTAAACAGTGAGGCGGCAGAAACATTGAAGCGGCTTGAGCAGCAATACAACCGCCGCCTTGATGATACGTACCGGCAGTTTATTTTGCAAGATATCGCCCGACAGACGGATGAACGCATCCGCTTTTATTTGCAAGAGAAAGCAAACCAAGGCTATGTTCCCGCGGGCGATCGCGATGAAACGGTCGAAAACGAGATCTTCCAAAAAGTGAAAGCGGATATTGAACAATCGCTCGACGCGTTTTTGAAACACTTGCCTTCAGGGGAGGAATCAACGTGAATTATACCGTCATTAACCGCGACGTGCATGTCGGGGACATCCGCTTGACAGCCGTCGCCAGCGCCTCGCTGTTTTTAATCGGCGATGCTGATGTGATCAACTTATCGTCTGCGTTTGATACGCCGACGGAATCGCTCATCATCGGCCCGTTTGTCCCGCTCGTGCCGGCTCGGGGTGGGGCATCGTGAAACGGACATCGATCGTTCAGGCGCTCCATGCCGAAACGTTGATTATTAGCTCTGTGCTGCAAATCGGCGACTCTGAACGGATTTCCGCCCGCACACGCGCTTTAGCCGTGCAGCGGCAATACGAGCTGTTTTTCGGGCCAGAAGGGGAACAAACATTCCCGATTTTTACCAAGCCGATTCCACGCTGGTCTTCCCCGCCGCCGGTTTCATCACAACAGACGCTCCACGAATCCCCGGTCATTTCCGTCCGGTCGATCCGCGTGCTAGGGGTCTCCTCTTCGGCCGTTGTCCACATCGGCTCAACCTCCATCGCTGAAGGCGAAGCGCGCATCAAACATATCCGCCAGCTGGCCGGCCCGATGCCGTCAGCAGCAGATATATAGAGGCAACGAGGAAGTTTAACATGTCCCCTGACGGAAAAACGGTTTGCCCCTTTTCGACTGTCGAGGGAAAGCCACAGGCTTCTCCGTCACGCCTTGGCGTGACGGAGGACCGAACAACCGCCTGCTTCACAGACCTATATAATGGGTCTGGAAGTGGCGTTGTTCGGTCGCCCGACAGTCGATCAAATACTCGGTAAAAGTTGCAAATGGTAAATCTTCAAATTGCATCTATCCTGAAAATACCCGAACTTCAAAATGTGCAAGGTTTCAGAGTTCGACATAGCGGCATTTTCATTCCTTCGATGGTGACGAAATCTTTTTGTCATGGGAGTCTATATAGAAAGGAAGAGCTGTAATGCCTTCATTCGTCGGTCCGATCAAAATCAACAGCGTCGGCAGCGGCGCGGTCGTGCAAATGGGCGACTGCTTGTATATCGCACCAAAAGTCGCCACGAAAACGCAGGCTGGATCCGGCGGGTTCAACACCGGCGACTTTATCATGACAAACAACGCAATCAGCTTTACAAATGCGTTTGATCCCGATGTATCTGACCAAAACGTGGCCGCCAACAACTAAATGGGGGCAAGGACCGCCCCCTATCCCCCCGTTCCTTCAATCCAGTGGGCCGGACTAACCAGCCGGCGCAGCGGCCGCTGGCAACGCATCCGCCAAGCACTGCTCCCGACAGACGGGTTACATCCATTCAAGCCGGACGCGCGTGCCGGGGCCGGACGGCTCCGCCGGCTCGACAATGAGACGGCGCGGCAGCCGGTTGCGAATCTCTTGGACATGGCTGATGACGCCGACAGCCAGCTGCTGCGTATGCAACTTTTCCAAAGCAGAAACGACCGTATCGAGCAGCTCGGCATCCAATGTGCCAAACCCCTCGTCCAAAAAGAAAAACCGGAGCGGATATTCACCGCGCAACTGAATTTGCGCCGACAGCGCCAGCGCCAACGACAGCGATGTCAAAAACGTTTCCCCGCCGGACAGCGTCGACACCGGCCGCCGCACCCCCCCGTTGGCATCATCGCGAATCAAAAACCCGCCTTGCGAATCGAGCTCAAGCGCATAGCGATGGCGCGTCAACTGCTGCAGCCGCTCAGACGCCATGATGGTCACCTGTTCGAGTTGCTCTTCCGCCATAAATTCGACAAAACTGTTGCCGCGAAGCAACGTTTGCAGCTGTTTGTACCGCTCAATTTGGCGGCCGAGAGTTGCCTGCCTCGCCTCCAATTCAACAAAACGGACATGTTTTTTTCTCAGCTCCGCCACTTTTCCGCGCACCGCGCCAAGCTGCTCGGTCATCATCTCGGTGTGCGCTTTCAACTCGTTGTATACTTGCTGCATCATCTCCCATTGTTCAGCGCTCACCGCTTCTTCGCCGATGACAGCCGCCAGCTGGGCGCGGCGGTGCTCAGCCTGCTCGACCTGGCGCCAGTAAAGGCGGATGGCTTCGTCCCATTCATCACATTGCGCTTTTGCCGCCCTCGACATTCGCACTTCTTCAGCATCAGCGAACACAGTGCCGGCCAAGGCGCGGCGCCAGCGAGCGAGCGCTTCTTCCTCGCGGCGGGCCGCTTCCTCGCACGCCTGCTTCGCTGCCTTCGCCTCACTTTCTGTCGCCTGGTATTGCTGTTGGGCGCGCTGCCATTCATCGTACGCCTGCTGTTCGCCGTTTTGCAGCCGGCGCCATTCGGCTTCCGCTTCCCGAAGCTGCACACCTGCCGGGCCAGGTCCGGCCTTCTCGCGCCGTTGCCGCTCATATTCTTTCCACAGCTCCTGTTTGGCGCTCATAAGCGATTCGAGGCGCACCCGCTCCGCCTCAAGCCGGCGACGCTCCTCAGCCGCCTGTTCTTTTGCTCTTTGTTTTTCTTCTAAAAATGGAACGCTGTCTTCAAGCCGTTTTTGTACATCACGCCACATTTTCTCTTGTTCGCGCAGCTGCTCGTAAACCACCGCGATCGTTTCCAGTGAAAAGGAAGGATGCGCCTCGCGCCACTGCCGTTCAAGCTGCTGTTTCTCCTCTTCAAGGCGCTGTTTCTCCGCTTGCAGCGCTTCGATATCCGCTGCCGCCCATCGGCAGGCGTTTTCCGCTTCACGCCGCGCCGCTTCCGCCTCATTCCACTGCGACAACGCCCGGTAAACCGCTTCCTTTCGTTCAATGACATCCTGCCCGAGCGCCCGGACTTCAACGGCCATATCGACGGTTTCGCCTGCCGGGCGGACAGCCGCCTGAACAGGGGGTGTCCCGTGGCTGGCCGCCAGCGCGGCAAGCTGCTCAAGCTGCGCCTTGAATGAGAACAGTGTCTGCAAATCTTGTTCGCAACGCTGCCGCTCTTGCTCGAGCTCAGACAACCGACCAGAGGCTACCGTCTGCGGCCTGGCGGACGGATGCGGGTGCTCACGCGAGCCGCACACCGGGCACGGTTCACCGGGACGGAGCCGCTCAGCCAGAACCGCTGCCAGTTCGGCCGTCTGCGCCTCTTCGATCCGTTGCTGCTCCGCCTCGATCTGTCGCCGCAAAACATGCAGCCGCTTTTCGATATCTTGTTGCCGGCTGCAGACGGAATGGTGCGTTTGTTCAACAAGCTGAAACAGTTGATGAAGGCGGGCGCCGGCAGCGGCGGCGCGGCGCTCCCGCTCAGCCCGCTCTCGTTCGGCTTGGCGCCAGGCAGCTTCCTTTTGCTGGAGCTGCACATCGACGCGGGCGAGAGCGGACGCCGTTTGCTCAATGCGCCGCTTCTCTTCGTAGGCGCGCTCTATTTCGTCTTTGCCAGCGAGCGCAGCGGCATGCCGCTGCAACTCTTCTTTCAGCTCCTGTTGGCGCGCCAAGCCGCGCGCGTACCAGGCCTCCGCTTCCTCGAACTGACGCTGCACCGCTTTTTCCCGGTCCGCCAAGCGGTTCCACTCCTCATGGAGGGCGGCGAGCTCCGCCTTGAGTGTTTCCATTTGCCGTTCGAGCTGCTCCGCCTGCCGCAGCCGCTCCATTTGCACCAACAGCTCCGGCTCGCGCCGCGCTTTTTCCTGCCGCGCCTGCTCATAGCGGCGCACGGCATCCTCATAGTGGGCTTTGGCCGCCTCCAACTGTCGCAACGCCGCCTCCTGCCGCTGCAGCGCCGCGGCCTGCAGGAGGCGCATCTGTTCGTACTGCTCCCAGTACGGCCAAATGCGCTCCGCCTGCTCGGCCCGCCCTTTTTTCGCTTCAAGCGCCCGCACTTCGGGCTCCCGCCGGCGCAATGCCGATAATTCCGCTTCAACCGCTTCTTTTTCCTGCTGCCACGCCCGAAGCTGCCTCGCCCGTTCGACGTCTGCCTCGATTTTCTCAAGCTCTTTTTTGCGCTTGGCAAACAGCGCCGCAAGCTCCCGCTCCTCGGCTTCTGCCTGCTCAAGCGCCGCTTTCGAAGCATCGCCGAGCCCCGCTTTTTCCGCTTCGATTTTTTGCCATTCCTGCTCCGCGGCGGCGAGCCGCTCTTTTAACTTTTTATTCAACTCGTCACCGTATCGTTCAAGATGGAACAGGCGCTGCAGCATTTGCCGGCGCTCCGCCCCTTTGAGGGATAAAAACTCGGCAAACTTCCCTTGCGGCAAAACGACAGCGCGGGTAAAATCTTCCATAGTCAAACCAAGCAGCTGTACGACCGCCTTGTCTACATCAGAGAGCTTGTCCGCGAGCACGACCGGCTCGGCCTGATGTTCGATCAACCGGCAGACGGCGCTCCGCGTCCGCCATTCATCCGCCCTTTTCAAACTGCGTTCCACCGTGTACCGTTTTGCCCCAGCGGCATTTTCCAATTCGAACGTAAAGGAAACGAACAGTTCCTTTTCAGCGTGGTTGATGATCGCTTGTGTCCGATTGGCCGCCCGTCCGACACTTCCGAACAGCGCGAGCGTGATGGCATCCAAAATCGTCGATTTGCCGCTTCCGGTCGGTCCAAAAATGCCGAATACGCCGCCGTCGCAAAGGGCCGTAAAATCGATCGTTTGTTTTTCACGAAAGCTATGAAGCCCGGCGATCGTCAAGGAAATTGGCTTCATTCCTCTTCTCCTTCCCCTTCCTTCTCATCGGCCGCCAATTCCAAAAAAAGGCGCACGAGCTCTTCATCCGGTGTTTGTCCGCCGGTTTGACGTTCGTAAAAACGCCGGAACATTTCCACAAGGGAAAGCGGTTTGCGGTCTGTTTCAGCCGCCGCCTCCCGCTCCCGTTCCGGAAACACCGGGCGGATATGGATAAACCCTTGATGAAGCTTGCGCAGCCGTTGAATCTCTTCCATTGTCAACGGCTCGTTTACATGGACCTCTAAATCGATCCAGCACGACCGGTCTCTTCCTTCCTCGCACCAACGATACACTTGGGCAAGTCCGTCCGTCGCCTTCCAACGGACAAGCGGTTTGCCGGAAACAAGCGGAATCTCCGTCACGTTGGCCTTTCCGCCCGGCTGGACGTCGACAACCGTCACCGACTTGGTGTGCCCAGCTTCGGAAAAGCTGTAAGCAAGCGGTGAACCGGCGTAGCGCGCCGCCGTCTCCGCCCGTCTGACGTCCTGCGGGCGGTGCAAATGACCGAGCGCCACGTATTGCGCCGCCCCGGGCAAACTGGCAGCCGCCACCGTATAGGCGCCGCCCACCTCAATCGGCCGCTCGGAATCGGACGTATGGCCGCCAGCCACGTATAGATGGCTCATCACAACATTGACAGTTTCATCGGCAAATGAGGCGGCCATCGCAGCGAACAACGCCCGGATGCGGTCGTCGTACCGATCGCGAAGCGCGGTTTCCTTATGGTCGGATGACAATAGCTCAGCGAGCCGCGATTCAGACGGGTACGCCAACGGCGCAAGCATCATCGCCTCGCCGCACGACGGAACGTCAATTCGGCAAACTTCCGCCTGTGGGCGGCCAAAAAGGAAAATGTTGTAGTCGGAAAGCAGCGGCCGGGCGGCGCTGATGCGGTCCGGATGGTCATGGTTGCCGCTGATGACCGCAACCGGACGCCGGCCTTTATCGGACAGTCGGGCCAAACTCTCGTAAAACAGCTGCTCCGCCGCCGCCGGCGGATTGACGGAATCGAACACATCGCCAGCCATCAAGACGACATCGATTTGTTCTTTTGCTACAATCTCGACAAGTTCGTCGATAAACGCCTCTTGCTCCGCCAACCGGCTTCGGCCTTCAAGCGTCCGCCCGAGATGCCAGTCTGCCGTATGCAAAATGCGCATCGTCTTTCCCCCTCCGCGTCATTCCACCGCGATAATGTATTGGCCGTCAAACGAATACAAATAGCACTCCGCTACCGGCACGCGCCAAATTTGCTCAATCGCTTGCCGATACAGGCGCATTTGCGTTCCGTAGCGGCCGAGCAAAAAGCGGGCGGCCTCCTCTTTCTGGCCGGCAAAACGGCCGGTCACCTCATCCGTTTTATAGTCGATCATCACATAACCGCGCTCATCCGCAAACACACAGTCAATCACCCCTTGGACAAGCACCCGGCGGTCGTCTTCCATCCCGTCATGCCCGTAAAGATGGGAAGCCGGAAGCCCTAGACTGAATGGCACTTCCCGGTGCACCTCGCGGGCGGCGCAAAGGCGGCGGCCGATATCCGTAGCGAAAAAGGCGGCGATCGCGGCCGCATCGACCGCTTCGGCTTGCTCGGCCGACAACAGCTCTTTTTCGATGAGCCGACCCATTTGCTCACGGATGGACGCTTCACTGACCGGCGCACGCAAGTCGAGATGGCGCATGACGATATGAAGCGCGGTTCCTTTTTCCATCGGCGTCAACGTTTTTTCCTGCATAAAGCGCGGCCGCGAGAAAATCGGCGCTGTTCCTTGGCGCAGCGGCCATTCACTCGCCAGCTCGCCAAACAGCACCCGTTGCTCTTTCAGCTCCGACACCGACTGTTTGGCGCGCACAATCGTCCCTTTTTCATAGCGATACCGCCATAACAAACGCCGCTCTGCTTCCTCTTTCCAGCCGCCGCCAGCCGGAACCGGGCGGCCATGTTCAAGCGCAGCGAGCACGCTCTCGTCCGCCTGGTCGGCAGCCGCCTCGCCGCTGCGCAGCTCGGCCGCGGGCACAATGGCAATGCGCCATACGGACGGATGGGAGGCGATTTCATCCGGCGCCTTCTCTCCCGCTAAAATGCACCCGTCGCGGTGGCGAATGAGCGCCCGGCCGATCCAGTCTAAATAGGAACGGGCCGATGCCCGCACATCGTCGGGAAGCAGCCATTCGCGTTCTCCCGCAACGCCTTTCCATTTTTCGATCTCCTTATCGGCATCGTTGACCGCGGCGAGCAAATAAAGCTTCTCTTTCGCTCTTGTCAGCGCAACGTACAAAATGCGCATTTCCTCGGCGAGCAGCTCGAGCCGCTTTTTCACTTGGATCGCCAGCAATGGCAGCGTTGGATAGCTGATGCGCAGCTGTGGGTGGACAAAACGGGCGCCAAAGCCGAGCTCTTTATCCAGCAAGTACGGATGATGCAAATCCCGCGTATAAAACGGGCGGGCGAGTCCGGCCAGAAAGACGACCGGAAACTCGAGCCCTTTGCTGCTATGGATCGTCATCACCCGCACGACATCTTCCTGCTCACCAAGCGGCCGGGCTGCTCCTAAATCATCGCCGCGCTCCTGCAGCCGCTCAATAAAGCGGAGAAAGCGGAACAGCCCGCGAAAGGCCGTCGATTCGTATTGGCGGGCGCGATCATACAAGGCGCGCAAATTGGCCTGCCGTTGCTTTCCACCCGGCAGCGCGCCGACAAAATCGTAAAATTGTGTATCGCGATACAGCTGCCAGATGAGGTCGGCCAACGAGCGGCGGCGGGCCATCGTGCGCCAGCGCCCGAGCTGCTCCAAAAACGCGGCCGCTTTTTTCTTGGCGGCCTCCTCCTCATCCGTTTCCGCCGGCTTTTGCCGGAACAACTGAAGCGCCTCATAAAACGTTCCTTTTGGATCGGCGAGGCGGATCATGGCCAGCTCGTTTTCATCAAAGCGAAACAGCGGCGAGCGGAGCACAGCGGCGAGCGGAATGTCTTGGTGCGGGTTGTCAATGACTTTCAGAAGCGACAGCATCACCGAAACTTCCGTCGCCTGAAAGTAGCCGGACGATAAATCGGCAGCCGCCGGAATGCCGTGCGCCTGCAGCTGCTCGATCATTTGCGGGGCGTTCGTCATCGAACGGACGAGCACAACGATGTCTCGGTACATGGCACGCCGCGGTTGCCCGCTTGAGCGGTCATGCACATAAAATGGCCGCGACACGATTTCTTTGATTTTCTCGGCCATTAGGCGCGCCTCCAGCTCGGAGCCCTCAAGCTCCGCTGCCTCTTCGTCCTCTTCTTCCGCCGCGCGCTGCCGGTTGATGATCATCACTTCCGGAACAGTATCCGCCCCATCCGGATAATCGGCGCCATACTTAAGCTGGGCTGCTTCATCGTACGCCATCTCCCCAACGGTTTCCCCCATGATTTGTGCAAAAAGGAAGTTCGTGCCGTCCAGCACCTCGGCGCGGCTGCGGAAATTGCGCGCCAAATCAATTCTCATTCCCCCTGCGGCCCCATCAGCGGCAAACCGTTTGTATTTGTCCAAAAACAGCATCGGCTCGGCGAGGCGAAAACGATAAATCGACTGCTTGACATCGCCGACCATAAATAAGTTGCCAGTCCGCTCGCTTCCTTTTTTGACGAGCTGCAAAATCGCTTCTTGCACAAGGTTCGTATCTTGATACTCATCGACAAGCACTTCATCAAACTGCGCTTGGTACTCCAAAGCGGCCGCCGATGGCTGCCATTCGCCCGTTTTCGGGTCGCGCTGCCGCAAAACATGCAGACAATAATGTTCCAAATCAGAAAAGTCGACGATCCCTTTTTCACGTTTCACGGCTTGAAACCTAGCGAAAAAACGGCGGACAAGCGCAACGATCGTCTCAACCGCCGGCTTCATCTCCCGCATATGGCGGATCCAGACAGACGGGGGCAGCGAAAATATGTTGTCGCGCAGCGCTTCCAGTTTCTTCTTCGCCTGGTCGCGAAGCGATTTCGCCTCATCGACGAGCCACTTGTCATAGCCATCGCCGCGACAGCCCGGAAGCCGGCCGAACGCCAGCGACTGCAAAGCACGATACAGTCCTTCCCACGATTGCGACCGCCATCTTTCAAGTTCAGCGACAACGGCGGCATCCTCGCGCAGCCGTTTCTCATACGGCCGCGGCCCGCCCGGTTCCTGCGCAAGACGCAACGCCCTTTCGATGAGCCGTTTGGCCGCTGCCAGCTCCATCGCCGCATGTTGGTTGATATAGCGCGATGGCAAAAGCGACTCGGGCGGCGTCTGTTCATCGACCTCATACATGGATACAAGGCCTTTCAGCCATTCATCGGGCGCGGGGTGGGAGCGGGAGAAGTCATGCAACGCGAAAATCATGTCTTGCAGCTCGGCATCGCTCCGGTCTCCGGTGTAAGCATCAATGACGGCAAAAAAGCGCTCGTTATCCGCCTTTCCATATTCCTCCTCAAGCAGCTCCTCAAGGACGTCCTCTTTCAGCAGTTCGATTTCTGTCTCATCAGCGATGCGAAACGACGGATCCAGATCGAGCAAATAATAATATTTGCGGATGACATCTAAGCAAAACGAATGGAGCGTCGAAATCGAGGCGCGGTTGAGCAGGCTGAGCTGGCGCCGCAAATGGAGCGAATGCGGCCGCTTGGCGAGTTCGCGCTCGAGCGCCTCGCCGATCCTTGCTTTCATCTCAGCCGCCGCAGCGTTCGTAAACGTGACGACAAGAAGGCGGTCAATATCGGTCGCCTCGTCTTCCGCCGTTACTTTTTGGATGATTCGCTCAACAAGAACGGCCGTTTTTCCAGACCCGGCCGCCGCAGCGACGAGAACGTCCCGGCCGCCGGCCACGATGGCTTTCCACTGTTCATCCGTCCACCGGCTTCCGGCCGGCTTCGGGCGAAACGCAACGCTCAAGACTCTCCCCTCCCTTTCGTTATATTCTTCATCACGTCTTCCCCCGTCTGTGGGGCAAGCTTTCGGAATTCGTTGCCGGACAGCGCCTCGTCAAATTGGCATATGGACTTAAAGGCGCAAAAGTCGCACGCTGTTTTGCTTTTCAGCTTGTACGGGGCAATCGATACAATGCCGTCAGCGATTTGTCCGCCAATATCGGCAAACAGACGGCGGACGTGCTGGCGAAGCGCATCAAAATCAGAAGCGCTCGCGACCGAAGACTGCGAATGAATCGCCCCGCTGCTCGTCAGCCTGACCGGCACAATCAGCGACCGCTGCCCTTTTTCCAATTGACTGTCCATCAGCCGGATTGCCTCCACATCGGCAAGCAGCAGACCGCGCATCCGAAACGGCTCAAGAAGTTGTTTCGCCATCTCCGCTTCATCGTCAAGCCACTGCTTCGCCTTCACAATCGGATTATGGACATGGAAATAGAGCACCCCGGCCGGCAGCGCCGGCTGTTTGACAAGTTGCTCAGCATACGTGAGCACAATGTCCAAATAGGTAAGCATTTGCAACGCCAAACCGTAATACACTTCCGTCAAATCAAGCGTTTTGGCGCTCGATTTGTAATCGATGATGCGAAGAAATACTCCTTCGCTGCTTTCTGCCTTGTCAACGCGGTCGATTCGCCCGACAAGCTCCATAACCGTCCCGTCGCGAAGTTGAAAGCGAAGCGGCGGCAAGTCGCCGCCCGGTCCAAACGCCAGCTCGAGCCCGATCGGAACAAAGCCGCTCGCCCGCGCATGCTCGCTCAACACGTGGGTCGTGCGGGCGACAACGTGTTTTAATTTCCGTTTCATATATTCATAGCGAGACGAGCTGGACAGCACTTGCTGTTGAATGAGGGGGGCAAGCCGTTCGACCGCTTCATCCGACAGACGCTCGCAATCCGGTTGGGACAGTTCGCGCCAATCAACGTGCTGTTCGCGCAGCCGGTCGGCGATTTGTTTAATGGCCGCATGGAACAACTGGCCGACATCCGGCGCCTCGAGGCGGAAAATGCTTCGCTCCTTCAAGCGCAGCCCGTGTGAAATAAAATGGGCGTACGGGCATTTTTGAAACTGCTCCATGCGCGAGACGCTCGCCTGAATTTTTTTTCCGTACAACCGCCGGCTCCATTGTTTTTTCAACGGCGCGGCTTTGTTTGTATAAAACAGCGCCGACACCGCCTTTTGCACCCTCTCGTTCCATTCCGGGCGGGCGATGAACACGTTGTACACATCCCACCAAAGCGGATCGATGCCATAGTTTCGCTTCCATGCGCGCAGCTGGCTGACCAAATACGTTTGTGTCGCCTGCGGCGCTGTCACAAATGCCTCTGCCTTCTCTTCCGGGGCATCGAACGGATCGTTGCCGCACAAGCGCACCTTCACCTTCGGGAACAGCTCCGACAATTGTTTAATCAGCGGCGATGGCATGAGCGCTTTCCCTTCGCCATCGGCCAGCGGGTATGTAACATACAGCCGTTCGCTTGGACAGGCAAGCGCCAGGTAGATAAAAAACGGATCGTAAAACAGCTGTTCCCGGCTCCCCGGCGCAAGCGCCACACCGAGTTCGCGCAGCTGCTCCCGTTCGATTTCCGCCATAAGCCCATCCTCTTTCGCCCTGGCCGGAATGACGCCATCGTTGGCGCCAATGACAAACGCATACTTCACGCCGATGAGGCGCGAACGGTCGAGCTGGGCGACGATCACTTGATCGATGGCCGGCGGCACAAGGGAGAACTCAAGCCGGTCAAGCCCGGCCTCGATAATTTTGGCAAATTCGGCTAACGACAACGGTTCCGCTCCGAGCATTTCAACGTATTGGTCAAGCAAATCGATGACCGCGTTCCACACCTGCTCATGCTGGCGCGCTTCCACGAGGCGGCCTTCCGCTTCCGCCTGCGCGCTCATTTGTTCCAGCTTTTTCGGAATCTGCAATTCTTCTAACAAGAGATATAGCGCCGTGCAATACCCGCGCCCGTCCTTAGCCCGGCGCAAACGGCGCTCAAGGCGGCGGAGCGGGGCGGCCAGCGTCTCCCGCCATTCGTTCAACTTGTCCTCAAATTGCCGTTCTTCATCCGTCTGCGGCACATTCAACCCGTCAAGCGCCCGGTAGCGCCGATACGGCCAGCGCTCGCCGCTCGTCCATTTGTCCCCCTTCATCCCATAAGCAAGAACATAGTTTTCGAGTTTGTCGGCTGCCTCGCGCCACATGACCAAGTCACCGTCCAACGGAAAGAGCAAATCCGTCTTCACAGCGCGAAACACCGCCTCATACCGCCAGTTTGTGGAAATGGTTTCCAAAGCAGCGCGCACAAGTTCAATGAGCGGATGATGGTGCATCGGCTCTTTTTCATCCATAAAATACGGGATGCCAAAATCAAAAAACACCGTCTTCACAAGGTCGCGGTACGCCTCCGTTTGGCGGATGACGAGCGCGATGTCGCGATAGCGCGCCCCTTCGTCGCGGACAAGGCGGATGATTTCCCGGGCGACCGCTTCCAGTTCTGCGCGGCGGTTGGCCGCCTCATAAAGGCAGACCGCACCGTCTTCCGCTTCGTAAGGCGGCAGCGGGCGGCGATGAAACTGCGCCTCGAGATGGGCGAGCGCCCCGCTTTGATGACGTCGGTTTTCCGCGAGCACGACCGGCTCTTCAAGCAAAACATCGTTGGCCAAGGCAAGCTCGCGCAACTGGCGGTACGTCTGCGCCGGCAGATAAAACAAGTCGAGCTCGTCCGGCATCGCACCATCATACGGGCGGTCGACCGTCAGGCAAACGGTGACCCGCCGGCAATGACGAAGAAGCTGCTCAATCACTATGTATTCTTGCGGGGCAAAATGATGGAATCCGTCGATATAAACATCGGCATCGCGCAAATAGCAGGAGCGGGGGATTTGTTCGGCGAGCAGGCGCAAATAATCTTCCGAATCGAGGTAATGGCCGCTTAAGCTCCGCTCGAGCTCTGCATAAACGAGCGCGACATCGCTGAGCTTATCGGCCAGCAGGCGCCGGCCCGGCCGGCTCGGCCCGCTTTCCAGCTCCTCGACACGGCGGCGAAGCTCGTCCGGCGTTAAGCAATACCGCTTGCATTCGGCGATCATCTCATGCAGCTGCTCGACAAAACCGCTTTTGTCCGCCGCACGGCCAAACAGTCTAAGCTCCTGTTTCCGCTGTTCAATAATTTTGCGAATCATCATTTGCACGCCGACATCGTGGACGTGGTAGCGGTTCATGCCTCCCGTCTCCTGCAAGACGCGCCAGGCGAGGCGGGGGAAGCTGAACACTTGGGCGCGGATCATTCCTCCTGCTCCCTCGGTATGGATTAAGGCGTATTCACATTGAAACGTCATCTGCTCCGGAACGAGGTAAACAATCGTCTTTCCTCTCGGATCTTCCTGCAGCTTGCGGCGGATTTCCGCAAGACACATAGCCGTCTTCCCGCTTCCCGATCGTCCAAGCAAAAAGCGAAGCGACACGGCGATCACCACCATTCGTTTCCTTTATCTCTTCTATTTTAGCACATATGTTCGTATTTGGTAAAGAAAAAACTGCCTTCCTTGAAAGCAACCGCTCCCTTAGGCAAAACCGCCGCCGCACCTCGATGCGCCATTTTCTCAAAAATGGAAAGCAATCTCCCGAAACGGCCAATAGCGGAGGTCTACCTTGCCGACCACTTGGCTGATTTTGACGAAGCCGAAATGGCGGCTGTCCCAACTGCTGAGCCGATTGTCGCCAAGGACAAAAATGCAGCCGGCCGGCACCCGCTTTTCTCCCGTCACCTCTTCAAGGGTAAAATCGCCTGTCAGCTTCCCGCTAAGGAGTTGCTGCTTATACGGCCGCAAATACGGTTCATCGACCTGTCGACCGTTAATATACAGCACATCGTTTTTGTACTCGATCCGATCCCCCGGCAGCCCGATGACCCGTTTCACGTAATCTTCCTTTTGATTGGCGTGAAACACGACGACATCAAACCGATGAATCGGGGCAATTTCATAACGGATCTTATTGACGATCAGCAAATTGCCGCTTTGCAGCGTCGGCATCATTGACTTTCCTTCCACCATATAATTGCTGAAAACGAAAAAACGGAGCATGGCGACAAACCCGACAGCGGCGAGCCATGGCCAGCGGCGTCCCCGCTTCTTTCCTTGTTTCCGTTTGGTCACTCCCCGTCCTCCTCGCTGCGTTGTTTTTCCGTCAACGAAAATCTCGCCTCTACTCGTTTTCCCGCATACCAAAGCAGCAGCACAACAACAGCGATCGCCGCCGTACGCAACGGCTGGCGGACAAGCGCCACCAAGTCATACCCGATAAAGCTGATCGTAAAAATCATGATCATCTTTCCAAGCAAGACCGCTAATACAAACTGCTGGCGGCTGATGCGTGACAGACCGGCAACGATATTGACAAGCGCCGACGGGGTGAAAGGAAAGCAATACAGCAAAAACAGCGGCCCGAATCCGTGCCGTTCAATCCAGTGCATAAACTGGCGCACTTTTGGATGGCGGCGGACAAAATGAAAGAAACGCTGCTGGCCGATCTTCCGCGTCAGCCAAAAGACGATGAGCGAGCCGAGCGAAGCGCCAATCCAAGAAATGAAAAACCCTTTCCACAACCCGAATGCCGCTGCGTTCGCCATCACAAACACAACCATCGGCAAAATCGGAAAAAACGACTCGAGCAGCGTCGCCGCAATGCCGGGAAATATGCCGAAGGAACGGTAATGGTCGAGCAAGGAAAGCACGTGGTCGAGCGTGAGCCATTGTTTCAAAGTTTCCATATTCATCGTTCTTTCTCCATTCAAATGCCGTTTATATTTTTATTTTACACGCTCGGCCGCGCAATTTGAACTTTTGCTTGTGAAAACCCATTTTTTTATCATGGCGGTTATTCCGTCACATGCTTTTCTTGCTGCATGCGATATATGTATTGCAGTTTGCGCTCTCTCGCCTCCATTCGCTCCGACAGTTTCGTCCGCAGCTGGGCTGTTCGGTGCAATTGGTTGATGAAAGATTTGCAGGACACATCGAGGACAACGCTTTTCCCGTTGCGGAAGTATACAACCGTCCGCTCATATTTCGCAGGCTCATACCGATAGACATGCATATGCGACAGCCAAACACAGCAGGAATCTTTCGGGGAAGCGGTGGGAAAGAAGTAAATTTCGTTGGACGGTTCAATGGCGATCGGCGCTTTGTGGGTGATGCCGATCACGGCCTTTGTCCCCTCTTTTCTGCCTTGAAAGCTGCAGCCATAATAATCGCAGCTATGTCTAATAATGTCGAGGGGCGTTTGTTTGACAATGTACTCGCCATCTTCCTCGACGACCTTTGCATACAGGTCGTTGTTCAATAAATAGGGGAGAATCGCCATCGTATAACGGCTCACGACGAAATGGTTTAGGATGATAAATTCATTTACTTTCATCGTCTCATCTCCTCTCAACGAACTCACCACTCCTATCATACCACTAATAGTTATATTTTTCTATATTTTGAAAAAAGTTAGCGGGTTTTTTGCACAAAAAATCCCATGACGATCGTCATGGGCATTGTCAGGAGTTTTCAAACGTCTGGCCGATTTCTTTCATTGCTAAATACTCGTTCGCTTGCTCGAGCGCCGTATGTTCGCCGACCGAATCGCCTGCATACGTTTCCTCGTTCATCCACGATTGTTCAAAATGGAGATCGGTGCTGACGCGGAATTCGGCAGGGATTAGCTCCGGCAGACTATCTTTTTTCTTTTCCATTTCATCGCCTCCCTCCGTCTATAGAGTGCGCCAGCTTTTTCCTTTTATACGCAAAAAAAGCCCGGTCAAACCGGGCTTCCGTCGATATACGGCAATAGCCGCCGTCAAGCGGTCGTAAACTGCTCCTCTTCCGTCGATCCTTTCAAGGCGACGGTGGATGCTTGACCGCCGGAGATGACTTGGGCGACTTCATCAAAATAGCCGGTGCCGACTTCGCGTTGATGGCGCGTTGCAGTGTAGCCATATTTTTCAGCGGCAAATTCTGCTTGCTGCAGTTCGGCGTATGCAGCCATGCCGCGTTCTTTGTAGCCGCGCGCCAGTTCAAACATGCTGTAGTTGAGCGCGTGGAATCCAGCCAGAGTAACGAACTGGAACTTGTACCCCATTTTGCCGAGCTCTTGCTGGAATTTGGCGATCGTTTCATCGTCCAATTTTTTCTTCCAGTTGAACGACGGTGAGCAGTTATAGGCCAGCAGCTTGCCAGGGAATTTTTCATGAATGGCTTCCGCAAACCGGCGCGCTTCTTCCAAATTCGGTTCGCTCGTTTCGCACCAAATAAGGTCGGCGTACGGCGCATAGGCAAGTCCACGGGCGATCGCCTGATCGAGCCCTGCACGCGTGCGGTAAAATCCTTCCGGCGTCCGTTCACCGGTAATAAACTGTTGATCGCGCGGATCAATGTCGCTCGTAATCAAGTCGGCCGCATTGGCGTCCGTGCGGGCGATGAGCACGGTCGGGACGCCCATGACATCGGCGGCAAGCCGCGCCGCGATCAAGTTGCGCACCGCCGTTTGCGTCGGCAAAAGCACCTTTCCGCCCAAATGTCCGCATTTTTTCTCCGATGACAGCTGGTCTTCAAAATGGACACCGGCCGCTCCCGCTTCGATCATCGCTTTCATGAGCTCAAACACGTTCAGCTGGCCGCCGAACCCCGCCTCGGCATCAGCCACGATCGGAACAAAGTAGTCGATGTCTCCACTACCTTCCAAATATTGAATTTGATCAGCGCGCTGCAACGCCTGATTAATGCGTTTGACGACGTGCGGAACACTGTTGGACGGATACAAGCTTTGGTCCGGATACATTTGCCCGGCGAGGTTGGCGTCGGCTGCCACCTGCCATCCGCTTAAATAAATGGCTTTCAACCCGGCTTTCACTTGTTGCACGGCCTGATTCCCCGTCAACGCACCAAGCGCGTGGACATAGTCTTCGGTATGGAGCAGTTTCCATAGTTTTTCTGCGCCGCGCCGAGCGAGCGTATGCTCAATATCGATCGAGCCGCGCAGTTTAATGACATCTTCGGCGCTGTACGGGCGGACGATCCCTTTCCAGCGCTCTTCATTTTTCCAGCTTTCCTCTAATTGTCGGACACGTTCAGCAAATGACGCCATTTTTCCTTCCCCCATCTCTTTGTTATAATACATTATTTTTATTTACGGTTTTATTATATAACAGAAAGAAAAAAATGCAAGCTTTTTTTGAAACTTTTTTTGAATTAGGAAAATAGACACAAACTGTTCGTAAACAACACCGTTTTCCTATCCGTACTTTTGGTATGATCATGAATAGAGGAGTGATGGGAATGAGAAAGTGGTATACGATAGCAGCGTGCCTCGTACTGTTCGGAATCGGCGCCGGCATCTTTTACTTTACCGTTTATAAGCCATCTGCCGCGCGCCTTCCCCACGATGTCACAATGGAAACTGCCTGGGGGCGTCCGTATGCGTTCGGCGACTTGCCGCCGAAAGTGCGGCTCGTTGAGTTTATTTATACAAACTGTCCGGATATTTGTCCGAATACGACAATGCAAATGGCGAAACTGCGCGACCGGCTGGAAAGCGCCGGTGTATTTGGGCGGGATGTCGAATTTATCACCATCACGATTGATCCGGCCCGCGACACGAAAGAAAAGCTGCAAACATATGCCCGCACGTTTGGCGTAACCGGCGACGGGCAAGGCTGGGTATTTTTGCGCGGCAGCGAGGACGAAACAAAAAAAACAGCCGACGCCTTCGATTTTCAATACCGAGACCCGGGCAACGGGATGATTGTGCATACAGCGCTCGCGTACTTGCTTGACCGCGATGGCCGCGTCATTGAGCAGGTCGGGATGGGGACTTCGCGGTTTCACGTCGATGACGTATATGAAACCATTATGAATGAGTTGCCGTAATATCGCCGCAACAAACAGGTGTCCCGATCACTCGGGACACCTGTTTGTGCTGGATGATGTGTGTTCCAGGGAAATCCGGCGCCTTTTGCCCCCTTGCCAAAGACAGCATCGTTCAAACGACGAGCGAATACAGACTGAGGACCGCAACCGCGGCAAGAACGACGACCATGACATTGGCCCCGAACCAAGCCGCGATGACAGCCGCCGCAAAACCAATGGCTCCGAACACAACATCATCTTGGATGAAAAAAACGTCAGGAATAATGAGCGCCCCAAGCACTGCATACGGCACGTTTTTCAGCACCCCTTGCCAAAACGGCGGCAGCTGGATGCGGCCGAGCAGCACAAACGGCAGCAGGCGGGGCAAGTACGTCACGACTCCCATGCCGATGATCATCCAGACGATCGTGCTATTCATCGCCGTTTCCTCCTTCTTTCGCCAGCCATTGAACGATGACAGCCGACAGCAACGTAGCCAACACGATCGACCATCCTTTCGACAAGTGAAGAACAAACGTGCCGATGGAATTAAACAAAGCGGACAGCCCCGCCAGCCATACGATTTTCCGTTGCTTTTTCAACGCCGGCACAAGCAGCCCGATAAACATGGCGTACAAGGCGATCGCCATGCTTTCCTGCAGGCTTTCCGGCAGGCTCGCCCCTACGGCATGCCCAATGCCGGAATTGACCACCCAGCTGCCGTACGCCATGGCAATCAATCCAAACATATACGAAGCGTTGACCGTCCCCTCTTTCATCGCGGCCACTGAAAACGTTTCATCGGTGATGCCAAAGGCGTACAACGCTTTTTTCCAAAATGCATCCGGCTCGGCTTTTTCGCTCAGGGAAGCGGACATTAAAAAATGGCGAATATTTAAAATAAACGTCGTCAACACGATTTCCAACGCCCCGGTGCCGGCGGCAATCAAACTGAGGGCAATATATTGCGAAGCGCCGGCAAAGACAACAAGGCTCATCAGCACCGTTTCGCCAAGCGTCAGCCCGGTCGTCTTGGCGAGTAGTCCAAAAGCGAGCGCAATCGGCGTATAGCCAATGGCGATCGCCACCCCCGCTTGCACTCCTTGGCGAAACGGCGCCATCTTGCCAGCTTCCCATGTCGTTTCCACTGATCATCCCCCCGTCTTGCTAGATTAATAGCTCCATTATGCAAAAAAGAACGATGTTTCGCAACCCGAACATCCATCACAATTTTTTTCCTCTATGATATAATCAAATTGATTGACGATCGATTTGTCACAAGAAAAGGAGTGCACGTCCATGACCGTAAAAGCATATGTTTTGACCGAACGCGGCTTCCTTCGTTCCGAACAAGTCGCCTATCCGATGGAAGAACGCGGCTTGCAGTTTGGCGACGGCGTCTACGAAGTCGTTCGTCTATACAGCGGCACGTACATCTGGCTCCATGAACATCTAGACCGCCTATACCGCTCGGCGGCGGCCATTCGCCTCGCCGTTCCGTTCAGCCATGAAGAGTTGGCTGAGCGGCTCGAGCAGCTGCGCCGCATGAACGATGTGCGCGAAGATGCCATTTTGTATTTGCAAGTGACGCGGGGGAGCTTCCCGCGCAGCCATGCATTTCCGGCCGAAAACCGGCCGAATTTGTACGCCTACATTCAGCCGATGGCGCGAAAAACGGAGGAAATGGCGCGCGGCGTGCGCGCGATTTTGACCAAAGACGTCCGCTGGGAGTACTGCTGCATTAAAAGCTTGAACTTGCTGCCGAACGTACTTGCAAAACAAGAAGCCGTCGAGCGCGGAGCGTTTGAAGCGATTCTCCACCGCGACGGCGTCGTGACCGAGGGAAGTTCATCGAACATTTTCCTTGTCAAGCACAAAACCGTCTATACTCACCCAGCGACGGAGCGGATTTTAAACGGCATCGTCCGCACCAAAGTGAAGGAATTTTGCGCTGAACTTGGCATTCCGTTCATCGAAAAGGCGTTTTCCGTCAGCAGTCTCGCCGAAGCCGATGAACTGTTTTTGACGAGCACCACCTCGGCGATCACTCCGATCGTCCAAGTAGAAGAAACATTGATCGGAAACGGCGAACCGGGGGACGTGACGAAAGCGCTGCAAGCCGCCTATCAAAAGGCGACCAAGCCGCTTCCAACCGCTTGACCCGTTCCGTTGCACCGAAAACGAGGCGCCCGCAACGTTGGGGCACCTCGTTTCGTTTTATGAACCGAGCACAGCGCGGTCGCTCGCAAACCGGCTGCCGCGGATGCGCTGAAACTCTTCCAACAGCCGCTCGACTGTCAATTTTTCTTTTTCCTCTCCCTCGGCCGTGAAAATAATTTGCCCGCCATCCATCATGATGAGCCGGTTGCCAAGGCGAATCGCCTGCTCCATATTGTGCGTGACCATCAGCGTCGTCAACTGATGCTGTCTGACAATTTCCTTCGTCAATTCGGTGACAAGCTCGGCCCGCGCCGGGTCGAGGGCGGCGGTATGTTCATCAAGCAAAAGCACATCCGGCTTTGTGAATGTGGCCATCAACAGTGAAAGCGCCTGCCGCTCCCCGCCGGAGAGAAGGCCGACTTTAGCGGCGAGCCGGTCTTCGAGCCCTAAATGGAGCGTTTGCAGCGTTTCCCGAAACCACTTTCGCTTTTCTCTTGTTACACCAAGACGCAGCGTGCGCCGTCTTGTTCGGTTGTAAGCGAGCGCCAAATTTTCCTCGATCGTCATATGGGGGGCGGTGCCGGCCATCGGATCTTGAAACACGCGGCCGATGTAGCGGGCGCGGGCATGTTCTTTGAGCGCCGTGACGTTGCGGCCGTTGATCCACACTTCCCCCGTATCAGGGGACAGCCGGCCGGAAATGATATTCATCAACGTCGACTTTCCGGCGCCGTTGCTGCCGATGACCGTGACAAAATCGCCGGGGGCCAGCGTTAAATCAATCCCCCGCAAGGCGACTTTTTCATCAGCAGTTCCTTCGTTAAATACTTTTGTAATTCGTTTTAGCTCCAGCAACCGTCTCTCCCCTCTCAAGCTGTGCTGCTTTCCGTTTTTTCCTCTGTTTTTCTTTTTGCGCCGCCGCCACGTTCGGGACGATCAGCGCCAGTATCACAATCGCCGCCGTGATCAACTTTACATCGCCCGTCTCCAAAAACTCAACCCGCAGCGCAAGCGCCAAAATGAGCCGATACACAATGGCGCCGCCAATCACCGCCCATGTCGCTCGCGCAACCGAACGGGCGCCAAACAGCGCCTCTCCGATGATGACAGACGCAAGTCCGATGACGATCATCCCGATTCCCATGCCGACGTCGCTGAATCCGCCATACTGGGCAACAAGCGCCCCAGACAAGGCGACCAACGCATTCGACAGCCCGAGTCCGAAGACGATCAACCAGTCGGTGTTGGCGGAAAAACTGGCCACCATCGGTTTGTTGTCCCCGGTCGCCCGCAGCGCGATTCCGACTTCCGTTTTCAACAGCCAATCGAGCAGCCATTTCACCACGAGCGCAACGACGGCCATCGAAACGAGCACCGCCCACGTCCGCGGCGCAAACCCGGTGAAAGAAAACAGCTTGTTGAGCGTCTCATCCAATCCGGATTGCCGCCAGGCGGCAGTGATTTTCGTGATGACCGTTTCTTGCTGCAACAGCGGTACATTCGACTTTCCCATGATGCGCAAATTGATGGAATATAAAGCAATCATCATTAAAATGCCGGATAAAAGCGGATTGATTTTCCCTTTCGTATGCAAAAGCCCGGTCAGCGCCCCGGCGGCAAAGCCGGCCGCAAGCGCTGCAGCCGACGCAGCAAACGGATCCGCTCCGCCTGTGATGAGCACCGCGGCGACCGAAGCGCCGGTGACAAAGCTGCCGTCAACCGTTAAATCCGGAAAATCCAGCACGCGGAATGACAAATAGACGCCAAGCGCCATCACCGCATAAATCAACCCCGCTTCCACCGAACCAAACATCGCTGCCGACATGCCTACCCCCCCTGTTGGTGACAAATCCCTCCTTCAATGAAGGAGGGACGGCCGTTTATTCAATATACTCAGCGATCGAATCCCATTCCGGATTGAGCTCAATCCCCATTTCTTGCGCGGCTTTTTTGTTGATGACAAGCTTCAATTTTTGCGGATACTGAACCGGCAGATCGGCCGGCTTTTTGCCGTCCTGCAAAATTTGCGCCGCCATTTCCCCGGCTTCATAACCGATGTCATAATAGTCGAACCCATACGCCGCAAACCCGCCGCGCTTCACAGAATCAAGCTCGCCGACAAACAGCGGAATGTCATGCTCGTTCGCCACTTGAATGACCGATTCCAACGCGGACACCACCGTGTTGTCAGTGATGATATACAGGCAGTCCACTTTGCCGACAAGCGATTCCGTTGCCTGCTTCACTTCAGCCGAGGTCGATACCGACGCCGAAACGACTTGCAAATCGGTTCCTTGCATCGCCTTTTTCACCTGCTCGATTTGAGCGACTGAGTTTTGTTCGCCGGCGTTGTAGACCATGCCGACACGATTGCCCTTGATATATTTGTCAATAAATTGTACCGTTTTCGGAATCGCCTCCGGGTGCGTATCGGTCGTTCCCGTCACATTGCCGCCCGGCTTTTCCATTGATTGGACAAGCTGTGCGCCGACCGGGTCGGTCACCGAGGTGAACACGATTGGAATGTCTTTTGTCGCATTGAGCGCCGCCTGCACGCTTGGCGTTGAGTTGGCGAAAATCAAGTCGACGCCGTCCGAAACAAAGTTATTGGCGATCGTTTGGTTGTTGCTTTGGTCGCCTTGAGCGATTTGCACGTCATACTCAACGGACAGCCCTTTGTCTTTTAACGCCTGCTGGAATCCCTTGCGTGCCGCATCGAGCGACGGATGCTCGACAATTTGCGTCACACCGATATGGTATGTTTTTTCCTTCCCGCCTTGTCCGCCGCTTCCCTCGCTGTTTGTTGCCGTTTCTTTCGCTCCGCCGCAGCCGCCAAGCAATAAAACGCCTGCCGCCCATAACATGGCGAAACGGTGAATCGTTTTGCCCATCCTCCGCTCCCCCTTGCTGAACATATAATCTCTTTGAACTTTTATGCTTTTATGTGTCAAATTATATAAGTTTATCACGCTATTTTCAATATAGTATTCAAAAAAAAGAAAAAGCGCTGAATATTCAGCACTATCAAACACGGGAAGCAGCAAGCTGCTCTTTTAACGCCCGCCGCAAGATTTTTCCTGTTGCATTTTTCGGCAACTCATCGAGGAAGCGGATTTCACTCGGCACTTTATATTTCGCCAGTCGTTCACGGCAGTAGGCGAGCAGCTGCTCTTCGGCCAGCTCCGGTTGTTTCTTCACCACAAACGCCAGCACCGCCTCGCCGTAATCCGGATCCGGCACGCCGATCACAGCGGCTTCGACGACGCCCGGATGACTGTACAGCACTTCCTCGACCTCACGCGGATATACATTGTAGCCGCCGACGATGATCATCTCTTTTTTCCGGTCGACGATGTAGAAATAGCCCTCCTCATCCATACGCGCCAAATCGCCGGTGTGCAGCCAGCCATCGCGCAAGGCAGCCGCCGTTTCTTCCGGCATTTTGTAGTACCCTTTCATGACGTTCGGGCCGCGCACAACAAGTTCACCGACTTCGCCGACAGGCACTTCTTCACCGTATTCATTGACGACCTTGTTCTCAACATTTTTAATGCTTGTCCCGATCGAACCGGGCTTGCGCGGCCGATCGAGAGGATTAAAGCAAGTGACAGGAGACGCTTCCGAAAGCCCATATCCTTCTGAAATGATGACGTTGAACTTTTTCTCAAAATTTTCAAGCAAGGCGACCGGCATCGACGCTCCTCCCGAGATGCAGAGGCGAAGCGTCTGCAAATCAGCGACCGTTCCTCCTTCATATTGATAAAGGAAGTTGTACATCGTCGGCACGCCGGCAAAAATCGTCGCCTTTTCCTCTCGGGCCAGGGCAAACATGGCGGCCGGGCTGAATTTCGGCATAATGAGCACCGTTCCCCCGTTCATAAGCGGAGCATTGAGCGCCACGGTCAGACAAAAGACATGGAACATCGGCAGCGCGGCAATCACGCGGTCATGTTCATCGATTCCTAAATAGTCAGCCGTATCTTGGGCGTTGCTGTACAAGTTTTTATGCGTGAGCATCGCCCCTTTCGGCTTGCCGGTTGTTCCGGATGTATACAAAATGACGGCGACATCATCGTCATCAAGCTCCGGTCCTGCAAACGACGAATCGCCGGCAGCCAACACTTCTGCAAACGATTTCATCTCATCGGACAGCGAAATCCCTTTTTCCTTTCCTTGCGGCGTTTCACAAACGATGGCCTGCTTCAGCAAAGGCAGGCGCTGCTTCGCCCCGGCAAAGAGCGGAGCGAGCAAATCGAGCCCAATTACCGCTTTGACGTCGCCATTAAGCAAAATATACCCAATTTCTTCCGGCGTATAAATCGGATTGATCGGGATGACGGTCGCTCCGAGCCGCAGCGCCCCGTACAGGCCGATGACAAATTGCGGCGAATTGCCAAGCAATAAGGCGATGTGATCCCCCCGGCGAATGCCAAGCTGCGCCAATCCGTCGGCAAACCGCGACACCGCGGCGTCCAATTGTTGATACGTGCATCGTTCCCCCATAAACACGTACGCTTCTTTGTCCGGTAGTTGTTTGGCGATTTGCGCCAACCGCGTCGTTAAGTTCATCCAATCTCCCCCTTAAAAATGAATGAATGACCATTCATTTTTCAAGTAAAAAAATTCGAACTATAATTTATTATAAAAAAAAGAACGGCGAAGGACAAGCGAAAGCGCTTCCCTCGCCGTTTTTTTTCGCTGCTTTTCGCTACTGCGCCCACACTAAGCCGGTGCGGGCGAGGCGAATAACGCCGCGGAACGTCCGCTCCGCTTCTTCAACGAGCTGTTCGTGCCTGCCAATGTGCGGCAAGTGCGTCAACCATAGTTCACCAACGCCCGCCCCCTCGGCGATGGCCGCCGCTTCCTCGCTCGTCATATGGCCGGCCGGCGCCGCGTTTTGTCCGGCGTAAAAATTGCACTCGCAAATGAGCAAGTCAGCTCCTTTTGCAAACGGTATAAATTCCGGCATGTAGCTCGAATCAGCCGTGTACACGACCGTGTTGCCGCCGGCAGTGATGCGCATCGCATAACACGGAACCGGATGGACTGTTTTCAAAAATGAAAGCGAAAACGGACCGACCGCAAGCACCTTGGCCGGGTCATAAGGAATCCCTTCCGTAATGCCGCTATGCGTCAGGCGGGCGAAGGCCGCCTCATCTTCTTGGTGGCCGTAAATCGGCAGCACCGGCAAATCCGCCCCTACATTTTTATGAATGAGGCGCGCATATTGGAGCGGGCCGATATCGGCGATATGATCATAGTGATAGTGGGAGACGACAACCGCATCCAAGTTTTCTACAGCCGTGTAGTTTTGCAGCTTGGCGAGCGCCCCGCTTCCGCAGTCGACAAGCATGCGAAACCCGTCATGCTCAAACAAATAAGCGGATGTCGCTTCATTGGCGGCGGGAAACCCTCCCCAATAGCCGATGACTGTCACTTTCATTTCCTTTCCTCTCCTTCCACCCATTTTGTCTTCATCATACACGACGGCTGCCTTTTTTTCATCTTTGTTGATTTTGTTTTAAAACACCTATTGACATTTTTATCTGTGTTATAATACAATAAAATCACCAAGACAACGGAGGGGATCACAATGTTGATGAAAGTGTTAGAATTTTTCAAAAACCTGCCACCGAAAAAGTGCTCGCAATGCGGCAAAACGATCGACGAGCAGCACGAGTGCTACGGCAACACATGCTCTGACTGCCTTGGCGCCGCTTACCGCCACTAGGTGAGCGGACGCTGCCCTTGCGTCACGATGCCGGCTGCCCCGCCGGCAATAGGCTGTTCCCCGATGCAGCCTGCCTTTTTTGCTTTAATGCCCCCGTGTGCGGGGCGTTTTTTTTTACACAAAAAAAGAGAGGATCATCTACTGCGATAATCCTTGCAAAAAGTAAAGCGCAAACAGCTCAGCAATCTGTTCTTTCGTCAGCGGCTGTTTGGCGCAAGTAGTCAAGCACATCACCGACCGCCTTCTCTCCTTGGTCGATGCAATCCGGCAGCCCGAGCCCTTCATACGAGCTACCGGCCAAAAACACTCCCGGCAACTCAGCCGCCATCTGTTGCTTAATTTTCGCCAGCCGCTCGCGATGCCCGACTGTATATTGCGGCATCGCCCGCTTCCACCGGGAGATGACGGCAAACTCCGGCCGGCCGTCAATTTTCATCACTTTACTTAAATCATCCAACACAACGCGGACAATCTCGTCATCCGGTTGATCGACGATCTCCTCATCGCCCGGGCGTCCGACATAGCCGCGCAGCAGCGCTTTGCCGGGCGGAGCCGTGTGCGGCCATTTTTTGTGCGTCCACGTGCACGCCGTCAGCGTGTAATCGCTGCGGCGCGAGACAACAAACCCAGTGCCGTCAATATCTTGACGGATCGCTTCCTCTGGAAAAGCAAGCGCGACCGTTGCCACCGACGTCAGCGGCACGGACCGAAACGGGGCGAAAAACGGATAATCAGCGAACATATCCGGCACGACATGGTGCGGCACCGCAACAATGACGCTGTCCGCCTCCCACGTTTCACCATTGCTGAGCCGCAGCTGATACGCTGAACCGACGCGGACGATCCGCTCGACGCGCGCCCCTTTGACGACGCTGCCTGGCTCAAGCCGCTTTTCCACCTCTTCGACGAGCGACTGCAAGCCGGTTTTTAACGTCTGAAATGCCCCTTTTCGCTCCTTCTGTTCCTTTGGCGTCGTCCGTTTCGCACCGCGAACGAGGCTGCCGTATTTTTGTTCCAGCTGAAAAAACTGCGGGAACGTTGCCATTAAGCTCATTTCGTCGATGTCGCCGGCGTAAATGCCAGACAGCAGCGGTTCGATCAAATTGTCCACCACTTCATCGCCTAAACGGCGGCGAAAAAAGCGGCCAAGCGGCATATCACCGGCTGTTTTCACCGGCGGCAGCACGAAGTCGAGCGCCGCCCGCAGCTTGCCGGCCGGCGAAAACAACCCGGTCGCCACAAACGGGGCGATGCGCGTCGGGATGCCCATCACCGCTCCGCCTGGAATCGGGTGCAGCTTGCCATTGACCAAAATGTACGACTTTCCGGTCGCATTATGAACGATTTCCCGTTCGAGCCCGACTTCTTTCACAAGGCGGAATGCGCTCGTTTTCCGCGCCAAAAACGAGTCCGGCCCCCGTTCAATGACAAAACCGTCACGAACGACCGTCTGCACTTTTCCGCCGAGCCGGTGCGTCGCCTCGACAAGTTTACACGTCACTGGCAGTTGCTGTTCTTTAGCCGCTTTTTGCAAGTAGTAGGCGGCCGCGAGACCCGTAATGCCGCCGCCGATAATCACAACCGTCCGTTTTCCTTCACTCATGCTTACCGCCTTCTTTTGCGAGCCGCTTTAACACGACCGTCGCCAATGCATCAATAAACAGCGGATCGGTATTCGGCATCTCCGGCCGGTAATAGCGGGCGCCAATTTCTTCGGTTACTTGCTTGCATTCAATATCGTTGTCATACAACACTTCCAAATGGTCGGCGACAAAACCGACCGGCGCATAAACGAACGACGTATAGCCGTGCTCTTCATGGAGCTGGCGCGTCAAATCTTGCACGTCCGGGCCAAGCCATGGCTCCGGCGTGCTGCCGGCGCTTTGCCAGCCGACGGCGTAATGCGAGACGCCGGCTTGTTTGGCAATACGTTCGGCTGTGTCTTGGAGCTGTTCTGGATACGGGTCGCCCGCTTGAATGATTTTTTCCGGCAAACTATGGGCCGAGACGATCAACACCGCCCGTTCCCGCTCTTGTTCCGGCATGGCATCAAAAATGGCTCTCACTCGTTCGGACCAATATTGCAAAAACTTCGGCTCGTCATACCACTGGTCAATCGTATAAATAACCGGGCCGCCAAGCTTTTCCGCCGCCGCTTTGGCCCGCTCGTTGTACGAGCGGATGCTGAATGTGGAATAATGCGGCGCCAGCACAATGCCAACCGCCTCTTTTATGCCGTCGGCGTGCATGCGTTCAACCGCGTCCTCAATGAACGGCTCGATATGTTTCAATCCCAAATACGCGCGAAACTCCACGTCCTCTTGCACAGCATTCAGCCGTTTTTCAAGCTGCTTTGCCTGCGCTTTTGTAATGTTCGCCAGCGGCGACAGGCCGCCGATGGCTTGATAGCGCGCTTTTAAATCATCGATTTGTTCCTGCGGCGGCTTCCTCCCGTGGCGGATATGCGTATAATACCGTTCAATATCGTCTTCCTTGTACGGCGTGCCGTACGCCATCACAAGCAGTCCGACAATGTTCTTCATTGTGTTGCACCTCGTTTACTTTGCTGAAGTATACTCATGGATAAAAGCCGTCAGCCGCTTCAAAGTCGCCGGCTGCACATCAGGGAAAATGCCATGTCCCAGGTTAAAAATATAGCCCGGCTGCTCCATCCCCTCGTCCAAAATGCGTTTCACCCGCTCTTCGATCACATTCCATGGAGCGAGCAACACCGCCGGATCCAAGTTGCCTTGGATGGCTTTCACAATGCCTTGGCGGCGCGCCTCCCGAATTGACAGCCGCCAATCAAGGCCGATGACGTCAAGCGGCAAATCGTTCCACTCGCGCGCCAAATGGCCCGCCCCGACGCCAAACATAATGAGCGGCACGCCTTCCTCGCGCAAAGCGGCAAAAATGCGCGCCATCGCCGGCTTAATAAACGCCCGGTAATCGTCCGCATTCACCGCCCCGACCCAAGAGTCAAAAATCTGCACCGCGCTCGCCCCGGCCTGAATTTGCGACCGCACGTAGCGGATCGTCATCTCGGCGAGCTTGTCCATTAAGGCAAACCATGCCTTCGGTTCCGCATACATAAACGCTTTTGTTTTATGGTAATTTTTTGATGGTCCGCCTTCAATCATGTAGCTCGCCAACGTAAACGGCGCACCAGCAAACCCGATGAGCGGCACGTCAAGCTGCTCGTTGACAAGCAACCGGATCGTCTCCAGCACGTATGGCACATCATGTTCCGGATCGATCTCCCCGAGCCGTTCGACGTCTTGAAGCGAGCGAATCGGATTGGCGATCACCGGCCCGATGCCGCCCTGAATCTCAACATCAACGCCAATCGCCGGCAGCGGCGTCATAATGTCTTTATATAAAATCGCGGCATCAACGCCGTATTGTTCGACCGGAAGCCTCGTGACATAGGCGCACAGCTCCGGTTCATGCGTAATCTCAAACAGCGAGTATTTTTCTTTCAGCGCCCGGTACTCCGGCTGCGACCGGCCGGCTTGCCGCATGTACCAGACCGGCACATAATCCGTTTTCTCGCCGCGGCAGGCGCGCAAAAATGTATCGTTGATCCGTCTTGTCATCTCCATCCGCCTTTCTTTTCCCCAATCGAGCTGTCCGTTTCCGATTTTTTGCTTATCTATTTTTCACTATACAGGTTTCCCCGCTCTATGTATAGAGAAGGAAACAAACTGTCAAAAAATCGACCGATTTTCAGCCTATGACCATTATACCAAAAAAGCTGCCCTGGCCGCACAGGACAGCTTTTTTCGTCAGATCAGAAACATGGCGACAACGGTTGTGACCGCCAGACCGACCGCTACCGGAATCAAGTTGCGCCGCGCCAACTCAAACGGATCGACGCCGCAAATGGCCGCGGCCGGGATGAGCGCCCACGGAACAAGCGTGCCGCCGCCGACCCAAATGGCAGCGATCTGGCCGAGCGCCGTTAACGTGGCCGCCCCGCCGCCAATGGCGACCGCAAACAAATGGGCGACCGAACCAGCGAGCGAGATGCCGGAAAACCCGGAGCCGTCAAGACCGGTAATCGCCCCGACAATCGTGAGCGTCACTGCCCCGATTTCGTTGTTCAGCGGCACTGCATGAGCCAAGGCGACCCCTAAATCGTTGACAATGCCCTGTGACGCCTGCGGCAAGTAGTCGCCGATAATTTTTACAAATCCGGCATCGCCAAGATAGAAAAAGGCGGCAATCGGAATGACAGGACCGAACACTTTAAATCCGAACTGAAATCCTTCAATAAAGTAATTGGTCACTTCAGCAAAGCTCTCTTGCCGGTGGGCTAAAACGGAAATGAGGATCAAAATAAAAATCGCGGTTCCGCCGACTAAGGCTGTCGCCTCGCCGCCTTGCAAGCGCAAATAAAACATCGCGATGACGTCAAGGGCAAACAACACCGGAATCAACAGCGCCAGCCATTTTTTCGCCGTCTCGGCGAGCAGTCCTTCCGTTTTTTCGAGCGCCGAATCCGTGGCAGCAGCGATTTCTGCATCGCCGACCGCCAAACGTCCTTGCTTCATGTCGCGGCGCAGCAAATAAAACGCGGTGACGGTCGTGACCGCCCCCATGACAAACACGAGCGGCACACTAGCGGCGATGACGTCGCCAACCGGCAGGCCGGCTGCATCGGCGGTCAGTTTCGGCGCCCCTTGAATGATGAAATCGCCGGAAAGCGCGATGCCATGCCCAAACAAGTTCATCGCCATCGCCGCTCCTAACGCCGGCAAGCCCACCCGGACCGCTGCCGGCAACAGCACCGCCCCCATTAAGGCAACGGCTGGAGACGGCCAGAAAAACCAGGAGATGACCATCATCAAAATCCCGATCGTCCAATACGCCCAAGCCGGCGTGCGGATCAAGCGGACAAACGGCGATACCATGACATCATTGATGCCGGTCGCCGACAACACTTTGCTCATCGACACAATGATTGAGATGACCAAAATCGTCGGCAGCAATTCGGTAATGGCGTAAATAAAACTGTTAAACACCCCGCTGACTGCCGCGCTCAGTGAATGGGTAGCGACCGCCGCCAACAAAAAGATCCCAGCAATGCAAACGAGCGATGTATCTTTGCGGGCAACCATAAACCCAATGATGAGCATGATAAACAGCAAGTAAATCCAGTGCAGCGCCACAAGCTCTACACCCATACACAATCCCCTTTCTCCCCAACTTCCAGCCGGCCTGCCGGACATGCGCCTGGGCTGGTGTACTACAGCATATGAAGCGGGAAAGAAGGTGTGAAACAAAAAAGAAGCGCTGCGCTGGGAGAGCATCAAGCAGAAACAGCACGTTAAGGGCTTTCCGTCGCCCCTTTCAAAAAAGAAAGACGCCGGCCTTGGCTCGAAAAGCGCTAATAGCCGGCGTTGGCCCTCCGGCGCGGGCGTCCATAGCGCCCGGCCGCCCAGATCCCCCACGCGTTTCCGCCCACCCAAGTGGCAAGCCAAAGAAAACGGGGGGAGACAGCAGCCAATACAAGGTGAAACAACGTATTTTGCGCGATGAGCAAGATGGCGAACAGCCGCATGGCAGCGGCGGGCGATTCCGTCCGCGGCAGCGGGTACAGCCGCGTCCATAGCGAATAACGGTGGCGATGAGGAAGCGCCGCCAATTGAACAGCGGTCGCATACAACACCAAAAGCACCGTGGCCGCCCGCATGTATTCATGGTCGGCCGCCGCGAGCACGACGCATCCGATGGCGGTTAGCCGCACATACAGCCCTGCGTACCCGCCGGCGCGCAAAAACGTGCGTGCATACAAATGGAAAAAGACGTGCCGCGGCCCGTACGGAATAAAGGCCAGCAACGGGTCGAGCCAACGCCGCCGCTTCGCCGTCTCCCGCCATTCCGGAACGTCCGTGAACAAGTTGGCCACTCGGTAAAACAATCGGGCTGCGCGCTGCTCTTCGGCGATGAGCCGCTCCCACTTCCATGTTTTCCCTTCTGTCCACCGCCATAAGCAGACGGAAAGAGCGGCCATCAACGCGGCGACCGTTCCGAAAAACGGCCACGGCGCCGCCGCCAGCCAAAAGTACACGACAAGCGCCGATGCGCCCAAGCGGACAAGCGCGCTCCAACGATGAAACGACGGTTCAGCGATGTAATTCCCCTTCCAACTCGCCCATAAATTCCATAGTTTTAAACAGACGATGCCGAGCAAAAAGAGCGGCCACGGCACCGGCGAAAACCGGACATGGAGCGGTCCGGCCGCCAAAAGAAGCAAACATAGGCCGTAGGAGTGCCACACTGCAGAGAAAACAAACGCCCGGCGAATATATGGACGCAGCCGGCGCTCGGCCGGCAGCAAAAACACCATATCCGCTTCACGAAACAAGGTGCGCACCGAGCCTGACGCCGCCGCCCAACCAAACACCGCCGCAGCGATGGCTGGGTACGGAAATGAGGGGGGGAGCTGTTCGATCGAGCGTTTATACACGACCGCCGCCCAACCCAACACGATGAACAGGCCGACAAGCAAATGGTCATTGAACATGTAACGCAAGTACCGGAGCCTTCGCCTCCCCTCCGCTCGAAAGCGCTCCTGCCAAAGCTTGCCGGCGTCCATCATGGCGCATCATCCTTTGTTAATTCAATGTACACCTCATCAAGCGTCGCATGTTTCAACCCGGACTGGCGGCGGATGTCATCAAGCGTTCCTTTCGCTTTCACGCGCCCTTGGTGCAAAATGACAAACGAGTCGCAATACCGCTCGGCCGTTGCTAAAATATGGGTTGATAACAAAATGCCGGCTCCCTTCGCCTTTTGTTCATTCATCCGCTCGAGCAGCGCATGAATCGCAAGCGGATCAAGGCCAAGAAACGGCTCGTCGATCATATAAAGAGGCGGTTCAAGCAAAAAGGCGCAAACGATCATCACTTTTTGTTTCATCCCTTTGGAAAAATGGGCCGGAAACGAAGAAAGACGCCGCTCGAGGCGGAACTCGCGAAGCAAGGGAGGAAGGCGGCGTTCATATTCCGCCTCGCTCAACCCGTACGCCATCGCCGCTAGACGCAAGTGTTCTTCCAATGTCAGTTCTTCATACAACACCGGCGTTTCCGGAATAAAGGCAAACTGCTTCCGGTACGCCTCCGGCTCGGCCGCGAGCGTATAGCCGTTGATCGAAACCGTCCCGCGGCGCGGCTCCATCAAACCGATAATATGTTTGATTGTCGTGCTTTTCCCGGCCCCGTTCAAGCCAATCAAGGCCACCATTTCGCCGCGCTCAACCGAAAATGTCACATCCTCAAGCACGTTTTGCGCTGTATACCCTCCGGATATATGATCCACTTGCAAAAGCGCCATCGTCCGCTAACCCCTTCCACTGCGAAATGGCTTTTGCCCCCATTGTACCAAAGAGAAGCGGTTTTTACCAAAAAAGTTTGTTGCCCCTCCCTGCATAAACACTGCCTCTGCGGGCATGATAAATAGCGAAGAGGGGATGGGGATTCACCAAGCAAAGGCTGATGAACGATCCATCTGAAATGGGGTGTTCGTCAAAGACACCGTTGTGAGCCGCAAGACGTTGTAAACCGTTCATGAACAAGGGCCATCTGTCTGTTGCTGAGAAGCAACGAACCTGTCCAAAGGGGATGGTCGCGTTGAACAAAGGAAGCGCTCACGCCTAAACGACTTTGTCGCAAATGGGGTGTTCATCAAACGCACATTTGATTGAATCATCCTCTCCCCTTTTCACCAGCCGGGATGTAACCGCATGCGGGATTACATCCCGGTTTTTTTATGGTAAAATGAAGAAAACGAAAGGAAAGGGTGACCGTTCCTATGAGTGATTGCATTTTTTGCAAAATCGTCAACGGCGAGTTGCCGGCGGCGAAAGTGTACGAAGACGAGCATGTGCTTGCCTTTTTGGACATCAGCCAAGTAACGAAAGGGCATACGCTTGTCATCCCAAAAGTACATACAGAAAACGTTTTTACGCTTACGCCGGAGGCAGCCGGCCGTCTGTTTCGCGCCGTGCCGGTAATCGCCAACGCGCTGAATAAAGCGTTTTCCCCCGTCGGGCTCAACTTGCTGAACAACAACGGCGAACAGGCCGGGCAAACGGTGTTCCATTACCATCTTCATCTCATTCCGCGCTACGGCAAGGGCGACGGGTTCGGCGCGGTCTGGAAATCGCATGCGAGCGACTACACCCCTGCGGATTTGCAGGCGATCGCCGCCACGATCCGCGAACAGCTCAGCTGACCGCCCACTTCGCCTTTATTCGTGCCATAAAAAAACGGAAGCAGGCCGCCCTGCTTCCGTTTTTCATTGTTGTCCAAGCACATCTTGCAAGTCTTTATCCTTGATCTCAACATCGGCGTCTTTCACGAGCTTGTCCACTTTCGACTGCATCGTTGTCGGATCGAGTTTGCTTCGCTTTACTTCAAAGACGATTTCGTCTTTCATTTCGTCAAACGATTTTTTCTTTTCTTTGTCTGTCACTTTGATGATATGGTAACCGTAATCGGTTTTCACCGGATCGCTCACTTCGCCGACTTTCAGCTTATAAGCGGCATCCTCAAACTCTTTGACCATTTTCCCCGGTCCAAACCAGCCTAAATCGCCGCCGTTGGATGCCGATCCTGGATCTTGCGAATACTCTTTCGCCAGCTTCGCAAAGTCTTCGCCTTTCTCGAGCTTCGCTTTCACTTCTTTCGCTGTTTTTTCATCTTTTACTAAAATATGGCTGGCACGAATTTTCGGTTTATAGTTATCGTAATATTCTTTCAGTTCCTTATCGGTCACTTTAATATCTTCGATCGCCGCCTTTGTCCGCAGCAAATCAAGCTTGACCATGTCACGGATCACTTTTTCTCCGTTTTGCTGTACAGCCAAGTCGTATTGCGTGCCGTACGCCTCTTTGATCCGCTCGATTTCACGGTCAATTTCCTCATCGGTCACTTTATACTTTTTGCTCAATACTTTTTCATCAATCAAATCGCGAAGCACCGTCTTGCCGATGCGCTCTTTCATCTCATTGTAAAATTCGTCTTTTGTAATGTCGCCGTTTTTCGTTTCAACAACTGCCTCTGAATCGCCGTTGTTGCACGCCGATAACGCCATAAGCGAAACAACGACGGCGGCTGCCATCCACTTTTTCATCTGTTTCACAACCCCTGCATCTTTTTCATTATTTTACACTGTCCGGTTTTGTTCAGCGCCAGCCCCCCTCCCCCCGCGGGCGCGCCCTGAAGCGGCGCCAGGGGAAAAGCGCCTGTCCGCTTGAACCACGACAATAACTATACCATATTTCCAGCGAAAAAAAAACCTTTTTCCATGTTAGTCATCCGCCCATAACATGTACGCTTGCCATACATATGATGGAGATGAAGCGCCGCGGCAGGCTTCTTCTCGCCGAAAGGGGGTGTTACGATGAGCGCACCTTATGCCGGAGGCTTTGCGTTAATCGTTGTGCTGTTTATTTTGCTGATCATCGTCGGCTGCGCCTGTGTCATCTACTAAACAAAAGAGGGTGTCCCCCCAAACCGGGAGCACCCTCTTTCTTCCTCTTTCCCGATCGGCCGCACCGGCTCCTCGTTATGTAAACAACACTTCAAAATAAGAAGAAATCAATAAAATCGTAATCAGTACGTTGATCGTCCGAAAAACCGCCGGCTGTTGCTCCTCCGGAATATCACGCTGTGCACAAAGCGAGTGGGTGAGCTGGTTCACCAAAAACAAGACCGTAACTGCCAGAGGGATAAAATAAAGCGCCAAAACTCTTCCCCTCCTTCTCATCTTCACCAAACACCGTCCATGGCTTTAACTTTACCTCGTCCGCCGCCGGAAATCAATCTTTTTTCTCTCGAAAAATACGGTGAAGCGATTTTCCCTATTGGTGAATGCGCACAAATCCGGTAAAATATACGTAAACACGGTTGCACTTTATGCCAGCCAAAGGAGCACGGTGTATGGAGTCGTTGGAAAAGCGAGTGGCCAAGCTCGAATTTCACCAGTCATTGTTGCTGGAAATGGTCGATGAAACGAAAAAACCGTTTTACTCCCTTGTGATCCGCGCTGATTTGACCAAAGAGGAAGTCGACGCATTCCTATCGTTTTGCCAAGAGCTCGCCGAGCAATATGAGCGGCAAAAAGCGGAAGGGTTGACGATTTTCACCCCTCTGCTCGTGCAGTTTGCCGGGATGCTCCATCCGAACCTTCCGCTCGAACAAACGGTTGACGCCATGTTGGCCCAACAACTGTTTGTGCCGCTGATGACCGAGCTGAAAATGCTCATTCAAACCGTCAATTAGCCTGGCTGGCCAGCTCTTTCTCCTGCTCTGTCGCTTTCGCCGTCCGCCTGACGAGCTTGCCGTCTTGCTCGACAAAGTCTTCCTTAATGTTCTCAAACGCCCGCTCAAAAATCTCCATAAAATCGTCTCCATAAATGTTGCGGACGATGCACATCATTTCTAAAATTTCAGGAAACTTCCCGTACAGCTCGCGCAGCGGCAACGCCCCATTAAAGACCGCATTTTTCGTCGGGTCGTACGTTTCCATCAGCTTCATCAGCACTTCTTCGCCTTTTTCGGTCAACTCAATGTACGTATTGCGCTTGTCGTCTTGCCTTTTGGAAAATGAAAGCAACCCTTTTTCTTCCAGCTTTTTCGAAAAGTTAAAAGCTGTCGAAACGTGCATCACACCAAATTTGGCAATTTCTGAGATCGATGCTCCTTTAAAATGGTAAGCAATCCATAAAATATGATGCTCATTAATGTTCAAATCGAATGGCTTGATCCATTGCTGCCAGTCTTTTTCAATCGATTTCCATAGCGCCTTGCTCAGCTGGGCGATCCGTTGGCTAAATAGCATTGCCTCTTTAACGGAATAATGCTGTTCTGTCCCCTTCATCGTTCCACCCACTCTTTCCCTCACTGTATTTTTTATTTCCTATTATATCAATAAAACAAAAAAGAATAAAGACAAAAATATTTATTTTTATGATTTTTTTTGCATATTCATAGTAATAAGCCTAAGGAGACTGCCGCATACAGGAGGAAAACGCAATGATGTATATACAATGGATGCTTGCCGCAATCGGATTCGTATTTTTCTGTCTTTTTATAAACACTTTCTTTTCTTTATGGAAAGCGCGGGCGTACCCGCCAAAGGCGCTGCTCAAAGAGCAAGCTTTGCGCTATATTGGAATAGCATCGCTTTGTCTGTTTGCCGCCTGGCTTCTCAGCTACGCTTAGCGTTTGTTTGAATTTTCAAATAAATAAAGGCAGGGAAGGAGCTGCAAACCAGCATCGTTCCGCCTGTTTGATAGCAAAAAACCCGACCAGCCATGATCGGGTTTTTTGCCGTTTACACGTGTGCTGTGACGTTCATCCGCCGGAAAATGGACGCCGCAATCGGATAGATAATGGCCATGGCCACCGCATTTAACGCCACGGTTGGCAGCACAATCGTGACAAACAGCGCAGAAAAGGTCGTTCCACCCGGCAACCCAACAATAAGGAGCGCCGCGGTTAAAAACACCGCCCCGGAAATGACGGTGCCGACAGCCGCCAGCACCGCCGCCCCGACCACGGTCTGGCTGTACTTTTTCACCGCAAAGATCAGGGCAAAGACGACGAAGGCCGTGATGATTTTGTCGATCATATTCGGCAGCTGCCCGCCCGGAAATGTCGTCGTCATGGCGGAAATCAACCCGGTGGCGACGCCGACAAGACCGGCTGCCTTGACGTTTGGAAACAGCAAAATCGCCAACACCATCATCGCCAGCATCATATCCGGCTTCATTCCGAAAAACAACCCCGGAATGGCGGCGTGCAACACGGCTCCGATTCCGACTAACAGCGCCATCGATACTAATGTTCTGGCATTCATGCTCATCTCTCCTCATCTCTCCTCATCTATTCTCATGCTCGAGAATTTTCTATTATTATATCACTTTGCAGTACAAAAGTGAAGAAGAAAGTTTCAGGCAAAGCGGCGGCGAAAATCGTTCATAAACGATGCGAGCGCTTCGCACGCCTCAAGCGGCACCGCATTGTAAATCGACGCCCGGCAGCCGCCGACCGATCGGTGCCCGCCGAGCCCGACAAACCCGTGTTCTTTCGCCTCAGCGAGGAACGTTTTCGTCAGCTCCTCATTTGGAAGCGTAAAGGTGACGTTCATGAGCGAACGGCTCCCCTTTTCGGCGTACGGTTTGTAAAAGCCGCCGCTTTCATCAATCGCCTCATACAGCACGGCCGCCTTTTGCCGGTTGCGCTCTTCCATCGCCGCCACACCGCCTTGCTCTTCGACCCATTCGAGCACGAGCGACAGCATGTAAATGGCAAACGTCGGCGGCGTGTTGTACAACGAATTGCTCTTCTGGTGCGTCCGGTAATCCAGCATCGTCGGCAGCCCATCCGGAATGCGCTCCAGCAAATCGTTGCGAAGAATGACAACCGTGACTCCTGACGGCCCGAGATTTTTTTGCGCCCCGGCGTAAATGAGGGCAAACTTGCTGACATCGAACGGCCGGCTTAAAATGTCGCTCGACATATCCGCGACCAGGTCAACCGGCGTGTCCGGAAATTCCTTCCATTGGGTACCGAAAATCGTGTTGTTGGACGTAATATGGACATAGGCGGCGTTTTTCGGCCATTTCACATCATCGAGCGGCGGAATATACGTGTAGTTCGCCTCTTTGCTCGACGCGACAACCGTTGTCAAGCCGATTTTTTGCGCTTCTTTCAGCGCTTTCTCCGACCACGCCCCGGTCAGCACATAACAGCCGATTTTCCCTTCCGTGAGGAGGTTCATCGGCACCATCGAAAACTGCAAGCTCGCCCCGCCTTGCAAAAATAAAACGTCATACCCGTCCGGCACGCCAAGAAGCTGCTTGAGCCGCTCTTTTGCCGCATTGTGCACCGCCTCGTATTCCTTGCTTCGATGGCTTAATTCCATCACCGACATGCCAGTGTTTTGAAAATTAAGGAGCTCTTTTTGCGCCCGCTCGAGCACCGGAAGCGGAAGCGCGGACGGGCCGGCGTTGAAGTTGTATGCTCGTTTCATCGTCATCCCTCACTTTGCCTCCTGGTAGTCCGTTGATATTACTATCCTAACACGATTCAAAAAAAAAGAAAGAGAATTTTTTGAAAAAAGCGTTTTCAAAAATCAAAAAAAGAAAGCCCTTGGCTATTGCAAGGACTTCGCTTGCTTCCGCCGCTCCCGTTCTTGACGGATGCGCTCCATATAAATTTCGCCTTCTTTTTCTATAAACGCCTCGTCGATTTCCCGCTCGCGCGCCGCTGTTTTTACAGTCATGTAGCCGCTGAAAATAATGCCGGCCACGACCAAATAAATCCACCATGGCAAACTGAACATCGCCATCCCCTCCTTGTACGCTTGTCTTACTACACTATACGCGTGAACGGCCAGCTGTATGCATGAAGAAAGAGGCGGGGACACCGCCTCTTTCCTCGGGACAACGCTTATGCTTCGTTTCGCTTCTTCTTTGTTTTCTTCTTCGCTTTCTTCCACTGTCGGCGCAGTTCGCTCAACGTTTCTTTCGCCTGTTCGTGCTGGGATGTCGGGACGATTTCAATGATCGGTTCGATCACGGTTTCATCCCTCCTTTGCCAGGGCTATTTGTCATTACCCCCATGCTCCGGCTTTGAAACAGATAAAAACACCGGCTTGTAAAACGAGCGATTGTCAAGGGCAAAGACGCGTTCGGTGAATTCACCTGGTTTTACTTTCTCAAGCGCACGGTCGATCATCGTAATTTTCGCATCCAAATTGTCAATGTAATGAAGCACCTCGGCTTCTTTGACAAGCGGCGGCTTCGGGCTGCCCCATTCCGCCTTGCCGTGATGCGACAACACGAGATGCTGCAAAATGACGACTTCCTCACCTTGAATGCCGAGCTGTTCCGCCGCCTTGCTGATCTCGCTCACCATGATCGAAATGTGTCCGAGCAAATTTCCTTCCAGCGTATACACCGTCGATACCGGACCAGATAATTCCATCACTTTGCCAAGGTCATGCAAAATGACGCCGGCATAAAGCAAGTCTTTATTGAGCGACGGATAGAGATGGACGAGCGCCTTGGCGAGTTCAAGCATCGACACGACATGATACGCCAGTCCGGAGATGAATTCATGATGGTTTTTCGTCGCCGCTGGGTACTCAAAAAACGCCTTTTCGTATTTTTTCAACAAATAGCGGGTAATGCGCTGGATGTTTGGATTTTCCATCGCAAATATGTATTCCATCACTTTCGCCTTCATTTCCTCGCGCCCGAGCGGAGCCGTCTCCAAAAAGTCATCGATGCGCACCGCATCGCCCGGATGAGCAGGACGGATCGAACGGATGCGCAACTGCAATTTGCCACGGTAGTTATGGATGTCTCCCGCCACTTTGACGATGCACTCCGGCACATACCGCTCTTCATCATCTGGCGAGACATCCCACAGTTTCGCTTCAATGTCGCCGCTTTTATCTTGCAAAATCAACGTTAAGAACGGCTTGCCATTGCTGGCGATGCCTTTCGTTGCGGATTTGATGAGCAAAAAGAGATCAACTTGTTCCCCAACCTCATAATGGATGATGCCTTTCGCCACTTCGTTCTCCTCCGTTTCTCTGTACGTATTTTCTAGTATATCATAACGGGCAAAGGGCAAAAAGAAAGCCTTGCCGAAACGGCAAGGGAACATTAGCCCAAACGGCCCGTCCACTGTTTATTTTTTTGTCAGCTGGATGGCCTGTTTTATATCCTTGAAAATGTTCATTCGTCCATACATCAGCACGCCGCCTCGGTACACTTTGGCGCCAAAATAAATAAGCAAGGCAATCGTCGCCGCCAAAAGCGCAAGGCAAAGCGCCACTTCCCATCCCGGCACGGAAACGAGGCCGATGCGCAAAAACATGAGCATCGGCGCGAAAAAGGGAACGAACGAAGCGCCGGTCACGAACGCCGACTCTGGCGCATTCAAGCCAAACATCGCGATCATAAAGGCAGCGACAACCAGCATCATGACCGGCGTAATCGCCGGCTGTACATCCTCAACCCGGCTGACGAGCGAACCGAGCACGGCAAACAGCACCGCGTACAAGAGGTAACCGAGCAAGAAAAAAACGAGTGCATACACAAAGATCGAGGCCGGCAGGTGATCCAATCCGAGGAAACGCCACACTTCCTGCCCGCTCGTTTTTAACGCGGCGAACGCAACGGCGAAAAACACGAAAAATTGCGTCAAGCTGACAAGCGCAACGCCGATGATTTTGCCAAACAGCTGTTGGACTGGCGGGACGCTTGACACTAAAATTTCCATCACGCGCGACGATTTTTCCGTCGCCACCTCCGTCGCGATCATTCCTCCATACATCAAAACAAACATATACATCGCGAACAGAAGGACATAAACAAGAGCGCGCGCTTGGTTCAACTCCTCTTCCGTCTTCGCGTTTTTTTCCAATGCCACCTTTTGGAACGGAACCGGTTTGGAAAGCTCCGCCATTTGTTCATCCGTCAGCCCGAGTTTAGCGGCTGAAAGTGCTGTTTTCAGCTGGCTTAGCGCTCGTTCCAACTCCTCAGGCGTCTGATTGTCCACAATCGTATTGGCATAATACACCGCTTCCGGCAATCCTTTCGCATCCATCGACAAGACGAGCAATCCGTCCCATTTGCCTTCTTTGACCGCTTCTTTCGCTTCGTTTTCCATATCCGTAATTTTCGTCAACGCGATTTGATTATGGTTTGCCTGCTTCGCAAGCGGACCGTACAAAGATCCCGTGCGGTCAATGACCGCGACATGAGGCTTTTCATCACCGGTGAAAAACTCAATGATCGGCTGAATGTTGGCCACCCCGATGATCAACAGGCAAGTGATGGCAGTGGTCACCAAAAATGCTTTCGCCTTCAGCTTCGTCTGATACGTATGTACCGCCACAAGGAAAAACTTATTCATACGCCGCACCTACTTTTTCAATAAAGATATCATTCAGAGACGGTTCCTCCAAGGCAAACAGACGAACCGCGAATTTTCCTGCTATATGACCGAGTATCGCTTGCGCCGTCTCCTCATTGGCGATTTGCAGCCGCACCCCTTCCGCCGTCCGCTTCCACTGCAAAACACCAGGAAACCGCGCCAATTGTTCAAACGGTCCGTCTCCTTGAATGATAAGAATTTGCTTGCCAAACGAACGTTTCAGTTCACGCAGCGCTCCCGCCACCACCGCGCGGCCGCGGCGCAAAATGCAGACATGTTCGCACAGCTCTTCGACATGCTCCATCCGATGGCTTGAGAAGACGATGGTTGTGCCGTTCCGTTTTAAATCAAGCACCGCTTCTTTCAACAGTTCCACGTTCACCGGATCAAGGCCGCTGAATGGCTCATCCAAGATTAATAGCTTCGGTCGATGAAGCACAGCAGCGATAAACTGGATTTTTTGCTGGTTGCCTTTCGACAGCTCCTCCACCCGCTTGTTGGCGTAATCGCGGATATGGAAGCGCTCGAGCCAGCGGTCGATTTCCGGAAGAAGATCCGTCTTTTTCATTCCGCGCAACCGCCCTAAATACAGAAGCTGCTCTTGCACGTTCAGCTTCGGGTACAACCCGCGCTCTTCCGGCAAATAGCCGATCAGATGGCTTTTCGAGTCATCAATCGGTTCGCCTTGCCAACGGATCACCCCTTCCGTCGGGAGCAGAAGGCCTAAAATCATGCGAAAGGTCGTCGTTTTTCCCGCTCCATTCGCCCCAAGCAGCCCGAACATCTCCCCTTCTGGAACCGTCAACGTCAAATGGTCGACGGCCGTCGTCTGGCCAAACCGTTTCGTCACCTCAATGATCTCCAAACTCATCCACATTCCCCCAACACAAAACAAATTTTCCACTCACACTATTAAAACGTGCCATCTAAAAAAAAGTTTCAGATAAAAGCAGGAATTTGCCGATCCAACCTCTAAATGAAAGAGAAATGAATGATGATTCAGCGAAAGGAGATGGTGACATGCCGACGTATACGTTGACCGCGTTTGAGCGCGACGGGGAAAAATTGCTTGATGAAACGTTTGAAGCCGCCAATGATGAAGAAGCGAAAAAAATCGGCGAGCAAAAATTGCGTGAGCGCGGCTGTTGGGACAAAACACACCGTTGCGTCAATGCGAGCGGCAAGCTCATTTTATTTCACCGCTAATCAAAATACCCCGGGGTTGTTCCCGGGGTGTTGTTATTTATCCAAATATTCCCTTTAATATATTGATTTTCTCTTCCGTATATTCGGCGAAATGTTCGTTGTACACTTTCGGCTCTTTTGGATTCGCCTGGCGGGTGATGTTCCGCGTTTTCGGATCGACGAATTTGCTTGACGCCCCGCAGCCAAGGCCGATGATCGACTGCTGTTCTTCCATGATCATAATGTTGTATAGGCTCTCGTGCCCCGGCAAGGCGTAGCCGACGTTTTCCAAGTTGCCGAGAATGTTTTTTTGTCGGTACAAGTAATATGGGACATAACCGTGCTCCTTTGTCCACTCCTGGGCCGCCTTCATCATCGCCTGCACTTCCTCGCGGCTGGCGACTTTGTACTTTTGTTTGTTTTTCGTCATTTCCGACGCCCGCTTAAACGACAGCGTATGAACGGTCAGCGACTCGGGCAGAAGCCGTTCCGTCTGTTCAAGCGTATACGTAAACTCTGGAAGCCCTTCGCCCGGCAGTCCGATGATTAAGTCCATGTTGATGTTGTTCATCCCCATCTGCCGCGCCAAGTGGAACTTCTCAATCGTTTCTTCAACGGTATGATGGCGGCCAATCGCTTTTAACGTCTCTTGAATGTACGACTGTGGATTGATGCTGATTCGGTCGATCTTCCATTTTTTCAATACGTCAATCTTCTCCGGCGTAATCGTATCCGGACGCCCGGCTTCGACCGTGATTTCGCGGACGCGGTCGACGTCTGGAAATACGTCATACATATGAGCGTATAACCGGTCCATCTCGTCGGCCGTAATGCTCGTCGGCGTCCCGCCGCCGTAGTAGATCGTCGTAATGCGAATGCCGCGCTCGCGCAAAAAGCGGCCGACTGCTTCCATTTCGTAATGAAGGCCGGCCAAAAAGGCGTCGACCGACCCTTGGCGGCCGTTGATGGCGTACGCTGGAAATGTGCAATACGCGCATTTCGTCGGGCAAAACGGAATACCGATATAAATGCTCACTTCATGAGCCAAATCATATAAATCCGGCACGACCGTGAGCTGGCGGTCCACGATCGCCTGCATTAGTTCGATTTTCTCCTTAGTCACCAAGTACTCCTCGGCCAGCTTCCGATGCGCCTCTTCTTTCGAAAGGCCTGAGCGCAAAAGCTGATGAAGCAGCTTGACCGGGCGGACGCCGGTCAGCACGCCCCACGGCTGAATGAGGCCGGTAGAACGCTCAAGCAACGTCAAATAGACATGCAAAACGGCGTTTTTCAGCTGTTTTTCGTACGTTTTCCCGTCAGCATCCGCCGGCGTGCTGCGTTCATGACTTACTTCCTCCACGCGCCCCGACGTCTTGTCAAGCAGCGTCCCCGAAACAGCGATGCCCCCGTCTTCCTTGACGGAAAACATAGCGGCCATATCGGCCTCAGGAAGCGGCGCGAACGACAGCTCCGGCGCTTCGAAAAACAGCTCGGTCATCACCTCAAGCGGGCGCTGAAACCGTTCCGGATTCGGCAGTCCTTGAATTTCAATCCGCACGTTCATCACCTTTTCTGTCAAACTTCTTTCAGTGTACTGAACGGCTGTTTCCTTCGTCAAGCGGAAGAATGCACCTTTCCGCCGCCCGTCCCCCCCCCCCCCCCGCGGCGCTAAGTCGTCTTAATTATAGAAAAAAGGTGTCCCATAAAAAAGAGCGGGACACCTTTTATGTTGTGCTTTTGTTTATGGAACATTGCCTTTTGGATGAGCCATGTTGCCGCTTATTGCTTCGTTTTTAATTTTTGCAAAAACTCGATTCGCTGCTGCTTGCGGAAATGTTCTTTCACCATGTAGGCGACGCCGAGCTGTTCGTTCGAACGCGTCACCCAGTCGGCCGCCCGCTTCACCTCAAGCGGCGCGTTGCCCATCGCGACGCCAAGCCCTGCTGCTTCAATCGCCGGCAAATCATCAAGGCCGTCGCCAATGACAACCGTTTCTTTCAACGACACGCCGATATGTTGAGCCAGCCGGCGCAGCCCGGCGAGCTTCGAGACTCCTTGCGGGACAATTTCCATTTTTCCGTTTGGCAGCATAATCATATCGATAGACGGAACCGCCTTCGCTAAGACGGCGGCCGCTTCATCCCGTTCCGCATCCCCGGCAAAAAAGACATCTATTTTGGGCACGGCAATCGGTTCGTCGATCAATACATCGCCGAGCGAATCAACAAATTGGGTCGGATAGAAAAATGGATCGCTCGAGGAAAGAACCGTTTGCACGACAAGGTTTTTCTTCACTTTCTTCCGATTGCCGAGCGAATACCGCTCATGCATGAGGCGGATGTTGCAGTTGAAATTTTCCAAAATTTGCACAATATTAAACGTCCGCTCCTCAGGGATCACGGCGTCAAACAGCTTATCATCAAGCGTTCTGGCGATCATCGCTCCCTGAAATGCGATGAGCATCCCGTCAAGCCGCAGCGCTTTCGCCACTTTGCGGGCGGAAAGCAAATTGCGGCTGGTCATTAACGTCACATAAACCCCTTTTCGCTTCACATAGTCGACCGCCTCCTTCGTCTCGCGCGGCAGGCGGCCGTTGTTTTTTAAAATCGTTCCGTCAATGTTGAGCGCCAACAGCTTATACACGGCTGTCTCCCCCTTTTGTCCGTCTCAACCTCTCTTGCCGCCGCCAGCAAGCTGGGGGCGGCTTTGCATTCCTTATCATTTTTATGACTATGACGAAACGGACAAAAAAAGAACACCCGACCGGGTGTTTTTCCTACCTTCCTTCCATAAATGAACGGTGCAGCTCTTCAAGCGGCTTCATGGCGATTTGTTGCACTTCCGCGATCGTCATGCTCATTTGCTGCTCGAGCGCCATCAGACGGGCCAGTTTCTCATTTTGCTGGGCAAGCGCCATCGCCTTTTGCGCCTGTTCAATTTCATCCGGCAAAATAGCGGCTCCACGCATTTGTTTTTCGTGCAGCCGAAGCTGAATGTCACGGAAGTTAGCAAATAGCCGATAGGCGGTGTCGTCGTGTCGGACATGATCGTACGCCTGTTTCAGCTGCTGAAACGGCTCGCTCGCCCGGATCGCCTGTTCAAGCTGTCTTGCGAGCGCACGAAGAGATTCGGACATAAGAAGAAGCCTCCCACTTCAATATCGTTTACGTTCTAGCGTATGCGCCAGTCGGCGGTCATATGACTCGCTGCTACAACCATAGGCCGATCATGCCCTGGACGGCGCCGATCATTGCGCCAAGCACAGCGCCTAAATAGGTGATCATCTTCAGCTCGCGTCGGGCGATGGCCAAAATGATCGCCTCCAGCCTTCGGAGCGAAAACGATTCGACTTGATCACGAACGACATCTGCCAATCCAAGCTGCGCCACAACCGACTCCATCTGATCGCCGAGCAGGCGGACAGCAGCGGCAGCCGCCTGCGGAACGAACCGGTCGAGTACGTCCTGTTCATATGGCGCAAGAAGATCGGCGAGCGGGCGGTGCAGCCAGCCGCTTCCCCGGACGAGGCCGCGGGCTGCGGCCTGCACCGCCTCGCTCATGCGTCTTCGTCCGACCATCTCCTCCACCGTTGCCAGCGGATAGTCGATCCATTTGTTCCATTCTGTCCAAAGGAGGCGGGCGATCGCCGCCCTTGTGCCGGCATGGCGCAAAAATTTGCCGATTTCCGGCTGCACTTTATCCACTAAATTGACATTGCCAAGCAGCATTTGCAGCACGCCCCCGACCATTCCCCGCTCTTGAAAAAAGCGTTGGATCATGCCGGAAAGCTGTTGTTTTCCTTCTACGCTGCTGAAATACTCGAGCGCCCGGTCGGCCAAGTAGCCGGCCAGCTGCTCGATGCGCGCTTCCATCGTTTCCTTCAACTCAAGCGGCAGTATATCACGAATCGGCCGCGTGCGCCACGTTTGGCTCCATCGCTCATACGCCTGCGCGGCTTGTCCGGCCGCCAACGCCTCAAGACGCTCATCCGGAGAACGAATGCCGAGGCGCTCAAGCAACTGCGCCGGCGTCTCCCGGCGCGCCAGCCACCGTTTCAGCCACTTCCGTCCTTCCTCGACCACCCCCGCCATGAAGGCTGAATCGTTGAGCTTGCGCCGGAGCCCTTCCGGCGTCACCAAATGCTCGACAACCGTTTTCCCAAGCTGTTCCGCCAGTTCCCGCCTCCGTTTTGGAATCAAGCCGGGCGTAAACGGCAGCCGTTTCCCAAACAAGTACATCGGCTCGTGCGGGCGGAATAACATGACAATGGCGATCAAATTCGTCACCCCGCCGATAAGCGCTCCAACCGCCACCATAAACGACAAATAAATGAACGTCCCCATCGCCTTCCCCTTTCATCCGCGCCGCTGTCACCAAACAGCGGCTCTCATCATACGATACGATATAAACGTTTGCCTAATTGTTCATTATAGAACTTGCCTGACAAATGCGCAAATGAGGGACTGCGATGAGCAACCAACGAACCATTGCCGTATTGACTGAAATAAAGGAAGACCGGGAACGGGCCTCTTTTGGCTCCATCCACCTTTTTTGCGAGGAATTGGCAAAATATGGAGAAACGCACGGCCTTTTTGTTTATGTCACATCGCCGTCACTCTATTTGCAGCACACCGGATATCGGTTAACCGGCAGCGAATGGATCAAGGGGGACGTGCCGCGGGCGAACGTCGTCTACAACCGCCTTCACTCCCGCAAGTCTGAATATGCGCCTGCCTTTCAGCAGCTGCTCGCCCGGCTTGACGAGGAAGACGGGGCGATGTTCAACCGCCGCTTTTTGCATAAATGGGAGGTGCACCGTTATTTGGAGCGGCATGAGTACTTGCATCCGTACTTGCCGAAAACGGCGCTGTGGGACGGCCAAGACTCACTCGAGGCGTTTCTCGCCGCCTTCCCGTCCGTCTTTCTCAAGCCTGTGCACGGAAGCCAAGGGCGGGGGATTTTCCGCATTGAATGCACCGATGAAGGAATTTGTCTCCGCCGTTCCACCTCTTCGTCATCGGCGCTATACCGCTCGGTTGCCGCGGCCGTTTCTGCCTTGCAGCCACAAATCCGGACGCCGATGATCATCCAGCAAGGCCTTGAACTTCAAACGCTTGACGGCCGCCCTGTCGATTTTCGCCTTCTTTGCCATCGCATCCGCCACAACGATTGGCGCGTCACGTCAGCGGTCGCCCGCGCGGCCCCTCCCGAGCAGTTTGTCGCGAACCTTGCCCGCGGCGGAGTACTGATGGCAGTCAATGATGTCTTGCAGAAGTGGTATACGAGAGCGGACGTGTTCCAGCAGAAACAGCTTCTGAAAGAAATCGCACTGGAATCCGCTGCCGTTCTCGCCTCGGAAGCGGAAGGACTGTATGGAGAGTTTGGCGTCGATCTGGCCATTGACGTCCATGGACGGCCATGGATCATCGAAGTGAATACAAAACCGTCCAAACAGGCGGAAATGACGTTTTCTCAACAAACGGTGCGCCCATCCGCGAAAGCCGTGATTGATTATTGCCTGACATTGATGGAAGAAAAGGAGTGAACGACATTGATTTCACTCGGTTTTGTCACCCTTGATGATCAACAGGAAAGCGTGTACTGCACCGAGGTAGCCCGCCGCGCCAAGCAGTATGGCATTTCCATATACCGTTTTTCGCCGCTGGCGATCGACCCGCGAACGGAAAATGTCCGCGGTGTCGTCTTTGATGACAAAAGTGGGGAATGGACCGATGCCGTCTTTCCCATTCCGCCGTTTTTGTACGACCGCTGCTTTTACGGCCACGACGACCGTTCCAAAAAAGCGAAACCGATTATGCATTGGCTGAAGCAACGCCCGGATGTCACGTTTTTAGGCTATGGCCTGCCCGGCAAGTGGAGCGTCTATGAGACGCTTTCCGCCCATCCGCTGTTGTCGGCATATGTGCCGCCGACCGTCCGTCTTGAGCGCGCCGATCACGTGCTTGATCTCCTTCGCCATGAACAAGCCATCGTCGCCAAACCGGTGCACGGCTCTGGCGGACGCGGCATTTATATTATCCAAAAGAAAGGGAAGACATTGTCCGTTCAAGACGGGCGCGGCCAAGAGCGGGCCGTGATCACCCGCCGAAACGAACTTGAACAATTCGTCGCTTCCTTGCAGCGCCGGGACGGCTATGCGCTTCAACCGCTTCTCTCCCTCTCCACCGAGGCAAGAGAACCGTTCGACCTTCGCTTTCTGCTGCAAAAAGATGAAACCGGACGCTGGGTTGAACGGGTGCGGGCTGTGCGCATCGGACGCCCTGGAACGTGGGTGGCCAATCTCCGTGCTGGTGCAGACATGCGCCCGTTCGCTGACTGGTTCGACCACCTTCCTTCTTCGAAACGCATCTTAGTGCTGGACAGCATTGACACGATCATCCGTACGTTGCCGGCTTATATGGACAATGAACTCGGTCCGCTGTTTGAAATCGGTCTGGATCTCGGCGTTGCTGACAACGGGGCGGTTTGGATTTTGGACGTCAATTCCAAGCCGGGAAGGAAAATCATCAGCCTTCTTCCGCCAGAGCAGCAAAACGATATTTACGAAGCGCCGCTTCGGTATTGCCGGTTTTTGGCGAGCGAGGTGGCCAACCGATGATCTATCCATTGGTCATTGATGACAACGAGTCCAATACAGTTATCCTTCCCTCCTCACTGAAAGCGGACGGACGAACAGCCGTTGCCTTTGGCAGCTTCCTCGCTCCGTGCACGATCATCTCATCTTCCGGACCGTCCGACAGCATCATCGTCGCCGGCGATGTCGCCCAGCGTCTGTTGATCCCGTTTGCCGCTAAGGTGCACGTGTTTTTGACTGACGAAGCCGTCCATATCGGACCGCTCGTCGGCGTTTTCACCGCTGGATTTACCAAGTCGCCCCATCGTCCGGTCGGAGGGCGCAGTTTTTTCTTCGCCAAACTGTTAGCGCAAGAAAAACAAGTCGGCGGGTTCGCCTTCTTGTTTGGCCTTCCTCATATCGACTGGGAGCATGGAACGGTCAACGGCTATTTTTACACGGAACGCGGTTGGGAACGGCATACGGTTCCGTTGCCGACGGTGATTTACAACCGCCTGCCGAACCGGCGCATTGAAAATGACGACATGTTCCAAACCGTGACGAAAACGCTGCAGACCGCCTATGGCATTCCAGTGTTCAACGGGCGCTTTTTCAATAAATGGGAGGTGTACCGCCGGCTTGCCGTCCATCGCGACGCACGGCCATATTTGCCGGAAACCTCCGCCTATGTCACGCGGCAGACGATCGAACAGTTTCTCAACCGGTATACGGGAGCGTATGTGAAACCGGCTGATGGCAGCCTCGGGCGCGGCATTTACCATTTGGTGAAAAAAAAGGATGCATACGAATGCCGCTTTCGTGACGAACACGGCGAAACGAAAACAACGCTGTTTCCGACCGCCATGGCGCTATGGCATCATTTGCTCGCCCACGCCCCGCTTCATCGTTACGTCATTCAGCAAGCCGTCCCGCTCATCACCATCAACGGACGGCCGACAGATTTCCGCGTCCATACGAACAAAAATGAAAACGGCCAATGGCAAGTAAGCGCCGTCGCCGCCAAAATAGCCGGGCGGCAAAGCATTACGACCCATATGAACAGCGGCGGCATGGTCAAAACATTGGAAGAAATTTTTCCAAACACCGCCAAGCGCGAAACGGTGCTCGCCCGCCTCCGCGACGCCGCCTTGACACTTAGCCGTTGCCTCGATGAAACATCAGACACGTTAATTGGCGAAATCGGTTTTGATTTTGGGGTAGATGAGCAGGGGAACATTTGGATGTTTGAAGCCAATTCCAAACCGGGGCGCTCCATCTTTAAACACCCGGGCCTCAAGGAGGCTGATGAGCGGACGGCGCTGCTGCCGCTTGCCTATGCGGTCCATCTAAGCAAAACGGCCATCATCGATCCAGAGGCGTTTGGACTATGATCACGATCAGTTACCGGCGCGACGCCAATGAATGGGTGAGCAGGCGGCCGGACGGCTTCTATCGGTTCGGCCGCGGCGAGCTTGCCGCCGCCGCCTCCCTCCCCGATCTTACCTTTGCGGTCAACGAGCAAAACGGGCGGGTCGGGCCGCTTGTCGGCATATTGGTGAGCAAATCATCCATTTCGGCTTTGCTTGGCGGAAGGAAACCATGGGTGGAGACCGTCATCCGCTCGCTTCATGCCGATGGCGGCATCGCCATCGTCAGCACCGCGGCCGGCATTGGCGAGAACATGGTCTCCGGTTATGTATTCGCCCCGGCGCTCGAACGGTTTGTCGAATCGTCCACTCCGTTGCCGGACGTCGTCTACAACCGAGTCAAAAGCCGGGAAGAAGAACAGAGCGAGCCGTTTCAAACAGCAGCCGCCCGGCTTGCCTCCCATGGCATCCCGCTCGTCAACCGCTCTTTTTTCCGCAAATCGGACGTTTGCCGCGCGCTGCAGACGGACCGCCGTCTTTGGCCTCACCTGCTGCCAACGGCGCCGGTCCGTTCGTTGGCTGATATTCACTCTTGGCTCCATCAATACGGCTGTATTTACTTGAAACGAGACGACGGGGCAAGGGGGAGCGGATTGCTCCGTCTCACCGCCTCGCCTGGGGCGGGAGCCATATGCGAATCCCCCCGCGGCCAAAAACGGGTAAGGTCGCTCGACGAGCTAGAGCCGCTTGTCCAATCCCATCGTTATATTGTTCAAGCAGCCGCCTGTACAGACACATGGAACGGGCGCCGTTACGATTTGCGCGTGCTCGCCCACTGGCAGCGCCATCGCCATACGATCACCGGCGTCGGCGTCCGCCTCGCCGGCCCTCGGTCGTTGACAACCCATGTATTTCACGGCGGAACGATCCTTCCGTATTCGGAAATTCAAAGCCGCATTGATGAACAGGCGCTCGAGCGCCTCATCGCCTGGAGCGGCGAACGCCTCAACGAGCAGTTCGGCCTTGTCGGCGAATTTTCTGCCGACATCGGCGTCGGAAAACAGCAGGAGCTTTACATTTATGAAATAAACGCCAAACCGATGGCTTTTGACGAGCCGGATATTGAAGCACGTCGGCTTCAGCGGCTCAATCGACTGTTTGCCGAACTAGCTCATCTTGCGCCATAGCAAAAAATTCTTTGCTATAACGAAGCGCCTGCTGCAGCACACCGTCTGCCGCCTGCCGGACGGCTCCGCTTAAACGCTGACTTACTTGTCGGCACAGCTTCGCTTTTTTCCACTCATCGGCGGTCAGCGCTTGCAGCAACTCGAAGCGGCCAGCGCTGGCCGCTTCTTGCTGTTTCTTTCTCTCACCCCAGCCTGCACCGGTCATCAAATGGTGAACATACTGCCAAAGTTGACGTTGTCGCTGAACCTCGGCGAAATACGTTTCCCATGTTTGCCCGTCTTCTTCAAGCGCCGCCAACTGACGAGCTTTTTCTTCAGCCGCAGCGGTCGTTTCCAGCAATTGTTTGATCACAGCAACCACCCTATTTCCCTCCTTCTTGCCAGTCCTCTTTCATCCATATGAGCGAAGCGGATAGTCTATGCCTGTTTCGGACAAACTAGGAAAAAACGATGAGGAAGGAGCGAAACCATGGAGCGGAACGAAGCGGGGCGCCAAGACGCCTTATATGAGGGGCGCGATGAATATTACATGGATATTGACCGCATGATTAATGAAGGGATGGCTGGCGGCGTCGTGCACGGCCGCGGCGATGAGGTCAACATCGAAGAAGCGCGCGACCTGGTCAAAGAAGAACCGCCATACGACGCCGGCGAGTAAACGGAGCCGATTTTCCTGTCCACCAGGAAAATCGGCCTTTCTGTTATAATGAATGAAAAAAGGTAGAAAAGGGGGCGCCGTGATGTTAAAAGAGCTCGAATCACTTTATAAAGGGGACATTATCATCAACGGTCAACCGGCCGATCCCGAGGCGTACGAATGGTTTTACACCGCCGGGGGCGATGAGGTGGGCATCGCCAAAGAGCGGTTGACGGAACGAGAGCGGCAGCTGTTGGCGCTGTTATTGACCCCAGCCAACCGCCGGCGGGAGCCGGAAAGCGAAGAAGAACGGGCGTGGAAACAATGGATGGCCACCGGCCGCCCCGACGCTCCTGCGATGCTCTCTGCCCCATACTGCCGGTTCATTCATTTTCTCGTCAATCGCCCGATCGCCAACAAACAGGAATTTGCCGAAACGATCCACAACCTATTTGCCTCGCGGGTGCTGATCGTTTGGAATGAAGACAAGCGCGGGCTGCTGATTGAGGCCAAACAAAAACGGACGGCCGAGCCGCTCTTGCTGGCCGAAATGGCGGATGCGCTCGCCGCCGATTTTTATGCGACGATGCATTTGCTGATCGGCCCCGTTCGCCCGGTGAACGGGGAGCTGTACGAGTCGTTCCTTCTCGAGCAGCAATGTTTTGCCGCCGCCCGGCGCTTTTGGCCGAAACAGACGGTGTACGAATGGGAGGACGTCATTCCGCTTCCACTCCTTGAAAGCGCAGCAGACGACGGCAAGACAGGGCAAATTTTATCGTTTCTCGATGGGCTGGGCGAAGAGGAAGTGCGCGCCATGGAAACATTTTTAGAGTGCAATTTAAACGTCTCCATGGCGGCGAAAAAACTATATATGCACCGCAATAGCTTGCAATATCGGATCGACAAATGGGCCGAGCAAACCGGCATTGACATCAAGCGGTTTAAAGGCGCCGCGGCTGCCTATTTGGCTATTTTGCACCAACGCCGTGCGTAGCAGCGGACGCTTCCCCGTCATGTTGCCGAAAACGGGCGGCTTTTTTTGTGCACCTTGTCCATTTACGAATATTCACATTCATCTATACAATATGAGTGTGAGAAAACGATTTCAATACAGGGGGATTCGTGATGGCGGAACTCGTGTTGGATCATGTGTATAAGATTTACGATAACAACGTCACGGCTGTAAAAGATTTTAACTTACATATTCAAGATAAGGAATTCATCGTCTTTGTCGGTCCGTCCGGCTGCGGCAAGTCGACAACATTGCGGATGATTGCAGGCCTGGAGGAAATTTCTAAAGGCGATCTCTACATCGATGGAAAACGAGTGAACGATGTACCGCCCAAAGACCGCGATATTGCCATGGTATTCCAAAACTACGCCCTTTATCCGCATATGAGCGTCTATGATAACATGGCGTTCGGTTTAAAACTGCGCAAATTCCCGAAAGCGGAAATTGACAAACGCGTCCGCGAGGCGGCGCGCATTCTTGGGCTCGAGCAATATTTGGACCGCAAACCGAAGGCGCTCTCCGGCGGGCAGCGGCAGCGCGTGGCATTGGGACGCGCCATCGTCCGCGATGCGAAAGTGTTTTTAATGGACGAACCGCTTTCAAACTTGGACGCCAAATTGCGCGTGCAAATGCGCTCGGAAATCGCCAAACTCCATCAGCGTCTTGAAACGACAACGATTTACGTCACCCATGACCAAACGGAAGCGATGACGATGGCCACCCGCCTCGTCGTCATGAAAGACGGCGTCATCCAGCAAGTCGGGACGCCGCGCGAAGTGTATGAGAAACCGGAAAACATCTTCGTCGGCGGCTTTATCGGTTCACCGGCCATGAACTTCCTTCGTGGAACGCTGCAAGACGGCAAGTTTGTCGTCGGCCAAACATCGTTTGGCATTCCGGAAGGAAAAATGAAAGTGTTGCGTGAGCAAGGGTATGTCGGCAAGGAAGTGATTTTAGGCATTCGTCCGGAAGACATTCACGACGAACCGCTCTTCCTTGAAGCATCTCCGGCGACGAAAGTTACCGCTCTCGTCGAAGTCGCCGAGCTGCTTGGCGCTGAATCGATGATCTATTTTAGCATCGACAACCAAGAATTGGTCGCTCGCATCGACGCCCGCACGGAAATCAAGCCGGGCCACCGGATTGACCTGGCGCTTGATATGAACAAAGCGCATTTCTTTGACGTTGAAACGGAACGGCGCATCCGGGCGGCGGATGAAAAGTAACCCCCCATTGTTGTTCATATAGATTCATTCGAAGGCGTTCTGAAAAAACGGAACGCCTTTCCTTTCCACTCCATCAACAGCCTTATTCCTTGATAAAACGCACTTCCTCCTCATGGCAAGTCGGACAGTAAAACAAATGAACACATTCATGATTCGTATACGTGCGCAAATAGCCGTCGACAAGCTTCATGACGTCCGCATCCATGTACGGGCTGTAGTCATCGAAATAATCTGTAACTTTCCCATGATCTTCCATTGGTTGCCGGCAGTAGCTGCAATACACCGTCACCCGGCGCAACCCGTTGCACAGCGGGCATACATTCATGCTGCTTCCTCCTCTAAGATGCCTCTTACTTTTACATATTTCCTAATGATGGCGTCGATAAAACGTAAAAAATTACCATATTATCGCAGTGAATAACGGGCAAAAAACGTTCCAAACTATGAGTACCGCCAGCGAAACAGGCCGCCTGCCAAAACACTTCCGCTGGCGAACGCAAAAGCAGGTGGGCCGTTGGGTTCAGCCAAGCTTGGCAGCACGCTTCTTCGCGTGCAGCGCTGGTGCAAATCCAGCCAACCCAGCCATCAAAATTTCTAAGAGGAGATGATCAACTATGGCACGCAACAACAACAATAACCAACTGCTCGTCGCTGGTGCCCAACAAGCGATCGACCAAATGAAGTACGAAATCGCCCAAGAATTTGGTGTGAATCTTGGCGCTGACACGACTTCGCGCGCAAACGGTTCGGTCGGCGGGGAAATTACCAAACGCCTTGTAGCGATGGCTCAACAACAACTCGGCGGCCAATTCGGCAACATTCAATAACCGGTTGACAGACAACTTCATAATAGATGGCAAAAGCCCCAGGCAGTCAGCCTGGGGCTCTTCTATATTCATGCGGTCCGAAAGCGCCTAGACGCCCCCCGCCTGCTCGGCGAGCGGTTGCTGGCTCAAGGAAACAAGCACTTTGCGGATGCGACGGTTGTCGACTTGGCGGACGGTCAACGTCAGCGGGCCGTATTGCAACGTTTCGCCGACCGCCGGAATGCGCTCAAACATTTCAAAAATCCAGCCGCCCAACGTATGCGATTCACTTTCCGGCACGTCGATGTTCATCACTTCGCAAAATTCGTCAAGCGGCAGTTCAGCGCTGAATTCAAAACTATGTTCATCGATTTGACGCACGGTTTTTACCGCTTCATCATGCTCATCCCATATTTCGCCGACGATTTGCTCAAGAATATCCTCAAGCGTAATCAAGCCGGCCGTGCCGCCGAACTCGTCAACAACGATCGCCATATGCACTTTGCTTTTTTGCAGCTCCGGCAGCAAATCGGACACTTTCATCGATTCGACGACAAACAGCGGCTGGCGCAACAGCTCGCGGACGCACACGTCACGCTTTTGGACAAGTTCGCTGAAAAAGTCGCTTTCCGACAAAATGCCGATTACGTTGTCAATATCCCCTTCATAGACCGGGATTCGGGAATATTTTTCCTCCAAAAATACATCGCGAATCTCTTCAATCGGCTGGTTGACCTCGACCGCCACCATATCGGCGCGCGGCGTAAAAATTTCTCCGACTAAAATTTCATCAAAATCGAGCGAACGTTGAATCAGCTCTTTTTCCTTGTTGTCGATAACCCCTTCTTCTTCGCTCAGCTCGACCATCACCTTAATATCTTCCTCCGTGACGGCCGGCACGGCAGCCCCGTTGGCGAATCGCCGGGTCATACGCTCTTTCAGGGCTTGAAACAATGCCGTAATCGGCGCCATGAGCTTCATCAGCCCATAGGCCAGGCCGGCATACCGGATGGCGAGCGGCTCCGCGTACTCTTTCGCCATCGATTTTGGCAAAATTTCACCGAAGACGACAGACAAAACGGTCATGACCGCAATGGCGACAAATAAACCGGTCTGCTCCCCAAGCAGAGAAGCAGCGATCTCGATAAATAGCGCCACCGCGATGATGCCTGTTAGACGGCTGGCCATAGCAAGCGCTAACAATGCACGGTCAAGATGCCCGACCACTGCTTGAAGCCGCTTGTTGTTTGAATGCTCTTCCGCGTAGTGTTTTAACCGGGTTTTGCTGGCGGATGAAAACGCCGCCTCAGCCGATGCAAACAATGCGTTCGCGAGCAAGAAAAGGAAAAACCACCCGAACAACCTTAACGGCCACTCTTCCAACGAATCTTCACACTCCTATCGGAACATGACTATGTTATTCATATCCATTCCTTTCCCAAAACATGCCTGCTGAAGCAAAACTTTCGGCATCGGGCGGAATGAGGCTGCGCGGCTATCGGCAGCCGTTTCCGTTCCTTACCTTAAATATAACAAATTTTTCGCCAGCTGACTATAGCGGGAGGAATTACTTTCCATATATTACCATAAATCCACCTCAAAAAACGCGCCGAGGTGCGCCGGCGCGTTTTACGATTCGATCCAGCAGGAGCCAACAAAGTAGACAAGCACTACCAACGAGGCGATGTTCAACGTGACGGACCACTCAGCCATCCATCTTCCCTCCCTTTGCCTTCTTGCCTTCATCGTACTATATGGATAGCGGGAAAAGCAGGGAAAACAAGACGGCTTTTTGACAGTTTTGTGACTGAAAAAAAAAACAGGGACTCAAAAAAAGAGGTCCCCGTTTTCATCCTAAATAACGGTAATAAATCGTTTTCGCCTCGTTCACATCCTTTGTGCCGTGCACAAGCGCGCGCCCGTCGGCGAATACGACAAGCCGCTTGGCGCCGAGCGATACGGAGACGAGATACGGATTCGCTTCGGCCCGGAGCCCTTGGCGGCGAAAAAGAGATGCCAATTCGTTTACATCGTACTGGCGCCGGGAAGACGGGCGAATTTGCACCGAGTCGCGCCCACACAGCACAGCGGTCTTCGTCTGATGTTCATAAGAAAGAAACGGATAAGATGGACGATGTCCGCACGTCGGACAGTCGTCTCTTTTGACCGCGTCAATGCGAATCGCTGCGTATTCATTCGTCCAAAGATCAAACGAAACGAGCTTGCCGCGCAGCGCGGCCCAGTCCTCGACTAAAACTTTCAACGCCTCAGCCACTTGGTAACTGACGACCATCTGCACTGCCGGACTGATAATGCCGGCCGTGTCGCATGTCAATCCCCCTTGCGGCACCGTTTCAAGCAAGCAATATAAACATGGGGTACGTCCGGGAATAAACGCGTAACTTAATCCATAGCTGCCGACGCAGGCGCCGTAAATCCACGGAATGCCATATTTGTAGGCAACATCATTGATGATCATGCGCGCATCGAAGTTGTCCGTCGCATCGATCAATAGGTCGGGCCGCTGTTCGACAGCCAATGATTCCAACTGTTCGGCGTCAGCCTCACCGACTATCGCGTCGATCTTGACCTCGCTGTTGATTCGCTCGAGCCGCCGCTTGGCCGCGATCGCCTTCGGCAGCCGCTCTTTCGCATCCACTTCGCTGTAAAGCTGTTGGCGCTGCAAGTTGCTCCATTCGACATAATCGCGGTCAATGATCGTCAGTTTGCCAATGCCGGCGCGCACGAGCGCTTCGGCGTTTCCTGTGCCGAGCGCTCCGGCGCCGATTAAGACGACGTGCTTTTCCCGTATTTTCTTTTGCCCTTCCTCGCCAATCGGCGCAAATAGTTGTTGCCGGGAATACCGTTCATTCAAACAACACTCATTCCTTCCGTTGGGCTGCTTGCTGACGCGTATCGTTTTTTCGGGATGCGCCCGGCTTCATAACCGAGCCGTCCCGCTTCCACCGCCAGCTTCATCGCTTTTGCCATTTTTACGGGATCAGCTGCGCCGGACACGGCCGTATTCAACAGCACCCCATCCGCGCCAAGCTCCATCGCCAGCGCCGCATCGGCCGGCCCGCCGATGCCGGCATCGACGATCACCGGCACGGTCGCTTGCTCGATGATAAAGCTCAAATTGAGCGGGTTAAGGATGCCTTGCCCGGACCCGATCGGCGATGCCCCCGGCATGACGGCATGGCAGCCAAGCTCTTGCAAGCGCTTGGCGAGCACGACGTCATCAGACGTGTACGGCAACACGATAAACCCTTCTTCCAGCAGCATTTCCGCTGCTTTTAACGTCTCAACCGGGTCGGGAAGAAGCGTTTTGTCGCAGCCGATCACTTCTACCTTAATCATATCACATAGCCCCGATGCTTTGGCCAGTCGGGCGATGCGGACCGCTTCCTCAGCCGTTTTCGCCCCGGCGGTATTGGGCAGAAGCTTATATCGGCTTAAATCAAGCTGCTCTAAAAAATTCGGCTGCTCCGGAGCAAAAATGTTCATTCGCCGGACGGCAAAGGTCAAAATTTCTGCGCCGGATGCTTCCACCGCTTCTTTTTGCACCTCAAGGCTCGGATATTTGCCCGTCCCGAGCAACAACCGCGAAGAGAATTCATACGGACCAATTTTCAGCATTTCAACCGCCTCCTACAAAATGAACAATTTCGACGCGGTCGCCGTCCGCCAACGCCGTCACCGCGTATTCATGCTTTTGAATAATGCGAACATTGACTTCGACAATGGCCAGCTTTTGATCAAGTCGAAAATGGGCGAGCAAATCGCTGACCGTTTTCACTTCGTCCGGCACTGCAACGTTCTCGCCATTAATGACTAAATTCATTCAACCCCCACCTTTTCTTCCGCGTGACGCGTTAATGAAAACGGTGACAAGTCAAACGCCGGCTCTTTCCGCTCTACTAGGTCGGCAAGCAGCCGGCCGGTGAGCGGGCTAAGCAAAATGCCGTTCCGGTAATGGCCGGCAGCGACAAATATCCCGCGCCGCTTTGGATGCTCGCCGATATAGGGCAAACCGTCTTTCGTTTGCGGTCGGATGCCGCTCCATGCCTTCACCCATTCTGCCTGTTCGACATCTGGAAGCAGACGGGCGGCACGGCGAAGCAGGCTCATCACCCCCGCGATTGACACGCGCCGGTCGTACGTCCCCGGCGTGGACGTCGCACCGATCAGCAGCCGGTTGCCGCGCTTCGGCACGATGTAACAGCCATTTTTCGCAAACACCGTCATTTGCACGAGCGGGGTTGGCGTACGCACCATGATGCATTCCCCCTTGACCGGGAATACAAAAAGCGGCAGCCCGAGCGCGGCCCCCAGACGCGCCGCCCAGGCGCCCGAGGCGATCACGACAGCGGCAGCGGCGAACGTTCCGCTCGCTGTTTCCACGGTATGCCCGCCGGCATCCGAACGAATGTCAAACACTTCCGTATGCTCATACAAATGCGCACCGGCGGAGACGGCGGCTGAAACAAGAGCGGCAGCCAAATCCGGGGCGCTCACTTGCCCGTCTCCGGGAATGTACATGGCGCCGGCCAGCGCCTCGCCCGCAAGACGCGGCTCCAGCTTAAGCGCTTCTTCTGCCGCCAGCCAGTGAACTATCTCACCCATTTCCTTCCAAAATGTATAATGGCGGTGCAACTCCTCCGCTTCTTCCGCATTCGTCGCAACTTTGAGCATCCCTTTTTCGACAAGTCCGATGTCAATACCGGTTCTCTCCCGCAATTCCGCAGCGAGCGCCGGCATGAGCGCCCGGCTTTGCAGGGCGAGCGGGATGAGCGGACTCGGCGCGGCGAACTCCGATTGCGCCCCCAGCATACCGGCCGCCGCGCTTGACGCTTCGCCGGCCATTGTTCCTTTTTCGAAAATCGCCACGCGGTGCCGCCGTTTGGCGAGCTCAAAAGCTGTCGCCGCCCCGATCACCCCGCCGCCGACAACGACGACATCATAATGTGCCCCCATTTTTCCTCTCCCCTCTCACGATTTGCGCCAAACGTCTTGCTTCCACAACCGGATCAGGCGCTAAAAAGACAGCCGATAACACCGCCACTCCCGCGGCACCGGCCTCCATCACCCGGCAGGCGTTGCCGGCATGAATGCCGCCGATCGCAATAACCGGGATGCAGACGGACGCGGCCATCTCCCGCAACGAATCGATGCTGCGCGGCGGCAATCCAGGCTTGCTGGCAGTCGGAAACATATGGCCGTACAGGCAAAAGTGAGCGCCGTCCTCTTCCGCCTGCTTCGCCTCCGTCAGGCTGTGCACGGAACAGCCGACTGTCAAGTCCGGAAACGAACGGCGGACGGCGCGCACCGGCAAGCTGTGATACGCGATCTGCACCCCGCCGACACCGTAGACGGCCGCGACGTCAACACGGTCATTGACGATGATTTTTTGCGGCGGCACCCCGGCGTAAAGCAGCGCGGCGACAAACTCGGCCACTTCGCGCGCCGTTTTTTCTTTCTCGCGAATGTGAATGGCATCCGCATACGGATGGATACGCGCACAAATGGCCGCGAATTCGTTGGCTGTTTGCCGCCCGGTGGAAATGAAGTGAAGAGCCCCCATCACAATCCCTTTCTTTCTGCCTACCGTACATCATGGACTGAAATATACGGGTAATGGACGCCCGCATAATAAGCGGCAACCAACAACGCAACGGTCAAGACGACAAACCAAATATCGCATTTGCCAAACTTGATTTCATAATAAAACGTACGCTGGCCGCTGTTGGAAAATTGTTTCGCCTCCATCGCCACGGCGATGCGCTGGGCGCGGCGGATGCTTTGTGCCAAAAGTGGGATGGCATAACGCTTCACTTTGCCAAGGCCGCCGCGGTTTGGCACGCCGCGCACTCTCAGCGCATACCGGACCGTTTGAAACTCCTCAATCATGATCGGCAGCAGGCGGACCGCCGCCAAAAAACTGTACGCATACTTCGGTTTCAGCTTCAATTGCTGCATGAGCGAATAAAACAGCTGCACCGGCCGAGTCGTCAAGGAAAAAATCAAGCCTAACAGCCCGAGCGCCAAGGCGCGAAATCCGAGATGCATGCCGCGCCAAAAGCTTTCCGCTGTTACGTGGATGAGCCCCCAGCGAAACCACGTTGTCGTCCCTTCGCCAAACATCATCATCGATGAAGCAGTGGAAACAAAGATCAGGAAAAACGGCAAAAACAGCCAAACAAGCAGCTTTGCTGGATACCCGGTGCCGAAGCAAAACAAAACGAACAGGGCGAGCGACAAATTGATGAGCACGTTCGGGTTATGAATGAACAACACCGCAAAAAAGAGCATGACGAGCACAATGAGCTTCAAACTCGGGTTCGCTTCATAAAGCCATGTCTCACGGCGCTGAATGTCCCAGTTCATCGCCATGTTCCTCCTTCAGCCAATACAGGCTCCACAGCAGCGAGGCGCTCATCGCGAACAAGCGCTCCGTCTTCCACCACCCATCGTCTCGTCGCAAAACGACGGACAATTTGTTCGTCGTGGGTGACCATGATGATCGCCGCCCCTTGCCTGCGGTATGACTCCAACATCGCCAACAACGCAAACGTGTTTTTCGCATCCTGTCCAAATGTCGGCTCATCAAGCAAAAAGAGGCGTTGGCCGGCGACGATCGAAGCAGCCACGCTCAACCGCCGTTTTTGCCCGACTGACAGCTGGTACGGATGCACTTCTTCCTTTCCGTCAAGGCCAAACGCGCTGAGCAGGCGGGTGACCGTCTCATTGATTTCCTCTTCAGGCCGCCCCTCAAGCCGCAGCGAATACGCCAGTTCATCGCGCACAGTATGGGTGACAAATTGAAATTCGGGATTTTGAAACACGAACGCGATATGGCGGTAAAGCGGCTGCCGGAGCTCGATATCCTCCCCGAACAATGTATATTCGCCTTCGGTGCGAATCAGTTGCATCAACCCATGCAAAAGCGTGCTTTTGCCCGCGCCGTTTCGGCCGGTGACGGCGATCCATTCTCCCGCCCGCACAACCGCCTCCGGTACGCTGATTTTCACCTCCCGGCCGCGAAAGCCGCGGAAACGGTGAAGGCGGATCAGCTCCTCGCCTTCCTGCCTTTCCTCCCGGCGCACGATCGGTCCGCATTCCTCCCAAACGTCCGGGTGCCAAATGCCTTCCGCCGTCATGACGTCCTTATATCGGGAAAATACTTCCCTCGCTCCTCCATCGGCGATGATGCACCCGTCGCTGCCAAGCAACACAATCCGGTCGACGAAGTCAAGAACATGGCTGATTTTATGCTCGACGATGACGACCGTTTTGTCCCGGCTCACATCCCGCACCGCCTGCCATACGGCTTTCGTCCCTTCCTCATCGAGCAAAGCCGTCGGCTCATCCAAAAACAAAACATCCGGCTCAAGCGCAAGAACAGAAGCGAGCGCCAACCGCTGCTTCATCCCGCCGGAAAGCGTATGAATGTCGGTGTGCGGTTCGATCGCCAACCCGACTTGGTCCAACAGCAAGCGGATGCGGGCGGGCATCTCGCGGCGCGGCACACTTCGATTTTCGAGGGCAAAAGCGATTTCCTCGTCCGCATACGGCATGCAAAATTGCGCATCAGGATCTTGGAAAACATAGCCCCACCGTTCCGGCCGCTCAAGGCGCTCCGCTTTCATCGGCACATCGATCGAGCGGGGAATGATGCCAGCCATCACTTGCAATAATGTCGACTTGCCGCATCCGGACGGGCCGAGGAGAAGCACTTTCTCCCCGGCAGCAACGGACAGCGACAAATCGCGGAACAATAAGTCGCTATGCCCGGGAAACTTCAGGCGCAGCTGTTCGATGACAATGGCTTGCTTCATCGGTCATTCCCCTTACCGGTTCAGCGCATCATAGTCCTCTTTGGAAGCCGGCCGCCACATTTGCGTCACCCCGGTTTTCTCAAGCGCCTTGGCCAGCGAAACGGCGAACACGCCGGAGATAAGAACGGCGCCGACAAAACGCGCCAGCAAAAAGAGCGCCATGTTCCACGGGGCGAGCGCCTCGATATATCCTTTGTAAAAGTCCATGATCAGCGAACCGACCGTCGCGCCGACGGCGCTGAGCGACACGACAAACACGTCAAACCGCCGATAGCGGAACGCCGAAAAGACAAGCTCGGCAAACAGCCCTTGTACAACCCCATAAATCAACACCTCAAGCCCCCACTGCGACCCCATCACCAACTCGCCCGATGAAGCCGCGATCTCGGCAAGCAGCGCCACCCCCGGTTTGCGGATCAGCAAATACGCAAGCGACGACGCGATAAACCACATGCCATAAATCAGTTGATCGGCATGAAACCCGAATACTTTCACCACTTCATACAACGGCCCCCACACTTTGTAAATGACGCCGAACACAACGGCAATCACAATCGTCGTTAAAATATCGGCCAGTTTCAACCCTTTCGATGTTGTTCCCATGAAAACTCCTCCTTTCGTGTTGTCGCCGTTTCACCGGCTCTTCACGAGCTCGGCCGATGGCCACCGCTCCAGTCGGTACGCCATCTCCCAAAACTGATACTCATAGTCGCTGCTGATCAAAAAATGCTGTTCCATCCGGCGCCGATCCTCCTCAGTCACTGCAGCGGCAATGGCGTCAAGCCGGTCGATCTGCTCCTCAACAAGCGAGCGAAACCAATCGGAGCTGTATGTACTGATCCACTTTTCATAAATCGGATCGTTCGGCCGGCACGTTTTCAGCCGCTCACCGATTTCGTAATACAGCCAATAGCACGGCAAAATCGCGGCAATGACATCGCCCAAATGCCCTTCATACGCCGCCCGGTACATATGCGATGTATACGCGTAAGCCGTCGGCGCCGGCATGAACGCAGCCCGTTCCTCTTCGGTGATGCCAAGCAGTCCGGCAAACGTTTCATGAAGCGACAATTCCGCTTCGCATGTGCTTTGGGCATGGTGCGCCAACCGGGCCGTCGTCGCCAAATCCGGCGATTTCGCCGCCCCGATCGCCTGCACACGGGCAAAATGGCGCAAATAGTACGCATCTTGCATGACATAATAGCGGAATTTTGCGCGGTCCAACGTTCCTTCGCCAAGCTCTTTGACAAACGGGTGGCGGAAACTCGCCTGCCAGATCGGATCAGCCGCCTGGCGCACGCGCCTTGCAAACGACATTCGTATTCCCCCTTTTTCCAAAATAAAAGCGCCGCCTTCTTTACCGATTCGCGTAAAGAAAGCGGCGCGAGCATACAGATTTTCCAATGCGGCCAAAGCCGGCCTGCAGCTCCTCCACTTCCCTACGCTGGCATTACCCAGATCAGGTGCTAAGGGTCTCAAAGTCACACTTTGATCTCAGCCTGTTTACAGGCCCCCCTAGTGGATGTCTGATCGTGATGAAATTTTCTTTACATTTATCATATCACGGCCGCATCGGTTGTCAACCTTTTTTTCCGGCTGTCATTGCGCCGCGCTCCGCAATTCGCTATGATAAAAGCGCAACGATTGATTACCGGATGGGAGTTGGAACTGATGGCGAAAGTGATCTTGAAGCGGCAGCGAAAAAAACGGCTCGAACAAGGCCATCCGTGGATTTTTCAGAGCGAGGTCGACCGTATCGAGGGTGACATCACACCGGGAGATTTTGTCGATGTCTATAACCATCAAGGGTACTGGTTGGCGAAAGGCTACATCAATCCAGCCTCGCAAATCATCGTCCGGGTGTTGACGCAAAACCCGGATGACGAGCTCGATGAGCGGTTTTTCATTGAGCGCATCCGCCGCGCCTGGGCGTATCGCGAACGGATGCTCCCGGGCGTCCGTTCATGCCGCGCCGTCTACGGCGAGGCCGATTTTCTGCCGGGGCTCATCGTCGATAAATATGAGGACGTGCTTGTGGTGCAAATTTTGGCGCTCGGGATGGAAGTGCACAAAGAGTGGATTTTGCGCGGCTTGCTTGACGTGTTCGCTCCAAGGGCCATTTATTTGCGCAACGATGTGTCCGTGCGGGAGCTTGAGGGTCTCAAACAGGAAAAAGGGTTTTGGTACGGGGAAGCGGAGACGGAGATGGAAATCGAGGAGAACGGCGTGAAATACATTGTCGACATTGAAAACGGGCAAAAAACCGGCTTTTTCTTCGACCAGCGGCAAAACCGCGCCGCCCTCCGCCCGCTCATCGGCCCGGAGACGACGGTGCTTGATTGTTTCACCCATACCGGCTCATTTATGCTGAACGCCTGCCTGTACGGAGCGAAGCACGCCACCGCCGTCGACATTTCCGAGCATGCAATTGAGACGGCAAAACGAAATGCGGCCTTAAACGGATTCACAAATGTAGAATTTGTCGTCGCCAACGCATTCGATTACTTGCGCGAAGCAGTGCGAGCCGGCAAACAGTGGGATGTCGTCATCATCGACCCGCCGGCGTTCGCCAAATCGGCCCACGCGGTGCCAAAAGCGCTGCGCGGCTATAAAGACATCAATTTGAACGGGTTGAAACTCGTCAAAGACGGCGGCTTTTTCGTCACGTCGAGCTGTTCGTACCATGTTCGCCCGCACATGTTCCAAGAGATGATCGCCGATGCGGCATTTGACGCCAAAAAAGTGCTCCGCCAAGTGTACTGGAACGGCGCCGGCTATGACCACCCGAAACTGCTTGCCGCCGATGAAGGCGACTATTTAAAATTTGCCATCTACGAAGTGCACTCGCGGCGCTAAAGAAAAACGCTTAAGGACAAACCTTAAGCGTTTCTTTCTTGCCGCGGATGAAGAGGTTGTTCTTTGCGCAGCACGCTCAAGTAAACGAGCATGGAAACAAGCACCGAACCGGCGGCGGCTACATAAATGCTCGGATAGCCGAACCAGTGGCTGATTTGGCCAAACACCATCGCCCCGATGCCAACGCCTAAATCAAAAAAGGAGAAAAACGTTGCATTCGCCATTCCTTTCCGATGAACAGGGGCCCGCTCAACCGACCACGCCTGCAGCCCTGGCTGCACCATGCCAAAACCGAAGCCATACAATACTGCCGCCAAAAGCAGCGCCCATTCCCCCGGCAGCCAGGCGAGCAGCAGCATCGCAAGCAAAATGAGCCCCGCACCTGGGAGAAAGACAGCCCGATGTCCTTTCCGGTCATACAGCTGGCCGGCGAACGTGCGCGTCACCATCAGGGCGAGCGCATAAAGCAAAAAATACAGCTGCAAACCGCCGATCCCTTTTTGCGCCGTATACAGCGGCAAAAACGAAGCAATGCCGCCGAACGTCACCGTTAAAAAGAAGAGAAGCACGGACGGAACGAGCGCCGTTTTTTCGTAAAGGTCCCACTTGTTCGTCTCATAGCGCGGCCTTCCCTCCACTTTTTTATAGGTGATGGCCGCCGCAAACAATACGGAAGCAACGCCAAGCAGTGCGCAAATCAGAAACAAATGGCTGAACGGAATGGCAGACGCCAGCACAAGCCCAAGCGACGGACCGAAAGCGAGGGCGATGTTTCCTGACAATCCGTAATAACCCATTCCCTCCCCGCGGCGGCTGGCCGGAATGATGTCCGTCGCCACTGTGCCGGACGCCGTTGTCGAAAACCCCCAGCCAATTCCTTGGACGACGCGCATCAAAAAGAGAAGAAGCATGCTGGTGATGACACTGTACGAACCGACCGAAACGACAAAAATGAGCAGCCCAAGCAAAAAGACAAACCGCCGTCCCCGCGTCTCAAGCGCATGGCCGGCAAACGGACGGACGAGAAGTGCGGAAAAAGTGAAAATCCCGACGACAAGGCCGATGAGCTGGTCGTTGCCGCCTAAGTGTTCGACAAACAGCGGCAGTGTCGGCAGCGTCATTTGAAATCCAAGAAAAATGAAAAAGTTGGCCAAGCAAATCAAAATAAAATTGCGCGTCCAAATTTTTTCTTTCTGTTCCGCAACAACTTGCCTTTGTTGCGCATTCATACCGATCCCCCTTGTACGATATGTATTTCGTGTCCCTTAATATTTGTCAGTATAGCATAACTGTATGCTTTCGTTTAACAAAAATGTTTGTCCAGCACGTTTTTTGAAAAAAGCCGCGCAAAGGCGGCTTTTCTCTGGAGCGAGCCTATATATCGGCCGCCCCAAGCGGTGCGGCCGATCGAGTAAAAAAAGCCGCCAATCGGCGGCTTTTTACCATCCTTTCCGTTTCCGCAATGACACAATTTGCGCCGTATGATGCCTGCCATGCCATGCATACAGCGCGGTCAATACGTACAGCGGCATCGGCCGCAACGCTCCTTCCGGTTGGATGAGGCGATGAAAATCGGCTTCTGTCATCGACTCGAGCAGCGTCGTCCACCGTGCATGCAGTCCGTCAAGCAATAAAAGCGACGGTTCAATGGGCAGCGAGCAAGCATCGGCCGTTTTCGCCCATTCGCTTTCCGCAAACGGCTTCACCGTTGGGTCGTCTTCCGTCACTCCCCATTTCGTGCGCAAAAACGCGTTCATGCTTGCATCGGCCAAATGGTGGACGACTTGGGCCACCGTCCAGCCGCCGTCGCGGTACGGCGTGTTGAGCTGCTCATCGTTTAAGCCGAAAACAGCGGCCCTTAAGTCGTTCGGCAGCCCGCGGATGGCAGCAATCCACTCTTGCACCTTCCCAGCCTCAAACTGCTGCGGCGCTTGAAACGTTCCGATCGGGTAGCGAATCGGATCGACCGTCCCCATGTTGATCATCTCCCTTCCGTATTCATTCATTCCACACAGAAAGGCAAATTCCTTCTTATTCTTTCCAGATGTATACGCGCGCCTCGTACGGTTTCAGCTTAAAACGCGTCGCATTTTTATGCGGACGGACCGGGTAGTTCGAGAGCGCCAAATCGCTTGACTGAAGGCGGAAGCCGTCATAGCGGTAAAGTGACGGGCGGTCCGACAAGTTGACGACTACAAGCGCGCGATCACGTCCGAGCGTTCTTGTGTACGCGTAAATGGATGGGTGGTTTTCCAAAAGCAGATCGTACGTTCCGTAAACAAACAGCTCGTTCGCTTTCCGAAGCTGAATCATTTGTCGATAAAACGACCATACCGAGTTCGGATCGCGCCGCTCGGCCTCGACATTGATCGTACGATAGTTTTCGTTCACCTTGATCCATGGCGTACCTGTCGTGAATCCAGCGTTTGAGGCACCAGACCATTGCATCGGGGTGCGCGAGTTGTCGCGCCCGGTTTGCCAAATGATCTTCATCACTTCCTCATGGGTCCGCCCCTTCGCCCGTTCGAGTTCATACAGGCGAAGAGCGGACACATCACGATAATCACGGATGTCATCGAACCGCACGTTCGTCATCCCGATCTCTTGCCCCTGATAAATGAACGGCGTCCCTTGCATGAAAAAGTAGAGCGCGCCGAGCGCCTTGGCGCTTTCCGCCCAATAGTCGCGGTCATTGCCCCACGTCGAAACGGAGCGGGGCAAATCGTGGTTTTCCAAAAACAACGCATTCCACCCGCGGTTTTCAAGCCCTTTTTGCCATTTCGTCAACGTCCGCTTTAGGCGGCGGACATCGATGGAACCATCCGCACGCCTTTCCCATAGCCCTAGATGCTCAAACTGAAAAATCATATTGAACACGCCGTTTTCTTCCCCGACCCATTGTTCGGCCTCATCAACCGTTACTCCGTTCGCCTCGCCGACCGTCATAATGTCATATCGCGCAAACGTTTGCTCTTTCAACTCTCTTAAATATTCCATAATGCCAGGCTGGTTCATATGCCCGGCAAACGACGGTACATACTTCAGCCCCTTCGGGTTTGGCAAATCGGGAAGACCCGGCTTTTTCTTAATGTGGGAGATCGCGTCGATGCGAAAGCCGTCGATACCTTTATCCAGCCACCAGTTGACCATCTCATAAAGCGCCTGGCGCACCTCACTGTTTTCCCAGTTCAAGTCGGGCTGTTTGACATCAAAAATATGCAGATAATATTGACCCGTCCGCTCGTCATACTGCCACGCCGAGCCGCCGAAAATGCTTTCCCAGTTGTTCGGTTCGCGCCCGTCTTTGCCGTCGCGCCAAATGTACCAGTCGCGCTTCGGATTGTCGCGCGATGACCGCGATTCGATAAACCACGGATGCTCATCACTCGTATGGTTGATGACCAAATCCAAAATGACTTTCAACCCGCGCCGATGGGCTTGGGCAAGCAATTCATCGAAGTCATCCATCGTTCCAAACTCATCCATAATGGCATAATAATCGCTGATGTCATATCCGTTATCGGCGTTCGGCGACCGGTAAATTGGACAAATCCAAACGATGTCGACTCCAAGCTCCACCAAATAATCCAGCTTTTCGATGATGCCGCGAAGATCGCCGATGCCGTCGCCGTTGGCATCCATAAAGCTGCGCGGATAAATTTGATAGGCGACGCCCTCTTTCCACCATGTTTTTTTCAAGGCTGCCTCCCCCTTTGTGCACGCGTTTTCACTATCCACTGTACACTACATGACGGCAATATACAACTCTCTTTTTCAAGACTAGCGAAAAAATGATTGACGAATATTTTTAGGCTGTTGTTTTCAATTGCCGCCCGTAAAACAACAGCCGTTTGCCAGACGATCGACATGCTGGCAAACGGCCGATTCGAACGATAATCAACGTTCATTAGCGGTGCGGCCCGCTTCGTAAATTTTCAAGTTATGATAGACGGTTTCAAGCATCGGGGCGTGGATGTCATACTGTTTCGCCAGCTCCAGCAAATACCCTTGCAAATGATCGGCTTCAATCGGCAGCCCTTTTTCCATATCACGCTGCATCGATGACTTCATCGTCGGGGCGATCTGTTCGAGCTGAACGCGCTGTCGTTCTGCCATCTCCTCAGTGAGCGGCGCGCCGTGCGCTTGCATAATCATTTTGATTTCCCCAAGCAACCGGCTGATGATGGCGCCCCCGTACTCGCCGGAACGAATCGGCCCGATCGGAGCGCGAAACAGCGTCGTCACTCCTGACATTGTTGCAATAAACAAATACTTGTTCCACATGTCCGAAACGATCCGTTCGCTCAGCCGGAAACGGGCATTGGCGCCGGCAAACAGCGATTCCAACGCTTCAACCCGCTCCGTCCGTTCGCCGGACCACTCGCCGAAACGAACTTCATGGGCCGGACTTGTTTGAACGATTTCCCCTTTTTCGTTTAACGTCGTTTCGATGAAACAAAGACCCCCCAACACCTTGTCATCGCCAAATGACTCCCGCAACACATCCATATGGGCCATGCCGTTTAACAGCGGCAAAATCATCGTTGTCTCACCGACGTACGGTTTGGCATCAGCGATGGCGCCCGCCAAATGATACGCCTTGTTTGAAAACACGACAAGATCGAACGGCTCCGTCCGTTCACCGGACGCGATCAGTTTCGGCGCGAGCACTGCATCGCCGTGGACGCTGCGGATGACAAGCCCGCGCTCCTCAAGCTCCCGCTTTCTCCGCTCACGGACGAGAAATGTCACATCGACGCCTTTTTCAAGCAGGCGTCCGCCGAAATAGCCGCCAACCGCCCCTGCTCCCACTACAAGAATGCGCATGTATGTATCCCCCTTTTCCCGCGTGTTTATTGCCCAGTCCCAGCTTGAATGGGCATCTCCCCCGATGCGGACGTTGAAGAAAAAAAGGAAGAAGGGGCACCCCCTCCTTCCCTCCCACTCCTAGCAGCAGCGCGATACTTTGCCGCCTTTGGCGTTATAGCGCGCCTCTTGCACTTCGCAGAAAAACTCTTTCCGCGACTTGATCGGCTCGCCCGGATGATGGGTTTTCATATGCTCGACATATTTTTCATAGTTTGGCACGCCGACAAGCAAGTCGAGAAACTGCCGGCGGTAAGCCAAAACGGTTTGCAGCCATTTAGGCATAATGCTTCGCTCCTTCTCCATCGCGCGGCACGTACGGCGCTTCTTTGAGCGGCACATGTTTGTTTTGCAGCACTTTGATCCAGATGTTCAACGCCGAGATCAACATCGCAATCACAACGAGCATGAAAATCGCACACAATGTCGCATCAATGTAGTCGTTCATAATAATTTGCCGCATTTGCGCCTCATTCGTGGCCGGCGCCAAAATTTTGCCTTGGCTCAAGCTGTCTTGGAACATTTTCGCATGCGACAAAAAACCGATTTTGACGTTTTCGTGGAACAGCTTTTGGTATCCCGCCGTCAACGTGACGACCAAAAGCCATGTCGTCGGCACGAGCGTGACCCAAACGTACGCCTTTTTGCCCATTTTAAACAAGACCGTTGTCGCAAACAATAAGGCGATGCCGGCGAGCATTTGGTTGGCGATGCCAAACAATGGCCATAGCGTGTTAATGCCGCCGAGCGGATCGACAACCCCTTGATACAAGAAGTAGCCCCAAGCTGAGACGCAAAGCGTCGTCGCAATCAAGTTGGATACGAGCGAATCCGTTTTGCCGAGCGGCTTGTAGAACGTGCCCATAATGTCTTGGATCATGAAACGGCCGACACGCGTGCCGGCGTCAATCGTCGTCAAGATGAACAGCGCTTCAAACAAGATGGCGAAGTGATACCAGAATGCCATCAATGCCTTGCCGCCAATGACGCTCGACAAAATGACCGCCATCCCGATGGCCAGCGTCGGCGCCCCGCCGGTGCGCGACAACACCGTTTGTTCACCGACATCTTTCGCCAGCTCCGTCAACATGTCAGGAGTGAGCGTAAACCCCCACGACGATATGACTTTGGCGGCCTGCGCCACATCCGCCCCGATTACCGCCGCCGGGCTGTTGATGGCAAAATACACCCCCGGCGTCAAGATGCAAGCTGCGACCATCGCCATCACGGCAACGAACGATTCCATCAGCATGGCGCCGTAGCCGATCGGACGCGAATGGCTTTCCAGCTCGATCATCTTCGGCGTCGTGCCGGACGACACGAGCGCATGGAATCCGGACACCGCCCCGCAGGCGATCGTAATGAACAAGAACGGGAACAAGTCGCCGGCAAACACCGGTCCCGTTCCATCAACAAATTTCGTTACAGCCGGCATTTGCAAATCAGGCGTAACGACTAAAATGCCGAGTGCTAGTCCAACAATCGTGCCGATTTTCAAAAATGTGCTCAAATAGTCGCGCGGCGCCAACAGCAGCCACACCGGCAGCGCCGAGGCGACAAAACCGTAAATAATCATCAAGATCGCGATCGTTTCGCCTTTTAACGTAAACATTGCCGAGAGCGTTGGATGCTCCGCAACGTATTGCCCGGCCACGATCGACAAAATCAATAATACAAATCCCCCGAGCGACGCCTCAGCAACGCGCCCCGGACGGATGAAGCGCATGTAAATGCCCATCAAAATCGCAATCGGAATCGTCGCGGCGATCGTAAACATCCCCCACGGGCTTCCAACAAGCGCTTTCACGACAACGAGCGCCAAAACGGCCAATAAAATAATCATGATGCCCAAAATGCCAAGCGCTGCGATAAAGCCCGTCACCGGCCCCATTTCTTCCTTGATCATTTCGCCAAGCGATTTCCCGTTGCGGCGCATTGACGCGAATAAGATGATGAAATCTTGCACCGCCCCGCCGAGCACAACGCCAATGATGATCCAAAGCGTTCCCGGCAAGTAGCCCATCTGCGCAGCCAAAATCGGCCCGACAAGCGGCCCGGCGCCGGCAATGGCGGCGAAATGGTGTCCAAACAACACCCATTTGTTCGTTGGGACATAGTCCTTCCCGTCGTTAAACACTTCAGCCGGCGTTTTCCGGTTATCATCGAGCCCAAACACTTTGCGGGCGATAAACCGGCTGTAAAAACGATAGGCGACCGCATACGTGCATACCGCAGCCACGATGAGCCACATCGCGTTGACCGACTCGCCGCGGCTTAACGCCAAAACAGCGAATGCGGCGGCCCCAAGGACGGAAATCAGGCCCCATAACAAAATCGATTTTAGCCCCTTCACACGGCTTCCTCCTTTTTTATTTGTCAAAATTCTTTACGTCACTATTATATTCATTATTCTGAAAAATTTAAAGACATTTTTTCATCTTCAACTAATGTATAGTTTGGTTCTATAGGAGAGTTTTCCCGCATTCCTTATTGCACAAAAGTATAAAACAAGTCTTTGGAGCAAAAAATGTAATTGCACCCATCGGCTTAACCAGCAACTGACCATGAAGCACCCATCGATTGTCCCCAGCTCCATCTAACGGTGCAATGGACAAAACAACGATCAACTACTATTTCAGTAAAGGGTTCGAGAAGGTGAAGGCGATCGAAGCATTGTTATGGAGCATTGCTTTGCCTGGATTTGGGCAACTGTTGAACAAAAAGTATATAAAAGGAATTTTGTTTATTGCGTTGGAATTTGTGATTAACACCCAATCTCAATTCAATGAAGCCATCCGCCTCAGTTTTCTCGGGCGCACCGATGAGGCGGCCCGCATCGTCGATATCGGATGGCTGATGTTTTACCCATGCTTATACTTTTTCGCCATGTGGGATGCGTTTAAAGACGCCGGCGGTGGACGGATGCCATACTCGTTTTTGCCGTTTGTCTTCTCCGCCTACTTTGTGACGGTCGGCTTGATGTACTCGGCGCACGTGACGATTGGCGATGTGTTTTTTGGACCGATTTGGCTGCCGATCTTATCGGTCATCCCCGGGCTGGCCGTCGGGTGGCTGCTTCAGTTTCTTTTATTAAGATGGAGGCGGCCCTCCGTTCCGTAGCCATTTAATGAACAAAGCCGCCAATTATTCATTGGCGGCTTTCGGCTGCGGTTCTTTGGCAGCTTTTCTTTTTTTCATTGTCCCAATCGTAATGACGGCAGCAACAACAAGCAACTCAAATCCGTATTTCACCACTGGATTGGCGAAGTACTCTTTCAAAAACGGTTCGCCGACGATCATTTTCGATGCCGTCCAGGCAAGAACCCCGGCACCAATCGTAATAATAATCGGGAAACGCTCAATCCATTTCAAAATGAGTGTACTGCCCCACACCATAATCGGCACAGAAATAACCAACCCAAGGATTACGAGAAGAAAACTTCCATGCGCCGCACCAGCCACCGCCAACACGTTGTCAAGCCCCATCAACGCGTCGGCAATAATAATGGTGCGAATCGCCTCCCATAAACTTCCCCCGGCTTCAACATCATCATGATCTTTCCCCTCAACAAGCAGCTTGTAAGCGATCCAGACAAGCAGCACACCGCCGACAAGCAAAAGCCCTGGGATTTTCAGCAGCCAGACGACAAAAATCGTTGCCAGCGCCCGGATGACGACAGCGCCGACCGTTCCCCAGACAACGGCCTTTTTTTGCTGGTGCTTCGGCAAATTGCGGGCTGCCAATCCAATCACAATGGCGTTATCCCCTGCCAAGACAAGGTCAATAATGATAATTGACAGCAGTGCTGTCCAAAACTCTGGAGAAAACAAATCCACGGAATGATCCCCCTTTATAAGTTATATTTTTCCTTTAATGAAACTGGAGCCATCTTAATAACTTGTTGCAAAATAAACATGAAAACGGCGAAATCATCGATAAAACCAAACAACGCGAGCCAATCCGGAATGAGATCAAACGGCAGCACCATATATAGCAGAAACAGCCCGACAGAGAACGCTTTTTTTCGCATCGGCACCTCGCGCGAAGCAAAAAATTCAACCAAAAACGGAAGAAAACGTCGGACGTGAACGACCAGGCGAAGTCGCCTCCACCACTTGCGCATACCATTCCCCTCCATCCTTCTGACGATTTTCTTCCAAAGCCTCTCCCATTTTCTTTTACGATTATCTTCCCCCTTTCGTTTCGGGCAATGAAAAAAGACCTTTACCATTCTTGGTAAAGGTCTTTTCACAAACAAAGACCTTTACCGCCGCAGGCAAAGGTCTCGCTAACAACGTTGCCGTTGCCAACAAAGCCGAGGGCGCACGCCCTGAACTGACGACTTTGCTGTTAAAGCTACTCCCCTTTAACAAATGCATATTCACTTTGCAATTTCATGATATTCAATGTTTGTGCATCCTGTCAATACCATTTTTTCATCTGTTGCAAAAAACCGCCTCCACTCCCTTTCCAAACAGCGCAACAATTCCCTCCGCCTTTTCATTGCCCGGCTGTGAACTTTAAACCGATGATCCCGACAAGAATGAACAATAAAAAGACAATCCGCGGCGCGTTTATCGGCTCATTTAAAAACAGCATGCCGATGATGACCGCCCCGAGCGCCCCGATTCCCGTCCAAACCGCATAGGCGGTGCCGATCGGCAATGTTTTCGTTGCCATCGATAAAAAGCAAAAACTGGCCGCCATCCCCGCAACAGTGACGACAGACGGCCACAGACGGGTGAACCCAGCCGTATATTTCAGGGAAATGGCCCAGACGATTTCGAATATCCCGGCGACAACTAAGTATACCCACGCCATGTTTCATTCCTCCTTTCGAAAAATAAAAAAGCCGTGAGAAATATCAAAAATGATACTCCTCCCGGGCTTTTATCCCTCCGTGTACGCGAGAATGACGCGCGTTTTCTCTCGGTCGCAGTCCAGCCGCCAGGCAGCTGCGGAACCCTAGAAAACCTTTTTCTTCCTTTATCCGCTGTTATTGTACCATGTTTGTTGCCGATCGGCTACTGATTTGACCTGCCGCATTACCGTCATAGAAGAAAGCAGATGGGGCATCCCCACCTGCCTTATACCGGATCGTTATCAACATCGCTGTACGATTCAATCGCTTGATCGAGCGCCCGATAGGCCTCAGCGAAAGCGTTTGTCGCCGATTCATCTCCAGCCTCGGCCAGCTCCATTCGTGCATTGCGCGCATGGGTGACAGCGCGAATGACGTCTTCAATCATTTGCCTCTTCTCTCCGGAACTCGCCTTCAATTGTTCAAGCTCATGGAGCGCCCCGTCAAGGCTCGTCGAGCGTGGTTCGTCAAACGCCTGTTCCAACTGTTCTTTCACACGCTGCAATACGTCTTTCATGATCGCCCACCCTTCCTTGAGTCGTTGTCATCCGCTAGTGTGGGCGATTCGCCGCAAACTATGCATCCTTGTCTCCACCTCGTTTAGTCATTGACCCGCGCATCTTTCAATCCGGCCCAAAAGGCGGCAACGACGGAAAGTGCAACAATCAGCAGCGGCGCATACATAATCAAAAACGTTTGCATCATCCTTTTCCTCCTTCCCATTTTCCTTTGACATACGCCTTGTTAAACAAAAAGAGGCGCATCAACAAATACAAAGACGGGATGAGAAGCAAGAACCCGGCGATAAACGCAACAATTAACGCCATCGCCATCGTTTCATTGGTGAACCCGTCATAAATCGTTAAATGCGGGTAAAGCAAATACGGGTAATGCGAAATGCCGTACGCATAAAACGCGAACGCGTATTGAAACAAAAGCGCGATAAACGCTGAGCCGAACCGCTGCTTTTTCCAAAGCCAATACACGGTGGCGACAAAAAACAAAAATGAAACAGCCAACATCCATGCCACCTGCCACAAGTTGGCATAATGCTCCGGATTATGGTAGCGCAGCTGGTAAATAATGAGCAGCGCCGACAACATCGTCGGCCCACTCCAAAGAAGGGCATAGCGGCGCAACAGCTCCCGCGCCCGCTCATCCCCGGCCTCATTCGCATAATACGTCAAAAACACGGCGGAAATGTACAAGACGCTTGTGACGCTTAACAACACGATGCTCCATGACAAAGGGCTTGCAAACAGTTTCCCGTAATCCAGCGCAACGGCCTCTCCGCGCCTCTCGACAAATCCGCCTTCCGAAATCGTCAAGACGATCGACAGCGAGGCGGGAATCAACAAGCCTGTCAGCCCGTAAACGAGCAAATACCAGTTCCGCTCCGTTCCCCCGTAGGTGTGAAACGCATAGTACGAGCCGCGAATGGCGAGCAAAACAATCGAAATGCTGGCCGGAACAAGCAGCACTGAGCCATAATAATACGCCGTCTTCGGAAAGAATCCGACGATCCCGACAAAGAAAAAGACGAGAAAGACGTTTGTCACTTCCCATACCGGCGACAGATAGCGCTGAATGATGCGGTGCAAAATATGCTGTTTGTTCGCCCAATAGCTGTAAGCGCTGAAAAATCCAGCACCAAAATCAATGGAAGCGACAATAATATAGCCGAACAAAAACAACCACAGCACTGAAATACCGATGACTTCAAGCGTCACGGCGCCACCTCCCCACGCTCCGCCAGTTCCCGCTCAACCGGATTGCGGCGAAACAAACGGACAAGGACGATCACGCTGGCGATTCCTAATACGAGGTATAATATGCAAAACAACACAAGCATCACATCGACATGGGCAGACGATGTTGCAGCTTCGGCCGTTTTCATATAACCGCGCAAAATCCATGGCTGCCGACCGACCTCCGCCAAATACCATCCGGCTTCAATCGCGATCATCGACAACGGCCCCCCTGCAGTCAACAATCCAAAAAACCAAGTTTTCTCTGTCCATTTCCAACGAAAAATCGATCCAAGCCAATAAGCAGCCGATAAAATCATCAAAAACACACCAATCGTCACCATGGCATCGAACAAATAGTGGATATAAAGCGGCGGGCGCTCATCTTTCGGAATGTCGTTCAGCCCGGTCACAACCGCCCCCGGGTGGTTGTGCGCCAAAATGCTTAACGCATATGGGATTTCAATGGCATACTTCACCTCGCCATCCTCTGTCAGCATGCCAAACAACACGAGCGGCGCGTGGGAGCTCGTTTCAAAATGCCACTCGGCAGCCGCCAGCTTTTCCGGCTGGTATTCGGCCAAAAACTTGCCTGACAAGTCGCCGACAAGAGCGCTCGCTGCGGAAAAAATGAACGCCGTTTTCATCGTCAGATGAAGCGCCTTGCGGTGATACACGTGGCGGTTGCCCTTCCATAAATGCCACGCCGCGATCGAAGCGAGCACAAACGCCGACGTCATATACGCCGTCGCCAACACGTGGGCGACTTTTGTCGGCATGGCCGGATTGAACATCGCGGCGATCGGGTCGATGTTGACGAGCTCGCCGTTTTTCATCTCAAACCCTTGCGGCGTGTTCATAAAGGCGTTCACCATCGTAATAAACATGGCCGAAGCCGAAGAGCCGACCGCCACCGGAATGAGCAACAGCAAATGTTTTTTCTGGTTTTCAAATCGGTCCCATGTATACAAATAAATCCCGAGAAAAATGGCTTCAAAAAAGAAGGCGAACGTCTCCATAAACAGCGGCAAACTGATCACTTGGCCAGCCAGCTGCATAAAGTTCGGCCATAAAAGCGACAGCTGCAAGCCGATCGCCGTTCCGGTCACAACGCCGACGGCGACGGTGATGACAAAGCCGCGCGTCCAGCGGCGGGCGAGCAAAATGTAATGCATATCGTTTTTCCGAATTCCGACCCACTGGGCAATGGCGATCATGAGCGGAATCCCGACGCCGATCGTGGCGTAAATGATATGAAACGTCAACGTCAACTCTGTCAGCACACGGCTGAGCCACACTGGATCATACTCGCGCACGGTTCATCCCCCCTGTGAAAACAGCCGTCCCAGCAACGAAACAAACACGGCGGCCGCCGCCAAAAAACTAATCCAGATGAGCCACGTTTCTTGCCGTTTCCACACGTTCATTCCTCCCCGTACATGCCTCACACAATATAATTGTGATAAGCATCACAATCCAGCTGTGTTTATTATCCCATAAACTTTCTGCTCTTATCCATCGCAAATTCGAATAATTTGTGACGTTTTTCACATATCTGCCGTGACAAACAAAAAAAGCAGGATATCCCTGCCGTTCGTCATCACAAATATTTTCGATGCACTGTCTTCCCATCATACGTAAACAACATCGGCTTTTCCTCGATGACCGTCTCCATATGGACCGGACGGCCCCACAACTGATAAATGTATGGCAGCACTTTTTCCAAATACTTCAGATCGAGTTCGATCCCTTCATACCAATGTTTTAAATACAGCTCTCCGTTGCGCATATAATCGCCGTCATTGACCGTGATATACGGGAATCCGCCGTTCACCCGCATGCTGACGAGTTGGTCGCGGATATGTTCCCAATGCTTGTCGACAATTTTGTAATCTTTCCCTTGTTTTTGGAATAAGTACATATCTTCCCGCATGATCAGCTCTTTCGTCAAATAGTTGCGCAAAAACGAAATATCGGATTCCAGCTCGCGCACTTCAAAAATTTTCGCCCGTCCTGAGCCTGGCTTGACACCGTATTTTTTCATCTCTTCCGTCGGGTTGTTCCAGCGCTCTTCGATGTCCTCAAAAATTTTCAGCCCTAAATAGTACGGATTGATGCCGGTGCGCGACGGCTGCACAACGTTGGCATTTAACTTCGCGAATTCAATGGCTTCATCGCTCGTTAAGTCCATTTCCCGCAAAATGCGCTGATGCCAATACGTCGCCCAGCCTTCGTTCATGATTTTTGTCTCTAGCTGCGGCCAAAAATAGAGCATTTCCTCGCGCATCATCGTTAAAATGTCGCGTTGCCAATCCTCCAGTTCGCGGCTGTATTCTTCGATGAACAATAGCACATCTTTTTCCGGTTGCGGCGGAAACTTGCGCCGTTTTTTTCGCGGCGGCGTTTTCAGTTTGTTTCGCTCGTCAAGCGACCATAAATCGTCGTACGGCGTCGATGTTTTCGGAGACTCCTCCTCTTCGTACACTTCCGTATCTTCCCACGTCCATGACAACTTTGGCCGCAACAGCGACGGATCAATATGCTCCTGAATGGCTAAGACGGCATCCAGAAACTTTTCCACTTCCCATTTTCCGTATTGGTGCTCATAATGTTTGATCCGCTCTGCTGTCGCCGCCATGCTCTCGACCATATCGCGCTTCGTGTTGCTGAAGCGGACGTTGTTTTTGAAAAAGTCGCTGTGGGCCAACACATGGGCGACAATTAGCTTATTTTGGATCAGTGTATTCGTATCGAGCAAAAATGCATAACAAGGATCCGAGTTAATGACAAGTTCGTAAATTTTGCTTAATCCTAAGTCATAATGGAGCTTCATTTTGTAAAACTGTTTCCCGAAACTCCAGTGGGAAAACCGCGTCGGCATCCCATAAGCGCCAAATGTATAAATAATGTCAGCCGGGCAAATCTCATAGCGCATCGGGTAAAAGTCCAACCCAAATCCTTCTGCGATTTCTGTAATCTCCGCAATCGCCCGTTCCAGCTCTTTCAGCTCGTCCTGCCGCATCCAAATCCCCCCTTTTCCCCTTACCACAATGTATGAGGGAAAAGAAGTTTTGATACATTGAATCATTGCCCGTGCTTTCCATTTCTGCCTGCCGTCCGTTATAATTTGTGTTGTACACGACATATTTCCATAAAGCGTGGTGATCGTTTGCATCAATATTGGCATCATCTCATCGAACATTTTGGCTACGTCGGCATTATGGTTTCGCTCATGCTCGGCATCGTCGGATTGCCGATTCCAGATGAATTGCTGTTGATGTATGCCGGCTATCGCGTCTCAACCGGCGCCTTTTCGTATCCGCTCGCCTTTCTCGCCTGTTGGTTCGGGGCGATCGCAGGCATTTCACTCAGTTATATCCTTGGCATCACATTAGGGCTGCCGTTTTTGCATAAATTCGGTGCCAAATTCCATCTAACCGAGAAACGGCTCGAGCAAACAAAAGCTCTTTTTTCAAAACTTGGCCCAGCGGTATTGTTCATTTGTTATTTCATCCCCGGTGTTCGACATCTCGCCGCCTTTTGGGCCGGCACAAACGCCTACAGTTTGAGAAAGTTTGCCTTGTTTGCCTACAGCGGGGCGATGGTGTGGGTCGCCGTCTTTTTAACGATCGGCGCCTATTTCGAAAGCCGCTGGATGGCCGTCAAGCAGTACATCCACGCCTACCGTCCGTTCTTATTTCCCATCTTTTTGGCCGCTCTTGGTTTCGCCATCCTTTATTGGTACATGCAACAAAAGCGGAAAACACCGGGGTAATCCCGGTGTTTTCCATTTCTCGATGCACGCTATACGTTCTCGCGCGGGCCGCGGTGATACGTTTCTGTCAACAGCCCCATAAACAAACCGAATCCAAACATCACCATCGAGGCCCCTATAATTCCAAGGCTGACAATCGTCAAGAAAAAGTCTTTGTTGTAAGCGCTCGCAATAAAACTGAGCAAAAAGAGCGCTGTTCCGACGACCAGCCCGACCGAGGCCATCCATTTGCACATGTTTGTAATTTCGTGCCCTTCGTGCCGTTTGTTCATTCTCATCATCCCCTTACTTTGAGGATACTATCCTTGTCACAAAATTGCAACATTTATTTTTCCTTTTTCGTTTTCATTTCGGTTATAATTTATATTTTGCCTTCTGTCGCAACATTTACAGGGCAACAAAACGCCTTCCCGTCATACACTAACAATGACTCCTTCTTGACAAAGGAGGCATGCCGCTTGAACACCGTCGACTATGATAAGGCGCTTTACTATACGCATCGCTCCGAATGGGACAATTTGCTGATTTTGATGGTGCGCACGCCTGATGACATATTGTCAAAAAAAATTGAGAAGTTTCTCCACGCCTATAATTTCGAACATGACTACTCCGTCATTCAAGAGCGGCTCACGGCTTTGCTTCGCTACATCGACCATGCGCTTGAGGTAAGCGAACAAAAAACGGGAGTCGAGCAGTACGCGTATTTCTATTCGTAAAAACAACGGGGAATGGGTTCAACCCACTCCCCGCTGTTCTCTCATTGAATGTACGAAGGCGAAACGGCTCGCAGCACATCGTGCACCCGTTGCATGACCGCGTCGGAAAGACGCGCCAATTTTTCCTCGCTGTCTTGCAGCGAAATCCCCTTCACGCCGAAGTATGCCTTCATTTTCGGCTCCGTTCCCGACGGCCGCAGACAAAACCATGAGCCGTCCTCGAGCATATATTTCAACACATTTGAAGTCGGCAACGTGATTGCCGTTTTTTCTCCAGTCAGCGTATTCGTCCGCTCTTTCGTTGTATAATCCTCGATCACGGTCACCTTTTTCCCTGCAGCTTCCACCGGCGGATGCTGGCGGAATGACGCTAAAATCGCGGCGATCGTCTCCGCCCCTTCCTTGCCTTTTAATGTCAGCGACCGCTGCCCTTCACGATAATAGCCGTATTTGGCAAACAGCTGCAGCAATGCTTCATAGAGCGACAGCCCTTGCTTCTTGTAAAACGCGCATACTTCCGCAGCGAGGACAGCCGCCTGGACGGCGTCTTTATCGCGGGCAAAATCGCCGATCAAATACCCGTAGCTTTCCTCATAACCGAATTGGAACGTATATTGCCCTGTTTGTTCATATTCCTTAATTTTTTCGCCGATAAATTTGAATCCAGTGAGTGTATCGACAGTCTCAAGGCCAAATGATGCAGCGATTTCCCGGCCAAATTCGGATGTCACGATCGTTTTTAAAACGACGCCGTTGCTCGGCAAAAGACCTTTTTCTTGTCGCTGCGACAGCAAGTAATGGAGGAGCAGTCCCCCTGTTTGGTTGCCGGTCAACACGACATACTCCCCTTGCTCGTTTTTGACCGCGATGCCGAGCCGGTCCGCGTCCGGGTCAGTCGCAATCAACAAATCGGCGTTCACTTGTTTGCCAAGCTCCATCGCCAAGGCAAAAGCTGCATGCTCTTCCGGGTTGGGCGAAGCAACGGTCGAGAAATTCGGATCCGGCTGTTCCTGCTCTTTGACGACAAAGACGTTTTGGTAACCTAACTCGGCCAAGGCGCGGCGCACCGGTTTGTTTGACGTGCCGTGAAGCGGGGTAAAGACAATGTTGATCGTTGTTTCACGGGCCAGCTCCGGATGAAGGGAAATTGTTTTCACCGCATTTACATACGCCTCGTCGATTTCTGGGCCGATGATGCGGATCAATCCTTTTTCTTTTAACGTCGTTTCATCATCAACCTGAATGGCAAGCTCGTTCTCAACTCCATTGACGTAGCGGATCACTTCGTCAGCAGTATCCGGCGGCAGCTGCCCGCCGTCTTCGCCATAGACTTTGTAGCCGTTGTATTCCGGTGGATTATGGCTCGCGGTGATCACAATGCCGGCAAACGCCCGCAAATGGCGGACAGCAAACGACAGTTCCGGCGTCGGCCGCAGTTCCTCAAAGACGTACGTTTGGATGCCGTTTGTCGCCAACGTTTTCGCGGCTTCCATGGCGAATTCCGGCGATTTATGCCGCGAGTCATAGGCAATGACAACGCCGCGCCGCTTCGCCTCATCGCCAAACGACTGTATGTATCGCGCCAACCCCTCCGACGCTTTTCGAACCGTGTAAATGTTCATCCGGTTCGTTCCCGGTCCAATCTCGCCGCGCATCCCACCGGTGCCAAACTCGAGATTTTTGTAAAAGCAATCTTCGAGCCACCGTTCATCATCGCTGTGTTGGTTCAGCAGCTGCTTCAACTCCGGATCGAGCTGCGGAGCATGAAGCCATTGTTCGTATTTTTGTCTCCAGTCCATCGGTTGCCCCCCTATCTTGATTTCCCCTTTTTATGTATTCGCTGCTATCATACAATATACCTGCCGAAAGAAAAAGGATGTCCCTGTTTTCCGGGACATCCTTTTTATTCCATTACCCTTGCGGCTGCGAAGGTTCGGAAATGTTCGTCAGCGCCTGTTCGGCCGCTTCGTTCGATGCGCTGTTCGTCGCAATATCGCCTAAAGCGACAATGCCTTGAAGCTGGTTGTTTTCGACGATCGGCAAGCGGCGGACTTGGTGCTGCGCCATCACATTGGCGGCATCTTGAACGCTCATGTTTGGCGTACCGGTGACGACTTGGTTTGTCATCACATCCGCTACTTTGACCGTCGACGGGTCTTTCCCTTGGGACGAGACACGCAATGTAATGTCGCGGTCTGTGATCATTCCTTTCACTTGCCCGTTTTCCACAACCGGCAGCGCGCCAATATTTTTTTGACTCATAATTTGCGCGGCTTCTTGCACTGTTTGGTTCGGCGAAATGGTCGCCACGTTTTTCGTCATAATGTCTTGCACTTTCGTTCCGCTGTTGTTCGTCAATGTGATCCTCCCCTTTCACCGATTAGTATGGCTCGTTCATCGCCTGATATAGGTAGAAAATAATGTTTCCCGTTCTATCCATTGCCGTTCACGAATAGACGCGCCGCTTTCCATCCCTTATAATGGAGCTAGGCTGAATTGTCAGAGCCAAAAAGTCATGCGCCTGCAACCGGGCCCGGCAAGGAAAGAAGGTGGACACGTGAGAAGGGAAAAATGGAAAGAAAACATGCTTTTGGCTGCTTGGGCAACGGCGCTCATCGCCACGCTTGGAAGCCTTTATTTTTCCGAGGTGCTCGGATTCGTTCCGTGCGATTTATGTTGGTTTCAACGCATTTTCATGTATCCGCAAACCGTCATTTTGGCAATCGCCGCCGTGCGCAAAGATTTTGCCGCGGCCCGTTATAGTTTGGCGCTGTCCATCGTTGGCGGCGTCATCTCGTTATATCATTATTCTTTGCAAAAAATCCCCTTTTTCCAAAATTATGCCTTGAGCTGCGGCCGTGTGCCGTGCACCGGCCAATATATTAATTGGCTCGGATTTATCACCATCCCGTTTTTGGCGCTAACCGCTTTTCTTATCATCATTTGGTTAAGTCTGGCCATCCTAAAACAACAAAGAAAGGGGAAAAAATATTGAGAAAACTGCTTCTGTTAGGCGGAATCATTATTGCTTTGTTTGCCACCATCGCTTTCATCACCTCATATGAACAAAAAGAGGCGGCCAAGGAGAATCCTTATCATAAAAGCGAGCTCCATCCGGCTACGGTTGACCAGCTTGATGATCCGAACTACCGCAACATTATTTTGCCCACGGAGTTGAAACAGCAGCTGGCTGACGGCAAATCGCTCACCGTCTACTTTTACAGTCCGACATGCCCTCATTGCCAACGGACAACCCCGATCGTCGTTCCTTTGACGAAACAGCTGGGCATCGACTTAAAACTGTTCAACTTGCTCGAATTCGAAGACGGTTGGGACAGATACCATATCGAAGCAACCCCGACCATTGTCCATTATGAAAACGGCAAAGAGATAAAACGCATCGAAGGATACCATGATGAGGAAACGTTCCGCCGATGGTTTGCTTCGTTGCCAATGCCAAAAAAATAAGGGGATGCGCCTTTTACAAGACGCAGCCCCTTGCGCTACATCACCCACTGGCTTGCAGCGGGAACATACACGCTGCACGGCATCGCCCGCTTGTGGGCAAACTGCTTGGCCCGAAATGGGAACGTGATGCCATGGCGAGCCAAAATGTTTTGATTGCGGACAAACAACCACTCGTATTGATCGCACTCTCCATGTTCCCCGATATATTCAATGACGGTGATCAGCGACTGCAGCGCAGAAATAATTTGGAATGCCTCTTTCATCGTCCCATTATATGCAACATGGCCATCGTTCAGCGAAAGAATGCCGCATTCCTCAAACTGGCGAATTTGTTCATCATCGAAGTAATAAGGGAAAACATCGGTGTAAAAATAATTGAGCAAATAGTGAATATAGTTTTCTTGCTCCGGGGTTGCCGCATACATTATCTTCAATGTTCATACCACCTTTTCTCGCCGCAATGCTTGCGTTTTCCATCGCTAAGACGATACTATGAGTGTACCATATTCGCCGCCTATGTAGGGGTAGAAAGTGTTTCCACGACTACAGGGAACTGGGAGGGTGACAACATTTGTGGACGAGAAAAGGCGATTGGCTTGAATGTTCGATTCCCGACTTTTGGAGCGGCTTGACCATCGAACAGCTCCTGAAAAATGTATGGGCTGCATCCAAAAAACTGGCCCACCGATGGCGAATGGAACACGGCGTCAAACGAAACGGCGAAGCGGTCTCATGGCAGACAGTGCTGCGCGAGCGGGATCGGCTTCAGCTTCATGCGTATGCGCCGGAGCCTTCCTTGATCGTTCCGGAATACCGGGAGCTTTCGCTTTTATGGGAGGACGACCATTTGCTCGTCGTAAACAAAGAAGCCGGCATCGATGTCCATCCGTCTGAAGCGGGACAAACCGGCACGCTTGCGAATGCCGTTTCCTTTTATTTGCAGTCACAGGCTATTTTGACAAAAGTGCGCCACATTCATCGGCTCGACCGCGACACATCGGGGGCCATTCTATTTGCAAAACATCCGCTCGCCGGCGCAACGCTCGACCGGATGCTCGCCCAGCGCGCCATTAAGCGGACGTATATCGCCCTCGTTCACGGCCGCCTGTCCACCAAATCCGGAACGATTTCTGCGCCGATCGGCCGCGACCGCCATCATCCGACGCGCCGCCGCGTCTCGCGAACCGGGGCGAGAGCAGTGACGCACTATCGCGTGCTCCAAACGTTCCCCGCTGCGTCGCTTGTCGAGCTTACCCTTGACACCGGACGGACGCACCAAATTCGCGTCCATTTGGCCCATCTCGGCCATCCGCTCGTCGGCGACACGCTTTACGGCGGCCAGCCGATATTTCATCGCCATGCGCTGCATGCCGCTAAACTAACGTTCCGCCACCCGTTTACAAATGAGGAAGTCGTCTGCCTCGCACCGACGGACGACTTTCCCGTTCCCCTTCCATCCGTTTACAGCCAAGAACACTGCTAACGTTTCGCGGCACGCCAAAGCAGGCGCCCCCAAGGCAGACGCAAAAAAGGGGCTGACCCAAAACGCGAATGCGTTTTGGGATCAGCCCCCACTTTTT
>ERZ1673811.5-NODE-5-length-103722-cov-20.910087_pt1 | contig 103722 bp, 105 predicted proteins | sample MGYA00580151_ERZ1673811 | MGnify/ENA primary metagenome ERZ1673811 (study PRJEB41219, sample SAMN04549620) | soil metagenome | isolation source: soil | place: USA: Wyoming, Fireholl Drive Yellowstone National Park | collected 2009-07-28 ...
TTTGGAAGCCCCCACTTCAAATTTTCGCTAGAAAATTAAGTGGGGGTAGTTCACCCGACCAAATCAAATCATTGGATTGGAAAGCTCGTCATCTAAAAATTTTAAAAAAATACAATCGAGAAGATGCGCAAATAGAGGAAATCGACGAAATCATTGACGAATGCCTGGCTAAAATCGCCACATATCTGACTTGACCACATCGATGGAGCCGCGAACGAATGAAACGATGCTGAAGAAAAGGCGACAACTCCTTGCCTTTCTCATCCATTCAACGGAATGGCAACGGGAGCGCAGCAAACATTCGCTCCCTCTTCTCTTTGGCAGAGATGAAGGAACGTTTCATCCTCCATCTGCTTGACGCTCCATGAATCGGATGCGGTATGATCATTGTCGTCCACCGCCGAAATGCGTTACAATAGAAAGCAAATCGGCAACGACTGGAGGGACTTCAATGGCAAGACCGGACGAACGAGTCGTCATCGCGATTGACGGCTATCAATTCAAACGGGCGCGCGAGGCAAAGGAAGGGAAAATTTTCGTCACCTCGCCGATCGGGGCGAACTTTACGTTTGACATCAACGTCATGCGCAAGCTCATCGAGGCCATCGACCGCGACCCGGCGCTGGCGGAACAGTTCGGGCTTCCTTCCCGAGGGGCGAACGAATAAAAAGGAACGGCGGTTGGCCGTTCCTTTGTTGGTTTAGCGGAGAGAGGCCGAAGCTCCATTTTTCCGCAGACGGCGGTGCTCCCTCACGAATCAAATCTTCTAGCGTCCTTGCCATGCCGCACGCTCGCGGCCAAACGGATCATCTTCGACATGGCTGGCGGCTGAAAAGACAAAGGCCGCCTTGCGCTCGCTCGTATACGCCGGCCACGCTTCCGGCAAGTGAGCACCGTTCGGGTCTCCGGTGCGGGCGAACGAAAGCCAGGCATAATGCATTTCGTTGGCGATCGCCTCGCGCTCCGGCCGATTCACCGAAAATCGTCACATTGTCCGGATCACCGCCAAACGCCGCAATGTTCTCCTTCACCCAGCGCAGCGCCGCCACTTGGTCCAAAATGCCGAGATTCCCGGCTTGCGCGTACGCTTCGCCGAACGAATCACCGAGATGCAAAAAGCCAAACACGTTCATTCGGTAGTTGATCGTTACGACGACGACATCGCCGTGTTTCGCAAACGCCGTCCCGTCATACCACGGCGAAGAACCCGAGCCGAACAAAAAGGCGCCGCCGTGAATCCAGACGAGCACCGGCCGCTTCTTCCCATCCGCCGCCGGCGACCAAACGTTCAGGTACAGCCCGTCTTCGCTCGGCGGCTCGCTCATCCGCCCGAGCAATCCGCTGAAAATCGGATCCGACGGCTGCATCACGACAGGACCGAAGGCAGTCGCCTCCCGCACCCCATCCCATGCCTCAGGCGGTTCCGGCGGCAGAAAACGGCGTTCACCGACCGGCGCTTTCGCGTACGGAATCCCTTTCCAATAGAAAACCCCTTCATTTGTTCCCCCGCGCAACCGACCGTACTTTGTTTCAACAACGGTTTGTTCCATCTTTATCACTCCTGAATATTCAAATGATTCAAAAATAGTATAAACCACCACCTCACCCACGTCTATCGTTTTGCGCCCGCATGAGAGGTGTTCATGCCGCTTCGAAAAGAGAGATGCCTCGCCCATGTACAAAAGTAAAGATAGCCGCAGCCGAAGCAGTGAACACCGTGAAGGAGATGATTCGAGGCGCGATCACGCCAAAAACATTTTGTTTAAGTCACGGTGAAACGGTATGGGGCAGTGGTGCTTTAGCCTGCGTGTACAGCATTGCCGAATCCCAACAAACCCTTTCCGCTGGGCTGGAGTTGCTTCGATCGCGGAAAGGCCACAGCATCGTCGAGTTCATTGATAACGCTGCGAAGCAAGATATTCCCATTGATGCGATCAAAAAACAGCTCCATGTCGCCTAAGGAGTACCCTGTTTACCTCTTATGACATGGAAATTATTATAATGAAAAATACTCATCTACAGATAAAAAAACTATTTAAAACCTTTCTATATTTTGTTAAAATTATATAAAAGATTTTGTTCAATCCATTTTCCAGTAAAAGGTGAAAGTGTAAATGAAGAAAATAATTCTTCCTGTAATTTTATTTATCAATCTTGTTTTTATAGTGGGTTACCTCATAGATACCGGGTTCCCCTTCGGTTCTTTATGGCTGGTATGGCTACCCTTTTTCGTTGCTGGTATCATCCTGTCCATTATGTTTCTAGTTCGTTATAGAAAGGAATCCAATGCCAACCTATTTTTATCGCTTGCTGTCTTGTTAAGTAGCCTTAGTTCTTTAGGTCTTTGGAGTTTTTATTATTATTTAGCCCGTGTTATGGGAGGATAAGAGCACGAAAAGAGAAGGTTGGAATAGACCTTCTCTTTTCATAAAAACATTTAGAAAATGCTACCTAATTTTCCTTGCGAGCACAATAATCCAAACTCGGCAACCATCCACCAGCCCGGATCATAAGTAGCGTATGCACAGAGATATCATTCGTAATCGCAACCATCGTCTCCTTTCCCAAAATTAGCCCAACAACGATCGTGAGCTTGGCAGCATCGGTCTAATGCGTTAATTGGTGTTCCACTTCTATACTTGGCTCCAAAGTAATTTTGGTAACAATATTTTTCATTACCAGAACCATAGGAAACTAAGCATCCCTCATACCAGGCTTCGGGTGCGATTTCACCTTCCATTATTTTATCAGTCCCCATTGGTTTTTTAAGCTCTTCTACAAACAAGAAGTAAGAAGCTTCAAAAGGAATTTCAACTTATCTCTAGGAGCCCGGTGATTTACTTAGCAACGAGGTAAAACCTATATTTTCTCAAATTCAGAAACCTTGATAAAACGTGCTTTTGTTTCTCATTCAGCTTCGTCGATTTCTCAAGTATCCTCGTTTTTCACCGGCCTTCTAGAGACAAAGATGTGATTGTTTAAGTATGAGAGTGAAATCATGGGAAATATTTGCAAGAAAATTAAAAAATATAATCAAATCAAAATTGATCTTCTCAAAATAGTTAAGTGTATTGATTGTTGTACGGAAGATGAAAAAGAACTTTACCAGAACAAAGAAGTGACAAGCTTGTTGCCCAAATGATTCGCCGATTTGTTTGAAATCCCTAAGACCCAATATTCAATCACTGTGTATGTAATGGGTGTAATATGGGAAAACGATTGCCTTCTTTTTGTCTCCACCGCCCTTGACGATTCTTTCCCACCTTTGTCGGGTGTTGGTCAAGGGCGACTCCATCCTTGAACATCCCTCCGATACTCAAGGGGATGGTCTATGTGGAGTCTTCATAACGCGCTTTTGACGCGACCCTTTGCTATCCTCGCCCGCCGCAAAAAAAGGCACCTTTCTTGGCAAACAGCCGAAAGGTGCCTGTAATGATTCTGTTATCGGTTATTTTTTCAAATTGTAAAACGAACGGATGCCTTGGTAAATGGCCGTATGGCCGAGTTCATCTTCAATGCGGAGCAGCTGGTTGTATTTCGCGACGCGGTCGGTGCGCGACGGCGCGCCTGTTTTGATTTGGCCGGCGTTCGTGGCGACGGCGATGTCGGCGATCGTGCTGTCTTCCGTTTCGCCGGAGCGGTGCGAGACGACGGCGGTGTAGCCGGCGCGTTTCGCCATTTCGATGGCGTCAAACGTTTCGGTGAGCGTGCCGATTTGGTTCACTTTGATCAAAATCGAGTTGCCGACGCCTTTTTCAATGCCTTCGGCCAGTTTTTTCGTGTTCGTGACGAACAAGTCGTCGCCGACAAGCTGCACTTTTTTGCCGAGCCGCTCGGTCAGCAGTTTATGGCCTTCCCAGTCGTTTTCATCGAGCCCGTCTTCGATCGAGATGATCGGATATTTCGAGACAAGTTCTTCATACCAAGCGACCATTTCTTCCGACGTTTTCACAACGCCTTCGCCTTCAAGATGATATTTGCCGTCTTCTTTGTTGTACAGCTCGGATGAAGCAACGTCCATGGCGAGCATCACTTGTTCGCCCGGTTTGTAGCCGGCTTTTTCGATCGCTTCGATGATCGTTTGCAGCGCTTCTTCGTTCGATTTCAAGTTCGGGGCGAAGCCGCCTTCATCGCCGACCGCGGTGTTGTAGCCTTTCGATTTCAGCACCGCTTTTAAGCTGTGGAAAATTTCCGCCCCCATGCGCAGCGCTTCGCGGAAGCTTTCCGCCCCGACTGGCATGATCATAAATTCTTGAATGTCGACGTTGTTGTCCGCATGCGCGCCGCCGTTTAAAATGTTCATCATCGGCACCGGCAGCGTTTTGGCATTAAAGCCTCCTAAGTATTGGTACAGCGGCAAACCGAGCTCGTCCGCCGCCGCGCGGGCCACGGCAAGCGAAACGCCCAAAATGGCGTTGGCGCCAAGTTTGCTTTTGTTTTCCGTGCCGTCAAGCTCAATCAACGCGCGGTCGATCGCCACTTGGTCGGTCACTTCAAGGCCGATGATTTCCGGAGCGATCACTTCGTTGACGTTTTCGACCGCTTTTAACACCCCTTTGCCGAGGTAGCGGTTTTTGTCGCCGTCGCGCAGTTCGACTGCTTCATATTCCCCAGTCGAGGCGCCGCTTGGCACCAGGGCGCGGCCGAAACCGCCTTCTTCTGTATACACTTCCACTTCTACGGTTGGGTTGCCGCGCGAATCGAGCACTTCGCGGGCGTAAACATCAATAATCGCAGACATGAACACACACTCCTTTTCCTTCGTATCGTTATTTGACAATCAACGATTTCCCTGTCATTTCGTTCGGCTGCGGCAAACCGAGCAAATCAAGCATCGTCGGCGCCAAATCTCCTAAAATGCCGCCGTCTCTCAGCTTGATGCCTTTTTTCGTCACGATCACCGGCACCGGATTCGTTGTATGCGCCGTTTGCGGCTTGCCGTCCGGCGTCAGCACTTCATCGGCGTTGCCGTGGTCGGCGGTGATGATGGCGATGCCGCCTTTGGCCAAAATGGCGTCGACGACTTTGCCGAGGCATTCGTCCACGGCTTCCACCGCCTTGATCGTCGGCTCAAGCTTGCCCGAGTGGCCGACCATATCCGGGTTGGCGTAGTTCAAGATGATCGCGTCGTACTTGTCAGCTGCAATCTCTTTCAGCAGCGCGTCTGTCACTTCATAGGCGCTCATTTCCGGTTTCAGGTCGTACGTCGCCACTTTCGGCGAGTTGATCAAAATCCGGTCTTCGCCTGGAAATTTCTCTTCGCGGCCGCCGCTGATGAAAAACGTCACGTGCGGGTATTTTTCGGTCTCGGCGATGCGCAGCTGGCGCAAGCCGTGCTGCGACAGCACTTCCCCGAGCGTGTTGTCCAAGTTCGTCGGCTTGAACGCCACATACCCTTTCACCGTTTCGCTGAAATGGGTCAAGCAGACAAAGAACAAATGCTTCGGATGTTTCGGGCCGCGGTCAAATTCGCGGAAATCTTCATTCGTAAACGTGTTCGAAATTTGAATCGCCCGGTCGGGGCGGAAGTTGTAGAAAATAATCGCGTCGTTGTCTTGAATCGTCGCCACCGGCCGGCCGTCTTCGCGGACGATGACCGACGGCAGGACGAACTCGTCGTAAATGCCGTGTTGGTACGAATCTTCGATGCACTCAAGCGGATCGCGGTACGTCGGGCCTTCGCCGTACACCATCGCCCGGTACGCCTTCTCGACGCGGTCCCACCGCTTGTCGCGGTCCATCGAGTAGTAGCGGCCCGACAACGTCGCGATTTCGCCGACGCCGTACTCCTTGATTTTTTCCTGCAGTTCTTTGATGTATTGTGGCGCCGTTTGCGGGCCGACGTCGCGGCCGTCCAAAAAGCCGTGGATGTACACGCGCTTCACGCCTTCTTTCGCCGCTAAGCGCAAGAGGGCGTACAAATGGTGAATATGGCTGTGCACCCCGCCGTCGGAAAGCAAGCCGAACAAATGCAAGCTTGTCCCATGCTCTTTCACATGGTTCATCGCTGCCAAAAACGTTTCATTCCGGTCAAACTCGCCTTCGCGGATGGCAATGTTGACCCGCGTTAAGCTTTGGTATACAATGCGCCCGGCGCCGATGTTCAAGTGTCCGACCTCGGAGTTGCCCATCTGCCCTTCCGGAAGCCCGACCGCCTCGCCGCACGCCTTGAGCGTTGTGTGCGGGTATTCGTTCCAATAGCGGTCAAAGTTCGGTTTGTTCGCCTGAGCGACCGCATTGCCGTACGTTTCCTCGCGTAGCGCAAACCCGTCCAAAATGATGAGCGCAACCGGTCGTTTACTCATGGCGCCCCGCCTCCACCAATTGCAAGAATGAAGCCGGCTCCAAGCTCGCCCCGCCGACTAAGGCGCCGTCGATCTGTTCTTGCGCCAAAAAGTCGCGGATGTTGTCCGGTTTGACGCTGCCGCCGTATTGGATGCGGATCGCTTCCGCCGCTTCCGGGCCAAACAGGCGCGAGACGACCGAACGAATATGGCCGCACACGTCGTTCGCATCTTCCGCCGTCGACGACTTCCCCGTGCCGATCGCCCAAATCGGCTCGTAAGCGATGACCGCTTGCTTCACTTGATCCGGCGTCAAGCCGGCGAGCGCTTTTTCCACTTGTGAAGCGACGACCGCATTCGTCTGCCCGGCTTCCCGCTCCTCGATCGTTTCCCCGCAGCAAACAATCGGCACAAGCCCACGGGTGAAAGCCGCCAATACTTTTTTATTGACGGTCTCATCCGTCTCCGCAAACATCTGCCGGCGCTCCGAATGTCCGAGGATGACGTACGTGACGCCGAGGTCTTTCAGCATGACCGGGCTCACTTCGCCGGTGTACGCCCCTTGGTCGGCAAAATGCATGTTTTGCGCCCCGATTTTTAAATTCGTGCCGTCTGCCGCTTGCACCAGCCGATCCAAAAAGAGAAACGGCGCGCAAACGACGGAATCGACTTCATCGGCCGGCGGCACGAGCCCTTTTACGTTCTCAACAAATTGAACCGCTTCCGCTAATGTTTTATGCATTTTCCAGTTGCCTGCAATGATCGGTTTTCTCATCGTTCACCCTTCCTTTCGCTGGGCGGCGTCAGCCGCCATGCGCCAAATCCGGCGCCGTGGGTCATTTGTCTTCGAGCGCGACGACACCCGGCAGCTGTTTTCCTTCCATAAACTCGAGCGAAGCGCCGCCGCCGGTGGAGATATGATCCATTTTGTCGGCCAAGCCGAATTTCTCAACCGCCGCCGCCGAATCCCCGCCGCCGATGACCGAATAGGTGTCGGGCGCTTCCGCCAATGCTTCAGCGATCGCTCTCGTCCCGTGCGCGAACGCGTCCATTTCAAAGACGCCCATCGGGCCGTTCCAGACAACGAGCTTCGACTCGCGAATGACATCGCGGTACAATTCGCGCGTTTTCGGGCCGATGTCAAGCGCCTCCCAATCAGCTGGAATCGCGTCAATCGGCACGACTTTCGTGTTGGCGTCGTTCGCAAACCGGTCGGCGACGACCACGTCCACCGGCATATAAAAACGGACGCCTTTTTCTTTTGCTTTTTCCATAAACGATTTCGCCAGTTCGATTTTATCTTCTTCAAGCAGCGACTTGCCGACATCATGCCCAAGCGCTTTGACGAACGTATACGCCAGTCCGCCGCCGATGATCAAGTTGTCGACTTTTTCAAGCAAATTGTCGATGACGCCGATTTTGTCTTTCACTTTCGCCCCGCCGATGATCGCTGTAAACGGGCGGTCCGGATTCGAAAGCGCCTTGCCAAGCACTTCAAGTTCTTTTTCCATCAAAAATCCGGCCACCGCCGGCAAGTAATGGGCGATGCCTTCCGTCGACGCATGGGCGCGATGGGCGGCGCCGAACGCATCGTTGACATATAGATCCGCAAGCTCCGCAAACGCTTTGGCGAGCTCGGGATCATTTTTCTCTTCGCCAGGGTAAAAACGGACGTTCTCAAGCAAGAGCACATCGCCTTCGTTCAAACGGTCGACCGCCGCTTTCACCTCATCGCCGACCGCTTCATTCGTTTTGGCGACCGGCCGTTCAAGCAGCTCGCCGAGCCGCTTGGCAACGGCATCCAAACGCAATTCTTCGACCACTTTTCCTTTCGGGCGGCCGAGGTGGCTCGCCAAAATGACTTTCGCCCCGTGCTCGATCAAATAGCGGATCGTCGGGAGTGCGGCGCGAATGCGTGTGTCATCAGTGATCGCGCCTTCTTCCATCGGCACGTTGAAATCAACGCGGCAAAAGACGCGCTTTCCCCTCACCTCAACGTCGCGGATCGTCTTCTTGTTCATCGTTCGTGCCCCCTTTTGGCTACAGTTTGGACAAAGGAAAAGGAGTGGGGATCATTTCCCCGCTCCCCTCCATTTTCCTATTATAGACTTGAACAGGCGGAAAACTCAACGCCAAGCTGGTTTTACAGCCCTTTCGAGGCGATGTAGGCGGCCAAGTCGACGACGCGGTGCGAATAGCCCGTTTCGTTGTCATACCACGAAACGACTTTCACCATTTTGCCTTCAATGACCATGGTCGACAACGCGTCGATCGTCGACGAAGCGGTGCTGCCGTTGTAGTCGCGCGACACGAGCGGTTCTTCGCTGTAGGCCAAAATGCCTTTCAGCTCGCCTTCCGCTGCTGCTTTCAACGCGGCATTCACTTCTTCGACCGTCACTTCTTTTTCCAATTCCGCCACCAAGTCGACAACGGATACGTTCGGCGTCGGCACGCGCATCGCCATGCCGTTCAACTTTCCTTTCAATTCCGGCAAAACGAGCGCGACCGCTTTCGCCGCCCCGGTCGTCGTCGGAATGATCGATTCGGCCGCGGCGCGAGCCCGGCGCAAATCTTTATGCGGCAAGTCCAAAATTTGTTGGTCGTTTGTGTACGAGTGAACGGTCGTCATCATGCCGCGGACGATGCCGAATTGTTCATGCAGCACTTTGGCAAACGGCGCCAAGCAGTTCGTCGTGCACGACGCGTTCGAGATAACATGGTGGCTTTTCGGGTCGTATTTGTCTTGGTTGACGCCCATGACGATCGTGATGTCTTCGTTTTTCGCCGGGGCGGAAATGATCACTTTTTTCGCACCCGCTTCCAAATGTTTGGCGGCGTCTTCGCGTTTCGTGAAGCGGCCGGTCGACTCAACGACGATGTCAACGCCGATCTCGCCCCACGCCAAGTTCGCCGGATCGCGTTCCGCCTTGACGATGATTTCTTTGCCGTTGACGACCAAGTTGTTGCCGTTGACGGACACTTCGGCATCCAGACGGCCATGGACAGAGTCGTACTTCAACAAATGAGCAAGCGTATTCGCATCGGTTAAATCGTTCACCGCCACCACTTCAATGTCCGGGTTTTTCAATGCCGCGCGGAAGACGTTGCGTCCGATGCGGCCAAATCCGTTGATTCCCACTTTGACTGCCATCTTATTTTCCTCCTTGCGATTGGATTGTATCAGCAAGGGAGATTACTCCCCTACGAACGCTTTTGCGGCTCCTTCGTCCGTCACCAATAGCGAGTGCGGCGCCCGTTTCATGTACGCGCGAATGGCTTTCGCCTTCGACGCCCCTCCGGCGACGGCGATGACATGCTCGACATGCGGGAGGTGTTCAAGTTGAATGCCGACTGTTTTCACTTTATGGACGACGTCGCCGTACTCGTTGAAATAGTAGCCGAACGCCTCGGCGACGGCATGGCGGGCGATGATGTTTTCCATCTCCGAAGGCGGCGTCCGCCGCCGTTTCGCCATCGTCACCGCTTCACCGATGCCATGGACGACCATGCGGCATGATTGGATGAGCTCAAGCACTTCTTTCACCGCCGGCTCTTCGACAAGCGACGCGTACGCTTCATCGCTCAGCTGGTCAGGCACGTGCAGCAACCGATAGCGGCCCATCGCTTTTTCCGCCATTTTCGCACAAATCGTGTTCGCCTGATTCTCGACATCTTCGCCAAGGCCGCCACGCGCCGGCACGAACAACACATCGCGAAGCTTCGAATCCGGCGTCATCATCTCCGCGACCGCCGCCATCGTCGTTCCGCCGGCCACGGCGACGATGTCCCCGGGCTCAAGCAGCTCCTTCATGCAGGCGACACACGCTCTACCCATTTCTTTTTTTACCCAAGGGGAACGGTCGCTATCCCCGGCAACGACAATTACGCGCGGAATGCCAAGCTGTTCCTGCAGCGCGGCTTCCAGCTCTTTGAGTCCGAGCGCTTCCCGCATCAAATCATTGAGCGTATGAAGGAGCGCCTGGCCTTCCTCCGTCAACCGCATGCCCGACACATCGGCGGAAAGCAAGTTTTGTCCTTTCAAAAATTCTGTTTCCGACCGGAGAACCCGCTCGCTCATGCCGAGGCTCGCCGCCAGCGCCCGCCGCCCGATCGGCGCCATAAGCGAAATAGAGTACAAAATTTGATATCGTTTTTGCATAACGTCAAGCAAGTCGGGCGATAATTTTTTTAATGCCTCTACTAACGGTTGCATCGATCCTTCCCCTTAGCAGAACATAGGGACGTTTTTTGTCCCGGTATGACATATTATGTCCCGCCAATCGATAAAAAATTCCTCCCGCGCCATTTTCATTATAGCAGGAGGAATTGAGCCGTTCAACTGTTTCGCACTTGCCGCAACCGCTTTCTCACCATTTCTTTTTCAATCATCCCATACCCGATTTCTTCCCCGTCGAGCTCGACGACCGGAATCATCAACTGATATTTCTCGAGAAGCGCGTCGTCTTCATAAATATCGATCTCTTCCATCGTAAACCGATAGTCTGCCTGCAGCTCCGTCAAAACCGCTTTCGCTTTGTCGCAAAGCGGACAGTTCGTCTTCGTGTACAACCGGATGTGCATCGCGTTCTTCCTTTCTTTCACCGGTCGCATCAAGCTCCGGTGTATTGCTTTCGTTTCGCCGAAGAAGGAATGCGCAGCTGCTCGCGGTATTTGGCGACCGTGCGGCGGGAAATGGCGATGCCGTAGCGGCCATGAAGCAAATCGGCCAGCTGTTGGTCAGAAAGCGGCGCCTGTCGGTCTTCCGCCGCGATCAGCTCTTGGATGATCGATTTCACTTGAGCGGAGGAAGCCACCTCGATCGTTTCCTTGACCGTCGCGGCGTTCGAAAAGAAGCGGCGCAGCTCGATCGTGCCAAACGGCGTTTGCACATATTTATGACGCGCCGCACGGCTTACCGTCGATTCATGGACGCCGAGCTCCTCGGCCACCTCGCGCATCGTCATCGGTTTAAGCGCCGCAAAACCGAACTCCAAACACGGACGCTGGCGCTCGACAATGACCGCCATGAGCCGAAGAAGCGTCTGTTTTCGCTGCTCTAGGCTTTTTGCAAGCCATGTAAACTGCCGATATTTTTCTTTGATAAACTGTTCGGCATGCCGATCGCTCGATGCGGCGATGCGCCGCTCGTACTCCCGATTCCATCCGAGCTCCGGATGGATGTCATCGTTGTAGGCGACAATCCAGTCTCCATCCCCTTTGCGGGTGACGATGACATCCGGCACGACCAAAGGCGGGGTTTCGCTCGAATAGTGAATGCCCGGCCGTGGCTCGAGTGTGCGAATGAGCTCGAAGACGCGTTGCAGTTCGCCAAGGCTGACGCCAAGCTGTTTGGAGAGCGTTTTCCACGACTTTTCCGCAAAAGGAATAAAATGATCACGAACGATCGTTTCCGCCAGCTCGTCGCGCTCCGGAAGACGTTCCAGTTGCAGCAAGAGGCATTCCGCCAAATCGCGGGCGCCGACTCCCGGCGGGTCAAGCGACTGCACAAGGCGCAACCCCCATTCCATTTCTTGGATCGATGTGGAAAACCGCTCCGCCAGCTCGGCAAGCGGCACGCGCAAATAGCCGTCCTCATCGAGCGAGGCAATGAGATAACGGACGATGCGCTCTTCTTGATCATCGAGCTTGCATGCAGGCAGCTGCGAAAGCAAATAACCGCCAAGCGTCTCTGCGCGGGCGCCGATGTTCTCGAGCCATTGCTTTTGGTCTCTTTCGGTCCGGCTTGGCCGTTGCCGCACCCGAGTGCGGCGAATTTCCAAAAACGGGTTTTCCAGCGACCGTTCATATAAAAACGCTTCCAAATCCAATGCGGAATATTGCAGCAGTTCAATCGCCTGCACCAGTTCCTTTGTCAGCGACAGCTGCAGCCGCTGCTCTTGCCATAACTCCGCCCTCATCGTCACGCCTCCCTTTCTTTTATTGTACACGACGGGAGCAGGAGGGGGTAGGAGAAATTTTTGACGGCGGAAAGCGGCCTTGTCGACCGCCCGAACCGGCGCCTGTTCAGACGAAAAAACCCAATGCCCCGCCCGAGCCCTTGATTTGGGAACCCTCTCGAGGAAAGCGGCGCGTCCGCTGCTGATCTAAAAGAAAAACAGCCTCCTAGGCGGCTGTTTTGCCTCGGCAGGATTATAACCATATACCAAGTATATGTTTTTTAACCTAAGGGTCTTTATTCCTTCCCATTTCCTCCTCACCGCCCCGCGCACTCGTTTATACGTATCGCGCCGGACCCCATGATCTCCATCCAGTCGCCCCAGGTCATTCTGTCCTTTTTCTTCATGTGGTTTAGCTTTTGTTATCGTTCAATACCTCGTGCAACTTCTACACGTGTATCACCTCACCTAAATAAAAAACGCCGCCCAATCGGGTGACGCAACGGAAGGAGGATTCGGTTTGCACCTTTCACTTATTAGTGGCATTTACACGACAAAAAACAAAAAATTGATTAAAAACTGTTTATACGTGTTAAAATACGTGTTATAATGTAATTAAGGAGGGAGGGAAATGAAGAGTTACTCTTCAAAGGAATTAATAAAAATCATACAACAAGATGGGTGGTACATAGTAAGAACAAGTGGCAGTCATCATCAGTTTAAACATCCCAGTAAACCTGGACTAGTAACCATCCCCCATCCAAAGAAAAACTTACCGATCAAAACAGTAAAAAGCATACTCAAACAGGCGGGACTATTATAAGCCCCCTAAAGGAGGTTAACATATATGCACAAAAAAGACCGCTATATTTATCCAGCTATTTTCGATTACAGCAGCGATGGAATATCTGTTGAGTTTCCTGATCTTCCTGGCTGCTTTACTTGCGGAGATACAGAAGAAGACGCTTTTAAAATGGCTAAAGAGGCGATGGCATTACACTTATACGGCTTGGAACAGGAAAATGAAGAGATTCCTGAGCCTTCAAAAGTATCGGAAATTCAAACAGAAAACAATCAAGTAATCGTGTTCATCGAGGTATGGATGCCACCTTTTAGACATGAAATGGAAAACAGAGCCGTTAAAAAGACGTTGACTATCCCGAAATGGCTTGATGATCTAGCGAAAGAACATAACGTGAACTACTCCCAAATTCTTCAAGAAGCATTAAAGAAGCATCTTGGCGCTACCGACCGATAAATACATTATAAAAAGCCTCTTCACTCGCAAAGGCAGCAGAAGAGGCTTTCGTTTATACGTTTTTTTTATTTTTTCTCCGACCGTTCAATCATTGTCTGAACACCACTTGAAGAGGTACACAAATCATTTGCAACTGTAGTCTGGATGAAGAAAGAGCGCTTCCAGATACTCCGTGGCGCCATACGCTTTGTCTGCGGACAAGGTCCGAATCGTGATCGACGGTTGGCGAAACCGAATCGAAGCCAGCTGCTCCAAACTCGTTTCCCGTTCCGCCATATTGTCACTACTCTGCAAACGTACTCGCATATTTTAGATGAGATGGAACAAAAAGAATCCCGGCAGGTCGTCTCGCGATGGCGGAACTGGATCGTACCAAATAGCCGTGCAAAATTCGTGCAAAATTTTTTCGGATTCTATCGTTTTTTTCGGGATTCCCCAAAAATGAAAAACGACCGCAAACGCGGTCGTATCAAGGAGTTTAGGAATTCTGATCCGAACGGGTCGGATACAAGTAGCGCCCTCGGCAGGATTCGAACCCACGCTAAGAGAACCGGAATCTCTCGTGCTATCCACTACACTACGAGGGCATATCGATTGATTGTTTTGCTGTTCCGTTCTGTTGCATGTTCTATTATAGCAGGATCGAAAAAAAATGCAAGGGGAAAATGCAATAAAAAAAGAGGAAAAATTGGGCGCCCATTCCACACCTTATCGCCTGCACCGACGGCCGCGGTTCTTCGCCCCGGTTGCAGAGGCGGCGGAAAACAGTGGTTTAAAAAATGAAAAAGCGGTTATGATGAAAAGAGGGATGTTCGCCGTCGTTCGCGAATATATATAACTGGCGGGAAGAGGGCATTTTGTTTGACCTTCATTGACCATTCGTGTATGATGAAGGCGTACATACTTTATGAAAGGGAAAAGGAGGCGTTTTGGATGTATTTGATTCCGACGGTCATTGAACAGACGAACCGCGGGGAACGGGCGTATGACATTTATTCGCGGTTGTTGAAAGACCGGATCATTTTCCTCGGCAGCCCGATCGACGACCAAGTGGCCAACTCGATCGTGTCGCAGCTGCTGTTTTTGGCGGCGGAAGACCCGGACAAAGACATTTCCTTGTACATCAACAGCCCGGGCGGTTCGATCACGGCCGGCTTGGCGATTTACGACACGATGCAGTTCATTAAGCCGGACGTATCGACGATTTGCATCGGCATGGCGGCATCGATGGGGGCGTTTCTGCTGGCGGCTGGCGCCAAAGGAAAACGGTTTGCCCTTCCGAACAGCGAGGTAATGATCCACCAACCGCTCGGCGGCGCCCAAGGGCAAGCGACGGAAATCGAAATCGCCGCGAAGCGCATTTTGTTCTTGCGCGACAAACTGAACCGCATTTTGGCGGAAAACACCGGCCAGCCGATCGAAGTGATCGAACGCGATACGGACCGCGACAACTTCATGACAGCGCAAAAAGCGATGGAATATGGCATTATCGACCGGGTGCTGACGCGTTCGGACGAAAAATAAGCCGAAACAATAAAGGCTGCTTCGGAAACGGAGCAGCCTTGTCTCATATTTGCCCGCGAACGCACCGACGGTCGTTCCGGCGCACCACTCACTTTTCTTTTTGCACATAGGCGGCGAGCTTTTCGATCGCTTCTTGCTCATCCGGACCGTCGGCAATGAGCGTGACCACCGCTCCATGGCCGATGGCGAGGCTCATCAAGCCCATAATGCTTTTCGCGTTCACCCGTTTCCCGTCTTTTTCTAAAAACACATCAGCGGAAAAACGGTTTGCCTCTTGGACAAACAACGCCGCCGGGCGCGCCTGCAGCCCGGTTTTCAATTTCACTTCGACTTGTCTTTCCACCATTCTCCATCTCCCCTTTACAGCGATTTATGGAAGTCGACCGGCTTTCCCGCCCGCAGCCGCTCCGCGATCTCATCGATTTTGCGCAGTCGATGGTTGATGCCGGATTTGCTGATTTTGCCGCCGGCGACCATCTCGCCAAGCTCTTTCAGCGTCACGTCTTGATGCTCGATGCGAAGCTTCGCGATTTCCCGCAGCTTCGCTGGCAAGGCGTCGAGGCCGATCGTCTCGTCGATGTAGCGGATGTTTTCGACTTGACGGAGTGCAGCGCCGATCGTCTTGTTCAAATTGGCCGTCTCGCAGTTGACAAGCCGGTTGACCGAGTTGCGCATATCGCGGACGATGCGGATGTCTTCAAAGCGGAGCAGCGCCTGGTGAGCGCCGATGATGTTCAAAAACTCGGCAATTTTCTCCGCCTCTTTTAAATACGTAATAAACCCCTTTTTCCGTTCCAACGTTTTCGCATTTAAAAAAAAGTGGCTGTTCATCAGTTCACATAAAGAGCGGTTATGATCCTCGTACAAAGAAAAAATCTCCAAGTGATACGAGGACGTCTCCGGATTGTTGACCGAGCCGCCGGCCAAAAACGCACCGCGCAAATACGAGCGCTTGCAGCACTTTTTCTTGACAAGTTCCGGATCGATGTCATGAATGAACGAAAAATCGCCGTTCCAAATGCAAAGATCACGGAGCAGCGGGGCGGCGCCGTCGGTAATGCGGACGATATACACGTTATTTTTCTTTAAACGCATTTTTTTGCGGACAAACAGCTCAACCGCGACGTCATACCCTTTTTTCAACAGCGTATAAATGCGCCGGGCGATCGCCGCATTTTCCGTTTGGACATCGACCGCCATCCGCCCGCCGGAAAACGCCAGTGAGCCGTTCATGCGCAACAGCGCCGACAGCTCGGCCCGCAAGCAGCAGCGCTTGACCTCTAAATTCGTCAGCTCCTTCTTCGTTTCGGACGCAAAAGACATGATCGTTCCACCTCCATTCGCTCCCGTACCGGCCGGTTGGAGGTGCCCAACTCTCGGCGCGGCCATGCGGCCGCCGCCCCTCGCGCCCCGTCTCCTTGGCCTATGCGTATGCGGACCAAGCACATAGCGCCCGCCGTCTAGCAGCGGGGAAGCAGCCCGAGAAGGAGGGCGGCGACTTTCCCTGTATTATGGCGAATGACCCCATCATCGTACGTAACAATATCGTCACGGATCACCTGCACGCCGAGCGTGCCGCTGTCATCATGCACCGGCTCGGCCCGCTCCTCTTCATACCGGCGGCGGATGGATTCTGGAATCGCCCCGCTGTTGACGATGACAGCATCCAAAAACGGGACGCCAAGATGGTCATGAAGCGCCTTCACATGGTCGCTCACCGTATAGTGCGGCGTCTCGCCGGCCTGGGTCATAATGTTGCATATATAGACTTTTTTCGCCTTCGCCTTGCACACTTCCTGCCCGATTTTCGGCACGAGCAAGTTCGGCAAAATGCTTGTGTACAGACTCCCCGGGCCGATGACAATCAAGTCGGCGCCGCGGATGGCGGCGGTCGTCTCCGGCAACGGTTCAATATCTTCCGGGGTTAAAAACACCCTCTTAATTTTTTTCCCTGCGCTAGGAATTTTCGACTCGCCCGAAACAATGGTACCATCTTCCATTTCCGCGTGCAACACGACGCTTTTGTTCGCCGCCGGCAACACTTGGCCGCGCACGTTCAACACTTTGCTCATTTCGCGGATCGCCTTCACAAAATCTCCGGTGATCGATGTGAGCGCCGCCAAAATCAAATTGCCGAGCGAGTGTCCCGATAAGCCGTTGCCGTTTTGAAAACGGTGTTGAAACAGCTCAACAATAAGCGGTTCGACATCAGACAGCGCAGCGAGCACGTTGCGCACATCCCCAGGCGGCGGGATGTGCAGTTCATCCCGGAGCCGCCCGGAACTCCCCCCGTCATCGGCGACGGTGACGATAGCCGTCAAGTCAAGATCGTGCTGTTTCAGACCCCGAAGCAGGACGGGAAGCCCAGTGCCGCCGCCGATGACGACGATCTTCACTGCTCGTTTGTCTCTCATCGATGCGCTTCCTTTCTCCTCTCCATGTCCCGGTGCGAGACAACCGTTTTATAATCGGCGGAAAAATGGCGGGCGATATGCTCAGCGAGCGCCACGGAACGATGCTGACCGCCCGTGCAGCCGATGGCGATCACCAGCTGGCTTTTTCCTTCGCGCTGGTAATACGGCAGCATAAACGCCAGCAAATCAATCAGCTTTTCCAAAAACTTTTGCGTTTCTCCCCATTTGAGCACATACGACGCCACTTCCTCATCGAGCCCGGTTTTCGGCCGCATATGCTCAATGTAGTGCGGGTTCGGCAAAAAGCGGACATCAAACACCAAGTCAGCGTCAATCGGGATGCCGTATTTAAATCCAAACGACATAACGTTGACCGTAAAGCCGGACTGGGCGTGCGATGAAAACTGGCGGACGATTTTCTCCCGCAGTTCGCGCGGCTTGAGCCCAGTCGTGTCATAAACGATTTGCGCCCGCCCTTTGAGCTCCTCAAGCAGTTTCCGCTCCAGGCGGATGCCTTCAAGCGGCGGCTCATTCGGCGCGAGCGGATGCGTCCGCCGCGTTTCTTTATAGCGGGCCACAAGCGTCGAGTCTTGCGCATCCAAAAACAAAATTTGCGGCATAATCCACGCCTGCCCGGCCAACTCATCGAGCGCGGCAAACAAGTGGTCGAAAAAGTCGCGGCTGCGCAAATCCATGACGAGCGCGACTTTATTCATTTTATTCCCGGACTCTTTCACAAGCTCCAAAAACTTCGGCAACAGCGTCGGCGGCAAGTTGTCGACGCAAAAAAAGCCGAGGTCTTCAAAGCTTTGGATCGCCACCGTTTTGCCCGCCCCGGACATGCCGGTGATGATGACGAGTTGAATCGGTTGCTGCGCCCCGTGTTTCCCCATTTTTCTGCTCCCCTTCCGCTAACTTGGATCAAGACGATATGAAAGCAGCTCAAACTCCTCCGTATATACAAACGTTCCGTACATGACCCCTTCGCCTTTGACAGCGTATTCTAAAATATGGTAGTCTCCTGGGGCCATCGGCAACGTGGACAGCGCTTCAACCTCATGCCAAGCGAGCGTCCCTTCTTCGGAAGACGGCACGTTTTCGCCGATGAAGTCGTCGGCGAAAAACGTAAACATCATCCACTCCGACACCGTTTCATTCCCGTTTTTCATCACGATCGTAAAAACGCCCTTGAGCCTCGGATTTTTCAAATAAATGCCCGTCTCTTCCCGGTATTCACGAATGCAAGCTTCACGCACCGTTTCACCGGGCTCCATTTTGCCGCCTGGGGCGACCCACCACCCGCGCTTTGGTTTTTGCAAAAGCAACACGCGGCCGTCTTTATATAGTACGCAATTCGTTACCCGTTGCAAGTCGTTCCCCCCAACTGTTGCGCGCATCTCATTATTTTTATTTTACCATAAATGGCTAGGCCGCTCCACCTTCAAACCGTTGGAAAACGCCCGTCTGTCAAAACGCCGGCGGCCTTCCCGCACTCCGCCCGGCCAACGCCTTTCGCGCCCAGCGAGCGCCAGACAAAAAAAGACGCGGACAAATGCCCGCGCCGAATCAAGGATCTATATAAAAGGGGGTCAATTACTTACTTATAGCATACGACAAATGTGTTGCGCCCGTGTTACAGCTGGGTTAAATAACCATTACGATTTGATTGCGATTTGGTTACCGGATCAGCTGACTCCTTGCTTATGGAGCTTTTCTTTCAGTTCCTCAACGTAATGCTGGGCGCTTTGCGCGGCGATGCTGCCGTCGCCGGTAGCCGTCACGATTTGCCGGAGCGTTTTTTCCCGCACATCACCGGCGGCGAAAATGCCCGGCACTTTCGTTTCCATTTTCTCGTTCGTCACAATATAGCCGTTTTCATTCGTGATGCCAAGGCTCGCAAACGGCTTCGAGAGCGGCACCATCCCGATGTAAATGAACACGCCGTCGCACGGAAATTCACGTTCTTCGCCCGTTTGCGTATGCACAAGCGTCACGCTGCCAACTTTCCCGTCTTTTTCGTTGATTTGTTTTACCGTATGATTCCAGATGAAGTCAATTTTTTCATTGGCAAACGCCCGGTCTTGCAAAATTTTTTGCGCCCGCAGCTTGTCGCGGCGATGGACGATCGTCACTTTGCTGGCAAAGCGCGTCAAATACACCCCTTCTTCGACCGCTGAATCGCCGCCGCCGACGACCACCAGTTCTTTTCCTTTAAAAAACGCCCCGTCGCACACCGCACAGTACGACACGCCGCGGCCGCCTAGCTCCGCTTCCCCTGGCACGCCGAGCTTTTTGTATTCCGCCCCGGTGGCGATGATGACGGCGCGCGCCTTGTACTCTTTGTCGCCGACGATGACCGTTTTGTACGCCTCGCCGTCGATGATGTCTTTCACATCGCCGTAAGCGTATTCCGCGCCGAATTTTTTCGCATGCTCAAACATTTTCGTCGCCAATTCCGGCCCTAAAATCGTCTCAAAGCCCGGGTAGTTTTCCACTTCTTCGGTATTCACCATCTGCCCGCCCGGGACGCCGCGCTCGATCATCAAGGTCGACAAATTGGCGCGCGATGTATAGACAGCCGCCGTCAGCCCCGCCGGGCCAGCTCCGGCGATAATGACATCGTAAATTTTTTCCTCTGCCACACCGTCCACTCCTTCGCTCGAGAATCCTTCCATTTTCATCGTATAGAAGTCGGTTCGCCCTGTCTATTGATTTGCTCATGACCATAGTTGGCGCGCTTTTTGCACATATTTTCCCACCGTTGCCGCCGAGACGCCATATTTGGCCGCCATCTCTTTTTGCGTCACTTTCTCTCCTTGCTGACGGCGCCACATGTATTCAATCGCCGCCGCCCACGCCGCTCCGTTCGCAAACCGTTCGCCATCGGCCAGCGGATGGACGGCAATCGCAAACGCAAAGCGGCAGAGTGCTTCCTTTTCTTCATTATTTGCCGAAAGCGCATCGACCATGCGGCCGACGTTCCCCGCCCGGGCGGACGAGCCGTCGGTCAAGCCAAATAAAAACGAGTCGATGAATGGACGCAAGCGCGGGTCAGACGGCAACAAGCGGCAGACCGCCAGCGACATGGCCGTTTCCTCCGCTTGCTTCGAGCGGCTGAACAAATATAAGCCGTACAACTGGTCAGCCAATCCTTCCTGCTCAATCCAGCGGATGATGCGGGCAAACGCTTCGTCGAACGACGGAACAGCCCACGGCTCCTCGCCGCGCTTTTCCGGATGAAACACGAGAAACTCTTCCCACATGTTCCGAGCGAGCGATTCATGCCCCGTATGGTAGGCGGTGCAGGCGAGCCAGTAGTAAAACGGCCCGTCGCCGCGAAAGCCGCTTTTGTACAGGCGGTGCAGCCAGCGGAACGCCAAATCGAACCGCCCGACAAGCGCGAACGTCGCCCCGAGCTTGTATTGATGCTCATGGAAAAACGGATAAAGCCCGGCGAGCGTCCGGCAAAGGGAAGAGACTTGCTCCTGATCATGCAAGTAATACGCGAAAACGAGCGCATTGCAAAGCGCATGCAAGTTGCCGGGGTCGCGTTTGAGCACTTCACGCACTTTCTGTTTCGCTTTGTCGACATCGCCGCTGTAAAAATACGCAAGCGCCAGGTTGTTGTGCGCCGCCCACACGTCCGGATAGCGGGCGACAATCGCCTCGAGCGCCTCAATCGCTTCCGCAAACCGCTCCTCCTCAAGCAACCGGCGGGCGCGATCCTCGAGCGCCATAAGGTCTTCCTGCTCCTCCGTCCATTCCGGACCATCGAGCCGAAGCAGCTCAAGCAAGTCGGCGGCATCGTCGGCAAACTCCCCGTCCGGCTCATTCGCCAAGTACTGTTCAGCGTATTGCCGAGCCTCGCGGAACAAGCCGAGGCAGGCGAAATTGTTCGCCAAAAAATACAAACAGTCGTCCATCGTTTCATCGAGATCATGAATAATTTTGAACAGCCATTGGTTTGAAAACTGGTATTCACCAAGTTCGGACAATACTAGCGCCAGCTGCAGGGCAAACGACGCATCGCGCTCATCCAAACGGACGGCGCGCTCGAAATACTTCCTCGCCTTATGCAAATCGCCCCGATCGTATGCTTTCATTCCTTTTTTGAAAAAATACTCTCCGTTCTGGATAAACGGCACAATCGTCGCTTTTCGTGATGACTGCTTCAGTTGTTTTCCCATTCTGTCCTCCGTTGTCCGTAAAATTCGTCGAACAACAGTATATCATATTGGCCGCTGAAACAAACAACAAAACTCAGCTCAAAAACATGGCAGCCGCGCCATCGCCGTCCGCCAAACGGCGGAGACGTCAAAAAAGGATGCCCCGCCCTCCGGCTGCCTCCGCGGTTCGCTCACGCGAGCCATGAGCCCGGCAGTCTGAGTGGCGGGCATCCCGTTTTCCCATTCCTCCGTTTCCAATCGTCCCCGTGAACAAGCCTTCGCCAACCATCGGCTTACGATTAGGTTTGTTCCGCTGCTTCCGTTTTTTGTGCGTGCCGCTCGGCAAGCGTTGCCAGCACGGCGTCAAGCGGCAGATTTTGTTCCCGCAACAGCACAAGCAAATGGTACAACAAATCAGCCGCTTCCCATTTCAGCTCGTCATGACTCCGGTTTTTCGCCGCAATAATCACTTCGGCCGCTTCTTCGCCGACTTTTTTCAAAATTTTATCGACGCCTTTTTCAAACAAATACGTCGTGTACGACCCTTCTGGCCGTTCGGCGTCGCGCTTGGCGATGATCTGTTCGAGCTCGTTCAAAATGGCGAACCGGTCGGCCTGCGGCGCGCGCGCCGCGCCGTCCAGCGAGCAGGAAAAGCACGAATACGCGCCCGTATGGCACGCCGGACCCGCCGGCTCGACGAGCACGAGCAGCGCATCGGCGTCGCAGTCGTAGCGGATGTCGACAACGCGCTGCACGTTCCCGGATGTCGCCCCCTTATGCCACAACTCTTGGCGCGAACGGCTGTAAAACCACGTTTCTCCGGTCTCGATCGTTTTTTCGAGCGACTCTTTGTTCATATAGGCGAGCGTGAGCACTTCCTTGCTTTGCGCATCTTGGACGATCGCGGGCACCAGCCCTTTTTCGTCAAAGCGAATGTCCGCCGTCATCGCACGTTCACCCCTCTTTCTTTCAAGTACGCTTTCACTTGCCCAACCGACGTTTCTTTGTAATGGAAAATGGAGGCCGCGAGCGCTGCGTCCGCTTTCCCTTTTTCGAACGCTTCGAGGAAATGCTCGGCCTTGCCGGCGCCGCCGGACGCAATGACCGGAACGCTGACCGCTTCGCTCACCCGCCGCGTCAAGGCAATATCAAAACCGTTTTTGCCGCCATCGGCATCCATGCTCGTCAGCAAAATCTCCCCGGCGCCAAGACGGACCGCTTCCTGCGCCCACGCGACCACTTCCCATTCGGTCGCGTTGCGGCCGCCGTGCGTATAGACGCGCCATGAACCAAGGGCGTCATCGTATTTCGCATCAATCGCAACGACGATGCATTGCGAGCCGAAAAAGTCCGCCCCTTCCGCGATCAAGGCCGGATGGAGCACCGCGGCGGTGTTGAGCGACACTTTGTCCGCGCCCGCGCGCAGCATCCGCTTCATATCGTCAAGCGAATGAATCCCCCCGCCGACCGTAAACGGAATGGCGAGCTCGGCAGCGACGCGCTCGACGACATCGACCATCGTTTTCCGGCCTTCATGGGAAGCGGAGATGTCCAAAAAGACGAGCTCGTCCGCCCCTTGCTCATCGTACGCCTTCGCCAGCTCCACCGGGTCGCCGGCATCGCGCAGCTGGACAAACTGCACTCCTTTGACGACGCGGCCGTCTTTCACATCGAGGCACGGGATGATGCGTTTCGTGATCATCGCTCGCTCACCGCCTTTAACGCTTCCGCAAGCGTAAACTGATTCGTATAAAGCGCCTTGCCGACGATCGCACCGCCGATGCCTTGTCCAGCATATTGGCAGAGCGCGCGCAAATCGTCAAGCGAGCTGACGCCGCCAGAAGCAATCACTTCTTTTCCCGTCGCCTCGGCCAACCGGACCGCAGCGGCGATGTTCGGGCCCGACAGCGTGCCGTCCGTTGCAATGTCCGTAAAGATAAACGTCTCCGCCCCCGCCTCGGCGAGCATCCGCCCGAGTTCTTCCGCTTTCACGTTGGACGTCGCCAGCCACCCTTCCGTCGCCACGAAGCCGTCGCGGGCGTCAATGCCAATCACGATGCGGCGGCCGTATGTTTGGAGCATCTTTTTCACAAACGGCGGATCGGCAATGGCGGCGCTTCCTAAAATGACGCGGGCGACCCCATTTTCTAAATAATGCACGATATCCTCTTCCGTCCGGATGCCGCCGCCGACTTGCACGTTGACGCCCAGGCGGGCCGCTTCAATGACAAACCGGTCGTTGACGCGCCGCCCTTCTTTCGCCCCGTCCAAATCGACCATATGAATCCACTCCGCCCCTTGGGCCGCGAATTGCTCGGCCATCGCGACCGGCGAATCGCCGTACACCGTTTCTTTGCTGTAATCGCCTTGCAGCAGGCGGACGCATTTGCCGCCGCGCATATCGATCGCCGGATACACCGTAAACGCCGCCATCAGCGATTCCCCCTTCCCGTGACGATGCCGACATAATTGTTCAAGATGCGCATGCCGACCGCCCCGCTTTTTTCGGGATGAAACTGCGTGCCCCAGACGTTGCCGCGCCCGACAACCGCCGGAACGTCCACGTCATACTCGCTGCTCGCGAGCACGACGTCCTCATCGCCCGGGACGACGTAATACGAATGGACAAAATACACATGCCCTTCCTCGACGCCATGAAGAAGCGGCGACGGGCGATGGAAACGGAGCCGGTTCCAGCCCATATGCGGCACTTTATACCGTTCACCCGTTTTCGTCACACCCGGAAAGCGGACGACGCGGCCGCGCAAAAGCCCAAGCCCTTTGGTCGGCCCGTTTTCCTCGCTTTCGTCAAACAACAGCTGCATCCCTAAACAAATGCCAAGCAGCGGCGTGCCGTTTTCAGCCGCCGCACGGATGAAATCGGCCAACCCGGTTTCACGCAAAATGTGCATCGCATCGCGAAACGAGCCAACCCCAGGCAAAAGGAGCCCGCGCGCCCGCGCCAACTCCTTGTTGTCGCCGCTCACGATATACGGGCAGCCGAGCCGCTCGAGCGCTTTGCGGACGCTGTATAAGTTGCCCATGCCATAATCGATGATCCCGATCATCGCCATCCCATTCCTTTCTTCGCTGATCCATGCCAATCGATCGTTTTCCCTCATCCACCGAACCACTTGATGACGGCATCCCTTTTCCTCACGGCGCTCCTTTCACGGGCGCCTCTCCTTGGCGCCCGGCCGCCTTCCTCCGCGGAACTTTTCCCACAGGGAGCGCCGCATGCAATCGGCTACAGCATCCCTTTCGTCGACGGGACGCCTTTGACGCGCGGGTCGATCATCGTCGCTTCATCGAGCGCCCGCCCGAGCGCTTTAAACACCGCTTCGATCATATGGTGCGTATTGCGCCCGTAATGGACGATGACATGCAAGTTCATGCGCGCCTCCAGCGCCAGCTTCCATAAAAACTCATGGACGAGCTCAACATCGAACGCGCCGACTTTCGCTGCCGGAAACTCGCCGCGAAACTCGAAATGCGGGCGGTTGCTCAAGTCAATGACCACTTGGGCCAAGGCGTCATCCATCGGCACAAACGCGTTGCCGTACCGCTTGATTCCTTTTTTGTCGCCAAGCGCTTCTTTGATCGCCTGCCCGAGGCAAATGCCGATGTCTTCCGTCGTATGGTGGTCGTCAATATGCGTGTCGCCTTTGGCGTCAATGCGCAAATCGAACTGGCCGTGTTTCGCAAACAAATCGAGCATATGGGTCAAAAACGGCACGCCCGTTTCCAGTTCGGCTTTTCCTTCGCCATCAATCGCCAAACGCAGCTCAATGCTCGTCTCGTTCGTCGTTCTCGCGACCGTCGCTTCCCTTGCCATCGTTCATTCCCCCTTCTTCAGCCGCATCTCAACGGCGCGCGCGTGCGCCTCGAGCCCCTCGAGGCGGGCAAAGGCGGCGATTTTTTCTCCATGTTGTTTCAATGCGGCTTCGCTGTAAACGATCACGCTTGATTTTTTCACAAACTCATCGACACTCAAACCACTTGAAAACCTTGCCGTCCCGTTCGTCGGCAGCACGTGGTTCGGCCCGGCGAAATAGTCGCCGACCGGCTCGGAGCTGAAGCGGCCGAAAAACATCGCCCCTGCATGGCGGAGCTTCCCTAATAGCGCGAGCGGTTCGACCGTCATCACTTCCAAATGCTCCGGCGCCAGTTCGTTCACGACATCGACCGCTTCCTCAAGCGTCTCCGTGACGTAAATGGCGCCATAGTGCTCAAGCGCCGCTTGGGCGATGCCGCGGCGCGGCAGCGTTTCAAGCTGTCGTTCGACTTCACTCGCCACCGCCAGCGCCAATTTCATCGACGGCGTCACCAAAATCGCTGACGCCCGCACGTCATGCTCGGCTTGCGACAACAAATCGGCCGCAATCTCATCCGCATGCGCCGTCTCATCGGCGAGCACGACAATTTCGCTCGGCCCGGCGATCATGTCGATCGCCACATGCCCAAACACTTCCCGCTTCGCCAATGCGACATAAATATTGCCCGGCCCGAAAATTTTGTCAACCGGCCGGATCGTTTCCGTCCCGTACGCGAGCGCGGCGATCGCCTGCGCGCCGCCGACTTTGTAAATTTCCGTCACCCCAAGTTCATAGGCCGCCGCCAGCACGCCAGCCGGGAGCGCGCCGTCTTGGTTTGGCGGCGAGGTGATGACAATCCGCTTCACTCCCGCCACTTGTGCGGGAATGACGTTCATGAGCACAGACGACGGGTAAGCGGCCGTCCCGCCCGGCACGTACAATCCGACCGCATCAAGCGGCGTTACCTTCTGCCCGAGAATCGTGCCGTCTTCGTTCGTCATCCACCATGATGAGCGCTTTTGCCGCTCATGATAGGCGCGAATGTTGGCCGCCGCTTCGCGAATGATCTGAAGCATCTCCGCGTCCATCGCCGCATGCGCCCGCTCCAGTTCCGCTTCCGTCACCTTGAGCGAATCCAAGCGGACGCCGTCAAACCGTTCCGTGTATTCTTTCAGCGCTTCGTCGCCGCGGGCGCGCACAGCGGCGATGATATCGAGCACCGCACGCCGCTGCTCCTCTGTTCCGCTTTCAATCGTCCGCCTTAGCGACACGCCACCTCGGATCCGTTCGATTTTCATCGTTCGCTCCCCTTTCTATGGCATCGATCCGTTTTCCTCCACCAAGCCCCCATCAGCGCCGCGGATGCCGTTCCGCCAACGCCGCGCCGAGCCTCCATCAAGCTCTCTGCGGACAACCGCTCGTTTCCATCTTTTTCTATGGTTGTGGAATCACCGCCGCCAATCGGTCGACCAACCGCTCAATGTCCCCGCCGTTTAGCCGGTAGCTCGCCGGGTTGACAATCAGGCGCGACGTCACCTCGGCGATTCGTTCCAGCTCGACAAGCCCGTTTTCTTTCAACGTCCGTCCGGTCGAAACGATATCGACGATCCGGTCGGCAAGGCCGATCAGCGGGGCGAGCTCGATCGAGCCGTTTAGGCGGATGATCTCAACTTGCTCACCTTGTTCGCGAAAATACGTCGACGCGATGTTTGGATATTTCGTCGCCACCCTTGGCGCGATTTCATTCATCTTGGCACCGGGCAGCCCGGCGACCGCCAAATGGCAGCGGCTGATGTGCAAATCGAGCAGCTCATAGACGTTCCGTTCTTCCTCAATTAAGACATCTTTTCCCGCTATGCCCAAATCCGCCACCCCATGTTCGACATAGGTGACGACATCCATCGGTTTCGCCAAAATAAAGCGCATCTGCTCCTCCGGCACGTCAATGACGAGCTTGCGCGACTCGTCAAATTCCGGCGGCAGCACATAATCCGCCCGCCGCAGCAGCTCGACCGCCTCATCAAAAATGCGCCCTTTTGGCATCGCAATCGTCAGCATCACTCTTCCTCCCTGCTCGTCGTCATGTGCAAACGCGGCGCTTTTCCGCCAAACTCTCCCTCTCGCCGAACTAGCGCAGCCGGACACCCTCGTGGCTTTAGCCGTTCCATCTCCCGCCTCATCGACAGCCGTTCCAGTCGTTCCTGTTCGAGACGTTCTCCTCTTTTTGCGGCATTCATTGCCCGCTGCGGCCAAGCAAATAGACGATCGACCGGTAGCGCTGGCTGTAGGCGTCAATATCACGAATGCCGGCAATGTGCTGCAAGACGACGCGCTTGCCTTCCGCCCGTTTCGCTTCGGCCAATTCCACCGCTTCCGCCAGCCGCTCTTGGCTAAAGACGATGCACTCGATGTCGCCGCGCACATCCGTTTCCCCAATCGCCTCAATCAACCGATCGACGCGCAAGCCAAACCCCGTCGCCGGCGCCGGGCGGGAAAACTTCGCCAGCAAATCATCATACCGGCCGCCGTTACCGATCGGGAATCCGACTTGCTCGGCGTACACGTCAAACAAAATGCCGGTGTAATAGCTCATATGGCTGACAAGCGCCATATCGAGCTTCACCGCCTCGGCCACCCCATACGTCCGAAGCGCTGCCATGAGCGCCGCCAGCTCGTCGGACGCCCGCCGCCCCTCCTCGCTTGTGACGAGCGTTTTCGCCTGTTCGATCACGTCCGTTCCGCCGCGCAAGGAAAGAAGATCCAACAGCCGCTTTTGATCGATCGACGAAAGCGGCCACGACTTCACATGTTCGCGGTAACCGACGTAATTTTTCTCATATAAAAAACGGCGCAATACACTCGCCCGCTCCTCATTCCCTAAAATCTCCAAAAACAGCGCATTGACATACCCGATATGGCCGATGGCCACCGAAAAGCGGCCCAACCCCACGCGCTTCAACAACGCGACCATTAAGCTGATGACTTCGGCGTCGGCGGCCACCGTGCCGTCGCCGATCAGCTCGACGCCGATCTGCTCAAACTCCGCCGGCCGGCCGCCCTCGCGCTGCTGGGCGCGGAACACGTTGGCGTTGTACGCCAACCGGAGTGGATTGCCGTCGTCATAAAGCCTTGACGCCGCCACCCGGGCGATCGGCGCCGTCATATCGGGCCGCAGCACGAGCGTATGCCCTTGCTGGTCGAGAAGCTTAAACAGCCGATGATCGGCAATCGCCGACGCCGCCCCGACCGTTTCATAATACTCAAGCGTCGGCGTTTCAATAAACTCATACCCCCAACGCTCAATTTCCTCCGCCATCACCGAGCGCACTTGCTTTTTCAACTCATATAAAAACGGCAGCGTATCGCGCATGCCCAACGGTTTTTCAAACATGAACAACTTTTTTGCCATGTCCCCACGCCCTTTATCGAAATACTTTAGGAAATACTTTAGTTTGCTAATATGGTAGAGAAGTGAAGTTATTAGTAGTTTACTCCTTTGCGGCCACAGCGTCAAGGGGAAAACGCTTTGCCAATAACAAAACGGACAAGATCGCTTCAAAAAACTAGAAGCGCTTGTCCGTTTCGTTCCACACGGCATAGGCGGTGATCTGCTTTCTAATAAAAATAGCGGTAGTCCATCTTGTCAAAATCCGCAATTCTCCTTTTTTGTTTCTTTCCTTTTTTCCTATTCCAACATGGAAAACCGCCCCCGTTCAATCGGAAGGCAGTTCACTCCGGCGAACGATGCGCATCGGGCAGCCGGCGACCATCGCTCCGGGCGGGACGTCTTGATGGACGACGGTGCCCGCGGCGACGACGGCGCGGTCGCCGATCACCACGCCAGGCAAAATGGTCGAGTTCGCGCCGATCATCACCTCATCGCCAATCACGACATCGCCGAGGCGGTATTCGTTCACTAAATATTCGTGGGCGAGAATCGTCGTGTTGTAGCCGATGACGCAGTTGCGGCCGATGTAAATTTTTTCTGGGAAGAGAATATCCGGCATGACCATAAAGGCGAGCGCGGTTTGCTCGCCGATGTTCATGCCGAGAAACGTGCGGTACAGCCAGCGTTTCAGCGGCAAAAACGGCGTGTAGCGCCCGATTTGAATGATGATGACGTTTTTCAGCACTTTCCAAAACGATACGGTGCGATACAACTGCCAGAGCGAGTTCGACCCTCGGACAGGGTATTTGGTCGTTCGTCTCACCGGGAGGATGATTCCTCCTTTCATTCGTTGATGCCGACAATGGCGAGCAAGTCGCTCATTTTCTCGAGCATATAGTCCGGTTTATATTGTTCCAAATATTGGCGGCCTTTAATCGCCCACGCGACGCCGGCTGTTTTCACCCCAGCGTTTTGGCCGGCCAACATGTCGTGGTAGTTGTCGCCGACCATGAGCGCTTCGTCCGGTGTTGACTGCAGCACCTCAAGCGCCTTGTAAATCGGCTCGGGGTCCGGCTTTGGCCGCGTGACGTCATCGAGGCCGATGACGCACGAGAAAAACGGCGCCAGCCGCGTTTTTCTTAACCCCATTAGGGCGGTGTCGTGCATTTTCGTCGTCACAACGCCAAGGCGGAAGCCATGGCGGTGGAGCGTTTCGATCGTTTCATACACGGTGTCAAACTCGCGAATCAGTTCGTCATGATGGGCGTGGTTGAACGTGCGGTACGTCTTCACCATCTCCTCGACCCGTTCCGGATCGAGCGAGCCGAACGTTTCATAGAGCGACGGGCCGATGAACGGCAGGACGTCCTCACGTTTGTAACGGCCTGGATAGTACTTCTCCAACGTATGCAAAAACGACTGGATGATGAGCTCGTTCGTATCAATCAATGTGCCGTCAAGATCAAACAAAATGGTGCGAATCGTCATGAAGCGGCTTCCTTTCTAGTCGGTTGTTCAAAGCGGCGCCAAACGAACGCCACCGCCATTGTCAGCAATACGGCCGTCACCAAGCGGATGAAAAGCAGCGGCCAAACAGAGATGCCAAGCGGGACGAAAATGAGCGTATCTTCGACGACCGCATGGCAAGATACGAGAAAAATGAACGCCAGCGTCAAGTCGCGCTTCGAGACGCCGTCTTCTTTCGCCGCCTGAATCATCACCCCCGCCCCGTAAGCCAAGCCGAACACAAACCCGGCGGCGAGCGTGAGCGATGTGTTCGCGCTCATGCCCAGCATCTTCGTCACCGGCGCCATCCAGCGCGAAACGGCTTCGATCCAATGGCGTTCTTTTAAAATTTGAATGACCGTCATGAGCGGAATGACGATCGCGACAAGCTGCACAATGCCGGCGGCCGCTTTTTTCAGCGCCGCCAAGATGATCTCTCCCCAGCCGGACGGCGGGGCGGCTTCATGCGTGACAAACCCGTATTGGGCGATCTCCTGCCCCCCGTCCCAGAAATGGGCGATCAACAAACCTGACACGACAGCGAGCCCGACGCGCACGACGATCATCAGCCAGACGCTCATGCCGGTGCGCGAGGCGACGGATGACTCGACGATCAAGTTATGGGAAAAGGAAAGCATGACCGCGAGAATGAACACTTCCTTCACCGTCAACTCGATCGTCAGCATCGCCCCGATCGCCGCGTACAATCCAAGCAAATTGCCGAGCACAAGCGGCACAGCCGCATCGCCGGATAAGCCGAACCATTTCATCAGCGGCGTAACCCCATCAATGATCCATGAAAAAAGCGGCGTCGGCTGCAGCAACGCCAACAGGAGCGTCACGGGGAAAATGATTTTCCCCAGCGCCCACGATGTCTTCAGCCCGGCGAGCACACCGCGCTGCAACGTTCCTGTCATGGTCTCCTCTCTCCTTTGCTTGCCTTGATCACCGCGGTGCGGTGAAACCTTGATTCTCTGGATGCCGCGCACCGCATCTTGTTCATCCGTCCGCACCTAACCGAAAAAAGCGGGAATGCAGCTCCCCGACAAGATTGTTCCCGCTGCGAAGCGCGGCGGCGAAGGAGCTGCATTCATCGCGGTTTCCCGCAAACCGAACAAGTCCGCAACGTTTCGCCGCCTCAAACGGCTATTCATCCCGATAGCGCGCGTCCGCCCAGCCTTTTGTCCGGCGCACGATCCAAAGCGCGACGGACAAAACGATGAGCGTCACGGACACGACTTGCGCCGCGCGCAGGCTGCCGGCGAGCATCAAGCTGTCGGTGCGCATCCCTTCAATCCAAAAGCGGCCGATCGAGTACCAAATCAAATACGACAAAAACAGCTCGCCGCGCCGCAAGTTGACGCGCCGGAGCCAAAGCAAAAGACAAAAGCCGGCCAAATTCCAAAGCGATTCGTACAAAAACGTCGGATGCCAATAGCGGCCGTCAATGTACATTTGGTTGATGATCCAGTCAGGCAAATGCAAGCTCTCCAAAAACGCGCGCGACACCGGGCCGCCGTGCGCTTCTTGGTTCATGAAATTGCCCCAGCGCCCGATCGCCTGGCCTAAAATGATGCTTGGCGCGGCAATGTCGGCGAGCTTCCAAAACGACAGCCCGCGCGCGCGGGCGAACACCGCGCCCGTCGCCACCGCGCCAATCAAACCGCCGTGAATGGCGAGGCCCCCTTGCCAAATTTTCGGAATCTCTGACAAATGCTTTGAATAATAGTGCCATTCAAACAGCACGTAATACGCCCGCGCGCACACAATGGCGATCGGCACGGCAAACAGCACTAAATCGACAAACGTCTCTTTCGGCAAGCCGCGCCGCACCGCTTCGCGCGTCGCCAGCCACAAGCCGATCAAAACGCCTGTGCCGATAATGACTCCGTACCAGTAAATCGTAATCGGACCGAGATGCAAAAACACGCGGTCGAGCGGCTGAATCGTTGCGTCCATCGTTTTTCCCTCCTATGCCCCATAGAAAACCGCGAGCGTTTCCCCTCCGTTGCGATCCAATCTTCCCACGCAGCCCTATATCAATCATACTCGTTCGTGCTGTCTTCGATGGCGTCGCTCAATCGCGCCGAAAACTCCTCGGCTGCATTGACGCCCATCCGCTTCAGGCGGAAATTCATCGCCGCCACTTCGACGATGACCGCCAAGTTGCGCCCCGGACGAACCGGAATCGTCAATTTCGGCAATTCCGTGTCCAAAATTTTCACTTTCTCTTCTTCCAACCCAAGCCGGTCGTACTGTTTGTCCGGGTCCCACAACTCCAAATCGATGACGAGCGAAATGCGCTTATGCGTCCGCACCGCCCCGGCGCCGAACAGCGTCATCATGTTGATGATGCCAAGTCCGCGAATTTCGAGCAAATGTTCAATCAACTCGGGCGCGCTGCCGACGAGCGTGTCTTCATCTTCCTGGCGGATTTCCACGCAGTCATCGGCGACGAGCCGATGACCGCGTTTGACGAGCTCCAGCGCCGTTTCGCTTTTACCGACGCCGCTTTTGCCGGTGATCAACACCCCGACGCCGTACACATCGACCAACACCCCGTGCACCGCGGTCGTGGGGGCGAGCTTGCTTTCCAAATAGTTCGTCAACCGGCTGGACAGGCGGGTCGTTTTCATCGTCGAGCGCATCACGGGCACCGACTGGCGCTCCGACGCTTCGATCAACTCCGGCGGCACCTCCAGTCCGCGCGAGACGATGATGCCTGGCGTAATGTCCGTGCAAAGCCGCTCCATCCGCGACCGTTTCTCTTCCGGCGTCAACGTTTCATAAAACGACAGTTCCGTCCGCCCGAGCAGCTGCAGGCGCTCCGCCGGGTAATAGGCGAAATAGCCGGCCATTTCAATCCCCGGCCGCGACAAGTCGCTCGTCGTAATCGGGCGGTAAATGCCTTCCGCGCCGCTCACAAGCTCGAGCTGGAACTGTTCGATGATGTCTTTCGTCCGCACTTTCGGCATACGCAGCCTTTCTCTCCTTTCCTCATCTTTTTTCATTGTAGCACGTTTCGTTTCGCCATTGAAGAAAACATTCCGCAGAAAACAAAACAAGGACGGTTCCCCCGTCCCGATCACGCCCAATCCATTAAGCCGAAACGATCTTTCCTGCATCGCTTCTCCAACGGCGAAACATTGCCGCATCCGCCTCGTGGACACAAGGCGCCACCCGCTTGGCAATGAACCGCACCCCGTTACGACCGGTTGCGGAGCGGCTCGATCACCGCTTTTTGCACAAGCAAATGGAAAAACGACAAGACGATCGACGCAAGCAGCGCCGTGCCAAAGCCGCCGATTTGAAACGCATCGCCCATCAGCCCTGCAGTCATCATGAGCGTGATGGCGTTAATGACAAACAAAAACAAACCGAGCGTCAACACGGTCACCGGCAGCGTCAACAAGATGAGCACCGGGCGCACGACGGCGTTGAGCACCGCCAAAATCACGCTCGCCAAAAACGCCGCGCCGATGCCGCTGAAGTGAATATCGTCAAAATAGCCGTCAATCGCCATGAGCAACACCGTATTGATCAACACACCGATCAGCCAATTGAGCATCCCATCACCATCTTTATTCGAGTCTCGCGCCCGCCGGCCACACCTTGTTACAGTCCCAAAGAAACGGGGCCACGGCATTCGCCGGCAAACAGGCGCTTTCTCTTATTTTAACACTTGAATCCCTTTTATGACATTCCAAACGATGACAACAAGATTCACCGCCCCAGCAACGAGGAACCCAAGCCAGACGAGCCCGCCGCCAAAAAGAAACGATTCCCCACTCCAATGGCCAAACAACACCGGCGACGCGGCCAACGCAATGAACAAGAGGATCGTAACGGCCGGAATCAAATGCGACACGAGCGACCGCTTCGCATGGCGTTTGACTTCAAGATCTTCGACAACAAAATAGACGACAATCGGCAAAATGAACGGCGCAAAAAAGACGCTGAAATAACAAAGCGCGGATAACACTTTGTTCGTCGACAATCGGCAATCCCCTTTCCAAGTTTCCTTTACCTGTATATACGACGGCCGCTAGGAAAAGTTTCCTGCCGACGGCAAAAAAAGGCGGCGGCCGCCGGTGTCCCAAGCGGCGGACAAAGCCGCAAAGGCCTTTACGCCTTCGCCGCTTCATATTGCGCCTGCATGCGCGCCCGGTCGCGTTCGAGAATCGGTTTTAAGTAGCGGCCGGTGTGCGATGCCTCGACCTCGGCCACCTCTTCCGGCGTGCCGACGGCCACGATTTGCCCGCCGCGGTCGCCGCCCTCTGGGCCTAAATCAATAATATAGTCCGCGGTTTTGATGACGTCCAAATTATGCTCGATGACAAGCACGGTATCACCGTTGTCGACGAGCCGATGGAGCACGTCAAGCAGCCGGGCGATGTCATCGACATGAAGCCCGGTCGTCGGCTCGTCCAAAATGTAGAGCGTCCGGCCGTTGGAGCGGCGGTGAAGCTCAGCGGCGAGCTTGACGCGCTGCGCCTCGCCGCCGGAGAGCGTTGTCGCCGGCTGACCGAGCTTCATATACCCAAGCCCGACGTCATAGAGCGTCTCGAGCTTGCGTTTGATTTTCGGGATCGAGGCGAAAAAGTCGAGCGCATCTTCGACCGTCATGTCCAAGACATCGGCGATGTTTTTCCCTTTATACGTCACCTCAAGCGTTTCGCGATTGTACCGTTTGCCGTGGCACACTTCGCACGGGACGTACACGTCCGGCAAAAAGTGCATCTCAATTTTGATGATCCCATCGCCATGGCACGCCTCGCAGCGCCCGCCTTTGACATTGAAGCTGAACCGCCCTTTTTTGTAGCCGCGCACTTTCGCTTCGTTCGTTGAGGCAAACACGTCGCGGATGTCGTCAAACACCCCGGTGTACGTCGCCGGGTTCGACCGTGGCGTGCGGCCGATCGGCGACTGGTCGATGTCAATCACTTTGTCGAGATGCTCCAGCCCGCGGATGTCGCGATGCTCGCCCGGCTTGGCTTTCGCCCGGTTGAGCTTTTGCGCCAGCGCCTTATACAACACTTCGTTGACAAGCGTGCTTTTGCCCGAGCCCGACACCCCGGTGACAGCGACAAACGTGCCGAGCGGGATGTTCACTGATATGTTTTTCAAGTTGTGCTCGCGCGCGCCGACCACCTCAAGCCAACGTCCGTCCGGACGGCGCCGCTCGGCCGGAATCGGGATGAATTTTTTTCCTGACAAATACTGGCCGGTGAGCGAGTTCGGATTGTCCATCACCTCTTCCGGCGTGCCGGCGGCGACGACCTCGCCGCCGTGAATGCCTGCCCCCGGGCCGATGTCAATCAAATAGTCCGCGGCTAGCATCGTATCCTCGTCGTGCTCCACGACAATGAGCGTATTGCCGAGGTCGCGCATGCTTTTCAACGTCGCGATCAAGCGATCGTTGTCGCGCTGATGAAGCCCGATCGACGGCTCGTCGAGGACGTACAGCACCCCCGTCAGCCGCGAGCCGATTTGCGTCGCCAAGCGGATGCGCTGCGCCTCGCCGCCGGAGAGCGTGCCGGCTGAACGGCTGAGCGTCAAATAGTCGAGGCCGACGTTTTGCAAAAAACCGAGCCGGTCGCGAATTTCACGCAAAATAAGGCGGGCGATTTGCGCCTCTTTTTCGGTCAGCTCGAGCCCGTCAAAAAAGGCGAGCGCCTCGGTCACCGACATGGCGGTGACCTCGCCGATATGCTTGCCGCCGATCAAGACGGCCAGGCTTTCTTTTTTCAGCCGGTAGCCTTGGCATGTCGGACACGGTTGTTCCGCCATATACTTTTCCATCTGCTCGCGAATGTAATCGGAGCTTGTCTCCCGGTAGCGGCGCTCGATGTTGCGAACGACGCCTTCAAATGCGATGTATTGTTCACGCACTTGGCCAAAATCGTTCGTATAGCGGAAATAAATCGGCTCACCGCCGCTGCCGTACAAAATTTTCGCGAGCTGCTCTTTCGGCAACTCCTTCACCGGCACGTCCATCGGGATGCCGTAGTGGCGGCACACAGCTTCGAGCAGCCGCGGGTAGTATTGCGAGCTTTGCGGCTCCCACGGAGCGATGGCGTGTTCTTTTAACGTCAGCTCATCGTTCGGGATGACCAAATCGAGATCCACTTCGAGCTTCACCCCGAGCCCGTCGCAGTCCGGGCAGGCGCCGAACGGACTGTTGAACGAAAAGAGGCGCGGTTCAAGCTCCCCAATCGAAAAGCCGCAGTACGGACAAGCGTGCTTTTCGCTGAACAAGAGCTCCCCCTCGCCGATCACGTCAACGACCACTTTGCCGTCGGCGAGCTTCAGCGCCGTCTCCAACGAATCGGCAAGCCTTGATGCGATGCCGTCCTTGATGACAACCCGGTCGACGACGACATCAATCGAATGTTTTTTGTTTTTTTCAAGCTCAATGTCCTCCGTCAACTCGCGCATCTCACCGTCAATGCGAACGCGCACATACCCTTGTTTGCGAATATCCTCCAATGTCTTGGCGTGCGTCCCTTTTTTTCCCGAGACGATCGGCGCCAAAATTTGCATTTTCGTCCGCTCTGGATAAGCAAGCAGCCGGTCGACCATTTGCTCGATCGTCTGCGATTCGATTTCAATGCCGTGCGTCGGACAAACAGGGCGGCCGATGCGGGCGAACAGGAGCCGCAAGTAATCGTAAATTTCTGTCACCGTGCCGACGGTTGAGCGCGGGTTGCGGCTCGTCGTTTTTTGGTCGATCGAAATGGCCGGCGACAATCCTTCAATCGCATCGACGTCCGGTTTTTCCATCTGCCCTAAAAACTGGCGGGCGTACGCCGACAGCGATTCGACGTAGCGCCGCTGACCTTCCGCGTAAATCGTATCAAACGCCAGCGACGACTTCCCCGACCCGGACAGCCCGGTCAAGACGACGAGCTTGCCGCGCGGGATTTCAACGTCAATGTTTTTCAAGTTGTGGGCGCGCGCCCCTTTGACAATGATTTTCTCCATTCCGTTCACCCGGCCATCATCCTTCCGCTTTCAATTCGAAAATGACGTCGCGCAGCTGGGCGGCCCGCTCGAAGTCGAGCGCTTTGGCCGCCTCTTTCATCTCCGCCTCGAGCGTTCGAATCAGCTCTTCCCGCTCTTGTTTCGTCATCGCTGCCGCCGGCTTCGCCTCGTACATCTCCGTCTCTTCCGCCGCATACGTCGCGCGGATGACGTCGCGAATCTCCTTTTTCACCGTGCGCGGCACGATGCCGTGCTTTCGGTTGTACTCTTCTTGAATCGCCCGGCGCCGCTTCGTCTCTTGAATAGCGATTTCCATCGATTTCGTCACTGTATCGGCGTACATGATCACATGGCCGTTCGCGTTGCGCGCCGCCCGGCCGATCGTCTGGATGAGCGAGCGCTCCGAACGCAAAAACCCTTCTTTGTCGGCGTCCAAAATGGCGACAAGCGACACTTCCGGAATGTCCAATCCTTCCCGCAGCAAGTTGATGCCGACCAGTACATCGTATTTGCCGAGCCGCAAATCGCGGATGATTTCAATGCGCTCGAGCGTCTTAATTTCCGAATGCAAATACGCCACCTTGATCCCCGCTTCTTTTAAATAATCGGTCAAATCCTCCGCCATTTTTTTCGTCAGCGTCGTCACGAGCGTCCGTTCATTCCGCTCGACGCGCTCATGAATTTCGCCGATCAAATCGTCGATTTGTCCTTTTGTCGGACGGACGTCGATCGTTGGGTCAAGAAGCCCGGTCGGGCGAATGATTTGTTCGACAACGCCCGGGCTGTGCTCGAGCTCGTACGGCCCCGGCGTCGCCGAGACGTAAATAATTTGATGGATTTTTTGCTCGAACTCTTCAAACGTGAGCGGTCGGTTGTCGAGCGCCGACGGCAGACGGAAGCCGTGGTCGACGAGCACTTGCTTGCGCGCCCGGTCGCCGTTGTACATGCCGCGCAGCTGCGGCAAGGTGACGTGTGACTCATCGACGATAATCAAAAAATCGTCCGGAAAATAGTCAAGCAATGTATACGGCGTCGATCCCGGCGGCCGCAGCGCCAAATGGCGCGAGTAGTTTTCGATGCCGGAACAAAAGCCCATCTCGCGCATCATTTCCAAATCATAGCGCGTCCGTTGCTCCAGCCGCTGCGCCTCCAACAGCTTTCCTTGGGCGCGCAGTTCGGCGAGCCGCTCCTCAAGCTCTTGTTCGATGTTTTGAATGGCGAGCCGCATTTTCTCCTCGCGCGTGACGAAGTGCGACGCCGGGAAAATGGCGACATGCTCGCGCTCGCCGAGCACTTCGCCCGTCAAGGCGTCCACCTCGCGGATGCGCTCGATTTCATCGCCAAAAAATTCGACGCGAATGCAATGTTCATCGCGCGACGCGGGGAAAATTTCGACCACATCGCCGCGGACGCGGAACGTGCCGCGCCGAAAGTCGATATCATTGCGGTCGTATTGGATGTCAACGAGCCGCCGCAGCAACGCGTTGCGCTCGATTTCCATCCCCACGCGCAATGAAACGACAAGCTCGCGGTATTCTTCCGGCGACCCTAAGCCGTAAATGCATGAGACGCTGGCCACGATGATGACATCCCGGCGCTCAAACAACGCCGACGTTGCCGAGTGCCGCAATTTGTCGATTTCATCGTTGATTTTCGCATCTTTTTCAATGTACGTATCCGTCTGCGGCACGTACGCTTCCGGCTGATAATAATCGTAATAGCTGACAAAATATTCGACGGCGTTGTGTGGGAAAAACTCTTTCAGCTCGCTGTACAATTGACCGGCGAGCGTTTTGTTGTGGGCGATGACAAGCGTCGGCTTGTTGACTTGGGCGATCACGTTCGAGATCGTAAACGTTTTGCCCGTCCCCGTCGCCCCAAGGAGCGTTTGATGTTTCACACCCCGCTGCAAGCCGTCCACAAGCTTGGCGATCGCCTGCGGCTGATCGCCTTGCGGTTCGTACGGCGACACTAATTGAAAACGGCCCTCCACCGTTTCGCCTCCTTCTTCAATCCATCTTTCCCCATTGTATCATATCCTCTGCGCAGATGCACAAAAAATGCGAACTGGTATTCGTTCCAACCTGCACAGCGATTTCCATTCCGTCAGGCCGCTTCCAGCTGCATAGATGAAAAAGCGGACCGCTGCAGATGGGTCCGCTTCTCTGTCATTTCTTTAAGTTGTCCAACATTCGCCCCGCCAACAGAAAACCGGCAATCGTCGAGGCGATGTCGGCGACGATTTCGTGCAGCTCGTCCGTATACCCTTTGGCATACGAGGCGACAAGCAAGGCAACGGTCAACAACAACGCAATGTAACGGTTGTACGTCACCCGCGCAAACAGCAGCAACAAAAGGCACGGGATGATAAGGGCCGCGAGAAACCACATACGTCTAGTCTCCTTTACGACACAGCTTCGGACGCCGAAGCGCCTCGTTGATGAACGAACAGCAGACCAAGTTCGTGGTGGCCGTCTTCATACACCGCTCCTTGAACGAAGCGGATCTCGCCGTTATGGCTGATGACTTCCAGCTTGCAAAACGCGCGGTTGCGCTGGAGCGCCTCGTAAAACTCGGCCTCAGTCTGCACTGGAACGCCGTTCGCTTTTACAATCACTTCACCAATGCTTAACCCCATTTGTTCCGCTTTGGAATTCGGGAGCACCCCGACGATCACCACGCCTTGCGGATGGCGGGCAAACCGGGGCGGGCGGGCGCGGTCGGCGCGGTGACCGGAAAAGGCAATCCACTCCCGCCCAATGATGGCTGCAGCTCCTGCGGCAGCCCCTAGCAACGGATGCCATAATCCGAAGACGGCCAGCACGGCGACAAGCCAAGCGAGGCGAAGCACGCGCCGCCCTTCTTCACGAGCTGCTTCCGCTGGCAGCACGTGCTGCCGGCGCTGCGAAAAGCCGAGAAGAAACGGCACAAGCCAAAACGAATAGCCGTCCCCAGCTGGAATGAGCGGCCACCACGAAACCGACGGCAACGCGCCGTCGGATATCGGCAGCACGACCGGCACAAACCAAAACCGTTGCGTCCACTGCATGCCGACAATCATTCCGCGTTTGCTTCTCGCAAGCTGCGGCGAGGCCGCCCCATTTCGCGAGCGGAGAATCAGCCATCCTTCCGCCAACAGCAACAACACAAGCAGGACGGCAAGCGCCCCTCCATCCGCCGCGCCGTCTGACAACAGATGAGCGGCAAGTCCGCTTGACCCCGCCAAGCCGAGCAAGACGAGCGCTCCGCCCACTGTATAAGCCGGTGAAAGGAGGCGCGCCTCCATCGTCAGGCCAAGCAGGATCGTCAACCCCGTCACCGCCCACACCGCATCCGGCGGCAACGCGAGCCCGATGCCGGACGCAATGACAGACAGCACAGCGCCCGCAACCCATCCCCACGTCCAAAGCCCACGCCATTCTTGCCCCAGCCGATAGACGCGCACATGAAAATCGCGGCGCTCCCGCTTCACCCGCCGCCAACCGGCACCCCAGGCCAACAGCAGGCCGTAATACAAGAGCGGCTGCCGCCACACATTGGCGACGCCTTCCAACCATTCCAATCCCCAAGTTGCCATCCGCCTTCCCCCTCGCTTCGTTCCCCATTCTTTATCTTCTATTCTACCAAATGACTGGGACAAATCCCATGCCTGCCGCCATCTTTTTTGCCTGAATGGCGAATTTGCGCTGTTTTCCACTTTCTTTGCCGAATGGACACTAGTTTTGTCGCCCGGGCAGGATTTCTTATGCCAATGAAAAAAGGGATATAGAAGAAGACAAAAAAGGAGGAGTGGAACGATGGAGTTAAAAACACCCGACGTTGCCGCCCGTCTCGGAGTGTCGCCAAAAACGATCCAGCGCTGGGTGCGGAAATACAACATTCCGCTGCAAAAAAATGAAGCCGGCCACTACTTGTTTGACGAAAAAACGATCGCCCTGCTTGAGCGGGTCAAATTTGAACAAGGCGCCGCGCTGGAAACGCAGCCGAAAGCAGAACCGAAAACACCGCCGGCCCCTAGCCGTCCTTCAACATCGCCGCCGAACGTTCCTATTCATGCCCTGTTTCAAGAATATGTCGGACCGGAAATCAGCCGCGTCTCCCTGCGCCTTGATCAACTCGAGCAGCAACTGGAACAAAAAGCGGATGACGTCGTTTCCGTTCAATTGCTGCACCACCGACGGGAGATGGAAGAAATCACCGCCCGCCTGACCGCCTTGGAACAGCTCGTCGCCCGCCTCGAGCAACAGCTGAATCACCAGCCGCCCGCCCCGCACAATCCGTCCGAAGAACCGAAGCGGAAACGGCGCGGCCTCGGGCGGGTGATGAACTTGTTTGTCTAACCGTGCAAAAGCACAATCAGCCCCACCAAACAGGCAACGAGTTTATCGTGCGCTCTGCCTTAGGCAGGGCGTTTTTTCTGCCCTTCCTTATGATCCGCCCTTTTCCTTCTCTTCACTCTTTTTTTATTCTTTTTTAATCAGCGTTCTTTATAATGTCCCGTGTTGCCAATGCTACGCCTGTCCAAAAAGGGGGAGCAACAAGTGAAACAGATTGAACGCAGGGCCATCGCCCAATACAACGGGTTTTATACGCTCGATACGTACAACAATTTTTACCCGTTATCGTATAAGCGGAAGTTCCGCCGCATCATTGCCAAAGAATTGGACAAAAGCCCCGTGCTGAAAGACTATTTCGACCATTGGGGCAACCGCGTCTATTTGTTTTCGGCAGAGCTCGGGAAACATTACATGTTCACGAAACGCTCGCATAAGGTCATCCGTCATTTCGAGATCGACACAAAGGCGTTCAAACAGCTTGGCGGCAAGTACATTTTTTCCTCCGTTCCGATCGAAAACGCCCGCGACATCCATCTCCGCTTCTTGCGGGCGTTCACCGATCGACAGTCAGTCTGGAAAATTTATGTGTACGAAGTGGAGTGAAAGGGAGGCAAGAAACATGGTGGACAAACCATTGTTAGCCATCGTCGTCCCCTGCTACAACGAAGAAGAAGTGCTGCCAGAAACGGCCCGGCGGCTGACCGCTTTGCTTGAGCAGCTGCCGCTTCCATCAGAAAAGGAGAAAACACCAGCCCATTTGTAGGAAGCCAGCGATAGTCCACAGGCAAATCAGTCACAAAGAAAAGGGTGCCTCTGCGTTGTCAGAGGCACCCTTTTCTCTTTACTCGTCATCATTGGCTCGCTCGCGACGGAAACAACACGCCAAGCGCTTTTTTCAACTGCACATCATGCTTCGGATCGCGGACGGCTTCCATGATTTTCGTTTGCAGCACATCCGCCGTCGTCTCATCGATTCGCCCCGTAACCGGGAGCTGATTCGCTTTTTGGAACGCTTGGACGGCTTGCTCGGTGTCTTTGCTGAAGTAGCCGTCCGTGCGGCCCGGGTTGAAGCCAAGCCCTTTGAGCATTTTTTGCGCATTGGCGATTTGCTCGTCGTTCATGTCATACCGAAGCGGTTTTTCCACATGAAGCGGAGCGACGTGGAAATAATCCGGCTGCGCCACCGCGACATCCGGCTTGATGCCTTTTTTATGGATCCAATGCCCGTCCGGCGTCAGCCATTTGTACAGCGTCAATTTGATGTTGCTGCCGTCGCCCATCGGGATCGCCTGCTGCACCGTCCCTTTGCCGAACGTTGCCTCGCCGACCAGCTTGTAGCCGCCCGCTTCCTTCATCGCTCCGGCCAAAATCTCTGACGCCGATGCGCTTCCTTTGTCGATGAGCACGACGATCGGGTATGGCTTTTTCGCCGTTAAATCGGAATAAAACTTTTGCCGATCGCCATCGCGTTCTTCAATTTGCACATATGGTTTGCCTTTCAGGATGAGTTGCTTCAAAATTTCCTCAACGCTTTGCAAATAGCCGCCCGGGTTGCCGCGCACATCGATGATCAAGCCATCAATATGTTCGGCCTCAAGCTTCGCCAGTTTCTTTTTAAAATCGGCGGCCGTGTTTTCCGAGAATGATGTAATTTGCAAATAGCCGGCCTTTTTGCCTTCATACGTTTTGACCGACTCATACACCGTCTGAATCGGAATTTCGTCGCGGACGACTTTGACTTTCATCACGTTTTTGACGCCCGGGCGCAAAATGTCAAGCTCCACTGTCGTCCCTTTTTTGCCACGGATTTTCAGCACCGCTTCATACAAGTCAAGCCCCTCTAGGCTTTCCCCGTTCACTCGCAAAATTTGGTCGTTCGGCTTCAGCCCCGCTTTTTCCGCCGGCGAATTTTTGATCGGAGCGACGATCGTCACCTTGCCGTCGATCATGCTCACTTCGGCGCCGATTCCTTCAAACGACGAGTCGAGCGACTCATTGAACTGCTCCGTCGTTTCCGCATCCATGTAGACGGAATACGGATCATGGAGCGTGTCGATCATCCCTTGAATGGCGCCTTCCGTTAATGTTTCTTCATCCACTTTTTCCACATACCGGTTTTTAATGAGTTCGTACGCCTGGCGGATTTTTTTCATTTCGTCATGATCGCTGGCCGTCTTAGACAGTTCCTCAGAAATGGCCGCCGGCATCGGCCCGTCTTCTGCTCCGCCAGCCAGCTGCAAACCGGCATACGTCCCGCCGGCCCCGATGAGCATCGAGATGGCCATGAGTGCGGCCGTTGTCGTTTTCTTCACGTTGTTTCCTCCTCACCCTAAACCTGCCCTTTCCATTGCCTGCAACGGAAGGGAAAGGGGGCCTCTTCGTTCTCCTTCGGCGAAACAAGCGGATGCCTCTAACGCCAATGAGAAAAGGAAAAGCACCGCCCAAACGCCGTGCCATGCCTTTATCTCCATCATATGTTAGGCTTGTACCGAGTATGCTCATTCGTTGTCTATCCTTTACTAGTTTACACGCTGCGTTTTGATTTCTCAACTCATACGGGCGCGGAAAAAAGAGGCACCCCCCGCCATTTTGGCGAACGATGCCTCTTTTTGATTCGTCTTCTTAGCCGCATCCGAAGTGGCCGTCAAACGAATGCCGCACAAAAACGAAATGCTCTTACTCCTCTTTGGGCAAATCAATGAGCATGAACTGCGCTCCTTCGTTCGTCACCAAGCGAAGCGCCGGCGTGTCCGTAATACGGGCCGCATCGCGCCGTTCGAGATGGGCCTCGCCGTTTAACGCCAAATCCCCCTCAATGACAAAGACAAAGATGTTCCGCCCTTCCGGCTGGGTAAACGTCAGCTCATGCCCGGCTTCCAAATCGGAAAGATAAATCGTCAAATCTTGATGAATGTGAGCAATCCCCGGGGAAGACGGGTGTTTCGTGACAATCGGCAGCAAGGCGTTTTTCATCTTGTCGACCGGAAACTCGGTCCGCTCGTACGACGGCGGCAATCCGTATTGTTCCGGCAAAAACCAAAGTTGCAAAAAGTTCACCTCTTCCGTCGCCGACGGGTTCACTTCCGAATGGACGATGCCGGTGCCGGCCGACATCCGCTGCACGCCGCCAAACGTCGTCACCGCTTTATGCCCCGTGCTGTCTTCATGTTGCAAATAGCCTTTCAGCACGATCGACACAATTTCCATCTCCCGGTGCGGATGGGCGCCAAACCCCGCAAGCGGCGCGACGAAATCGTCGTTTAACACCCTCAGTGGCCCGAATTGAATGTTGTCCGGGTCGTAATACTCGCCAAACGAAAAACTATGATATGTTTTCAGCCACCCGTAATGTCAAATCAATCAAAAAAATACGCAACTTGTCCGCCTCATAGACAGACAAGTTGCGTATAGCAGAATTTAGAAAGCGATGTAATTACGCGGATCGACCGCATTCGTTTTTCCTGGGTTCCAGCCGCCGCGGTGCAGTTCAAAATGAAGGTGCGGACCGGTCGAATTCCCAGTATTACCCATATAACCGATGACTTGTCCTTTGCGAACGTGCTGCCCTTCGCCGACAAGACGCGCTTCTAAATGAGCATACACGGTCGTATAGGTTTGCCCATTAATCACATGGCTGACGAAAATGACGTTGCCGTAGCTGCTAGAATAGTAGGAGCGGAACACAATGCCGTCCGCTGCCGCGACAACTGGCACAACAGGAGCTCGCTTGCCAATGTCGACCCCGGGATGGAAGTCCGTGCCGCCAAACCGGTAGCCAAAGCCCGAGGTGATCGGACCGTTGGCTGGACGGGTGAAGGCCCCGCTCGACACAGGCGGTGTGCTGCCGCCCGATGGCGCTTCTTCTGATGACGATCCTCCATCGTTTGGCGCGGTATATGTACGTCCCCTCTGTTTCGCTTCTTCTTCGGCCCGTTTTTGCCGTTCGAGTTCGGCAAGCTGCTCTTTCACCGCCGCTTCTTGTTTGGCGATCAGTTCTTTTTCTTCTTCAAGCGCCATCTTATGATCATGCTCTTCTTCCTCTTTTTGCTTCAAATCGGCCATCAGGCGATTTTTTTGTTCCAACTGGCCAGCCAGTTCAGCCTGCAGCTGCTTCAATTCTTGCAAATCCGCTTGCAGCTTGTTCCGCTTTTCGGTCAATTCTGTTTCCTTTTTTTCTTTCAGCGCTTTGTCCGCTTCCTGTTCACGAATGATTTGCTGGTCCGCTTCCATAATCGTGGTGACGGCGCTCATCCGGTCGATGAAGTCGCTGAAGCTTTGCGCGCCGAGCAACACTTCCAAGTAGCTGATCGCTCCGCCGCTTTCCTGCAAGGAACGAAGCCGCTCCTTCAAAATTTCATTCCGCTTTTCAATCCGTTCTTGAATTTCGGCAATTTCTTGTTTCAATTGGTCAATGGCTTGCTCCGTTTGGTCAATATCTGCGCTGACGTTGCGGATTTTGCCGCTCGTTTCGTCAATCGCCACGTTGAGTTTTTGAATGTCATTGGCAACTTGGCGCTGTTGCGAGCGAAGCGATTCGATCGTTTTTTGCGCCTCATTGATTTTTTGCTCGACATCGGACCGCTTCGAACGCAGCGAATCCATTTCATCCCGCTTCTGCTCGATGTCGCGCGTACTGACGGCGTCCGCCGCCGGCGGGAGAATGCCCAGCCCAAGCGCCCCGGCAACAGCGAGCGCCAACATGCGTTTCTTTTTCATCTTTCCCCTCTCCCTTTCTATCATTTATACTTTTAAAAACTTGCGCACAGACATAACGCTTCCCCAAATGCCGATGCCGGCGCCAATCACTAGCAGCAGCCCGCTTAACTGCCACATAAACGGCGAAAACGGAAGAAGTTCAAAAAACGGCAAGGAAACCCACTGTTCATACACTTGATACACGTTGTAGTACACGATCGAAAGCGCCGCGATCGGGAAGAGAGCGCCAAGCATTCCAAGCCATAACCCTTCCAAAAAGAACGGCCAGCGGATAAACCCGTTCGTCGCGCCCACGAGCCGCATAATTTCGATTTCGCGGCGGCGGGCGAAAATCGTAATTTTGATCGTGTTGGAAATGAGAAACATCGCCGTAAACAACAATCCGAGAATGAGCACGAGCCCCACGTTGCGCGCCACTTTCAGTGCGTCAAACAGCTTCTCGACCGTCCCTTGGCCATAATTGACTTTATGGACGAACGGCAATGTTTCGATTTGTTTGGCGATTTTCACTGTATCTTGCGGGCGGGCCGCTTTCACGACGTATACATCGCTTAGTGGGTTGTCCTGTTCAAATAAGCGGAACGACGAGCCTTCCTCCCCCATGCTTTTGATCAGCCGCTTCAGCTCTTCGTCCTTTGATGAATAGCGCACTTCCTTGACGTTTGGAATGGCTTCAATTTGCCGGCGCAAAGCGTTTTTTTGCTGGTTGTCGGCCGTCAGCTCGATATGGACGCGAATTTCGACATCGTTTTCGACTTTCTGGGCAAAATGGTTGATGTTGAACATGACGACAAAAAAGACGCCGACAAGCAACAGCGTCACCGTGACGGCGCTCGCGGACGCAAATGTCATCCAACCGTTGCGGCCGAGGCTTTTCATGCTCTCCCGAACGTGGCGCTTAAACGTATGAAGCGTCATAACCGTATTCCCCCTTCGCCTCGTCGCGGACGATTTTCCCGTTTTCGATGGCGATGACGCGCCGCCGGGTCGCGTTGACGATCTCTTTGTTGTGAGTCGCCATCACAATCGTCGTTCCCCGGTCATTGATTTTTTCAAACAGCTCCACAATGCCCCATGAGGTTTCCGGGTCCAAGTTTCCTGTCGGTTCGTCGGCAATCACGATTTTCGGGGAGTTGACGATTGAGCGGGCGATCGAGACGCGCTGCTGTTCGCCCCCGGACAGTTCGTTCGGGTAAGAGCGGACTTTATGTTTGAGGCCGACTAGGTCGAGTACTTCCATCACTTTTTTGCGGATCGCTTTCGGCGATTCTTCAATGACTTCCAACGCAAACGCCACATTTTCATAGACATTGAGCTTCGGAAGCAGCTTGAAATCTTGAAACACAACGCCGATGTTGCGGCGCAGCAACGGGACTTTGCTGTCTTTGATTTTAGCGAGGTTCACGCCATTGACGATGATTTTGCCGCTCGTCGGCTTTTCCTCGCGGTACATCATTTTAATAAACGTCGACTTCCCAGCTCCGCTGGGCCCAACGACGTAGACGAATTCTCCTTGCTTGATGCGAACGTTGATGCCGTTTAACGCCACAACGCCGTTTGGATACGTTTTGTATACATCTTGCATTTCAATCATCATCATCACCTATTTTCGACTTTCCTGTTGCCATTTCTCGAGCTGTTTCGAATGAATCCTGCAAAATTCCGCAGGGATTATTATAACACGATTTTCTATTGTCGAATTTTACATTTATATTTCAAATGGCCAACAAAAGCGAGAGTAGGAAAAACGGCCCAAAAAACACACCGTCTGGTTTTCGGTTCAACCAGACGGTGCACATACCGTGATCCTTTTCATTTTTTCGAAGCGAGCCATTCCGCCACTTTATCAGCGTCTTCCCCTTTGATGATTCCGGCCGGCATCGCGCCGCGGCCGTTGGCGATGACATCTTTAATTTCATCTGCCGAATATTTGCTTCCTACTTTTTGCAAGTTCGGACCGACCCCTCCCGAAAGGTCTTGCCCGTGGCATGATGCACAGTTTTGCTGATAGATTTGTTCAGCAGCGGCAACGGTATCCCCTCCACCGTTGTTATTGCCGCCGTTTTGGTCCCCGGCGTTGTCATCACCGCCGCCACATGCTGCAAGCGCCAACGAAGCGCCGAGAAACAGAGCAGCCAACTTCCACTTCATGGTGAACTCCCCCTAGAAACAAAAATTCAACCCTTATTTATTATAACCGATTTTTTCCGTTTTACGTACGTTGAAATCCCTCTCCAAGCACTTCGGCGGCGTTGGCCACGACGACAAACGCTGTCGGATCAATGGTTCGGACCAATTGTTTCAATTTCGTGAACTCGGATTGCGCGACGACGCACATCAGTACCGGCCGTTCGTGTTCGGTGTAACCACCGTACGCCGGCAGCCGCGTCACCCCGCGATCGATTTCGTGCAAAATGGCGCGGCGCACTTTTTCCTCTTCATTGGTAATAATCAAGGCAATTTTCGAATAGCCAAGCCCGACTTGGACAAGGTCGATCGTTTTGCTCGTCACATACAAGGCGATCAGCGCGTAGAGCGCTCGCTCAATGTCAAAGACAAACGCCGCGGTCAACACGATCAAGCCGTCAATCAAAATCACACACATGCCGAGCGACAGCCCGGTATATTTATGGATGATTTGCGCCGCCAAATCGGTGCCGCCCGTCGAAGCGCGGCCGCGAAATACAATGCCAAGGCCGAGACCGACACCGATACCGCCAAAGATCGCGCCAAGAAGCGGATTCGTCGTCGCCGGCTCCATCCCTTTCGTCATGTAGACGACAAGCGGCAAAAACACCGTCCCGACAAACGTCTTGACGCCAAACTGCCGGCCTAGCAGCACAACGCCAGCGATAAAGAGCGGAATGTTAAGCGCCCATTGGACGTAGGCAGGCTCAATGCCAAACAGCGCGTGCATAATCGTGCTCACGCCGCTTACCCCGCCCGAGGCGATCCGATTCGGCAGCAAAAACACGTTAAACGCCACCGCGACAACTGCCGCGCCGACCAGAACATACACATACTCCAAAGCTCCCTCCACCGCCGGAGGCATCGCTTTCTCTCTTCGCTTCCGCATGCTTCCCCACCTTCCTCTGTGAGTATAGCATGCCCGTTTTGGCAAGTAAATGACAGCCGGTTAACGCGATAACGGTCTGCTATGATAAAGGAAAAAAGGACGATCCGATGATCGCCCTAGCCAAAAAATACAAGCCTCAATACACATCGCCACGGTTGCCGATCGCCTCAATATAGATGATTCGTTCATCATGATCGATGCGAAACAACACACGATATGTTCCGATTCGCAGCCGATATAATCCATCCTGCCCCTTCAACTTTTTAATATCCCCCTGTGGTGGGATCGCAAGCAGACCTTGCAACCCAGAGGCCAACCGTTCTTGAACCTCTTTTTCTTGCCTAGCGATGAATTTGACTGCAGCCTTACGGTAAATCAACTTGTAGCCCGAATTCACGCTTGGCTTCTCCCCCGGTGATATATCCTTCATCGCTTTGCAGCTGCTGGCGCTCTTCTTCCGTCAACGCTTCTTCATCTGTTTCGTCAATCCGCTCCCATACCATTCGTTCCTTTCTGGACCGATCAAGCAAGTACATCAAAAAATCGTACGCGGTTTGATGATCCGTTTCATCCAACCGGTCAATCAGTTCGTAAAGCAATTGTTTGCGCACAGCCAAAGCCATCGCCCTCCTTTTTCCTTATCATTACCTTCAGCGTATCACGAAAGCATAGATGCGTCAAAAGGCCAAAACACGATTTTGAAGCGAAAAAGGACGATCCGATGATCGCCCTTTACTTCAACTTCGCACGCAAATACGCGTCAATAAACACATCAATTTCCCCATCCATCACCGCTTGCACATTGCCGACCTCAACGTTCGTCCGATGGTCTTTGACAAGCGAATACGGATGGAAGACGTACGAACGAATTTGGTTGCCCCAGCCGATTTCTTTTTGCTCGCCGCGCAGCTCAGCGAGTTCGGCTTGTTGCTCCTCGAGTTTCTTTTGGTACAATTTCGCCTTCAACATATTCATCGCTTTTTCGCGGTTTTTGATTTGCGACCGCTCCGACTGACACGTGACGACGATCCCGGTCGGCAAGTGGGTGATGCGCACGGCCGAGTCGGTCGTGTTGACGTGCTGCCCGCCCGCGCCGCTTGAGCGGTACGTGTCGATTTTCAGCTCTTCCGGCCGGATCTCAATCTCAATGTTATCATCCATCTCCGGCACGACTTCGCACGAGACGAACGACGTATGGCGGCGGCCTGAGGCGTCAAACGGGGAGATGCGCACAAGGCGGTGCACCCCTTTTTCCGCTTTTAAGTAGCCGTAAGCGTTATGCCCTTTAATGAGCAGCGTGACGCTTTTAATCCCCGCTTCCTCGCCCGGAAGGTAGTCGAGCGTCTCGACTTTGAACCCTTTTTTCTCCGCCCAGCGCGTGTACATGCGCAACAACATCGACGCCCAGTCTTGCGACTCCGTGCCGCCCGCGCCCGGGTGGAGCTCCAAAATAGCGTTGTTTTGATCGTACGGCTCATTGAGCAGCAGCTGCAACTCAAACTCGCTGAAGTCTTTTGTCAGCTTTTTCGCTTCCTCGACCAGCTCAGCTTGGAGCTCGTCATCCGGCTCCTCCTTGAGCAATTCGTACGTCACTTCCAAGTTGTCAAACCGTTCTTCCAGTGAAGAAAATTCCTCGACAAGATCTTTAAGCGCATTCGCTTCCGAAATAACCGCCTGCGCCGATTTTTGATCATCCCAAAAGTTGGGCGCGGCCATTTGCTCCTCTAATTCGCGAATGCGCGCCTGCTTCGCTTCGAGGTCAAAGAGACCCCCTAATTTCCGCTAATCGCTTAGCCATTTTCTCAAGCTCTTGCTTAATTTCCACCAAATCGATCATGTTGTCCTCACCTCATCATGAATATAGTATGTCAATGGTTCATATCTGCCATTCAAAAGGGAGGCAGCGCCCCCCTATTATTTATAAACCGTTACACCGTTCTTCCGCAACAATGTTTATATTTCTTCCCGCTCCCGCACGGGCACGGTTCGTTGCGGCCGACGCGCACCGCCTTGCGGACCGGTTTTCGCTTCGGCTCTTCGCCGTCTTCTTTCGGATGCACGGCCTCGCCTTTCGCCACTTCTTGGCGTTCGAGGTTCTGATGGATTTCCGCTTTCATGATATACGTCGCGACTTCCTCTTCGATCGCGGCAATCATGTTTTCAAACATCGCATAGCCTTCCATTTGGTATTCGCGCAGCGGGTCAACTTGCCCGTACGCACGCAAATGAATGCCTTGGCGGAGCTGCTCCATCGCGTCGATATGGTTCATCCATTTCATATCGACGGCGCGCAAGACGACGACGCGTTCAAACTCGCGCATTTGTTCCGGCGGGATTTGCGCTTCCTTCTCATCATAGCGCACTTTTACTTTTTCCCAAATCAGCTCGATCATCTCTTCGGGCTCTTTGCCGCGCAAATCGCCCTCCGTCACATCGCCGTCTGGCAACAGATGGGCATTTACGTAATCGACGAGCCCTTTCAAATTCCACTCTTCCGGCAAGTCCTCTTTCGGCGTATGAGCATGAACGGCGCGCTCAATGACCGAGCGGATCATGTTTTCAATGATGCCGCGCAAGTTGTCGGAATCAAGCACTTCAAAACGCTGGCGGTAAATGATTTCCCGCTGTTCGCGCAACACGTCGTCATATTGAAGCAGTTGCTTGCGGGCGTCGAAGTTGTTGCCTTCGACCCGTTTTTGCGCCGACTCAACGGCCCGTGTCACCATTTTGCTTTGGATCGGCTGCGAATCGTCCATTCCCAAGCGGTCCATCATCGCCATCAAGCTCTCGGAACCGAAGCGGCGCATCAATTCATCCTCAAGCGACAAATAGAACTGCGACACCCCAGGGTCGCCTTGGCGTCCCGAGCGGCCGCGCAGCTGGTTGTCAATCCGCCGGCTTTCATGCCGCTCCGTGCCGATGACGGCCAGTCCGCCAAGCTCCTTGACCCCTTCGCCAAGCTTAATGTCCGTCCCGCGCCCGGCCATGTTCGTCGCGATCGTCACCGCGCCTTTTTGTCCTGCTTTGGCGATGATCTCCGCCTCTTTCGCATGGTTTTTCGCGTTTAAGACGTTGTGCGGGATGCCGCGTTTTTTCAACATCTCCGACAACAGCTCCGACGTCTCGATCGCCACCGTGCCGACCAACACCGGCTGCCCTTTCGCATGGCGGGCGGCGATGTCCTCGACCACGGCGCGGAACTTCCCTTCCATCGTCCGATAAATCAAATCCGGACGGTCCTCCCGGATCACCGGGCGGTTCGTCGGAATGACGACGACGCGCATGTTGTAAATATTGCGGAACTCTTCCTCTTCCGTCTTCGCCGTCCCCGTCATCCCCGCGAGTTTTTCATACATGCGGAAGTAGTTTTGGAACGTAATCGTAGCCAACGTCATCGACTCGTTTTGAATCTCGAGCCCTTCCTTCGCCTCAATGGCTTGATGAAGTCCATCGCTGTAGCGGCGGCCATGCATCAAGCGCCCGGTGAACGGGTCGACGATGATCACTTTTCCGTCTTGCACGACGTAGTCGACATCGCGCTGCATCACAACATGCGCCCGCAGCGCCAACTGAATATGGTGGTTGAGCGTCACGTGCTTCAAATCAAACAAGTTGTCGATGCCAAACGCCCGCTCGGCTTTGTTCATTCCTTCTTCCGTCAGCTGGACGCTTTTCGATTTTTCATCGTATGTGTAATCGACATCTTTGCGCAACGTGCGGACAAACGCGTTCGCCTGCACGTACAGCTTCGTCGACTTTTGCGCCGTCCCTGAAATGATGAGCGGCGTCCGCGCCTCGTCAATCAAAATCGAGTCAACCTCGTCGATCACGGCAAAATGCAGCGGCCGCTGCACCATATGCTCCTTATAAAGCACCATGTTGTCGCGCAAATAGTCAAAACCAAACTCGTTGTTCGTTCCGTACGTAATGTCGGCGTTGTACGCCGCTTGCTTCTCCTCGCGCGACATGCCGCTTAAGTTCAAGCCGACGGTCATGCCCAAAAACTCATACAGTTTGCCCATTTCCGTCGCATCGCGCGTTGCCAAGTATTCGTTGACCGTCACGACATGCACGCCGCGCCCCGTCAAGGCGTTCAAATAGACGGGCATCGTCGCCGTCAACGTTTTCCCTTCACCCGTTTTCATCTCGGCGATGTCGCCCTCATGCAAAACGACGCCGCCCATAATTTGCACTTTATATGGGTACAAACCGAGGACGCGCTTCGCCCCTTCGCGCACAACGGCAAACGCCTCGACAAGCAAATCATCGAGCGATTCGCCTTGTTGGTAGCGGGCTTTGAATTCCTCGGTTTTTTGCCGCAACTGTTCATCGGACAGTCGGGCCATCTCCGGACCGAGCGCGTCGACTTGATCGGCAATTTTCTCAAGCCTTGCCAACTGACGCTTGTTCGGGTCAAATACTTTTTTTAAGACTCCAAGCATAGGAAACGCTCCTTATTTTTCATGGACTCACTTCTTCATCATATCATTATACAGGGATCAGTGACAACTGTTGCACAGGCTTCAAGAGGGGGCATGTCCAAGAGAGGGGATCACAACTTGGACTGAAGTTGCTCAATCGCTGCTTCCGCATGGTGAAGGCGCCGATTCAGCGCATAAATTTCAAAACTTTTCTCCTCCACTTTTTCATGAATTTTGCGAAGCAAGATTTGCACATCATCCACAAGCTACGTTTCGACCCGATGAAGCGTCTCTTTCACTTCCTCCAATTCAGTTTCCACACCATTCAACCGCGTTTCCACGCCGTCCAATCGGGTCTCTACGCCATTCAACCGCGTTTCCACGCCGTCCAACCGGATCTCTACACCATTCAACCGCGTTTCCACGCCGTCCAACCGGGTCTCTACGCCATTCAACCGCGTTTCCACGCCGTCCAACCGGGTCTCTACACCATTCAACCGCGTTTCCACGCCGTCCAATCGGGCCTCTACGCCTTTCAACCGCGTTTCCATACGGTCTAACCGCTCTTTTACTGCGCCCATTTCCCGTTCGAGGCCGACGAGGCGTCCGTTCATCTCCGTCAAACGGCCATCCATCTGCTCAAACCGTTGGCGAGTTTCTTCTTGGAACACCAAAAACCCTTTTTCCATGTTGTCCAACTTGGACAAAATTTGACGCAACAATTCCTCCATTGCTCTCCCCCATTTTGCTTTTTCTCATGCATATTATAACATCCCCTGCCCAAAAAAGCAGGGGATGCGCACAAGGGGCAACCGTTTAATTCGCCTCGATCAATCCGTATTTTCCGTCTTTGCGGCGGTAGACGATGTTCGTCCGGTTCGTCTCGGCATTCGTAAAAATGAAGAAGTTGTGCCCTAACAAATTCATCTGCAAAATCGCTTCTTCGCTGTCCATCGGCTTCAAGCTGAAGTGTTTCGTGCGCACGATTTCAAATTCCTCGTCGTTCTCCGCCGCAGCAGCGCCGCTTGGCACAGGGGCGGCCAGCTTCGCTTCTTTCTCGCGGTCGCGCAGCTTCCGATTGACTTTCGTTTTATGTTTGCGGATTTGCCGCTCCAGTTTATCCGTCACTAAATCGATCGCCGCATACATATCGTTATGGCGCTCTTCCGCCCGAAGCAACAAATGCGGCATCGGAATGGTCACTTCGATTTTCCCTTGTCCATCGTTGTAGACTTTTAAATTGACATGGACATTCACGTCATCGGTGCGGTCGAAATAGCGCTCCAACTTGCCGATTTTTTTCTCCACGTACTCGCGCAGCGCAGGCGTGACTTCGATGTTTTCCCCGCGAATGTGATACATCATCGCTGACCACTCCTTATTTTCAAACTATAGATCCCTACATTTTTTCATTACCCATCAAACCCCTGCTTCAATCAAAAATATTTTCGAAGATTTTGTGAAAATCATAGGAAAATATGGTAAAATAGGCATGGGTGTTTTTTCTTAATTGGTGTGGAAAGTACGGAGTGTGTGAACAATGCGAAAGATCCATATTTCTCATGCAAAAAGCGGCGACGTGCTCGCTGTCGACTTGTTCGCCGCCAACGGCAGCGTCCTTTTGTCGCGCGGCGTACGGCTGACCAGCGGCTACATCCGTTCGTTGGCGCAAAAAGGGGTTCAATACATTTATATTGACGACAAACAAACCTATGACATCCGCCCGCGCCCGCTCATCAGCCCGACCGTGCGCCAGCAGGCGGTGAAAAAAGTGTACGAGACGATGACGGCCTTGATCGAGCAAAAAAAGCTGCTCAGCCGCGTGTCTTCCCTCGATTTAGGAAAAGAGTACGAAAACGTGTTCAAAGACATTTTGGACTATTTGCTCAAACAAGAAGATTTGCTCATCAACTTGTCGGATTTGGTCATCTCAAACGGCTACTTTTTCCACCATTCGGTCAACGTCGCCACGATCGCCGGCGTCATCGGCATCGCCAAAGGGTATCGCCCCCAACAGCTGCTTGACCTTGGCATCGGCGCGCTGCTGTTTGACATCGGCATGACCCAGCTGCCTGACGGCCTTTGGCGAAAAAAAGGAGCCTTGACGGAAGAGGAAAAGGAAATCGTCCGCCGTCATACATATCTCGGCTTTGAACTGCTGCGGCGCCAGCGCAACATCTCGCTCTTTTCCGCCCACTGCGCCTTGCAGCACCATGAGCGGTGCGACGGCAGCGGCTACCCGCGCGCCTTATCGGGCGATGACATTCACGAATACGCCCGCATCGTCGCCATCGCCGACGTTTTTGACGCCTTGACATCGGCGCGCTACCATCGAAGACAATACTCGCCGCACGAAGCAGCCGAATACTTATCCGCCGCCGGCGGCATGCTGGACTACGAACTCATTAAGCTCTTCCTTTCCTACATCGCCGTCTACCCGGTCGCCACGACCGTTAAGCTCAACACCGGAGAAGTCGGCGTCGTCTCGCAAGTGTTTCCGGGTTTCCCGCTCCGCCCCATCGTCCGCGTCATCAAAAATCCCGCGGGCGAGGAGCTGAAAAGCCCGTATGAAATCGACTTGCGGAAACAGATGAACATCACGATTGTGAAAGCCGTATAAGCGGTCTCATAGGTCAATCTCATCAAAAAAAGAACAGCACGCCGCTGTTCTTTTCTCTTTTCCGCTCACCCGCATGGACAGCGCAGGAGCCGTCCCCGCTGCTCACTGCACGACATACCGCCGCAACCGGCCGGAAACCGCCGCCTTCCAAGCTTGAAACGCCGGTGACAACCGTCCGCAAACAATCCGCTCCTTTGCCGCTGCATCAGAAAACTGCCCGTCAAGTGCCGCGGCCGCGTCGAGCACATCGACAAACCGTTCAAGATGACGGACGAAATCGTTCTCCTCAGCGAACAGCTGCTCTAGATACACGTTCGTCTCGCCGATTTTCCCAAGCGCCAGCAACACATCCGAAAGCAGCACGTCCGCATGCATCCGCCGCGGGTCAGAAAAGCTCGCCGCCACATAGTCGAGCCCTTCTTCGACTGTCTCGAGCAACGCTGCGTATTGGCGGATGATGTCCAGCGCGTCACTCGTCAATTTTGCCATATCCATTCCACCTATCGCCGTTTATCGTAAAACATTCCATCGAACGAAAGCGGCTGCTCGTACGGATGAACATAGCGGGCATTCGCCTGCCGCTTCGCCTCGGTGATCCGCAAATCACTGCCAATCTCATCGCGCACTTGACGAAGCCGCGCTTCAATCTCTCGATTCCAAGCAACGATCTCGCGGCCAAGCCGCTGCTCTTCCTCGCTGTATGGCGGCCGCAGCTCCCGAAGCCACTCCTCACGCCGCCGAAGCAGCTCATCCACTTGCACAAGCCGCGCCTCGCGCTCCTCAGCTGGCCACGGCAGAGCGGTCGCTTCGAGCAATTCGCGCGTCAACTGCCAAACTTCGCGCACGCTCATTACGCCTGCCCGCCTTCCGCATATTGGCGCTGCCGATTGAGCTGAATCACCTGCTTCCACGTATCGCGAAACTCCGTGACATACCCTTCCACTTCATCCAAAATCGCCGCATCGTGTTTCACATTCGCCTCAACCAGGCGGCGGTAGATGTAGTCATACATCGTCATCATCGATTTGGCGACGTCATATTCCATTTTCAGCGTCGCCATCAATTCCAAAATAATCTTTTGCGCTTTAATCAAGTTCTCGTTGCGCGCCGCCACATCGCCCGCTTCCATCGCCTGGCGCGCGAGCTTGATAAACTTCAAGCAGCCGTTATACAGCATGAGCGTCAGCTCGCCAGGCGACGCCGTCTGCACGGCGTTCGTTTGGTAGTGTTGATACGGATTGTTTGTGGCCATGTTCCGTCACTCCCCTTCTATGATGTTCACCCCATCGCAAAGCCATCATCTGATTCAGCACAACGGGCCGCGTCAACCCCGTTCACCGCTTACAGCGCCGAACGTCCTTTATTCGTTGCCGCTCGTAAGCGGGTTCGCCTCTTGACTCACTGTCGCCGCGATGGCGCCTTAGCCTTCACCCGCCTATCCCTGCATACCGCTGCCAAAGGCGTTCATCAAATACATGCTTTGCTGATTGGCGCGCTGAATCGCTTCTTCCATCGCGGTGAATTGGCGGTAGTAGCGGTCTTCAATTTGTTTCAAGCGGTCTTGGAATCGATCAATTTGGTCATTGATTTGAATTAAATCGCGCCCGATCGCAAACTGCTGGTTCGTCCAAATCGTCTTCCCCGCCTTTTGTTCGATTTTCCCGATCGTTTCCTTAATCGTATCGCGCAGGCGGCGGGCGATGCCTTTTTCCGCATCCGTCGCGCCGTTTTGATTGAACAGCTGATACACGGCATCAGGATTTTCTTTGATTTTCTCCCGCAGCTTCGTCTCGTCAATGATCAACTTCCCGCCGTCTAGGTAATTCGACGACGTCGTAATCCCGATTTGCGCCAGCTGCGAAAATCCGCTCGGGATGTTCGCTCCTTCGACTTTTGTGTACAAGTTCATGCGCATTTTGCTGAGGGCGCTTGACAAAATCGAATCGCCGCGAAGCATGCCGCTTTTTGCCTTTTCTTCCCACAGCTCAATTTGCTTTTCCGTCATCGCTTCCTTCTGTTCATCCGTCAGCGGCGGATAGTCGCGATAGCGCTCTTCTTTCAGCTCGGCGTTGATTTTGTCGATCGTGTCGTTGTATTTGTCGACAAACCCTTTAATGGCGTTAAACATCGCGTCCGCGTCCGTCGCCACCGACACCGTCGCCGCGCCCGTCCCTTTGAGCGTGTACGTCACGCCATTGATCGTAAACGTATTCGCCGAGCGGGTCGTCGTTAGGCCATTAATCGTCACTTGCGCGTCTTTACCCGCCGTTTTTCCCGTCAGCTCCTGTCCCGCTGCAGTATTCGTAAACCCTAGTTGCGTAAAAAAGTCCACTGTCGCCTGATCGGCGAGCACTAGACTCGCCTGCGCCCCCGTGTCTTTTTTCATGATTGAAACCCGCCCGGTCTGCTCGTCGTAAAACGCGCTGACGCCAAGATCTAGGTTGCTGTTGAGTTGGGCGATCAATCCGTCTAACGTCGTTCCTTGTTTCACCATGATCGACGCCTGCTTCGTCGTCCCATCCCCGTTTGTCACGTTGATCGTCAGCGTCACATCAGCGGCAACGGAAAAACTCGCCTTGTCCACTCTCACGGCGGCATCCGACAGCCAGACGGCCGATGTGGCCACTTGGTTTACTTGAATCGTCGTCGCCACATTCGCCGCGCTGGAGCCCGCGGTCGCCGTCACGGCCGCCTCATTCGAGCTTGAGACCGTTTTTTTGAGCATGTTGCTTTGGAGAGTGATGTTCGAAAACAAGTAATCATCCAGCCCTTGCAGCAGCGTGTTCATCGCCCGGTAATCATCGCGCTGCCACTCAAGCAGCTGCTTTTTCTGCTTCAATTTATCCAGCGGCATCCGCTCTGCTTTCATCAAATCTTTGACGATTTGATCAATATCCATCCCGCTCGCCAAACCGCTAATGCGCAAATTCCCTGCCACGTGTCTTCACCACCGTTAAATTTTTCGATCCACCAACAATCCGACAAACTCCATCATCGCCGCATACGTATCCAGCAGCTTCTTCGGCGGAATTTCTCGAATAACCTCATCCGTTCGCTCATCAATGATTTGTACGTAATATTCCTGCAGCTCGTCATGCAGCTCAAACTTTAACGACGTATGGCTTGGCTGAAGGAATTCGTTTAAGCCTTTCACTACTTCTTCTAGTTTTTCTTTTGGAATGTCTTGCGCTGTTGTTTCCGAATTGTTCGTATGATGTTGCTGCTGGGGTTCGATCATGCTGCTGGCTTTTTCATTGCGAATATTTTCATACAAATAAGAAAGTGAATGAGAAGAAACGCGCTCTACCGTCATTACGTCCGCTCCTTTGCATGAACACTATCTATGTTTTATATCGGATAAAGATGGAGAATTGTGAAGGGGGAAGGAAAAATAAATGCAATCCATATAAAAATCAGGGGATGATGATAATTTCATTTCTTGTGTATAATACTTGTCAATTGTTGAAAATAGCGGGGGTATCATAAGCAAAAACTAACGAGGGGGAAGTAGAAACTTAAAAGGGGAATATAAAAGAGTAAAATCACATTAAAACAAAAAAACAAGATGAGGAATATAAGCACAAAACATTCTTGGCAAAACTCAAACATTGCTTTTATCCATATTTAATAATGAAATTTTTAAAATCAATAATCATTCCCGTTCTCTCCATAAAGTCTACGCCTAAAATTCCGTCAAAACCATATATTTCTTTAGTCATTCCCAGTTGTAATAAAAATGATGCTAGCTCCTTTCCATCAATTATAACGTTGTTTACGATTTGTTCATAACAAAGCTCGCTGTATCCACCTACTCCGTACATTCGTTTTGTTCTTCCATTAATAATATCTAATTCTATACCAATTTGTGCGAGTGCATCCGTATCAAAAATGGTCGTAGCACAACCTGTGTCCAACAACACGTCTGTTAAAAGAACAGTTTTTTCACCACACTTTATTTCGACAGAAACAATAGGTAATCCATTTTCTATTCTTATATTCATACTCTCCCCCGAATCCCTATAAAATATTGTTCTTCTACCTCTATTTGCTCCTTACTTGTGTGAAAAATATATAATTCTTTCTCCGGAAAAGTTTTGTGCTGCTGTTTATAACCATTCCATGCATCAGACACACTATGATACCGATCGATCACTGCCATTTCTTTAATGATGCGTTTGCCATTTTGCGAACAAGCCGAAATGGCCTCCACCAACACAAATTGATTTGGATATTGCTTACGCAACTCTGACCATTTCATTTGTTTGCCTCCATCTCTTTTTATTCCATTTTATCACTAATCACCTTACATATATAAAGCAATATTTTTAAAATTTAAGCGTGGCAAGCAGTATGAGTACAATTTAATGCCAACGTCTAATATACTACACTAAGGGAGTTTGCTTGTCCTCTGCTTTTTCAATCGGGACCCTATTCGATATCGAGCAAAAATTTTTGACTAATATCCACAGTAATAAGTAAATTTTCATGTCCTTGCTACTATCTGAATACAATTTACAGAAAATATTTCGTATATCGTTTGTTTCATCGTTATTTTCTGACTCATCTACCCGTTAGCCGCCAAATAAGATATAATGGTTCATCACCAAAAGATGTACTTGACTTTTAAAGACAAACATGATAGCAATGTTGCTCAAAGAGATGTGTGGTATAAAAAGGAAAAATGCTGTTTTGATTTTCTTTATCATAATCGTCTTTCTTTGTCAAGTACACTTTGTGGTGAAGAGCCGATATAATGAAAAAATTACAAATATTGCATAATATCACATTCGATTTTGTCATCTTTAAAAGGTCTGGACGTATCTTTATTTGATTGGGATAAGAATCTAATTAAGGCTTACACTGATAATAAAAGCCTTACTCCCCGAACGAGCAAGGCTTAATCTAACAAGCATTTTTTATTAATTAAGCATCCCTATTCCTTTCAAATGTTGCCAAGCTTTTGTGATATGCGTTTCTTTAAATATCTTCCGCTTTCGTTCGTTCCAATTATGAATTTCTTTAATAATGGAATGAATATCGTCTTTTATATCCGGATTTTCTTTCACAACCCAATGTACAGTGGAAAGCAATTCCAGCCCATATGGAGTTTCAAACCCTTGAATGACATTCCGCACTTTTTCTAAATGTTCGTCAGCCTCGGAATCCCCCTGCAAATACTGTTCAGCTTCTTGTACCACATTCGGTAGCAAATAAATTTCCGCATCCCGATTGCGGTCTCCAAAACCTCGAATAAAATGACCGTCCAAACGCAGTAGCACATGATTTAAGTTGTCCGCATATGGACCGTATTTCCCTTTCTCAAATCGCAATCTCATTGGTTCGCCGACAACCTGAAGAAAATAAGCCAACTTCTGAACTTCCAGCAATGACAACTTATACCCCGGAATGGAATAATCATTCATTAACATTAGCAATAACGCTCGAGATCTTGTCATCTTTGGAGGTTTTGTACGTATTTTGATTTGATCAGGGTTAGGGCTCCCTGCAGGCTCATACAAATGCACTTCCACCTCTTTTAAATGCTTAAAAGCCGCTTCAATTTTAGGACGTACTTCATCCCATCTAAGCCCGCCATTTCCACAGCCAAGCGGCGGAAGCGCAATCGATTTTATATTAAGCTCCTTAACCACCTTTATCAAATCTGCCAACCCTAGTTCAATATCTTCCATCCGGGATTTATTTTTCCAATGGCGTTTTGTGGGAAAATTAATAATATATTTTGGGTTCAACAACGATTTAGTGGAAACGACATGCATTTTGCCTGGCTGCACTTCCTTGCGACGGCAAGCCTTTTCATACTCCGAAAACATTTCTGGATAAGCTTGCTTAAATTGCAGTGCAATTCCTTTCCCCATCACTCCGACACAATTGACCGTGTTCACCAAAGCTTCTGCTTCATCTTCCAAGAGATTGCCTTGTTTTAGGATGATCATTGCGTCACCTCCTTCAGTAGTACCAATGCGGCCGGACAGCTATCGGTTTATGGCAATGACATTGGTACATAATCTCTTCAACTTTTTGCTTCATTTTATCATTTTTAACCCCGATGCCTAAAATCATATCAATAGGAACAAATTGATACACTAAAAACTCCGCTTGCCTTCTTCTTTCCCGATCGGGGGGTTCTTCTGTTTCAAACCAAAATGGAGAATGCATGATGTTCCAATCAATCTTATCCAAATCACCTAAATTATTATAAAAATCAGTAATTTTCATAATAGCATGGCATCCGTAAACACATAACGCAATCTGCCTCAATGAATCACATCTGTCCTAGACACGAGATAAATAATCTCATCTTGTCCTTTTGCATACCCGACTACACGACCTTTGTTAATAGCATAACCTAGGAGCAAAGTAAAAAGGAACATAATCATGTAAAGTGCCGTAAGGAGGAAGCGGAACTGATGTGATTGACCTCCTAGCTTGTATACGTGTATGCGCAATATTGACATACGATACACTTTTCACCTTCGCCACGTTATTTGCCACTAATCCACCGTGGCAAAAGAAAGATAAAAGATTGCTATAGTGGGTGATATGGTAGAGCCATTTTTTATAAATCATCACGTCAAACACCCTACTGTTTAGTTTTATATTATGTGGAAATAAAGATTTTATAAATGACTGATGGCAGCGTATTGCCTGACAGACAAATTATAAAACTAGTATGCAAACCGTCTTTATGGGTTTGCATTTCTTCTGACAATAAAGTTTAGTTCGTAATTTTTAAAATGTTTCATAACCTTCATCCTTAATTACAACCCCTATTTCTTTTTGGTACACAAAACCTTCTAACGTACCATTCCGCATCCCTTCAAAAACCAAAGAATGAGATGTTTGCTTAATTAGTCTGGTATTAGAAACTTGATAATTGTCTTCAATATACATTCTGATTTGCTCTATTTTTTCTTCAGTTAATTCATTATTTCTATTAAATGGATAAATCAACATTTTATATCATCCTTTCATAAAATAAATTTATCCTTATTGTATATAGTCATCAATCACTTTGTAAAATATTCCTATTTTTAGTTATTGATAAATAGTAATTATCTCCATAGGATATTTTAGAGCAATCTTATTATATTTGGAAATTTTTAAAAAATTTCTCGACTTTCCTTAAAAAATCTATGATTCCCGTTGCACATAGCTTATAACGACAAAAACACTACTCCATAAAATTAGACAAAGACCTTTCCAAAACATGAGGGATACATTATAATAAACATATATCGAACATATGTTCCATAAAGAGGTGAAATAAATGCACGATTTCTTACAGTTAACTCCTGTACAACAAAACATCCTTGTTGCCAGCATTATTGGTGATGGAGAAATTACAAAGCTTTATAAAAGTAGAAGGAAAAATCATAGTTATCGGGAACACTTCGGCATTGATCAAGAGGAATATCGAAAATGGAAAGTTTCATTTTTTAACAACCTTTTATACATCACGCATAAAAGTCAATGCGTCCGTTCACCATCACTGCCATTGTTTACAAAGTTATATTCTCATTTTTATCACGATGACGGTTCTAAGCACATACCGCTTTCCTTGTTACCATATTGTAGGCTACCGCATTTTCTTTCCATTTTATATATGGACGATGGCTCACTCTGCATTTCTTCCCAAGTAAATCGGCAAAAGAAGCGTATTTATTTAACACCTCATATTTATCTCTACTTGCAATGTTACCCGCCTCACGAACTGCAGCAATTACAGCACCATATTTTTACTCATTTTGGCATCACGTTTCGCTTAAGCAACCGCCCCGATGGACAAGGTAATATTTTAAAAACGACATCAGTCAAAGAGACATTTCATTTCTTAGACACTATCGCCCCTGTCACCTATACATGTCCGTCAATGTATTATAAAACTAACTGGAACGAGCGATTCAACATCGAAAAACAGAAGTGGAAAAATAGATTTCCTGATTTTGAATTGCTGGCAAGCAGCTCCGAACGCGTGAAACCGTATTCCACTGAAGAAATACGGCTACTGAAAGAAATGAAACAAAAAGGAGCTACCATTCAAGAAATCGCCGATGCGCTGCAAAGAAGCTATTGGTCCATTGTGTATAAATGGAGAGAGATAAAAGATAAATAAGGTGCTCATGAAAAAAGAGACCCTAGATAACCTAAGGTCTCTTTCCGTTTGCGTACGATTAACGAAGTAATTGCAATACTGCTTGTGGTTGTTGGTTGGCTTGCCATGCCTCAACGTCTTTCGACCGTTGTGTAGACTACATCTTCACCTTTCCAGCTTACCGCTGGCGAAGGGCTGGGCACTTCGGTTCGGCGATCTTGCCTCCCCTACGGACTTCATCACCATAGCATTTTGCCTTAGGTGGTATGTCCTAGTCGTTGAACCTTCTCCACCCTTTCGGGACAGGAGCTTGGCTGCTGATTGCCCATTGTTGCATCTTTCCTTTTTTCAAGCCGTCACGCCTGCCGTTTCCAGCTACGTTGTGGCAAGGAAAGCTTTAGGGGTTCCCAGCAATTCACCCAGTGATCCTCTTAGCCGTTTCCAGCTAAGACGCCCTTCTAATCAAATTACCGAAGCAGTTGCAACACCGCTTGCGGAATCTGACTAGATTGAGCCAACATCGCTTGTGCTGCTTGTGTTAGGATATTGTTCTTTGTGAATTCCATCATTTCTTTGGCCATCGTGCCACCCTCACTTTCGTGACGGGACCAGACTACATCTTCACCCTCAGCTTTACCTGTTAGGGGCCGGGCACTTCGGATGATACAGGAAGATGGAGGAATCCTGTTCACCCTACGGACTTCATCGCCATAGCATTCGCCGTAGGCGGTATGTCCTAGTCGTTGAACCTTCTCCACCCTTTCAGGACAGGAGCTTGGCTGCTGGTTGCCCAATCCTTTGACTTTTCCAGCCATCACGCCTGCCGTTTCCAGCTACGTTGTGGCGTCAAAGGCTCTAAGGGGTTTCCAGCAATTCACCCGGTGATACTCCTAGCCGTTTCCAGCTAGGACGACTGTGCCTATTGCCGTTTAGGCGGCTAAGGCATAATCTACGTCACGGATGCGGGATTCAGCTGCTGTTAAGTTTTCTGCAGCTGTGCCTAAGTTGTTGATTGTATGTTCTAAACGGTTTTGGTAGGCACCGAGTTTGGCACGTTCATCTGAAACTTGCTTAATCGCGTTATCTAATACATCAAGTGCTGAATTAGCATTTGCTTTTGTATCAATACTCGTCGCACTTACCTTTGTAGCTCCACCAAGTGCAGTGGCACGCATATCTGAGATAGAAACGTTCAATTTTTGCCCACTATTTGCTCCGATTTGTAAATCAATAGAACCTGTCGCAGTAACATCAAACGTGTTATCGGAACTAATATCAGTAATGCTACTATTAATTTCTACGCTAATCCCTAGAGAACCGAAGTTAATTTCTTTTGTTTCAAAACCAGTCGGGGCTCCACCATAGTTAATTGTCTCGGACTTGCCCGCACCATTGTCTACTGTAATAGTCCCTGTACTAGTGTCGACCGTAATGCTGTAGCCATTCAACACTTCTGCACCGTTTGATTTAATCTGTACAATACCATTGGATGTCGTTAGACTACTGCCAACATTTGCGACGCTTGAACTTAAAGATCCGTTTAATAGTTTTTTAGTGTTAAACTCTGTAGTATCGCCAATTCGAGTAATCTCAGCAGACAATTGTTGATATTCCTTATTTAACGCAGCACGGTCATCATCTGTATTTGTATCGTTTTGAGCTTGAATTGTTAACTCACGCATACGTTGTAGAATGGCATGTGTTTCATTCAAGGCCCCTTCTGCGGTCTGGAGCATCGAGATTCCATCTTGGGCGTTCTTAGAAGCCATTTCCAACCCGCGAATCTGACCACGCATTTTCTCGGAGATTGCAAGACCTGCCGCATCGTCGCCCGCGCGGTTAATGCGAAGACCTGAAGATAATTTTTCCATGTTTTTCGCTGCTGCGCTTTGACCAATCGTTAATTGTCGATACGTATTCAACGCCGCAATGTTGTGGTTAATTCTCATATTCTCTTCCTCCTTGAAATTTTTTATTCCACGTCCTTGTGGAATTGAGATTCGCGGATAGGAAGAAAGTCGGCCGCCTTTCTTCGCTATGCCGCGTTCACTTTTTATATCGGTTTGTTTAGCTAGAAGTTTAATAGATTGGAGAAAAATTTTTAGATTTTGATGTCGAGAAATTGGGAAAATGACGAAGGCTGCTGGATTTCTTTGATGATGTGTGCTGGGTCGTCTTTATGTTTGTTAATCATTTCGTTTAAGGCTTGTTCGGCAATGGCCTTATTATCTTGCACAATGCGGGCGACGACGCCTTGGACTGGCACTCCGCCGATGCTGACACTCATTCTTGTTTCCCCCCTTTCAAATGTTTCAATTGCTCGTTCAACCGCTCGATCGATGATTTGGAGGCGAGGGAGGCGGCGTTGTTTTCAGCTTGGATGGCGAGGTAAACTTCTTTACGATGGATTTCGACATGTTTCGGCGCGTTGATGCCAAGCTTCACTTGATCGCCTTGGATAGCAAGGACAGTGATTTCGATGTCATCGCCGATTTGAATCGATTCTTTTAGTTTGCGCGTTAGTACAAGCATACTTGCCGCCTCCTTTATTTCGCCACTTTTTCGGGAAAGAGGCGATGTTTCGTTTTGTAGTTTGTATTCGTTAAAATGACTTGCTTGCCGAGGCGCTTATGGACGTTAATGACAATCGGCGCCTGCAAGTTCGCCGTCGTGTCGTCGAACGGCTCGGCGACGGTCAAAATGACGTACAAGGCGACATCTTGTTCGCCCGTGATTTGCAGCTGCTCGAGCGTGTTGTCATCTAGGTCGATTTCGTACGTTGGAAAGTATGAAAACGGCTCGATTAAGACAAACCCGAGCGCAGGGGTTTTTACCGATTGCAAAATAACAAACGGCGTGTCTTCGAGCGGCAATAAGACAAACTGTTTTTCCTCTAAAAACCCTGGAATTCCTTGTTCAAAACGGATAATGTCCTTCTCATGAATTTCAATGTCTCCATGATATTTTGTCGCGATTTTCATTCATTCATCCCTCTATTCGTATTTACGTAACCACGTCGATGTGCAGCGAGTTGCGCTGGGCTAAATCAATATGAACCGCTCCTCGTTTGTAGTGGATGATCGGCGGATGCGGTTTTACGTCAATGAGCGGCTTATGAATTTTCCAATCCATCAATAGTTTGCCAGGTTCGTAGTCGATTTTCACGCTGAACGGCGATGGAACAAAGCCGACGTTAAACTCCAGCGGCGGGTCTTCACTGTTTGCTTGCGCTTGCTCGGCAATCACGTCGCCGCCGTTTTCGATTTTCATTAATTCGTCCCCTTGTTGTGAAGTGTTTGCTAAATAGGCGAGCCAGCTTTCGTATCCTTCCTGTGCCGCTTCTTCAATCCGGCGGAAAATATGTTTTAAGTCCATATCGGCCCACGCTTGCGATTGATCGATCGTTAGGCGCGGGCGAATGACGTTGATCTCCAGTTCTGGCTTCGGCTGTTCGATCGTCATTTCGGCTGGCGGCTGCGTGATTTCCAGTTGCGCAGGCTCGGTGGAAATCGCCAGTTTCGCGAATGTTGCTTCCATACGCAGCTGCGGAATACGCATCAACAGTTCCTCCTTGCCGAAACCGCCGCGCTAGGCGGGCGGAGTCGAAACATGATAAGAAAAAAGCCAGCTAAAAAGCTAGCTTATCGCAAAAAGTCGACTAACGTCGGCTGAATGACGCGCGTGCCGACGGCCAACGCCGCGCGGTGGACGCTTTCTTGCGTTTTTAAGTCGGTGATGACTTTTTCAAGGTCAACGTCTTCGTTGTCCGACAACATTTTTTCCGCGATCACCTGCTGGCTGTCGATGCGGTCTTCCATCAGCTCGATCCGGTTCATGCGCGCGCCGAGTTCGGCGCGGACGCCGAGCAAATTCGTCAAATGGCTGTCGAGTTTGTCTAAATAGCCCGTTACATCATTACCGGTCGTGCTCGGATTTTCGAGGGCAGCGGCCAAGTTTTGCAAATCCGAAAACAATCCGCTGCCCGCCCCGAACGCTGTGCTCGGCGGAATGTTGACCGGAATGTAAATGCCTTTGGCGAGCTCAATGTTCAGCTGTTGGCTGTTCGTCGACACGGAAATCGTGCCGTCCGGGTTCACAGTAACAGGTGGCTCCGTCGTTTTCGCGCCGTTAAAGATGTATTTGTCGCCGACTTTCGTATTGGCGATGGTAACCAAATGTTCGGTCAACTGGCGCACTTCTTTGGCGATCGCTTGGCGCTGCGTTTCTTCGTATGTGTCGTTGCTCGCCTGCACGGTGAGCTCGCGGATGCGCTGCAGCGCCTGCGTCGCCTTGTCAAGCGCCGAATCGGAGTTTTCCACCCAGTTGTACGCTTCCGAAAAGTTGCGTTTGAACTGCTCGACTTCGGCTAAATTCGAACGGTAGGCGATTCCTTTCATCGCCACAACAGGATCGTCCGACGGGCGGGTGATTTTTTTCCCCGTCGAAAGCTGGGTTTGATATTTGTCCAAATTGGCGTAGCTTCGGGCAATCTGCTTAAGCGTATTGTTCGCCAACATGCTTTGCGTAATGCGCATCACCGTTCACCTACCTTCCGACGACGCCCATGCCGTTGATGAGTTTATCGAGCATTTCGTCAATCACCGTGATTTGCCTTGCCGCGGCGTTGTAGGCGTGCTGGAATTTGATCATGTTCATCATCTCTTCATCGAGCGACACGGAGCTGACGGACTGCCGCTTTTCCTCCACCGACTGGCGCAGCGTTTCGCTGTTCGTTTTCATCCGGTTCGCCTGCTCGCCGTCGACGCCAAGCTGGCCGATCCAGCCTTGGTAGTTCGTTTCGACCGTGCCTGAGGAAAGCGGCAAATTCAGGGAGGCCAAGTTGACGGAGATGCCGTCTTGCAGCGAAACGGTCGCATTGGACAAAAGCAGGCTGCGGACGTTGGCGAGGTTGATGGCGTTGTTGCCGTTCCCTGTTTCCCCGCTTTTGGTGGACGCCGCGATGTTCGCCAAATCGTCGATGTTGGCAGCGAGCTTGATCGTGTTCGCCGCGCCGCTCACGGCACTGATCCCGTCAAAAAACGGGTGATTCGTGCTTCCATTTAACCCGTAGCCCTGTTGATGAACGGCGTTGAACACCGTGCCGAACGTATAGGCGAGTTTGTCCAAGTTCGACAGCATATCTGGGTACAGCCCTTTGACGATCGGCTGGCCGCTGGCGTCCGTTCCCGCCTGATAGCCATATCCTTCGATCAACCCGCGCAGCTTGCCGTTGGAAAGAGCCGTGAAGGAAATGGTCGTCCCGCTGATATCAAGCGCATTGACGCCTGAAGCAGGGGGCATTTCCTTCACCCCGTCGCCGTCGACATCGCTGCCATCGGGAAACGATACGGCAGACGCCGTGCGCCCTTGAACGAGATACACTTTTGCACTCCCGTTCATCACGTAAACGTCGTACGTTCCTTCGGCCATGGGCAAAGCGTTTCCGCCGGTTGGATGCTTTTCCACGCCGATCTCCATATACTGCGACAGCTCGTCGATCAACCGGTCGCGCTCGTCGTACAAGTCGTTCGGCAAATAGCCGTTCGGTTCGATTTCGGCGATCCGTGCATTCAACGCGCTGATTTGATTGAGCAGCGAATTGATTTCCGTCACCGTCGTGCCGATTTGCGTGCCGATGTCCGTGCGGATTTGCGTCAGTGAATTCGATAAATAGTGGAACGTCTCGACAACCGCCAACCCGCGCTGGCGGACGACGGAGCGCGCCCCTTCGTTCTCCGGCTGGGTGCTCAAATCTTGCAGCGCCTGCCAAAACTGGTCCATCGTTTTCGCCAACCCGCTGTCGGACGGCTCGTTCATGATATCTTCCATCTTCGCCACCGCATCCGCGCGCGCTTCCCAATAGCCGAGCTTGCTGTTTTCGCCGCGGTATTGGATGTCGAGGAAATATTCACGCACCCGTTCAACCGACGACGCTTCCACTCCTGTCCCCATCTGCCCCGGGATGTTCGGGCGGTTGAGTCCGGGCGTCGGGAACGGCGGCGTCGGCTGCAGTTGAACGCGCTGCCGTGTATACCCTTCTGTATTGGCGTTGGCGATGTTATGGCTTGTCGTGTACAAGGCGGCTTGTTGGGCCATCATGCCGCGGCGGGCGGCTTCAAGGCCATGGAATGTCGAGAGCATCGTTCTTCCTCCTTACGCTTTCGATTCAAACAGCGGTCGCTCGGGCGAAGGGGCATATTGTTGCGTGCGGCTGTAGGTGGACAGCGTCGGGGCGAACGTCTCGATCATCGCGGTGACAAACTGGAGCGACTGTTCAATGAGCTGGCGATTGAGCTCATTCGCCTCCGCCACGGCCTTCACGGCCGTCTGAAGCCGCGCTTGGCATTCCCTCAGCTCCTCACGCTCCTTGCCTTTTGCCAGATCCATGCATTGGGAGAGGGTCGCCGCCTCATCGCCGAGCGCCTCCTTCAGCCAGCGCCGCCGCCGTTCCTCAAGCTGGCGGATGGCCAAAATATGCTTCTGTTCATCCGCAAGCAAAACCGACAGCGCCTCGATTTCGTTTTTCTTCAACGCTTCCGTCTTCCGCCGCGACAGCGCCAGCAAGCTTTCATAAAGCTCACTGTGCGCCCGCAATAGATGAATGAGTGGGGCAAATGCCATCACGATCCGCTTCCTTTATCGGTGATTTCGGTAATAGTCGATCATCCGTTTGGCGACCGCCCGCGGGTCGACTTGGTAGGCGCCGGTCTCAATTTGTTGGCGCAGCTCCTCCAGCTTCGCCTGCCGCGCCCGTTCCCAGCTTGTCGCTTCTTGCAGCTCTTTCGCCTCTTTGGAAATCTCCACTTGATCGCCCTTCGTCTTCCCTGCCGCTAGACGCTCCGTTTTGGCGAACTGACGTTGATATGGGTTGACGTTCATCGAACCGATATGGTGGATTTTCATCGCGTTCACCTCGCTTGAGAGACACAGTTCACATCGCGCTACTGTTTATATCGGAACGTTAAGGGAAAATGTTTAGCGTTCTTGATCGTCCTGAATGTAATAAGTGGCGCGGCGGGAACGAGCTTCTTTTTCCTTTCCCCCCTCCGCCCGCCGCAAGTCAGCCTGCAGTTGGCCGAGGCACTTGGCGCACAACCGCCCTTCACGGATCAGCGCGCCGCACGAGTCGCACGGATAGCCGAGATTCGGGAAATGGACAAGCTGCAGCCGCCCCGCGCGAATCCATTTGATGATCAACTTCTCCTCAACGCCTGTCGCCTCCACCACTTGCGCCATCGTCGCCGCACGGTTTTCCCGTCTGCGCAAAAACGCGTAAACGCGTTCGAATTGCTGCTCTTCTTCTTGATAGCACGATTCGCATACGTCACGGGTCGATAACTTAACAAACAACCGCCCGCACTTCGCGCAATTGGCCAACTTCGCCATCGTCTTCCCCTCCCGATTGTCGACATCAAACGGCTTGGTCTGATCATATAAGCTCTCCTGCTTTTTCATGCAGCCGCACAGTAGCATGTTGGACTCACTATGGCCAATGGAGGCGTTTCAGCCTGCCGATGGGTCATGTATAGATGTTGATGATCAGTCCTTGAATCTCACCAACGAGCCGCAAAACCTCGAGTCCACGCTGTTCTTTTTGCAGCACTTCATTCGTCAGTTCAACGAGCTTTTGATCGACTTCCTTCACGAGCTTATAAATGCGCGCGCGCCCGCCGCGGCTGAAGCCGCGTTGTTCCTCGAGCTGGAGGCCGTTTTTCACAGCGTCGTCCAAAAACGACTTGACGAGCTGTTTATATTTGCGCAAATCCTCCACCGTCCGCGACTCGGCGAGCTTTTTCCCTTGCTCCTCGATTTGGCGGACTTGTTCGTTGATCCGCTCCCATACGACGTCTCGGCGCGTTTTCGCCATCACTTCGGTGAAGGACACCGATTCCATCGGAACGTCATTCTTACGGCCCACGTTCGCCAGCCCTGTGCGCGTCACTTTTTGCACTTCCATCGCCATCACCTCTCGCTACCCCCATTATCGCACAACCATAGCAAAAGGGCGAGGCGTTTATGCCCCGCCCGATGCGGATTCAATTAGCTTTTCAGCAGCTGCAAAATCCCTTGCGGCAGCTGGTTCGACTGCGCGAGCATCGCCTGCGCCGCCTGCGTCAAGATGTTGTTTTTCGTAAACTCCGCCATCTCCATCGCCATATCCGTATCCCGGATGCGGGATTCGGCGGCGGTCAAGTTTTCGTCCGCAGTTGTTAAGTTGTTAATGGTATGTTCGAGGCGGTTTTGATAAGCCCCCATTTTGGAGCGGGATTTTGAAACAGAGATAATGGCATTATCTAACGTGCTGATGGCACTCTGGGCGCTGGTAACCGTTTTGATATTTAAAGTGCTGATGTTTATAGAGTCCTCACCAAGAGAGTTTTTTAACTGTTTCTTCCAAGACAATGTCAATGTTTGGCCATTATTTGCTCCAAGCTGGATATCGATCGACTGATCAGCAGCAAGTATATTCATTTTATTGAATTGGGTATCTGCTCCAATTCTATCAATTTCTTGGATTAACTGTTGGAATTCGCTATCAAGTGCCTCACGGTCAGTGCTTTGGTTCGTCCCATTCGCCGCCTGCACGGCCAACTCGCGCATCCGCTGCAGGATGCTGTGGACTTCGTTTAACGCCCCTTCCGCCGTTTGGATGAGCGAAATCGCATCGAGTGCATTCCGTTCCGCCATTTGCAAACCGCGAATTTGCGAGCGCATTTTTTCCGAAATGGCAAGCCCTGCTGCGTCGTCAGCCGCACGGTTAATGCGCAAACCGGAGGAGAGGCGCTCCAAGTTTTTCGAAATGCTCGATTGATTGGCCGCCAAGTTGCGGTAGGCGTTGAGCGCTTGAATATTATGGTTGATTCGCACAAACATCCGCTCCTTTGCTTATGATTTCTCGTATGTAATGAATTGTTCGTACGCTGCGGCTTTTTGCCTTTGTGCCGCATGCACGGAAGAGGCGCCGCTCTTCAGTGCCTCGTTCCACGCGGTGGCGATCGTAGTCGTTAATTGCCACACTTCTTGAACAATCTTCACGTCTTTTTTCATATTCGCCTCGATGAGGCGCTCAGCCATATAGTTGTAGAGCGCATCCAACTGATGGGCGATGATGCCCGCGTCATAGCGCAATCCCGCGCCGAGGCGGCGGAGGATGTCGTTTCCTTTTTGCAGCTGTTTATTTGCTTTCCAATAGTCTTTTTGTTCAAGGGCCGCGATGGCCTCTTCCAAACATTCCATCAATCCTTCATATAGCAATGCCGTCAGCTGTTGCGAGTTTTTTTGGTAAATCCATTCCTCGGTTAAAAAGTCCAACGCCGTGCACCCCCATTTGCCCTCTGTTTTTTTATATCGGCGATGAGTCGACAATGTTTAAGCATTTTTTTCAATTTCTTCAATCAAAATCAAAATTTCGGCAATCACCGCGTACAACTGCGGCGGAATGCGGTCGCCAAGATCAAGCTGAAGCAAGTTTTGCACGAGCAGTGGGTCTTCTTGAATCGGGACGTGATGCTGTTTCGCCAGTTCAATGATTTTCTGCGCCACATGTCCGCTCCCTTGGGCAACGACGGTCGGCGACCGACCCGATGATTCATCATAGCGGATGACGGCCGCCGTCGGGCCGTTCATGTGTCTCTGCTTTTTTTGGTTGAAATAGTTCGCTATCATATCGTGAAATCATACCCTCTTTCCGTAAACGGTCCGTACAGGCGAACGGATGGCACCCGTTTTTCTTCTTCCTCCCGCTTCGTTTCATTCGTCAGCTTGTCGACGTTGACCGCTGTGATACGATAGCCGATCTCTTCTAGCCGTTTTTTCACCACATCGATGAACGGGGAGGCTTTATCGGCAAAATCTTCGCGGTCGTTGCGAAGGGTAATCGATAAGTTTCGCTCATTCGCCTGAAGCAAAATGCCGAGGTCTCCCCATTTTTTTGTCTCCAGCAAGAAATAGAGCTGACAGTTTTCCCAATCGATTCGCTCGCCGTCTTGGCGGGCGTTGACATAGACATTGACGTTGCGCACCTCATGTTGCCATAACAGCGGCAGTGTGAAGAAAAAGCTTTGCCACCCCATCATGCCATCCCACTTGTTTAACAGCTGCTGGCCGGTCAAGTTCGTCAACGCTTGTTCCGCTTGCCGCGCAACCGATTCATTTCCGCTTTGCGCCAGCCGCAAAAGCACTTCCTTTATGTTTGGCGGCGCTGATTCCTCTTGGTTTCCCTTCAATACGAGCCGTTCGGCGGCTTCATACTCGTGCATCAAGCCGAGACGGCGAATCGTGTCAAACACGTGCCGCGCTGATGGCCCATCGACTGGCGGCTGCATCACTTGATTCATTTGGTCGAGGAACACGTTGGACGAATCAGCCTTTGTGTCGTCTTGCATCCTCACAAAATGTTTCACCTTCGCCTCAGCCGGTTTGAACACGATATGGGCTAACATGTCCTTCACTTCATTGACAATTTTTCGCGCCCCAGCCGCATCGCCTTGGCGAAGCCGTTTTTTTGCCTCAGCGAGCTCGGAGCTGGCTTTCATCAACTGCTTTTCCGTCCCCATATCCGTAAACAGCATGATGTCGCTTTTTAAAATGGTGTTGTCTAATTGTTTGATCGCCATTTCCAACATCGAGACAGCCTGCAAGCGGGTGGCGGGGCTGTTGTGTTCCGTCAACTGCGCCACCGTCTCTAGCCGGCGCATCACATCACGCTTCACGGTTTTGAAATCAAGGCCAACCTGCGCCATTTTTTTCGTGACCGTTTGCACAAGAAACTGTTTGGATTCGAGCGACAAGGCCGCTTGCCATGCCCCATCAAATAGGCTGTCGCCATCTAGCGGGCGGTCGGTTGGCGCGAACGGGATCGACGCCTCGATCTCACGCAGCGTTTTCAACACGGTCTGCCTTGCGGCGAGCTCCCGCCCTTTTTCCATCAGATTTCGCGCACTGGCAAACGAATGAGCCCATGCTTGCTGCCAGTGAGGATGGACGCGAAACGCTTCCGCGACTTTCACCTCAGCGGCATCCAACGCTTTCTCCAACAGGGGCTCTTGCTGCAGCAGCTTGATCGCCTGACGAATGGCCTCACGCAGCTGTTTGGTCGGCTGGCTGTCGTTCGCCGAACCATCTGCCGTTTCGTTTAAGCTATTGGCCGAGGAGGCGGCGTACCGAACCCCATCTCCAAGCGCATCGATATCATCCGATAACTTTGCAGCAACGGGACGCTGTAAAGTCCCTTCCTGCCCTGACGCTGCTGTCGCTCCCGATGAAATCGACATGTCCTCAACGACCGTTATATGGAATGAAGATGACGCCTCATTGCCAATAGGGGACGGTGGCTGGACAACTGACGGCTGTTCATTAGCTGTGCTTACGCTCAACTCGATTTGGCCCAGTTGACGGACAAGGCGGGCTCTTGCTGCCGCATGGTGGCCAGCTTGTTGCAACCACGCTGTCTCGTTGAACACCGTCTCTAGTTTTTGTCGGACATCTCTTGGCCACTCGCTGCATTCAGCGAGCAGCTTTTGAACTTGGAACAAGGTATTCGACAAATTTGGAGTGCGAGCGGCTTCCGTTCGGATGTTTCGAATTTGCCGCACTAGCTCGGAAGACGGTTGAGAGACATCTATCGCGAAACGGGCATCCGCTTCCGACGCGCGAATTACTTGTTCCGCCTCCACCAATGCTTCATTCAGCCGCGCCCGCGCTTCCCCCTCGCGCCCTTGCCGCTGCAGTTGAACCACTTCACGCATCGCGCGTTCCACTTGTTCCGCCACATCCCGGTCCACACTCGGCGCGCGCACGACTTCGCGGCGGACATCCTCCACTCCTTTTGACAAATTCCTTTCGCGTGCGATTTGCTCGTGCACTCGCTCGAGGAGATGGGCTGTTTCGTTGGATGGCGCCCTTCCCGTCCGCCACGCTTGGCGCTCGAACTGATCGGCCGCAACGGCCAAATGGTGCGGCGTTTCTTTCATCGCGCTTTGTTCTTCTCGCTGAGCCAGTGTAAAGGCTGGATCGAGTTTGTTGGCAATCTCCGCGAATTGCTCCCCTAACGGCTTCCCATGCAGCGCCTCATGGACAGCTGCAAGATGAACGTCTGTCAGTTCTAAATGCTTATTGATGACCGCGCGAACGGTATCAAGTTTTTGCTCTACGGTGCCTGGGGCTTCGGTGAAAAACGTTCGCAAGGTGGAAACAATCTCTTTTGTGAGCGATTGTCCATGTTTTTGCAGCCAATCCCCAACCTGTCTCAGCTCAGACGATAACGGTTCCGAAGCAGAAAAATAAACCGGTTGTTTGTCCGTCTCTTGAGGAGGACGGGGAACGATTCGCGCCACCGGGACGCCGTCTTGTTCCCCGACGATCTTGACGGCCACACGTCCTTCCTGCGGCCATTCCCCTTCCGTTCGCACCTGCACTTCGGTCCCTTTGATCACGACAACGGCAGCGCCCCCTTGGCTTTCTTTGATGACCGCATCGTATGTTTCCCCTTTTTGCACTATCAGCGTTTGATTTGGCGACGTTATCGATTGTCTAGTCAAAACGTTGCGAATTTCCATCCCCGTTCACCTTCCGCTCCATTCGGTTGCTACTGTTTATATCGGCATCCTGCAGGCAAATGTTTAGCCTGCTCACGCCCGCACCAACGTCAACGCCCCCACCTCCGCCGCCCCCGCCTCAAGCAGCACAAGGGCGGCGTGGCGGACGGTGATGCCCGTTGTGTAAATGTCGTCGATCAGCACGATTCGTTTTCCGTCAAGCGGGGGATGATCGGCAAGGAAAAATGGGTTGTCGGTCTCGAGCCGCTCGCGGCGCGATTTTTTCGATTGCTTTTCGGAATGTTTACGGGCCAGCCAAGGGAAATACAGGGATGGAAGCAGGCGGGCGAGCGCTTCCGCTTGGTTGAAGCCGCGCTCATCGAGGCGATCGCGGCTCAGCGGGATCGGAACGATGCACCAATCGCGGCCGAAATGGCGGAAAAACGCGTGGACAAACGGACGGCGGAATGCCTCGACGATGACATAGTCGCCGCGGAACTTCCATAAGGCGACGACGTCTTTCATCCAGTCGTTGTATACATAGACGGATCGGTTTTTCACGAGCACCCTCCCCCATTGTTCATCTTCCTGCCATCGGAGGCAGTCGGGGCACACGGATGGCGCCGCCTCCTCAAGCGGGCGGCCGCACATCTCGCAAAGACGGCCGTCAATAAGCACAAACGCACCGCGGCAGCGCGGACAAAGGACGTCTGGGTCTTCAAGAAGAAACAGCTGGCGCCAGCTCGTGATCGGATTGTACGGGGAATGACAAAGGAGGCAGTTCATGGGCGCAATAGCCCCCTTTTTCGCGCTTCTTCATTCATGCGAAGGATGTGGCGACGCGCCCGTACCATCTCGTTCGTTTTTCCGTGATGGAAAAAGCGGACGTCGCCATCCGGAAACGCCGCGTGGCGGCCGACGCGGCCGGCGATTTGCACGAGAGCGCTTTCCGTAAAGATGCGGTCTTCGGCGCCAAGGACGGCGACATCGATGTTCGGTACCGTCACGCCGCGCTCAAGAATCGTCGTCGTCACAAGCAGCGGAACGCGCCCATCGCGAAACGCCTGCACATGATCGGCGCGATCCGGGGCTTCGGCGTGGACGCCGACGATGCGGGGATCGACCCGTTGCAACAGGCCGGCGACCGCCTCAAGCTCATCGATATGAGGAACGAACAAAAACGCCTGCTTTCTCTGTTCCAAACGATGGCGAACCCACGCAAGGACGTTTTCGGGCAAGCGGCCGCGCTCGAGCCGCTTGCGCCAATTGCCGCACCATTCAAGCACGGGGACGGGGAGCGGATGGCCGTGATAGCGGGCGGGGATGACGACGGCGTTCCGTTTGCCACGCGCAATGTCACGTTGCCAAGCGCGGGAGGGAGTGGCGGTGAGATAGATGAGGCTTGATCGTTCTTTCCGCGCTTGACTGACGGCGTATTCAAGCATCGGTTCAACCGAATACGGGAAGGCGTCGACTTCATCGACGATCATAACGTCAAATGCGCGGTAGGCTCGCAGCAACTGGTGGGTGGTGGAGAGGACCAAAGAAGCGATCCGCCCGCGCTCATCGCTTCCGCCGTGCCATACGGCGAGCGAAACGCGCGGGAACGCCTGGCGGAAGCGCGGAGCGAGCTCGCGGACAACGTCCACTCTAGGCGTGGCGAGGCCAACGCGCCAACCTTCCTCCAAGGCGGCGGCGATGGCGGGAAACAAAATCTCGGTTTTCCCTGCCCCGCATACAGCCCAAACGAGCAGCTCGCTTCGGTCCAGCACCGCCTGGCGGACTGCCTGGGCAGCCTCCGCCTGAGCGGCGGACAGTTCCCCGTCCCAGGAAAGCGGCGCTTCGTGCGGCTCGGACGGAAGCGGCATCGTCACGTGCACAAGGCGGGTGCAGGAGCTGATGCGCCCCATCACGAGACACTTGCGGCAATACGCGCAATCTGCCCCGCAGCGGGCGCACGGAAACGAGGCGAACAGACGACGATCGTCGTTTCCGCAACGGACGCAGCGCCAGCCGCGCGCTGTGTTGATGAGCCCGGGCTGTTCGCATAGCGAACCGGTCTGGATGGCGGCAGCGACTTCTCCATCGGGAAACGGCAGCTGCTCTCGGGGTAGGCGCTGGCCATTGAGCCAGACGACAAGCGGCGAAGCAGCGGTTGATGGGGGGATGTACAATGAGCATCACTCCTTTTGTCATTCAGGAAAAGCATGTCTCTGAGATCCTAACAGAGCGGGTGACGCGGCAAAAACGCCTTGGAAAACACCCTCTCCCCAAGTTGAGAGGCTTGAAACGCATAAAGGGACAGAAAGAGCGATCTCACGGCATTCTTTAGAAGGCTGGTAATAAAAAACAGACGCCATGCACAAAACGGCAACATTCGATCAAAAAAGAAAGTGGAGGTGAAAAGGCCTTTCCAAATGGAACAAGGATGTGGTTTGACCGTCTTTTTCACGACATAAAAGAAATGGATGCAGCAAAACTTGACGCCAGCGAAGATTCACAGAACAGTCACGGGGTCGATCGACAACGTGTTTCGACAACATTCCCGGGGAAATAGCGACAAATTTTTCAGGAAAGGAAAACGGTTCGACAAGTTCAGCCAGTACCGCATCTCCGGTCCGTTTCATAAGGAGGTGAGAAAACGAATGTAAAACAAATTCGCCGCCGCACAAGGCGGAGCACACCGTTCCGCCTTGTGCTCGGCTGCAACGCCTCGAGGCGGCGCTTTGCGGCCTCGACTTATGGCTGATACCACGTCAGCCCGAGCGCCCCTTCGCCGACGTGCGTGGCGATGACGGGGCCGAAATAACTGATCAAAAACTCAACGTGCGGATAGCGGGCGGCCAGCTCATCGCGCCAACGGCTCGCTTCATCGGGCTGGTTGGCGTGGATGATGGCGGCTTTGAGCGGCACACCCTTTTCCGCATCTTCGGCGAACAGCTCTTCGATGCGGTGGATCGCTTTTTTGCGCGTGCGGATTTTTTCAAACGGCACGATCACTTTGTTTTCAAAGCGAAGAAGCGGCTTGATTTGCAAGAGGCCGCCGATGAACGCCTGCGCGCCAGTGAGCCGTCCGCCGCGCTGCAGGTGGGACAAGTCGTCGACCATAAAGTAGGCGCGCAACGTCCGCTTCATCTCATCAAGACGGGCGAGAATCTCCTCCGGCATTTTCCCCGCCTTCGCCATCTCGGCGGCTTCGATGGCGTAAAACCCTTGCGCCATGCAGCTGATTTCCGAATCGTAGGCGTAAACGCGCAGGCCATCCACCATCGTCCCTGCCGTGACCGCGCCTTGATACGTGCCGCTGATGCCGCTTGAAAGGTGGATGCTGATGACAGCGTCGTACCCTTCCTCACGAATGGCAGTGAACAAGTCGACAAATTCGCCGACTGAGGGCTGCGATGTCGTCGGCAGCTTAGGATTCTGCTTGATTTTGACAAAAAATTCATCCGCCGTCATATCGATCTCTTCGCGATATGTTTCGTCCCCAAAAATGACGCTGAGCGGAATCATCCGGATGCCGAGCCGCTCGCGCACGTCTTTCGGCAAATAAGCCGTGCTATCGGTGACAATCGCAATTTTCACAGGCGCCATTCCTTCCTGATTCAGCATTTTCTGCCATTATACCAAAAAGACTCGTTGTCCACCACCGCTCGATGCATGAGGAGGCAAAGAACGCGGGCAGGCCGTGAAGCGGAACATCGTTGATCCTCATGCAACGCTTTGCCCAAGCCGCTCCTTCGCCGCCAAACGGCGCATCGATGCCACAGGAAGCCGCTTCGATCGTCAACGCACCGCTGCAAAGACTGGCGAGAGCCCCCGTTCCGTTCAGCGCACCTCCACCCAGCCGTTTTTGATCGCGACCACAACGGCTTGCGTCCGGTCGTTGACGTTTAATTTTTGCAAGATGCTGCTAACGTGGTTTTTCACCGTTTTTTCGCTAATGTACAGCGCTTCGCCGATGGCGCGGTTGCTTTTGCCGTCAGCCAACAGCTGCAGCACTTCGCACTCGCGCCGCGTCAATAAATGCAGCGGACGGCGCACTTCTTGTTTGACCGCCACGCCGCCTTTTTCCGACGTCAAGCGGCGGTATTCGCGAATCAAGTTGTGCGTCACTTTCGGATGCAAATACGATCCGCCTTCCGCGACGATTCTCACCGCCTCAATGAGCGTATCGGCATCCATCTCCTTCAGCAAATACCCGGTCGCTCCCGTCTGCAAGGCGCGCATGACATAGTTTTCATCGTCATGAATCGACAGCACGACGACTTTCGTATCAGGGTAAGCTTCAATCAGCTGTTTCGTCGCCTCAACGCCGTTGATGTCCGGCATATTGATGTCCATTAGCACCAAATCGGGGCGGTATGTTTCGACGATCGAAAGCACTTCGCTTCCGTCGCTTCCTTCCGCCACGACTTCAAAATCGCCCTCAAATTCCAAAATGCGCTTGATGCCCTCGCGAAACAGCTGGTGATCGTCGATAATCGCGATGCGTGTTTTCATCGTTTCCTCTCCTCCTTGTTCGTTTCGTCAGTCGAACGGTCGAGCGGAACGCGAATGAACACGGTCGTTCCGCTGCCAATCTTTGAGCGGATGTCGAGCGTGCCGCCGAGCAGCTCCACCCGCTCCCGCATGCCAATCAAGCCGAACGCATTTTCTTTTTTGACCGATGGATCAAATCCTTTGCCATCGTCCTTGACGCTAACAAGCAGATGGCGGCACGTCACTTCCATTTTGACGTCGATGTGGCGCGCTTCGGCGTGCTTTAAGGCATTTTGCACCGACTCTTGGACAAGGCGAAACACGGCCGCTTCCATCCGCGACGGCAGCCGAATTTCTTCGCCGATATGTACAAAGGAAATATGGACTCCGTTATTATATTCTTCGGTCGTTTGCAAGTATTTTTTTAGCGTCGGAACCAATCCTAAATCATCAAGCGCCATCGGCCGCAAATCGTAAATGATGCGGCGCACTTCGGACAAAGCCGAACGCACCATTTTGCGAAAATCACGAATCTCGGCGATCGCCGCCTCTGTCCCTCGCTCTTTGATCACCTTTTCGACGAGATCCGATCGAAGCAGGACATGCGCAAGCAGCTGCGCCGGGCCGTCATGGATTTCCCGCGACAGCCGACGCCGCTCTTCTTCCTGGGCTTCGATGATTTTCAGCCCAAATTCCTGCTTTTGCTTCGCTCCTTCAACGAGCTCGCTGACCTGGCGGAAATCGCTGTTTAAGTAGTGGAGCACGACCGTAATTTGCCCGACTAAATGGTCGGCACGTTCGATAATTTGCGCAAGGCTCGCCAATCTCCGCTCGAGTTCATCGCGGCGCAGCCGCAGCTGTTTCTCCCGCTCGCGCACCATCGTCAGCTTTATATGCAGCTCGTGCGCCGCTTCATACGCCTCGCGAATATCTTGCTCCGAGTGGGTCGAAAAGTTTTGGCTCACTTCCGACAGGCGGCGGCGCGCCCGGCGCGCCTCCATTTCGAGCCGGTCCGCTTCTTCGATCGCCTGCACGGTCAGCCGCTTCACCTCCTCAAGTTCGCGAAGCAAATGGTCGTGCTCTTGACGCGACTGCTCCCCGATGCGAAAAATTTCATCTTTGCTATGTTGAACGGTGTCGATCATTTTTTCGACAATCCGATCCAACTGCTTTACGTCCCACTGTTTTGCCTTAGCCATTTGCCAACCTCCAACAGCGCTGCCAAGCGGTGCGCATGGGCGCCAGCAAAATTTGTTTGAAGGAAAAAAGTTGTCGATTTATAATAATAAAAGCATGCTCTATCTATTGCTCTTTTATTTTTAGTTTACCATAATGAGAGTAGAGCGCTAGCCGTTCTTGCAAAAAAATAAACAAATAAACCGTTTGCACGATGTTGATCGTTGAGGTGTTTCGTTTTGTTGCAAAAATATTACACGGTTAAAGGATACGGTGAACACGAAATCGTAATTGAAAAATCACGGTTTATCTGCTATGTCAACCGCGCGGAAACGGAAGAAGAGGCTATCGCCTTTATTCAACAGATCAAGAAGAAGCATTGGGACGCCACCCACAACTGCTCCGCCTATTTGATTGGGGAGCATGACCAAATCCAAAAAGCGAACGATGACGGTGAGCCGAGCGGCACCGCAGGGGTGCCGATGCTTGAAGTGCTGAAGAAAAAAGGATTGAAAGACACCGTCGCCGTCGTCACCCGCTACTTTGGCGGCATCAAGCTCGGCGCGGGCGGGTTGGTGCGCGCTTACAGCCGCGCCGTCTCAGAAGGCCTGAACGCCGCAGGCATCGTCGAACGCCGGCTCATGCGCGTCATGCAGGTGACGATTGACTATTCGTGGCTTGGGAAGGTGGAAAATGAGCTGCGGTCGTCTGGTTACATGGTGAAGAGCGTCCGCTATTTAGACCGGGTAACCATCGAGATTTTTGTGGAGGAAACGAACAAAACATCGTTTGCTGCATGGATCGAAGACTTAACCAACGGCCGAAGCGCCATTTGTGAAGGAGAACAAATGTATTTAGAAGTGGAAATTGACACACCATAATTTTAAATAAGGGGTAAAAAACCATGAACCAAAATAGCCGATACAGCATAAAGCGAAAGCGAAAAAGACGAAAACGAATTGTCAAATGGATCATTCTCTCTCTTGCTTTATTCCTTGGCGTTTCTGTGACGTACAGTGCCTATCTGTTTTATAAAACATCGGTAGCAGCAGAAAGCACGCAAAAATTACTGGCTCGCGGGGAGAAATCGGAGAAGCGGGTTAGGCCTGTCGACCCAAAGTACGATAACATTTCCATTTTATTTGTTGGCATCGATGATAGCGAAAAACGAAAGCTGGGCGGGAAAACACGCGCTGACGCCTTAATTTTAGCGACATTCAACCGACAGGAACGAACGATTAAAATGGTGAGCATCCCACGCGATTCCTATGTCTACATTCCAGTTGAACAAAAATGGGATAAAATTAACCATTCCCACTTCTTTGGAGATATCGATGGTACAATTGAGACCGTCGAAGAATTGTTTGACGTCCCGGTTGACTATTACGTGCGGCTCAATTTCAATGCGTTCGTTAAAATTGTCGACACGCTCGGCGGCATTGACGTTGACGTTCCAATCACCTTTACCGAGCAAGACAGCAAAGATCGCGCCAAAGCGATTCACTTAGAAAAAGGGTATCAGCATTTAAATGGAGAAGAGGCGCTCGCATTAGCGCGCACAAGGAAAATCGACAATGATTTGGAACGCGGCAAACGTCAACAGCTCGTTCTTGAGGCCATTATCAAAAAAGCACTTAGCCTCCAATCGATTACAAAGTATGATGACTTAATCGAAACGCTTGGTGACAATATCACCACAAACATGTCGTTCGGAGAGCTGCTTTCTCTTTACAGCTACGCATTGGACGGAGGGGTTAAGATCGAACGTTACCAGCTTACCGGCAGCGATATGTATTTACATCACACATATTATTTCCAGCTAGATGAACAAAAAGTCCAGGAAATTTCGCAAATTCTAAAAATCCATCTTGAACTAAACGAGACGCGCCGCGCGTTCGTTCAAAACAAGGCTGCCTGAAAGGGCAGTTCTTTTTTTAGGAAATAAAAAAGAGCGCTGCTAGCGCCCTGTGCTTTGTACGCCTATCTGTTCCGGTTATACATGACATATTTGAACTTAAGGCCACGGACAACATTCAATAACGGCTTGTACTTACCGCCGACAAGGCCGATCTTTTCAACCACGAGTTCGATTACAATCAGCAGCCCTACAACGATAAGCAGTGCAACTTTCGTCGTCGCCTGTGAGAAAATAACCGCAATCAAACCAAAAATGGCACTAAGTCCATAAATCATCAACACCGTTTGCCGATGGCTGTAACCAAGGCGAAGCAAACAGTGATGCAAGTGAGATTTATCAGGGGCCGAAATCGGCTGACGATTGATGATGCGGCGTACAATCGCAAAAAAGGTGTCAGAAAGTGGCACACCCAAAATGATAATAGGAATAATAAAAGAGATGACAGTGACGTTTTTAAACCCTAACAACGAGAGCACCGCAATCATATATCCTAAGAACAATGCTCCAGTATCGCCCATAAAAATCTTTGCCGGATAAAAATTGTAAATCAAAAAACCGATCGTTGCTGCAATCATAATTAAACCGATCATTAGCACGAACAAGTTGCCCATAATAACCGCCATACCGGAGATCGTAACAAGGGCTATCGTCGAAACGCCAGCTGCTAGTCCGTCCAATCCATCGATCAGGTTGATCGCATTTGTAACTGCAACGATCCACAGCACGGTCAGCGGGATCGACAACACGCCAAACTCAAGCGTTCCTCCAAATGGCAAGTTGATAAAACTCATTTGCACGCCGCCCCAAATGACGATGAGCGCGGCAACGATCTGGCCGGCAAGCTTCGCTTTTGCCGGCAGCTCAAACAAATCATCCAAAAAACCGACAACAACAATCACAAAACTGCCGAGCAAAATATGCCATTTATATGGGCTTTCCGGTTGGCAAAGCCAAAAGCCAATCAAAACACCGATATATATGGCTAACCCGCCGAGGCGCGGCATTACTCTCTTGTGCACCTTGCGATCGTTCGGTTTATCGACCGCTCCGATCCTCAATGCCAGCTGCTTGACCGCCGGTGTTGCCAACACCGATGCTAAAAAGCTGGCCAGCATAGCCACATACAGCATCGCGCTTTCCCCTCCTTAGCCATTACTTTAACCACTTCAGCCGATTATAAACCGCATGTGGGAAGCGTGAAAAATATGTGAAACTTGGGGAAAAGTAACGAAAAACGCACTCAAACTAAATAGATGATACCACATTCTTAATGGAACGAAAATATATATTTTTTCCTTGTCACCAATTTGTTATCCTAAATCGCTTTTTAAAAATAAAAACCTAAAGGACTGCACATTCCTTCAGGTTTCATTTATGGAGGCAACAAAGCTTTTTGTAAGCGCAATACACGTCCGAGGCTAAGTTCGCAATGGAAAATCGTTTGGATGCCTTTTCATACAAACGCTCGCCCATTGCGCGCAATGCCCCTTCCCTCTTGCGCGCAATGGCTTCCTGCATCGCCGCTGTCAAGGCGGGAATATCGTTGACCGGAACTACCCAACCTAAAGAAGGGGAATCAATCAAATCCTTAACGCCCCCCACATCAGTGGAAATCACGGGAAGTTTCGCCCGCGCCGCCTCTAACAGGACGAGAGGGAAACTTTCACTGTACGAGGGTAAGATCTTCACATCGGATATAGTTAAAAAACTGTGTACATCAGATTGATGCCCTAGAAAAACAATATGCCTTTCGAGCCCGAGATCGCGGACCTTTTTCTTCAAGTCCCCAAGCAACGGTCCATCCCCAACGAGCAACAGCTTCACTTGTTGATGCACGGAAACAAGACGCCTCATTGCTTCAAATGCTAACAGATGACCTTTTACCGGATGTAAGCGGGCAACCATGATCAATACAAAATCATGTTCGTCAAGCCCGAGGTCTCTTCGGTGAATAATCGGACGTAAAGGCGTTTCAAAACAAATACCGTTGTAGACAACGGTAATGCGTTCCGCATCGATCCCAAAGGAAACGAGCAAATCTCGAAATCTGTTTGAAATGGCAAAGTAATGGTCAGGGAATTTGAGGGCAAACCGGTGCAGACTTGTCCAGACGTTTCCGCGCCAGCCGCAGCCGATAAAATCTCCGCGCGGGTCACTGTGGATTGTCGTCACCCATCGGCTGTGACACCTCATCCACTTCTTTAACAAATACCCAAACAAATTGGCCCGCGCGCCATGCGTATGGATGATATCAAACCGCTCGCGTTCAATATAACTAGCGACTATTTTTAACACGGATAAATCATACTTTGATGTCTGCCCGAAACAGACAGTTGAAAGTCCTCGCTTTTGTGCTTCTTCGTATACGACTGAACGTTCCAACAACCCTAGCGTCATTTCACGTCGATCAAACTGCTGCAAAAGGGAAAGAATGTGAACCATTCCCCCCCCTGTCTCATTGCCTGCGTTTAAGTGCAGCACTTTCATCCGCCATGATACCCTTTCCGTTGTTTCATTCTACACTTCCCATTGTTCCCCTTTTTTCCTGTTTAAAACGCGACGACAAGTGGCGTTGCCTTGCGGTTATGTACACCGCTTCAAACCGCTCTGCTGCCGCTCGGTGGGAATAATGGTTTTCCACTTTTTTACGGGCATTTGCTGCCAGTTTCCGTCCATAAGCGCGATCGTCGAGCAGACGGATGATCGCTGCAGCCAGTCCATCCACATCCCGATCTTTCACTAATATTCCGTCCACCCCGTGTTCAAAAATCTCTTTTAAGCCGCCGACTGCTCCAGCAATGACAGGAGCTCCGGATCCCATCGCTTCAAGGGCAGAAATCGATGTCGCCTCCTCCACGCCGTGTGAATGGACGCTCGGCACGAGCACGACTGTGGCAATGCCGTACAATTGTTTCATTTGTTCATGCGGAACCGACCCAAGCAGACGAACATGTGCATGCAATCCACGCTTTCTCATTTCCTCCTCGATTCGTTCTTGTTGCTCCCCTGTGCCAGCGTAAACGAGCATTGCGTCCGGATGGCGGCGCAACACTTCCGGAAGAGCGAGTAATGGATAAATAACTCCGTTTTTTTCTGTCAAGCGGCGCGGGACAAAAAGAATAGGAGCGTTTTCGGGAAGCTTAAAGGCCCGCCTAACCTTAGAACTGTCGGACAAAGACGAAGGGCAAAATGAATCGACATCAATAAAATTTTTGATCACCACTGCTTCAACATCTGCAACACGACGAATGTACTGTTGAATGCGGCGGTCGACAGCGACTAACTGATTGGCTCGGATGTACGCTTCTTGTTCCAATTTCTCGACTTGCCTCGCCTCTGGGCTATGTTCCGCGATGGCCCCCCTGCTCACCGCCTCATAAGCATAATATCCATGCACTGTCGCTACAGTCGGCACACCAGCAGTGACGGCGGCCAAAGCTGCATAAATATCTTGGGCGTTCACTACATCGTATCGATGCCGGATGCGCTGAAGCTGGCGAAACAACAAACGCTGACGTTGACTATCATTCCATAACTGCCCTCTTCCTTTTTTCCACTTGTTAACAAGATAGCCCGGCAGTCGGGCATAAGCCGTCCGATATGCTCTTGAAAACGATGAAAAGGACAACACATCGACCGAATGGCCGCGTTCTTCTAACCCTTTTTTCAACGTCGTCATATGCGTCGACAACCCTCCTTCATGAGGATACGCAAAAATAGTTGTCAATAAAATCTTCACTCGTCCTTCCCCTTTCATTTTTCATTGATTATCCCAAACGTGGCCCTTTGGAGCGCCTGTGACGGACACCGATAACTAGCGCCTCGAACGGAGATAACTGTTGACAGGATAAAGAAAAGATCCCTAGCTAAAATACATGGTCGTTGTCCCATGATAACCGTCTACTTTCATAAGCATAAACATTTCTTGATGAATGTATAACTTTGATTTTTTGTTGGGCAAAAATAAGGAGGAGTCAAAAAAGTGAGGGTTTATCAAAATGGACGCAAAGTTTGGAAAGTTTCTTTTTCTTTTTGTCTTGATTCAGCCATTGCTGGATTTAGCAACTGCCGCTTCCCTTTACAGTGGGACCGGTTCATTCACTATCGGCATGGCCGTGCGATTTGCCGCCATGGCGGCCGGGGTGATTTATTTATTAATAAGCCGCTACCTAAAAAAACAGGCGTTGATCATCTATGGATTAGTCTTGTCACTGGCCATCGGAATGAATATCGCCACAAGCATCCATTACAAGCACCCCGTCGACTGGTTGGAAGAAGGGAAATTTATTTTTAAATCCTGTTATTGGATGATCATGATGTTTACCTATGCTGCTGTCTTTAGCCAACTCGATGGAAAAACAGACTGGGCTAAACGTGCCCAATGGTGTATAACGGTTGCCATGTTCATCACCGGGTTTTCCATTTTACTCGCTGATGTGACTGGCACGTCCTTCGCAAGTTATCAGTATGAAAAAATAGGGCGGAAAGGATGGTTTTTTGCTGGAAATGAACTCGGTGCCATTATGGCCGTCGGGTTGCCTGTCACTCTTCTTGTTGCCCTTCGCTCTCCAGTCGACCGGTCATCACTGTTTTACTGGTTGCCTTCTTGGCTTCTCATTTATTCGTTATTAGGATTAGGGACGAAGGTTGGCTATGGCGCTGTTTTCTTTGCTCTGCTTACAGCCATTGTTGCCATCCCACTTGAAGCCCGGTTTCATCCGGTTATCTTCCGCTCCAATTGGCGGCGCAGCTGGACCTTGACGGCCGCTATGTTGGCAGCCGTCATCCTATATACTCCCTTTTCTCCAGCAGCCCAAAATGTCAACCTTCATTGGAAGCTGATCGAACAAAAGGAAAAGGGGGATGAACCCTCAGCAAAAACAGAACGTTTAAAGAAAAACACACTTGATGAAGAACAAATACAGCATTTGATTTTAAGCAGCCGCCACGAATATCTTTCCCAGCAAAAAGCGGAGTTCCGAGAAGCACCATTGATGCAAAAATGCTTTGGCATGGGATACGGGGGAAACTACGAAAAAACGCCGAAAATGATTGAAATGGACTTCCACGACCTCTTTTTCTCTTTCGGCGTCATCGGGTTCCTCGTCTATATAGCGCCGCTTTTGTATGTCATCTGCTCTATAGGGAGGAAGGCGGTGCACCATTGGCGGGCCGCCTTGAATGCAGAATATATACTCATTGCCAGCAGTGTTGCATTAGGATTGGGGATTGCTTTTATGGCCGGGCACGTTCTCACCGCCCCGGCCGTCGGCCTATACGTTGCTGTGCTGCTTGCCTATTTGTTCATCCGAAGCCAATCGCTCGCAGACACCCAAAATGGGGGGGCTAAGAGCAAAATCCGATCCAGTACACCGAACTGAAAAACACGCCCTGCCAGCCGCCTTGTCATGCGTTTCAAGGGCATCTTGCAAAGGGAATTGTGGGAACGGCTTACCGGCGACGTGCCGCAAGCCGTTCCCCAACGACCTTGGCCATAAAGTGCGGTAAAGCAAGCATCCGCCGCCAGCGTGAAGGCTGTTGCAAAAGCCGATACAGCCATTCTGCATTCCAACGTTGCCACGCCTCCGAAGCCCTCTTTACCTTCCCAGCCCAAACATCGAAACTGCCGCCCACCCCCATAAAAATCCCTTTTTCAAACTGTGCAAAGTAACGGGCAATCCATTGCTCTTGCCGAGGAAAGCCCAGACCGACAAACACAATATCCGGTTCTTTCGAGCGGATCTCTTCAACCAACGACCGATCGTTCCAGTCAAAAAAGCCATGATGGTACCCGACGATTCGGACACGGGGATAAACTTCACGCATTCGCGCTACGGCTTTTGTAATCACTTCATCTTCCGCCCCTAAACAGTAAATGGAATAGCCGTACTGATCAGACAGTTGCAACAGCCTCTCCATTACATCAAATCCCGCCAGCCGCTCACGAAGCGGCCGTCCGAGCCACCTCGATGCTATAACAATGCCGATGCCGTCCGGAATCAGCCAATCCGCTTGACGCAACACGTGTTCATATTTTTCATCCCGCCGGCTGTGCATCACAATTTCTGGATTGGCTGTCACAATAAATGTTTTTCTCCTTTTCTGCAACTGAACATGCAGCGCCGCCATCAGTTCGTCTATCGTTGCATCGACAAACGGCAAACCAAGCACGTCCTTTGTCCCCAACATGATGAAGCCTCCTGTCCATCCATCACTTAAAACAAATGATGATATGTTTAAGCTGGCCCAAAACATCACGCATATTCAAACGATCGCATCCATTTCCAGACACATATATAAGCCTAACAAAAACATCCGTTCCCCCCTTCTTGCCCAAAAAGGGCCATAGATTTGGATACGGGGAAGATACTATTCGGCAGACAACATTGCATCCATAAAGAATGTCTCAACAAACCAAACATGCACTCCTTTTTCTTCCAGCAAAATATGCAGAAATCCGGTATAAAAAAACGGCCCCTTAGGCAAGGGGCTGATAGGAAGTATAAATTTCTGACCTAAGCATTATCTAGCCAAGACATGCGGTGAATGGAAAACAACTTTGTCATACAACCTAGTTCATTCTTCATAACCGTTTGGATTTTGGGTTTGCCATCTCCATGAGTCCTCACACATTTGCTTCAAATCATATTCTGCTTTCCAATTCAAGATCCTGTTCGCCTTCGCCGGATTGGCATAACTAATGGCTACATCGCCAGGGCGACGATCGGTAAACTCGTAAGGAATGTCTACATTATTGACTTCGCAAAAAGTATGAACGAGCTCCAAGACGCTATATCCCTTCCCGGTACCTAAATTGAACGCCTCGACCCCTGTATGGTGATCCAAATATTGCAACGCTTTAATGTGGCCTTTCACTAAATCAACAACATGAATATAATCTCTTACTCCCGTGCCATCGTGAGTATCATAATCGTTTCCGAATATATATAATTTTTCTCTCTTCCCAATAGCCACCTGAGTAATATAGGGCATTAAGTTATTGGGAATTCCGCTTGGACTCTCTCCAATTCGTCCGCTTTTGTGTGCCCCAATGGGATTAAAATAACGCAATAGCGCAATACGCCAAGATGAATCGGAAACATAAAGATCGCGCAAAATTTCTTCGATCATAAGCTTAGTTCGGCCATAAGGGTTAGTCGCACGCAGCGGAAATGTCTCATCAATAGGGACGCGGTCAGGATTTCCATAAACCGTAGCGGACGAGCTGAATACCATTTTTTTTACGTTGTGCTTGTCCATCGCCTTGCATAAGTTCAATGTACCCGTAATATTATTATGATAGTACCTTAACGGTATTTGCACCGATTCGCCTACAGCCTTCAGACCAGCAAAATGCATTACAGCATCAATATCGTGTTCCTGAAATAACCGGTCAAGCGCTTCGTCATCCAACAAATCAATTGAATAAAAAGGGAAGTCTTTCCCTGTCAACTCTTTTATACGGCGAAGGGCCTCAATATGGCCATTGGACAAGTTATCTACTATAATGATGTCGTATCCGTCTTCTAATAATTCCACCGCGGCATGACTGCCGATATAACCGGCACCGCCCGTAACCAATATTGCCATAGTTGCTGCTCCTCCTTATCGCGCAGGGGGCATCTCGCTGATTGTTTGCTGTCCCCTGTATGATGATAGCCTAAGAAGGCGGGTGATTTAGTACAAAATACTGCTATCCCCACCTATTTCTCAATTAGAGAAACCTTTCAGAACCAACTTTTTTGGTGAAATGCCGCTGATTTGCTCGCGGCAGCCATTTTTCACCGGCCTTTAAGACTTCAAAAATAAACTGAATCTTTTTATTGCACCTTTAATTCCAATGCCATTCGAGAACTTTAGACTTAGATTTCCGTATTTGGTGCGATAAAATAGCGCTATTTTTAAGCCGCACCTTACAGAAAAAGGATGGTCGGCAGTCGACTGCAATCGGACTCGGCTGGGGCGATGTATCCTTTTATCTCCCTCAATGCAGTAGTAAAAATCATATATACCGTTCACTTTTAGTTTGGCAATGTCCCCAATACCACAAACCCATCGAAACGCTTGACGCTCATAAGGATAAACGCCATTATGGGACTTCGGGATGCATTCTATGGCGCCTAAATGAATCTCTTCATGTCCTTCCCTATTGGCAACATAAACATACCCATCTATTCTTTTGGAAGCTTTAGGAACTACCAACTCACCCGAAAAAATAACGTCCTTCCCTTGTTTTTGAACCTCCTCTACCGTCATGACGGGCTTAATATCACCAGTAATATCATATATTTGAGTTTGCCCGTGAACAAAAAAGCGCTGTCCCTCTTGCGCCACTATAGGAGCCGACTCTATGTTCATATACACTTTCGAAATTTTTTCCAGATCATCAAAACGATGATTCATCATTAAATCATAAAGCATTTTTTCCTTTGGTGCAAGTTGACGGACGACTCCCTTCGGTATTTCCTGTAAAAAAGACAACACGTTTTCTTGCCATTCTCCTCTTTCTCTTTCGTCAACTAAAGCAAACTTCACAACGTGCAGTCTCAATACATCGATTAAACACTTTAGGTCGTGTTGTTCCATCACCTTTTCGGAGACATGATTCTCCATCAACCATTGTCTATTTTGTTTCAATGCGCTTAACCGATGCAATGTATTTTCAAGCTTCATTTGCTCTTGTGTAATGGATCGGTTGCGCTCCCCCGTCCGGACGCGCCAGTAATAAACGGCTTTATTAGTAATGGCAATTTTTCGCGCTAAAACAGCTGCCCGCATGGTAAAAAATAAATCCTCGTAATATTTCCCCTCTATAAAGGAAATATCATGCTGCATCAAAAAATCCTTCTTCCACAACTTGTTGCAGGCGATGCTATCCTGGAGCAATTCCGGACTCTCTTCAATGGTGGTGACTTGTTTTCTGTTGTACAGATTAAACTCCAAATGCCTGATCGGCACGTACTTTCGTTCATCATGAAAGCGGAGCACCTTTCCGACGGCATAATCAGCATGATATGTCTCAACAGACGACAGCAAATTTTGAATGGCATCTTTAGGAAGTACATCATCCCCGTCAAGAAAGAAAACGTATTGTCCTTTGCTTAACAATATTCCTCTGTTTCGCGTATAACCAAGCCCGCGGTTTTCTTGATGAAATACACGAAACCGCGAATCGCTTTTTTCAAAACGCTCCAAAATCTGCTCACTTCCGTCCGTAGAACCGTCATTAATCATGATGACCTCAAGGTTGTCATAACTTTGGCTTTGGACTGAACACAGGCATTCTTCCAAATAGGGGGCTACATTATAAACAGGAATGACTACCGACACTATACTGGACATCCATATCACCCCAGACTCAGTCGTCATTAAAAAAGGGTGGCTGACAAAAACAGTCACCCTTTTGTGCAAGGATATATCACTCGAATACTTTTTCAATCACCCGTTCTGATGCATGCCCGTCTTCCAGGCTTCCAAAAGTTTGCGCAAAGCTGTTCAGCGCCTCATGGTATTTGGCCAGGCTTTCTGGAGTTTGGATCATACTGGCCACCTCTTCAATTGTTCTGCATACAGGGCCCGGGGCATGTTCAATAATGTCAAAATAGGTGCCACGGCGATATAAATATTCCTCTAAGTCGTAGCAATAAAGGACGATTGGACGCCGCAATACAGCAAAATCGAACATAACGGACGAGTAATCTGTGATTAATATGTCGGTTATCAAGCACAACTCTTGAATATCCGGGTATAACGAGGCATCCATAACGTTTTCCGGCAATTTGATTCCGGAAGCCTTCGCAGCCAGCAAGTAGTGTAGACGCAACAATATAATCGTATTGTCGTCAACTTGTCGACTCAGCAATTGTATATCCCTAAACGTTTTATAATAGGAGTAATCGTTCCAATCACGGAATGTCGGAGCAAATAAAACCACTCTTTTTCCAGGTGAAATATTGAAATGCTTTCGAACCTTTTCACATACCTCACTCGGCTTCTTGACCAATATATCGTTTCTCGGGTAGCCCGTTTCCAAAATAGTTCCTTTGTATAAAAACGCTTTTTTAAAGATTTCTGTGCTGTACCGATTCGAAGTAATGAAGTAATCCCAAGCGCTGACTTGATATTTCAACCTAGTTAATCCTTTTCCATGAGAAATATCATTTTGGTCGATCCCCATTTTTTTCAACGGCGTTCCATGCCAAGTCTGCAAATAAATCTGCCCTTTTCGTTTTGGAGCCAAATGGGCCATGCCTTGATTATCCACCCAATATTTCGCCCTTGTCATGTAATAATAATGTTTTAAACTCCCCCGTTTCACTTTAATTGCAGGACCAGGAACATGGGCAGCATCCGGATTTTCAAAAGACCAAATAAATTTTAAATGCTTATCGGTTTTCAATAATTCCTCATAAATATATTTCGGATTATCACTATACTGCTTGCCCATATGACTTTCGAACAAAACCCAGTTAGAACGTATTGGAAGCTTTCTGATTCCCGCCCTTATTAGCTCCACTGCTTTTTGCGAAAAGAACCTGGATGGCTGTTTCGAACGAGTTTTTAGTGCTCGTCTGCGAACCATCCATTTGATTTTGTCCCACTTCTTAGTTGGCTCCAGTTTTAAACCGACAAAGTTTTTAGGGCTGATATGCGTTGAGATGGTCCGCTTATGATTCCTTGTCTGTATATTCGGGAAACCGCTGATTTCCGAAGCTCGAACTTTCCTTTCATGCGATATCCCCATATGGTTTACAAACAAAACAAGCAAATAATTTCCCAGTTCAACATCTGTTAAATCGAAAACAAACACATCGTTGTCAACAGATTGCGGATCAATGATGGTGCCTGTTTGTTTATGCTTGAGCCTCCAACAATAGCTGTATTCCCCACGGGCAGCAGAGTGCATGACTGCTGTCGCCTTTATGCGGAACATATCCCCTGCCAAACTGATGTCTTGGATGGCATAAGTGATTTTCGGATCGTTGATTTTGAGAAATTTTTGATCACTTTCCGGGCTCTTGGCTGACCAAAAATAATAATAATCTCCATTGAATCGCAACCGATCCTCTTTTGTCGGCTTTCCTTGAACGTAGGATAAATAGTCCTGAAATGCTTCCCGATCATCGATGTATAATAAATAGTACATAATGCGGCTATCTTCCGCCAGCTTAGCAAATTCATACTTGTTGATGCGTTCGTGCAAATATTCACGAATGTACTCATGGAATTGACTTTTATACTCCTCGTCAAATTTGTGGTAATCGTTCACATACAATTTCAAGTCATGACGAAGAAACTTATTATTTTTGTATAGAAGATAAATGGAATCCCCATTATCGATGAGAAATTGATCCAATAATCGATGCGCCGTCAATCTATGCTTGAAATTGTGAATTTCCGATCTTCGATTTGTAATGGATTTGACTGCCGCCTTTTCGACCACCCGCCAGTAATAAATGGGCTTGGGAATGATGCTAATCGATTCAGCCAAAAAGTAAGCCTTTCCGGTAAATACAATATCCTCATAATGAATTCCTTCCGGGAAACGGAGATTGTGTTTTTCCAAAAATGACCGTTTATAAATTTTGTTTACCGATAAACTGTCAAAGATTAATTCGGGAAATTCCCGAATATTAATATTCGTCCGTTCTACAGAATAAATGTTTTTGTGGTACCAGATTTCATAAGTATTTGTACGAACAACCTGTCCAGAAACAAAATCAGACCCTGTTCTTTTAATCGCATTCACCATCAACTCACATGCATCTTTAGCGTACCAGTCATCACCGTCAAGAAACATAATATATCTTCCCGACGAGTTTGCAATTCCTGTGTTGCGGGGAACACTGCATCCCCCACTATTACGGGAGAGATGGATCGCTCTAAACTTAGGTCTGGTGGAAACAAATTGGTCAATGATCTCCCCGGTTCGGTCGGTGGATGCATCGTTGACCACCACAACCTCCATATCATCGAACGTCTGTTCATCTAATGACTCTAACGCTTCTTCGATATAAAGCTCATTGTTATAAGCGATCACAATCACAGAAAGTTCCGGCGTTTTTCTAACGTTGCCTGGATGCATTTCATCGCTCCTCCAGTTCTTCAAATAGCTTATACCATTGATCACGAATATGTTTTTGTTCAAATTTTTCGCTATGCCGATAGGCATTCTGGCTGTACGAATAAAATAACTGTTCGTTTTTAGCGAGGCGCCTAATATGGCGCGCCAGGACATCCACATCCCCAACTGGGGCAATCAATCCATCTTCATATTCATTAATGATCTCCCTAATTCCGGGGGCGCAATCGGTGGAAATGCAAGGGAGACCGCAAGACTGAGCTTCTATTAATGACATAGGCAACCCTTCTGCCTCTGAAGCCAATACAAAAAAGCTGGAGGATGACAACACCTCTTGCGGTTTACTTGTCGTTCCTTTTAAATGAATAACATTCTTCATATTCAAAACATCGATGAGTGTTTGCAGAGATTCTTTTTCCGGTCCGTCCCCATATATGTCGAGCTTCCACTCCGGGATTTCATGACTTACGCGAGCAAAAGCTTTAATTAAAACGTCAAATCCCTTGCCATCCACCAACCTGCCCATTGAAACGACAGTTTTATTGGCATACAATTTTCGAGGATCATTATATACCCTGAATGCCGTCGGGTTATACATTACACCAGTATTAGTAAAGCCATCTTTTTTAAACTTCTCTGCATCCTTTTCAGTTAACAATAAAAATTTGGAAACCTGTCTATAGTACCGCAAAATCCGTTTATAACGCTGAGAATTTTTTGATGCCTCGTAACTCTCGTGGCTCTGTCCGATAATCTTAATATTTGGCTTATAAAGCAACGGGGTCAGCCACTGCATTCCCCAAACTTGGACGACAATGACATAAACCGTCTCATCCCCGTATCTTTCAAAAAAGCGGATCACATCTTTTCTCCTTTTGGAGAGTTGTCTCCTCCGATTTAATTCCCTAGCAACTGTCCTGATTTTTAACGCCTTCAGATTCGAATAAAGCGATTTAGGCACAGGCGCCCTGTAGCCGTCCTTATGGAGAACAAAAACAGGGATATGCTCAGCAAAATAGCTTGGCTGATTTTTCTGTTCGTTGATGCTTAATACGGCCACATGGTGGCCATCATTTGAAAACTCATTCGCCAAGATCGCGGCCACTCTCTGTGCTCCACCATGACCATTATAATCATTTAAGACAAATACGATATTTTTCTTGCTCAATTTGAACACTCCTGTAGTGATGAATCTTTTCCCATTTTAGTTGCATCATTCACAACAATTTGAAGATATTTCGATTTAATTTGGATCTCAATACATTTATCGCCGATCACATACGGCTCAGATGGATAGTTAGCCGTTTTTGTCGCCCATGCCAATATAAGCATCTCATGATAAGGTGGTTTCTTCATGTGATAGCTCAATTTACACTCGTAGCGCCCCTTCGGAATTTTCTCGAGATCAATCGACACATGAAATTTAGAATAATTATAAATTTTACCTTGAGGGTTAAAAACTGGGTTTTCCGTAATTTCCTCTGTTTCACTTACCGTTGCAGGAATCATATATTCATCGAAAGTATCTAAGTTAATCAGGTAAAAATCAGAACGAACATCTTCGGGGCTCGTCGTTTGATACCCACGCACAAAAGCGACATATTCAATATGAAGAAAGTGATCTTCAAACCAAATTTTATTTACTTGCTCCTGTACGTTATCTAGGTTATCGATGTGCAAAAATAATCGATTGTTTTCCACAACAAACCGGTAGTTGTAACGCCCCTGAATCTCTCCCCCATGATCTTCGTCATCCATCATTTTCACATTCCCCGACCATATAGGAATATAATTCCATTTGTCTTTCTGCTTATATCGAATCTCGAAAGAAAATTTCCCCGGTTTAAAAAAACGCGGGAATTCTGCTTCAGAAATATCCACTAAAAATCCCGCTTTCTCCTTAATGCGCTCCGGAAGGGAAGGGTCTTTTTCATAAGGAATTCGGACAAGCTCCTTTGATAACACTTGATTCACCCTTGTATCCCGGATCGCAAGCTCTAACGGGGCATCGGGCTGTTCTTTGTTATATACATATCCATTTAATTTGATGGACAGCCCCCTATCTGAATACCCAAAGAAAAGTTCTTCAAGAGAATGATTGTATTGCATTTCCATACGTATTTCTTCAATGCTCTTTCTTCCGCTCATGTATTCATTGTAATAGGAAGCCACCACTTTAGAATCGCCATAGGCGATCAGTTCCCCCTCATTAATCCAAGCAGCCTTAGAACAAAACGATTCTACCGCATTTTTATCATGGCTGACAAAAATGATCGTTTTTCCTTCTCTTTTGAATTGATTCATCTTTTCCATACATTTTTTCCTAAACATGGCATCCCCAACAGCCAGCGCCTCATCGACAATGAGAATATCTGGATCGACATTGACAGAGATGGCAAAACCAAGTTTTGATCTCATACCAGACGAATACATCTTGACCGGCTGATAAATAAAATCTCCTAACTCCGAGAATTCGATAATTTCGTCCACTTTTTCCATCATTTCTTCCTTGGAATAACCTAATAAGGTTCCCTTTAAAAAAATATTGTCATAACCGGTTAATTCACTGTCTATTCCGGAACTGACATCAAGAAAAACTAAAGAACCGTTCACCTCTACACTGCCCGAAGTCGGTTCTGTAACACCTGTAATAATTTTTAGCAACGTCGATTTTCCTGAACCATTTTTTCCTAAAATACCGATAGACTCGCCTTTTGGGAAGTCTAATGTTATGTTTTTTAGAGCCCAAAACTCCTTGTGCAATTTTTTTCTTGTAAAAATTTCTTTAATAGGTCCCCATTTATCTTCATATAGCTTATATTTCTTTGTGATGTTCCTTACTCTTACCGCTGTTTCCACAAAAAATCCACCCCTTAAAAAGGATGTCATAAGATATCTAAAAATACCGGCTTCATGCGTTTAAACAAATAATTCCCCAACACTAATGCAGCAAAAATGAATCCCCAAAAATAAAGGGTATAAACGGGATGCTCCCAAAACCCGACACCATAGAAAAAGGAATCCCGATAACCTTGAATGATATAGTAGATAGGATTCAATTTTATGATATATTGAAGTCTAGACTGTACATTATCCACAGACCAAAGAATCGGGGTCATCCAAAAAAGAAAAACAAGGAACGTATCAATAAAATGGCTGAAATCTTTGCTGACAGCCACTAATGGAGCCGTCACTGACCCTAAAGCGATCAAAAGCATACAGGCCGCAAAGTCGTAGTAAAAAATTTGCAGCCAATAAATCGATGCTGATTTGAAAGCAACAGCCATTACAAGAAGAATAGCTACCAGTAAAATCAAATGAATGTAATAAGCATAAAGCACCTTTTCAGCAGGTAAAATGGCAATAGGAAAAGGTGTATTCTTAATAATGCTTCGCTTCGATCGAAAAGAGTTTTTCGCTAATTTGAATGCATCATTAATAAAAAACCACGCTACCAAACCTATAGCAAGCCAGCCAATATAGGGGGCTCCATTAACTGGGTGTCCTGCCCGCGCTCCCACACTAAAGACAAACCAATATACTCCGATCCTGAGAAGCGGATTGATCAGCCCCCACATCATCCCCAAAAGGGTGCCTGCATACTCCATTTTGATATCCTGCTTGGCTAGTTCATTGATCATTTTTCTCTTTTGCCACATTGTTTTGTATATATCAAACATGGAAATTCTCCCCTCATTCTACTCCCATAGTCCAGCATATTTTTGCAGTTTAACCCTCTTAGTAACTATACCAAGAGGAGTGGCCTAATTCAAATTTTCCCGCGGACGGAAGACAGCGTTTTGGCGGCTCCCCCATTTGTAATCATGAACGATCATTCTCTTGATTTCAACCAATTTTCTTAATGAAACTAAGGAAAGTTATTCAAACTCCCTCAGACATATTCAATCATAACGAACGAATTGTAATCTTAACGAAAAAAATATTACTTTTTTGATAAATAGTTTACATTTTTATTCGTTTACATTCCGATGCTGAAATATTATTATTAAGGTTGTACTAGAAAACTATGCCAGAGAGGTGATGTATTCCAATGAAAAATAGAATGAAAGGTGGACTGATGTGAAAAACAAGATTTCATTGTTATTAGTCTATTTCCTGTCAGCAGTATACCTTGCCTTTCTAACGACAGCCGAGAATTCTGTTTTAGCAGCCGCAAATATAACCAGCACCAGCAAGCTCGGGCGCATCCTAAGCCCAGACGCCGTCATCTACCAAACCATTGGCTCGGCACCAGGCAGCTTCCAGGCGGGAGCTCAGTATACCGATAAAGTGTTTTACATCAAAAAACAGGCCGTTGTCAATGGACAAACCTACTACCTCATCAGCACCGTCGCGAGCGACACAAAAGGCGTCGTCGGCTGGGTCCGCGCCCAAGACATGTGGGCTCAAACCCATACGGCCGTCGATCATAATGACAAGCTGTTCTACCTGAAAGGCACAGGATGGGCTTACACCGACCCGTGGGGTGCCGGCAAAGACGCTGTATATCGGGACTTGACTCCTTTTCAGTTCCAAACATTCAAGGTCAACTTGACCGAAAAAGTCGGCAGCGCCATCTGGTACCGCGGTTATCTCGAAAACGGCCGAAAAGTTTGGATTCAAGCCTATAATGTCACATCTGCCAAACCTCCGGTCACGTTCAGCGCCACCAGCAAGCTCGGGCGCATCCTAAGCCCAGACGCCGTCATTTATCAAACGGTTGGCTCCGAACAAGGCAGCTTCCGCGCGGGAACCCAGTATACTGATAAAGTCTTCTATATCAAAAAGCAAGCTGTCTCGAACGGGCAAACCTATTACCTAATCAGCACAGTCGCGAGCGACACGAAAGGCGTCATCGGCTGGGTCCACGCTCAGGACATGTGGGCTCAAACCCATACGGCCGTCGATCATAATGACAAGTTGTTCTACCTGAAAGGTACAGGATGGGCTTACACCGACCCGTGGGGTGCCGGCAAAGACGCTGTATATCGGGACTTGACTCCTTTTCAGTTCCAAACATTCAAGGTCAACTTGACCGAAAAAGTCGGCAGCGCCATCTGGTACCGCGGCTATCTTGAAAACGGCCAAAAGGTTTGGATTCAGGCCTACAACATCACGTCCCAAAAGCCAGCCATCACGTTTGCCGCCACCAGCAAACTCGGGCGCATCCTAAGCCCAGACGCCGTCATCTACCAAACCATTGGCTCGGCATCAGGCAGCTTCCAGGCGGGAGCTCAGTATACCGACAAAGTGTTTTACATCAAAAAACAGGCCGTTGTCAATGGACAAACCTACTACCTCATCAGCACCGTCGCGAGCGACACAAAAGGCGTCGTCGGCTGGGTCCGCGCCCAAGACATGTGGGCTCAAACCCATACGGCCGTCGATCATAATGACAAGCTGTTCTACCTGAAAGGCACAGGATGGGCTTACACCGACCCGTGGGGTGCCGGCAAAGACGCTGTATATCGGGACTTGACTCCTTTTCAGTTCCAAACATTCAAGGTCAACTTGACCGAAAAAGTCGGCAGCGCCATCTGGTACCGCGGCTATCTTGAAAACGGCCAAAAGGTTTGGATTCAGGCCTATAATGTAGTATCGTCATTAGAGAACACTAAATATACATATTATGATTTGACAGTAGATGAAGCACTAAACATCCAAATGCAAGCTAGCCCTCCTCCTCAAACCGATAAATATTGGAAATACCCTGCTTACGTGAGCAGCGACTATGTCACAGTATACAAAAAAGGGTACATTAGCGGAAACGGTGTAAACTTGCGCACCTCTCCCGATTTGGATAATTCGAATAACATTTATCAAAAAGTCGATTATGGAACATCTTTTCTGTTGCTTGACGATAATGTAACAGGCGATCCCTTTGCCTCGAGCACAAAATGGTATAAAATTCTCTATAATAATCGAGAATTATTCGTCCATAGCTCATTAGCAGTGGTTGACGGAAAAGTCGGGAAGGTGACAGCAGATATACTGAATGTGCGAGCAGATCCAAGCACAAATAGTCATATTTACGGTAAGCTTTCTAAAGGAGCATTAGTGACTATTCTTGAGGAAGGAAACGATTGGCACAAGATTCAATACAGTTACTGGAGAAACGCGACAAGCGATGATGTCCGTCAATATTTAGATCCAACCTTTCTAATTAATGACCCGGTTCAGAAATTTCAATTTCTAGATTTAACAAAACCAAGCGGTGCTACCGCAGACACTCTCAACCAGTTTTTAAAAGGGAAAGGCATCCTTCAAAATCAAGGCCAGTCATTTATTGACGCGGCTATACGATACGGGATCAACGATGCGTACTTGTTGTCTCACGCCTTGCTAGAGACAGGAAACGGAACTTCTGAACTTGCTAAGGGGGTCGAGTACAACGGAAAAATAGTTTATAATATGTACGGAATCGGCGCGTACGATGGCAATGCCATAGAAGCAGGGGCTAAGTTTGCTTACGAACACGGTTGGTTCGATCCAAAAACAGCCATCATAGAGGGAGCCGCGTTTATTGACAACGGCTATATCAAGGCTGGCCAAAACACGCTGTACAAAATGCGGTGGAATCCTGAGGCGATGACACAAAATCGACAAGCAGCTCATCAATATGCCACTGATATTGCATGGGCCGCTAAACAAGTTAGAACCATGTACGATTTATACCAACAATTTGGGATTACGACACTAGTTTTGGACATTCCTGTCTATAAAAAGTAAATCGTAAAACATTATAAAACACTGCCATCCCTCTAACGAGCTCTATGCCTAGAAGATTTATGGCATTTTCTCATCAGTACATTGTTCAATGCACGATTCCCTCCGATGGATGTATTTGGAAAATGAAGATTCATCTGATGCCTGTCCAAAAATTAAAAGGGGCTGACGCCAAAAGTCCTCCAAAAAGTGGATTTCTGGCGTCAACCTTCTTTGTTTTTACAAAGGGTAACTATTCAGCCACATCATAAAGTGAGCTGAATATTTTCTTCTTTCCTTGTCT